>Ga0213828_1000015_pt1 | contig 423792 bp, 376 predicted proteins | sample MC6MC0897MG_FD_180664 | JGI IMG/M metagenome (GOLD analysis project Ga0213828, IMG submission 180664) | Enriched soil aggregate microbial communities from Iowa State University, Ames, United States - MC6-MC0897-MG | ecosystem: Environmental > Terrestrial > Soil > Unclassified | place: USA...
TCACCGGCAGCGAGATGTGGTTGACGATGTGCAGCATCGCGGTGACCACGATGAAGGCGCCGTAGAACCAGTTGCCGACATAGATGTGCTTGGTCTTGCGCTTGACGATGGTGCCGAAGAACACCAGGGCGTAGGTGACCCAGACGATGGCCAGCAGGATCGCCAGCGGCCACTCGAGCTCGGCGTATTCCTTGGTGGTGGTGAAGCCCATCGGCAGGGTGATCAGCGCGCCGACGATCACCGCCTGCCAACCCCAGAAGGTGAAGGCGGCCATGCTGTCGGAGATCAGGCGGGTCTGGCAGGTGCGCTGCACCACGTAGTAGCTGGTGCCGAACAGGGCACAGCCACCGAAGGCGAAGATCACCAGGTTGGTGTGCAGCGGGCGCAGGCGGCCGAAGCTCGTCCATGGCAGGTCCAGGTTGAGCTGGGGCCATACCAGTTGCGAGGCGATGAAGACGCCGAGCCCCATGCCAAGGATCCCCCAGACCACCGTCATGATGGCGAACTGGCGGACGACCTTATAGTTATAAGCAGTCGGACTGATTGCAGTGCTCATTCTAAGGTTCCACGGTTTGGGTGTTCTTGTTGGTTGGTAAATCGGCGCCAGTATTGATAACCACCAGGGTTATGGCAACGCAAGTTGTGTACGCCGACCCGTGTCCAGGCCCTTTTCGCCACCGTCCCGTGGCGTTGGGGGCTGAACGATTGTACACAAATAAATATTTGTAATGTGTACCGTTTTCCATGTTTTTCTGATCGTTCGGTCAAGCTTTTGTTCTTGGGACGGGCACGCAAGGCACATCCCAAAGCCGCAGGCTCGAGCGTCCAGGTTGGATGCGTGATGTCAGGCTGTGCACCACGTCTGTTCCGGTCGCTGCGAGCGGAGCCACTGTGGCAACAAGCTTAGTTGTGTTCGGAGGGGGTGCAAGGCGGGGAGGGTAGAGCGGGCCTGTGGGAGCGGTCTTGCTCCCACAGGGGTGTTGCGCTTGCTTACTTGGCGGTTACGGTTTCCGGCACTTCATCCTGCGACAGGCTGTAGACATAGGCCGCCAGCAGGTGGACCTTGTCATTGCCCTGGATATCCTGCTGCGCCGGCATCTGGCCCTGGCGGCCGTAGCGGATGGTCTGCTGCAGCTGGGCGAAGCTCGAGCCGTAGATGAACGCCTGCGGGTGGGTCAGGTCGGGTGCGCCCATGGCGGGGGTGCCCTTGCCTGCGGGGCCGTGGCAGGCCACGCAATTGCTGGCGAAGATCTCCTGGCCCTTGGCCGGGTCGGCCTTGACGCCTTCCGGCAGGCTGCGGCCATCGAGGTTGGTCAGCACGAACGCGGCGACATCTGCCACGCCCTGCTCGCCGATCACCGTGGCCCAGCCCGGCATCACGCCGTGGCGGCCGTTCATGATCGAGGCCTTGATGGTCTCCGGCTCGCCGCCCCAGCGCCAGTCCTTGTCGGTCAGGTTGGGGAAGCCGTAGGAGCCCTTGGCGTCGGAGCCGTGGCACACCGAGCAGTTGGAGGCGAACAGCCGGCTGCCCATCTTCAGCGCCTGCGGGTCCTTGGCCACTTCCTCCACCGGCATGGCGGCATACTTGGCGAAGATCGGGCCGAACTTGGCGTCAGCCTTGTCCATCTCTTTCTGCCACTCGTCCACCTGGGTCCAGCCGTTCTCGTAGCCGGGCAGGATGCCTTTCCAATTGCCCAGGCCTGGGTAGAGGATCAGGTAACCGACCGAGAACACCAGGGTGCCGACGAACAGCCAGAACCACCATTTCGGCAGCGGGTTGTCGTACTCCTCGATGCCATCGAAGCTGTGGCCCATGGTCTGGTCGGTGGTGTCGCTGCTCTGGCCCTTGCGGGTGCCGAGCAGCAGCCAGGTCAGGCCGATCAGGCTGCCGATGGTCAGTACGCTGATGTACGTACTCCAGAAGGTGGTCATTGCCGGGTACTCCTCATTGCAGCAGGTTCCTGCCCGGCGGGGGGCAGGCGGTCGTCGACGAAGGGCAGCAGGCGCGCTTCGGCGAAATCACGGTCGCGGCGGCGGTTGAACACCCAGAGCGACAAGCCGATGAAGGCGATCATCACCAGCAGGGTGCCCAGGCCGCGGATCATGCCGATGTCCATTTCCATCGCACTCACCTCTTGTTCTTGATCGCGGTGCCGAGCACCTGCAGGTAGGCGACCAGCGCGTCCATCTCGGTCTTGCCCTTGACGGCGTCCTTGGCCCCGGCGATGTCATCGTCGGTGTACGGCACGCCCAGGTTGCGCAGGACGCGCATCTTGACGTCGGTGTGGCTGTTGTCGACCTGCGAGGACACCAGCCACGGGTAGGACGGCATCTTCGACTCAGGCACCACGTTGCGTGGGTTGTACAGGTGCGCACGGTGCCAGTCGTCCGAGTAGCGCCCGCCGACCCGGGCCAGGTCCGGGCCGGTGCGCTTGGAACCCCACAGGAACGGGTGGTCCCAGACGCTTTCGCCGGCCACCGAGTAGTGACCGTAGCGCTCGGTTTCGGCGCGGAACGGCCGCACCATCTGCGAGTGGCAGCCGACGCAGCCTTCGCGGATGTAGATGTCGCGGCCTTCGAGCTGCAGGGCGGTGTAGGGCTTCATGCCTTCGACCGGCTTGTTGGTCACGTCCTGGAAGAACAGCGGGACGATCTGGGTCAGGCCGCCGATGCTGACGGCGAACACCATCAGCAGGGCCATCAGGCCTATGTTTTTCTCAACGACTTCGTGTTTCATCAGGCTCTACTCCTCAAGCCAGCTGGGCATTGGCGGTGGCTTGCTCGGCAGCCGGGGCACGCACGGTGCGCCAGGTGTTCCAGGCCATCAGGAACATGCCGCTGAGGAAGATCACGCCGCCGACGAAGCGCACGACGAAGCCTGGGTGGCTGGCCACCAGGGTTTCGACGAACGAGTAGGTCAGCGTGCCGTCGCTGTTGACCGCGCGCCACATCAGGCCCTGGGCGATACCGTTGACCCACATCGAGGCGATGTAGAGCACGGTGCCGATAGTGGCCAGCCAGAAGTGCGCGTTGATCAGCCCGAGGCTGTACATGCGCTCCTTGCCGAACACTTTCGGGATGGTGTGGTACAGCGCGCCGATGGAGATCATCGCCACCCAGCCGAGCGCGCCGGCGTGGACGTGGCCGATGGTCCAGTCGGTGTAGTGGGACAGGGCGTTGACCGTCTTGATGGCCATCATCGGGCCTTCGAAGGTGGACATGCCGTAGAACGCCAGCGAGACGACCAGGAAGCGCAGGATCGGGTCGCTGCGCAGCTTATGCCAGGCGCCCGAGAGGGTCATCATGCCGTTGATCATGCCGCCCCAGCTCGGTGCCAGGAGGATCAGCGACATGATCATGCCCAGCGACTGCGCCCAGTCCGGCAGCGCGGTGTAGTGCAGGTGGTGCGGGCCTGCCCAGATGTACAGGGTGATCAGCGCCCAGAAGTGCACGATCGACAGGCGATACGAATACACCGGACGTTCGGCCTGCTTGGGCACGTAGTAGTACATCATCCCCAGGAAGCCGGCGGTGAGGAAGAAGCCCACGGCGTTATGGCCGTACCACCACTGCACCATGGCATCGGTGGCGCCGGCGTACAGCGAGTAGGACTTGGTCAGGCTGACCGGTACTTCCAGGTTGTTGACGATATGCAGGATCGCCACGGTCAGGATGAAGGCGCCGAAGAACCAGTTGCCGACATAGATATGCTTGGTGTTGCGCTTCATCAGCGTACCGAAGAACACCACGGCATAGGCGACCCAGACGATGGTGATCAGGATGTCGATCGGCCACTCCAGTTCGGCGTACTCCTTGGTGCTGGTGTAGCCCAGCGGCAGGCTGATGGCCGCCAGCAGGATCACCAGTTGCCAGCCCCAGAAGGTGAACGCGGCCAAGCGCGGTGCGAACAGGGTGGTCTGGCAGGTGCGTTGCACCGAATAATACGAGGTGGCGAACAGGGCACAGCCACCGAATGCGAAGATCACCGCGTTGGTATGCAAGGGTCGCAGGCGGCCGAAGCTGGTCCACGGCAGGTCAAGGTTGAAGGCGGGCCAGGCGAGCTGGGCGGCAATGAAGACGCCGAGCCCCATCCCGACGATGCCCCACACCACCGTCATGATGGCGAATTGGCGGACCACCTGATAGTTGTAGGCGGTACTGCTGGTTGTGTTCATGTATGGGTTCCCATCCACGGTTATAGGCAGGCTAGACAGCGAGGCAAGCATGATTAATGGGCAAAGTGCCGGTATTGACGGGGATCAATGGGCGAAGATCGGAAATGTCCCAGGCTTGCGCTGCGATCCTCCGCAAATTCCGGCGGATCGCGGCGTTTGCGGCTGCCTGATCCTGGCCCACGGCGCCGGTGCGCCGATGGACAGCGGGTTCATGGAGGACATGGCGCAAAGGCTGGCGGGGCAAGGGGTAGGGGTGGTGCGCTTCGAGTTTCCCTACATGGCCGAACGACGGTTGAACGGCGGCAAGCGGCCGCCCAATCCGCAGAAGGTATTGCTGGAGTCCTGGCGGACTGTATACGAACAGGTGCGGCGTTTAGCCGCAGGTCCGTTGGCCATAGGTGGCAAGTCCATGGGAGGGCGCATGGCCAGCCTGTTGGCTGATGAACTGGGCGCCGATGCGCTGGTGTGCCTGGGGTATCCGTTCTATGCCGTTGGCAAGCCGGAGAAACCTCGCGTGGAGCATCTTGCAGGCCTGCGCACACGCACGCTGATCGTGCAGGGCGAGCGGGATGCCCTGGGCAATCGCGAGGCGGTCGAGGGGTATGCGCTATCGCCGGCGATCGAGGTGAGCTGGCTGGCGGCGGCGGACCATGATCTGAAGCCGCTGAAGGCGTCGGGGTTCAGCCATGAGCAGCATATGCAGGCGGCGGCGGAGCGGGTGGCTAGGTTTCTCTCATAAAGAGAAACCCCTGTAGGAGCGGCTTTTAGCCGCGATCACCCGCGAAGCGGGTGCCAGGCATCGCGTTGCCTGCATCGCGGCTAAAGCCGCTCCTACCCGGAAATGGCGTAGGGGCCGGCTTGCTTAGTCGCGGTACTCGCACAGGTAGGCAGTGTCCACGGCCACCCTCAGCTGAAACTTGCTGTCGGCGGCCACGTTGAACTTGTCGCCAGCATTGAAGGTTTCCCAGTTGTCGCTACCTGGAAGCTTCACGCTCAGGGCGCCGGAGACCACGTGCATGATTTCGCGCTTGGCGGTGCCGAACTCGTACTCGCCCGGGGCCATCACGCCCACGGTGGCTGGACCTTCCTTGCCTTCGAAGGCGATCGACTTGACGGTGCCATCGAAGTACTCATTGACCTTGAACATCGGGCGACTCCTGAAAAAGCAATGAAAAAAGGCTGGCCAGTATGCCCAAGGCCCGCCCCAGCGTCATCTGTTTCAGGCCGTGCCCGGCGGCAGGCTCAAGGGCAGCAGGCGGGCGGTGTTGCGGGCGTCTTCCAGGGCTCGGTGCTGCTGCCCGGAAAACTGCAGGCCGGCCAGTTGCAAGGCGCTGTTCAGGCCCGCCGGGCGCTGCAGGTGGCGGGCCTTGGCGAAGCGTTGCTTGAGGTTGATGTGCGGCAGTTGTTCCAGCAGGCTGCGCACATGGTGCAGTTGCCATTCCTGCAGCAGTTGCTTGCGGTCGTAGTCGCCCCAGCTTATCCAGGCCTGCAACTGCGCCTGGTGCGGCTGCAGCCACTGCTCGAACTGGTGCCAGACCCGGTCGAATTTCTCCGCGCCATCGACGTCGGCCTGGGTGATGTGGGTCAGTTCGCAGCAGAATGGCGTCAATTGCGGCCGGCGCCTGGGGCGCACGAAACGCTGGAAGTGATCGACCTCGCGCCCTTCGCGGGTGACCAGGCTTGCGCCGATTTCAATGATTTCCATCTCCGTGACCGGCCAGCCGCCGTCGTCGGTGGTGGCTTCCAGGTCGATCACCAACCAGTGGCCCATGCCAGGCTCCCCTTCAATGCACAAAGGCCGGCGCGCTGATCTGAGCGGGCCGGCCGGTAGAGCGTAGCCAAAGTCGAGAGCCACGGCATCCCCTGGCACTTTGGCATATTCGGCGGTTGTGCCCATGTGGGAAAACGCCTAGTTTAGGCGCATTCAGGCCCCTACCCGTGATGAGTGTCTCGACTTGATCCCACTGCCCTGCGCCAAGGTTTGTTCTTCCCTGCTGTTGTTCGTCGCGGTAGCGCTGGGTGGTGCGGCGCGGGCCGACGAGGTGCTGGAAGTGAAGATCGGGGCGGCGCACTTTCCTCCGTATACCGTGCGCCCCGAGCAGGGCGCCGATACCGGTTTGCTGCCGCAATTGGTGGAGGCGTTGAACCGTTTGCAGTCCCGGCACCGTTTCGTCCTGGTGCCCACCTCGATTCCCCGACGCTTTGGCGACTTCCAGCAAGGCCGCACCGACATGGCGATTTTCGAGAACCCGCAGTGGGGCTGGCAGGAGATTGCCCACAAGACCGTGGACATGGGGCTGGAAGATGCCGAGGTGTTCGTCAGCCGTCAGCAGGCCGGGCGTGACCAGCACTACTTCGACGATCTCGAAGGCAAGCGCCTGGCGCTGTTCAATGGCTACCACTACGCTTTCGCCGATTTCAACCCGGACCCGGCCTGGTTGAAGAAACGCTACAGGGCGACCCTGACCTATTCCCACGACAGCAACCTGAACATGGTCGAGCGTGGGCGCGCGGACATCGCCCTGGTCACCCGTTCGTACCTCAGCGATTTTCTCAGGCGCAACCCGGACAGTGCCGGCCAGTTGCTGGCCTCGCAACGGGTCGACCAGGTCTACCATCACTACGCGCTGCTGCGCCCAGGGGCGTCCATCAGCCCCGAGGCGTTCGCCAGCCTGTTGCGCCAGCTGCGGGAAAACGGCGAGCTGCTGCGGATCTTCCAGCCTTACCAGATCACCGTCGAAGCGCCGCACGACTAGTGTGGTGTTTTGCAAACACGCCCCTGTTGGAGCGGGCTTGCCCCGCGATGACGGTCTCAGCCCAGGCGGCTGCTCTTGCGGCAATGGATCAGCGCATCGCGGATCATGAAGTTGACCAGCGTCGGCGAGACTCCCAGCTCCTTGGCGATATCCTTCTGCGGCACGCCATGCAGGCGGTACATCTCGAAGGCGTAGCGGGTGCGTTTGGGCAGTTCGTCGAGGGCGTCGGCGATGTGTTCCAAGGTAGCGAGGTTGATATGGGTGGCCTCGGGCGAGGCGTTCTGGATGACCACGTTCATCCCTTCCTCCTCGCTGCCGGAGTACCTGAGTTCCATGGCCTGCTTGCGGTAGTGATCGATGGCCAGGTTGCGCACGATCTGGAACAGGTAGCTGAGCTGGGCCTTGAACGATGAGGTGATCTGCGGGGCGGCGCTGAGCCTGAAGAAGGCATCCTGCACCACATCCTCGGCGCGCGAGCGGCAGCCGGTGATGCGGGCTGCGATCTTGACCAGGATGCTGCGGTTGTCGACGAATGCCTGGAGTAATGGTGAATCGCACTTACTTGTGGATAGTTGTTCCGCCATGGAAATCACCTTGTCTCAGAGAGGAGAGGGAGCGCACCTCTTGAGGAGGCTTCCTACGACGTGCGACAAGCTATTCGTAATGATAATGATTGTCAAATACGAAAGTTAATGAGTTTCTATCCATTCTGGTTCTAAGCTTCAGCCTGTGAAACGCTTCAACATTTGCCTCTGCGTCAGGCCTTTGCGGCCTTCCCGACGGCCCTAATTTCTTCCCCCGCCCATCCGTTCCCCTGTGTACATCTCGGCTGCCGAACACTGCCCGCCTGTCGTGCGCGGGTCAGTCAGGCGCGACTCACCCAGACACTGGCAGGAACATTCCATGACGGACGCCTTCGAACTCCCGCACTCGCTGGTCCAGGCCCTGGCGCAACGCGCTGCCCAGACCCCGGAGCGCATCGCCTTGCGCTTCCTCGCTGATGCGCCCGGCGAGCAGGCGGTGCTCAGTTACCGAGACCTCGACCAGCGCGCCCGGATCATTGCCGCGGCGTTGCAGGCCAGGGCCGGGTTTGGCGAGCGTGCCATCCTGTTGTTTCCCAGTGGGCCGGACTATGTCGCGGCTTTCTTCGGTTGCCTGTACGCCGGGGTGATCGCCGTGCCGGCCTACCCGCCGGAGTCTTCGCGCCAGCACCATCAGGAACGCCTGCTGTCGATCATCGACGACGCCGAGCCGCGCCTGCTGCTGACGGTAGAGGCGCTGTGTGGCAGTTTGCAGGGCCTCGAAGCCCTGGCCGGCGCCAACGCCCCGAGCCTGCTGGCCGTGGACCGTCTGGATCCGCAACTGGCCGCACAGTGGCGCGAGCCGGTGCTGGAAGGCAGCGACATCGCCTTCCTGCAATACACCTCCGGCTCCACCGCGCTGCCCAAGGGCGTGCAGGTCAGCCACGGTAACCTGGTGGCCAACGAACAGCTGATCCGCCACGGTTTCGGCATCGACCTGAACCCGGACGACGTGATCGTCAGTTGGCTGCCGCTGTACCACGACATGGGCCTGATCGGTGGTCTGCTGCAGCCGATCTTCAGTGGCGTGCCTTGCGTGCTGATGTCGCCGGGCTATTTCCTCGCCCGGCCATTGCGCTGGCTGCAGGCGATCAGCGAGTACGGCGGCACCATCAGTGGCGGCCCGGACTTCGCCTACCGACTGTGCAGCGAGCGGGTCAGCGAGGCCGCGCTCGCCGGCCTGGACCTGAGCCGCTGGCGCGTGGCCTATTCGGGGTCCGAGCCGATCCGCCAGGACAGTCTCGATACCTTCGCTGAAAAGTTTGCCACCTGCGGCTTCACCGCCAGCAGCTTCTTCGCCAGCTATGGCCTGGCCGAGGCCACCCTGTTCGTCAGCGGCAGCCGCCGTGGCCAGGGTATCGGCGCGCTGGAACTGGATGCCGGGGCCTTCGCCGCCAACCGTGCCGAACCGGGCCGGGGCAGCGTGCTGATGAGCTGCGGCTATCCGCAGCCGGGCCATGCGGTACGTATCGTCGAGCCGCAGCAACTGCAGGTGCTGGCTGACAATCAGGTGGGCGAGATCTGGGCCGGCGGCCCGAGCATCGCCCTGGGGTACTGGCGCAACCCCGAGGCCAGCGCCCGCACCTTCGTCGAGATGGAAGGCCAGACCTGGCTGCGCACCGGCGACCTGGGCTTCATGCGCGACGGCGAAGTGTTTGTCACCGGGCGCCTGAAGGACATGCTCATCGTCCGTGGCCAGAACCTCTACCCACAAGACTTGGAAAAGACCCTGGAGCGTGAGGTCGAGGTGCTGCGCAAGGGCCGGGTGGCGGTGTTCGCCGTCGACGACCAGGGCGAGGAGGGCATCGGCGTGGCGGTGGAGATCAGCCGCAATGTGCAGAAGGCGCACACGCCCGAGGCGCTGATCAATACCCTGCGCCGGGTCATTGCCGATGCCTGCCGCCAGGCGCCGGCCGTGGTGTTGCTGCTCAACCCGGGCGCCTTGCCCAAGACCTCCAGCGGCAAGCTGCAGCGCTCGGCCTGCCGCCTGCGTATGAACGACGGCAGCCTGGATATCTATGCGCGGTTCCCGACGGCGCAAACGGAGCAGGGCAATGGCGTGGCCGGTGACGACCTGCAGGCACGGATCGCGGGTATCTGGCGTGAACTGCTCAAGGTCGAGGCGGTGGCGGCGGACGACCACTTCCTGCTGCTGGGTGGTAACTCCATCGCGGCCACCCAGGTAACCGCGCGCCTGGGTGACGAACTGGGCATCCAGCTCAGCCTGCGTACCCTGTTCGAGGCACCGACCCTGGCCGAGTACAGCGCCGCCGTGGCGGCCGTCCTCGCCGAAGGTGGCAGCGCCGCCGGCACCATCGAAACCCAGGCTCGCGACCAGGCCCTGCCGCAATCGCTGGCACAGAACCGCCTGTGGCTGTTGTGGCAACTGGAGCCGGAGTCCGCCGCCTACAACATCCCCGCTGGCCTGCACCTGCGCGGCGAGCTGGATGTCGCGGCGCTGCAGGCCAGCTTCCAGGCTCTGGTGGCACGCCATGAATCCTTGCGCACGCTGTTTGACGAAGTCGACGGCCAGGCCGTGCAACGCATCCTCCCGAGCCAGGCGTTCACCCTGCGTCATCTGGAGCTCGAAGGGCAGTCTCCCGCCGAGGTGGCCGCGCGCCGCGAGGATGAGGCGCAGCAGCCGTTCGATCTGCGCCAGGGTCCGCTCCTGCGGGTGACCCTGGCCCGCCTGGACGACGAAGAGCACCAGCTGTGGGTGACCCTGCACCACATCGTCGCCGACGGCTGGTCGCTGAACATCCTGCTGGATGAGTTCGCGCGTCTGTACGCGGCCCAGGGCCAGGCTGTGCAACTGCCCGAACTGACGCTGGGCTACGCCGACTACGGCCAGTGGCAGCGCCAGTGGCTGGCCGATGGCGAAAGCGCCCGCCAGCTCGACTACTGGAAGAACAAGCTGGGTGATGAACTGCCGGTGCTCGACCTGTGTACCGACCAGCCCCGCGCCAGCCGGCAGCACAGCCTTGCCGCGCGCCACACGCTCAAGGTGCCTGCGGCGCTGACCAGCGCCCTCAAGGATCTGGCCCGCGACCAGCAGGCCAGCCTGTTCATGGTCCTGCTGGCCGGCTGGCAGGCCCTGCTGCACCGCTACAGCGGCCAAGGCGATATCCGTATCGGCGTGCCCAATGCCAACCGTCCGCGCCTGGAAACCCAGGGCATGGTCGGTTTTTTCATCAACACCCAGGTGCTGCGCGCCGAGCTCGACGGCCGTCTGCCGTTCGCCGGGCTGCTGGCCCAGGCACGCCAGGTCACACTCGAGGCCCAGGCCCATCAGGACCTGCCCTTCGAGCAACTGCTCGAGGCGCTGCCGCAGGCCCGTGAACAGGGTCTGTTCCAGGTCATGTTCAATCACCAGCAACGCGACCTGTCGGCGTTGCGCCGCCTGCCCGGCGTGCTGGCCGAAGAGCTGCCCTGGCACAGCCGCGAAGCCAAGTTCGACCTGCAGTTGCACAGCGAGGAAGACCACCAGGGCCGCCTGACGCTGGCCTTCGACTACGCCGCCGGATTGTTCGAGGCGGCCACCGTCAAACGCCTGGCCAGCCATCTGCTGGCCTTGCTCGAGCAGGTCTGCGCCGAGCCGCAGTTGCCCCTCGGCGAGGTGCGCCTGCTCGACGAGCACAGCCAGACGCAACTGCTCGAGTGGGGCCAGGCGCCCATGGCGAGCGCGCCGCGCCTGCTGGTCGAGCAACTCAATGAACAGGCCCGCATGACCCCCGAACGCACCGCGCTGGTGTGGGAGGGTGGTCAGCTGAGCTATGCCGAACTGCACCAGCAGGCCAACCGCCTGGCGCACTACCTGCGCGACAAGGGCGTCGGTCCGGACACTTGCGTGGCGATTGCCCTGGAGCGTTCGCCGCAGCTGCTGGTCGGCCTGCTGGCCATTCTCAAGGCCGGTGGCGCCTACGTGCCGCTGGATACCGACTACCCGGCCGAGCGCCTGGCCTACATGCTCGGTGATTGCCAGGCCGGCCTGCTGCTCAGCCACAGCAGCCTGCTCGACAAACTGCCGCAGGTCGAAGGCGTGAGCGCCATCGCCCTCGACCAGCTGCACCTGGACAGTTGGCCAAGCCAGGCCCCCGGCCTGCACCTGCACGGCGACAACTTGGCCTATGTGATCTACACCTCCGGTTCCACCGGCCAGCCCAAGGGCGTAGGCAATACCCATGCCGCGCTGGCCGAGCGCCTGCAGTGGATGCAGGCCAGCTATGCGCTGGATGGCAGCGACGTGCTGATGCAGAAGGCGCCGATCAGCTTCGACGTGTCGGTGTGGGAGTGCTTCTGGCCGCTGCTCACCGGTTGCAAGCTGGTCCTGGCCGGCCCCGGCGAACATCGTGATCCGCAGCGCATCGCCCAGCTGATCCAGCAACACGCGGTGACCACGCTGCACTTCGTGCCGCCGTTGCTGCAGGTGTTCGTCCAGGAGCCGTTGGCCGCCGGCTGCACCAGCCTGCGCCGGTTGTTCTCCGGTGGCGAGGCGCTGTCCGCGGCCTTGCGTGACCGCGTGCTGCAACTGCTGCCACAGGCGCAACTGCACAACCGCTACGGCCCGACCGAAACCGCGATCAACGTCACCCACTGGCGCTGCCAGGCGAATGACGGCGAGCGCTCGCCCATTGGTCGCCCGCTGGGCAACGTGCTGTGCCGGGTGCTGGACGATGAGTTCGAGTTGACCGCGCCGGGCGTGCCCGGCGAGCTGTGCCTGGGGGGCGCGGGCCTGGCCCGCGGCTACCTCGGCCGCCCGGGGCTGACCGCCGAGCGCTTCGTGCCGCAGCCCGATGGCGACGGCGCACGGCTGTACCGCAGCGGCGACCGCGCCCGCTGGCATGTGCCGAGCCAGGCCCTGGAGTACCTGGGGCGCCTCGACCAGCAGGTCAAGGTGCGCGGCTTCCGCGTCGAGCCGGAGGAGGTGCAGGCGGTGCTGCTGGCCGAGCCGGGTGTCGCCCAGGCACTGGTGCTGATCCACAAGGATGCCGTCGGTGCCCAGCTGGTGGGCTACTACAGTGGTGTCGAGCAGACCGAGGCGCTGCTGGCCGCATTGGCCGAGCGCCTGCCGGCCTACATGGTGCCGGCACAACTCATCCATCTTGCGCAGATGCCCCTGGGGCCGAGCGGCAAGGTCGATCGCAAGGCGCTGCCGGCCCCGGTCTGGCAGCAACGTGAACATGTCGAGCCGCAAAGCGCGTTGCAACAACAGGTCGCGGCGATCTGGCGCGAGGTGCTGGGCCGGCCGCAGGTCGGCTTGCAGGACGACTTCTTCGCCCTCGGCGGCCACTCGCTGCTGGCCACCCAGATCGTCTCGCGCACCCGCCAGGCGCTGGATGTCGAGTTGCCGCTCAAGGCCTTGTTCGAGGCCAGCGAGCTAGGCGCGTTCTGCGCCGAGATTGCCCGTCTGCGGGGCTGCGGCGCACGCAACCTGCAAGGCGCCATCGCCCGTGTCGACCGCCGCCAGGCGGTGCCGCTGTCGTACTCGCAGCAGCGCATGTGGTTCCTCTGGCAGATGGATCCGCACAGCCCCGCCTACAACGTCGGCGGCATGGCCCGCTTCCAGGGCGCGCTGCATGTGGACGCCTTCGAGCGCGCCTTGCAGGCGTTGATCGTGCGTCACGAAACCCTGCGCACCACCTTCCCCAGCGTCGACGGCAAGCCTTACCAGTGCGTGGCCGATGACAGCCACGTGCAACTGCACTGGCATGACTTCAGCACCCTGGCCGACGAGGCCCGCCAGCAACGCCTGCAACAACTGGCCGATGACCAGGCGCACCAGCCGTTCGACCTGGAGCGCGGTCCGCTGCTGCGCGCCTGCCTGGTCAAGGCTAGCGAGCGTGAGCACTACTTCGTCCTGACCCTGCACCATATCGTCACCGAAGGCTGGGCCATGGACATCTTCGCCCGCGAACTGGGCGAGCTGTACGAGGCCTTCGTCGACGAGCGCGAGTCGCCGCTGGCGCCGCTGCCTGTGCAATACCTCGACTACAGCGTGTGGCAGCGCCAATGGCTGGAAAGCGGCGAGGGCGATCGCCAGCTGGCTTACTGGAAGGACCGCCTGGGCGACGAGCACCCGGTGCTGGCATTGCCCGCCGACCGCCCACGCCCGGCGGTGCAGAGCCACCGCGGCGAGCTGTACCGCTTCGACCTGGATCCGGCGCTGGTCAAGCGCGTGCATGCCTTCAACAGCCAGCGCGGCCTGACCCTGTTCATGACCATGACCGCCACCCTGGCCGCGTTGCTGCACCGCTACAGCGGCCAGCGCGACCTGCGCATCGGCGCGCCGGTGGCCAACCGCATCCGCCCGGAAAGCGAAGGGCTGATCGGCGCCTTCCTCAACACCCAGGTGCTGCGCTGCGAGCTGGACGGGCAGATGAGCGCCGGCGCGCTGCTCGACCAGGTGCGCCAGACCATCATCGATGGCCAGTCGCACCAGGACCTGCCGTTCGAGCAACTGGTCGAGGCCTTGCAGCCGCCGCGTTCGAGCGCCTACAACCCGTTGTTCCAGGTGATGTGCAACGTGCAGCGCTGGGCCTTCCAGCAGAGCCGTGAGCTGGTGGGCATGCAGGTGGATTACCTGGTCAACGACGCCAGCGCCACCAAGTTCGACCTGTACCTGGAGGTCACCGACCTCGACGGCCGCCTGGGCTGCTGCTTCACCTACAGCCGCGACCTGTTCGACGAACCGCGCATCGCCCGCATGGCCGAGCACTGGCAGCAGCTGCTGGTGGCGTTGATCGAAGACCCGCAACAGCGCCTGTGCGAACTGCCGATGCTCGCCGAGGCCGAACAGCAGGTACTGATCGGCCAGTTGCAGGGCGAGCAGGACTTCGCGCTGGACCAGACGCTGCACGGCCTGTTCGCCGCCCAGGCTGAGCGTACCCCGCAGGCCCTGGCCCTGACTTTTGCCGGCCAGCACCTGAGCTACGCAGAGCTCGACCAGCAGGCCAATCGCCTGGCCCGCGCCCTGCGCGAGCGCGGCGTCGGCCCGCAGGTACGAGTAGGCCTGGCGCTGGAGCGATCGCTGGAGATGGTGGTCGGCCTGCTGGCCATCCTCAAGGCCGGTGGCGCCTACGTGCCGCTGGACCCGGAATACCCGCTCGACCGCCTGCGCTACATGATCGAGGACAGCCGCCTCGGCCTGCTGATCGGCCAGCGGGCGTTGCTCGACACCCTGGGCGAACTGCCGCCGGGCGTCGCCCGCTGGAGCCTGGAGGACGATGCCGCGAGCCTGTCCGCCTACAGCGACGCCGCCCTGGACAACCTCAACCTGCCGCAGCACCAGGCCTACCTGATCTACACCTCCGGTTCCACCGGCAAGCCCAAGGGCGTGGTGGTCAGCCACGGTGAAATCGCCATGCACTGCAAGGCGGTGATCGCCGAGTTCGGCATGCGCAGCGACGACTGCGAGCTGCACTTCTATTCGATCAACTTCGACGCCGCCAGCGAGCGCCTGCTGGTGCCGCTGCTGTGCGGTGCCCGCGTGGTGTTGCGTGCCCAGGGCCAGTGGGGCGCCGAGGAGATCTGCCAACTGGTGCGTGAACAGCAGGTCAGCGTGCTCGGTTTCACCCCGAGCTACGGCAGCCAGTTGGCCCAGTACCTGGCCGGGCAGGGCGAGCAATTGCCGGTGCGCCTGGTGATCACTGGTGGCGAGGCCTTGACCGGCGAGCACCTGCAACGCATCCGCCAGGCTTTTGCGCCGCTGCAGTTCTTCAATGCCTACGGTCCGACCGAAACCGTGGTGATGCCACTGGCCTGTCTGGCGCCGGAGCAGATACCCGTCGACGCCGGCAGCGTGCCGATCGGCCGGGTCATCGGTGCCCGCACCGCCTACATCCTCGACGACGATCTGGCCCTTTTGCCACAGGGCGGTATCGGTGAGCTGTACGTGGGTGGCGCGGGCCTGGCCCAGGGTTACCACGACCGTCCGGGCCTGAGCGCCGAGCGTTTCGTCGCCGACCCGTTCAGCCATGCCGGCGGTCGCCTGTACCGTACCGGCGACCTGGTACGCCTGCGCGCCGATGGCCTGGTGGAGTATGTCGGCCGTGCCGACCAGCAGGTGAAGATCCGTGGCTTCCGTATCGAGCTGGGCGAGATCGAGAGCCGCCTGCAGGAGCACGCCGACGTCGAGGAAGCGGTAGTCCTGGCCCTCGACCTGCCGGGTGGCAAGCAGCTGGTGGGTTACCTGGTGTGCCCGCAGGCCAGCGCCGACGGCGAGGCCCAGGCCCTGTTGCGCGAGGCGGTCAAGGCGGACGCCCGCCAGCACCTGCCCGACTACATGGTGCCGGCGCACCTGGTGCTGCTCGACAGCCTGCCGCTGATGGGCAACGGCAAGCTCGACCGCCGCGCGTTGCCGGCCCCGGATCTGGAGCAGGCGCGCCAGCATTACCAGGCGCCGGCCAATGAGCTGGAAGGCCAACTCGCGCAGATCTGGCGCGAAGTGCTCAACCTGCCGCGCATCGGTGTGCAAGACAACTTCTTCGAACTGGGCGGCGACTCGATCCTGTCGATTCAGGTGGTCAGCCGTGCCCGCCAGCTGGGGCTGCAGTTCACCCCGCGTGACCTGTTCCAGCACCAGACTATCCAGACCCTGGCGGCCGTGGTGACCCGCAGCGAGGCGCCGAGCGCGATCGAGCAGGGAGCACGTCAGGGACGCACCGGCCTGACGCCGATCCAGCACTGGTTCTTCGACAGCGAAGTGCCGCAACCGCAGCACTGGAACCAGGCGGTGCTGCTGCAGGCGCGTCAGCCGCTGCAGGCCGAGGCACTGGAGCATGCCCTGGCCGCGCTGGTCGAGCACCACGACAGCCTGCGGCTGCGCTTCGGCCATGCCAATGGCCGCTGGCAGGGCGAGTATGCCCAGTCGTGTGCCCAGCCGTTGCTGTGGACCGCGACCGTGACCGACTTCGAGGACTGCCAGGCGCTGTATACCGATGTGCAGCGCAGCCTCGACCTTGCCGAGGGGCCGCTGCTGCGCGCCTTGCTGGTCAGCGATGACCAGGGCGCCCAGCGCCTGCTGCTGGCGATCCACCACCTGGTGGTCGATGGCGTGTCCTGGCGCGTCCTGCTGGAAGACCTGCAGGCGCTGTACCGCGGTGAAACCCTGGCCGCCAAGACCCATGCCATGGGCGACTGGGCGGCGCGCCTGGCCAGCTATGCCGGCAGCGATTCGCTGCGCGACGAGCTGGGCTGGTGGGAAGCGCAACTGGGCAACGCCCGTCGCGAACTGCCCTGCGATCATCCCCAGGGCGGCAACCTGCACCGCCATGCCCGCAGCCTTGCCATCGACCTGAACGTGGAACAGACCCGGCAACTGTTGCAACAGGCGCCGGCGGCCTACCACACCCAGGTCAACGACTTGCTGTTGACCGCCCTGGCGCGCACGCTGTGCCACTGGAGCGGCGACGAGCAGGTGCTGGTGCAGCTGGAAGGCCATGGCCGCGATGGTCTGTTCGAGGACATGGACCTGACCCGCAGCGTCGGCTGGTTCACCAACGCCTACCCACTGAGCCTGAGCCCCGTAATGGTTGAGGGCGAAGTTGGTCGCGCCGCGTCGATCAAGCGCATCAAGGAACAACTGCGCCAGGTACCGCACAAAGGCCAGGGCTACGGTGTGCTGCGCTACCTGGCCGACGAGGCCGGGCGTGAGCGCATGGCCGCCTTGCCCCAGGCCCGGATCACCTTCAACTACCTCGGCCAGTTCGACCAGCAGTTCGACCAGGCGGCCCTGTTCCAGCCGCTGGACGTCCCGGCGGGCCTGGCCCATGACCTGGATGCGCCGCTGCCGAACTGGCTGAGCGTCGATGGCCAGGTCTACGGCGGCGCGCTGCAACTGCGCTGGAGCTTCAGTGCCGAGCGCTATGACGAGGCGACCATCGCCCGCTTGGCCGAGGCCTATCGCCAGGAGCTGCTGGCCCTGGTCGGCCACTGCCTGGCGGACGGCAATGGCAGCTTCACCCCCTCGGACTTCCCGCTGGCGCAACTGACCCAGGAGCAGATCGACGCGCTGCCGATCCCGGCCGCCGAGATCGAGGACGTCTACCCGCTGACGCCGATGCAGGAAGGCCTGCTGCTGCACACCCTGCTCGAGCCGGGCACCGGCATCTACTACATGCAGGACCGCTACCGCATCAACAGCGCCCTCGACCCCGAGCGCTTCGCCCAGGCCTGGCAGGCGGTGGTGGCGCGGCATGAGGCGTTGCGAGCCTCGTTCAGCTGGAACGCCGGCGAAGCGATGCTGCAGATCATCCACAAACCCGGCAAGACCGCGGTGGACTACCAGGACTGGCGCGGCCTTGACGAGCATGCCCAGGAAGCGCGCCTGCAAACGCTGCACAAGGAGGAGCGCGAGGCCGGCTTCGAGCTGCTGCGCGAAGCACCGTTCCACTTGCGCCTGGTGCGTGTGGACGATGCGCGTTACTGGTTCATGATGAGCAACCACCACATCCTCATCGATGCCTGGTGCCGCTCGCTGCTGATGAACGACTTCTTCGAGATCTACCAGGCCCTGGGCGAAGGGCGCCAGGCCCAGTTGCCGGTGCCGCCGCGCTACCGCGACTACATCGGCTGGCTGCAGCGCCAGGACCTCGAGGAGGCGCGCCAGTGGTGGCAGGCCAACCTGGCCGGCTTCGAGCGCGCCACGGCGATCCCCAGCGACCGTCCGCTGCGCCATGACCACGCCGGAGACGGCATGGTCGTGGGTGACTGCTACACCCGCCTGCAAGTGAGCGAGGGCGCCCGCCTGCGTGAACTCGCCCAGGCCCACCAACTGACGGTAAACACTTTCGCCCAGGCGGCCTGGGCCCTGACCCTGGCGCGCTACAGCGGCGATCGTGACGTGGTGTTCGGCGTCACCGTGGCCGGGCGTCCGGTGAGCATGCCGCAGATGCAGCGCACGGTCGGCCTGTTCATCAACAGCATCGCCCTGCGCGTGCAGTTGCCGCAGCCGGGCGAGCGCAGCAGCGTGCGCCAGTGGCTGCAAGGCTTGCTCGATCGCAACATGCAGTTGCGTGAATACGAGTACCTGCCGCTAGTGGCAATCCAGGAATGCAGCGAACTGCCCAAGGGCCAGCCGCTGTTCGACAGCCTGTTCGTATTCGAGAACGCCCCGGTGGAAACGGCGGTGCTCGACCACGCCCAGCACCTGGACGCCAGCTCCGACTCGGGCCGGACCCACACCAACTTCCCGCTGACCGCGGTGTGCTACCCGGGCGATGACCTGGGCCTGCACCTGTCGTTCGACCAGCGCTACTTCGACTACCCGACCGTCGAGCGCCTGCTCGCCGAATTCAAGCGCCTGCTGCTGGCGCTGGTCGAGGGCTTCGAGGGCGAGGTCGGCGAGCTGCCGCTGCTGGGGGCCGACGAACAACGTTTCCTGCTCGAGGACTGCAACCGCACCGAGCATGCCTATGCGCTGGAGCAGAGCTACGTCGAGCTGTTCGAGGCGCGGGTGGCCGCGCATCCGCAGCGCACCGTCGCCCGCTGCGAGACGGCCGCTTACGACTATGCGGGCCTGAACGTGGCGGCCAACCGGCTGGGTCATGCTCTGGTCGCAGCTGGCGTGGCCATCGACCAACCGGTGGCGCTGCTGGCCGAGCGCGGCCTGGCGCTGCTGGGCATGATCGTCGGCAGCTTCAAGGCCGGCGCCGGCTACCTGCCGCTGGACCCGGGCCTGCCGGCGGCGCGCCTGCAACGCATCGTCGAGCTGAGCCGCACGCCGGTGCTGGTGTGCAGCGCGGCCTGCGCCGAGCAGGCGCGCCAGCTGCTCGATGAAGTGGCGGGCGCGGCGCGGCCAAAGCTGCTGGTCTGGGAAGACGTGCAGGCAAGCAACGTGGCCAGCCACAACCTTGGCATCCACAGCGCGCCGGACAACCTTGCCTACGTGATCTACACCTCCGGCTCCACCGGCCTGCCCAAGGGCGTGATGGTCGAGCAGCGCGGCATGCTCAACAACCAGCTGAGCAAGGTGCCGTACCTGGCCCTGGACGAGCAGGACGTGATCGCCCAGACCGCCTCGCAGAGCTTCGACATCTCGGTCTGGCAGTTCCTCGCCGCACCGCTGTTCGGGGCCCGCGTGGAGATCGTGCCGAACGCCATCGCCCATGATCCGCAAGGCCTGCTGAGCCATGTGCAGGCCACCGGCATCACCGTGCTGGAGAGTGTGCCGTCGTTGATCCAGGGCATGCTGGCCAACGATCGCCAGGCGCTCGATGGGCTGCGCTGGATGCTGCCGACCGGCGAGGCCATGCCGCCCGAGCTCGCGGCCCAGTGGTTGCAGCGCTACCCGGCCATCGGCCTGGTCAACGCCTACGGCCCGGCGGAGTGCTCGGACGACGTGGCGTTCTTCCGCGTCGATGCCGCCTCGACCCAGGGCAGCTACCTGCCGATCGGCACACCGACCGACAACAACCGCCTGTACCTGCTCGGCGAAGACCAGACCCTGGTGCCGCTGGGCGCGGTGGGTGAGCTGTGCGTCGCCGGCACTGGTGTGGGCCGTGGCTATGTCGGCGATCCGCTGCGCACCGCCCAGGCCTTCATACCGCATCCGTACGGTGCGCCTGGTGAGCGCCTGTACCGCACCGGCGACCTGGCGCGGCGCCGTCCGGATGGCGTGCTGGAATACGTCGGGCGCATCGACCATCAGGTCAAGATCCGTGGCTACCGCATCGAGCTGGGCGAGATCGAGGCGCGCCTGCACGAACAGCCAGAGCTGCGCGATGCCGCGGTGGGCGTGCAGGAGGGCGTCAACGGCAAGCACCTGGTCGGCTACCTGGTGGCGCACCAGGGCGTCAGTGCCGACGCCGCGCTGCTCGACCAGCTCAAGCAGCGCCTGCGCGCCGAGTTGCCGGAGTACATGGTGCCGCTGCACTGGGGCTGGTTCGACAGCCTGCCGCACAACACCAACGGCAAGCTTGACCGCAAGGCGCTGCCGGCCATCGATATCGGTGGCCAGCACAGCCAGGCCTACCTGGCACCGCGCAACGAGCTTGAAGAGACGCTCGCCGGGATCTGGGCCGATGTGCTCAAGGCCGAGCGGGTGGGTGTGCGCGACAACTTCTTCGAGCTGGGCGGGCATTCGCTGCTGGCAACGCAGATCGCCTCGCGGGTGCAGACGGCCCTGCAGTTGAACGTGCCGCTGCGGGCGATGTTCGAGTGCAGCACGGTGGAAGAGCTGGCGGACTATGTGCGCGGGCTGCAGGACAGCGCGCTGGATGACGCCAAGGTCGATCGGTTGAGCGACCTGATGGCGGAGTTGGAGGCGTTGTAAAGGTCGTCGCGGGGCAAGGCGCACCGCCGCTCCCACATGGGAGCAGCGGTGCGCCTTGCCCCGCGATGGTTTTCAGCGTTTGCCGAGGATCTTCCCGAGCATCTCCGGCCGTGGCGCGCCTTGCTGGCTCTGCAATTGCCCCTGCTCGTCCTGATAGAAGATCGCCGGGGTTGCCGCCAGGCCCAGTTCCTCCATCAACGCCAGGTTCGCCTCGAGCTTCTTCTGTATCGCCTCCGGCACCTTGTCCAACGCCTTGAGCGTGCTGGCCTTGCCGGCCTTCTCGTGTTCGTGCAAGGTCTTGGCCGGGTCCTTGGCCGCGAGCAGCGCAGCGGACTTGCCCGGGCTGTCCTCGCGGATGATGCCGACCATGATGTGGCGCAGCTGCACCTTGCCCGATTCGACCCAAGGCCGGGCCTGTTGCCAGAACATGTTGCAGTAGGGGCAGTTGGGGTCGCTGAACAGGTAGACGGTACGCGGCGCGTCGACCTTGCCGTCCTGGATCCAGGCGGTCTTTTCCATCTTCGCCCACACGGCCTTGCTCATCGGTGCGTACACCAGTTTTTCCAGCGGCTCGGCGCTGAGGTCCTTGCCTTGCTCGTCGAACAGGCTGCCCACCAAGACGTGCTTGCCGTCGGGGGTGAGGTACAGGGCAATACCGTTGTTGTGGTACTCGGCAGCATAGCCGCGCATGCCGTCGGGGGCATCGAAACTACCCTTGATCACGGCGCCCTTGGCCTGCAGTTGCTGGATCGCCTTGGGCAGTTCCTCGGCTTGCAGCGTGGGTGTGGCGAGCAGGGCGAGGGTCAGGGGCAGCAGCGCATTCAATCGCATGTCAGTTTCCTTGTGGGGCGGGCGCATCGGCGCGTTCGAAGGGTTCCAGGGCGTGGCGCAGGCTGGCGCGCGACAGTTCGCCCAGGTGGCTGCCGACCAGCCGCCCTTCGGCGTTGTAGAACAGGGTGGTGGGCAGGGCCATGGAGCCGACCTTGCGGGCCAGCTCGCCGGTGCCGTCGAACAGCACGTTGGAGAGGGTCAGGCCGGTGGTTGCCATGAAGGTGCTGACGTTCTCAGGGGTTTCCCCCTGGTTGACGAACAGGAAGGTCACGTGGGGGTAGTCGTCCTCGGCCTGTTGCAGCACCGGCATCTCGCGGCGGCAGGGCGGGCACCAGGTAGCCCAGATGTTGATGACCAGTGGGCGGCCGCGGTAGTCGTGCAGGGCCACCGCCTGGCCGCGGCTGTCGCGCAGGCTCATGTCGGGCAGTTCGGTGCCCTTGCTGTAGAGATGGCTGGCCAGGCTGGCCAGCCCCCAGAACAGGGCGCCGCTGAACAGCGCCCAGCCCAGCGGGCGGCGCAGGCCCGGGCGGCGCCAGCCTTGCCACAGGGTGCCGAGCACGATGCCCAGCAGCCCACCCCAGAGCAGGAAGCCGCCGTCGCGGATATCGATTATTTGCAGCAGGTCGTCACGGTACATCGGCCAGTAGGCGAGGACGAAACCCAGGCGGGCGAACAGCAAGCCCAGCAGGAACAGGTTGAACAGCGCCGACTCCGGGTTTTCGCCTCCGCGCCTGGCGACCCGCCAGCCGACCAGGCTGGCGATGCCCAGCGCGGCAAGCAGCAGCAGGTGGTTGAGGGCCATGGTCAGCGGCCCGAGGGTGATGGTGAGCATCAGCCTTGGCTCCTGGTCTGGGCCCAGTGCTGGAGTAATCCGGCGGCGTCGATTTCACCGGTGATACGGCGGGCGCGGCGCTCGTCGCCCTCCGGGCCGACCCAGATCAGGCTGGGCGGGCCCGGCACCTGGTAGCGTTGCAGCAACTCGCGGCTGGCCGGGGAGTCGGCGGTCACATCCAGGCGCAGCAGGTGTACGCCGTCAAGACTGGTCTGGACATCGGCACGGGCGAACACCTGTTTCTCCATGACTTTGCACGACACGCACCAGTCGGCGTAGTAGTCCACCAGTACCCACTGTCCACGTGCCTTGGCGGCATCGAGTTCACGTTGCAGCTCGGCCGGTGCGCTGACGGTGACAAAGGCGTCGTGGCCGCTGGCGGGGGCCGTGGCCGTGCTCTTGCCGATAAAAGGCTGCAAAGGCTGCCACACATCATTGCCACCGGCTGCGGCGCCCACCAGCAACAGGCCACCCCACAGCGCCCCCAAGAGGGGGATTGCACGCAAGGCGGGCAGGCGCTGCAAGGCAGGCCAGGCGGCCCAGCCCAGGGCGATCAACCAGGCGCCGGCCAGGGCCAGTACCAGCGCTTCCGCCAGCAGGCCGCGCACGGTGTACAGGGCCATGGCCAGGAACACGAAGCCGAACAGGCCCTTGACCAGGTTCATCCAGGCGCCCGGGCGTGGCAGGTAGCGATTGCCCAGGGTGACCAGCAGCAACAGCGGGACGCCCATGCCCAGGCCGAGGGCAAACAATACCAGCGCCCCTTGCAGCACGTCGCCGCTCTGGGCGATGAACAGCAGCGCGCCGGCCAGTGGCGCGGTCATGCAGGGGCCCAGCAGCAAGCCCGACAGGGCGCCCAGCAGCGCCGCGCCATACAGGTTGCCGCCACGGGTGCCTTGCCCGGCGCGATCCAGGCGGTCGCGCAGGGCGGCGGGCAGTTGCAGTTCGAAAGCGCCGAACATGGGCAGGGCGAGTAGTACGAACAGGCCCGCCAGGCTGCCCAGCAGCCAGGGTTGTTGCAGCCAGGCCTGCAGGCTGGCGCCCAGCAGCGCGGCGATCACGCCGAGTGCGGCGTACACCAGGGCCATGCTCAGCACATAGACGCCGGCCAGCCACCAGCCGCGCCGGGCGCTGGCACCATTGCCCAGGACCAGCCCGGCGAGGATCGGCAGCATCGGCAGCGAGCAGGGGGTGAAGGCCAGTAGCAGGCCCAGGCCGAAGAAGGCCAGCAGGCTCCAGGCCAGGCTGTCTTGCTGCAAGGTGCCGGCAAGGGCCTGGTCGCTGGCCTGGTCGGCAGCCGGTGTTGCCGCAGCCGCCCCGCCAAGGGCGATCGGCGTGGTCTGCGGCGGATAGCATAGCCCTGCGTCCGCGCAGCCTTGCCAGCCCAGGCGCAGTTCACCGCTGGCGTTGGCCGGCAGCAGCAGCTCGAGTTCGGTGCGGTAGACCGCGCTGTCACCGAAGAACTCGTCATGGTGGTTTTCGGCCTGGGGCAGGGGCGGGTGCTGCTCGGATGGCAGGCCGTCGAACTTCAGGCGTTTCTGGTAAAGGTAGTAGCCGTCCTTGATTTGGAAATGCAGGCGCGTCTGGCCGTTTTCCAGGCGGTCGTGAGTCAGCACGAAGGCTTCGTTCACCGGCAGGAAGTCCGGTTTGACCGCGAACGGGTTGGCCTGTAGGGGGCCGGCGAGCAGGAATGTCAGGAAAAGCAGGAGAACACGCATGTCGACGCCTTGGCAGAACTTTGAAGGAGGCCATGCTGGCCTTGGGTTATTAACTGAAGGTTAAGCTGGTCCTAGGACTGGCAGCTAGCGTTGCAGAGCCCGATGCTATCTGCCCGACGAACGTCGCCAAATCGGTTCATAATCCCCTCTTAATGATGAGCCTGTGCAATGTCATCTTCCCTACCCTGGAGCTCCCCCATGCACGTTCTGCTCTGCGAGGACGACGACTTGATCGCCAGCGGCATCTGCGCCGGCCTCTCGGCCCAAGGCCTGACCGTGGACCGGGTGGCCAGCGCCTCGCAGGCACGGCAGATGCTGCAGACCGCCAAGTTCGACGTGATGATCCTTGACCTGGGCCTGCCCGACGAAGACGGCCTGAAACTGCTGCGCCGTCTGCGCCAGCAGGGCGAGATCCTGCCGGTCCTGGTGCTCACCGCCCGTGACGCGGTCACCGACCGGGTCGATGGCCTGCAGGCCGGCGCCGACGACTACCTGCTCAAACCCTTCGACTTGCGCGAACTGGCCGCCCGCTTGCATACCCTGCTGCGCCGGGTGGCCGGGCGGGCGGTGAACGTGATCGAGCATGGTCCGCTGCGCTACGACCCCAGCAGTTGCGAGGCGACCCTGGCTGGCCGGCCACTGGACCTGTCGCGGCGCGAGCAGGCGCTGCTCCAGGCGTTGCTGCAGAACCCGGGGCGCGTGCTCTCCAGCGAGCAGCTCAAGGACTGCGTCTATGGCTTTGGCGACGAAGTCGAGAGCAATGCGCTGAACGTGCATATCCACCACCTGCGGCGCAAGCTGGGCAACAGCATCGTCGAGACCGTGCGCGGCCTGGGTTACCGCCTGGGCCCGGCCCAGGCGCCGGAGGCGGCCGCATCATGAGCCTGCGGGTACGGCTGTCGCTGATCCTCGGCAGCGTGTTCATCGTCATCTGGGTGCTGGCGGCAGCGTGGATGCTGCGTGACCTGCGCCAGCAGATGATGTTCTCCCTCGACCAGCGGCTGGTGGCCTCGGCACGCATGGTCGCGGGGCTGATCGACCAGTTGCCGCAGCCGTTGACCGTCAAGGGCCAGGACGCGCATTTTTCCGCCGACCAGTTCAGCGTGCCGGATGGCATGGCTTGCCAGGTCAGCTCGTTGCGCGGCGAGATCCTCGCCAGCAACCACAAGCACGATGGCGCCATGGACGACGAGCGCAGCGGGTTCCGTGATCAGACCATCGATGGCGCCTCATGGCGTACCTTCACCTACAACCATGGCGACGTGCGTATCACCACCGCCGACCGTCACCAGGAGCGCGAGGCGCTGAACCAGTCAATCCTGCTGGCGGCCTCGGCACCGGTGCTGATGGCCCTGCTGGGCAGCCTGGGGTTGTTGTGGATCGGCCTGGGCAAAGGCCTGGAACCGCTCAATCGGATGCGCGATGCCTTGCGCAGGCGCCGCGCCGACAGCGTCGAACCCTTGCAGGTGGCCGGTTTGCCCAGCGAGCTGCAACCGTTGCTCGATACCCAGAACCAGCTGTTCCTGCGCATCGCCCAGACCCTCGAGCGTGAACGCCGCCTGACCGACGACGCCGCCCACGAACTGCGCAGCCCGTTGACCGCGATCAAGACCCACCTGCAGGTGGCGCGCATGACTGACGGCGCGGTGCGCGAACAGGCCCTGGAGCACGCCGAGCAGGGTACCGACCGCATGCACCGCACGCTGGAGCAGTTGCTGATGCTGGCGCGGGTCGAGGGTAGCCTGTCGTTCGATGACGGTGTGCAGTGCAGTGCCGCCCAGGTTGCCCGGCAGGCCATCGAGGATGCCGGCGGTGGCGATAACCGGCGCATTCACCTGCATCTGCCCGAGGAGGCGGCCAAGGTCTACCTGAGCATGCCGGCACCGCTGGCGGTGGCGGCGCTGCGCAACCTGCTGGATAACGCCCTGCGCCATGGCGGCGATGCCGCCGTGGAGCTGGATGTGCAGGCGCAGGACGGCCAGGTGGATTTCCTCGTCCGCGACCATGGGCCAGGCATCGCGCAGGGCGATCTCGAACACCTGACCGAGCGCTTCTGGCGCAACGGCCAGAGCGGCGGTTGCGGCCTGGGGCTGGCGATCGTCCAGGCCATCGTCCAGCGCTGTGCCGGCAGCCTGCGTTTCGACAGCCAGGCCGATGGCTTGCGGGTGCGCCTGCAGGTGCCGGCACGCTCGGGGAGTTGAGTTCATACCTATCGCGGGGCAAGCCCGCTCTCACGCAATATGGCGTGGGAGCGGGCTTGCCCCGCGACAGAGGCCGCAGATCCTCAACAAATCCGACGGCAACCGCTAAATCCGCACCTCGCTGAAGCGTTTTTCAAGCGATAAGAACCCGACACACATCCGGTTACAGGGCGCGTGGCGGGCACATTCGCTTGCTTGCGAGGGATTTTCCGATGTCGACCGCTTCCAGCCTTGCCCAGGTGCTGCCGGCCACCGCGCCGCGCCCGCTGTACGAATTCGAGGACTCACCCCTGCTGCTGCGCCAGCAACAGCAGGAGTCCAACGCCCGCAGCTACCCGCGGCGCATCCCGCTGGCGCTCAAGCGCGCCCGTGGCCTGTACGTCGAGGACGTCGAGGGCCGCCAGTTCATCGACTGCCTGGCCGGTGCCGGCACGCTGGCCCTGGGTCACAACCATCCGGTGGTGATCGACGCCATCCAGCGCGTGCTGGCTGACGAGCTGCCACTGCATACCCTGGACCTGACCACGCCGGTCAAGGACCAGTTCGTCCAGGACTTGTTCGGTCTGTTGCCCGAGGGCCTGCGCGGCGAAGCCAAGATCCAGTTCTGCGGCCCGACCGGCACCGATGCGGTGGAGGCCGCGCTCAAGCTGGTGCGTACCGTGACCGGGCGCAGCACCGTGCTGGCGTTCCAGGGCGCCTACCATGGCATGACCCAGGGCGCCCTGAGCCTGATGGGCAGCCTGGGGCCGAAAAAGCCACTTGGCGCGCTGCTGAACAATGGCGTGCAGTTCCTGCCTTACCCCTATGACTACCGCTGCCCGTTCGGCCTGGGTGGCGAGGCGGGCGTGCGCGCCAACCTGCACTACCTGGAAAACCTGCTGAACGACCCCGAAGCCGGGGTGGCGCTGCCGGCGGCGGTGATCGTCGAGGTGGTGCAGGGCGAGGGCGGTGTGATTCCTGCCGATATCGAGTGGTTGCGCGGGCTGCGCCGAATCACCGAGCAGGCCGGGGTGGCGCTGATCGTCGACGAGATCCAGAGCGGCTTCGCCCGCACCGGCAAGATGTTCGCCTTCGAGCACGCCGGCATCGTGCCTGACGTGGTCACCCTGTCCAAGGCCATTGGCGGCAGCCTGCCGCTGGCGGTGATGGTCTACCGCGACTGGCTCGACCAATGGTCGCCGGGCGCCCATGCCGGCACCTTCCGTGGCAATCAGATGGCGATGGCGGCGGGCTCTGCGGTGATGAAGTACCTGGTCGAGCACCGCCTGTGCGAGCACGCCGAGGCCATGGGCCAGCGCCTGCGCGGGCACCTGCACCGGTTGCAGCAGGACTATCCGCAGCTCGGCGACATTCGTGGCCGTGGCCTGATGCTGGGCGTGGAGCTGGTGGACCCGGCAGGCAAGCGCGACGCGCAGGGGCATCCGCCAGCATGCCGCAGCCTGGCGCCGAGGGTGCAGCGCGAGTGCCTGCGCCGCGGCCTGATCCTCGAGCTGGGCGGCCGCCATGGTGCTGTGGTGCGCTTCCTGCCGCCGTTGATCATCAGCGCCGAGCAGATCGATGAAGTGGCGGCAAGATTTGCCGAAGCCGTCGCGGCGGCGGTCAAGGCCGGTTGATGTTCCGGGGCTGCGTTCAGCCCCTTCGTCCATTGCCGGCGATGGGGCGCAAGGCGCCCCTGCCTGTGCCTCAGTCGAACACGCGCCCGGCGCGCCAGTAGCCCATCAGGGTCAGGCTTTCTCGCGGCAGTCCGCGCTCCTTGATCAGGTAGCGGCGGATATCCATGACAGTCCCCGATTCCCCGGCGATCCAGGCATGGAAGTCGCCGTGTTCGCCGCAGGCCTGTTCCCACAGGATGCTTTCGTCGATATCCACGTCTTCCAGCTCGACCGTCGACGCGCCACGCGGCGCCGGCAGGCTGGCCAGCTCGCGCACGGCGTGCTGCATGCCTTGGCCGTGCTCACTGCGCAGCAGATCGCGTGGCAGCCAGTGCAGGCGGGTGGCCGGGCTCTGGCGCAGGTCGAGACAGTCGGCTTCCAACGGCACTTCGATGAACGCTTCGACTGGCAGCTCCGGCGCGGTCGCGGCCAGCTGTTCGAGGATACCGGCAATCGCCGGCAGGGCGGTTTCGTCGCCGACCAGCAGAATGCGCCGTGCGCTGCGTGGCGGTTTCCATTCATAGCCGCCGGGGTCGTCGGCATATGCCAGGTTGGGGGCGACCATCTGCAGGCGGTCGCCGATGCGGGCATGGGTGGCCCAGGCCGAGGCGGGGCCATTGACGCCGTGCAGGACAAAGTCCACATCCACCTCCAGCGCCTCGCGGCGCAGGGCGCGGATGGTGTAGGTGCGCATGGGCGGCATGTCTTGCGCCGGCAGTTCGCGCCGCGCCTGCTGCCATTGCGCGTGCTTGGGCAGGTTGGGTGGCGCGCCGGCTGGCGTCGGAAACAGCAACTTCACACGCTGGTCGGGGGCCAGGGTGGTCATCTGCGCGACGTCCTCGCCGGTGAAGACGAAGCGCGTCAGTGAGGGGCTCAGGGTTTCGATGGTCTTGAGGTCGAGGTCGAAGAGCCGGTAGGGCGTGGCCTGGGCAGCAGGTGCCAGGCGGGCAAGCGGGGAGGTCATGGGCATGCCTCTGTCAGCGGGAGATACCCATCAGACGAGCGCACTGCGCGGTTAATTAGCCGGGGTGTGCCGTGCCTAAATTTCCCTGGCCCGCCTACGTTCTAGCTTGGATAGCAGTCGCGGCACGCAAAGACGGATTGAGGCGCAATGACAATTTCCCGACGAGGATTCATCGCCGGCCTGGCTGTGGCGGGCGCCACAGGCACGGCGGCCTATTACGCGCACAAGCAACTGACCCATGACCCCGAGGACGACATCGTCACGCCTGGGGAAGCCAGCGTCGAGCTGGCCGACTACGCAGGCCAGATGCTCGCGGACCAACTGCGCGGCGTCTGGGAAATCCGCTTCGAGGGTGCCGAACGCGGCCTGGATGGGCTGCCCCAGCAAGGTGTCGAGATGTTCCTCGATGTCGCCACCAAGGGGCGCGGCCTGCGCGGTTTTGTCGATACCGGCGAGCGCTTGCGTGGAGCTGGCGAGCCGGCCTACCGGGTGCTGGGCGACCTGGTCGGCGCCAGCAGCGCGCAGGTGCGCTGGCGCCTGGTCAACCAGCATGGCGGGCCGGGCTATGAGTGCGTGGCCAGTCTGGACGAAGTCTGGGCCGAGTTCGCCAATGCCGGCAGCGGTACGCTGACCGGCCGTGTGCAGCGTCTGGACCGGCCGCTGACCCTGCCGGTGCCCGACAGCCGCTTCGTCGCAGTCAAGCGGTTGTTCCCCGAGGCCCGTGAGCGCCTGCCTTACACCCCCGAGATGCTGGCATGGGTGGTCGGCGCTGAGCATCGTCTGTTCCACCAGCTCTGGCACGCCACCCGCGACAAGTGGCACAAGCTGCCGGAGAAAAAGCAGGACGCCCTGCGTGGCCTTGGCTGGCAGCCGGGGCCTAGGGGCCGCGAGCGTGATGCCCGTGGCCCGCGCAAGCACCGCAATGGCTCGGGTATCGATTTCCTGTTCATGCACCGGCACATGCTGATGTATGCGCGCACCCTGCAGGACCTGCCTTCCTGGCAGCGCTTCCCGCTGCCACAGCCGAGCGTCGAGTTCGACCGCGTAGGCTTTGCCCGCTATTTCGACAACCACGATGGCTACTGCGTACCGCCGACCTGGCAGGCGCCGGGCGACGAGGCCTATGGCCAGTGGGTCGGGGCGATCAAGGCCGGCGAAACCTATTGCAGCAACTTCCAGGTGTGGGAGTCGCAGTACCAGGACCCGTTGTACCTGTCGAAACTGACCCTTGGGGCCTTCGGTTCGGAACTGGAGATGAACCTGCACGACTGGCTGCACATGTGCTGGGCGTCGGTGCCGCGTGATCCGAACAATGGCGCGCCGGTGCCGTTCGCCCGTGACCAGGCGGATTTCGCCGCGCGCTGGTTCGAGCCCGAGAACGACTTCCTCGGTGATCCGTTCTCATCCCATGTGCACCCGGTGTTCTGGGGGTTCCATGGCTGGATCGATGACCGTATCGATGACTGGTTCCGTGCCCATGAACGCTATCACCCCGGCCAGGTACGGCGCCTGGAGGTCAATGGCGTGCCCTGGTTCGCCCCAGGCCGGTGGGTCGAAGCCGGCGACCCGTGGCTGGGTCCGGACACCCATGGCTGCAGCACGCAGCCAGGCATGCGCCTGGGCAAGTCGGTGGAGATGGACGTGGAGACCATGAAGCTGGCCCTGCGTATCACTTTCGGTGACGAAGAAAAGCTGGATAGCCTGCTGCGCAAGGTACCTCAACGCCCCTGGTACGCCCGCCACCTGTCACTGAAGAACATCGTGCCCTGATACACCCCATGCCCCTGCAGGCGCGGGCAAATCCGCGCCTGCAGGGACTTGTCGCGTGCCCTACAGCTTGACCGGCGTCCGCCAGCCCCCACCCAATGCCTTGTACAGCGCCACGCTGCCCTGCAACTGCTCCAGGCGCAGCTGCGCCTGCTGGTCCTGGGCCAGATACAGCGTGCGCTGGGTCTCGAGCACCGTCAGCAGGGTCTCGGCGCCAGCGGCGTAACGTTGCTGGGCCAAGTCGAAGGCGATGCGCGCCTGCTCCACCTCCTGGTCCTGCCAGCGGCGCTGGCGTTCAACACCGGCGATGGCGTTCAAGGCTTTCTCCACGTCCGCGAAGCCCGCCAGGATGCTGCCGCGGTACAGCTCCAGCAATTCCTCCTGTTCGGCGCTGGCCTGGTCCCGTGCGGCGCTGAGTCGGCCGTTGTTGAAGATCGGCGCGGCGAGGCCGGCAGTCAGGGTGTAGTAGGGGCTGTCGAAGACACTGGGCAGGGTGCGCGCACCGCTGCCCAGGTTCGCGCCGAGTATCAGGCGAGGCAGCATGGCCGCCCGGGCCACCTGGATGTTGGCGCTGGCCGCCGCCAGGCGCGCCTCGGCGGCGGCGATGTCCGGCCGCCGGCCGAGCAGTTCGCTGGGCACGCCGCTGCCGATGCTGGGCCACTGTACGTTGCTGATCATTTCGCGATTGTCGGGCAGGGCCTGCACCGGGTCGCCCAGCAGGGTGGCGAGGACGATGCGGTTGTCCTGGCGACGCTGTTCGAGCAACGGTAGCTGGCGTTCCTGGGCAGCGACCAGGCTGCGCTGCTGGGCCAGTTCCAGGCGGGTGGCCGAGCCTGAACGTTCGCGGGCTTCGACCAGGCCCAGCACGTCGCGGGCATTGTCCAGGTTGAGCCGGGCGATGCGCAGTTGCTCGTCGAGTGCCAGGCCTTGCAGGTAGCTGTCGGCCACGGCGCTGACCAGGGTCAGCTCGACTGTCTGGCGATCGAAACGGCTGGCATCCAGGCTGCGCAGCGCGCTGTCGCGGGTGGCGCGCAGGCCGCCCCAGAAATCGATCTCGTAGCTGGCGCTCAGGCGGGTGCCGAACGAGGTGCTGGTGCGCTCGCTGCTGCTGGCGTCGAGCTGGCTGTTGCCTTCACCGCGCAACAGGCGCTGCCGGCTGCCATCCAGGCCGAGCTGTACTTCTGGGAGTAATGGCGCCCCGGCGATCACTGCGATGGCCTGGGCCTTGCGCACCCGCGCCGCGGCTGCCGCCAGGTCGTGGCTGTTCGAGCGCGCGCGCTCGATCAACTGGTCCAGTTCCAGGCTGGCAAAGGCGCGCCACCACTGGTTGTCCGGCAGGGCCTGCTTGGCGCTGGTCGGCCCTTGCCAGGCCGGCGGGGCGTCGATGTTCGCCGCAGGCGGCGGTGGGGTGCTGCAGGCGGCCAGGCCAAGGCTCAGGGCCAGCAAGCTGATACGGCAGGGGATCGTCATGGGTTATTCGCTGGTAAGGGCCTTGACCGGGTCGAGGCGGGCGGCCTTGCGGGCCGGCATGAAACCGAACACCACGCCGGTGATCACGGCGCAGGCAAAGGCGCCGAGGATGGCGGGCAGGGCGAAGGCCACGGCGATGTCGGCCAGCAACAGGCTGCCGCCGATGGCCAGGGCCAGGACGATGCCGGTCACGCCGCCGACCATCGACAGCATCACCGCCTCGGTGAGGAACTGGCGCAGGATGTCGCGCTGGCGCGCGCCGGTGGCCATGCGGATGCCGATCTCGCGGGTGCGTTCGCGCACGGTCATGAGCATGATGTTCATCACGCCGATGCCGCCGACCAGCAGGGAGATCGCGGCAATCGCACCGAGCATCAGCGACAGGCTGTTCTGCGTGCGGGCCTCGGCCTGGATCAATGCGGCGTCGTTGGTCAGGACGAAGTCATGCTTGCCCTGGTGACGCTGCAGCATCAGGCGCTCGATCGCCTGCTCGGTCTCCTTCACCCGGCTGGAGTCCAGGGCGGCGATGGTGACGTATTCCGGGTCGCGGCTGCCGAACAGGCGGATGGAGGCGGCGGAGTAGGGCACCACCACGCGCTCGTCGCTGTCCTCGCTGCCAGAGCTGGCGCCTTTGCCCTGGAGCACACCGATCACCTGGAACGGCACGTTGCCGATCAGCAGGTACTGCCCGAGCGGATTGCTGCCCGGGCCGAACATCTTGTCACGCACCTTCTGCCCGATCACCGCCACGGCGGCGCCGTTGGCTTCGTCGGCCTCGCTGTAGAAGCTGCCCTCGACCACGGGCCAGTTGAAGATCTCGGGGAACCAGGTGTTGTTGCCGCCAACGTAGAACTGCTCGCCCTTGTTGCCGTGGCGCACCATGAGCTTGTCGCCGATCACCGGCATGACCCGTTTGACTTGGGGCAGTTCGCCGACAGCGTCGACATCGTCGAGGGTGACGATGCCCATCAGTTCCTCGGAAGAGTGCTTGCCGTTAAGGTAGAGGATGTTCGAGCCGAATGCCGCCATCTGTGCCATGACCTGGCGCTTGCTGCCTTCGCCGACCGCGAGCATGACCACCACCGAGGCGACCCCGATGATGATGCCGAGCAGGGTTAGCGCGGTACGGAAGCGATTGATCCACATCACCCGCCAGGCAGCCTGCAGGGACTCGACCAGCTCGCCTTTCCAGGCGCCGCGCTGGGTGGCGCCGCGGTCCAGGCGCTGGCGCAGGTCGTCGGCCTGCAACTGCCGGGGGATGTCGGCCGACGGCTGGCTGGGCGAGTCGCTGACCACTTCGCCGTCGCGCACTTCGATGATCCGCTGGGCGCGGGCCGCGACTTCGCGGTCGTGGGTGATGAGGATGATCACATGGCCCTGGCTGGCCAGTTCGTCGAGCAGGGCCATCACCTCGGCGCCGCTGTGGCTGTCGAGGGCGCCGGTGGGCTCGTCGGCGAGGATGATGTGCCCGCCATTCATCAGCGCGCGGGCGATCGATACCCGTTGTTGCTGGCCGCCGGACAACTGGTGCGGGCGGTTGCCGGTACGGCTGGCCAGGCCCAGGCGCTCGAGCAGGGCGTGGGCGCGGGCATGGCGCTCGGCGGGCGGGGTGCCGGCGTAGATGGCCGGCATTTCGACGTTCTCCTGGGCCGAGCCCGAAGGGATCAGGTGATAGCCCTGGAACACAAAGCCGAAGGCTTCGCGACGCAGCCAGGCCAGCTCGTCGCTGTCCAGTTCGGCCACGTCCCGGCCTGCGAAGCGGTAGCTGCCCGAGGTGGGACGGTCGAGGCAGCCGAGGATGTTCATCAAGGTCGATTTACCGGAGCCCGAGGCGCCGACGATGGCGACGAACTCGCCGGGGTGGATGCTCAGGCTGATGCCGCGCAACACCTCGACCCTGGGCGAATCGACACCGCCGTAGACCTTGCGAATGTCGCACAGCTCGATCAGGGGCGTGGCCATCTCAACCCCCACTGGCGGCAGGCAGGCCGATGACCAGGCGCTCGCCTTCGTTCAGGCCTTCGAGAATCTGCACCCGCAGGCGGTCGCTCAAGCCGGTGCGCACCTGGCGGGCCTCGATCTGGCCCTTGCTGTTCAGCACCTGGGCCTGGCGCAGGCCGTCAACGGGGGTGTCGTCCAGCGCGGCCAGGGGCACGCTGAGCACCTGGCTGGCTTGTCCGGCGACGAAGAACACCTGGGTGGTCATCTCTGCCATCAGGGCGCCGTCGGGGTTGTCCACGTCCAGCAGCACGGTGTACTGCACCACCTTGCTGCCGGTGGTGCCGGCAGTCGCGCTGGCCGGGCTGCCACCGCCCTGGCTGGTCTGGTCCAGCGGCTTGGGCGGTACCGGCAGGATCTGGCGCACGGTGCTGGTCCAGCGGCGCTTGCCGCCGGCCAGGGTGTTGAAGTAGGCGGTCATGCCCGGCTTGACCTTGCCGATGTCGGCTTCGGAAACCTGGGCCCAGACGGTCATCGGCGAGAGCTTGGCGATCCGCAGGATCAGCGGGGTCTGCTGCTGGGCATTGAGGGTCTGGCCTTCGCGGGCATCCACCGCCACCACGGTGCCGCTCATGGGCGCGTAGATGCGCGTGTAGCCCAGTTCTGCCTCGTCGCTGCGCAGGCTGGCCTGGGCCTGGCGGATCTGCGCCAGGTACATGTCGATGCGGGCCTGGGTCACCTTCAGTTGCGCCTGCGCCGTCTGCAGGTCTTCCTGGCGGGTGGCGCCGGCGGCGGCCAGGCCCTGCTGACGCTGGTACTGCTGCTGGGCAAGCTGATATTGCGCACGCTGTTCGGCCAGCTGGGCCTTGAGGTTCTCGATCGAGTAACGTCCGGCATCAAGCTTGGCCTGTTGCGTGGACGGGTCGATCTCCACCAGTAACTGGCCCTGGCGCACTTCGTCACCGGCCTCCACATGCAACTTGCGAATCTGCCCCGAGGCCTGGGCGCCGACGTCGACGTAACGGCGCGGTTGCAGGGTGCCCAGCGCGGTGACGCTGCTTTCGATATCGGCGCGCAGTACCGGTACGGTGCTGACCGGTGCGCCACCGAGCGGCAGGACCTGCCAGGCTACCAGGCTGCCGAGGCCGGCCAGGCCCAGGGCGCCGAACAGCACTCGGCGGCGGGTGTTGGATGTGCGTGTCATGCGGGCTTCCAGCCGAGGGTAGTGACCGAGTGCTGCGACGCTGCACGCGCTCGGGGGTCCCAGTTAAACGAATATAGCTGATGACGATTTAACGGCGGCCAGGGGTGGCCTGAGTGTTGCTGCGAATAATTATAATTTGTAAGATCGCACACTGATATTATCCAGACCCGCTGCGCCTGCCTACCAGCGCTCGAGCAGGGAGACGACAGGTGCCGTCGTGGAACATTATTATCGCGAGTTGGTGAGCTTCCTGTCCGCCCGGCTTGGTAATCGCCAGACGGCCGAAGACGTCGCCCATGATGCCTACATCCGCGTGCTGGAGCGCACGGAAGGCGAGCGGATCGAACACCCGCGCGCGTTTCTTTATCGCACGGCGATGAACCTGGTGGTCGATCATCATCGGCGCCACCAGGTGCGTCAGGCCGAGCCGCTCGAGGTGCTCGACAGCGACGAACGCTGGCACAGCCCCGCCCCGATGCACAGCATGCAGCTCGACCAGCGTCTGGCGCTGATGCAGCAGGCCTTGGGCGAGTTGAGCGCGCCTTGCCGTGACAGTTTCCTGCTGCGCAAGCTCGAGGGCTTGTCACACCAGCAGATCGCCGAGCGCCTGGATATTTCCCGCAGCGTGGTGGAAAAGCACATCGTCAATGCCATGAAGCACTGCCGCATGCGCATGCGCCAGTGGGAGTCCTGAGCGGGATGCCGGCGGATGTGAAAATTCCGTGAGCCGGTCACTTGATTTCTCCCGGGTTCACGACAACTATCAATAAAGACCCCCCGTCCAGGCGCGCTGCCTGACGTTGCCGTTCCCGGCGCAGTATGGTCACGGAGCCACTGTCATCACCTAACTGCCCAGGTCCGGACGATGCCTAACAAATCCATGCGCATCCTCATCGCCGACGAGCATCCCGCCCAGCGCCTGCAACTGGAGAGGATGCTCAATGGCCTGGGTTATTACCGGATCGCTCCGGTGGAGAGTTTCGACGACCTGCAGCGTCTGGTGCACAGTGCCTTGCAACCGTTCAACCTGCTGGTGGGCAACATTGAGCTGGCCAGCCATGCGGGGGTCGACCTGGCGCGCTTCTGCCGGGTCAGTTCGCAGATCCAGCACGCGCTGCTGTACCACTCGCCGCACCTGAAGGTGCCGGCGGTGCCGCCGAGTGACCGGCATGCTGTCAGCATCAGCCTGCCCCATGCACCCGACAGCGAGGCGCTGGAGTCGTTCATGGCGATCATCGACCTGCCGGTGCTGGTCGGGCAGTTGCCCCTGCCACCAGGGCTGGCCGGGGCCTCGAACTATTCCCGGCGGCGCACCAACCTCGCGCAGACGGTATTCTGCCGCAACTCCTGAAGCACGGACGGTCACAGGCTCAAGGCTTTTGCTATTCTCTTGGCCTTTTGCCACGTTGCGGAAGCTGCCATGACTGCGCTCGATATCACCCGCCCGCCACGGTTCAGCCGTGGCGACCACCGGACCCTGGGTCTGGCCGCGCTGGGTGGTGCCCTGGAAATCTACGATTTCATCATCTTCGTGTTCTTTGCCCTGACGCTCAGCCAGCTGTTCTTTCCGCCCGAGATGCCGGAGTGGTTGCGCCTGCTGCAGAGCTTCGGGATCTTCGTCACCGGTTACTTGGCCAGGCCGCTGGGCGGCATCCTGATGGCCCATTTCGCCGATCACTTGGGCCGCAAGCGGGTGTTCAGCCTGAGCATCCTGATGATGGCGCTGCCGTGCCTGTTGATTGGGGTGATGCCGACCTACTCTGACATCGGCTACGCCGCGCCGCTGATCCTGCTGGCGCTGCGCATCCTGCAAGGGGCGGCGGTGGGCGGCGAGGTGCCCAGTGCCTGGACGTTCGTTGCCGAGCACGCGCCACCCGGGCGACGCGGGTATGCGCTGGGCTTCCTGCAGGCTGGGTTGACCTTTGGTTATCTGCTCGGGGCGCTGACCGCGACCTTGCTGGCGCAGCTGTTCACGCCCCAGGAAGTTCTCGACTACGCCTGGCGCTATCCCTTCCTGCTGGGCGGAGTGTTCGGCGTGATCGGTGTCTGGTTGCGCCGCTGGTTGAGTGAAACGCCGGTATTCCTGGCGTTGCGCGAGCAGCGGGAGCAGCCTGTGGCATTCCCGTTGCGTAGAGTGCTGAGCCGACACCGTCGGGCGTTGATTCCGGCGGCGCTGCTTACGTGCGTGCTGACCTCGGCGGTGGTGGTGCTGGTGGTGATCACCCCGACCGTGATGCAGCAGCGCTTCGCCATGACCGCCGGGCATACCTTTGCTCTGAGCAGTGTGGGCATCGTCTTCCTCAATATCGGGTGTGTGCTGGCCGGGCTGTTGGTCGACCGTATGGGTGCGTGGCGGGCATTGATGATCTACAGCCTTTTGCTGCCGCTGGGTATCGGCGCGCTGTACGCCAGTCTGGTGGGGCAGTGGGGCATGACCTGGCTGGCCTATGCCCTGGCCGGATTGTGCTGTGGCGTGGTGGGGGTAGTACCATCGGTGATGGTCGGGCTGTTCCCGGCGGATATCCGCGTGTCGGGCATCTCCTTCACCTACAACGTCGCCTACGCCCTGTGGGCCAGTACCACGCCGCTGGCGCTGATCGCCCTGATGCCCTGGAGTCCGTGGGTGTGTGTCGGCTTTTGTCTGGTCATGGGCATGGTCGGGTTGCTGACGGCGCTCTATTTCGGGCGTCGTGAGCCGTTGGGGTTTGTTGCCGAGTCGATGCCGCTCATGTGCGGTGACAAATGAGGTGGCAATGCCTTTTCCCGCTACGAGAACGGCAAGGCTCAACCATCGGTCGCGCTGATCAAGTTGTTTCAAGCGCCTTGACTGTCATCCGGAATTGTTCGAGGAAGTCAGGACTGACTGATACGGCCTGGCAGTCAACAGGTCCTACAGGCAGGGGCGGGTTTTTGAATGTCCGCAACTCTGCTCCCCTACAGCGCCTTCGAGGTTGTGCACGTAGTTTCGACTGATCGTTGACGGACCCTTCCGTTCATACAGTCAGGAGAAAATGTACATGTCCAGTTTCAGCATTACCTGGATGACGCGGGCCCAACTGCCAGCGTTTCCGCCACAAATGAGCTTTTCGGCTGCGAATCCCGCCAGCACGAAACCGGATGATCAAGCCAGAACCCCCGTTATTCACTGGGGCCGTAGCCTTGCCTGTGTCCTGGAGTCCCGGCACCTTCACGATCAGGCGTGGGTGGTGGTCTACGGTGACGGCAAGCAACTGACCGGCGTGCATCCGCTGCATGACTTTCGCCACATCAGCCGTATCGAGTTGGCCGTCAACAGCCATGCCGTGCTGTTGACCGACAGTGCGCAGCGTCAGCAAACCGTCGAATTCACCCAGCTGAAGGCACTGGATGGCAGTGGTGGTGCCGGGGACCCCTTGAACGGCCTACCCACCGGTATCCCGTTCATGCTCTCCAATGGTCACGATTATCTGATGGCGGACGAGGAGGGCGTGTGCCTCGCCGTGAATCCAGATCCCAAGGCCATGCAATGGCTCTACAAGGACGGGCAACTGGTCAATGTCACCACCGGGCAGACCTTGGGGCTCGGGATCTGCGGCAAGGCGAGCGCAGCCTCGGGAGATCGCTGGCGGCTGTCTTCCCAGGGCGAGCTTCTCTATGGCGACGGCACCCGTAGCTTGTGCAGTGCTCCGATTTCGGGTGAGGTCTGGCTGCAGCGACGAAGCGAGGCGCTGCCTTCCGAAACCTGGCGGGTGCACTTGCCTCAGCGTCCGAGGCGGGGTCAGGTACCGAGTATGGTCATCGACAAGCTGAGCGTGTGTCTCGCGGTCTCTGGCGACTACAGTGCCGGAACCGGCGATACCCTTTCGTTCTCGATCAATGGCAGCGAGCACCGACAGCCGTTGGCCGGCAACTTCGAGCGGGGCGCGCACTTCCAGGTCGAGGTCGACCTGTCCAAGATGTTCCAGCGCAGCGTGATCTATGCCGATGAGTTGCATTCGGTCGAGATCTACCAGGCCAGTGCCGGGGGGTACGGTCCGGCCTGGAAGATGCAGTCGCTGGACCTGAAGGTCAATGACCAGCTGAACAACCGCGTGGTAGGGAGCGACAACCGCTGGATCGAGGCCAGGGGCGGCGTGGCATGGCAAGGCCGGGTGAACTGGCTGGACTGGCGCAAGGCTGATATCTCTGCGCCACTGGACTTTGCCGGTTACACCTACCCGGTGCAATTGCAGCAATGGCTGATCGACGTGCTGAAATGGCGCAGCTATCAGCCTGAAACCCTTGATGGCGTCTGTCAGCTAATTGGCGAGGACCGGGGTCAGATACTGGCCTATGAGCTGAAGAGCGGCAGATTGACCTATCTGCGCCCCAATACTGCCCAGGATGCCTACACCTGGGTCTACACCCCGCAAAAAAGCATTCTGGTCAAACTCTGGGACCAGTCCCTGGACCGTACGCGCTATACCCGGCACAGCCAGCTTGGCGGTGGCCAGCCGGTGGTGTGCGCCGGAGAAATGCGCATCGACCGCAAGACCACCAGCAATGCGGTGAGCGACATTCTTGGTCTGGTCAACGATGCCTCCGGACACTACAAACCCGATGGTGGACAGTGCCTGGGGCATGTCCTGGAGCGGCTCGAACAACTGGGGTTGGACACCACGCACACCGTGGTTTCGTACAAGGGATAGGGACCATGGAAAAAGCCCCCGGGCCTCTCGGCCAGGGGGCTTTTGCTTGCCGCCAGGGCAGGGCTTACATGTTGGGGTAGTTCGGCCCACCGGCGCCTTCAGGGGTGACCCAGGTGATGTTCTGGGCCGGATCCTTGATGTCGCAGGTCTTGCAGTGCACGCAGTTCTGCGCGTTGATCTGGAAGCGCTTGTTGCCGTCTTCCTGGGTGACCACTTCGTACACGCCGGCCGGGCAGTAGCGCTGTGCCGGCTCGTCGTACAGTGGCAGGTTGCTGGCGATCGGGATGTTTGGATCGGTCAGCCTCAGGTGGCAGGGTTGTTCCTCTTCGTGGTTGGTGCTGGAGAGAAACACCGAGCTGAGCTTGTCGAAGCTGAGCTTGCCGTCCGGCTTGGGATAGTCGATTTTTTTCGAGTCGGCCGCGAGCTTGAGGCAGGCATAGTCCGGCTTGGTGTCGTGCAGGGTGAAGGGCAGCTTGCCGCCGAACCAGTTCTGGTCGACATAGTTGAACGCTGCGCCCAGCAGTGGCCCGAACTTGTGCATGGCCGGGCCGAAGTTGCGGCTGGCGAACAGCTCTTCATGCAGCCAGCTGGCCTTGAAGGCGCTGACGTAGCTGTTGAGCTGGTCACCGCCTTCACTGCCGGCGATCAGTGCGTCGGCCACCGCTTCGGCGGCGAGCATGCCGGACTTCATCGCGGTGTGGCTGCCCTTGATCTTGGCCACGTTCATGGTGCCCAGGTCGCAACCGATCAGCGCGCCGCCGTTGAAGACCATCTTGGGCAGCGAGTTGATGCCGCCCTTGGCCAGGGCGCGAGCGCCGTAGCTGATGCGCTTGCCGCCTTCGAGGTACTGGCTGATCACCGGATGGTGCTTCAGGCGCTGGAACTCGTCGAACGGCGAGAGGTAAGGGTTGGCGTAGGAGAGGTCGACAATCAGGCCGACGACCACCTGGTTGTTTTCCAGGTGGTAGAGGAACGAGCCGCCGGTGTTGTCCTTGGCCATCACGTCCAGCGGCCAGCCGGCGGTGTGCACCACCAGGCCCTGCTCGTGCTTGGCCGGGTCGATTTCCCAGATCTCTTTCAGGCCAATGCCGTAGTGCTGGACGTCGGACTCGTTGTCCAGGTCGAAGCGCTTGATCAACTGCTTGCCGATATGGCCACGGCAGCCTTCGGCGAACAGGGTGTACTTGGCACGCAGTTCCATGCCGGGGGTGTACAGGCCGTCTTTCGGGTTGCCTTCGCGGTCCACGCCCAGGTCGCCGGTAACGATGCCGCGCACCACGCCGTTTTCGTCGAACAGCGCTTCCTGGGCGGCGAAGCCTGGGTAGATCTCCACGCCAAGGTTTTCCGCCTGCTGGGCCAGCCAGCGGCACAGGTTGCCCAGCGAAATGATGTAGTTGCCCTGGTTGTGCATGGTCTTGGGCACGAACAGGTCAGGCACTTTTGTCGAGCTTCCGGCATCCTTGAGCACATAGATGTCGTCGCGCTTCACTTCGGTGTTCAGCGGTGCGCCCAGTTCTTTCCAGTCGGGGAACAGTTCGTTCAGTGCGCGCGGCTCGAATACGGCGCCGGAGAGGATGTGGGCACCGACTTCGGAGCCTTTCTCGACCACGCAGACGCTGATCTCGCTACCGGCTTCGGCGGCCTTCTGCTTCAGGCGGCAGGCGGCGGACAGGCCCGCCGGGCCTGCGCCGACGATGACCACGTCGAATTCCATGTATTCGCGTTCCACAGGTTCTCTCCTACTCAAGGCTCATCGCGTTGCTTGTCTTTTATGGGTGTTCACGGTCACGTGCGGCGTTCAGGTGCTGTAGCTTCGCAGGTGATGGACTACACCGTTTTGTCTTGGCCGCGCATTATATCTACACCACTTGGCGGGTCCAATACAAACGTTTGTTTGAATTTGCCGGAGGCCCGTAAAATCACAGGTAGGCGGCTGAGGGCTGGCCAATTTGCCGTATTGACCGGATTGGGTGTTACGGTCAAGATACGAGCGCTTTCGCGTTCGCCGTAGGCTGACCGTCGGGCGCAGGTGCACCCCTAAAGACCGGGCGTAGAGCAGGGTTTGCGGGCCGAATCAGGTGTTGTAGTGGAGTCTACACGGCACCACAGGAAATGACCCGCGGGTTTTGGACCCTCAAGGTCGTAACAGGACTGATCGGTCAACTGAACTTTACTGCTGTCGACACGTTTTTAGAGGTGCCCTTGTACCCACGCGCATTCGCCGGGCAGCCCCCAGGCGACATTCTTTTCACCGGAGAGTAACGAGGAATCCATGAAGGTTCTTGTAGCTGTCAAACGAGTGGTCGACTACAACGTCAAGGTTCGCGTCAAGGCGGACAACTCCGGCGTCGACCTTGCAAACGTCAAGATGTCCATGAACCCCTTCTGCGAAATCGCCGTGGAAGAAGCCGTGCGCCTGAAAGAGAAGGGCGTGGCGAGCGAAATCGTCGTCGTCTCCATCGGCCCGACCGCCGCCCAGGAGCAACTGCGTACCGCCCTGGCCCTGGGTGCCGACCGCGCCATCCTGGTCGAGGCCGCTGACGAACTGAACTCCCTGGCCGTGGCCAAGGCGCTGAAAGCCGTTGTCGACAAGGAGCAGCCGCAGCTGGTGATCCTCGGCAAGCAGGCCATCGACAGCGACAACAACCAGACCGGCCAGATGCTCGCCGCGCTGACCGGCTTTGCCCAGGGCACCTTCGCCTCCAAGGTTGAAGTCGCTGGCGACAAGGTCAACGTCACCCGTGAAATCGATGGCGGCCTGCAGACCGTCGCGCTGAGCCTGCCAGCCATCGTCACCACCGACCTGCGCCTGAACGAGCCGCGCTACGCGTCGCTGCCGAACATCATGAAGGCCAAGAAGAAGCCGCTGGAGACCATCACTCCAGACGCGCTGGGCGTGTCCATCGCCTCCACCAACAAGACCCTCAAGGTCGAAGCGCCTGCTGCCCGCAGCGCTGGTATCAAGGTCAAGTCGGTGGCCGAACTGGTCGAGAAGCTGAAGAACGAAGCGAAGGTAATCTAAATGACTATCCTGGTTGTCGCTGAACACGAGAACGGTGCCGTAGCCCCGGCCACCCTGAACACTGTCGCCGCTGCCGCCAAGATCGGTGGTGATATCCACGTGCTGGTCGCAGGCCAGAACGTCGGTGGCGTCGCCGAGTCCGCCGCCAAGATCGCAGGTGTCGCCAAGGTGCTGGTCGCGGACAACGCGGCCTACGCCCACGCCCTGCCGGAAAACGTCGCGCCGCTGGTAGTCGAACTGGCCAAGGGTTACAGCCATGTGTTGGCCCCTGCCACCACCAACGGCAAGAACATCCTGCCACGCGTCGCCGCGCTGCTGGACGTCGACCAGATCTCCGAGATCATCTCGGTGGAATCGGCCGATACCTTCAAGCGCCCGATCTACGCCGGTAACGCCATAGCCACCGTGCAGTCGAGCGCTGCCGTGAAGGTCATCACCGTGCGCACCACCGGTTTCGATGCCGTGGCCGCCGAAGGTGGCTCGGCTGCCGTCGAAACCGTGGCCGCGGCCCACGACGCTGGCAAGTCGGCCTTCGTCGGCGAAGAGCTGGCCAAGTCCGACCGTCCAGAGCTGACCGCCGCCAAGATCGTCGTCTCCGGCGGCCGTGGCATGGGCAACGGTGACAACTTCAAGCACCTGTACGCCCTGGCCGACAAGCTCGGTGCTGCCGTGGGTGCCTCGCGCGCCGCCGTCGACGCCGGCTTCGTGCCGAACGACATGCAGGTCGGCCAGACCGGCAAGATCGTCGCGCCACAGCTGTACATCGCCGTCGGCATCTCCGGCGCGATCCAGCACCTGGCCGGCATGAAGGACTCCAAGGTGATCGTCGCGATCAACAAGGACGAAGAGGCGCCGATCTTCCAGGTGGCCGACTACGGCCTGGTCGCCGACCTGTTCGAAGCGGTTCCAGAGCTGGAAAAGCTGGTCTGATCCGACTGCTTCACTTATAAAGAACCCGGGCCGCCCTTGGCGGTCCGGGTTTTTTCATGATTTTTTTCAGGGGCGGGAGAGGGTGCATGGCGTTTCGCTGGAGCAAGGGGGTGCTGGCCTGCGTGCTGGCGCTGCTGTCGACTCAGGCCTTGGCGGTGGGGAAGTGCGAGCGTCTGGTAGCCACCGGCAGCCCGGATGCGCCACCGTATTCCTGGCAGGATCCGCAAGACCCCAAGCACCTGATTGGCGCCAATGTCGACCTGCTTCGCCAAGTCGCCGCCGAGCTGGGGGTGAAGGTCGAGGTGTTGCACGCCGGCAAACGCGAACAAGCGCTGGAGGAAGTGCGCAGCGGGCGCATGGACCTGTTGCTCGACACGCCGATGCAGGTAACCCAGCTGACCAGCCTGGACTACATCCACCCGCCTTTGCAGCTCAATGAATACCTGGTCTGGACCCGTCATGACGCCGCCCTGGCGTTCGACGGCCCGGCCGACCTTGCCCGCTACCAGGGCGCCTTGTCGGAGAAGGCCCGTCTGACACCGGCCTTCGAGGCGTTCGCCAAGGCCCAGCTCAAGCTGGAACCGGCGCAGAATCTGACGCAGGCCTTCCAGAAGCTGGTGCTTGGCCAGGTCGACTATGTGCTGGCCGGGCGCTACTCGGGCATGGCCATGGCCCAGAGCCTTGGGGTGGCTAACGACCTCATCGCCCGCGGCTTGCCGGTGGACCGGCCGGGGTTGTATCTGGCGGTGTCGCACAACTCGGCCTGCAACGACAGCTGGTTGCGCGGACAACTGGCGAAAAAGCTGACAGAATTGCCGATCTCCGGGGCGAGCGAGGCTGTGCTGCAGCGCAATGTCGAGCGTTGGAAGGCGCAGATGCAGGCGTCGCAGGGTGCCCCCAAACAGTAGGAAGCGTGTGTGAGAATCCAACCCTTGATGCTCGCCCTGGCCGTGCTTGGCCTGGCCGGCTGTGCCAATGACCCGGCACCCAATGAACAGCTGCGCTTGTCTGAGCAGGCGCTCGAGCAGGCCAAGGCGGTCGGTGCCACCGAGCAGGTGCCGGAGTTCAAGTTGGCCGAAGACAAACTGGCCCGCGCCAAGAGCAACATGCTCGGTGAAAGCTATCGCGATGCACGCCTGCGCGCCGAGCAGGCCGAACTCGATGCCCGCCTGGCCGAGGCGCGGGTGCTGAACCAGAAGAGCGAGGAGCAATTGCAGGTGTTGCAATCGCGTATCAAGCGTCTGCGCAAACAGCTGGAGGTGCAGCCATGAGCCGCTTCACGCCCGTGGCCGCGTTGGCCTTGCTGGCTCTGGCGGGGTTGCAGGGCTGCGCCAGCCAGCGCAGCGAGTCGGCACTGGACGACGCCAGCGCCGCGTTCCAGAAGGTCAAGGACAATTCCGACGTGCTGCGCAGCGCGCCCCGTGACGTGATCCGTGCCGGCGAATCGTTGGGGCGCGCGGAGCGCCTGGCCGGTTATGTCGGCACCGGCAGCGATGTGCGCCATTACGCCTACCTCAGCCAACGCTACAGCGAGATCGCCAGCGAGCATGCCAAGCTGGCATTGAACCAGGAACGCATGGCCAAGCTCGACCTGGAGCGCCAGCGCCTGCAATTGGCGTTGCGCGAGGCCAAGCTGGCCAGCGTGCAGCAGCAGGGCAAGTTCGTCGAGGCGCAAATTGTAGCGCTGGCGTCGGAGCAGACCGACCGTGGCCTGGTGATGACCCTGGGTGATGTGCTGTTCGATACCGGCCAGGCCGACCTCAAGAACTCGGCCAGCCGCACCGTGCTCAAGCTGGTGCAGTTCCTCCAGCTCAATCCGCGTCGAGTGGTGCGGATCGAGGGTTATACCGACAGCACCGGCGCGGCGGAAGAGAACCTGAAGCTGTCCCGTGATCGTGCCCAATCGGTGGCCGACATGCTGGTTGACCTGGGCGTGGATGAAAAGCGCATCCAGGTCGAGGGCTATGGTGACCAGTACCCGGTGGAGGCCAATGCCTCGGAGCGGGGCAGGGCGCAGAATCGTCGGGTGGAGATCGTCTTCTCCGACGACAAGGGCAAGCTCGCCCCCGCACGCTGAGCTCGCCTTTTTGATCATGAGCACGTCGCATCGGCGCACCGATGCGACAGCCAATCAATGATCAGCTGCCAAACAAGCATTTGTGCTTTTTCGTCTTGCTCTTGCTCTGCTTCTAAGCGCGCAATAGTCCAGGCGCCGCCAATTGCGACTTCAGGAGGCCGAACGCAGGGTTTGCGCAGGGAGGTGACGGGCATGGATGCCCGTCAAGCGCCGATCAGGCCATGGATGGCCCGTCGGCGCGTCCTCCCGGAGCGAGCCCGGAGTGAGGGGACCCCGAAGCGAAGCGTAGGAGCCGGATGAATGGAGCCAGCGGTTTTTGCCTTCTTTTGCCCGCGCAAAAGAAGGTCGCCGTAAAGGCGAAAAGGTGACTATGCGTCGCCCGCGTCAATGAATGTGCTTACATCAATCAAAACCCACACTTTGAGGACCCAAGCGCAATCAAGGCATCACCCCAACAGTCCCATTCCCCACCTTCGGCTGCCGATAAAGATCCAGCAACACCTGATCCAGCACCTGCGAAGCCCCCCAAGGCTTGGGATCATTGAGAATGGCCGCCACCGCCCAGGTGTGCCCATTGCTGTCCCGGCTGAACCCGGCAATCGCCCGCACGGTATTCAGGGTCCCGGTCTTGATGTGCCCTTCGCCTGTCATGGCGGTGCGCTTGAGCCGCTTGCGCATGGTGCCGTCCATGCCCACCAGCGGCATCGAACTGATGAACTCGGCCGCATACGGGCTCTTCCAGGCCGCCTGCAGCAGCGCGGCCATCTCGCGGGTGCTGACCCGCTCGGCACGGGACAGGCCCGAGCCGTTCTCCATTACCAGGTGTGGTGCGGTGATGCCTTTCTTGGCCATCCACTGGCGGACCACCCGTTGGGCGGCACGGGCATCGTCGCCGTCGGCGTCGGTACGGAACTGCGCGCCAAGGCTGAGGAACAGCTGCTGAGCCATGGTGTTGTTGCTGTACTTGTTGATGTCGCGGATCACTTCCACCAGGTCTGGCGAGAAGGCCCGTGCCAGCAGGCGTGCGCTCTTGGGCACGTTCTCGATGCGGTCGCGGCCCTGGATGCTGCCGCCCAGCTCGTTCCAGATGGCCCGTACGGCACCGGCGGCATAGGTCGGATGATCCAGCAGCGCCAGGTAGGTCTGCGAGTTGCAGCCATCGGCGAGCTGGCCACTGACCGTGACGCTGACACCATCAGGCTGCACTACCGGGTTGTAGCGCACTTCGCCAGTGCACTGCTTGCCCGCCACGGCCTTGACCTGGTTGTCGATGCGGATGCTGGCGATCGGTGGTTCGACAGACACGTTGACCTTGCCACCGTCGTTACGGGCGACGAAGCGCAAGGCCTTGAGGTTGACCAGTAGCGAGTCCGGCTTGACCAGGAACGGCTTGTTGTCGTCACCGCCGTCGTCGTTGAACTGGGGCAGGTTGGGTTGCACGAAGTGGCTGCGATCCAGGATCAGGTCGCCGGTCACGGTACGCACACCGTTGGCGCGCAGGTCGCGCATCAGCAACCACAGTTTTTCCATGTTCAGCTTGGGGTCGCCACCGCCCTTGAGGTACAGGTTGCCATTGAGCACGCCGTTGCTCAGGGTGCCGTCGGTGTAGAACTCGGTTTTCCACTGGAAGGTGGGGCCCAGCAGCTCAAGCGCGGCATAGGTAGTGATCAGCTTCATGGTCGAGGCCGGATTGACCGACACGTCGGCGTTGAACACGGTCGCCGCGCCCGGTCCGTCCAGCGGCAGCATGACCAGCGACAGGGCCGAGTCCTGCAGCTTGTTGGTCTTGAGCGCCTGTTGCACTTTCGGTGGCAGATTGGTGTTGACGGTGGCGGCCTGGACGGACAGCGACAAGGGCAGGAACAGGCCGGCGAACAGCAGTGGGCGGAGCGTCTTGATCATAAATGGACAAACCCTGCGGGCGAGGGGAAAAGACACTGGGGCTGTATGAAATGATGGCCCCAAGACGAATATAGTGCGCATTATGCCCCAAGCGTGCTCTGCATGGGCCTCGTTCGACGGAAAAGCGCCGTTGTGTGCCGGAAACTGGTAAAGTGCCGCGCGTAATTAATTGAGAGGATTGTTTCATGGCTACCAACCGTTCCCGTCGCCTGCGCAAGAAACTGTGCGTGGATGAATTCCAGGAGCTGGGTTTCGAACTGAACCTGGGCTTCAAGGAAGACCTGTCCGATGAAGCCATCGATGCCTTCCTCGATGCTTTCCTGGCTGATGCCATGGATGCCAACGGCCTGGACTATGTCGGCGGCGATGACTTCGGTCTGGTCTGCTCCGTCAAGCGTGGCTCGGTCAGCGAAGAGCAGCGCACCGCTGTGGAAGCCTGGCTCAAGGGCCGTAGCGAACTGACCAGCATTGAAGTCAGCCCGCTGCTGGATGCCTGGTACCCGGAAAAGCCGATCAACCCGGCTTCCTGATTGATGTCGGCGGTACGTCCTGTACTGCCCTCATCCCGCCTCGGCCAGGTGCTCCAGCTGCCTGGCCAGGGCTTTCTCCACGCGGCGCATATGCCGTGCCAACGCCTGACGCCGCCTTAGCAGTTCGGCGTGGGGTACGTCCGTTCCCTCCAGTGCCTGGCAAGCCTCGATCAACGCCCGCGCATTCAGCATCCGTCCCGCGCTGAGGATCTTGTGTGCCTGCAGCGCCAGCTCGTCACCTTCGTGCCGCGGATCAATGGCCATCAGAATCTTCAGGTCCTGGCGCAGGCTCAGGAGCAGCGTTTCGAGGATGCGGTTGCGGTCGGCGAGGTTGTCGCCAACGATCGTGGACAGGCCTTTGAGATCGAAGCGTGGTGCCAAACCAGGGTGGCCGTGACAGCGCCGGGCAATGGGTGTGATGGCGCTCAGGCGTTGCCCCAGCACCTGCAAGCCGATGGGTTTGAGCAGGCAGTCATCCATGCCGGCGTCCAGGCACTGCTGGCGAACCTCGGGCTGGGCGTTGGCGGTATAGCCGAGAATGGTGCAGCGCGGTCGGCCGTGCAGGCGCTCCTCCGTGCGCACGGTCCGAGCCAGTTCGTAGCCATTCATCTGTGGCATGTTGCAGTCGACGATCAGTACATCGAAACAGCCCTCACGCCATTTACGCAGTCCTTCGCCGCCCTCCTCGGCGCTTTGCTGGTTCAACCCCAGGTAGTTCAGCTGTTGGGCCATCAACAGCAGATTGGCCGGGTGGTCGTCGATCACCAGAATGCGCAGTTGCTTGTTCGGCGGCAGGAATTGCGCCATTGGCCGCGGCGGGGCCGCGACCGGCTCGACGCACTGTAGCGGCATCACCAGGCGCACGCGGGTGCCGACACCTTGCAGGCTCTGCAGGGTCAGTTCGCCGCCCATCATCGCGCACAGGTCGCGGCTGATCACCAGCCCAAGGCCGGTGCCGGCCCGTGCGCCGTCGCTGTAGGGGTTGGCCTGTACGAAGGGGGAGAACAGGCGCTGCAGGTCGTGCTCGTGAATTCCGATACCGCTGTCGCGAACCTCCAGGTCAAGCGCCGGCAACGCCGGTTCGCCGTCGTTGCGCAGCTTGACGGTGATGCGCACCTGCCCTTGTTCGGTGAACTTGATCGCATTGCTGACCAGGTTCGACAGGACCTGCTTGAAGCGCAACGGGTCGAGCAGCGCATGGCAGCGGGCCTCGCGGGCAATCACCACATCCAGTACCAAACCCTTGTGGCGGGCGAGGCCGTCGAAAATCCGCCCGACCGACTCGACCAGCGCCGCGAGGTCGACGGGTTCGGGAGCCAGTGACATTTGCCCGGATTCGATCCGGGCGATATCCAGGATGTCGCCGATCAAGCCCAGCAGATCGTTGGCCGAATGGTGGGCGACTTCCAGCGCGGGGCGGTCCAGTTTGCCCTGCTCGGCGCGCTTCAAGGCCAGCTCCAGCATGCCGATGAGGGCGTTCATCGGCGTACGGATCTCATGGCTGATGGTGGCCAGGAACGTGCTCTTGGCCCGGTTGGCGTCATCGGCCTGCTGCTTGGCCAGGCGCAGGTCCTGCACCAGGTTGCGGCGTTCGCTGATGTCGATCCAGCCGCCGATGATTCCTTGCATTTCGCCTACCGAATCGCGGTAGGGCAGGATCCAGTGATAGATCGTCATGTCGCGGTCTTTCAGGCGCAAGGGGCGATCAAGAATCAAGGGTGTTCCCTGCGCCATCACCCGCTGGTAGTCGTCCTGCACCTGTTGGGTATAGTCACAGTCGCTGTAGGGGGCGTCTTCCAGGCGTTTGCCCAGCACCTGTTCGCGGCTGGCACCGACGGCTTGCAGATAGCTGTCGTTGCAGCTTTGCAGGCGTCCCTCGCGATCGCGCACATACATGGGGTGGGGCGTGCCGTTGAGCAGGGCACCCATGAATTCCAGCTGGTCGTTCAGCGCCCGTTCGGCCCGCTGACGTTGTTTGATCTGACGGCGCAGCCGGGCATTCCATACCAATGCGAGCACCAGCAGGATCGCGATCACCCCGACCACCTGCAGGATCACCCGGCGGTAGCTGCGCCAGTAGGCGTCGTCACGCAGCCCATGGTCGCGCCAGCGGCTGTTGATCACCCCCAGTTCTTCTGGCGAGATGCTCAGCAACGCCTTGTCGAGGATCGAACCCAGCTCACTGGCCTCGGGGGCGGTGGCCATGGAAAAGGCCGCGGGTTCCGTGCCGACCGTGCTGCGGATGACCAGGTCGTTGCTGGTGGCGAGCATGTGGTTGGCGTCGATCAGGGTGGCGATCGCCGCATCCACCGCGCCGCTGCCGAGCAGCACCATGGAGTAATAGGTGCTTTCGGTGGCAACCTGATGGATCCGCGGGTGGCGCGCTGCAAGCAGGGCGGCCACGGTGCTGTCGCGGGGAACGGCGACCCGCTTGCCCTTGAGTTGCTTGAGGCTGTTGGGTTGGTCGGTGCCGGTATGGGTAACCAGCACATAGGCGCTCTCCAGATAGGGGCGGCTGACCTGCAGCGGGTTGCCCTGGCGTGCCTCGGTGGACAGGCTGGCGATGATATCGGCACGACCGGACTCGAGCTGATCGATCATGTCGCCGTCGCCACTGGCGCGGCGGATCTCGAAGCGCAGGCCGGTGCGCAGGCGAATGAGCTCAAGCAGGTCGGCGACTATCCCCCGCAGGCGATCATTGCTGTCGAAGAACGTCAGTGGCGCCGCCGTGTCGTTGACCACCACGCGCATGATCGGGTGTTGGCTCAGCCACTGCTCCTCGCGTGTCGACAACTGCAGCTTGCGATCGGTCAGCAGGCTGCCGCTGCTTGCGCTCCAGCGTTTGAAGATATCGTTGCGGGTGGCGCTGGACTGCGCGTCAAGCGCGGCATCAACCAGGGACTGGAGGATAGGCTCGCCCTCACGCATGGCAAAGCTGAAGCCCACGGCCTCGTGCTTGCCGAAGTTGGCCATGCGCACATGCGGCAAGTGACCCTGGCTGATCAGGTAGTGAGTGGAGATGGTGTCGCCAATGAACACGTCGGCCTGTTCGAAGGCTACCGCATTCAGGGCCTGGGTGGATGACTCGAAGGTCAGCAGTTCGGCCTTGGGGTAGTTGGCGTGGATTTCCCCGGGCGGCAGGTAGTGATACAGCATGCTCAGGCGCATGCCCGCCAGGCCGGTGTCCAGTGCGCGGCTTTCGTCCTCGCGGGTCACCAGCACGGGTTGGTCAATGGCATAGGGGCGCGAAAGCGCCAGGCCCTGGGTGACGGCTTCATAGCCGTTGGCGCTGCCCAGCAGGTCGATATGACCGCTCTTGAGCGCCGCGACCGCCGCCGGGCGGCTGGGAAAGCGCTGCACACGGACAGGCAGGCCCAGGGCGCTGCCGATCAAACCGGCGTAGTCGGCGGTCAACCCTTGGTATTCGCGCCCACCCGTGGCGATATCGAAGGGGGGATAGTCGGGCGCCGAGGTACCCAGCACCAGCTCCTTGCGCTCTGCGAGCCAGTCGCGCTGGGCCGCTGTCAGGGGCGGCCGGACCGACGTCGGTGCCGAGCGGCTGAGCAAGGTGTAGGTGCGCCCCAGGTCGACGGTCACGCTGCCACCTTGCAGCGGCGTGCCCAGGCAGAGCAGCAATACAGCGATGTACCTCCACGTCATCATTTCAGACCAGTGCGTTGCGCTTGGCGACGTCGATCAACTCTACCAATGTGCTGGCGCGCAATTTGTGCATGAGGCGCTTCTTGTAGGTGCTGACGGTCTTGTTGCTGAGGAACATGCCCTTGGCAATTTCCTTGTTGCTGCGGCCCTGGGCGAAAAGTTGCAGGACCATCAATTCCCGGTCGTTGACCTGGCGGAACAGTTCCAGCTCTTGGTTGCTGCCTGTTGGCGGTGGATTGAGTGCCTGGCTGGGAAAGTAGTTGTAGCCGGACAGCACGGCCTTGATGGCGCTGAGCAGCTCACTGAGGTCTTCCTGCTTGCATACATACCCGGCCGCGCCGGAGTGCATGCAGCGCACGGCGAACAGTGCCGGCGATTGCGCGGTCAGCACCAGGACTTTCAGCGGGATGGCCATGGCCTGCAGGCGTGAGAGCATTTCCAGGCCATCGAGCTTGGGGATGCTGATGTCCAGTATGACCAGGTCCGGCGGGGTTTCGCGGATAAGCTGCATGGCGTCAACGCCATTGTCCGATTCACCGACCACCCGATATCCCTGGTTCTCCAGCAACATCCGTATCGCCAAGCGTATAACGGGATGGTCATCAACAATAAAGACTGAGTGCATATTCAACATTCCAAGCTGCAGGTGAAAGCAGCCGGCACATTAGCTCAGATGCATGGCGGCGGGCAGGGAAGTAGGTGCCAAATGCGGGATATAGGAATTAACTTACAGCGCTCGCGAAACTTTGCTACGTGAGATGTGGATGTTGGCGGGTTTTTATCAGGAGTTGATAACTTTTGCGGGGGTGTGAGGCTGGCAAGTTTATTTGTAAAAAAATATCATAGGAAATTTCATACAAATTAAACATGGATGGCAAACATTCGTCTGCCACCCCGTTTTTTCTACTTCGGGCTGGAGCGCCCGGTCATTTCCTGGGCCATTTCACTGGCGTAGCTGTCGGTCATGCCGGCGATGAAGTCGATCATGCGCAGGAATGCGCCATGCAGCGAACCATGCGGGTCGGGGGCGTTGTTGCCGATCAGGTCCAGCACACGCCGGCTCTTGAACGATGGCGTGCGCCCACCGTGCTGCTCCAGGGCCGCGCCACAGAAGGTGTTGAGCAGGATTTCCAGGGTCGTGTAGGCGCCGATCTCGTGCAGGGTCTTGCGCTTGTCCTGGAAGATCTTCTTGCGCGCCATGTCCTTGGCCTGGAGCACGCAGCGTTGCGCCGGGCCGTGCATGTGCTCCACCAGGTCACCGGCCAGGCGGCCGGCAAGCAGAGCCTGCTGTTGTTCGACGAAGGCCTGGGCGGCGGCATTGGTCAGGTGCTCGATGGCCTTGCCGCGCAGGATCGCCAGCTTGCGCCGGCGTGACTCGCCCGGGCCCAGGAGGCGGTAGGTTTCCGGCAGGTCGTCACCCACCAGGTCCAGCAGCAGCGCCTCGACTTCGGCGTACTGCAGCAGGTCCATCTCCAGGCCGTCCTCGAGGTCGATCAAGGCATAGCAGATGTCGTCCGCAGCCTCCATCAGGTACACAAGGGGATGGCGCGCCCAGCGCTGGTGCTCGAGCTGGGGCAGGCCGAGCTTGCCGGCGATCTGCTCGAGCAGCCCCAGTTCGCTCTGGTAGCAGCCGAACTTGTGCTTCTTGTAGCCCAGGGCATCGGCGTGGCGCGCGGCCCAGGGGTACTTGAGGTAGGCGCCGAGGGTTGCGTAGGTCAGGCGCATGCCGCCATCGAACTGGTGGTATTCGAGCTGCGTGAGAACACGAAACCCTTGGGCGTTGCCTTCGAAATTGAGGAAGTCGCCGCGCTGCTCGTCGCTCATGTCGTCCAGCCAGCCACGCCCGGCAGCCTGTTGGAACCAGTGGCGAATGGCGTCCTCGCCCGAGTGGCCGAACGGCGGGTTGCCGATGTCGTGGGCCAGGCAGGCCGACTGCACGATCATTCCCAGGTCGCTGGGTTCGCACCAGTCCGGCAGTTGGCCGCGCAGGGTCTCGCCGACACGCATGCCCAGCGAGCGACCGACGCAGCTGACTTCCAGAGAGTGGGTGAGGCGGGTGTGGATGTGGTCGTTGCTGGACACCGGATGCACCTGGGTCTTGCGCCCCAGGCGGCGGAAGGCGCCGGAGAAGATGATGCGGTCGTGGTCCTTGTGGAAAGGGCTGCGCCCGAGCTCTTCGGGGCTGTAGAGGGCCTTGCCCAGTCGTTCGCGGGTCAGCAGGGTTTGCCAGTCCAAGGCGTTTTCTCCCATCGTAGAGTCGGGATAGCTTCCTGTGTCCGGCGCGCCCGCGCAAGGGCCGGGCGCGCTCGGGCTTCAGCGGCGGCGGCTGCCGAGGAACAGGCGAATCAACGGGGCCAGGCTGGCGCCCAGGCGTACCAGGCGCGTCAGGTTGCCGCTGCGCACGCCCTTGCCGGTGAGAAAGCCCAGGGCGACCACGGCGCCAATGCCCCACAGCGAGCCGTGCTTGACCCCCAGGCTTTCGCCGAACGAGCCACCCATGCCGCGCAGGCGGCGGACCGGTTCGAGCAACTGCCCTGATTCGTGGCGAATTTCCTGGCGGTGCATTTCCATGCGCAGGCGCAGCAGCGCCTTGCGCAGCTCCCGTGGGTTACGGGTGTTGGGTAGTTCTGGCAGGCTCATGGCAGCAGGCGCTCCCGATCCTTGGCCAACTCCTCGAGGGTGGCATTGAACGGCGAGGACTCGTCGAACACCGCGGCCTTCAGGCGCAGGCCGCAGTACAGCGCGGCGACCCCGTAGAACACGCACAGGCCGATGATCCCGGCCAGGCGGTAGCTGTCCCACAGCAGCACCAGCACCAGGCCCGACAAGGCGGTCAGCAGCAGCAGGGCGAACACCAGCGCCAGGCCAGCGAACAACAGCAGGCTCAAGGTACGGGCCTTCTGCTCCTGCAACTCGATACCGAACAGCTCGATATGGCTATGCAGCAAGCCCAGCACGGCCGCGCCCAGGCGCCTGCCGGAGGCGCCCGTGCCGATGGCTTCGTTGTCCATGAAGGTTCCTCAGCGCTTGGCCAGCAGGCCGATCAGCAGGCCGACGCCGGCGGCGATGCCGATCGCCTGCCACGGGTTCTCCTGCACGTATTGCTCGGCGCTGCCCAGGGCGGCCTGGCCACGGGCGCGCACCGAGTCCTGGGTCAGTTGCAGGGTTTCACGAGCCTGGACCAGGCGATCGTGGATCTGCTCGCGCAGTTCATCGGCCTGGTCGCCGGCCAGGTTGGCCGTGTCGGCCAGCAGTTTTTCGGTGTCGCGGACCAGGGCCTGGAAGTCAGCCATCAGTATGTCTTGTGCAGTCTTTGCCGATTTGCTGGCCATGAGTGGGCCTCTCCCTGTGGATGTGTGTGGCTATTTCGAGTGATCGGTGGCACGGAAGGTTCAGCGGGATGTGTTGGTACAGCGCTTGCTAAAAACGGTGCGTGTCCGCCGAGGCGTGCGCCGACATCAGGCGCCCTTGCTGCAGATACCGCTAAACCTTAACCCAATCCACGACAAACCCAAGAAAAAACCACGCAGGCCCCGCCCGGCTCACCGAAATTGGGCAGCGGCCTGGCACCGATGCGGTGCATGGATGCCGGTTCTTGAACTGTCCTGGTGCCTTTTTGCAGGTCTGCCATTACATGGAAAACACGCACAGCGCGATGGACTCCCTGGTCCACGGCTCCAACACTTTGTTCATCCTCATGGGCGCGATACTGGTCCTGGCCATGCATGCGGGGTTCGCCTTTCTCGAAGTCGGCACAGTGCGGTACAAGAATCAGGTCAACGCTTTGTCGAAGATCCTCAGCGACTTCGCGATCTCGGCGCTGGTTTACTTCTTCGTCGGTTACTGGATCGCCTATGGCGTGAGCTTCCTGCAGCCGGCGGCGGCGCTGGCCAGCGACCATGGCTACGCGCTGGTCAAATGCTTCTTCCTGCTGACCTTCGCCGCGGCGATTCCGGCAATCATTTCCGGCGGCATCGCCGAACGCGCGCGCTTTGCGCCGCAACTGTGCGCAACGGCGTTGATCGTGGCGTTCATCTACCCGTTTTTCGAAGGCATCGTGTGGAACGGCAACTTCGGCTTGCAGGCCTGGTTGCAAGCGCGCTTCGGTGCGCCTTTCCACGACTTCGCCGGCTCCGTGGTGGTGCACGCCATGGGGGGCTGGCTGGCGCTGGCGGCGGTGTTGCTGCTGGGCGCGCGCCGCGGCCGTTATCGCGATGGCCGGCTGGTGGCGTTCGCCCCCTCGAGCATTCCGTTCCTGGCGCTGGGGTCGTGGATCCTGATCATCGGCTGGTTCGGCTTCAATGTCATGAGCGCGCAGACCCTGCAAGGGGTGAGCGGGCTGGTGGCGATCAATTCGCTGATGGCCATGGTCGGGGGCACCCTGGCGGCATTGCTGGCCGGGCGCAACGACCCCGGCTTCCTGCACAACGGCCCGCTGGCCGGCCTGGTGGCGGTGTGCGCAGGTTCCGACCTGATGCACCCGGTGGGGGCGCTGGCCACCGGCCTGGTGGCAGGCGGGCTGTTCGTCTGGTGCTTCACTGCCGCGCAGAACCGCTGGAAGATCGACGACGTGCTGGGGGTATGGCCGCTGCATGGCCTGTGCGGCGTGTGGGGCGGCATCGCCTGCGGCGTGTTCGGGCAGGTGGCCCTGGGAGGGCTGGGCGGTGTCAGCCTGGTCAGCCAGCTGCTGGGCAGCCTGGCGGGTGTGCTGGTGGCACTGGTCGGCGGCTTTGCCGTGTATGGTCTGCTCAAGGCGCTGCATGGTTTGCGCTTGAACCATGAACAGGAGTTCCAGGGCGCGGACCTGGCGGTGCATCGAATCGGCGCCACCAGCCAGGATTGAGGCAAGTCAGGTGCACGCAGGCGCAGGCGGACCTAGAATGAGCATCCCTTCCTGCGATTTTGCGGATAGACGCATGCTGCCTGAAACCCAATTGTTCGGCACCCTCGGGTGCCATCTGTGCGAAGTGGCCGAAGCCGTGCTGATGCCATTCGTCGAGCACGGCTTGCTGGTCGAACTGGTCGATATCGCCGACAGTGAGGCGCTGTTCGAACGTTACGGGCTGATCATTCCGGTATTGCGCCGTTGCGATACCGGTGCCGAGCTGGGTTGGCCGTTCGACGCCGAGCAAGTAGTGGCCTTCCTCGGCCGAGCCGCGCATTGACGGCACCCGCTTCGCTTCGTATGCTGTATATGAATACAGTATCCCGAGGTAAGTCATGCTCAATGTCGAGCAACTCAAGTACAGCATCAATCACATGGCGCCCGAGCGTGTGTGCGAGGCGGTGCTGGAACTGCGCCTCGATGGCATCGTCACCGACGAGCGCACGCCGTTCGGCAAGGTCCATTTCAATACCTGCTTCGCCGAGATCGAGGCGCTGTTCCAGCGTGCCGGCTTCCACCGTCCGCTGGATGTCGTGGGCTACCAGGGGCTGAGCTATGCCCTCTACGATCCGGGCCGCTGGGACGCGGTGCAGGTGCTGCGCTGGCTGAAGGCGCGCTGCGAGCCGGCCTGCGAGGCTGGTTGAGGGGCGGGGGGTAGGAGATAATGTCCGCCCACGCAGAACCGAGCCCGATGATGACCACGCCTTTCGACCCCGCCCGCCAGCAAGCCAGTACCGTATGCCTGCCTCCGGGGCCCTGGGCAAACGTGCTCGACTGCTTGTGCGAGCATTTCAAGGGCATCAGCCGCGAACAATGGCTGGACCGCTTCGCCCGAGGGCGGGTATTGAATGCCGAGGGCCAGCCCATTGCAGCGGACACCCGCTATCGTCGGGGCATGCGCCTGCACTATTTTCGTGAAGTACCCAATGAAAAGGTGATCCCGGTGCAGGAAGAAATCCTGCATGTGGATGAGCACCTCGTGGTAGCGGACAAGCCGCATTTCCTGCCTGTGACGCCCACCGGCGAGTATGTCGAGCAGACGCTGCTGCGTCGGCTGATCCGACGCCTGGACAACCCGCATCTGGTGCCGCTGCATCGCATCGACCGACACACGGCCGGGCTGGTGCTGTTCTCTGCCAACCCGCAGAGCCGTGGCGCCTATCAGCGCCTGTTCCCCGAGCGGCGTATCGACAAGCATTACCAAGCCATCGCCGCGGCCATGCCGCAGCATGATTACCCGCTGGTGCACCGCAGCCGTCTGGTGCACGGCGAGCCGTTCTTCCGCATGCATGAGGTGGAAGGGGTCGATAACAGTGAAACCCACGCCTGCGTGCTGGAGAAAAATGGCGATCTGTGGCGCTATGGCCTGTCACCGGTCACCGGCAAGACCCACCAGTTACGCGTGCATATGGCGGCGCTGGGCGCGGGGATCTGCAACGATCCGTTCTATCCGCAGTTGGTCAACGAGCAGGATGATTACGCACGGCCACTCAAGCTGCTGGCCCATAGCCTGCGTTTCGAGGATCCGTTGACGGGTGAGGTTCGTTACTTCGAGAGCCGGCTGGCGCTCGACTGGTAAAAACATCGCCGGCAAGTCGGCTACCACAGAGATGGCGCTTGGCCTGAGGGCGGCGCGGTCAGTGTGGGAGCCGGCTTGCCGGCGATGCGCCGCTTAAGCGGCGCCTTTTGTCATCAGCGGTTGAAACGCTCCACCAGCGAGTACTGGGTCCCCGCAGTGCTGGTCAGCTCTTCGCTGAGCAGCGCCGAGCGCTGGGCCTGGCCGGCGGTCTGGTCGGCGAGGTCGGCGATGGTGCTGATGTTGCGGCTGATCTCCTCGGCCACCGCGCTCTGCTCTTCGGTAGCTGCGGCGATCTGCGTCGCCATGTCGGTGATGTTGGCCACGGCATCGCTGATGCCCACCAATGCCTGGTCGGCCTGCATGACCCGCTCGACACCTTCCTGGGCCTGGCGATGGCCGTTTTCCATGGTCTGCACCGCGTTGTTGGCGGTCTGTTGCAGCTTGGCGATCAGGGTGTGGATCTGCCCGGTGGATTCGGCGGTACGCTGGGCCAGCTGGCGGACCTCATCGGCCACCACGGCGAAGCCGCGGCCCATTTCACCGGCACGCGCCGCTTCGATGGCAGCGTTGAGTGCCAGCAGGTTGGTCTGGTCGGCGATGCCCTTGATCACATCGACCACGCCGCCAATCTCGTCGCTGTCCTTGGCCAACTGGGTGACGGTCAGCCCGGTTTCGCCCACGGCAGCCGACAGCCGCTCGATGGCGTCACGGGTTTCGCCGGCAATATTGCGGCCCTGGCTGGTCAGGCGATTGGCCTCCTGAGTCGCGTCGGCGGTGCGCTGGACATGGTTGGCCACTTCCTGGGTGGTGGCGGCCATCTGGTTGACGGCGGCGGCCACCTGCTCGGTCTCAACGCGCTGGCGCTCCAGGCCCGAGGAGCTCTGGTGGGCGAGGGTGTCGGACTGGCGGGCCTGGTCGCTGAGCTGTTCGGCGCTGTCCTGCAGGCGCGTCAGGCAGGTCTTCATCCGTGCGTCCTGGCTGAGCATGGCCATTTCCAGGCGTGCCTGAACGCCGCGGCTGTCGGTGTACATCTGCGCGATCAGCGGGTCGGAGGTGGTCTGTTCTGCCAGGCGCAGCAGGCGCTTGAGGCCGCGTTGCTGCCAGCTCAGGCCGAGCAGGCCGAGCGGCACCGACAGGCCGGCGGCCAAGGCGAAGCCCCAGGAGTGGCCCAGCCAGTTGCCGATCAGGAAACCGACCTGGCTGATCAGGATGAACGGCAACCAGTCCTGCAGCACCGGCAGCCACTTGTCACGTTTCGGAATGGCCGACTTGCCCTGGTTGATGCGCTGGTACAGCGCCTCGGCGCGGCGGATCTGCTCGGCGGTGGGCTTGACCCGCACCGACTCGTAGCCGACCACCTGGTTGTTGTCGAAGATCGGCGTGACGTAGGCATTGACCCAGTAGTGGTCGCCCGACTTGCAGCGGTTCTTGACGATACCCATCCACGGCAGGCCCTGCTTGAGGGTCTGCCACATATGAGCGAATACGGCTGACGGGACGTCGGGGTGACGCACCAGGTTGTGCGGTGCGCCCATCAGGTCTTCGCGGGAAAATCCGCTGATCTCGATGAAGGCATCGTTGCAGTAAGTGATCACGCCTTTGGCGTTGGTGGTGGAGATCAACCGCTGCTGGGCAGGGAAAGTCCGTTCTCTCTGGGTAATCGGCTGGTTGTTACGCATTGGCTGTTCAATCCGCAAGGCTTTCGACGGGTATCGGCAAGCCTCTGGTTTTATTGAATGAATATTTGACTGCCTTGATCTGGGGCAAGGTGCCATCGGTGTGGTTGAGCTATCTCAGCCGACCTGATCGCAGCCATTGCCTTCAATATTGCAGTTTTCTTTATAAATGATGACGTGTAGGTCTGATCATGACCGATTGTTCAGCTCGGGGCCAGCATCGGGTAGCTGAACAGGGCGAAGTGCGCCAGGTTGACGCAGGTGTGGCACAGCACCGCCGCCGCCAGCCCGCCATGGCGATAGGCCAGACCATACCCCACCCCGGCCAGGGTGGCCAGGTAGAACCATTGCCAGCCGCCGGCCAGGTGCGCGAGGCCGAACAACAGCGCGGCCACCAGCAGCGCCAGCCCCTCATGTTTGAACAGACGTTGCAGGCCGCCCTGGATGTAGCCACGGAACAGCAGTTCCTCGGTCAGGCTCACCAGCAGCAGGTTGTTGGCCAGCCACAGCCAGGCCTGGTCCGGCCATTTCGGTGCCCAGGCCACCAGGCCCAGGGCCCAGGCGCCACCCAGGCAGGCGAGCAGGGTAAGGGGAAGGATCAGCGCCAGGCTCATGGCCAGGCCGCGACCGCGCAGCATCACCAGCCAAGGGCAGGCCAGCAGCAGCCACAGGCCGATCAGCGGCTTGTCCAGGTTCAGGTACATGGAGAAGGGCACCGCGCCTTCGCTGAGGACGGCCTTGTCGATGACGCGAGCGCCATGGAAACCGGGCAGCCAGTGCAGCGCCAGGGCTATGCCCAGGAGGATGAACAGCAGGTGACCGAGGCTTTGTTGCCAGCGCACCGGACGGCGGACGAGCAGGGCACTGCACAACAGCGCGAGCAAGGCGGGCAGGGCGGCGAGGCCGAGGCTGCCGTAGGTCAGGGCGATCGCATAGCCAAGGGCAAGCAGGAGCAGGGCGATCCAGTGGAGAAGAGGCATGGTGTTTCCTTAGTGCCGGTGAATCAGAGGAGGGTAGGACTCCTCGTCTGGCCTTCAGGACACCTGAAACCACCCGCGCGGGGCAAGCCCCCACATTGCGTGGGAGCGGGCTTGCCCCGCGAAGGGGCCTTATCCTGCGATCAATTGCCGCAGCACATAATGCAGGATCCCCCCCGACTTGAAGTACTCCACCTCATTGAGGGTGTCGATCCGACACAGCACCTCGATCTGCTCCTGGCGCCCGTCTTCGCGAGTGATGCGCAGCGGCAGGCTCATGCCCGGGCGGATCTGCGCATCAGTCAGCCCCAGCACATCGATGCGCTCGCTACCGGTCAGCCCCAGGCGCTTGCGGTCGTCCCCTGCCTTGAACTGCAGCGGCAGCACGCCCATGCCCACCAGGTTGGAGCGGTGGATACGTTCGAAACTCTCCGCCAGCACCGCCTTGACCCCCAGCAGGTTGGTGCCCTTGGCCGCCCAGTCGCGGCTGGAGCCGGTGCCGTATTCCTGCCCGGCGATCACCACCAGCGGCGTGCCATCCTGCTGGTAACGCATGGCGGCATCGTAGATCGACAGCTTTTCACCGCTGGGCACGTACAGGGTGTTGCCGCCTTCCTCGCCGCCAAGCATCTCGTTGCGGATGCGGATGTTGGCGAAGGTGCCGCGCATCATCACTTCATGGTTGCCGCGACGCGAACCGTAGGAGTTGAAGTCGCGCGGTTCCACGCCCTTGCCGCGCAGGTAGCGGCCGGCCGGGCTGTCGGCCTTGATGTTGCCAGCCGGGGAAATGTGGTCAGTGGTCACCGAGTCGCCGAGCAGGGCGAGGATGCGTGCGTTGCGCACATCACCGATCTCCGGCAGTGGGCCGCCGATGTCATCGAAGAAGGGCGGGTGCTGGATATAGGTGGAATCGGCCTGCCAGACATAGGTCGCGGCCTGTGGCACTTCGATCGCCTGCCACTGGGCATCGCCGGCGAACACCTCGGCGTATTCCTTGTGGAACATGCGGGTGTCGACATTGCTGACCGCCTCGGCGATCTCCTGCTGGCTTGGCCAGATGTCGCGCAGGTAGACAGGCTTGCCGTCCTTGCCGGTGCCGAGCGGCTCCTGGCTGAGGTCGATGCGCACGCTTCCGGCCAGAGCATAGGCCACCACGAGCGGCGGCGAAGCCAGCCAGTTGGTCTTGACCAGCGGGTGTACCCGGCCTTCGAAGTTGCGGTTGCCCGATAGCACCGAGGCGACGGTGAGGTCGGCGCTGCCGATGGCTTGCTCGATGGCCTCGTCCAGGGGGCCCGAGTTGCCGATGCAGGTGGTGCAGCCATAACCGACCAGGTCGAAACCGAGCTGGTCGAGGTATTGTGTCAGGCCCGCGGCCTTGTAGTAGTCGGTGACCACCTTGGAGCCGGGGGCGAGCGAACTCTTCACCCAGGGCTTGCGTTGCAGGCCTTTCTCCACGGCTTTCTTCGCCACCAGCCCGGCGGCCATCATCACGCTGGGGTTGGAGGTGTTGGTGCAGGAGGTGATGGCGGCGATCACCACCGCGCCGTCGCGCAGGGTGTGGGTCTGGTTTTCGTGGGTGTAGTCGATCTCGCCAGCCTGGTCGGCATTGCCCACCGCCACGCCACCGCCGCCTTCGCTTTCCAGGCGGCCGACTTCCTTGGCCAGGGGTTTGGGCTGCAACTCGATGAAGTGGTCGAAGGCCTGGCGCACCTGGCCCAGGGCGACGCGGTCCTGCGGGCGCTTGGGCCCGGCCAGGCTGGCTTCCACATCGTTCATGTCCAACGCCAGGGTGTCGCTGAACAACGGCTCTTGGCCGGGCAGGCGCCACAGGCCCTGGGCCTTGCAGTAGGCCTCGACCAGTTGCACGGTCTCCTCGGGGCGGCCGGACAGGCGCAGGTAGTCGAGGGTCACCTGGTCGACCGGGAAGAAGCCACAGGTGGCGCCATACTCGGGGGCCATGTTGGCGATGGTGGCGCGATCGGCCAGCGGCAGGTCGGCCAGGCCGTCGCCATAGAATTCGACGAACTTGCCCACCACGCCCTTCTTGCGCAGCATCTGCGTGACTGTCAGGACCAGGTCGGTAGCGGTGATGCCCTCGCGCAGCTTGCCGGTGAGCTTGAAGCCGATCACCTCGGGGATCAGCATCGATACCGGCTGGCCGAGCATGGCAGCTTCGGCCTCGATGCCGCCCACGCCCCAGCCGAGCACGCCCAGGCCGTTGATCATGGTGGTGTGCGAGTCGGTGCCGACCAGGGTGTCGGGGAAGGCATAGGTGCGGCCGTCCTCTTCGCGGGTCCATACCGTGCGGCCCAGGTACTCGAGGTTGACCTGGTGGCAGATGCCGGTGCCCGGCGGCACCACGCGGAAGTTGTCGAAGGCGCTCTGGCCCCAGCGCAGGAAGGCGTAGCGTTCGCCGTTGCGCTGCATCTCGATGTCGACGTTCTGGGCGAACGCGGCCGGGGTGGCATAACGGTCGACCATCACCGAGTGGTCGATCACCAGGTCCACCGGCGACAATGGGTTGATCCGCTGCGGGTCGCCGCCGGCCTTGGCCATGGCCGCGCGCATGGCGGCCAGGTCGACCACCGCCGGCACGCCGGTGAAGTCCTGCATCAGCACCCGCGCGGGGCGGTACTGGATCTCGCGGTCGGAGCGACGCTCCTGCAGCCAGGCGGCGAGGGCGCGCAGGTCGTCACCGGTAACGGTCTTGCCGTCTTCCCAGCGCAGCAGGTTCTCCAGCAGCACCTTGAGCGACATGGGCAGGCGCTGCAAGTCGCCGAGCTGGTGGGCGGCGTCGGGCAGGCTGAAATAGTGGTAGGCGCGGTTGGCCACCTGGAGGGTCTTGAGGGTTTTCAGGCTATCGAGCGAGGGCATTTACAACTCCTTGTGCTCCGGTGCCCGGCGACTGCGGGTCGCTCGCCGGTATCACCGCTCTGGACCGGTCCGCACGGCACGGACCTGGCTGAACAGTCAGGTTAGACCGGTTTGCCGGCCCCGACCCTTTTCTGGACCGATGGGGCGTGTCGCTGGTTCCCGACTTCCTTTATCATTCGCCGCCCTGGCGCCGTCTGCGCCAGTGATGTGGAGTGAGAAATGAATACCCTGTTCATGCATTGCCGGCCCGGCTTCGAGGGCGAGGTCTGCGCCGAAATCAGCGAACACGCCACCCATCTGGGCGTGCCCGGCTATGCCAAGGGCAAGCCGCAGAGTGCCTGCGCCGAGTTCGTCTGCACCGAGCCCGGTGGCATCGAACGCATGATGCAGGCGCTGCGCTTCTCGCAGCTGATCTTCCCGCGCCAGTGGGCCCGCGGTATGTACGTCGAGTTGCCAGAGACCGACCGTATCAGCGTGCTGCTCGAGCACCTGGCCGGGCTGCCGGTGTTCGGCAGCCTGTGGCTGGAGGTGCTCGACAGCAACGAGGGCAAGGAGCTGTCGACCTTCTGCCGCAAGTTCGAAGTGCCGCTGCGCAAGGCCCTGGAGAAGGCCGGCCGCCTGGTCGATGACGCCCGCTGTCCGCGCCTGCTGCTGACCTTCATCAGCGGCCGCCGGGTGTTCCTCGGCCTGGCCGAGGCCGACAACTCGGCGCTGTGGCCGATGGGCATCCCACGCCTGAAGTTCCCCCGCGAGGCCCCGAGCCGATCGACCCTCAAGCTGGAGGAAGCCTGGCACCAGTTCATCCCGCGCGAGCAATGGGACGCGCGCCTGAACGATGACATGACGGGTGTCGACCTGGGCGCCTCGCCCGGAGGCTGGACCTACCAGCTGGTCAAGCGTGGCATGCTGGTGACCGCCATCGACAACGGGCCGATGGCCGAAAGCCTCATGGATACCGGCCTGGTCACCCATCTGATGGCCGACGGTTTCACCTGGCAGCCGAAGCAGACGGTGGACTGGATGGTCTGCGATATCGTCGAGAAGCCGGCGCGTACCGCTTCGCTGATCGAGACTTGGCTGGGCGAGGGCTTGTGCCGCGAGGCGGTGGTCAACCTGAAGCTGCCGATGAAGCAACGCCATGCCGAGGTTCGCAAGCTGCTGGACCGCATTGAGGCTGGGTTCAAGGCACGCAAGGTGAAGGTGTCGATCGCCTGCAAGCAGCTGTATCACGACCGTGAGGAAGTCACCTGTCATCTGCGCCGGCTGGACCTGAAGCCGCGCTGAGGCCATCGCGGGGCGAGCCCGTTCCCATGGTACCCGGCCCTTGTGGGAGTGGGCTTGGCGCCCCTCGGCCGATACGCCACAATGACGAGCATTTTGCGGAGCCTTTCATGACCGATTTCACCCACGACGCGATCCTCGATGCCACCGGCCTGAACTGCCCGGAGCCGGTGATGATGCTGCACAAGCATGTGCGCGAGCTGGTATCCGGCGGTGTGCTCAAGGTCATCGCCACCGACCCGTCGACCCGGCGCGACATCCCCAAGTTCTGCATCTTCCTCGGCCACGAGCTGCTCGGCCAGGAAGAAGACGCCGGAACCTACCTGTACTGGATCCGCAAGAAGGCCGACTGAACCCGCCGCGATCGCGCTACACTGCGCTCCCCTGACAGGAGAGCGCCATGCTGATAGTTGCCGACGAGAATATCCCGCTGCTCGATGCCTTCTTTGCCGGTTTCGGTGAAATCCGCCGTTATCCCGGCCGGGCCCTCGACGCCGCCTGCGTCAAGGACGCCGACGTACTGCTGGTACGCTCGGTGACTCGCGTCGATCGGCAACTGCTCGAGGGCAGTCGGGTACGCTTTGTTGGCACCTGCACCATCGGCACCGATCACCTCGACCTCGAACACTTCGCCCAAGCCGGTATCCACTGGAGCAGCGCGCCGGGCTGCAATGCCCGTGGCGTGGTGGACTACGTGCTGGGCAGCCTGCTGACCCTGGCCGAACTCGAGGGTGCCGACCTGGGCAAGCGCGTCTATGGCGTGGTCGGCGCGGGTGAGGTTGGCGGGCGGCTGGTGCGTGTGCTGCGCGGCCTCGGTTGGAAGGTGCTGGTGTGCGACCCGGTGCGCCAGGCCAGCGAGGCCGGCGATTTTGTCGATCTCGACAGCGTCCTTGAGCAATGTGATGTGATCAGCCTGCACACGCCGCTGCAGCGTGGCGGCGAGCACCCGACCTGGCACCTGCTCGATCAGCCGCGCCTGGCCCGCTTGCGCGCAGGTGCCTGGCTGATCAACGCCAGCCGTGGGCCTGTGGTGGACAACGCTGCCCTGCGTGAACTGCTGCTGGATCGCGAGGATCTGCACGCGGTGCTTGATGTGTGGGAGGGAGAGCCGCAGGTGGACCTGCAACTGGCCGACCTGTGCACCCTGGCCACGCCGCATATCGCCGGCTACAGCCTGGATGGCAAGCAGCGTGGCACGGCGCAGATCTACCAGGCGTTCTGCCGCTGGCGCGCAGTGCCCGAGCAGATTCACCTGGCCGACCTGCTGCCGGCACCAGGCCTTGCGCAGATCGAGTTTGACGCGAGCGCGGATCCGGCGTGGGCATTGGCCACCCTGTGCCGGGCGGTCTACGACCCGCGTCGTGACGATGCCGATTTCCGTCGCAGCCTGAGCGAAGATCCGGCCGAACAGCGTGCGGCATTTGATCTGCTGCGCAAGCACTACCCGGTACGGCGTGAGATCGAGGGATTGCCGGTGCGCGTCCGTGGGGAAATGCCCCAGTTGGCGCAGGTGGTCAGTGCATTGGGGGCGGTGCTGGCCTGAGGGTGCGCAAAGGCAGGACAATAAAAACCCGGCGCGAGCGCCGGGTTGCACGCAATTCGGGGATCAGGCCTTGCCGATCTTCTTGACCCGGCTCTCTTCCAGGTCCTTGCAGGCCTTCTGGATCATCTGCTCGGTGATGGGCACCTCGCGGCCCTGGGCATCGATGATCGAGCCGCAGACCTGAGGTTGCGGACGGTTCTGGTTCTTGGGCGTATCGGTGTGCTGCAAGCTCATGTCCTGTCTCCTCTTTCAGGTTCAAGCGCAAGGTATCGCTTTGCCGTGACTGGTCTGTGACAGCTTTCGGCTTCATGCTGGATCAGTCCACCAGAATGCGCGACAAAGCTCCAGTCACGCGTTAGAACGAATGGGCATAGCCACTGTCGCTCCGTCCGAGCATGGGACGGCCTCGCATTCCCGAGCGTTGCACAGCGCTGACGAGTGGTAGTCTGCTATCAATCCCCTGTGGAACGACCTTTGCCATGCCCGATCCGATCTCTCCCCGCCAACGCCGTGCCCTGCACCTGGGCTGGCAGTTCGTGCGACCCTATCGGCGCCAGGCGTTGCTGGCCTTGCTGGCGCTGGTGGTCACTGCCGCCATCACCCTGTCCATGGGGCAGGGGATCCGCCTGCTGGTCGATCAGGGCTTCATGACCGGCTCGGCGCACCAGCTCAACCAGACCATTGGCCTGTTCCTGCTGCTGGTGCTGGCCCTGGCGGTGGGGACGTTCGCCCGCTTCTACCTGGTGTCGTGGATCGGCGAGCGCTGCGTGGCCGATATCCGCCGGGCGGTGTTCGACCACCTGGTCGGCCTGCACCCGGGTTTTTTCGAGGACAACCGCAGTTCGGAGATCCAGTCGCGGCTGACCGCCGACACCACCTTGCTGCAGTCGGTGATCGGCTCGTCGCTGTCGATGTTCCTGCGCAATGCGCTGATGGTGGTCGGCGGGGTGATCCTGCTGTTCGTCACCAACCCCAAGCTGACCAGCATCGTGGTGCTGGCCCTGCCCCTGGTGCTGGCGCCGATCCTGCTGTTTGGCCGGCGCGTGCGCAGCCTGTCGCGGCAGAGCCAGGACCGGGTGGCCGATGTGGGCAGCTATGTCGCCGAGACCCTTGGCCAGATCAAGACGGTGCAGGCCTACAACCACCAGGCGCGTGACCAGGCACTGTTCGGCGACACCGTGGAGGCGGCGTTCGATGTGGCGCGCCGTCGCATCGCCCAGCGCGCCTGGCTGATCACCCTGGTGATCGTGCTGGTGCTTGGCGCAGTGGGGGTGATGCTCTGGATCGGCGGCATGGATGTGATCGCCGGACGTATCTCCGGCGGCGAGCTCGCCGCGTTCGTGTTCTACAGCCTGATCGTCGGCAGCGCCTTTGGCACCCTGAGCGAGGTGATTGGCGAATTGCAACGGGCCGCCGGTGCCGCCGAGCGTATCGCCGAGCTGCTGGCGGCGCAGACGGCGATCCTGGCGCCGTCACAGCCGGCGGGATTGGCGCACGGGCGCGCCAGTGGCGACATCGAACTGCGCGAGGTGCGCTTCGCCTACCCGTCACGGCCCGCGGTGGCGGCCGTCGACGGCCTGAGCCTGCATATCCGTCCCGGCGAGACCGTGGCGCTGGTCGGGCCGTCGGGGGCCGGCAAATCGACCTTGTTCGACCTGCTGCTGCGGTTCTACGATCCGCAAGGTGGCGCGATTCTACTCGATGGCCAGCCGATAACCGGTCTGGCGCCTGCCGACCTGCGCCGCCAGTTTGCCCTTGTGGCCCAGCAACCGGCGCTGTTTCGCGGCACGGTCGAGGCCAACATCCGTTATGGCCGGCCCGAGGCCAGCCTGGCCGAGGTCGAGGCGGCGGCGCGCGGTGCCCATGCCCATGAGTTCATCATCCAGCTGCCTCAGGGCTACCAGACACCCTTGGGCGAAGGGGGCGTGGGCTTGTCCGGTGGCCAGCGTCAGCGCCTGGCGATTGCCCGGGCGCTGTTGGTGGATGCGCCGATCCTGCTGCTGGACGAAGCCACCAGCGCGTTGGACGCGCAAAGCGAGTATCTGATCCAGCAGGCATTGCCAGAACTGATGGCCGGGCGCACCACGCTGGTCATCGCCCACCGCCTGGCGACGGTGCAGCATGCCGACCGTATCGCGGTGATCGACAAAGGCCGACTGGCGGCAGTCGGGCCCCATCGACAATTGATCGAGCAAAGCCCACTCTACGCACGCTTGGCAGCGCTGCAATTCAACTCGGCCTGAGCGTCTTTGTTGTCGCTGTTTTGTAACAATTCTGTAGCAATTGCCTGAGACTATCTGCCTCGGCTGTTGCGCAGGTGCTTGCCCTGGCTGCCATCGCCCGATGGCAGCGTTGATGGGGCAGTGAACGAGGACAAGGACGCCTCTGTCGGCGGTGCCGGCGTGCGCCGTTTCCCTCTTCCTTGTTCCGAGATCCGCAATCTTGCGTAAATCCCTCAGAGTGCAAATTCTCTCCCTGCTCGGTGGCAGCCTGGTGGCGATCCTGTTGATCGCCCTGGTGTGTTTCCAGTTCCTGTCCTCCAGTGTGCGCGGCTACGCCGAGCTGGTGGACGGACCGTTGCGTGCCTCGCAACTGATCGACGAAGCCAACCTGCAGTTCAAGATCCAGGTGCAGGAGTGGAAGAACGTGCTGCTGCGTGGTCGCCAGCCGGCGGAGCTGGATAAGTACTGGCAGCAGTTCCAGGCCCGCGAGCAGCAGGTGCAGCAATTGCTGGGGCAATTGATCGACAGCAGCGACCCGGCGCTCAAGGCGCGCCTGGAGCAGCTCAAGGCCAGCCACCGACAGCTGGGGGCGGCCTACGAGCAAGGGCGCCAGGCATTCCTGGCTGCCAGTGGCGACCCGGTGGCCGGCGACCTGGCGGTCAAGGGCGTGGACCGCGCCACCAGCGACCAGATGAGTGCACTGGTGGAGCAACTGCGCCTCGATGCCCACGGGCGTGCCGACGCCATCAGCGCCAGCGCCGAGCGCACGGTGTGGTTGGGTGTGCTGGTGATGCTGGGCTCGGCCGTGCTGGTCGGGCTGTTCAGCCTGTGGTTGGTCAACCGCAGCCTGGTCGAGCCGATCCGCCAGTTGATCGACTACGTCGCCCAGCTCAGCCAGGGGCGTTTCGCCACCCGGGTCGACAGCCGTCGCGAGGATGAACTCGGGCGCCTGGCGCTGGCCGCCAACACCCTGCGTGATTTTCTTGCCGACACCGTCGGCCGGCTCAAGGACAACGCCGAAGAGCTGGAGAGCGCCAGCGGCCAGCTCAGCCGTATCGCCGGCGACATGGCCCACGGCACCCATGATCAATTCCTGCGTACCGACCAGGTCGCGACGGCCATGCACGAGATGTCCGCCACCGCCCAGGAAGTGGCCCGCCATGCCGCCGATGCCGCCCGCGCGGCGGACGAGGCCGACCACAGCGCCCAGGCGGGCGAGCAGGTCATGCAGCGCACCATCGACACTATTGCCGTGGTCAACCGCGAGATCGCCGGCACCGCAGCGGTGATTCGCCACCTGGAAAACGACAGCACGCGCATCGGCAAGGTACTTGAAGTGATTCGCGGCATCGCCGAGCAGACCAACCTGCTGGCGCTCAACGCCGCCATCGAAGCCGCCCGTGCCGGCGAGGCGGGGCGCGGTTTCGCGGTGGTGGCCGACGAAGTGCGCAGCCTGGCCCAGCGCACCGCGGCATCGATCGCCGAGATCCACCAGATCATCGAGGCGGTGCAGTCGGGCGCGGTGGAGGCGGTCAAGGCCATCGAGAGTGGCCAGCAGCGCAGCGAGGAGGGCGCCGAACAGGTGCAGCAGGCCGGGCAGATGCTGCAGCGCATCACCACGGCGGTGGAGGCGATCCGCGACATGAACCGCCAGATCGCCACTGCTGCCGAGGAGCAGACCAGTGTCGCCGAGGACATCTCGCGCAACCTGGTCGAGATCACCCGCATCGCCACCGCCAACCAGCAGGCGGTGCAGCACACCGAGCAGGCCGGACAGCGCCTGCACGGACTGTCGGGTCAGTTGGGCGAAGTGACTTCCCGATTGACCGCTTGAATCGCCATCACGGTGCGCCGATGCGACGTGCACCGCGATGCTTTTGAGGGTGGGGAAATCCGCCATTCTCGCATGTCGCATCAGTTACCTGTGGCGGATTGTCGCCATCCATTGGATGGCCGAGGGCGCTGTGGGCGGCATCAGCCGTGGCCCCGCCCAGGCTGGCACACTCCCTGCTTCACGGCGCCCCGGGCCAAGGCCCGAGGCGATCGTGCCCCGATTTCGCGAAACTCCTGCCAACCACAACAACAACCGGGCGTGCACACCGGGGGCAACGACTGCCAATCCTTCACTTCAATTGGATTGAGCTAATGAAAAAAATCCTGCTGACGCTCCTGTGCCTGAGTGTCATCGGCTGCTCCAAGCCCGCGGAGCCACAAAAGTCCGTCGATGTGCTGCTGATCGGCGGCGGCATCATGAGCGCAAGCCTCGGGACCTACCTCACCGAACTGGAACCGAACTGGAAAGTCGACGTCTACGAGCGCATGGACCAGGTCGCCGAAGAGAGTTCCAACGCCTGGAACAACGCCGGCACCGGCCACTCGGCGTTCTGCGAGCTGAACTACACCAGTGTTGGCAAGGACGGCAGCATTGACATCAGCAAGGCGGTCAGCGTCAACGAACAGTTCGAGGTGTCCAAGCAGTTCTGGGCCTACCAGGTCGAGCAGGGCGTACTGAGTAACCCGCGATCGTTCATCAACAACGTGGCGCACATGAGCTTTGTCTGGGGTGACGAGAACGTCGCCTTCCTGCACAAGCGCGTCGAGGCTTTGCAGCACAGTTCGCTGTTCCGCGGCATGGAGATCACTGAGGATCACGAGCAGATTCGCCAGTGGGTGCCGCTGGTGATGGAGGGGCGCGACCCCGGGCAGAAGGTGGCCGCGACCCGCATGGCCATCGGTACCGACGTGAACTTCGGCGAGATCACCCGCCAGCTGTTTGCTGCCATGACCCGCAACCCGAACGTGCAACTGCACCTGGGCCATGAAGTGCGCGACATCGTGCGCAACGACGACGGCAGCTGGAATGTGGTGGTGGCCGACCTGGCCAAAGGTGGCAAGGAGTCTGCGGTCAAGGCCAAGTTCGTCTTCATCGGCGCCGGTGGCGGCGCGCTAAAGTTGCTGCAGAAGTCCGGCATCCCGGAAGCCGAGGGCTATGCCGGCTTCCCGGTCGGTGGCCAGTTCCTGATGACCGACAACGCCGACCTGGTCGCTCGCCACAAGGCCAAGCTGTACGGCAAGGCCTCGGTCGGCGCGCCGCCGATGTCGGTGCCGCACCTGGACACCCGGGTGATCGATGGCAAGGAGGTGCTGCTGTTCGGTCCGTTCGCGACCTTCTCCACCAAGTACCTCAAGCACGGCTCGTTGCTGGACATGTTCAGTTCGCTGACCACCCACAATATCCGCCCGATGATGCAGGCCGGCATCGACAACATCGACCTGAGCACCTACCTGATGGGCCAGTTGATGCTCAGCTTCGACGACCGCATGGCGGCCCTGCGCGAGTACTTCCCCAACGCCAAGAACGAAGACTGGCAGCTGCTCCAGGCCGGTCAGCGCGTGCAGGTGATCAAGAAGGACCCCGTGCACGGTGGCGTGTTGCAGTTCGGCACCGAAGTGGTGGCCGCCGAGGATGGCAGCATCGCCGCGCTGCTGGGTGCCTCGCCCGGTGCCTCGACTGCCGCGCCGATCATGCTGAGCGTGCTGGAGAAGACCTTCAAGGATCGGATCAAGAGCGCCGAGTGGCAGGCCAAGCTCAAGGAAATCGTGCCGACCTACGGCCAGAAGCTGAACAATGATCTTGAGTTGACCAACAAGACCCGCGAATGGAGCAGTGCGCGTTTGCAGCTGCTGCATGTGCCCGTGTTGCCGGAGTAATCGCACAAGCGTGGGGGCGGGCTGGCCTGCTCCCACCAGTGACTGGCTTTTTCGCGGGCAACAAAAAACCCGCGCAAGGCGGGTTTTTTGCAGGATTTGGTCGGAGAGACAGGATTCGAACCTGCGGCCTTCTCGTCCCGAACGAGACGCGCTACCTGGCTGCGCTACACTCCGATGTCCGAAATGCTACTGCATCGATTTTTTCAACGCAACCCCTTGTTGCAAAAAGGAGTTGCGCCAAAAACGCAGGGCTGGATCACAGCTCCTTGACGGTACGGATCTGGTCTTTGTTGATGCGCGTGCGCTTGCCGTCGAGCTGTTCGAATTCGTAGAAGCCGGAGTCGTCGTCATACGAAGGGGTGTCCACCGCCTGGATCTCGCGGCCGTCGTTCAGGGTGATGACGGTTGGCGAGGCGCAGCCGGCGAGGGCGCCCAGGCCCAGGGCAAGCAGGAAGGCGGGAAGGGTCCGTTGGATCATCGTGTTTCTCCAGTGCGATGGTGCTAGATGTCATTAAGACGCAGGGCGTCCACGCAAGTTCCTTGCACAGTGCAGCATAGCGCCATCGTGCTGGCATTGACCAAGAACAACGTCGCGGTCTGGGCGCCGTGGCCTGTGATATAACAGCGCACATTCCCTGTTCCCCTGCGACGGACTCCCATGAAAGCCAAGGCAGATACCCCTTTTGTAGCGCTGAACATCGCCGTGCTGACGGTCAGCGATACCCGTACCTTCGACACCGATACCTCCGGCCAGCTGTTCGTCGATCGCCTCGGCGCCGCTGGCCACCGCCTGGCCGAGCGCGTGCTGCTCAAGGATGACCTGTACAAGATCCGCGCCCAGGTCGCGACCTGGATCGCCGATGACCAGGTGCAGGTAGTGCTGATCACCGGTGGCACCGGCTTTACCGGGCGCGACAGCACCCCGGAGGCCGTGGCGTGCCTGCTGGACAAGCAGGTCGAGGGCTTTGGCGAGCTGTTCCGGCAGATCTCGGTGGCCGACATCGGCACCTCCACCGTGCAGTCCCGCGCCCTGGCAGGCCTTGCCAACGGCACTCTGGTCTGCTGCCTGCCGGGGTCGACCAATGCCGTGCGTACTGGTTGGGACGGCATCCTCGCCGAGCAGCTGGATGCCCGTCACCGGCCGTGCAACTTCGTGCCGCACCTGAAGCAGGCAACGGCCTGTGACAGTCGTGGTTGAGGTGGCCCGGCCGTTGATGCCGGTGGAAGAGGCCTTGGAGCGCCTGCTGGCGCTGGCCGAGAAGTCGCCCATCGCCGAGACCGAACACGTCGCGCTGGCCGAAGCCGAAGGGCGCGTCCTGGCCCATGAACTGGTGGCCGGGCTCGACCTGCCGCCGTGGCCCAACAGCGCCATGGACGGCTATGCACTGTGCCTGGCCGACTGGCAGGGCGAGCCGCTACGGGTGACCCAGCGCATTTTCGCCGGCCATGCGCCACAGCCCCTGGAGCCTGGCACCTGCGCACGGATCTTCACCGGCGCGCCGCTGCCCGAAGGCGCCGATTGCGTCGAGATGCAGGAAAACACCGAAGTGCTCGTGGATGGCCGGGTACGGTTCCTCGAACCCCTGGCACTGTCACAGAACGTTCGCCCCAAAGGCCAGGAAACCCGTGTCGGCGAACAGGTGATGAGCGCCGGCACGCGGCTGGGGCCGATCCAGCTCGGGCTGGCCGCGACCCTGGGTTTCGGCACCCTGCAAGTGCGGCGCCGGCCACGGGTGGCGGTGCTGTCGACTGGTGACGAGCTGGTCGAGCCGGGCCTGCCGCTGGGGCCCGGGCAGATCTACAACAGCAACCGGCGCCTGCTGGTCAGTTGGCTGCAACGCCTGGGCTGCGAGGTGGTGGACGCCGGGATCCTACCCGACGACCTCGAACGCACCCGCCAGTGCCTGGCCGGGCTGGGCGATGTCGACCTGATCCTGTCCACCGGTGGTGTTTCGGTGGGCGAGGCCGATTTTCTTGGCTTGGCCCTGCGCGAAGCGGGGGAGCTGGCGCTGTGGAAGCTGGCGATCAAGCCGGGCAAGCCGCTGACCTTCGGCCATTACCAAGGTGTGCCGGTGATCGGCCTGCCGGGCAACCCGGCTTCGACATTGGTCACTTTTGGCCTGCTGGCGCGGCCCTACCTGCTGCGCCGGTTGGGTGTACACAGTGTCGCACCGCTGCGTTTCAGCGTGCCGGCGGGTTTCGATTGGCCCAAGGCCGGGACGCGGCGCGAATTCCTGCGCGCGCGCATCGAGGATGGCCGGGTGCGCATCTACAAGAACCAGAGCTCCGGTGTGCTGCGCAGCGCTGCCTGGGCCGATGGGGTGGTGGAGGTGCTTGAAGGCAGCACGCCACGGCAGGGCGACCCCGTGGCATTCATCCCGTTCAGCGAGCTACTTGGCTAGCACGCCGCCGGGGGCGCCTGCGCCTGCCGGTGCCAGCTGGGTCAGGCGCATGTGCACGTTTTCCAGTTGCTGGGCGGCAACGCTCCAGTCATGGCGCTGGCGGGCGAATTGGCGCCCGGCCTCGCTGAGCTGGCACATGCGCCACGGCTGGTTGAGCAGTTGCGTAACCAACAGCGCCAGCTGGCCGCTGTCGTCGCTGCCCAGGTAGTGTTCGCCGTTGTTCATGGCCAGGCCCGAGGCGCCCTTGCTGGTGGTGATGACCGGTAGCCCGGCGGCCATGGCCTCGAGGATCTTCACCTTGGAGCCACCGGCATGGCGCAGTGGCGCAAAGAACAGCGCCGAGCGGCGCTGTAGCTCGCGCAGGTCGGGGCGATAACCTACCCACTCGATGCGTGGGTCGTTCCAATGCAGCTTCCAGCTGGCCGGCAATGCGTGCCCGGCAATGGCCAGGCGCACCGCCGGATTGCTCATCCATACCTGCGGCAGGATCTCCTCCAGCGCCCATTCGATGGCCTCCAGGTTGGCGCCGTACTCGAAGTTGCCGACAAAAAGCAGGCGTTGGCTATGTGGGGTAGGGCGCACGTCCTGGTAGTGGTCGCAGTCCACGCCATTGACCACCACATTCACCGGGCGGCCGCTGATCTGGCCGATCAGTTCGGCATCCTGGGCGCTGACCGCCACCACCTCGGTGGGCTGGCGCAGCACCCGTTGTTCCCAGCGCCGATAGCGCCAGCGGTCGAAGGCGTTCAGCGGGCGCAACCACAAGGGCAGGCGGTCATGGCAGGCGGCGCCCATTACCGACTCCAGGTAATGCTCGCTGAGCATGTAGGGCAAGCCCCGGGCCTGCAGGGCCCTCTCGAATGGCTGGAAGCTGTAGCTGTGCTCGATCTGGATCACATCCCAAGGTTCGTCCAGCAATTGCTCGAAGCGGTGCCGCAGGCAAGGCGCCAGGCCATTGATGATGGCCCGCATGGGATAGTCGATGATGGGTGAGGCGAGCAGGTTGAGCGGGCTGTTCAGTGCTCGCCTGGGCAGTACGATCAGGCGCTCCACCAGGGGCTCCAGGGCTTCGCGCGTGGTGTCGCTCAAGGGGACTTTCGACTGCACCAGCAAGGTAATCCGGTGGCCATGCTGCGCCAGGGCGCGCAGCAGGTGGTATTGCCGGGTCTTGCAGCCGCTGGTGGTGGGCCAGGGCAGGTAGGGCAGGGTCCAGAGTATGCGCATGAGCCCGAATCCTCGCGGTTGGCCGGGTATCGGCCCTGGATGACAAAACGCGCCCTCTGGCAGTCAGGCAGGTGCTGCTGCCGCCGGGGCGCGTCCATAGATATCAGTAAAGCGTACGATGTCGTCTTCGCCCAGGTATTCGCCGCTCTGCACCTCGATCATCACCAGGTCGATGACCCCGGGGTTGGTCAGGCGGTGGCTGCGCCCGGGCTTGATGAAGGTGGACTCGTTGGTGTCGAGCAGGAACTCCTCCTGGCCATTGGTCACGCAGGCCATGCCGCTGACCACGATCCAGTGCTCGCTGCGATGATGGTGCATCTGCAGCGACAGTGATTCGCCGGGGCGGACCATGATGCGCTTGATCTTGAACCGCGGTCCTTCCTCGAGCACCGTGTACAGGCCCCAGGGGCGGGTCACGGTGCGGTGCAGGCGGTAGGCGTCATGGCCCTGGCGCTTGAGCTGCTGGGCGATCACCTTGACTTCCTGGCTGCGCGCGGCATCGGCGATCAGCAGGGCGTCGGGGGTGTCGATGACGATCAGGTTGTCCAGGCCGACCGCGCCGACCAGGCGCCGTGGCGAGTCGATGTAGCAGTTGCTCACGTCATGCAGCACGGTTTCGCCGTTGCAGTGGTTGCCCTGGCCGTCGGCCGGGCGCAGCTCGCGCACCGCTTCCCAGCAGCCGATGTCGCTCCAGCCGATGTCGCACGGCACCACGGCCACCTGGGCGGACGGTTCCATGAGGGCATAGTCGATGGAGATATCCGGCACCAGGGCGAAGCGTTCAGGGTCGAGCTCCACCTGCAGGCCACCCGTGCCTTCCTTGACCTGGCTCTGTTCCAGGGAGTCGGCCACGCTGCGCAGGACCTCAGGGGCATGGGCCTGCAGCTCCTGTAGCACCGTGCCGACGCGCAGGCAGAACATGCCGGCGTTCCATAGGTGCCGACCACCGTCGAGGTAGCCCTGGGCGGTGTCGGCGTCGGGCTTTTCGACGAAGCGGGCGACCTGGTAGCCGCCGTCAGTGATCGGCTGGCCCTGCTCGATATAGCCGAAACCCGTTTCGGCACGGGTCGGTTGCAGGCCGAAGGTGGTCAGCCAACCTTGTCCGGCCAGTGCCAGGGCCTGCCCGACGGCCGCCTCGAAAGCGCCCTGGTCTTGAATCAAATGGTCGGCGGGCAGCACCAGCAGCAGGCTGTCTTCGCCGTGCAGGCGGGCGCAGTGTAGTGCAGCGGCGGTAATGGCAGGGGCGGTGTTGCGACCCAGGGGTTCGAGAATGAAATCGAGGGCCACGCGTGCTGCACCGACCTGGCGATATTCGTCTTGGGTGCGGAACACCACTTCGCGGTTGGTCACCGTGAGCACCCGCTCGACCCCAGGCAGGCTGCTGGCGCGGCTGAAGGTCTTCTGCAGCAGGCTCATGCCGTCGGGCAGGCGCATGAAGGGCTTGGGCATCGCTTCACGCGAGACCGGCCACAATCGGGTGCCGGCGCCGCCAGCGATGATGCAGGGGATCAGAACGCTCATAGTCACAACCTCGAATCGGTGCGCTGTGGGCAGCGCAATGCAAGGGAATCACGACCTGTCAGGCGTCTGGCGGCGCAAAGTCAATAAAATGACTTTTGTGAGCGGCATCTTCCATGAAGGCCAAATATTTGTCGAATGATGCGCCTGTCACGAGCGGCTTTCAATGGCAATTGCATGAAACGGCGGTTTTTGGGCGAGGCATGCAGCAATCCGTGCGCGTTCATGGTCGAGATTGCAGTAGGGCATTTCTGTGCACTTTTCCGGGAGGGCGACATGAGCGAGCGCAAGGCATTGCTGATCCTGCATGGCAAGCAGGCCACCAACGAAGACGTGCGGGCCGCGGTGGGCCAGCTGCGTGAGCGTGGTTGGGAGTTGGACGTGCGCCTGACCTGGGAGGGCGGTGATGCCCAGCGCCTGGTCGAGGAGGCACTGGCGGCGGGCTATGCTCACGTGGTGGCCGGCGGCGGTGATGGCACGTTGCGCGACGTGGCCGAGGCCATGGGCCTGGCGGCTACCCAGGCCAGCCTGGCGCTGCTGCCGCTAGGTACAGCCAACGACTTCGCCAAGGCGGCCGGTGTGCCGCTTGAGCCGCAAGCGGCTCTCGACCTGCTGGAGGTACCGGCACGGCCGATCGATCTGGGCCGGGTGGGTGACCAGCTGTTCCTGAACATGGCTACCGGCGGATTCGGCACCCAGGTCACCGCCAATACCTCTGAAGACCTGAAGAAAGTGCTGGGCGGCGCAGCCTACCTGTTCACCGGGCTGTCGCGCTTCAGTGAGCTGCAGGCGGCCTCGGTCGAGCTGCAGGGTCCGGGGTTCCAGTGGCAGGGCGAGTTGCTGGCGCTGGGCATCGGCAATGGTCGTCAGGCCGGCGGCGGGCACGTGCTATGCCCTGAGGCGAGCGTGGACGATGGCCTGCTGGACGTCGGCATCCTGCCGGCGCCCCAGGAGATGGCCGGGGCCTTGCGCGATCTGTTGGCCGGTGAGGGGCTGTTCGTGCGCGCCCGCTTGCCGTGGGTGGAGATCAAGAGCGCCCAGGGGCTGGACATGAATCTCGACGGCGAGCCCCTCCAGGCGGCCAGCCTGCGGTTCGAGGCCGTGCCCAAGGCGCTGCGCGTGCACCTGCCGGCGGATTCGCCGTTGCTCAGTCGTCCAGGCTGATGATCCTCTCGCGCACGGCGAACAGCACCAGGCCCGCCACATCGTAGATCTGCAGGCGCTTCATGATCTGCGAGCGGTGGGTTTCCACGGTCTTGATCGACAGGCCCAGGCCGCCGGCGATCTCCCGGGTGGATTTGCCACGCACGATCAGGCGCAGGATCTCCAACTGGCGGGCGGTCAGGTTGTGGTGGCCTTCGTTGTTCGATTGACGGCCGCTCTGGGCGCGCAACAGCGCCTGGTTGATCACGGTGTGGGCGATGGCCGGGCTGAGGTAGCGTTCGTCGTTGCGCAGGGCGGTCAGTGCCTGCTCCAGTTCGGTGGCCGTGGTGTCCTTGAGCAGGTAGCCATGGGCGCCGCTCTCCAGGGCGCGCATGATCAGCTCCGGGTCGGTGTGCATCGACAGGATCAGCACCTTGCAGGAGCAGCCGCTTGCGCGCAGTTGCGTGAGGGCGTCCAGGCCGCTGGTCGAGCGCATGGAAATATCCAGCAGGACGATGTCCGGCGCGAGGCGCCGGACCTGCTCCAGCAGTTGGCTGCCATCGTCGGCTTCGCCAATCACGGTATAGCCGGGAATATCCGTCACCAGTGCCCTGACGCCAGCGCGAATCAGGGAGTGGTCGTCCACCAGCAATAATCTACAGGTCATCGGGAGCGGGAGTCCTGGCACGTTCTTGGTTGCGGGGTGGCCATGGGAAGAGGGCGTCGATCCGGGTGCCCTGGCCGGGCTGGCTGGTGATGCTCAGGCTGCCCTGCAGCGCTGTCACACGTTCCTGCATGCCAGCCATGCCGCGCAGGCCGCTTTCTGCTGGTGCCTGCGCCGGCACGAAGCCGCCGCCATCATCCTGGATCGACAGCGCCAGGCCGGCCGAGGTGCGCTGCAGGCGGACCACCAGGTTGCGTGCGTGTGCGTGGCGGAGCATGTTGGTGACCGCCTCCTGGGTGATGCGAAAGGCCGCCATGGTCACCTCCTCGCTGATGCCGCCCAGGCGTTGGTTGCATTCAAGACTCCAGTGCACCTCGGTGTTTTCCAGGGTGCGCAGCAAATGCGCGCGCAGGCTCGCCTCCAGGCCCAGGCTGGCCAGTTGTCGAGGATTGAGAATGGTGGAAACGTCGCGCACGTTGCTCAGCGTATGGTCCAGGGTGCTGCGCAAGGTGGCGCAGTGCTCCTGCAGGTCCGCCGGCACTCGGCGTTGCAGCCAGTCGACCTGCAGCTTGGCGGCGGTCAGCAGTTGGCCGATATCGTCATGCAGTTCACGGCTCAGGCGCTGACGCTCGCTCTCTTGCACCTTGAGCATGCGCGTGGCCAGTTCCGCCGGGCGCAGGTTGATCGAGCGCGCCCAATGGCGCAGGTGCCAGCCGACGCCGATCATCGCCAGCAACTGGAGCAACAGCAGGCTGGCCGACAATGGCAGGGTGCGCAGGTACACCACCAGGTTTGCCGCCAGCGATGCAATGCACAGCAGCGTGGTCGTCCAGCGGAGCAGGGCAACTCTGGAGCGGCAACGCTGGAGGAACTTCAAGCGTGGGAGCATAGATAGGGAAGCCACTGAGTTATTGCAGTTGAGGGCATTGCACATGCCTGGCCAGGGGTGCTGGTGCCGTGCATTCAATCAAGCACCGGCCACGTATCCAATCACCCGATAGTCTGGGTGCGCATGTTCGAACGTGCGCATGTTATCACTTTGATTGAATTTGGTCGCGGGGGGATAACTGCTTGAAACCTCGGATTTTCCGGGCTGTGGCGGGTCTGGCGGGCAAGGCGCTGGCTAGCACAGTGCCATTATTAAAAGATGTTTCCAGTGCGCCTCGATCAACTAAAAAACCAGCGGGCAAAAACATTTGGAAAAACTTGCCAAACTTTTCAAGTTAAACCCTGAGTGAGTTTAGTTGCCACGCATTTAGTCGGGTTAATGTTGGCGGTCGGCTGCACTGAGGCTTTGCTCCGCAAGTGCATCCTGGGCGTGGGGGTGGTCGCAGAACGTGCCGGCTTCCTGGCAATCGGCGCACAGTTGCGCTGTCGGTTGGCCCAGGGTGGTGGCGAGCTCGGCCAGCAGGCGTCGTTGCTCCTCGGTGTCCATGTCCAGGCGGCCGGTCTGCGGGTCGAGCAGCTCCAGTTGCCAGTCCAGCAGGGTCAGGCAGGCCCCAAGCGCGGGCAGGCTGGTACCGTGCAGGTGTTGCTGGGCGCACGCGGGCGCGAGCAGTCGTTGCAGGGCCAGGGCATGGTGGGCCACTTCGAGCAGGTCGAGCGCGACTGCCCGCCGGGCGAGAGTGTCGAGTGCGGCATTGAGGCTGTGGCAGGCATCCGGATCGTTGGTGATCAGCTCCAGGTGCTGCAGGCATTCCTGGGACCTGGCCAACAGGACCTGCGCATCCTGCAAAAAGGCCGCCACGGCGGCGTTGTGCAGTGAAGTGCTATCCATCATGGCGCCCCGTCTTCAGGGATTGGCCGTACCAAGATGATCGCTCGCAAAAGCCTGACTCCGTTCATGCAGTGAGAATGGCGTCACATTAATGGCTAATGGATATTGCGAACATCAGGTTGCACCCGATTGCTACTAGGGGTTTCCCTGATGCGGTTTCAGGCAGGGTCGTTCGTTGCGAGCGACGGACGTGGCGGGATGTGGCAGCAGTAAAGCATGATGGTAAAGTGATATCAATCACCCCGCATGGCTTTTTCCATCAGGGGTCAAGCTGTGACCGTGTCCGCCGATACAGGGGGATGCATTCACTTTTTCCCGACTCACGCCTGGGGGCTTCCAATGGCTGGCATTCTCGACACGGTAGACCAACGCACGCAACTGGTGGGTGAGAACCGCCTGGAAATCCTCATGTTCCGGCTGGCCGGCCGGCAGTTGTTCGCGATCAACGTGTTCAAGGTCCAGGAGGTGCTGCAGTTGCCCAAGCTGACCCTGATGCCGCAGCGCCATTCGTTTGTCTGTGGCGTGGTCAACCTGCGCGGCCAGACACTGCCGGTCATCGACCTGTCCCAGGCAATCGGCATGCGTCCGCTGCAGCCGGGGCCAAACAGCACCATCATCGTCACCGAGTACAACCGTTCGGTGCAGGCGTTCCTGGTGGGGGGCGTGGATCGTATCGTCAACATGAACTGGGAAGCCATCATGCCGCCGCCGGCCAGCGCTGGCCGCCAACACTACCTCACGGCGATCACCAAGGTCGACGAGCAACTGGTGGAGGTCATTGACGTGGAGAAGGTGCTGGCCGAGATCGTGCCCTACAACGCCAAGGTCTCCCGCGACAAGCTCGAAGACCCGGTGCTGGCCCGCGCCCGTGGCCGCGAGGTGCTGCTGGTGGACGACTCCACCGTGGCCTTGGCGCAACTGCGCGATACCCTCTCGCAACTGGGGGTTAAGCTGCACGTGGCCAGCGACGGCCTCAAGGCCCTGCGCCTGCTCAAGGGTTGGGCGGACGCAGGGGAGAATGTCTGCGAGAAGTTGCTGATGGTCTTCACCGATGCCGAGATGCCCGAGATGGATGGTTACCGGCTGACCACCGAAATTCGCAACGACCCGCGCTTGCGTGGCCTGTACGTGGTACTGCATACCTCGCTGTCGGGCAGCTTCAACGAATCCATGGTCAAGAAGGTCGGTTGCGACAACTTCCTGTCCAAGTTCCAGCCCGATCGCCTGGTGGATGTGGTGCGTCAACGCCTGAGCCTGGACGACGCCGCGGTGTAACGGCTGTACCGATCCGGTATAAGCTTGGCCTTTCGACTGGCGCAAGGTGGCAGGGATGTTTCTCAGTGCGTTGTATAGGTACCCGGTGAAATCGGCGCAGGCCCAGCGCCTGCAGGCGTCGGTTGTCGGCCATCTGGGCCTGGACGGGGACCGGCGCTGGCTGGTGGTGGAGCAGGAGAACGGCCGCTTCCTGACCCAGCGCGCCTGGCCCCTGCTGGGGCAGGTTGGCGCCAGTTACGGCGAGCAGGGCCAACTGCTGCTCCAGACGCCGGGGCAGGCACCCTTGGAGGTGCCGGTACCGCCTGCCGACGAGGCCTTGCGCGGTATCACCATCTGGCGCGACACCTTGCGCGTGCCCGATGCCGGCGATGCCGCCGCGACCTGGCTCAGCGAGCTGCTGGGCAAGGCGGTAAGGCTGGTGTACTGCCCCGAGCAGCGGGCCCGCTACCTGCCCAGCGGCTACGGCCTCAACAGTGACCGGGCGGCCTTTCCCGATGGTTTCCCCCTGCTGTTGATCGGCCAGGCCTCGCTGGATGAGTTGAGCCGTCGGGTGGGGCGCCCCATGGCGATGCTGCGGTTTCGCCCGAACCTGGTGGTAGAGGGGGCCGAGGCCTTTGCCGAGGACCGCTGGAAGCGCATCCGTATTGGCGACATGACCTACCGCGTGCTCAAGCCCAGCGTGCGCTGCATCCTCACCACCCTCGATCCCGTCACGGGCGAACGCAGCCCGGACCGTGAGCCCTTGACCACGCTCAAGACGTTCCGCGAGAAGGAAGGCGATGTGCTGTTTGGCCAGAACCTGGCGGTGGATGGCGAGGGAGAGCTTAAGGTGGGGATGGCCGTTGAGGTCCTCGAATAGCGCCATCGCGGGGCAAGTCGCATCGGCGCACCGCCGCTCCCACGTTAGCGTGGGCGCGGGCTTATGGCATTCCGATCACATATCGTCGAAATACCGCTCATGCCAATCCACCAGCGGCTGCGGTGAATTGAGCTTCTGCCCGTAGATGACCGAATACGACAGCACGTTCTGCACGTACTGGCGCGTCTCGTCGAACGGAATCGATTCGACCCACACATCGAAACTCAGGTGCTTGGCGCCCTTGAGCCACTGGCGTACACGCCCGGGGCCGGCGTTGTAAGCGGCCGAGGCCAGTACGCGGTTGCCGTTGAACTGACTGTGCACCTGGCTCAGGTAGGCAGCGCCGAGCTGGATGTTCTTGTCCGGGTTGAAGACCTGGGCCGGCGAAGCCAGCGGGATGCTGAACTTGCGCGCGGTTTCCTTGGCGGTGCCCGGCATCAGCTGCATCAAGCCGCTGGCGCCGACGCTGGAGCGGGCGTCTTCCATGAAGGCGCTTTCCTGGCGGGTGATGGCGAATACCCAGCTCGAATGCAGGCCGCGAACCTTGGCTTCGCGCACCAGGGTGTCGCGGTGTGCCATCGGGAAGCGGATGTCCAGGTCGTCCCAGTACTGGGCCTGGCTGATGGTGCGGATAGCCGGGAAGTACCAGCGCATGTCGTAGGCCAGGCGGGCCTGGGCAACCATTTCGTCACGGTTGAAGTGGCGGCTGACGTGGTACCACTCGCGGCGCCCCTCGACGATCTGGCCACGGGCGTGGAACTCCAGTGCGCGACGGATGCCGGGGGTGTTGCGGACCTTGTTGGTCACCGCCTGGCTCAGCGCCAGCGGCTTGTTGTTCAGCTGATAGGGCGTCTGCGCCCGGTCGGCGGCGAGGAAGCCATAGAAGTCGCGTTCGCGGGCGACGGTCTTGTACAGCAGCGGGACCTGCGGGTTGTTCGGCTGGGCCAGCTCCAGGCTGCGTGCCTGCCAGTACTTCCAGCGGTTGCTGCTGGCCAGGTCCTGGGGCAGGCGCTTGGTCAGTTCGTAGGCTTCTTCCCAGCGGGCCAGGCGCAGCAGCAGGCGCAGGCGCCATTCGCTGACAGTGTTGTCGCGCAGCTCCGGGTCGTAGCGGGTCATCAGGTCGAGTGCGCGCGGGTCGTAGCGGCGGGCCAGTGTCAGGCCGATCTCGCGGGCGATGGCGACCTTCTCGTCACGGGAGAAGTGCATGCGCTGGGCATAGTCGTCGAGCAGCGCCATGGCCTGTTCCGGATTTTGCCGGGCCAGGCGGCGAAGACCCAGGCTGACCACGTCGGACATGGCCTCGTTGACCGGTGTGAAGCGCGAAGGCTGGTTGAGCAGCTCGGGCTTCTGCGCCACGTCGATCAGCAGCTTGCCCTGGGGGGCGAGGGTGGTGAGGGTTTTCACCAGATTGTTCGCAAGCCCATAGTTGCGCGCCTGTGCCGCCAGTTTGGCGCGCTGCCAGCGCTTGGCCTCGGTCAGCTGGCCTTCGGCGGCCCACATGGCGAACAGGGTGTCGCAGGCCGTGGGCTGGGACTTGCCGACGTTCCACAGCTTCTCGGCGCTGGCGAAGCCTTCGGCGCGCTGGCCGTGGGAGAGCTGGTACTGGCCGTTGAGGCAATCCAGTTCGGTGAAGTTCAGCTTGGGGTCGTAATAGCGGGTGAAGGTATTCCATTCACCGCGTTCGGCCAGCCAGCGCAACCAGCGCAGTTTCATCCAGTTGGCCTGGGGCAGGTCGCCATGGGCCTTGAGGAAACCCTCGATCTCCTCGTTGCTGGCGCTCTTGAGGCGGGCGGTCAGCTCGTCGTAGGTGAGGTAGGGCGTGAGCGGGTAATCGCGCAGCGCCTGCGCGTAGCGCAGGTAGGGGCCCTTGTCGCCCTTGGCCAGGGCGCGCTTGGCCTCGTCGTAGTATTGACGTTGCTGGGTGAGGTCGGCGGCCTGTGCGACGCTCGCGGCGAGGGTGGTCAGCAACAGGCAGGAAGCAATTTGTAACAGGCGGCTGCGCATGATACGTCCGGGCAGTGGAACCATGGAAAGTGACGGCGGAGCCAGCACTGTTGGGTATTACTGCTTAGCTTAGCCGTTTGCCGGTGGCCGGCGAAAGCACTGTGCTTGTATCGAGTTGTTATCCGACGCCCTGTCGCGACAACGGGCTTTTGATGCCCTGAAGGGGTAAGTCAGGTAGAATGCGCGCCCGGTTTTTGGAGATGATCATGACCCTGCTCAAATTCAGCGATGTGTCCCTCGCGTTCGGCGCCATGCCGCTGTTGGACAAAGTGTCCTGGCAGATCGCCCGTGGCGAGCGGGTGTGCATCATCGGCCGCAACGGCACGGGCAAGTCGAGCATGCTACGCCTGGTGAAGGGCGAGCAGAAGGGCGATGACGGCGATATCTGGCGCGCCCCAGGCCTGAAGATTGGCGAGCTGCCGCAGGAGCTGCCGGTGGCCGACGAGCGTAGCGTATTCGACGTGGTGGCCGCCGGCCTTGACGGCGTCGGCGAGCTGCTGGCGCAGTTCCATCACCTGAGCCAGAACATCCACGGCGACGAGGATCTGGAAAAGCTCATGCACGTCCAGCACGAGCTCGAGGCCCGTGACGGCTGGCGCTTGCAGCAGGTGGTCGAAAGCACCCTGAGCCGCCTGCAGTTGCCGGCCGACAAGACCCTGGCCGAGCTTTCCGGCGGCTGGCGCCGACGCGTGCTGCTGGCCCAGGCGCTGGTGTCCGAGCCTGACCTGCTGCTGCTCGACGAACCGACCAACCACCTGGACATCGGCGCCATCGCCTGGCTTGAAGAGGCGCTCAAAGGCTTCGGCGGCGCGGTGCTGTTCATCACCCACGACCGTTCCTTCCTGCAGAACCTGGCCACGCGCATCCTCGAGCTGGATCGTGGCGGGCTGATCGACTGGAACGGCGACTACGCCAGCTTCCTGGTGCACAAGGAGGCCGAGCTGGCCGCCGAGGCCACTGCCAACGCACTGTTCGACAAGCGCCTGGCCCAGGAGGAAGTGTGGATCCGCCAGGGCATCAAGGCCCGACGTACCCGCAACGAAGGCCGCGTGCGCGCACTCAAGGCGCTGCGCGTGGAGCGCGGCGAGCGCCGCGAACGCCAGGGCAAGGCCAATATCCAGATCGAAGTGGCCGACAAGTCCGGCAAGCAGGTGATGGTGCTGGAGAACGTAAGCTTCGCCCACCAGAATGGACCGAAGCTGGTCAAGGACTTCTCCATGGTGCTGCAGCGCCAGGACCGTATTGGCCTGCTGGGTGCCAACGGCACCGGTAAGACGACCCTGCTCAAGCTGATGCTGGGCGACCTGGAGCCCACCAGTGGCAAGGTCGAGCGTGGCACCAAGCTGGAGGTGGCCTATTTCGACCAGATGCGCCATCAGCTGGACCTGGAAAAGACCGTCATCGACAACCTGGCCGAAGGCCGCGATTTCATCGAGATCGATGGCCAGAACCGCCATGTGCTCAGCTACCTCGGCGACTTCCTGTTCAGCCCGCAACGTGCGCGCACGCCGGTCAAGGCGCTGTCCGGGGGCGAGCGTGCGCGCCTGCTGCTGGCCAAGCTGTTCAGCAAGCCGGCCAACCTGCTGGTGCTGGACGAACCGACCAACGACCTCGACGTCGAGACCCTCGAGCTGCTCGAAGAGGTGCTGTCGAACTACAAAGGTACGGTGCTGATGGTCAGCCACGACCGGGCCTTCCTCGACAACGTGGTGACCAGCACCCTGGTGTTCGAAGGTGAAGGGCGCGTGCGCGAGTACGTCGGCGGCTACGAGGACTGGATCCGTCAGGGTGGTTCGCCGAAGCTGCTGGGCGTGACCGAGAGCAAGGGTGGCAAGTCCGAGCTCAACAGCGCCGTGGTGCAGGCGCCGGTGGAGGAGGTGGCTCCTGTTGCTGCCGCTGCGCCTGCAGCCGATGCCAGCAAGAAGAAGCTCAGCTACAAGCTGCAGCGTGAGCTGGAGATGCTGCCGGGGCAGATCGATGCGCTTGAGCAGCGGATGGCCGAGGCACAGGAAGAAGTGAGTGCGGCGGGCTTCTATCAGCGGCCGATTGCCGAGACTGCGGCGGTGCTGGCCAAGATCGAGAAGCTGCAGGGCGAGCTGGACGTGCTGGTGGAGCGCTGGGCCGAGCTGGAAGGCTGAAGCCATCGCGGGGCAAGCCCGCTCCCACGCAGCCCTGTTTGACGGGCTTTGTGGGAGCGGGCTTGCCCCGCGATGAAAGTATTACTCGGCCTTCTTCTGCAACCGCACCGCCAATACATCGCACGGCGCGCCGTGCAGCACGTCGTTGGCGGTGGAGCCGAGCAGCAGGGCCAGGCCGTGGCGGCCATGGCTGCCGACCACGATCAGGTCGCACTTCTGATCCTTCGCCAGCTGGTGGATTTCCTGGCGCGGCTGGCCGTAGACCAGGTGCGAGTCGCCGCGATTGATATCCGGGTACTTGTTGTACAGGCGCTCCATGCGTTCCTTGGCCTGGTCGAACTGTTGCTGCTGCAACTGCGACAGGTCCATCGGCACGTCGCCGCCGAAGGCCATGGCCATGGGCTCGACGATATGCACCAGGGAGACCTTGGCGCCGCTGGCCAGGGCGATGGCCTTGGCCCGCTTGATCACCGGGTCGCATTCTTCGGTCAGGTCGACAGCGACCAGAAGATGTTCATAGGACATGTGCAGTACTCCTGACAATCGCGATAGTAGAAGTATGGTCGCTTTCGCGCGGATCTTCCGTGAAACCTGACTAACCCGCTCATTTGCAACGCTTTATAAGGTCTACAGATATGACGGTATGGCTGGTGGTGTCAATCCTTGCGCTGATTCTCAGCCCGTTGGCCTGGTTGCGCCCCTCGCGCAAACAGAGCGAGCAGATGAGCCTGCGCCTGGAGGGGCGGCGCATGGGGCTGGCCATGCAACTGGCGCCGCAACAGTGGCCGCACTGGCTGGTAAACGAGCCGCCCAGCCCTTGCCCGCAGTACCACCGGGCGCGACGTAAGGGGCGCGCTGACAACTGGTGCTACTGGCAGATCACCCCCGGCGTGTGGTGGAACCAGTGGCGCGAGCCTTGCGAGGATCAACGCCTGGCCGAGGCCTTCGCCCGCCTGCCGGCAACGGTCTACAAGGTCGAGGCCGACAGTCGCATGATTGCGCTGTACTGGAGCGAGCGGGGCGACAAATCTGTTTTGCAGGATATTGCCCAGACCCTCGAAACCCTCGCCTGAGCCCGTGTGACGCAAAACGGCGCACAGGAGCAAACATGCTCCTGTGCGCCGTTTTGCGTTTGTGCGTGCAAGCACAGGGCCAGGCAGGCCGGAAATACTTTCAATCAGTCGCAGTGTAGCCATCCTGGCCGGATGCGTTTAGAAAAAAGCACGTGTGCCGTCGGGGGTGGCCTATCGCTGACATGAATGGAGGGCGATCACTGTCATCATGTTTCGTACCCGGAGGGTAGAAGATGACTGGAAAGTCGCGTTTTCACGGCCTTCGCGAGTATTTGACAACGCGGTTCTTTTCGGGGAATGTGTGCACACCCAAGTCAAACGGGCGTATGAATTGAGCGTTTGTATGTCAGACGGCTCTTACAGAATCCCGATTAGCGCGTCGACGGGTGTGCCTGGGGCGAGGGACCGGTAGACCGGCTCTTGCTGCCAGCGATCGACGTGTACTGTTCAGCTTCCATATCGTGGAGATCAGTTGATGATTTACGAAGGTAAAGCCATCACGGTTAAGGCTCTTGAAAGCGGCATCGTCGAACTGAAGTTCGACCTCAAGGGTGAGTCCGTCAACAAGTTCAACCGTCTCACTCTGAACGAGCTGCGTCAGGCCGTGGACGTGATCAAGGCCGATGCCTCGGTCAAGGGCGTGATCGTCAGCAGTGGCAAGGACGTGTTCATCGTCGGCGCCGACATCACCGAGTTCGTCGACAACTTCAAGCTGCCCGAGGCCGAACTGGTCGCCGGCAACCTGGAAGCCAATCGCATTTTCAGTGACTTCGAAGACCTGCAGGTGCCGACCGTGGTCGCCATCAACGGCATCGCCCTGGGTGGCGGCCTGGAGATGTGCCTGGCCGCCGACTACCGGGTCATGGCCAGCAGCGCCAAGATCGGCCTGCCGGAAGTCAAGCTGGGCATCTACCCAGGCTTTGGCGGCACCGTGCGCCTGCCGCGCCTGATCGGCTCGGACAACGCCATCGAGTGGATCGCCTCCGGCAAGGAAAACCGCGCCGAGGACGCCCTGAAAGTCGGCGCCGTCGATGCCGTGGTCGCCCCTGAGCTGCTGCAGGCCGGTGCCCTGGACCTGGTCAAGCGCGCCATCAGCGGTGAGCTGGACTACAAGGCCAAGCGCCAGCCCAAGCTGGAAAAGCTCAAGCTCAACGCCATCGAGCAGATGATGGCCTTCGAGACCGCCAAGGGCTTCGTTGCCGGCCAGGCCGGCCCGAACTACCCGGCGCCAGTCGAGGCCATCAAGACCATCCAGAAGGCCGCCAACTTCGGCCGTGACAAGGCCCTCGAGGTCGAGGCCGCAGGCTTCGCCAAGCTGGCCAAGACCTCGGTCGCCGAGAGCCTGATCGGCCTGTTCCTGAACGACCAGGAGCTCAAGCGCAAGGCCAAGGCCCACGACGAGATCGCTCACGACGTGAAACAGGCCGCCGTGCTCGGCGCCGGTATCATGGGTGGCGGCATCGCTTACCAGTCGGCGGTCAAGGGCACCCCGATCCTGATGAAGGATATTCGCGAGGAAGCCATCCAGCTCGGCCTGAACGAGGCCTCCAAGCTGCTCGGCAAGCGCGTCGAGAAGGGTCGCCTGACCCCGGCCAAGATGGCCGAGGCCCTCAACGCCATTCGTCCGACCCTGTCCTACGGTGACTTCGGCAACGTCGACATCATCGTCGAGGCCGTGGTCGAGAACCCGAAGGTCAAGCAGGCCGTGCTGGCTGAAGTGGAAGGCCAGGTGAAAGAGGATGCGATCCTCGCCTCCAACACCTCGACCATCTCCATCAACCTGCTGGCCAAGGCGCTCAAGCGTCCGGAAAACTTCGTCGGCATGCACTTCTTCAACCCGGTGCACATGATGCCGCTGGTGGAAGTCATCCGTGGCGAGAAGTCCAGCGACGTGGCCGTGGCCACCACCGTGGCCTACGCCAAGAAGATGGGCAAGAACCCGATCGTGGTCAACGACTGCCCGGGCTTCCTGGTCAACCGCGTGCTGTTCCCGTACTTCGGCGGCTTCGCCAAGCTGGTCAGCGCTGGCGTCGACTTCGTGCGCATCGACAAGGTGATGGAGAAGTTCGGCTGGCCGATGGGCCCGGCCTACCTGATGGACGTGGTCGGCATTGACACCGGCCACCACGGCCGCGACGTGATGGCCGAAGGCTTCCCGGACCGCATGAAGGACGATCGTCGCTCCGCCGTCGACGCCCTGTACGAAGCCAACCGCCTGGGCCAGAAGAACGGCAAGGGCTTCTATGCCTACGAGACCGACAAGCGCGGCAAGCCGAAGAAAGTCGCCGACGCCAGCGTGCTCGACGTGCTCAAGCCGGTCATCTTCGAGCAGCGTGAAGTCACCGACGAAGACATCATCAACTGGATGATGGTGCCGCTGTGCCTGGAAACCGTGCGCTGCCTGGAAGACGGCATCGTCGCCACCGCCGCCGAAGCCGACATGGGCCTGGTCTACGGCATCGGTTTCCCTCCCTTCCGCGGTGGCGCGCTGCGCTACATCGATTCGATCGGGGTCGCCGAGTTCGTCGCACTGGCCGACAAGTACGCCGACCTGGGGCCGCTGTACCACCCCACTGCGAAGCTGCGCGAAATGGCCAAGAACGGCCAGCGCTTCTTCAACTGAGCGCCCACGAGCTAGAGCGAGAATATTGATATGAGCCTGAATCCAAGAGACGTGGTGATTGTCGACTTCGGTCGCACGCCGATGGGCCGCTCCAAGGGTGGCATGCACCGCAACACCCGTGCCGAAGACATGTCCGCGCACCTGATCAGCAAGCTGCTGGAGCGCAACGACAAGGTCGACCCGAAGGAAGTCGAGGACGTGATCTGGGGCTGCGTCAACCAGACCCTGGAGCAGGGCTGGAACATCGCCCGCATGGCGTCGCTGATGACCCAGATCCCGCACACCTCCGCCGCGCAAACCGTCAGCCGCCTGTGCGGCTCGTCGATGAGCGCGCTGCACACCGCCGCCCAGGCGATCATGACCGGCAACGGCGACGTGTTCGTCATCGGTGGTGTCGAGCACATGGGCCACGTCAGCATGATGCATGGCGTCGACCCCAACCCGCACCTGTCCTTGCACGCTGCCAAGGCTTCCGGGATGATGGGCCTGACCGCCGAGATGCTGGGCAAGATGCACGGCATCACCCGTGAGCAACAGGATCTGTTCGGTGTGCGTTCGCACCAGCTCGCCCACAAGGCGACGGTCGAAGGCAAGTTCAAGGACGAGATCATCCCGATGCAGGGTTACGACGAGAACGGCTTCCTGAAGGTCTTCGACTACGACGAGACCATTCGCCCGGAAACCACCCTCGAAGGCCTGGCGTCGCTGAAGCCGGCGTTCAACCCGAAAGGCGGCACCGTCACCGCGGGCACCTCGTCGCAGATCACCGACGGCGCCTCGTGCATGATCGTCATGTCCGGCCAGCGCGCCATGGACCTGGGGATCCAGCCACTGGCGGTCATCCGTTCGATGGCGGTCGCCGGCGTGGATCCGGCGATCATGGGCTACGGCCCGGTTCCGTCGACGCAGAAAGCCCTCAAGCGCGCTGGTCTGACCATCGCCGACATCGACTTCTTCGAGCTCAACGAAGCTTTCGCCGCACAGGCCCTGCCGGTGCTGAAAGATCTGAAAGTGCTCGACAAGATGAATGAGAAGGTTAACCTGCACGGCGGCGCTATCGCCCTGGGCCACCCGTTCGGTTGTTCGGGGGCGCGGATTTCCGGCACCCTGCTCAACGTCATGAAGCAAAATGGCGGTACCCTGGGCGTCGCCACCATGTGTGTCGGCCTGGGCCAAGGCATCACCACTGTCTTCGAACGCGTCTGATCGCGTCGCAGGACAGCAGCCGGGGCCATGTGCCCCGGCTTTTGTTTTTTACAGGATTTGTTCAAGAGGGCGAGCGACATGCAGATACAACCTGGTGTGTACCGGCATTACAAAGGCCCTGAGTACCGTGTTTTCAGCGCTGCGCGACACTCCGAGAGCGAGGAGTGGATGGTGTTCTACCAGTGTCTGTATGGTGACTACAGCTTCTGGGTCAGGCCACTTTCGATGTTCCAGGAGTCCGTCGAGGTTGACGGCGAGCAGGTGCCACGCTTTGCTTTGGTCAAGGCCGAAGAGGGCCTTGGCGAGCGGCTGGGCAAGGCGCACGAGTGATAGACCGCGCTTGACCTCACTCTTTTGCCACTATATATAGCGGTGCCGCGTCCGGCACCTGACGCGTTTTTCATCTTCAGATTCAGGAATACTCCGATCCATGGGCAAATCGCTGGTCATTGTGGAATCCCCGGCCAAGGCCAAGACCATCAACAAGTACCTGGGCAGCCAGTACGTGGTGAAGTCGAGTATCGGCCACATCCGTGACCTTCCCACCAGCGGTTCCGCCAGTGCGAGCAAGGAACCGGCGGCCAAGCGCGGCAAGACCGCGGCCGAGGCTCCTGCCTTGTCGCCGAAGGAGAAGGCGCGCCGTACTCTGGTCGCACGTATGGGGGTCGACCCCGAGGCGGGCTGGAAGGCCAAGTACGAGATCCTTCCCGGCAAGGAGAAGGTCATCGAGGAGCTGCGCCGCCTGGCCAAGGATGCCGACACCATCTATCTCGCAACCGACTTGGATCGCGAGGGGGAAGCCATCGCCTGGCACCTGCGCGAGGCCATCGGCGGAGACGACAGTCGTTACAAGCGCGTGGTGTTCAACGAGATCACCAAGAAAGCCATCCAGGAAGCCTTCTCCCAGCCGGGCGAGCTCGATATTGACCGGGTCAACGCCCAGCAGGCGCGGCGTTTCCTTGATCGCGTGGTTGGCTACATGGTCTCGCCGCTGCTGTGGGCGAAAATCGCCCGTGGCCTTTCCGCCGGCCGCGTACAGTCGGTGGCGGTGAAGCTGGTGGTCGAGCGCGAGCGTGAGATCCGGGCGTTCAACCCCGAAGAGTACTGGGAAGTCCACGCCGACCTGGGTACTGCCAAGAACGCCAAGGTGCGTTTCGAGGTGGCCCGTGAGAAGGGCGAGGCCTTCAAGCCGCTCAACGAAGCCCAGGCCATGGCCGCGCTGGAGAAGCTCAAGGCCTCCAGCTACAGCGTGAGCAAGCGCGAGGACCGGCCGACCAGCAGCAAGCCTTCGGCACCGTTCATTACCTCCACCCTGCAGCAGGCCGCAAGCAATCGCCTGGGCTTCGGGGTGAAGAAGACCATGATGATGGCCCAGCGTCTGTACGAAGCCGGCTACATCACCTACATGCGTACCGACTCGACCAACCTGTCGACCGACGCTGTCGAGATGGCCCGCAGCTACATCGAGAAGGAGTTCGGCAAGCAGTACCTGCCTGCCGCGCCCATCGTCTATGGCAGCAAGGAAGGGGCCCAGGAGGCGCACGAAGCGATCCGTCCGTCCGACGTCAGTACCCACCCGACCAAGCTCAGTGGCATGGAGCGTGACGCCGAGCGCCTGTACGAGCTGATCTGGCGCCAGTTCCTGGCTTGCCAGATGCCGCCGGCGCAGTACCTGTCCACCAGTGTCACCGTGGTGGCGGGCGAGTTCGAGCTGCGCGCCAAGGGCCGTATCCTCAAGTTCGATGGTTACACCCGTGTCCTGCCGCAGCAGAGCAAGCCGGGCGAAGACGACGTGCTGCCGGAAATGGCCCAGGGTGAAGCGCTCAAGCTGATCCAGCTCGATCCCAGCCAGCACTTCACCAAGCCGCCGGCGCGCTTCACCGAAGCCAGCCTGGTCAAGGAAATGGAAAAGCGCGGTATCGGCCGCCCATCCACCTATGCGGCGATCATTTCCACCATCCAGGATCGCGGCTACGTCACGCTGCACAACCGCCGCTTCTATTCCGAGAAGATGGGCGACATCGTCACCGAGCGCCTGTCCGAGAGCTTCGCCAACCTGATGGACTACGGCTTCACCGCCGGTATGGAGGAGAACCTCGACGACGTGGCCCAGGGCGAGCGTGACTGGAAGAACGTCCTCGACGAGTTCTATGGCGACTTCAGCAAGAAGTTGCAGACCGCCGAGTCCAGCGAGCACGGCATGCGCGCCAACCAGCCGACCCTGACCAACATTCCGTGCAAGGAATGTGGCCGGCCGATGATGATCCGTACCGCGTCCACCGGCGTGTTCCTCGGCTGCTCGGGCTATAGCCTGCCGCCAAAGGAGCGTTGCAAGGCAACGGTCAACCTGGTGCCGGGCGACGAAATCGCCGCCGACGACGAGGGCGAGTCCGAGTCCCTGGTGCTGCGCGGCAAGCATCGCTGCCCGATCTGCGCGACGGCGATGGATGCCTACCTGCTCGACGAGAAGCGCAAGCTGCACATCTGCGGTAACAACCCGGACTGCGTCGGCTACGAGATCGAAGAAGGCAACTACCGCATCAAGGGCTACGAAGGCCCGAGCCTGGAATGCGACAAGTGCGGCAGCGAGATGCAGCTCAAGACTGGCCGTTTCGGCAAGTTCTTCGGCTGCACCAACCCAAGCTGCAAGAACACCCGCAAGCTGCTCAAGAGCGGCGAGGCGGCGCCACCGAAAATGGACAAGGTGGACATGCCGGAGCTCAAGTGCGAGAAGGTCGACGACACCTACGTACTGCGTGACGGTGCCTCAGGTCTGTTCCTGGCCGCCAGCCAGTTCCCGAAAAACCGCGAAACCCGTGCGCCGCTGGTGCTGGAGATCGTCCCGCACAAGCACGAGATCGATCCGAAGTATCACTTCCTCTGCGAAGCGCCACAGAAGGACCCGGAAGGGCGCCCAACGGTGATCCGCTACAGCCGCAAGACCAAGGAGCAGTACGTGCAGTCCGAGGTTGACGGCAAGCCTACCGGCTGGAAGGCGTTCTACGACGGCAAGGCGTGGAAGGTCGAAGACAAGCGCTGATCCGAGCTTCTGGCTTATCGCGGGGCAGGCCCGCTCTCACAGGTACCTTTTGATATCTGTGGGGGCGGACTTGCCCCGCGATCGTTTGTGCTTGCGGTAAAGTCGGCGAATCCCGGAAACTGCGGTATCGCCTTGCAGCCTTCAGGAGTCAGTCGAAATGGCCCAGGAACTCTACACCCGTACCAACCAGAAACTGTTCTTCGCCGGCCTCGCGTTGGAGTCCATGGCCAAGGCCGCGGACAGTCAGGCGCTGAATGCCCAGGGGCTGCTCCAGGCCGAGCGCGAGTCGGCGCTGTTCCACCTGTATGGCGCGCTGCTTGGGCTGTGCCATGAGATCGCCGGCTTCTACCGCCTGCCCCAGGCCTCGGCGGCACGGGCGGAATTGCTGTTCAGCGACGAGGTGCTGCAGAGCGTGGCGATACCGGAAATGGCCGAGCTGTTGGAGTTGGCCCGCCAGCCGGAAACCTGGCTGGCGCGTCTGCTGGCGGCTTATGCCGATTTGTTCCGACCACCGGTCGCCAAGAAAACCGTCAAGGGTGACGTTACCCAGCCGCTGATCCAGGCCGTCAATCTGGACGAGCCTGAGCCGGCTGAGCTTTCCCGAGAGGAGTTGGAGGCCTGGCGGCAGAACCTGAAAAGCCTGGTGAGACGATTCCGCGATGCGCTGAGTGAGTGCTGAGCGCTTCCATGGCTGGTACACTAATGGCCTTTCGTGAAAAGCAGGCCCTTTATGTCAACGTCCTTTCTAGAAATTGTCGAGTTGCCTGATGGCCGGATCGAGCTGCGCCGCGCCGAAGATGAAGGCTCCCTGGTAACCCTGGATTTTTCCGAGGATGCCAAGGCATTCCTGCAAGGACAGCATGTGGAAGTGGCCAAGGCCATGCTCAGCGTTGGCGTGCAAATGGCCGGCCGCCTGGTTGAAGGCGACTTCGAGCGTGAAGAGGGGCCGCGCGTCCTTCACTGAGCCAAGGTAGCGGCCCAGGGTTTCAAGCGATTGACAGGCAAAGCCTGAACATCAGCCGAGGCGGATGTTCAGGCTTTGTGCGTTTCCGCTGGCCGCTGCGCGCTGCAGCTGTTGGCGGGCGTTGCTGTTGATGGTGCCCAGCCAGCTGACCACGGTATGGCTGTGCCCGAGGCGCAGTGCCTCGCAGGCCAGTTGCAGGGCCGTCTGCCTGCCGCCGGGTTGCAGCAACAGGATGCGTTCGCGGTTCAGGCCGGCATCACGCAACCAGGCCTGGGTGAGGCTGCCGGGTGGGGCGATGAGCGTCAGCCAGCGGCTGTCGTCTTCTTCGCTGAGTTCGCGCAGGATCGGCGCCAGCAGGCTCTGGCAGTGCCCTGGCGCGCCGCGCAGGGCCAGCTCGCTGAACAGCTCTGGCTGGCTGCTCTTGCGCGATGGCGCGCTGGGCTTGAGGCCTGGTAGCACCGGCTGGGCAAGGAAGGCCTCGAACAGCGGCAGCTGGGCTTGCTGGGGTACATGGGTGAACGGCTGCATGACGCCTCCTGGTTCAGCGGCGCAGGACGCCGACGCTCAAGCCCTCGATCACCAGTTCCTGGTCTTTCAGGTCGACTTCGATGGGGGCGAATTCGGGGTTCTCGGCGATCAGCCAGACCTTGCTGCCTTCGCGCTTGAAGCGCTTGACGGTCACTTCGTCGCCAATGCGGGCTACCACCACCTGGCCGTTGCGGGCTTCGCGGGTGGTGTGCACGGCGAGCAGGTCGCCGTCGAAAATACCGATGTCCTTCATGCTCATGCCGTGTACCCGCAGCAGGTAATCGGCGCGCGGATGGAAGAAGGCCGGGTTGATGCTGCAGGAATCCTCGATGTGCTGCTCGGCGAGGATCGGTGCACCGGCAGCGACGCGACCGATGATGGGCAGGCCGCTGTCCTCTTGCTTGGGCTCGAGGCCGGGGATGCGGATACCGCGGGAAGCGCCAGGGGTCATCTCGATGGCGCCCTTGCGGGCCAGGGCTTTCAGGTGCTCCTCGGCGGCGTTGGGCGACTTGAAGCCCAATTCCTGGGCGATCTCGGCACGGGTCGGCGGGAAGCCGTTGTCTTCGAGGCAGCGTTTGATGAAAGCCAGAATCTCGGCTTGGCGTGGCGTCAGTTTCAGCATGGGCGAGGGCTCTGTCTTTATATACAGTGACTGGGATTATATACAGTGATGAGACGGCTGCAAGCTACTCGCTGCAAGAAATAGAGCGCGTCGGGTGCATCTTGTCGCTTGCAGCTTGTGGCTTGGCGCTTTTAAATGGCGACCGGCCAGTCACCTAGCCTTGACATGTGCAGTACTGAAACGTATGTTTCAAACAACTGTTTGTCAGGCGGAGTAGTCATGGCCCAATCGGAAACCGTTGAGCGCATCCTCGATGCGGCGGAGCAGCTGTTCGCGGAGCGCGGGTTCGCGGAAACCTCATTGCGGCTGATCACCAGCAAGGCCGGGGTCAACCTGGCGGCGGTGAACTACCATTTCGGTTCGAAGAAAGCCCTGATCCAGGCGGTTTTTTCCCGCTTCCTGGGCCCGTTCTGCGCCAGCCTGGAGCGTGAGCTCGACCGCCACCAGGCGCGTCCCGAGCAGAAGGCCTCGCTTGAGGAGCTGCTGGAAATGCTGGTGGAGCAGGCCCTGGTCGTGCAACCGCGCAGCAACAACGACCTGTCGATCTTCATGCGCCTGCTGGGCCTGGCCTTCAGCCAGAGCCAGGGGCACCTGCGCCGTTACCTGGAAGACATGTACGGCAAGGTATTCCGCCGCTACATGCTGCTGGTCAACGAGGCCGCGCCGCGCATTCCGCCACTGGAGTTGTTCTGGCGCGTGCACTTCATGCTCGGCGCCGCGGCGTTCAGCATGTCCGGTATCAAGGCCCTGCGCGCCATCGCCGAAACCGACTTCGGCATCAACACCTCGATCGAGCAGGTGATGCGCCTGATGGTGCCGTTCCTGGCCGCCGGCATGCGTGCCGACAGCGGTGTCACCGACCAGGCCATGGCCGCGGCGCAGTTGCGCCCACGCAGCAAGTCCGGCGCGCCCGCCAAGGCCTGAGCACTGGGCGGGGCAGGGCGCTTGCGCTAAGCTAGCGCCCATGCCAGCACTCGCCCCCGCCGCAATCCCTGTCAATACGGCAGCTTCACCACTGAACGATCGGACACCGCGTTGTCCGATGTTTGCGTGCGTGCGCGCGACCTCCGGATCTCCAATGAAGGATTCCCAATGACTGCCAGCCTGCAAGGCTCCCTGATGGTGGATATCGCCGGTAAATGGCTGACCGCCGAAGACCGCCATCTGCTGCGCCAGCCCGAAGTGGCCGGCCTGATCATCTTTGCCCGCAACATCGACAGCCCACGCCAGGTGCGCGAGCTGTGCGCCTCGATCCGCGCCATCCGTCCCGAGCTGATCCTCGCCGTGGACCAGGAAGGCGGGCGGGTCCAGCGCCTGCGCCAGGGCTTTGTGCGCCTGCCGGCCATGCGCGCCATCGCCGACAACGCCAATGCCGAATACCTGGCCGAGCAGTGCGGCTGGTTAATGGCGACCGAGGTGCTGGCGGTAGGCCTGGACCTGAGCTTCGCCCCGGTGCTGGACCTCGATCACCAGCGTAGCGCGGTGGTCGGCAGCCGCGCCTTCGAAGGCAATCCGCAGCGGGCCACCGAACTGGCTGGCGCGTTCATCCGCGGCATGAATGCCGCGGGCATGGCGGCCTGTGGCAAGCATTTCCCCGGCCATGGTTGGGCCGAGGCCGATTCCCATGTGGCGATCCCGGTCGATGACCGTAGCCTGGAACAACTGCGCGCGGCCGACCTGGTACCGTTCACCCGCTTGAGCGGCCAGTTGGCGGCGGTGATGCCGGCCCACGTGATCTACCCGCAGGTCGACAACCAGCCGGCCGGCTTCTCCCGGCGCTGGCTGCAGGACATCCTGCGCGGCGAGCTGGGCTTTGACGGGGTGATCTTCAGCGATGACCTGTCCATGGCCGGCGCCCACGTGGTGGGCGATGCCGCCAGCCGCATCGAGGCTGCATTGAGCGCGGGCTGCGACATGGGCCTGGTGTGCAATGACCGGGCTTCGGCCGAGCTGGCGCTGAGCGCGGCGCAGCGCATGAAGGTCAAGCCGTCGCCGCGGATTGCACGGATGCGCGGGCAGGGCTTTGCGCGTACCGATTACCGCCAGCAGCCGCGTTGGCTGGAGGCGCTGGGGGCGCTGAAGGAAGCTCAGCTGGTCGATTGACCTCGCTGGCCTCGTCCCGGGCAAGCCCGCTGCCACGCCCCCCTGAGGGTTCGTGGGAGCGGGCTTTTACTTACTTCGTTTGCCCGGCAGCGGCGCGAACAGCGCCTCGATCTCTTCATCCCCCAACCGCCATTGCCCGGCCTGCCCGCCATCGAGCAGCCCGGCTGCCAGTGCCGCCTTCTCTTGCTGCAATTGCTGGATCTTCTCTTCCACCGTTCCACGGGTGATCAGCTTGAACACGAACACCGGCTTGTCCTGGCCGATGCGGTAGGCGCGGTCGGTGGCCTGGTTTTCACTGGCCGGGTTCCACCACGGGTCGTAGTGGATCACAGTGTCGGCGGCGGTCAGGTTCAACCCGGTGCCGCCGGCCTTGAGGCTGATCAGGAATACCTCGCTGTCGCCATTCTGGAACTGCTGCACGGGAGCGCGGCGGTCGCGGGTGTCGCCGGTCAGCAGGCTGTAGCGGATGCCGCGCTTCTCCAGCTCGAACTCGATCAGTGCCAGCATCGAGGTGAACTGCGAGAACAGCAGCACCTTGCGCCCCTCGCTGAGCAGCTCCTCAAGCATCTCCAGCAGGCTGCCCAGCTTGCCCTTGTCGGCGAATGTGCCCTTGGCCTCGGTACCCTTGACCAGGCGCAGGTCGCAACACACCTGGCGCAGCTTGAGCAGCGCGTCGAGGATGACGATCTGGCTGCGCGCGGCGCCGTTGCGGGCGATCTCGTCGCGGACCTTCTTGTCCATTGCCACCCGCAGCGCCTCGTAGGTGTCGCGTTGGGCGTCGCTGAGCTCGACCCAGTGGATCATTTCGGTCTTGGCCGGCAGTTCGGTGGCCACCTGTTCCTTGGTACGGCGCAGCAGGAACGGGCGGATGCGGCTGGCCAGATGGGCCATGCGCTCAGCGTCGCCGTGACGCTCGATCGGGGTACGGTAGTCCTGGGTGAAGCGCTTGCTGTCGCCCAGCCAGCCGGGTATCAGGAAGTGGAAGATCGACCATAGCTCGCCGAGGTTGTTCTCCATCGGCGTGCCGGTCAGGCACAGCCGCTGGCTGGCCTGCAGCTCGCGAACGGCCTGGGCCGCCTTGCTGGTGCTGCTCTTGATGTTCTGCGCCTCGTCCAGCACCAGCAGGTGCCAGGGCTGGGCCTTGAGTGGTTCGAGGTCGCGGGGGGCGAGGGCGTAGGTGGTCAGCACCAGGTCATAGTCGGCCAGATTGGCGAAGTGCTTGTTGCGGCCTGGGCCGTGCAAGGCCAGCACGCGCAGGTCGGGGGCGAAGCGCCGGGCTTCGTCGAGCCAGTTGGGCACCAGGCTGGTGGGCATCACCGCCAGCGCCGGATGTGCCAGGCGCCCGCTTTCTTTCTCCAGCAGCAGGTGGGCCAGGGTCTGCAGGGTCTTGCCCAAGCCCATGTCGTCGCCGAGGATGCCGCCGGTGCCCATCTCGCGCAGGGCCTGCAGCCAGTTCAGGCCTTGCTGCTGGTAGGGGCGCAATGTGGCGTTCAGGCCTTTGGGCGGCATCACCTGCAGGTCGCGAGCGTCACGCAGGCGTCGGCCCAGGTCGCGCACATGGCTGCCGCCTTCCCATTGCAGCGGCAGGTGGTCGATTTCGTTGAGGCGCGCGGCATCGGTGCGGTCCAGGCGCAGGCTCGGGCCCACGGCGTCCTCGTGCAGGTACAGTTCGCCCAGGGTGCCCATCACCGCCTTGATGCGCCCGTAGGGCAGGGCGACCCGCAGTGCCGGGCCGTCATGGCGGGCGCGGTTGAGGTCAATCAGCAGGTGCTCGTCGTCATTGCGCCGCGCCAGTTCGCTGGGTCGCAGCAGTTCCGGGCTGGTGCGCAGCAGTTGCAGGACAATGGGCAGCAGGCTGTGGCGCTGGCCGTCGACCACGATACCCAGCTCGAGGTCGAACCATTCGTGGCCTGGCGCTTCCTCGATGGTGGCATACCAGTCGTCGACCTCGTGCAGGTTGAACGCGAAGTCGCGGTGCACGTCGATCGCCCAGCCCGCCTCGCGCAGGCGCGGCAGGCCTTCGCGGGCGAAGCGCAGCCAGGCTTCGTCGTCGGGCAACTGGTACATTTCGCCGGCACTGTCGGGGAGGGCCTTGCTCTGACGGGTCGCCACCTTGAAACCGTGGTCGCGCAGGGCCATGCGCAGGGCCTGCTCGGCCTGTGGCTGGCGCTGGATGCGCTGGCTGGTGGTGCCCACCAGGCGGCTGAGTGACTTGTCGTCGCTGCCGCTGGCACGCAGGCCGTCGTAGTCGAACGCCAGCGCGGCGCGGTGCTGCATCTGGCGTTGCATGCGCCCGGTCTTGGGCGTGTAGGCGCTGAATTCAAGACTGCCGAGGGTCAAGTGTGGGGTCGGCTCGATGCCGTCGAGCTGTTCCTCCTGCACGGCGGTGGGGGTCGGCAGGCCATGGTTGAGCGCGTTGAGCTTGTGGCTGAGGGGCACGATAAGGTGTTCCGGTACATCGGGGGCAAGGGACAGCTGCAGGGCGGTGTGCGGGTCGAGGGTGTGGGTGACGGTGCCGACTTCTTGGCTGTCGACATCGAAGTAGAACAGCGGCACCAGCGGCAGCACGCAATTGAGCGGTTCCTCGCCGTTGTACCACATGCCCCGATAGTCGCCACTGTTCAGGCGTACCCAGCGGAATTGCGCCTGGCGCGGGGCGCCCTGAACCATCAAGGGAAAGTCTTCGATGAACATCAGGCGCCCGGTATCCAGCGCCCGCTGCAGCAGTTCGCCGCCCTCGTGCCCTTTCAGCGCGAAACCGCGCTCCTGGCCGAAAGGCGCGTTCTGCGCCGACAGCTGACGCAGGATGCGCAGGTCTTCTTCCTTGACGTATTTTGGCGGCTCGTAGAGCAGTTCGTACAGCGAATGGATGCGGCTGTAGCGAATGCCATGCTCTTCGCGGGTGCCTTTGCGCACGCGCAAGGCGCAGCTCTTGTCGTCCTTGAGCATGAGTTGGTAGCAGACCATGCGCCCGCGCCGGTCTTCAGCGCCGTCTTGCCTGGGGGTGGGCTGCTCCAGGCCTTGCAACCAATGCTGCAGGTGATGGGGCAGTTGCTCGCCGCTGGCCGCGCCGCGCCCGTAGCTGCTGGCCAGGGTGTAGAGCGCGGCGGCGCAGTGCTTGCAGTTCTCGCCGACCGGGCAGGAGCAGTTGCCGCGCACATGGCATTGCCCGGATGGCCCCGCGGTGATGATGATCCGCTGGCGGTAGACATTGCCGCCGCTGCCGCGGCAGGTGGACTCGATGCGTGAATCGCCGTGGGACTGGATCTGCACCAGGCCCTGTTCGGCGTAGCGCTCGCCACGTTGCAGGGTGGCCGCGGAAAAGTCGCGCTTCCAGCTCGGATTCTCGGCTGCCAGCTTCTGCACATCGGCGTTCACGGTTTCACTGCTCCATCATTTCCGGGTCGGGCAGCGGCATCTTGCGCATGCCGGCCGGTGAGACCTTGAGCAGCATGGCCAGGTGCCCGCCATCGAGGAAGGTCAGCTGGCCGGCCTTCATGTTGCTGTTGCTCTGCTTGAACTGCTCGCTGCGCAGCACGCTGCCATTGCCGTCGAGCTGGTTGACCCAGAGGTTGGCGTCCACGGCGATGAAGCGGCTTTCCTGGATGCTCAGGTTGCCCTCGATCGGGAAGTGGCCGAACTGTTCGTCACCGGCACTCAGGGCAACGGTTTCGCCATCCTGCTGCCAGGCCTTGTGCAGCAGCACGGTGTAGTCGGCGGTGGCCTGCAGGCGGGTGACTTCGTCACCCAGGCCGGTCGGGCGTTCGGCGCCTTTTTCCAGGCGCGGCGCGCCGGCGCTCCAGTCTTCCGGGGCGAACGGGCTGGTGATCGCCGGCACGGCGTTCTGCCGCACCAGGACCATTTCCACCTGGTAGGGGCCCGCGGCGAAGGCAGCTGGCGCGAGCAGGGCCAGCAGCAGGGTTAGGCAACGGATGGCACGCATGAAGCTTCCTTATGGATTTTGTGGGGTGAGGCGCTCGAGCAGCGCTTCCAGAGTGTTGAAACGTTCTTCGGGGCGTTCCATCGGCACCAGGAAGCGGAACTGGGTCGCGCCTTCGAACTTGTAGCGCTTGGGCTGGCCCTGGATCAGCTTGATCAGGGTCAGCGGGTCGACCGGGGTTTCGGCCTCGAACTCGAGCTTGCCGCCGTTGGGGCCGGCATCGACTTTCTTGATGCCGAGCTTTTCCGCCTGCAGCTTGAGCAGGGTCAGGCGCATCAGGTTCTTGGTCGGCTCCGGCAGTAGGCCGAAGCGGTCGATCATCTCCACCTGCAGGTCCTTGAGGCCCTCTTCATCGGCCGCCGAGGCGATGCGCTTGTAGAGGATCAGGCGCGCATGCACGTCGGGCAGGTAGTCCTCGGGGATCAGCGCCGGCAGGCGCAGGTTGATCTCCGGGCCGCCGCCCAGCGGCTGTTCGAGGTTAGGTTGGGTGCCCTTGCGGATGGCCTTGACCGCGCGTTCGAGCATCTCCATGTACAGGGTGAAGCCGACCGCCTGGATCTGCCCGCTCTGGCCTTCGCCGAGCAGTTCGCCGGCGCCGCGGATCTCCAGGTCGTTGGTGGCCAGGACGAAGCCCGCGCCCAGGTCCTGGGTGTTGGCGATAGCCTCCAGGCGTTTCTCGGCGTCGGCGCTGATCTGCTGGCGCGGTGGCGTCAGCAGGTAGGCATAGGCCTGGTGGTGGCTGCGCCCGACCCGGCCACGCAGCTGGTGCAATTGCGCCAGGCCGAACTTGTCGGCGCGCTCGATGACGATGGTGTTGGCGCTCGGCACGTCGATACCGGTCTCGATGATGGTCGAGGCGATCAGCACGTTGAAGCGCTTGTGGTAGAAGTCGCTCATCACCTGCTCGAGCTCGCGTTCGCGCATCTGCCCGTGGCCGATGCCGATACGTGCCTCGGGCACCAGTTCGGCCAGCTCGGCGGCGCACTTCTCGATGCTCTTCACATCGTTGTGCAGGTAGTACACCTGCCCGCCGCGCAGCAGTTCGCGCAGCAGCGCTTCCTTCACCGTGCTCTTGTTCTGCTCCATGACGAAGGTGCGCACCGACAGGCGTCGCGCCGGGGGCGTGGCGATGATCGACAGGTCGCGCATGCCCGACACCGCCATGTTCAGCGTGCGCGGGATCGGCGTTGCGGTCAGGGTGAGGATGTCCACCTCGCTGCGCAGCGCCTTGAGCTGTTCCTTCTGGCGCACGCCGAAGCGGTGTTCCTCGTCGATGATGGCCAGGCCCAGGTCCTTGAAGCGCACATCGTCCTGCAGCAGCTTGTGGGTGCCGATGAGGATGTCGATCTTGCCTTCGGCCAGTTCCGCCGCGGCGCTGGCGACTTCCTTGGCCGACTTGAAGCGGCTCATCACCTCGACCTTCACCGGCCAGTCGGCGAAGCGGTCGCGGAAACTGTTGTAGTGCTGCTGGGCGAGCAGGGTGGTGGGCACCAGCACCGCCACCTGGCGACCGCTGTGCACGGCGATGAAGGCGGCGCGCATGGCCACCTCGGTCTTGCCGAAGCCGACGTCGCCGCACACCAGGCGGTCCATGGGCTGGCCGGCGAGCATGTCGGCACGCACCGCCTCGATGGCGGTCTGCTGGTCGGGGGTTTCCTCGAACGGGAAGCCGGCGCTGAAGGTGGCGTAGTCGGCGGCCGGGTCGGCGAAGGCGTAGCCTTTGCGCGCGGCGCGGCGGGCGTAGATGTCGAGCAGCTCGGCGGCGACGTCGCGCACCTGCTCGGCGGCCTTGCGCTTGGCTTTCTGCCAGGCTTCTGAACCCAGCCGGTGCAGTGGGGCCAGGGCGTCGTCGCTGCCGGTGTAGCGGGCGATCAGGTGCAGGTTGGCCACCGGCACGTAGAGCTTGGCGCCCTCGGCGTATTCGAGGGTGAGGAACTCGGCGGCCTGGCCGTCGATTTCCAGGGTGGCCAGGCCCAGGTAGCGGCCCACGCCATGGTCGATGTGCACCACCGGCGCGCCTTCGCGCAGCTCGGTGAGGTTCTTGATCACCGCGTCGTTGGCCGCCTCGCCGCGTTTCTCGCGGCGCCTGCGCTGCATCACGCGCTGGCCGAACAGCGGGCTTTCCGCTACCAGGGCAATGGCCGGGTCGTCCAGCAGCAGGCCGTCGTCCAGGGGGGCGATGGTGATCGCCAGGCGCTCGCCGCCGGTGATGAAGTCGGTCCAGCCGTCGACGGTCTGCGGGCGCAGCTTGAGGCGCTCGAGCAGCTCCAGCAGCACTTCGCGCCGGCCCGCGGACTCGGCGGTGAACAGCACGCGGCCGCCGAACTGGTCGAGGAAGTTGGCCAGCTCCGCCAGCGGCTGGTGGGCCTTGGCCTCGATGGCCAGGTTGGGCAGGGCGCGGGCGGGGAAGCGCTCGCGCCCCGCGCCGGCGTCGATGTCCTCGGCGCTGACCACCACCCGTGGCCATTGCTTGAGGCGGGCGAAGCAATCCTCCACCGGCAGGAACAGTTCCGCCGGCGGCAGCAGTGGCCGGGTCATGTCGCCGCGGCGCTCTTCATAGCGCCCGCGCACATCGTTCCAGAAGTGTTCGGCGGCCTGTTCCACGCCCGGTAGCGAGAACACCTGGGTGTCGGCCGGCAGGTAGTCGAACAGGGTGGCGGTTTCTTCGAAGAACAGCGGCAGGTAGTACTCGATGCCAGCGGGGATGATGCCGCTGGTAAGGTCCTGGAAGATCGCGCTGCGGCGGAAGTCGACGTCGAAGCGTTCGCGGAAACGCGCCTTGAAGCGCGTCACCTCGTCCTTCTGCATGGGGAACTCGCGCGCCGGCAGCAGGCGGATCGAGTCGACCTTGTCGATCGAGCGCTGGCTCTCCGGGTCGAAGGTGCGCAGGGTCTCGATCTCGTCGTCGAACAGGTCGATGCGGTACGGCTGCTTGCTGCCCATGGGGAACAGGTCGATCAGCGCGCCGCGCACGGCGAACTCGCCGTGCTCGTAGACCGTGTCGACGCAGCGGTAGCCGCTGGCTTCCAGGCGCGCGCGCATCTGCTCGACGTCGATCTTCTGGCCCACGTCCAGCACCAGGCTGCTGCCCAGCAGGAAGCGCGTGGGGGCCAGGCGGTGCAGGGCGGTGGTGATCGGCACGACGAGGATGCCGTGGTCCAGCTCCGGCAGCCGGTAGAGGCTGGCGATACGCTGGGAGATGATGTCCTGGTGCGGCGAGAACAGGTCGTAGGGCAGGGTTTCCCAGTCGGGGAAAGGCAGTACCGGCAGATCCGGCGCGAAGAAGCGCAGCTCCTGCTCCAGGCGGTCGGCCGCCTGGCTGTCGGCGGTCAGCAGCAAGGTGAAGCGACCGGCGGTACTGGCAGCCTCGGCGACGGCCAGGCTCAAGGCCGCGCCGGGCAGGTTGCCCCAGGTTTGTTTGCCGGCCGTGGCCGACATTTGCGGTAGGCGCAGAACTGACACGGGAGATCGGACTCCAAGCGTTGCGGCAAAGAGGTCGATTGTACCGGTGACGAGGCGCGCTGTCAGGTTCGAAAGGGCTTGGCGACGGGGGCTGGCGCCGGCGACAGGCGCTCATTGCCCGATACGCCGCGGGGCGTCATAATGTAGCCCCTTTTTTGTTCCCCTACATGTGGAAGGTTACCGTGACTCAGAAGCCCGACCAGTGTCTTGGTGAGTGGATCGATCGTGAAGCCCTGGCTGAAGCGATGATCCCGCTTATCGGTCAGCTCTACCGCAACAACAACGTGGTGAGCTCGATCTATGGCCGCAGCCTGATCAACCGTTCGGTTATCTCGATCCTCAAAGCACACCGCTTTGCCCGTCACCGTCAGACCGACGAGACCGAGCTGTCCGTCCACGAGACATTCCCACTGCTCAAGGCCATGAGCGAGCTGAAGCTGGGCGCCGCCTCGGTGGACCTGGGCAAGCTGGCCAACAAGTTCAAGGTCGAAGGCAATGGCCGCAGCGCCGAGCAGTTCGTCCGTGACGAACTGGCCGACGTCGTGGGTCAGCAGAACGCTTCCGCACGCAAGGGCACCGACGTCGTGCTGTACGGCTTCGGCCGCATCGGCCGCCTGCTGGCGCGTATCCTGATCGAGAAGACCGGTGGCGGCGACGGCCTGCGCCTGCGCGCCATCGTTGTGCGCAAGGGCGCCGAGAACGACCTGGTCAAGCGCGCCAGCCTGCTGCGCCGCGACTCGGTGCACGGTCCGTTCGACGGCACCATCGTCATCGATGAAGCCAACAACACCATCACTGCCAACGGCAACCTGATCCAGGTGATCTACGCCAAGAGCCCGAGCGAAGTCGACTACACCCAGTACGGCATCAACGATGCGCTGATCGTCGACAACACCGGTGTCTGGCGTGACGCCGACGGCCTCGGCCAGCACCTGGCCTGCCCGGGCGCCGCCCGCGTGATCCTCACCGCGCCTGGCAAGGGCGCGCTGAAGAACATCGTGCACGGCATCAACCACGGCGACATCAGCGCCGACGACAAGATCATCTCGGCGGCGTCCTGCACCACCAACGCCATCGTGCCGGTGCTCAAGGCCATCAACGACCAGTACGGCATCGTCAACGGCCACGTCGAAACCGTTCACTCGTTCACCAACGACCAGAACCTGATCGACAACTTCCACAAGGGCAGCCGCCGTGGTCGCGCCGCGCCGCTGAACATGGTCATCACCGAGACCGGTGCCGCGACCGCCGCCGCCAAGGCCCTGCCAGTGCTCAAGGGCAAGCTGACCGGCAACGCGATCCGTGTGCCGACGCCGAACGTGTCGATGGCCATTCTCAACCTGAACCTCGAGAAGGCCACCAGCCGCGAGGAGCTGAACGAGTACCTGCGCCAGACCGCCATGCACTCCGAGCTGCACAAGCAGATCGACTACGTCAGCTCCCAGGAAGTGGTATCGACCGACTTCGTCGGTTCGCGCCACGCCGGTGTGGTCGACGCCGAGGCGACCATCTGCAATGACAACCGTGTTGTCCTGTACGTCTGGTACGACAACGAATTCGGTTACAGCTGCCAGGTGGTGCGCGTGATGGAAGACATGGCCGGTGTGAACCCGCCAGCGTTTCCACGCTGATCCGCTTGTAATGCGTTGAGAAAACGGGAACCTTCGGGTTCCCGTTTTTTTTCGCCTGGCCTCAGCGCGGGGCAGTCCTGACACTTGAGATCTAAAGATTGCGTGCGCTTTTAATCTGCATCCTCATCCTGATGTCCGCCTGCAAGCCAACCCCGACCCTCGAGCGCTTCGGCGGCCCGACTATGGGCAGCAGCTACAGCATCCAGTACGTGCGCCAGCCAGGCGGCCCGGCACCGGAGCAGGTGCAGGCGGCGGTCGAAAGCATCCTGCAGGCGATCGACGCGCATTACTCCACCTACCGCGGCGACTCCATCGTCAGCCGTTTCAACCAGTTGCCGGCCAACCAGTGCCTGCCCATCGATGCCGACATGCTGGAACTGGTTACTTTCGGCCAGCACCTGGCCGAACAGAGCCAGGGTGCCTTTGATCTTTCCGTCGAACCGCTACTCGACCTCTGGGGCTTCGGCCCGCAGGCCCGCGAAATGCAGGTGCCGGAGCCGCAGGCGCTGGCCAGGGCGCGCCTGCGCGTGGGTTACCGCCACTTGCGCCTTGAGGGCGAGGCCCTGTGCAAGGACGCCGCCGTCGAGCTGGATTTCAACAGCATCGCCGCCGGCCACGCCGTCGACCTGATCGCCCAGCGCCTGCGCGCCATGGGCATCGACAACTTTCTTGCCGAGGCCACCGGTGAGTTGAAGGCCGTGGGCCGCAAGCCCGATGGCAGCGCCTGGCGGGTGGCCCTGGAACTGCCGCGCGAGGATCGCCAGATCGCCCGCCAGGTCATCGACGTGCAGGACCTGGCCGTGTCGACCTCGGGTGACTACCGGCATTATTTCGAGGACAATGGCCGGCGCTATTCACACACCTTCGACGCCCGCCTCGGGCGCCCGGTCGCCCACGACCTGGCGGCGGTGACGGTGCTCGACGCTTCGGCGCTGCTGGCCGACGGCTACTCGACCCTGTTGTTGATCCTCGGGCCGCAGCAGGGCTGGGATTTCGCCATCGCCCACGGTATCGCCGCAGTGCTGGTGACCCGGGTCGAGGGTGGTTTCGTCTCTCGTTCCACGCCGGCCTTCGAGCAGCGGGTGAAAGGCAAGTGAAAGGCAAGCCACGGATGATCGAAGCCAGGGAAACGGTGAAACGACATGTAGTGCAGGCAATAATGGCCTACGACGCGACCAAGGGTTAATGTGCGCGGCGTTCACGCTTGATTAGACTGCACCCGAATTTTCTCATGGCGCCCCGGCGACATGATCGCGCCCCGCGGCCATCCGGCCGGCGGGCCAGTTCTGAAGGAGTACGCATGGCTGTCTACAACTACGACGTAGTGGTGCTGGGTTCCGGCCCGGCCGGAGAGGGCGCGGCAATGAACGCCGCCAAAGCAGGGCGCAAGGTGGCCATGGTCGACAGCCGTCGCCAGGTCGGTGGCAACTGCACCCACCTGGGCACCATCCCGTCCAAGGCGCTGCGTCACTCCGTGCGGCAGATCATGCAGTTCAACACCAACCCGATGTTCCGCGCCATCGGCGAACCTCGCTGGTTCTCCTTCCCCGATGTGCTCAAGAGCGCCGAGAAGGTCATCAGCAAGCAGGTCGCCTCGCGCACCGGCTACTACGCGCGTAACCGCGTCGATGTGTTCGTCGGCACCGGCAGCTTCGCCGATGAGCAGACCGTCGAAGTGGTCTGCCCCAACGGCGTGGTCGAGAAGCTCAACGCCAAGCACATCATCATCGCCACCGGCTCGCGCCCATACCGCCCGGCCGACATCGACTTCCACCACCCGCGCGTCTATGACAGCGACACCATCCTCAGCCTCAGCCATACCCCACGTAAGCTGATCGTCTACGGCGCCGGGGTGATCGGTTGCGAATACGCCTCGATCTTCAGCGGCCTGGGTGTGCTGGTGGAACTGGTCGACAACCGCGGCCAGCTGCTGAGCTTCCTGGATTCGGAGATTTCCCAGGCGCTGAGCTACCACTTCAGCAACAACAACATCACCGTGCGCCACAACGAGGAGTATGACCGTGTCGAGGGCCTGGACAACGGGGTGATCCTGCACCTGAAGTCGGGCAAGAAGATCAAGGCCGACGCCTTGCTGTGGTGCAATGGCCGTACCGGCAACACCGACAAGCTGGGCCTGGAGAACATCGGTATCAAGGTCAACAGCCGTGGCCAGATCGAGGTCGACGAGACCTACCGCACCAGCGTGCCGAACATCTACGGTGCCGGTGACGTGATCGGTTGGCCAAGCCTGGCCAGCGCCGCCCATGACCAGGGCCGTTCGGCGGCCGGCAGCATCGTCGACAACGGCAGCTGGCGCTTCGTCAACGACGTGCCGACCGGCATCTACACCATTCCGGAGATCAGCTCGATCGGCAAGAACGAGCAGGAACTGACCCAGGCCAAGGTGCCCTACGAAGTGGGCAAGGCCTTCTTCAAGAGCATGGCTCGCGCACAGATCGCCGGCGAGCCGCAAGGCATGCTGAAGATCCTGTTCCACCGCGAGACCCTGGAAGTCCTCGGCGTGCACTGCTTCGGCTACCAGGCCTCGGAGATCGTCCACATCGGCCAGGCGGTGATGAACCAGCCGGGCGAGCAGAACAACCTGAAATACTTCGTCAACACCACCTTCAACTACCCGACCATGGCCGAGGCCTATCGGGTAGCCGCCTATGATGGTCTGAACCGGCTTTTTTGAGCGGCTCCGACCGGTGGCCTGAGCCGGTCGGGGAGACCGATTTCAGCCCTACCCGAGGGTGGTCCTGGCCAAACCGGGAAAGTCTGTAATCAGGCTGTCCACACCAAAGTCAGCGAGCCGGCGCATCAGTGCCGGTTCGTTGACCGTCCACACCGACACGTGCAAACCCTGGCGCTGCGCCTTGATCAGGCGCTCGGGGGTGCACAGCGTCCAGTTCAACGCCAGCATCTCGCAGCCGTAGTTCTGCGCGACCTTCAACGGGTCGAGCCAGGCATACTCGGCGACCAGCCCGCGCTTCACATCCGGCACCAGTTCCTGGGCGGCGCCGAGCACTTCCCGTGAGCTCGAGGTGATGGTCACCTTGTCCAGCAGGCCGTGCTGCAGGGCCAGTTCGCGGATCGCCAGCACCGTGCTGGCGGCGCGGGTGCGCGAGGCGCTCTTGACCTCCAGTTGCCAATGCTCGAACGGGCACTTCTCGAACAGTTCCTCGAGCCGTGGGATGTGGCAGGGCTGTACATGGCCTGGGCCTCCCTTGCGGGCGTCGTAGGTCACCAGCTCGGCGGCGGTGTGCTCGACCACCTTGCCGCGCCGGCCGGTGGTGCGCTTGAGGCTCGGGTCGTGGATCACCATCAGCTCGTTGTCGGCCGACAGGTGCAGGTCGAGTTCGCAGCGGTCCACGCCATGGGACAGGCACTGGCGGAAACTCTGTAGGGTGTTCTCGGGTGCTTCGCCCTTGGCGCCGCGGTGGCCATAGATCAGGGTCACGTTCGTTCCTTCAAATCAGGGAAAAAGGGCTTATGCGTCCGGCTCGTTCTGCTCCAGCGCCTGGCGCCGTTGCTGTTGCTGGCGCTGCAGGATGTAGCGGGCCAGGAGCTGGCGCTGGGCGTCGGTCATGTCGATGAATTCGGTGCCAACCTCGAAGTCGCCGTCCGGGCGCGGGTCGCAATGGGTGACCCGCCCGCGCAGCAACAGGCCATGGGCACGGGGCATCAGCACCATCTTCACCTTGACCCGGGTGCCGGGCGCGATCTTCTGCGCCTGGGCGAACTCGATGCCGCCTTCGGAGATGATCACCGGCATCGGCTGGCCGATTTCGCCGATCAAGGTTTGCGCGACCACGGCGCTCAGCAGGTCGAGGCGTTTGTTCTGGGCGCGCAGGAACGCGGCCAGGGTGCGGTCCTTCTCGCTCAACTGGCGCAGCAGGTGTTGCGACTCGAAGTCCGACAGGTGCAGTTCGCTGAGCAGGTTGAACAGCTCCGAATCATCCTGCAACAGTTCTGTCTCAAGGGCTTCGGCCGCGCTGAGGGGGCTGATTTGAAGTGCGATCCGATCTTCGATGCGGTAGTATTCGCGGCGATCTTCTTCGTCTAATGTCGTCATGGCGAACCCAAGGTTACGGCGGTGGTCCGAGTGTAAAGCCGCCGTAGGCGCCTCGCCACAAGGACGTTCCCTTTCATCCGAACAAGCCCCGACATGTTCAGACCTCTATTCGTATTCATTGGTACGCGCTACACCCGTGCCAAGCGCCGCAATCACTTCGTCTCGTTCATTTCGCTCACCTCGATGATCGGCCTCGCCCTGGGCGTGGTGGTGATGATCGTGGTGCTGTCGGTGATGAACGGGTTCGACCACGAGATGCGTACCCGCGTGCTGGGTATGATCCCCCACGCCACGTTGGAGACCGGTCAGCCGATCGACGACTGGCAGGCCCTCGCCTCTAAAGTAAAGCAGAATCCGCAGGTGCTGGCGGTCGCGCCCTTCACCCAGATGCAGGGCCTGCTGACCCATGAGGGCAAGGTGCAGAAGGTGCTGCTCAACGGCATCGACCCGGCCCGCGAGCGCGAGGTGTCGATCATCGACAAGTTCGTCCTCGACGGCAGCCTCGACAAGCTGGCGCCGGGCGAGTGGGGCATCATGATCGGCGACAAGGCGGCGCAGAAGCTGGGCGTGGCCATCGGCGACAAGCTGACCTTCGTCGCCCCCGAGGTGAGCGTGACTCCGGCGGGCATGTTCCCGCGCATGAAGCGCTTCACCGTGGTCGGCACCTTCCATGTCGGTGCCGGCGAGATCGACGGCTACCTGGGCCTGACCAACATTGCCGACCTGTCGCGCCTGCATCGCTGGAAGGCCGACCAGGTCCAGGGCGTGCGCCTGAAGTTCGACGACCTGTTCCAGGCCCCCCGCGCCACCTGGGCCATTGCCCAGCAGCTGGGCGAGCAGGAGTACTACCCGCGGGACTGGACACGCACCCACGGCAACCTCTACCAGGCAATCCGCATGGAGAAATCCATGATCGGCCTGCTGCTGCTGCTGATCGTCGCGGTGGCGGCGTTCAACATCATTTCCACCCTGGTGATGGTGGTCAACGACAAGCGCGGCGACATCGCCATCCTGCGCACCCTGGGTGCCACGCCCGGGCAGATCATGGCCATCTTCATGGTCCAGGGCACGGTGATCGGCGTGGTCGGCACGCTGATCGGCGCGGTGCTGGGCATCCTCGGCGCGCTCAACGTGAGCGCGGCCATCGCCGGCATCGAAGCCCTGATCGGGCACAAGTTCCTCAATGCCGACGTGTACTTCATCGATTACCTGCCGTCGCAGATCCAGGCCCAGGACGTGTACATGGTCTGCGGTGCGGCGCTGGTCCTGAGTTTCTTCGCCACCCTGTACCCGGCCTGGCGCGCCTCGCGCACCCAGCCTGCAGAGGCGCTACGTTATGAGTGAGTCGCGCATGAGTGATAAAGCCGTGTTGAGCTGCCGCAACCTGGGCAAGAGCTACGAGGAAGGCCCGGAGTCGGTGCAGGTGTTGTCAGGGTTGAACCTCGAACTGCACCCGGGCGAGCGGGTGGCCATCGTCGGCAGCTCGGGTTCGGGCAAGAGTACCCTGCTCAACCTGCTGGGCGGTCTCGACACGCCGACGCAGGGCAGTGTCTGGCTGGCCGGCGAAGAGCTGTCGGCACTGGGCGAGCGGGCCCGCGGCCTGCTGCGCAATCGCGCGCTGGGCTTCGTCTACCAGTTCCACCACCTGCTGGCAGAGTTCACCGCCCTGGAGAACGCCTGCATGCCGCTGCTGATCGGCAAGACCCCGATCAGCGAGGCCCGCGAGCGCGCCGAGGCGCTGCTCAAGCGCGTCGGCCTGGGCCATCGCCTCAATCACAAGCCGGCCGAGCTGTCCGGTGGTGAGCGCCAGCGTGTGGCGATTGCCCGCGCCCTGGTCAACCGCCCCGGCCTGGTGATGCTCGACGAGCCCACCGGCAACCTCGACCACCACACCGCCCAGGGTATCCAGGAGCTGATGCGCGAGTTGTCGACCCACTCGCAGACCGCCTTCCTGGTAGTGACCCACGACCTCAACCTGGCGCGCCAGATGGACCGTGTGCTGAGCCTGGAAGACGGGCACCTGGTGGCGATCTGAGTCGCTTGCGCGGGGCCCCGTGAGGCGGCCCCGGTTCTTTTTCTACTTGGGTGTTCCCGTTCATGTTCAGACCCTTGTCCTTGTTCATCGGTGCCCGTTACACCCGTGCCAAGCGCCGCAACCACTTCATCTCGTTCATCTCCATGACCTCGATGATCGGCCTGTCGCTCGGCGTGCTGGCCATGATCACGGTGTTGTCGGTGATGAACGGCTTCCAGCGCGAGATGAGTTCGCGGGTGCTTGGCCTGGTGCCACACGCTGCGATCCTCGGCGCGCAGCCGTTGGACGACTGGCGCACGGTCGCCGCCGCCGCCGAAGGCAATCCGGCGGTGATGGCTGCCGCGCCGATCACCGAGATGGAAGGCATGCTCTCGTACAAGGGGGCGATGCAGCCGATCCAGGTCGCCGGCATCGATCCGACCGAGGAAGGCAAAGTCTCCATCGTCACCCAGCACATCGTCCAGGGCAGCTTGCAGGCATTGGTGCCGGGCGAGTATGGCGTGGTCATCGGTGAATTGACGGCGCGGCGTTTTCGCCTGAACACCGGTGACAAGCTGACCCTTATCGTCCCGGAGATCAGCAAGGAACCGGGCGGCATCACTCCGCGCATGCAGCGCCTGACCGTGGTCGGCATCTTCAAGGTGGGGGCCGAACTGGATGGCTCGCAGGCCTACATTCACGTCGCCGATGCCGGCGAAATGCAGCGCTGGGCACCGGGCCAGGTGCAGGGCGTGCGCCTGAAGCTGCATGACCTGTATGCCGCGCCACAAGTGTCCAAGGCCATCGCTGCGGGCCTGGGCGAAGGCTACCGCGCCGATGACTGGTCGCACACCCAGGGCAGCCTGTTCAGCGCGATGAAGATGGAAAAGACCATGATCGGCCTGCTGCTGATGATGATCATCGCCGTGGCCGCGTTCAACATCATCGCCACCCTGGTGATGGTGGTGAACGACAAGGGCGCGGACATCGCCATCCTGCGTACCATCGGCGCCACGCCGGCGCAGATCATGGGCACCTTCATGGTCCAGGGCAGCTTGATCGGCATCGTCGGCACCTTGCTTGGCGGGGTGCTGGGAGTGATCCTGGCGCTGAACGTCAGCGCGGTGGTCGGTTGGCTCGAGCGAGTCAGCGGCCAGCATATCTTCACCTCCGACATCTATTTCATCAGCAGCCTGCCGTCGGAGTTGCAATGGGGCGATGTGGCGATCATCTGCGTGGCGGGGTTGGTGATGAGCTTCCTGGCGACGATCTACCCGGCCTACCGCGCCTCGCAGATCGAGCCGGCGATGGCGTTGCGTTACGAGTAAGCGCTGTCGCGGGGCCAGTCGCAGCGGCGAGCCGCGACTCCCACGCCAGACCTGATGTTTCCAAGCATCGTGGTCCGGCGTGGGAGCGGGCTTGCCCCGCGATGCCTGTGCGCCCATGAAACATCCTGTACTGCTTCCCTTCGCTATCGGTCGCGCTGGCCATCTACCTTGAGGTTTTTGCCTCAAGGAGACAGACATGGATCGTCCCGCTTCCCACTGCCTGCGCCGCGGCAGGTGTTCCGAGCCTGGCCGGGTGTACTTGCTGACCAGCACGACCAGAGACCGTTTTCCATTTTTTGAAGATTTCCAGGCTGCTCGTTGCTTGCCTTTCCATTTCAACCAGGCTGAGCAGGAGGGATCCTTGTATAGCCTGGCATGGGTGGTCATGCCTGATCACTTTCACTGGTTGATCAAGTTGGGAGACGTCACACTTGCTACCATCATGCGACGATTCAAGTCGCGCAGCCGATGTTCGTTGTTCAAGCTTGGGAAACTGAAAGGGCAGTTATGGCAGCCGGGGTACCACGACAGGGCATTGCGGCGGGAGGAAGATCTGCGCGAATTAGCCAGGTATGTGGTGGCGAATCCCTTGAGGGCAGGTCTTGTGAGGCGGCTTGGGGATTATCCTCATTGGGATGCTGTCTGGGTCTAGCCAATCGCGGGGCAAGCCCGCTCCCACGCCGGACATCATATTTCCAGGTATCAAAGACCGGCGTGGGAGCGGCGGTTCGTCGCTGCGACTTGCCCCGCGATGAGGGCTATTCAGGCAAGTCGATCACGAACCGCGTCCATCCATCTTCACACTCCGCCCGAATTTTCCCACCGTGTGCCTGCACGATCGAGCGAGTGATCGCCAGCCCCAGCCCCGCATGCTCGCTGCTGCCTTCCTGGCGCGCTGGATCCGCCCGGTAGAAGCGGTCGAACAATCGCTCAAGTAGTTGCGGCGCAATCGCCGGCCCGGTGTTGGCCACCACGATGCGCAGCCCAGGCTGCAGGCTTACCCGGATCTCCCCACCGGCGGGGGTGAAGCGCAGGGCGTTGTCCAGCAAGTTCGATAGCGCCCGGCGCAGCATGTGCCGGTCGCCCTTGGCATGGGCCTGGCCCTCACGCAACAAATGCACCTCGGCGTCCTCGGCCAGCGGCGCGTAGTACTCCAGCAACGCATCGGCCTCCGTTGCCAGGTCCAGCGCCTGGCGGCTGGGCATCAGCAGGCCGTGGTCGGCCTTGGCCAGGTAGAGCATGTCGTTGACCAGCTGGGCCATCCATTGCAGCTCCTCGAGGTTGCCGTGCAGGGCCTCGCGATACTCCTCCAGGCTGCGCGGGCGGGTGAGGGTGACCTGGGTGTGGGTCAGCAGGTTGGACAGCGGCGTACGCAGCTCGTGGGCGATGTCGGCGGAGAACGCCGACAGGCGCTGAAACGCGTCGTCCAGGCGCTGCAGCATGGCGTTGACCGTGCCGGCCAGCTCGGCCAGTTCCTCGGGCATCTCGGCGGCCGGCAAGCGCGTGGTCAGCGAGCCGGCGGTGACGCTGGCGGCCACCTTGCCCATCTGCCGCAGCGGTTTCAGGCCGCGGCGTACGGCCCAGGCGCCGAGCAGCGCGGTGGCCAGCGCCGACAGGCCGACGGTGAGCCAGATCAACCGCTGCATGCCTTGTAGGAAGTGCTGGTGGTGGGTGATGTCGAGGAACAGGGTCAGTTGTGGCGAAGCAGGCTGGCCGTCGATCAGTGGCGCGCTGAGGCTGCGGTAATCGACCCCGTGGCTGTGCAGCGTGGCCAGGCCGGTAGGGGTGGGGGCCTGCGGCAGCTCGCCCCGGCTGGCGAACCACGGCTCGCCGTCGGCGCCGCGCACACGCAAGGCCAGGTCGGACTGGTGACTCAGCTCGTTGAGCAGCGCCGGCAGACGCGTGGCCAGTTGCTCCTGGGTGGCGACACCGGCAAGCAGGCTGCTCATCAGCGAAAGCCGGCCACTGAGCAGTTGCTGGTCGAGTTCGACGAAATGCTGCTCGCTGGCGCGGTTGAACAGCAGGCCGGCGCCCAGCGACACGGCGGCGGTGCAGGCGGCGAACAGCAGCGCCAGGCGGCTGCCCAGGGACAGGCGGCGCATCAGTCGTGGCGCTCTTCGAGCACGTAGCCCATGCCGCGCACAGTGTGGATCAGCTTGGTGGCATGGCTGTCGTCGATCTTCAGGCGCAAGCGGCGGATGGCCACCTCGATGACGTTGGTGTCGCTGTCGAAATTCATGTCCCACACCTGCGAGGCGATCAGCGACTTGGGCAGCACCTCGCCCTGGCGGCGCAGCAGCAGTTCGAGCAGGGCGAACTCCTTGGCGGTCAGGTCGATGCGCTGGCCGGCGCGCTCGGCGCGGCGGCGAATCAGGTCCAGGCGCAGGTCGGCCAGGGCCAGGCAGGTATCCTGGCTGGCACTGGCGCCACGGCGCAGCAGGCTGCGTACACGGGCCAGCAGTTCGGAGAAGGCGAAGGGTTTGACCAGGTAGTCGTCGGCGCCCAGCTCCAGGCCGTGCACGCGGTCCTCGACGGCATCGCGGGCGGTGAGGAACAGCACCGGGGTGTCCAGCCCGGCCTGGCGCACCGCTTGGAGGATCTGCCAGCCGTTGCGCCCCGGCAGCATCACGTCGAGGATCAGCAGGTCGTGGTCGCCGCTCAGGGCCAGGTGCTGGCCGGTGTCGCCGTCGCTGGCCAGTTCGGTGGCGAAGCCGGCCTCGCTCAGGCCCTGGCTCAGGTACTGGCCGGTCTTGGCCTGGTCTTCGACGATCAGCAGTTTCATGTGTTTACCAACGGTTCGGGCCAACGTGATGCCGAAATGATACGTGACGATCTGGCGGTCTGCCCAAGCTGACAAAGTTGTAATCTTCCCGTCAGCCAGCTGCCAGCCAGCCTTTTCGACAATGGTGCCATCTTCGCTGCATTGATCTGGAGTCACCCATGAAACACCTGTTGCTCACCGCCGCGCTTGCCCTGACCAGCCTGCCCACCTTCGCTGGCGAAGCCAAACCCTTCGCTTTCGGCGAGCCGGCGCCGGCAGCCAAGGCCACCCGCACAGTCGAGGTGGTGCTCAAGGACATCGCCTTCGAACCCAAGAGCATCAAGGTCAAGGCCGGCGAAACCGTACGTTTCGTGCTGGTCAATGAAGGTAAGCTGCCCCACGAGTTCAACCTGGGCGACAAGGCAATGCACGCCGAGCATCAAAAGGAAATGGTCGCCATGCAGGGCAAGATCTTTACCGCCGGCATGAATCACGAAGGCATGGATCATGGCCAGATGGATCACAGCCAGATGATGGGCGGCGGCCATGGCCACGACACCGGCAACACCGTGCTGGTGCAGCCTGGCCAGCGCGCGGAGCTGACCTGGACCTTCCGCAAATCGGCGCCCATCGAGTTCGCCTGCAACGTGCCGGGCCATTACCAGGCCGGCATGGTCGGGCCGCTGACCATCGAGTGACAACGGCTCCAAGGCGGGAGGCAAAACCGGTAGACTAGGGGCAATTTCGAACCTTCAGGTCAGTTTCCATGCATCCCGCCGCCGAACACTCCCCGCTGGGCAAGTCCAGCGAATACGTCGCCACCTACACCCCCTCGCTGCTGTTCCCCATCCCGCGCCTGGCCAAGTGGGCCGAGTTGGGTGTCAGTGGCGACGCGCTGCCGTGGCAGGGCGTGGATTTCTGGAACTGCTTCGAGCTGTCCTGGCTGCTGCCTTCGGGCAAGCCGGTGGTGGCCATCGGCGAGTTCGCCATCCCCTGCGACTCGCCGAACATCATCGAGTCCAAGTCCTTCAAGCTGTACCTCAACTCGCTGAACCAGACCGTGTTTGCCTCGGTGGCCGAGTTGCAGGCGTGCCTGGTAAAAGACCTGTCCGCCGCTGCGGGCAAGCCGGTCGCGGTCAAGGTCAGCACCCTGGCCGAGGTCGAAGGCCAAGGCGTGACTGCCCTGCCTGGCCAGTGCATCGATGCGCTGGATGTGAGCATCAGCAATTACGAGCAGCCGCAGCCTGAATTGCTGCGCTGCGCGGCGGATCGCGTGGTGGAAGAGACCGTGCACAGCCACCTGCTCAAATCCAACTGCCCGGTTACCGGCCAGCCGGACTGGGGCAGCGTGGTGGTGGAATACAAGGGGCGGGCGCTGGACCATGCCAGCCTGCTGACCTACCTGATCAGCTTCCGCCAGCATGCCGATTTCCACGAGCAGTGCGTGGAGCGGATCTACCTGGACCTGAAGAACCTGCTCAAGCCTGAGCACCTGACGGTGTATGCACGGTATGTGCGCCGGGGTGGGCTGGATATCAACCCGTACCGCAGCACCGGGGCGATCAACCCACAGAACCTGCGGTTGGTGCGGCAGTAATGTAACCGGGCCGCGAAGCGGCCCATCGCCGGCAAGCCGGCTCCCACAGAGAGCAGATTGGCGCAATCCCTGTGGGAGCCGGCTTGCCGGCGATGGGCTGCAACGCAGCCCCGTTGGGTTCAGATCCCCATGCTGTGCAGCGAGTTGGCAATGCTGCGCAGGGTGGCGGTAAGGTCGGGGTGTTCGGCCTCGAAGCGTTCGATGGCGAGGTTCACGCCGTCGACGAGGTTGTTGTCCGGGGTGGCTTCCTCAAGCTTCAGCTGGGCCTCGATCTGCCTGGCTTCTTCATGCAGGCTGGCCAGCTCCTCTTCCGAAAGCGGCACATTGCGATCCAGTTGCTCGCGCAGGCTATTCAGGCGCTCTTGCAGTTCGCGGGCAGGCATTGTTCTTACTCCATCAATGACTTGGCAAGGCATGGACCTCAGCGAAGCGGCAAAGGTTCGGGCCTGACTTCTAGCGTAATCCACCTGCCGGCGCTTTGCATGACCCGTATCAACGGGGATGTATCAGGGTTTCTCGCCTTTTTGCCGGCGCTGGGCGATATCCGCGAGGCAGGCATCAAGGGATTCGAGGTGGTCGATCACCGAGTGCACACCCAGGCCGAACAGCGCCAGGGTGGCCTTGCCGCGGGCCAGCTCCTGTTCCTGCCGGGTCAGTGCCTGCCATTGCGCCGAGCCTTGATCGCAGGCCGCCAGCCCCACCGTCCACAGGCCGGCGTTGAGCCCCGATTGCAACAGCAGTGGCTCGCCACTGACCAGTACGCAGCCGTCCAGGCGCTGGCTTCGCAGGTTCATCAGCGCCTGCCAGCAGGCGTTGGGGGTCGGCCATTTGCTGCCATTGGCGCAGTGGCCCGGCAGCCAATCGGGCAGCACGCTGCTCAGGCGTTTGCCCAGGGTGGCGCTGAGTTCGTCAAGCCAGATGCACGGCACCTGCTGCGAGCGCAGGCGAAGCAGGGAATCCAGAGCGCCGGGGGCGGGCAGGGGGCCGCCGTCGGTCGCCTGTACCAGGCAGCCGCGCAGGCCGAACAGCACAGCGGTGAAGGCGGGTGCGTCTTGCATGGCAACGTCCCTAAATAACCCGCAGGCTATCCAGCGATTGTTACCGACGGATGACGGCCAGGGTCTGTACGAAATGTGTCTGCGCGAAGGCCAGACAAGGCGAAACGGGGGGAGGAAACGGAGTGTACTGGAGTACATGAGCATTCCGAGCCCCGTTTCAACGCAGTATGGGCGAGTGCAGATACATTTCGTACAGAGCCTACAGTTGTTCACAAATTCTTGACGCTGATATGTAAAACTATCGTTCGGCCAGCAAGCCAGTATACTTGCGCCCTATCGAGCAGCGTGCCAAAGGCCGTTGCCGCCGTGAAATCCGATGGAGAAACATCTATGCGTAGGATCGGTGCCGGAGTGATCGAGCGAGTCACCCAGGCCTGTGTCTGCGCCAGCTTGCTGCTGGCGCCCGTGGCGGCCACCCAGGCGGCCACCGAGGAGGATCCCTGGGAGGCGGTGAACCGGCCGATCTTCCGGTTCAACGATGTCCTCGACACCTATGCCCTCAAGCCGTTGGCCCAGGGTTATCAGTTCGTCACCCCGCAGTTCCTCGAAGATGGCATCCACAACGTCTTCCGCAACCTCGGCGACGTCACCAACCTGGCCAACAACGTGTTGCAGCTCAAGCCCCGTGCGGCGGGCGTCGACACGGCGCGGCTGATCGTCAACACCACCTTCGGCCTGGGCGGCTTCTTCGACGTCGGCACCAAGATGGGCCTGCAGCGCAATGACGAAGACTTCGGCCAGACCCTCGGCTACTGGGGCGTGCCCAGCGGACCGTACGTGGTCATCCCGTTCCTTGGCCCAAGCACCGTGCGTGACGGCCTGGCCAAGTACCCGGACTCCTACACCGAACCCTACCGCTACATCGACCATGTGCCGACGCGCAATTCGATCCTCGCCCTGGATGTGATCGATACCCGCGCCAGCCTGTTGTCGGCGGAGAAGCTGATGCAGGGCGACAAGTACATCTTCCTGCGCAACGCCTACCTGCAGAACCGCGAGTTCAAGGTCAAGGACGGCGAGGTCGAAGACGACTTCTGACACTGCTTACGCAAAAGGCGACCCTCGGGTCGCCTTTTTCGTAACAGTTCAATGCATGGCCAGGATGCGCAAGCCGAAGCGCTGCGCACCGCCTGGCTGGTCGGCGATCCACACCACTTCGGTGCTGGCATGCAGCCCCGCCAGAGCCGTGTGATCGGAGTCGATGCGCACCTCGAGGCGGTCACCCACCTGGAAGCGCTGCGGCGCCTGCACCTGCATGCCGGTGCTGGAGAGGTCGATGCACACAGCGCTGATCACCTGGTCGGCCTGCAGCAGCTGGACCTCGGCATCAATACGCATGCGAATGAAATCACGTTTTTCGCTGTAATCCACGGGGTGCTGGGACATGCTTGCATCCTTTCGTCAGGTTGCGCTGTTCCACATTCTTATAACGCCGGGTGATTTGCCCTGTAAAGTGCAGGGAAGTCTACCTGCCCATGCTTGAAACGCCAGGCGGATGGGAGTACCGTCAGCGCCTTACAGGGCACCTCGCTATTTGCCGGACCAGTCTTCTTGTCCTACAACTCAAGTAGAGAGTGGCTAGAGAGCATTCCAGTAGCCGTCTGTCGGTTCTCCACAGCCGCTACGCCAACCCAAATCTGGCGCCGTTCGCCCACATGCAGAAACCCAGTGCAACGCTGCTGATCATCGATGACGACGAGGTGGTCCGTGCCAGCCTCGCCGCCTATCTGGAAGACAGCGGCTTCAGCGTCCTCCAGGCCGGCAACGGCCAGCAGGGCCTCCAGGTCTTCGAAGCACACCAGCCCGACCTCGTGATCTGCGATCTGCGCATGCCGCAGATGGGTGGCCTTGAACTGATCCGCCGGATCAGCGAGCTCGCGCCGCAGTTACCGGTGATCGTGGTGTCCGGTGCCGGCGTGATGAGCGACGCGGTCGAAGCCTTGCGCCTGGGCGCGGCGGACTACCTGATCAAGCCCCTGGAAGACTTGGCCGTGCTCGAGCACTCGGTGCGCCGCGCGCTCGACCGATCGCGCCTGGTGCTGGAGAACCAGCGCTACCGCGAGAAGCTCGAAGCCGCCAACCGCGAACTGGAGGCCAGCCTGCACCTGCTGCAGGAGGACCAGACCGCCGGGCGCCAGGTGCAGATGAACATGCTGCCGGAAAACCCCTGGGTGGCCGGCGATTTCGCTTTCGAGCACCAGATCATCCCGTCGCTGTACCTGTCGGGGGATTTCGCCGACTACTTCCGCGTGGACGACCGGCGCATTGCCTTCTACCTGGCGGACGTGTCCGGCCATGGTGCCTCGTCGGCGTTCGTCACGGTGCTGCTCAAGTTCATGACCACGCGCTTGCTGTTCGAATTCAAGCGTGGCGGCAAGATGCGTGAGTTCAAGCCTTCGCAGGTGCTCAGCCACATCAACCGCGGCCTGATCAACTGCAAGCTGGGCAAGCATGTGACCATGGTCGGTGGGGTCATCGACGAGGACACCGGCCTGCTCACCTACAGCGTCGGCGGCCACTTGCCGCTGCCGGTGCTGTATACCCCGGGCCAGGCCCGCTACCTTGAAGGCCGCGGCCTGCCGGTGGGGTTGTTCGACGAGGCCAGCTACCAGGACCTGGTGCTGGAACTGCCAGCGCAGTTCAGCCTCACCCTGATGTCCGATGGCATTCTGGACCTTTTGCCCGGGGACACACTCAAAGATAAGGAAGCTGCCTTGCCGGAAATCGTCAAGGCGGCGGGGGGCAGCCTGGAGGGGCTGCGCCAACGATTCGAATTGGCTACGCTTGGGGAGATGCCGGATGATATCGCCCTATTGGTGTTGAGCAGGAACCTTGAATGAGTACTGGTAGAATCCAGTTCGCCGAGCAAAGCGGGACCTTCGTTCTGAAATTTGTCGGTGAAGTGCGCCTGACCCTGTGTTCGGCACTGGATGCGACGATCGAGAAGATCTTCACCGCGCTGAACTTCTCGGCCATCGTCATCGACCTGACCGAAACCGAAAGCATCGACAGCACCACCCTTGGGCTGCTGGCCAAGCTGTCGATCCTGTCCCGGCAAAAGGTCGGCCTGTTGCCGACCGTGGTTACCACCAACCCGGACATCTCCCGGCTGCTGCAGTCCATGGGTTTCGACCAGGTGTTCAACATCGTAGACCGCCCGGTGCCGTGCCCGGAGTGCCTGACCGACCTGCCGTCCCAGGACCAGGACGAGAGCGTGGTGCGCTCCAAGGTGCTGGAGGCGCACAAGATTCTCATGGGCTTGAACGACTCCAACCGCGAGGCGTTCCATGACCTGGTGAGCGCGCTGGAAAGATCCTGATCCCATCGCGGGCTTGCCCCACGATGGCTTCAGTCCTTGATGAACGCCGTAGCCGGCGAACCGTCGGCATTCAACTGATACACCCGCGCCGGCCGCCCCTGGTCATCGAAGAATACCTGCCCCAGCCCCGCGCTGTTCCACAGCCGTTCCCCGGCCTTGCTGCGGCTGGGCGTACGCGGCACCACTTCCATCTGCCGACGCTTGGTGAACCAGTTGAGTGGCGAGCGCGGCGAATACAGCCAGCGGTTGAGCCGGTCGAGCACATCCAGCAGGCGCCGGGGGAACTCGTTCTTGATCCCGCTGCTGGTCACCTGCCACAAGTGCGGGCTGCCCTGGCGATGGCGGATCAGTACTTCGTAGACGAATGAGTAGTGCACATCGCCCGACAGCACCACGTAATGCCCCGGCGTGCGCGAGTGGCGGAAGATATTGAGTACCACCTGCGCCGCGCCGCGGTGCGCCATCCAGTTCTCGGCATCGACCAGCAATGGGTAGCCCAGGGCGCTGAACACCCGTTGCACAGTCTCGATCAGCTTGACCCCGAAGATCGGTGCCGGCGACACGATGATCGCCGAGGGGTGATCGAGCAGCGCCTGCTGCAGCTCACTCAGCGCCTCCCAGTCGAGCAGGCCCGAAGGCTTGGCCAGGTTGCGCTCGCTGCGCCAGCGCCGGGTGCGGGTGTCCAGCACCAGCAGCGGCGGGTTGCTCGGCAGCGCGTATTGCCAGCCCTGGAAACGCAGCAGTTCGCCGAGCAGTTCATCCCGCGCCTCGTGCATCTGGCAGCATTGCCGGACCAGCGCCGCGCAGCCGTCCGGGTCGTTGCCCCAGCCCTGGCACAGCAGGTAGCCGAGCAGGGCGTTGCCGATGATCCGCCGCGAAAACGGATGGCCGTAGGCGGTCTGTTCCCACTGCGCCGACAGGTTCCAGTCATCGGTGATGTCGTGGTCGTCGAAGATCATCAGGCAGGGCAGGTGGGCCATGACCCGCGCCACCTGGCCTAGGCCGTCGCGAAAGGCCTCGATCAGCGGCAGCTCGCGGCGGTAGCGGGCCTGGCGCTTGTCGGTGAGGCCGGGTGGCATCTGCATGCCCACCAGCGACCAGGGCAGCGGCGACCAGACCAGCAGGTACATGGCCATGACTTCGGCGAAGGTCACCAGGTGGTTGTCGGCGTTGCTGGAGGAGAAGATCGGCTTGCGCTTGCCGCCGAAGAAGCGTTCACGCAGGGTCTCGTTGCCTTCCTGTGCCGGCAGCAGATCGGCGCGGTGGTAATAGCAGGCCGGGTGCCGGTAGAGCGCGGCGCCGCTGTCGACCAGGGCGCCGTCCAGTGCCTCGTCGAACAGCCCCAGGCGCTCGATCAACCCGTGGATGGCACGCAGCATGGGGCCGGCGACATCGTCGGCATAGACCTGGTCGCCGCTCATCAACAGTACGGCGGGGCGCTCCTCGGGGCGCGGGCCGGTGGCCAGCAGGCGGTCGGCGCACAGCAGGCCGTCGGCGGCCGGGTGATGAGGCTTGCGGCAGGAGCCGTGGAGCACTTGGTCGAGGCGCTGGCGTAGCACGAAGCTGGGGCGGCTGGCGCCGGGGTAGAGCAGGTGTGGGGCCCAGTCGGCGATGCTTTGGCCGTTGGCCAGGCGCAGGTCGTATTCGAGGGCCACGTCGCTGGGGAGCGGCTGATCGAAGTGGATGTCCAGCAGGTGTATGAAGGCGTGGGTACCGACCGGGATCATCTCGCAGTGCACAGTGGCGCCGATGCCGGCCTGATCCAGGAGAAATTCGGCTTGCAGCGGTTGCGAGCCGACCAGCCAGATGGCTAGGCGTTGGGGTTCCAGGCGACGGAGGATGGGGCCGGCGAGGACAAGAGGGAGTGAAGCGGTGGCGGGCATGGATGGCTCAGGTTCGTGTGATGCTGATGGCCCTATCGCGGGGTAAGCCCGCTCACACAGGGAATGCGTTATTTTCATCGGGGGAGCGGGCTTGCCCCGCGATGGCGTCATCGGCCACCCCAACGAAAAACGGGCGGGAAATGCTCTGCATTAACCGCCCGTCGATCAAGCCGAAGATGTATCAGGCTTTGTCAGCCAGCCATCAGCGCTTCCAGCTTCTCCTGGTCGCGGGCGAACTGGCGGATGCCTTCGGCCAGCTTCTCGGTGGCCATGGCGTCCTCGTTCATTGCCCAGCGGAACTGGCTCTCGTTCAACTGCTGCTTGGCCTCGCCGGCATTGCCCGGCTTGAGGATACGCGGCAGATCGCCTTGGTCGTCCGACAGCTGCTGCAGCAGCTCGGGGCTGATGGTCAGGCGATCGCAGCCGGCCAGTTGCTCGATCTGGCCGATATTGCGGAAGCTCGCGCCCATGACCACGGTGTTGTAGCCGTTGGTCTTGTAGTAGTCGTAGATGCGCGTGACCGATACCACGCCCGGGTCCTCGGCGCCGACGTATTCCTTGCCGGTGCTCTTCTTGTACCAGTCGTAGATGCGCCCCACGAACGGCGAGATCAGGAACACCCCGGCGTCGGCGCAGGCCTGGGCCTGGGCGAAGGAGAACAGCAGGGTCAGGTTGGTCTGGATGCCTTCCTTCTCCAGCTTCTCGGCGGCGCGGATGCCTTCCCAGGTGGAGGCCAGCTTGATCAGCACGCGGTCTTTCGGCACACCGGCTGCTTCATACAGCTCGATCAGCTGACGGGCTTTTTTCAGCAGCGCCGGCTCGTCGAACGACAGCCGCGCGTCCACCTCGGTGGAGATCCGCCCCGGAATGACCTTGAGAATACCCGAGCCCACCGAAACCGCGAACTTGTCGCAGGCCAAGTCGACATTGCCCTTGGCGTCGGCCTTGACCTGCTTGAGCAGGTCGGCGTAGCCCGGGATGGCCGCCGCCTTGAGCAGCAGCGACGGGTTGGTGGTGGCGTCGACCGGCTTGAGGCGGGTGATGGCGTCCAGGTCGCCGGTATCGGCGACCACGGTGGTGAACTGCTTGAGTTGTTCCAGCTTGGAGGTCATGGGCGTGCTCTGTCCTGTGCAATGACTCGACATTACCCGAGCCCCGACAGCCACTCAAGGCCCGTCGCAGGCATATCGGGAAAGCCTTCGCAGGCAACGCGATCCTTCAGTCGGCGCGTGCTTGCCCGCATTAGGCTGCAAAGCAGCCCCGGCTCACGCCGGGCCTGCAGCAAAAGGCATTGCCTTCGAGTGCCAACCCCGCCGCAGGTTCCCTCAGCGCCCCTGCAACAGCTCGGCGGCCTGGTCCAGCACCTTCAGCGGCTCGCTGGCCTTGTGAATGTCCGCCGACAGCAACTGGCGGAAGCGCCGCGCCCCCGGGAAGCCCTGGCCCAGCCCGAGGATATGCCGGGTGATGTGGTGCATCGCGCCGCCGCCTTGCATATGCGCGACGATGTACGGGCGCAGCTTTTCAATAGCCTCGGCCCGGCTGACCACCGGCGCCGTGCTGCCGAACAACTGCTGGTCGACCTCGGCCAGCAGGTACGGGTTGTGGTACGCCTCGCGCCCCAGCATCACACCGTCGAAGGTCTGCAGGTGGGTGCGGCATTCGTCGAGGGTCTTGATGCCGCCATTGAGCACCATTTCCAGGTCCGCGAAGTCGGCCTTCAACTGCGCCGCCACGTCGTAGCGCAGCGGTGGGATCTCGCGGTTTTCCTTGGGCGACAGCCCTTCGAGGATGGCGATGCGCGCATGCACGGTGAAGCTGCGGCACCCGGCGTCGCGCACCTGGCCGATGAAGTCGCACAGCTCGGCGTAGCTGTCGCGGCCGTTGATGCCGATGCGGTGCTTGACCGTGACCGGAATGCTGACCGCGTCCTGCATGGCCTTGACGCAATCGGCCACCAGCGCCGGGTGGCCCATCAGGCAGGCGCCGATCATGTTGTTCTGCACCCGGTCGCTGGGGCAGCCGACGTTGAGGTTGACCTCGTCGTAGCCGGCGTCCTCGGCCAGGCGCGCGCAGGCGGCCAGGTCCGCCGGCACGCTGCCGCCCAGTTGCAAGGCCAGCGGGTGCTCGGAGTCGTCATGGCGCAGGAAACGCTGGGCGTCGTTGTGCAGCAGGGCGCCGGTGGTGACCATTTCGGTGTAGAGCAGGGCGTGCTGGGAGAGCAGGCGCAGGAAGAAGCGACAGTGTCTATCAGTCCAATCCATCATCGGCGCCACAGAGAAGCGGCGGGATGGCTCGGGGCGTGGGGCAGTGGGGGTAGCGGCTTGAGAATGCATAAGTGTGGGGCACGAACTCAGCCAAGCCAGGCGGCGGGGGCGCTGGCAGGCAATGTGAAGAATGAATGGTTGCCAGTTTACCAAGCGTGGCGGGATTCGTCCGGTTTGATCAGCGATCAGTTGCTGGCCGGAGACTTACGCTGAACCCGCACACCGGTATTTCGCGCCACCGGTCGTATGGGCAGCTCTTCCTCTTGTCGATGATGACCAATGGGTAGGGCCAAGCAAAAAAAGGATTGCATCATGACTGACGAGGCGCAACGAATAATCGCGCTTGAACAGGCTTTATTCGCGTTGCTAGCTGCTGGCGCTGTCCGGGGCATCCCTCCCAATGGTTTTTCCGGACTGAACTCGTCGAATGTGTCAGGTTTTCCAAACAACTGGATAGCCGGCATAGAGCCGCTTCGCTATCTGTGCCTTACTTAGATCTCATGCTGACGGAGGACGCGATGAGATCGAGAGGCCAGACCTACTGGGATTGGGCGGACGCTCAGCTGCACAGTCGTTCACATACCGAAGTGCTCGAGTCCGGGTTGACCATTGATGTTCAGGTCCGACTTTCCCGTGTGGGGGCCACTCAAATGTTCATCGGTATTTATGGGCCGGACGGCGCATGCCTCCATGAGGAAGCGCACAAGGCGAGGCCCGGTCAATCCATGACTACCGCGATGCTTTGGGGCGTCGCGCTGGCACGCGACATGGGGGCGTCCTATGCGGCGCCAGGGTCTGACGCCAAGGCGACCGGCGGCGCGACGGAAAATCGAACGAGCCCGTGAGTCTCTTTCTCAAATCAGGTGTGGTATCCAGCAATTCCTTCCGAGGTATGCAGCGATGAGCACCGATCCGAGAGAGCAGGGCGGCACCAACCCAGACGATCCCACGACGCCTGACCCAGTGGAAGACGATCCGCTCATGGATGAGGAAGAGGATGGCGAGGGCATGGGGCAGCAGCGCAATCCAGACGACCCGGCGCGCGCGCCTGAGTGAGCGGGATTGTTGAGCCAAGCCCAGCTTCGTGCTGGGCTTTTGGTATTTAGACGGCTCACTTACTGCGTTTTCGACTCCGCTCTGTGAATCAGCGGCTCGCCTTCGTTTCGTACGTTCACAATCCTGAAACTCTGACGCATCGTCCCGATGCTGTTTGCATCGGGGTATGGGCAGGCAGATCTGCTGGCTTTCAGCCCAGGCGTGGGCGCGTGCAGAATTGTCTGAGGAAGTTTTGATTGTGGGACAAGTGGTCACCGTAATAGGAGACCACATCACCAATAACCATGAACGGTGTAAAGCCCTCGTAGCCGCCTTCCGCCCCGCGGAAGTTCACATAGCCACAAACGCCTTCGTACTTTTTACCGCTGGCGTAGGCTGCCTTGAATTTGTACAGCGTTTCGAACTTCGCCGAATCCGGGTCGGCAATATGCTTGAGCAGCTTCTGTTTGGCATCGGCCATTTCAGCTTTGCTTGCAGCGGCATGTTCGACGGTGGGAGGGGTTGGGGGCGCTGGCGGCTCGGGGAGCATGCAGCCAGCAAGCGAGAGCGTAAGCCCGGTGATCGAGAGTGCTTTGAGCATTTTCCAATTCCTTTTGGCTGCCGCTCCAGCCAGACCTGAGGCGGTAGATAACCTTGCCTCAAGCAGGGCGCTGGAGGCGGGTTCATGAACTAACGCGTTTTGCGCTGTACGTCGCTGAGCGCGGGTGCAGTGTAGTCCAAGAGTTATCCCAGTGCGTCGCACCGGGCTTGCCTGCCAGCGATGGCGCCGACTTGAGGTCGGCGCGGTTGGGTGGGAGCCGGTTTGCCGAACGATCCTTGGTGGTGCCCCACATCCTGGCTTATGGCACCGACCGGATAGTCGTTTTTCCTAGCGACTCATCCCCAACTCCGCATCGTCCATCAATGCCTTGGCCAGCGCGCTCAGGTAATACGACGCCCAGAGCAACTGGGGCTTTTCCTCCATGATTCCGGTAATGGTCAGGTCGCGTACGCAGCCCATCAATTCCGAAGCCTGGTCCCGCGCATGCTGGCAAGGGATGCCGGGTTCGATGCAGAACAGTGGGTCGGTCTGGCCTTCGCCCTGGTAGCACTTGGTCTTGCCCACGGTGGTGTGGGGCGGGGTGGTATCTGTGGTCATCGTTGAATCTCCCTGAAGTGTTCTGCTGCCTGGTCTGGCGCTATCGCGGGACAAGCCCTCTGCCACGTCGGGACGCAATGACGTGGGAGCGGGCTTGCCCCGCGATGACGTCATCTCAGGCGCCACATGCCCTTGTGGTCTAGTGCAACGGACTCGACTGTGCGTTCGGCATCTGCACCTGGATCAATGCCGACTCAAGCAGCACGCGCAGTGCCTCCATCTCATGCATGGAGGCCAGCATCAGAATCGAGGCGGGTCACTTGGGCAGCAGCAGAACAGCCTGATGCGCCACGTTTTGCGCGCACAGGGCGTACTCGGTGGCTTGGATAAGGGTGTCTTCGAGAGAGTGGTGGTTGTGGGGTGGATCGAGGACGATCTTTAGCATCGTGATTTACCGTTGACGGTGCCACCACCAGCCTGCTGTCAAACGGAAAGGTGGCAGCTGTACGTGGGTTGACAGACCGGCGGAAAATCACGCAAAAAGTTCCGGCGCACGCAAGCGTGCCCACACGTACAGCCACCATTAACTGGGACTGCCTGCGTGATTCTACCGTCACAGCCTGTCAAAGCTGTGTCGTTGATGTGCAACGACAGGCCCAGACTAGAGCGCCCACAGAGCAGCCGCAACGGAAAAAAGGCGGCAGCAGTATGTTTGGGAAATGGACTACAAGGAAGGGGTAAAATCTGATTGTTGATGGTCTTCATCGACTCTTTTCAGACCAGCTTTCCTGCTGATGCACCTCAACCTGAAAGGCCAGAGAGATGCCTGACTTTGTCGCCCTGATTTGCCAGTGGTATGGCGCGGATGAGCATGAGTCTGTCGATGCGATAGCGCGTTTGATTCCGGCCCTGGAGTTTGTTGCCATGGCAGCAGCACAACAGGAGCAAGCGCTGCCGGATTGCCTAGCCTGCGAGGTGTGGAACTCCCGAATGCGTCATTTACAGGACGCGCTTCAGGTCGTTGGCCATGCCTTGCCGGATTCGATCGCGACGCCGTTGAACCGCGTATGGGCGCTCTATGCGTCGATGGGGGATATTGACCTGCCTTGTCATGATCGGTCGATCTTCCAGCGTGGCCATTGGCAGCCGATGCGCGAGGCTGCTAACCAGGTTTTGAGTGCCATAGGGCCTGGGGCGGTTAAAACGTTACTGGCGGACCTGTCCCGCTGAGGTATAGGGAGGGCAGGCCAAGCCGAGCAAAGCGAGCCCCTTGCTTATTCAGCAGGCTCGCCAGGGTGAAGTGGCTTTCTGCGGAGCGCATTGAATACCGCGTCGATATACCAGGTTTCCGGCCCGATCAGGACGGCGTCCAGTGGATCGGCATGTAGCTCGATCTGTGTCGCAATGCCTTCGATGGCGAGTATTTGCTGGGCATGTTCAAGTTGCCGGCGGATACCCTTGAGCCACAGCCTGCCTGCCCCTGCCAGCAGGAACAGGGTGTGGGGATAGGAGTAGGCGAGCTTCTGGCGCAGCTTGATCACCGCCGTTTTACTGTCACCAGAGAACGAGGGTGCCAGCACATAGGTTTTGCCCGCTGCGGCCTCGAGGTCGTCCTTGTCGTGCAGGTACTCCTCGATAGTGAAGCAGTTGGCGACCGTTTCGAACGCACCGCTGATGGCATTGACCAGATAGGCGTTGACACCGACATAGCAATACTCGGTCTTGCCATGTACTACACAGTCCTCGCTGTTGCAGCGGACTACCCAGTAGTCACCCTTCGCTGAGCGCTCGCAGGATTGGACGACGAATCGTTCCGGGCGACCGTCCATCCTGATGACGTCTGCAAGATGGTCGAGGACTATGGCGCTGGCTTGGGGTGCGGATAGCATCTATTGGTACTCAGGTAATAGTCGCGCCAGGATAATCATTTCTGAGCGGTATTGTTCCGCTCAAGCGTGAAGACCCTGCCCATGAGTGAATGCAATCAGCGAAGGAACAGGCCGGCAGCCAGCGCATGGCATGGTCGGGTGGCGACGATGCAGCTCGCATCCTCTGTGCGGTGGCAGCCCGTCCTCATTTGAAAAGCGCCACCTAAAACAAACCGATCAGCATTGATAGCCGGTGCATTGCCCAGGGTCATACATTGATGGCTAGGTTAAACCAAGGAGTTACCTATGCTGATCAATGGTTATCAGAGCTTCCAGTACCTGCCCAGCCAAATCAGCGAGCAGACTTATTCAGGTACCGTTGGTGAGGCGCAGGTGAGCGTGGTCACTACCTCGCCAGAGGCCAATCGGTTGGCCAAGCGAATTGAATATAGTGCAGGTAAGAGTTTGCTCCACTACCTGAATATATCCACGACCCAGCCGCTGAAGGACTTGCTCCAATGGTTGGCCAGTTTTCTCGGCCGAAGCGCAGCGGCCCCGGGCGCGGCGGAGGATCTACACCCGCAACACGCCGAACCGACCGGCACCGCAGCGCCTTTTCGCCGCAGTTTCGGCAATGGCTTCAAGACCGCGCTCGATGCAGTAAGCCTGCTCGCTACTGCCCCCAAAGTTGATCACAAACGCTTCGATGTAACGCTGAAAGCCGAGCAGATTAATAGCTTGCAAGGTGCCATTGTCGAGGGGCGTGCAAATTTCAAAGAAATTGAGATGATGGTGGAAACCCGCGGGGACTTGCAATGTGTGCGAACCCTCGCATTGAGCTTGACTCATGTTGCTGACTCCCATCAGCCCTCAATCAAGGCAGCACTAGCGAACTTGGCCAGTCAGCGTCCAAATACAAGCATATTTCTAGGTGGACTGTTGGCATTCATACACGAACAGGAAAGCCGTTGGTTCGAAAAAGCCAGTAATTCCAAGGTGGTGATGGATGCTGAAGCGCAGAGTTGCTTCATTATCGAAGGGTTTCAGGAGCATATAAATAAATTGGGTGCTGACGAGGCACACAAGATTCTTGAGCAACTAGAAGGTCATTTCGGTCAGCGGGCACATGAGGTTGTGGGGGCGGCTATCATGCTAGTGGGAGAGGCCGATGATGACAATGAGCTACTGTGCCGTCTGGTCCGCGCTGAGGTCGTGGCTGACAAGCTGATCAGTTTAATTCGCGCGAAACTTGATATGCCCGATATTAATATGCAGTTCAAAGTTACTGGTGATCTTAGCATCACGGATCGTAGCACCAACCTCAACCAGTTTAACCCACTGGAGTTGGCCGCATTAGTGAGCCTAGGTATCAAGTTGCAATAGGCCCCACTTCACCGGCTGAATCGACCAAGCCTGCACGGCGCCAAATCGGGCGATGGCGTGCCACTGGTGATTTCCATGCTCACGAGGCGGCCTACGGTAGCGGCCAGCGTGACACCAGGATGCATGACGCAAACGTAAACGCCGTTGATACCCGGCAGATAACCAACCAGCGGTGCACCATCGCTGGGTATTGGCCTGAAACCCACGCACGCCTTTTCCACGTCGAGTGAAACGGCGCCATGCAACTCTGCTCTAATGGCCTCGGCGGTTCTCAGCGCAATCGCGCCTGGTTGGTTATCTGCGGCATCGTCCAGATAATCCTCTGCCGCCAACAGGCTGCCGTCATCAGCATGCCGCACCTCCATGGCTGCGTTGGAAATGATCCCTCGGACAAGGTGGGGCGGCGAATGGTAGCGGATATAGATGGCAGGAGAGGCTTCGAGCGCAAGTGGGTAGCCCAACAAGTCCGTCAATAGCGTGGTACCCGTTCCCGCCGCAATCACCACCAGATCCGCATCGATTACCCCTTGGGTGGTTTTCACGCCTGAGACGTTCTCTGCGCTACCCGTGAACCCTTCCACCTGTGTCTGCTCCAGCAACCTCGCGCCTCGGGCTTGAGCGCCTTTGATCAAGGCCCGGGTGGCCGCTACTGCGTTCAGCGCGCCTTCCTCTGGAGCATGGTTGGCCTGGGCAGGAGGGTGTTTCAGATTAGGTTCCAGGGTGAGGATCTGAGCGCGGGATACAGTTGATATCCCTGTATCCGTCGCAGGGGCGGCCGCTACTTCCGGGAGGCCATAGGTCAGCGAACCGGTCCATTGTATGAGTAGGCTTGGCAGTTGCGCTTCGAGGCGACGATAGTCCGATACGGCTGCGGCCCGCAGTGCGGCGGCAGGATCTGTGTCACTGTAGGCGGTATTGATCCATGCAAAGGAAGTGGAGGTCACGCCAGATGCTACATGGCCAGCCTCCACTATGGTCACCTGCGCGCCTTGGCAGCAAAGGTGGTAGGCAACGGAGGCCCCCACGATACCTGCCCCCACCACAACCACATTAGTCCCGGGATATTTTTCATCGTGCTCCGTCACCGACTCGGGACTATGTTTCACTGGCCGTACCTGGCAACCCTAGGCTCTGTACGAAATGTATCTGCACTCGCCCATACTGCGTTGAAACGGGGCTCGGAATGCTCATGTACTCCAGTACACTCCGCTTCCTCCCCCCGTTTCGCCTTGTCTGGCCTTCGCGCAGACACATTTCGTACAGACCCTAGGTCCACAGGGGCAAACGGCATATTAAATGGAAAGCGTGAGTACCAGCGAGCCTATGTTTGATCAATACCTGAAGCAGTGGGGGCTGACCATCGATGGGGAGGCTTTCGTTTCACTCAATGGCAATCTATTGCCCGTTCGCCAAGGCGATACACCGGCGATGCTGAAAATCTCGCAGGCGCCGGAGGAGCAGGCCGGCAGCCAACTGATGGCCTGGTGGGCAGGCGACGGTGCAGCCCCTGTGCTGGCCCACGCGGGCGAGGCATTGCTGATGAAGCGGGCGCTAGGTTCGGCGTCGCTTGCGCAGATGGTCGCAGATGGCAGGGATGACGAGGCCACGCGCATTCTCTGTGCCGTGGCAGCCCGCCTGCATGCGCCACGGTCGACGCCGAGGCCTGCGCTGGTGCCGCTGGAGCAATGGTTCGACGCATTGTGGAGCGCGGCGGCGACGTACGGTGGGGTGCTGGAGCACAGCGCAAAGGCGGCGAGGGCGCTTTTCGCAGCTCCCCAGGACGCTGCGGTGCTGCATGGCGACATCCATCACGGCAATGTGCTGGATTTTGGGCCGGCCGGTTGGCTCGCCATCGACCCCAAGGGGTTGTACGGCGAGCGGGGCTTCGATTTTGCCAATATCCTCTGCAACCCGGACGACGCCAGCGCGCAGGCACCGGGGCGCTTCCCACGGCGTATAGCGATCATTTCGCAGGCAGCCGGTATTGAGCGTCACAGGTTGTTGCAGTGGGTGCTGGCGTGGGCAGGGTTGTCGGCAACCTGGATGATCGAGGACGGCGCTGAGCCGGGGGGCAGGTTGGCGTTGGCGAGGCTGGCGGCTTCGGCGCTCGATGGCAGCGCTGGGGTTCTGACTGAGGCATTGTATGTAAGGCGGCGATCAAGGGTGACGCCGGGATTGCGCTGATGTGCAGTTCGCACACGAAACCTTCCAACCCCTAGGCGTTGGCTACACGCATACTGGCCCCGCACGGGCACCCAGTGTATTGCCCTCCGTTGGGCAGATCGGTCTAAACCGTTTTTAAAAGAGTGGCGGTGGGTAATACGAGGCGTAAAGGATTATTGCTGGATGGTACGAAACCAAGCTTGCTGTGGTAGTAGCTGGCAGCGTCCATGTCCTTTGCATCGACGACAATGAACGCAACTCCCGAATGTCGGGCAACCACGCACACTCGCCGAAAGAAGTCTGCCATCAGGCGTTTGCCAAGGCCCTGTTTTTGTGCGGTTCGGTCGACTGCAAGACGACTCAAGAGAATCGCCGGGATCGGATACCGAGGCATCTTTTTCTGCTGATCCTCACTAAGCGAGTCGAGCGCCACTGACGCATTAGCTAGCGTGTAAAAGCCCAGCAAAGTGCTTTTCTCAACGTACATGAATGTGCGTGACACATTGCGCTTCTGGTCTTGACCGGCTTGTTGAGTGATATAGGCGTTGAGAGCGGGATGGATCTTACAATTGAACGCAGAGCGATCAATCGACTTGTCGAAGTCGACAGTAATGAAGTCCATTGATGCCCCTCAGCGCAGTGCGAGCAAGTTACGAAGCGTTTCGGTGGGCTCAGGGGGAATATCGAGCAGCTGCTCGGCTGCCTCAGCGTCGAGAACCGTCATGCCTGAGCGATCAACACTAGTGACTTCCGCATGCGCAACGGAACGGACAGCCAGGGCAGCGACAAGCTTTTTCAGTTCTGACAGATCTCGTTCAACCTCGGAGAGGTGCGGCGCTCTTGCGGGGCGATTCCTGCCGTGAATCTTGACGTTAACCCAGGTACCGCCAGATAGGATTTTCGTTGCGAGATCTTCAACGAGATCGTCAGCAGTAATGCGCAACGCTTCCAGTCTCCCGCCTTTCAGCAGGAGGTATTTTTTTCTGGTAGCGGCACGACGGGCAGGCCCGGCTTCAGATCTGTTCGTCACAACGATATTCTCTATATTTTCCGATCCTAGCACATTGCCCTTGACATTTTGGCCTGGTCGGACCACTAGCAGGCATGAGGCCAGCCGTGTCCAAGGTATGGAAAGGATATCCGAAGGCCAGGCGAGGTCTTTGTACGAAAGTGCCTGCACGACGGTCATGCGGCGGTGAAAACAAGTTCGGAATTTTCATGTGCAATCAGCAAGGCCAGGGCTCGTCATCCGTATGGGCTGGCGCCTTGTGGCGGTTTGGCAATAGCTCATTGGGGCTATGGGGCTGGCAAGGCGCGGGTTGCTATGCTGCTGTCGATCTGGACACAGGGATTGGCCGGCGTCGAATGGCGCTGCCACTACACGGAGGTGCACATGCAGATCACATTGCCGCTGAGTGTCAGCGACTGGGAGTACAAGAGCGCCAGCGGGGGTGGGTTGACGGTGATGTTTGCCGCGGCCAGCGGAGGCTTGCTGACCCTGACCGATCCGAACAAGGCCGAGCAGCAGTTTCGCTATGGTTCGCTCGGGGTCGGCGTTGGCGCAGGCGCGCGTTTGCCGCGGGTAGGCAAGATCAACCTGCTGGTGCGCGGCAAAAGCGTCGGCGCGGTTGGCACCAGCGCAGACCTCCCGGCAATCGGCACGGTGCTGGTGGCCGAATCGGTCGCGGCCCGGGGCCTGGTGCGCGATGACTTCAAGGGCGGGTGCGTGTTCCTCGAAGGCGGGCTGGGCCTGGTTGGTGGTGGCAGCGGCTCGGGCGTGCTGTTCGGCCTGGATCCCAAGCTGTTGGCCCTGGGTACCGCTGCGATAGGGGCGGGTGGCGCGTTTCTGCCGCAGGAAACCTTGCCGCGCCTGCTACGCTCGGCCAAGGGCGTGATCTTCTCCGCCGGGTTCAACATCGGCGTGCAGGCGGGCGGCGGCCTGGCGTTGACCATGGGCGGGCTGTTCTGATGGCCTGCGATAGCGTCAGGCGCTCGTCGCACCCTGCGCCGCGAGGTTGCAATACTGCCCCTTGAAATACAGCAAAGGCTGCGAGGACGTGGTTTGCTGCAGGTTCAACGCCTTCACTTCACCGATGACGATCAGGTGATCGCCCGCGGCGTGTTCAGCGTGAATCTCGCAATCGATCCAGTGCAGGCTACCGGTAATGATCGGATTGCCCAGCGGTGACGGTTGCCATTGCACTTGGTGCCACTTGTCCGTGCCGCGCCGCGCGAACTGGTTGGAAATCTCGACCTGCTCACCCGCCAGGATGTTGACCGCGAAGCGGCCGGCCTGGCGAATCCTGGGGTAGCTGGCCGAACTGGCCATCACGCTGAATGACACCAGTGGCGGGTTCATCGACACGCTGTAGAACGACTGGCAAGTGAAGCCGATCGGCTCGTCATCGGTGTGCGACGTAATGACCGTGATACCGGAGGCGTAGTGCCCGAGCGCTTCGCGAAAGCTCGATGGCTCGATAGGGAGTGACATAGTAGATCCTGGGTGTGGGTGCCGCTAGAGGGTGTGGGAAGGCCCGCATCTGTCCGGGCCTTCGCCTGTTACCTCCGACCTGGGCTCAGCGCTGGTTTGCCAGTTCTCTGCGAACAATCTCCGCGCCCGCACTCAACGCATTGAGCTTGCCTCTTGCCACCTGGCGCGGCAGGGGCGCCATCCCGCAGTTGGTGCAAGGGTAGAGCTTGTCGGCGTCGACGAACTGCAGGGCCTTGCGCAGGGTATTGGCAACTTCCTCTGGGGTTTCAATGGCGTGGTTGGCGACATCGATGGCGCCAACCATCACTTTCTTGCCACGGATAAGCTCGATCAGGTCCATCGGCACGTGGGAGTTGTGGCACTCCAGCGAGACGATGTCGATGCTGGACTTCTGCAGCTTGGGGAAGGCTTCTTCGTATTGCCGCCATTCCGAGCCCAGGGTCTTTTTCCAGTCGGTGTTGGCCTTGATGCCGTAGCCGTAGCAAATGTGCACGGCGGTTTCGCACTTGAGCCCTTCGATGGCGCGCTCCAGGGTGGCCACGCCCCAGTCATTGACCTCGTCGAAGAACACGTTGAAGGCGGGTTCGTCGAACTGGATGATGTCGACACCCGCCGCTTCGAGTTCGCGGGCTTCCTGGTTGAGGATCTTGGCGAATTCCCAGGCCAGTTTTTCGCGGCTTTTGTAGTGGGCGTCATACAGTGTGTCGATCATCGTCATGGGGCCTGGCAGCGCCCACTTGATGGGTTGCGAGGTGTGTTGACGCAAGAACCTGGCGTCATCGACGAAGACAGGCTTGCGGCGCGCAACAGCGCCTACGACCGTCGGCACGCTCGCATCGTAGCGATCGCGGATTCTGACCGTCTCGCGCTTCTCGAAATCGACACCGTCGAGGTGTTCGATGAAGGTCGTGACGAAATGCTGACGTGTCTGTTCGCCATCGCTGACGATATCGATACCGGCGTGCTGTTGCTCTTGCAAGGACAAGCGCAGCGCGTCTTGCTTGCCCTCGACCAGTTCATCACCCTCCAGCTTCCAGGGCGACCAGAGCTTCTCAGGTTCAGCGAGCCAGGCGGGTTTGGGCAGGCTGCCGGCAGTGGAGGTGGGTAACAGCTTTTTCATACTGGAAAACCTTGTGTCTTGTTGAGTCAAAGCGCGCAACGGGCGGACCACTGCTCGAGGATCGCCTGGTAGGGCTTGATGAAATGCTCTTGCGCAAACTTCCCCTGTTCGACAGCCAGCCGGCTGCGCTCTTCGCGGTCGTAAACGATGCGCGTCAGCGAGTAGTCCTGGTGGTGCAAGCTGGGCTGGTAGGTTTTGCCGGCGGCGGAGTTCGCGTTGTAGATTTCAGGCCGGTAGATTTTCTGGAAGGTGTCCATCGTGCTGATGGTGCTGATCAGTTCCAGGTTGGTGTAGTCGCCCAGCAAATCGCCGGCAAAATAGAACGCCAGCGGCGCGGCACTGTTGGGCGGCATGAAGTAGCGCACCTTCAAACCCATCTTCTTGAAGTACTCATCGGTCAGCGAGTATTCAGCCTGCAGGTATTCCACGCCCAGGACCGGGTGCTGGTTTTCCGTGCGGTGATAAACCTTGCTGCTCGAGACGCTCAGGCAGATGACGGGGGGCTTGCTGAAATGCTCCTTGTAGGCGCTCGAACTCACGAAGCACTTGAACAGTTTTCCGTGCAGGTCTCCGAAATCTTCGGGTGTGCTGAAGGTTTGCCGGTCCTTGTTATGCCCCTGCAACAGCACGCTGAAATCGTAATCGCGCACGTACGAGGAAAAATTATTGCCGACCATGCCGTCGATACGCTCGTTGGTTTGTCGATCGACCACCGTCGTTTTCAATATTTCAATCAAGGGCAGGGCAGGGGCAGTGCCCGAGAGGCCGATATCCATTTCCACTGAAATGATGTCGAGCTCGACCGTGTAGCGGTCGCCTTTGGGGTTATCCCAGTGCGCCAAGGCATTGAAGCGGTTGTCGATCATCCTCAAGGTATTGCGCAGATTCTCCTGGCGGCTCTTGCCCCTGGCCAGGTTGGCAAAGTTGGTGGTGGTGCGGGTCTTGTCCGAAGGCTGGTAGTGCTCATCGAAACAAATACGCTTGAGGGTGAATGCAATTTCGTTATTCATGGTGGTCGTGTGCCCTGATGTCTGAAGCGAGGCAAGAAAGGCCAGGGTTGAGATGCATGGCTGCCGCCAAGACGCACGCGCCATGCCAGGCTGCCTTTCTCGCTTACGCAAAATCGATGGGGGGATTGTCAAAGATCAAGGTGTCATGAGACAAACTCATTTTTTTTGCATACAAGTGTAGTTTTTCTCATGATCGATCTGAGGCACCTGCGCACCATCCATGCCTTGCGCGAAACCGACAGCCTGTACGAAGCCGCCGAGCGGCTGCACCTGACCCAGTCGGCGCTGTCGCACCAGTTCCGTGAGCTGGAAGACCGGATTGGCATGCCGCTGTTCGTGCGCAAGTCCAAGCCGGTGCGCTTTACCAGCGCCGGTCTCAAGCTGCTGGAACTGGCCGAGCAGGTGCTGCCGCAGATCCGCGCCACCGAGCGGGACCTGGGCAAGCTGGCGGGCGGTACGGCCGGGCGGCTACACATCGCGATCGAGTGCCACAGCTGCTATCAATGGCTGATGCCGTCGGTGGACGAATTTCGCGGTGCCTGGCCGGAGGTCGAGCTGGACCTGGCGTCGGGGTTTTCATTCGCGCCACTGCCGGCGTTGGAGCGGGGCGATCTGGACCTGGTGGTGACGTCCGACCCGGTAAAGTTGCCGGGGATCACCTACGTGCCACTGTTCGGCTATGAGGCACTGCTGGCCATCGATAATCATCACGCCTTGTGTGCAAAGCCGTACCTCGAGCCCGCCGATATTGGTAGCCAGACGCTGATCACCTACCCGATCGAGCGCAACAGGCTGGACATCTTCACCCGCTTCCTTGACCCGGCCGACGTCGAGCCGGCGCAAGTACGCACCTCGGAGCTGACGATCATGATGATGCAACTGGTGGCCAGCGGCCGCGGTGTGTGCTGCCTGCCAAACTGGGCCGTGCATGAATACAGCTCGCGTGGATACGTGACCACCAAGCGCCTGGGAGAGAAGGGGCTGCAGGCAAAACTGTATGCGGCGGTCCGCAGCGACATGCTCGAAGTGCCTTATGTCAGCGACTTCCTGCTCACGGCAAAGGATATGTCCTTCGCGACGCTGGAAGGCGTCAATGCTGTTTCCGGGATCGCCGTTTGACAGCCAGCCCTAGCTATCGCAGTGCATTAACTGGCAATCGAGGCGCACGGATCAGCGGGCCATCATCGAGTCGGCAAGGATCGTGCGAAACACGCTGTATTTCCCCGAAAGCGCCGGTTACATATCCAGGCCACACACTTTCGCGCCCGCGGCCATAGTTCATGCCCAGGTTTCATCGGTGTGTGACAGCGCCGTTGGTCGGCTGAGTCGAAGCGCAAGCTGGATTTGGCTGGAAAAATGTACGATGATTTTCGTAATGCCAGGGAGGGGTCATGCCAAAAGGCTTCAAGGCAGCCAGGAGCGCGGTGATTGCCGCGCTCGAATCCGGGAGGTACCTGCATGCAGCGCGGGGCGATATCGAGGTAAAGAACCTGTTGGCCCTTGGCGCGGTCAGTGCGGGCGATGTCATCGATGTCATCCGTGCTTGCAATGGCACTCACTACATCTGCAGCCCACACCATGCCGTGCCAGCCATCGAAGTCCATGTGCTCAGGCGCTCCGGCTGGTACATCAAGTTCTATTTCATCGAGCCGCAGACGTGGTTCATCAGTGTTCACCAATGAGTAACCCAAGCATGAATATCCTGTTCGAGGGCGACACCGGCCAGGCCCTGTGCGAGCGTTGCCAGGCATTGGTCGCCATGCATTACACCCGGCGCGACGTGCCTTTCAGTGATGGCCTGGGCGTGGCACGGGACATCCTGGTGGGCGTGTGCGACGGCTGCGATACGGTGGTGGCCATCCCGCCGCAGTCCACCCCGGCTATCCGCGAGGCGCGCAAGCAGCAGCTCAAGTCCATCGAGGCGCGGCTGCCGGCGGTGTATCTCGATGTGCTCGACGCGGCGATGCAAGCGGTCAGCAGCGAGGCGGGGGCACACTTGCGCAAGCTGTTCCTCGCCCATTATTTCCATTGGCTGGTGCAGGCCCGCCAGGGGGCGGGTCTGCAACCCGGCCACGAGGCCTTCGTCCAGGCACTCGACGCGCAGCGGCGTCAGAGGGGGCTGCCGGCGTCTGGAGCCACGCGGCGGCTGTCGATGAAGGTCAACGCGCACATGGCCGAGGATTTCCTGACGCTGCTGGGGCAAACCCGGATGAGCCAAACCGAGCTACTCAAGGCGGTGATCGCAAGGATCCAGATGGATGTGCTCGAGACGCGTGATCCGCAGGTGATCGAGGCGCTGCAGCGGCTGACGCGAGTGGCGGGATAAGTTGGGGCGAGCGCACCGCGCCGGCATCGCTCCTCACATGTGATGCTTGCGCAGCTCGTGATCCAGGCGTAACGTGCATCACATGTGAGACAAGGACACCCCTTCGATGGCAGGCAAGAAAAGCTCCACCGACTACATGCGTGACATGCGCGCCCGGCTCAAGGCCGCGGGCCTGGTCAAGCGTGAGCTGTGGATCCTGCCCGAGCACGCCGCCGCCCTGCGCGGCATCGAGAAGGCTTTACGTCAGCCCCACGCGGGCAAACAGGTCAGAACGGAGGATTTCATGACCGAGCACACCCACTGGACGATCGAAACGCTGCACGGCGCCCTGCAAGGCCTGGACGAGGTGCGTGACGAGTCGATCGGCCTGTCCCTGCAACAGGGCGCCGAGCCCAGCCTCAAGCTGGTGATGAACGAACTGGACGGCCTGCCGCTGTACATCGCCGTGGCCGGTGAGCAGATCCTGGTCGATACGCTGCTGGTGGAAGCCAGCCAAGTGAAAGACCGCGCTGCATTCAACGATGCGGTGCTGCGCACCCGCGACGTGTTCCCGCTGTCGTCGATCGGCCTGCACACACTGCCTTCGGGCGAGTCGGTGTACACCATGTTCGGCGCCCTGAGCGCGGCCTCGTCGCTGGACAATATCGTCCAGGAGATCCACACCCTGGCCGACAACGTCATCACCGCCGCCGAAGATTTTGAAGACTACTTCACCCACTGATTCCGGAGATTGCACCATGAGTTTGTTGAGAAAGATCGTCACCGCCCTGCGTGGCGGCGCTTCGGAAGTCGGTGAGGCGATCGTCGACTCCCAGGCCCTGCGCATCCTCGACCAGGAGATCCGCGACGCGGACAACAACCTGATCGATGCGCGCAACCAGCTGGTCAAGATCATGGCCAAGCACAAGACCGCGCAGCAGCGCATCACCGAGTTCGACAAGACCATCGGCGACTGGGAGCAGAAGGCCATTGCCGCGCTGGACAAGGGCGAGGAGGGCCTGGCCCACGAGTGCGCGGCGCGCATCGCCGACCTGACCAACCAGCGTGACAGCGAGCAGGCGCTGGCCGACCAGTTCGGTGCGTCGGTGACGACCCTGACCGCAACCGTGAGCAAGACCGAGGCGCAGATCAAGGGCCTCAAGCAGCAGGTGGACCTGGTCAAGGCCCGCGAGAGCGTGCAGCGTGCCCAGGTCAGTGCGGCCTCGGCCACCGGTGGTGCCAATGGCAGCCTGGAAACGGCGGTCGGCTCGCTGGACCGCATCAAGAAGCGTCAGACGGAGCGTGCCGCCGAGCTGGAAGCGGCGGCGGAACTGGCAGGCAAGGCTGACGGCAGCGATCTGGAAGCACGCCTGAAGTCGGCCGGGATCGGCGCCAGTAACAGTGGTGCCGACGATGTGCTGGCACGCTTGAAGGCCAAGGCGGCCAAGCCGGCGGAGTGATTCGTTGACCGGGCTTGGTCCACTGGCGTGAAACCCGCGCCAGACCCGTTGGCGGGGCGCACGAAAAGCAGTATCGTGTCGCCCCCGCCAAAGGACTGCCGCGACCCAAGGGATTTTCAATGTCGCCTTCTCCCGACAGGCCCAGCCTGTTCGCTACAGCTCCGCGATTGGCTCCTGTTCCGTCCCCCTTTCACCCAGGAGATGCCCCGTGGGTTGGTTGAAACGCTTCATGGGCTTCGAAGCCCCCAAACCTGCCGCCGGTAGCCAGGCCCAAGGCAACCAGCCATTTGGCCTGGGTAGCGGGCGCATGCTCAAGCTCGATCGCTCGCTCAAACTGCTGCTCGACGGGCATTCCGAGCTGGAGGTCCCCGAGCAGGAAGTGGTCTGGGCGGTCGGTGAAGTCGACCTAGGCCAGTCGGTGCGCCTGGCGCGCTTCTATATGGAAGACGAGGACTACTGGCTGCAGGTGGTGATGAACGGCGCGTCCGCTGACGATGTCCGTGACATCATCCTGTTCGGTTATTACAGCGTGGTGCCGGTCACCAGCGACGCCGAACTCAAGCGCCTGGTCGGCCCCGAGTCGAACATCGGCCTGCCGTACTACGAGCACGAAGGCTACGAGTTCGTTCGCCAGTGGGGCAGCGAAGAGGGACAGACCGAGCTCACGCCGATCAGCGAGTGGGTCACCAGCCCCGAGACCAGCTACCGCATCCAGCACCTGTCGATGCTGTATGCCCGCGAAACCGGCCTGACCGACCGCCGCGAATTCCTCCTGCTGTCGGTGGAGGAAGACGAGGACGGCAATGTCAGCCTGACCACTTCGGTGGGTGTCACCCTGCAATCAACGGACTTCAACGTCATCTGACAAGGATTCACCATGCTCGACGCACTTCGCATGTCGCTCAACGCCCAGGCAGTGATCGGCTTCATTCTCTACATCAGCGTGGCGCTGGTGCTGTTCTGGCTGTTCCAGTTCATCTATACGCACCTTACCCCGCACCGCGAATTCGCCCTGATCCGCGACAACAACAGCGCTGCGGCCATCGCCCTGGGCGGTGCGCTGATCGGTTTCTCGCTGCCGGCCAGCAACATCATCGCCTACAGCGTCAGCCTGCTCGACTTCGTGGTCTGGGTGGTGATCGCCGCCGTGGTGCAACTGCTCGCCTTCGGGATCACAAGCCTGGTGCTCAAGGGCTTGGCCAGCCGCATCGCCAAGGGCGAGATGGCCGCCGCGATCTACGCCGCCGCCGTGGCGATCAGCGTGGGCTTCCTCAATTCGGCCTGCATGACCCCGTCGGTCTGAGCCGTTTGCGCGCAAGGAGCCATACATGAGACGCAGTTCCGTCAAGCTGGTGCTGGCCAGTTCCCTGCCGCTGGCGCTCACCGCGTGCAGCGCGCCCGAGGAGACCTACACGGTCAGCAAGCGCAGCAACTACACCACCGTCCAGGCCTGTGTCGATGACAAGATGCCGGTGGACGTGTGTTCCGACGCCTACATGCAGGCGTTGGCCGACCACCGCCGCATCGCCCCGACCTATGGTGACAAGGCTGCCTGCGAGGCTGACTTCGTGCCGGACTACTGCCAGGTCACCAGCGATAACCGCTACATGCCGCGCCTCGGTGGTTTCGAGCTGGCGGTGTCGGGCGAGGTCAGCCAGTCCCAGGTCGATGCGGCCCGCGCCCAGGTCGAGAACAGCGGCCAGGCCAGCAGCGGCGGCAGCAATTTCAACGGCCTGCTTACCGGCCTGCTGCTTGGCCAGGTACTCAGCGGCGGCAATCGCCAGTACTACTCGCAGCCGGTCTACCAGTACCGTGACAGCAGCGGTGGCTACCGCAGCACCACACTCGGCCAGCAGATCGACCAGGGCAAGCGCTTCGAGCGCTCAGACCAGGCCCAGCAGAGCGGTGGCAGCTACTCCAGCTACTACTCCGGCAGTTCCAGCGGCCGCAGCTACAAGTCCAGCACCTCGACCCGCTCCAGCGTGTCCTCGTCGATCTCCCGTGGCGGCTTCGGCAGCCAGGCCACTGCGCGCAGCGGCTGGGGCGGCAAGAGCAGCGGCGGCTTCAGCTTCGGCGGTTGAACATGCGCAAGGTCCACTGCGACGAACGCCCGGACTGGTGCGCCACCGCCGAGCGTGAGGGCTTCGCCTTCCACACCATCGACGGTGAGCGCTACTGGGATGAGCGCGGTTACTACCAGTTCAGTGAGGCCCAGGTCAGCCGTGACCTGGAGGCGCCCACCCAGGAGCTGCACGCGATGTGCCTGGACGCGGTGGCGCGCATCGTCGACAGCGAAGCGCTGATGACCCGCCTGGCGATTCCGCCGGCGTTCTTCGACCTGGTGCGTCGTTCATGGAAGGAGGGGCATCCACACCTCTACGGGCGTTTCGACTTCAGTTACGACGGCACGGGCCCAGCCAAGCTGATCGAGGCCAATTACGACACGCCGACCTCGCTGTACGAAGCCGCGGCGTTCCAGCTGATCTGGCTTGAGCAGCAGATCGAGCGCGGCGTGCTGCCGGCCCATGCCAGCCAGTTCAACACCCTGGCTGAAGACCTGGTGCGGGCTTTTGCCGCCTTCGAACGTGAAAGCCCGTTCTACTTCTCGGCCATCGGCGGTTCGATCGAGGACCGCGGCACCACTGATTTCCTGCGCAAGATGGCTGGGCACGTGGGTATCAGTACCCGGCATATCGACCTGGAGGATATCGGTCTGAACGACGAGGGGCGTTTCGTCGACCTCGAGGGCCGACCGATCCCGCGCCTGTTCAAGCTGCACGCCTGGGAGCATATCTTCCACGAGGACTTCGGCCAGGCCATCGCCGGTTGCGATACCCAGTTCGTCGAGCCAGCGTGGAAATCGCTGATCTCCAACAAGGGCATCTTGCCGTTGTTGTGGGAATGGCATGAGGGCCACCCGAACCTGTTGCCGGCCTTCCTCGACGAAGACCCCCGGCGGCCGGTGCCCAAGGGCTGGGTGCGCAAGCCGTACTTCTCCCGCGAGGGGGCCAACGTGGATATCCGCACCACCGATGACCAGCGGGTGTTCGAGGACGGACCCTACGACGATGCGCCGTATATCCTGCAAGGTTTCGCGCCTTTGCCGAAGTTCGGTGACAGCTACACCTTGATCGGCTCGTGGGTGGTCGGTGATCTGGCCTCGGGGATCGGCATTCGTGAAGACGACACCTTGATTACCAAGGACAGCTCGCGGTTCCTGCCGCATGTGGTCGTGGACTGACCGGCTGCGCTGTCGCGACAGCGACGTAGCAAGCGTCGTCAGCGTGGCAGCGGGCTGATCACAACGTTACGATCGCTCCACCGATGATGGCATCTCCCACTGGTCGGTTTCAGGACGCGCCGGGTCGCCCGCGCACAACCTCTTCGCGCAATAGCTGCCATGCTCTGAGGATGCCCGTGGACCGCGCGCAGCAAGACGCATGGCCACAGGCAAGGAGGGTGCCTGGCTTGCCGCCACCGTGACACGGCAGGCGCACCGCAGCTGAACACCGCCGGACACTGGCCCGCGATCAGGGTCGGGCCGGGTTGCCGAGGTCTGCTGTATGCCTGATGAGTTGAACCACTTGCCGTTGATCCAGCGTGTCCTGGCCCGTGAAAAGGACACCCCCGGCGCCTTGTTGCCGATTCTCCACGCCATCCAGACCGGCGCCGGCTACATCCCTGACATCGCCGTCGCCGAGATCGCCCATGCCCTCAACCTCAGCCAGGCCGAGGTGCGCGGGGTGCTCAGCTTCTACCACGATTTCCGTACCTCGCCGCCGGCCCGCCATACCCTGCGCCTGTGCCGCGCCGAGTCCTGCCAGAGCCGTGGCGCGGAGGCGCTGGCCGCGCAATTGCGCGAGCAGCTCGGGCTGGATGATCACGGCCGCAGCGAAGACGGTGCGCTCGACCTGCGCCCGGTGTACTGCCTGGGTGCCTGTGCCTGCTCGCCGGCGTTGGAGCTCGATGGCCAGCTCCACGCCCGCGTTACCCCGGAGCGCCTGCGGGCGCTGGTGGCGAGCTGCCGAGAGGAGGTGAAGGCATGTTGAACCTGTGCATCTCCTGTGATTCGCTGGCCCGTGCAGTCGGTGCCGACCAAGTGGCCGATGCGGTGGTCCGCGAGGCGGGGCAGCGCAACCTGCCGATACGCATCAAGCGCACCAGCTCCCGTGGCCTGTATTGGCTGGAGCCGCTGGTGGAACTGGACACCGCGCAAGGCCGGCTGGGCTTCGGGCCGGTAGCGCCCGAGGATGTCCCCGGTTTGCTCGATGCCCTGGCGGGCGACCACGCCGGCCATGCGCTGGCGCTGGGGCCGGTCGAGGACATTCCCTACCTGAAAACGCAGCAGCGCCTGTTGTTCGCTCGCGCCGGCATCACCCGGCCGCTGTCGCTGGATGACTATCACGCCAACGGTGGCTTCGAGGGGCTGCGCCAGGCCACCCTGCTGGACGGCGACGAAGTGGTCGCGGCAGTGCTCGATTCGGGCCTGCGTGGCCGAGGTGGCGCGGCCTTCCCGGCGGGCATCAAGTGGCGCACCGTGCGCCAGGCGCCGGCCGGGCAGAAGTACGTGGTGTGCAACGCCGACGAGGGTGACTCCGGTACCTTCGCCGACCGCATGCTGATGGAGGGCGACCCGTTCCTGCTGATCGAGGGCATGATCATCGCCGGCCTCGCCGTGGGGGCGAGCAAGGGCTACATCTATGTGCGCTCGGAGTACCCCGATGCCGTGCGCGCGCTCAACGAGGCGATCCTGCTGGCCCGCGAGGCCGGTTACCTGGATGTCGCCGGCAGCGGCGTGGCCTTCGACCTGGAGGTGCGGGTCGGCGCGGGAGCCTATATCTGTGGCGAGGAAACCGCGCTGCTCGAATCCCTGGAGGGCAAGCGCGGCATCGTCCGCGCAAAACCCCCGTTGCCGGCGCTGGAGGGCCTGTTCGGTCAACCGACGCTGGTGCACAACGTGCTCACCCTGGCCTCGGTACCGATCATCCTGGCCAAGGGCGCGGCCTATTACCGCGATTTCGGCATGGGCCGCTCGCTCGGCACCCTGCCGTTCCAGCTGGCCGGCAATATCCGCCATGGCGGGCTGGTGGAGCGCGCTTTCGGCCTGACCCTGCGCGAGCTGGTGGATGGCTACGGTGGCGGCACCGCCAGTGGCCGGCCGATCAAGGCAGCGCAGGTCGGCGGCCCGCTGGGTGCCTGGGTGCCGCCCGAACAGTTCGACACGCCGCTGGACTACGAGGCCTTCGCTGCCATTGGCGCGATGCTCGGCCATGGCGGCGTGGTACTGGCCGACGACACCCTGAACATGGCCGGCATGGCCCGCTTCGCCCTGCAGTTCTGCGCCGAAGAATCCTGCGGCAAGTGCACGCCGTGCCGGATCGGTTCGACCCGCGGCGTGGAAGTGGTCGACCGGCTGATCGCCAGCACCGACCCGGCCTACCGCGAAAGCCAGGCGGGGTTGCTGCGCGACCTGTGCGACACGATGCAATACGGCTCGCTGTGCGCCATGGGTGGGATGACCCCGTACCCGGTGGCCAGCGCCCTCAAGCACTTCCCCGCCGATTTCGGCCTGGAGGCCGCGCAATGATCAATTACTTCGACCCCAGCAGCGACCTCGACCTGGGTACCCCGCAACGCATCAGCGAGGTGCAGGTCAGCCTGGTCATCGACGGCCGTTCGATCAGTGTGCCCGCCGGCACCTCGGTGATGCGCGCCGCGGCCATGCTCGGCACCAGCATCCCCAAACTGTGCGCCACCGACAGCCTCGAGGCCTTCGGCTCGTGCCGCATGTGCATGGTCGAGATCGATGGCATGCGCGGCTACCCGGCCTCCTGCACCACCCCGGTAGGAGAGGGCATGGTGGTGCGCACGCAGACGCCACGCCTGGCCGACCTGCGCCGCAACGTGATGGAACTGTATATCTCCGACCATCCGCTGGACTGCCTGACCTGTTCGGCCAACGGCAACTGCGAGCTACAGACCGTCGCCGGCCAGGTCGGGCTGCGCGAGGTGCGTTATGGCTACGACGGCGCCAATCACCTGGACGAACACAAGGATGTGTCCAACCCGTACTTCGACTACGAGCCGAGCAAGTGCATTGTCTGCAGTCGCTGCGTGCGTGCCTGCGAAGACATCCAGGGCACCTTCGCCCTGACCATCACCGGGCGTGGTTTCGAGTCGCGGGTGGCGGCGGCCGGCGGTGACGATTTCCTCAGCTCCGAATGCGTGTCCTGCGGCGCCTGCGTGCAGGCCTGCCCGACGGCGACCCTGAGCGAGAAAAGCCTCATCCAGCTCGGCCAGCCCGAGCGCGCGGTGATCACCACCTGTGCCTATTGCGGCGTGGGCTGCTCGTTCCGCGCCGAGATGAAGGGCGACCAGCTGGTGCGCATGGTCCCGGACAAGAATGGCGGCGCCAACCACGGCCATGCCTGCGTCAAGGGCCGCTTCGCCTGGGGCTATGCCACGCACCCGGACCGCATCACCAGGCCGATGATCCGCAAACGCCTGGAGGATCCGTGGCAAGAGGTCAGCTGGGATGAGGCAGTCACTTATGCCGCCAGCGAGTTGCGACGCATCCAGCTCAAGTACGGGCGTGATTCCATCGGTGGGATCACCTCCAGCCGCTGCACCAACGAAGAGGCGTACCTGGTGCAGAAAATGGTGCGCACGGCCTTCGGCAACAATAACGTCGACACCTGCGCGCGGGTTTGCCATTCACCTACCGGCTATGGCCTCAAGCAGACCCTGGGCGAGTCCGCCGGTACCCAGAGCTTCGACTCGGTGATGCAGGCCGACGTGGTGCTGGTGATCGGCGCCAACCCCACCGACGCCCACCCGGTGTTCGGCTCGCAGCTCAAGCGCCGCCTGCGCCAGGGCGCGCGGCTGATCGTCATCGACCCACGGCGCATCGATCTGGTCGATTCACCCCATGCCCGCGCCGAACTGCACCTGCAACTGCGTCCGGGTACCAACGTGGCCATGCTCAACGCCCTGGCTCATGTGATCGTCAGCGAGGGCCTGCTCGACCAGCGCTTCATCGATGCCCGCTGCGAAACCGAGGACTTCGCGCGCTGGCGCGATTTTGTCGCCCAGCCCGACAATGCCCCTGAAGTGCTCGGCCCGGTGTGCGGCGTGCCCGCCGAGCAGATCCGCGCCGCCGCCCGGCTGTACGCCACCGGCGGCAATGCTGCGATCTACTATGGCCTGGGCGTGACCGAGCACAGCCAGGGCAGCACTGCGGTGATGGGCATCGCCAACCTGGCCATGGCCACCGGCAACATCGGCCGCGAAGGGGTGGGGGTGAACCCACTGCGCGGGCAGAACAACGTGCAGGGCTCGTGCGACATGGGTTCGTTCCCCCACGAGTTGCCCGGCTACCGGCACATCTCCAACGAAAGCGTGCGCGCCGAGTTCGAGCAGGCCTGGGGCGTGACCCTGCAGCCCGACCCGGGCCTGCGCATACCCAACATGTTCGAGGCTGCGCTGGATGGCAGCTTCAAGGCGCTGTACTGCCAGGGCGAGGATATCGCCCAGAGCGACCCCAATACCCAGCACGTCACCGCCGCGCTGTTGGCGATGGAGTGCGTGGTGGTACAGGACATTTTCCTCAACGAGACGGCCAAGTTCGCCCATGTGTTCCTGCCCGGCAGCTCGTTCCTCGAGAAGGACGGCACCTTCACCAATGCCGAGCGGCGTATCTCGCGGGTGCGCAAGGTCATGGAACCGCTGGCCGGCAAGGCCGACTGGGAGGCGACCCTGGCCTTGGCCGATGCCCTGGGCTATCACATGGACTACCAGCATCCATCGCAGATCATGGACGAGATCGCCCGCCTGACCCCGACGTTCCGCCGGGTCAGCTATGCCGAACTCGACCGCCACGGCAGCCTGCAGTGGCCATGTAACGACGCCGCTCCCGACGGCACGCCGACCATGCACATCGAGCAGTTCGTGCGCGGCAGGGGGCGCTTCATGCTCACCGGTTATGTGCCCACCGACGAGAAGGTCAACAGCCGCTACCCGCTGCTGCTGACCACCGGGCGCATCCTCAGCCAGTACAACGTCGGCGCGCAGACCCGGCGTACCGGCAACGTCGCCTGGCACAACGAGGACCGCCTGGAGATCCACCCCAGCGACGCCGAGAGCCGCGGCATCGCCGACGGCGATTGGGTGGGCGTGGGCAGCCGCTCCGGGCAGAGCGTGCTGCGCGCCAGGGTCAGCAGCCGGGTGGCGCCGGGGGTGGTGTACACAACGTTCCACTTCCCCGAGTCCGGGGCCAACGTGATCACCACCGACAACTCCGACTGGGCCACCAACTGCCCGGAATACAAGGTCACCGCAGTGGAGGTGGTGAAGGTGTTCCAGCCGTCGGAATGGCAGAAGCGCTATCAGAGTTTCAGTGACGAGCAGCGGCGCTTGCTCAAGGAGCGGCGTCAGTCGGAAAAGGCGAAGGTGCGCCCATGAGCAGCGACAACCTGGTCAAGATGGCCAACCAGATCGCTCATTACTTCGACAGTGAGCCGGATCATGCCAAGGCGGTGCAGGGGGTGAGGCAGCATCTGCAGAGCTTCTGGACGCCGGCCATGCGCCGGCAGTTACTGGAGTGGAACGAGGCCCACGCGGGGGAGGGGCTCGACCCCAAGGTACGGGAGGCACTGGCGTAGCACGCCTGCTCCCGCAGGATGGCGCATGGCTTGAGGCTGATGCGGTCGTTGTGGGAGCCGGCTTGCCGGCGATGCGCCGCGTCAGCGGTGCCCTGTGACCGCCGGCGGGCTCCCGCCCTGATCCAATCGCCAGCATTAGAATGTTGGCGCAGCGCATGGCCTGGATGAAATGTCCGTCATGTTCGCAGGGTTAACGAATAGCCGGTGCTACGCTCGCAAAAACACCCTGACGGAAGCCCACCATGGACATGAACTGGCACCAGGCCCTGCAAGCGAGCCTGAGCTGGCTGGCGATCGCCTCGTTGGTCACCTTTGGCTGCTTCATCGTCGCCGCCTTCCTGGCGGTGCGCTGCACCCGCTGGGGTGCTCAGTTCTGGCACCTGGCCGGACCTTATTTCAGTTGGCGCCGCAGCTGGCGCCCGCTGCTGGCCTTCGCCCTGCTGCTGGTGCTGACGTTGTTCGCGGTGCGCCTGAACGTGCTGTTCTCGTTCTGGTACAACGGTTTCTACAGTGCCTTGCAGGCCCTGGACCAGACGGCGTTCTGGTACATGCTCGGGGTGTTCGCGGTGCTGGCGACCATCCATGTACTGCGTTCGCTGTTCACCTTCTATGTGACCCAGGCGTTTAACATCCGCTGGCGGGTGTGGCTCACCGAGCGCCTGACCGCCGACTGGATGCACGGCGATGCCTACTACCGTGGGCAGTTTCTCGCAGAGCCCGTGGATAACCCCGACCAGCGTATCGAGCTGGACGTGAACAACTTTGTCACAGGTTCCGTTTCCCTGGCGTTGGGGGCGGTTGGCGCGGTGGTGTCGTTGGTGGCGTTCACCGGCATTCTCTGGGGCCTGTCGGCGCCACTGGCCGTGGCCGGCGTCGAAATCCCCCGGGCGATGGTGTTTGCTGTCTACATCTATGTGCTGATCGCCACCTGGATCGCCTTTCGCCTCGGCCAGCCGCTGATCCGCCTGAATTTCCTCAACGAAAAACTTACCGCCAACTTCCGCTACGCGCTCATGCGCTTGCGCGAGAACGCCGAGAACATCGCCTTCTACCAGGGCGCGCAGGTGGAGCGCGGCACCTTGCTTGGGCGTTTCTTCGCCTTGATCGGCAACGCCTGGGCCCTGGTATTCCGGAACCTCAAGTTCAGCGGGTTCAACCTGGGCGTCAGCCAAGTGGCGGTGGTGTTCCCGTTCATCCTCCAGGCGCCGCGCTTTTTCAGTGGTGCGATCAAGCTCGGCGACGTGATGCAGACCGCCCAGGCCTTCGGCCAGGTGCAGGATTCACTGTCGTTCTTCCGTGAGTCCTACGACACCTTCGCCCAGTATCGTGCCACCCTCGACCGTCTGACCGGGTTTCTCGATGCCAATCTGCAGGCCAGTGAGTTGCCACGGGTGACCACTGTGGACCAGGCGCATGCGCTGGGCATCCATGGCTTGCAGGTGCGTCGGCCCGACGGCTACGCGCTGATCACCGATCTCGACCTGAACCTGCACAGCGGCCAGGCGCTGCTGATCAAGGGACCATCGGGCAGCGGCAAGACCACCTTGCTGCGCGCCCTGGCGGGCCTGTGGCCGCATGCCGACGGTGAGGTCAGGCGGCCGTCGGGGACGCAGGCGCTGTTCCTCTCGCAACGTCCGTACCTGCCGTTGGGTGACCTGCGTACTGCCATCGCCTATCCGGCGCAGGGCGAGCCTGGGGACGATGTGCGCATGCAACAGGCCCTGCGCCAGGTCAATCTTGCCCACTTGGCCGAGCGACTGGACGAGCCGCGTGACTGGTCGCGCATCCTGTCGCTGGGCGAACAGCAGCGCCTGGCGTTTTCCCGGGTGCTGTTCAATCGGCCGCAGGTGGTGTTCCTCGACGAGTCCACCTCGGCGATGGACGAAGGGCTGGAGCATGCGTTGTATTCGCTGCTGCGTGAGCAGTTGCCGGCGACGCTGCTGGTCAGCGTCGGGCACCGCAGCACCCTGGCGGCGTTCCATTCCCATCGCCTGGAGGTGGACGGGCAGGGGGGCTGGTCGCTCCTGGAGCAACAGCCGGCCGTGCCAGCATAGGGCGTAGGGGAACATCGCAGGGCATTGCTTGCGATCCGCTATAATCGCGGTGTGTTCACCCCGCAAGGTGTGTAAAGGTGAAAGGGATCAGCCTGGAAACCAAGAAGGCTTATTGCGCCAAGACGCGTCGTTCCAACTACCTGGCCAGCCTGAGGCTAGAGGGGTTCAGCGTGGCTCGGGACGCGGCCGAGCGTGAACTCCCGACCCGGGAGGAACTGCTGCATAAATACCGCAAGCAGCGTTGACGTTGGATAAGTACGGGGTAGGTCAGGATGCTTATTGCTATGCCGGCACCTCGGTCTTGCGCAATCGGCTTGATCAGGCCGACGGCCAGCACTGAGGTGCCGAGCACGCTGACCATGTACAGCGGGAGGAGGGCGTGGATCATCTCCGAAGAGACATCCATCAGTAGCGAGACAAAACCCAGGGCCCAGACGCTGCGGGGGATCAGCGCGAGGCTGTGGCGACGGCGCGAGTGCGGAACACTGTTCATGGGTGATCTCGGCGTTGCTCCGATTTCACTCTAGACAATAGCGGCCTCAACGCCGCATGAGCGCAAAAAGCGCCGCGAGTTATGGTCGTTATTTGTGAAACACCACACTAGCAGGGGCGCTCAGGCTGGCCCCTGCTGATGCAGCTGCCCCAGGCGGCTGCGTGTACGCATCAGATCGGCGATGGCGCCGCCCAGGCTTTTTTCCAGGGCCTGCTTGCCGATCACCAGCACCTCCCGGTCCTGGTCGTACAGCACATCCATCAGGTTGACGAAGCGCTGCTGCGCCGCCAGCGAGCACTCGGCCAGATCGTCCAGGCCGTCTATGATCCAGCGATCATAGCGCTCGGCCAGGGCCAGGTAATCGATCACTGCTGTCGGTTGTTCGCACAGATCGTCGAAGCTGAACATTACCTGGCGCCCCTCGCTGGCCAGGGCCCTCAGGGAACGTTTGTTGACCTCCAGCCCTACCGGCTGCGGCGCGGGCACCTGCAGAGCTCGGCGTTGCCCTGCATCTCCTGGCCAGACGTAGCAACCCCGGGTGAAGCGCTGGTGTTGGCGATTGGCTGGCAGGCTGCGAAAGTCGGTCTCTCCCCCTACCTCAAGCACTTGCATGCGGCTGTTGATCAGGCGGATCACCGGCAGGAAGCGCGCGTGGTACAGCGGGTTGGGCAGCAGCCCCTCAGGCGCGTAGTTGGACGTGACCAGCAGGAAAACGCCTCGTGCAAACAGGGCATCGAACAGCCGGGTGAGCAGCATGGCGTCGCCGATGTCATGGACGTGGAACTCGTCGAAGCACAGCACTTGGCAGTGGCCAAGCAGCGCGTCGAGGGTCGCCCCCAGGGCATCGTCCTGCGCCCGGTTGTGATGCATGCCTTGGTGCAGGCGGGCGAAGAAATCGTGAAAATGCAGGCGGCGCTTGGCCGCCGTCGGCACGGCCTGGAAGAAGCCATCGAGCAGCCAGCTCTTGCCGCGTCCGACCGCGCCGTGCAGGTACAGGCTGCGCGTCGGACCCGCGTCGAAGCTGCCCAACAGCATGGCCATCGCCTCTATCACCTGAAGCTGCCCATCGCTCAGAGCATAGCCACGCTCGGTTGCCATTTTCTGGAAGTGGTCCAACAAGGTGGGAACCTTGTCCGGGGCACTGCGCAGGCGCTGGCCAATCTGGCGCAAGGACGGGGGAATCCAGGTGGACAAGTGGCAGGCTCCTCGGGCCGAGTCTGGGGCAGGGCGCAGCTTGCGCGAAGCCGGGCATTTTGACCAATCGAGAATGTGCCGGGCAATGATCGCGAAAAGCGATAGGTCAGGTCCTGCGCTCGAGTCGGCGCTCGATCATGTACTTGACCGCCAGACGGCGCTCCTTGAGATGGCGCAGGTCTTCGTCCACAAAGTTGCCTGCCGAGATCGACTCTGCGGCCAGGACCTGGTTGTCGATGTCCAAGTACTCGTCCAGCAGGCGGTCGAGCTGCGGGTCCTGCTGACGGCGCTGCTGGACGATTTCGCGTGGGTAGTGCAGGTCCTGGTAGAGGTCATGGGAAACGGGCATGGCGTCCTCCTTGTGATGCGCCGATGGGCTCTATCTGATTGGAATGGAGGAATGCGATTGTGTTGAGGCGAGCCGGTGGAATTGCGACGAGCGGTTGTCGTAGGCGGCGCGAGAACCCTCTCGAAAGGTAGCTGATACAACTAACTTGCTGTTTTCGTGCGTCTTTTTCAAAAAAAAGCTTCCCACTTCGAAAAAAGGTTGTTAAAGTGCCGGCCATTCCCGAGCAGCAACACACGGAGCTGTCAGGGGGTTGTCAGTGAGGCGGTGATCAGTCATTCGCAGATCCGATACAGGGGCGTCGCCAAGCGGTAAGGCAGCAGGTTTTGATCCTGCCATGCGTTGGTTCGAATCCAGCCGCCCCTGCCATTTTAAAATTGTATCCTCTTCCCAATCGCCTTTCGGCGATTTTTTCGTTTCTGCCTACCTGTTTTCCAGCGACTCGGCCAGCACCTGGGCGAGGATGTGTTCGTGCACCGGTTTCTGCACCACCTGGCACCCCTGTAGCTCCAGCCCTTGCAGCTGGGCATAGCCGGTGAGGAACACCACGGGCAGGCGCGGAAAGCGCTCGCGGGCCGCCAGGGCCAGTTGGGCACCATTGAACTCTGGCATGGCGAAGTCGGTAAGCAGCAGGTCTATGCGTTCATCGAGCAGGGCCATGGCCTGGGTACCATTGTCTGCCTGGTGTACCTCGTAGCCCTGGCGCTGCAGCAGGTCGCCAATCATTTCGCGCACCAGATGGTCGTCGTCCACCAGCAGGATGTGACGCTCGGCCCCTTGGGCGAAATGCGGGCGCACATCGTCCTCGCCTGTAGTGAGTGAATCGGCACGGGCCTTTACCGCTGGCAGGTAGACACTGACCAGGGTGCCGCGGCCTGGCGTTGTATCGATGCGCACGCCACCGCCGATCTGTTTGGCGAAGCCGAACACCTGCGCCAGCCCCAGGCCCGAGCCCTTGCCGATATCCTTGGTGGTGAAGAACGGTTCGAAGGCTTTGGCCAGTACTTCCTCGCTCATGCCGCAGCCGCTGTCGCGGATACTCAGCACCACGTACTCACCGGGTTCCGGGTCCTCCGGGCGTTGTGGACGGGTATTGACCCGGGTGTTGCGCGTGGCCAGGGTGAGTTGGCCGCCCTCGGGCATGGCGTCGCGGGCGTTGATCGCCAGGTTGAGGATGATCATTTCGGTCTGGGTCGGGTCGGTCAGGGCTTGCCATAGCCCAGCATCGAGCTCCAGGCGCACTGCGACGCTGCCACCCAGGGTGCGGCGCAGCAGTTCTTCCAGCCCTGCCAATGTGCGGTTGAGGTTCAGCGGCACCGGCTCCAACCGTTGCTTGCGCGAAAACGCCAGCAACTGGGAGGTCAGCTTGGCCCCGCGCTCGCCCGCCTCACGAATGTGCTGCAGGCGCTTGTGTGCCTTGTCCAGCAGGCCTTTGTCCAAGTCGTTCTGCAGGAAGCTGGCACCGGTGAGGATCACCGTCAGCAGGTTGTTGAAATCGTGCGCCACGCCGGCCGTGAGCTGGCCGACCGCTTCCAGGCGCTGCATCTGCTGCAGCGCGGCCTCGATGCGTTCGCGCTCGGCGATCTGTTCGCGCAGGCGCTCGTTGGCCTCGGCCAGGTCCAGCACCGCTTCGCGTTCGCTGGAGATGTCGCGGGCGACCACATGCAGCAGGTTGTCGTCCGGCACCACCACCCACGACAGCCAGCGCTGCTGGCCTTCGGCATGCCGGATGCGGCCGACGAAGCGGGCGCTGGTGCGTCCCTGAGAGAGCGCGGCCAGCTCGGTGAGGAAGGTTTCCTGGTCGGCTTCCGGTAGCAGCTGCAGCAGCGAAATCTGCGCCAACCGCTCACGGGGAAAGCCCAGCGCGGCTTCCCAGGCCGGGTTGAGGGCTACCGGGGTCAGGTCCTTGTTGAGTACCGCCAGCAGGTCCTGGGACAGTTCCCAGGCACGGTCGCGCTCGCGGGTGCGGCGCTCGACCCGCTCGCCGAGCATCTCGTTGAGCTGCTCCAGCGCCCGGGTGGCCTGGCGCTGCTGGTGGATGTCCTGCAGCACCCCGGAAAAGCGCACGCACAGGCCGTCGATGAGTTGGGTCTGGCCGGTGGAGAGCAGCCAGCGCGGCTCCAGTGCGCCGGGTTGAGCGATACGGAACTCGGCCCGGTAATGGCCATCGCTGTCAGGGCGCATGGCCTGCTCGACGGCGTTGCGCACACGGGATTGGTCGTCGGGGTGGATGCCGGCGTAGAAGACCTCGATCGTCATTCGAGTGTCGCTGGGCAGGCCGAACAGCATCTTGCAGCGGTCGTCCCAGACCAGCTGTCCGTCCTGCGGGCGGTAGTCCCAAGTGCCCATGCCGGCGGCATCGATGGCGATGCGGGCGCGCGCCTCCGCCTCGGCCAGGGCCTCTTCAGCGCGGCGTCGGCGTTGGCGTTCCTGCACTTCGGTCAGCGCCCGGCGCACGGCCTTGGGCAGCAGCGGCAGGTTCTTCTTCAGGACGTAGTCGGTGGCGCCGAGGCGGATCATCTCCACCGCGTGTTCTTCGCCGTAGATGCCGGAGAGGAAGATGAACGGTATCTGAGGCGCCAGGCGTTGGGCGATGGCCAGCACGTCGGCGCCGGAGGAGCTCGGCAGCACGCAATCGCACAGGATCAGGTCGTAGGAAGACTCGCCCAGGGCATGCTCGGCACCGACATGGTCGAATACCAGCCGTGATTGCACCTGAAACCCGCTGCGCTCAAGGCGCATCAGGATCAGCTCGGCATCCATGGCGCTGTCTTCGACCATCAGCAGTTTCAGTGGAGTAAGCTGCATCGTGTCCGCCTCAGTTGCTGCCGCGACGGTTCAGGCGCAGCGAGCCGGGTGGTGGTTCGTTGAGCACCGCCCAGAACATGCCCAGGTCGGAGATGGCGGTGACGAACTCCTTGAACTCCACAGGCTTGACCACATAGGCATTGACCCCGAGCTCATAGGCCCGGCTCAGGTCCGGCCCCTCGCGCGAGGACGTCAGCATGACGATGGGGATGCTGCGCAACTCGGCGGTTTCGCGCACCACCTTGAGGACTTCCAGGCCATCGACCTTGGGCAGCTTCAGGTCCAGCAGCATCACCGCCGGATTGCCGCCGTCGCGTCCGGCAAAGGCGTTGCGCCGCAGCAGGTAGTCCAGCGCATCGGCGCCGTCGCGCACGACGACCACCTCGTTGGCCAGCTGGCTGCGCTCAAGGGCGAGCAGGGTCAGTTCGAGGTCTCTGGGGTTGTCTTCGACCAGCAGGATAGGTTTGAGCATGATGTCCGGCCTCAGGCAGACTTTGGGTTTAGTGGCAGGGTGAAGTGGAAGCTGGCGCCCTGGTTGACTCGGCCCTCGGCCCACACCCGGCCATCGTGGCGCTCGATGATGCGGCGCACGCTGGCCAGGCCGATCCCGGTGCCTTCGAACTCTTCCATACGGTGCAGGCGCTGGAACACGCCGAACAGCTTGTCGACATAGGCCATGTCGAAGCCCACGCCATTGTCGCGCACATAGAACTCGAGTTCGTGCCGGTGACGCACCGAGCCGATCTCGATGCGCGCGGGGGCGCGGCCGCGGGTGTACTTGATGGCATTGGCGATCAGGTTGTGCAGGACCATGTTGATGAAGGCCGGGTCGGCGATCACCTTGGGCAGGTCGGCGATTTCCCAGACGATGTCACGCCCCGCGTAGTCCGGCGCCAGCTCCGAGCGGATGGTGTCGGCCAGGGTATTGAGGTCGACGTCGGACAGGCGCAGCGCCGAACGGCCCATCTGCGAGAAGTTGAGCAGGTTGTCCACCAGGGTACCGGCGAATTGCGCGGCATCCTCGATATGGCTGAGGAAGCGCTTGCCGCGTTCGGAGAGCTGCTCTCCCTCTATTTCGCCGAGCAGCTCACTGTAGCCGGCGATGTGTCGCAGCGGAGCACGCAGGTCGTGGGACACGCTGTAGGAAAACGCTTCAAGTTCCTTGTTCGAGCGCTTCAGTTCGCCGGCCAGCTGTGCCAGTTCCTCGGCCTTGCGCAAGACGATGCCGAGCACCGCGCCGCGCAACTCCATCACGCCTTCGATGATCAGCGGGTGCCAAGGCGCGCTGAAGCCGCGTATTTCCTGTTGCCAACGCTCGAAGCTGTGCCGTGGGTTGAGATTGCCCTGCGGACCGACAGACTTCTCCGGTCGGCCCGCCCAGTTCACCGTATGGGCCTGCTCGGGCCGGAACCATACAAGATAGTGCGAATGAATCTGCGAGATCGCGACTGCCAGCACCCCGGCGGCATGTCGGGCCAATTCAGGCAGTTCATCGATGTCACGCTGTACGTTGTCGGTGTGGAACACCGCCTGGCCGTCACGCCGCGCCAGCCAGTGCGCCAGGGCATTGACCAGCGACGCTGGCGGGGTGGCGCCGATCAGGTCGCAGCGCTCGGCGCTGATGATCGCCGCCCCCGAGGCTCCGGCGAACTGCAGCATCACCTCGGGTTGGGCGAGCAGGCCATCGCTGACACTGTCATGGTCGGCCATCGAGCCGAGCATGCGCACGATGCGCTGGCGCAAGTCGAGCAGCTGGCGTGTGCTGTCGTGGGACTCGATGGCCTCGATCTGCAACGACAGCACATTGGCCAGCAGTTCGCAGGCGGTGCGGGTCTGGAAATCCACCGGCCTTGGCTGGTCATGGTGGCAGGACACCAGGCCCCATAGCTGGTCATCGACCACGATGGACAACGACATCGACGCCAGTGTGCCCATGTTGCGCATGTACTGCAGGTGCACCGGCGACACACTGCGCAGCGAGGCGAAGCTCATGTCCAGGGCCTTGCCGGTACGCGGATTGCTGGCCGGCACCAGGGGCGAGGGTTGGTAGTTGGCGTCCTCGATCACCCGGATGCGGTTGATCCGGTACAGCTCGCGGGCCTGGCGCGGGATGTCCGAAGCCGGGAAGCACAGCCCCAGGTAGCTCGGGTAGCCGGGGTCGGCATCCTCGGCCAGGACCGTGCCGGTGCCCTCGCTGTCGAAGCGGTAGGCCTTGACCCGGCCGAAGCCGGTGATGCGTTTGATCTGGCGTACTGATTGCAGCAGCAACTCGTCGATGCTGCTGACCTGGTGCAGGGTGCTGACGAAGGCGCGGACCAGCGGGTAGTAGTTGTCCTTTTCGCCACCCTGCGCAGCACTGCGGCGGGGTTCCAGTTCGAGGATCAGCACCTGGTCGTGACGGTGTGCCAGCACCCGCAGCGGCGCTTGCCAGGGCGCACCATGGTGCAGGTGTATATCGCCGATGTGAAACGGGAAGATTTCGTCGTCGGGCAGGTTGGCCAGGCGGGTGCGCAGGTCGAAGCTGGTGCTGACCAGCTCGGCGAAGGCTTGGCCCGCCAGCGCGCGGGCAGGTACGCCCAGCCAACGCTCGGTATTCTCGCTGGCCTGGAGAATACGCAGGTCGGTCTCGTCCAGCACCAACAGGAAACCCTGTGGCTGAATACTGCCCGGAACCTGGATCGGTTCCTGGGCACAGCGCTCGATGGCCTGCTCGAGCGAGGTCGGTTCGGTCGTCACGGGACTCTCCTGTAGGGTCCGTCCACGCATGGCGCATGCGTATTGCACAGGATGTTGTTGGTGAACGGTATCAGAATGCCGGCCGCTTTGCCGGGATCTGGTTGTTTTGAAAGGCGCCAGGCGCTGGGGTTTCGTTACCAGGCGAGAAAATTCAATCGTGTCACGTTTGTCAGGTCCGCAATGGACTGCACAGCCCCAGCCCCGCCATTTTCATTAATGCCAAAGAGGGGTAGGGCTTGCCCGGCCCGGATCCAATCGCGCTGCTACGCTCAAGTTCAACCTATACAGGAAGGATTGTCAGGTGACGGAGCGCTTTGTGGCCATGCTGTTGGGCCTGTGGTTGAGTGGCAACGCCATGGCAGCGGATTTTCTCGTTGAAGTGCAGGTGCGCGTACAGCGCGGGTGCATGCTGGTCAACCAGCAGCGCGATGCCGGCCCGCAGGCGCTGGGGCGCATCGACTTGGGCAGCGCGGCGCGCCTGGATGGCCCTGGTGCGCCGTTGAGTGGCGGGCTGCTGGCCCAGCGCCCGCCGCGGTTGGAGTGCAACCCCGATACCCCGTACCAGGTACGTGTCGATGGCGGCCAGCACGGCGGCATCGGCGAACTGCGCTACCTGGCGAGCCGCGATGTCCAGGCCCGGCCGATTCCCTATCGTCTCTACCGCGACGCCGCCTGGCGCCAGCCGTTGGCGGTGGACGCTGCGCAATCGGCGCGGGTGCCGGACAGCGGTTCGGCGCAGCTTCCCCTCTACGCACGGATCGACAAGCTGGCCTGGGTACCCCGCGCCGGCCTGTATACCGACCTGCTCAAAGTCACGGTCACCTGGTAGGGAGGCTTCATGCTCATGGAAGTGTTGCACCGTGGATCGATCCTGCTGCTGACCCTCGGCCCGCTGCTGTTGCCCACTGGCGCGGCCAACGGCACCACCACCGGCTTCATCCAGGCGCGCCTGGTGATCAGCGCCGCCTGCCAGATCAGCAGCGACCCGCAACCGGCCACCCTGGGCAACCCGGGGTTGATGGACTTCGGTGCGCGGGGGCCGACCTGGGACCAGCCTTTGACCAGCCGGGTCGACGAGGCCGGCGGCGAGGGTAGCCTGCAGATCAGCTGTTCGCCCCAGGTGCGCGCTTTCAGCGTGCGCATCAACGGTGGCCAGAACGGCAGCGACGGCGTGCGCCGCCTGAGCAATGGCCGCGAGCTCATTCCCTACCAACTGGCCATCGACCCGGGCGGCAACAGCCGCTACGGCATCGGCCAGGCCCGTACCTTCACTATCAGCAGTACCCAGCAAGTGCCCGTGCCCATCTACGGCGTAGTGGTCGCGCAACCGCGCGCGCTGCCCGCCGGGCTGTATCGCGACACCCTCAGGGTGACCCTGGACTGGTAACACGCAAGGAGATTCCGATGCCCAAGCACCTCACCCGCTGCATGCTCGCCGGCCTTGGCCTCGCCCTGGCGGCCCAGGCCCAGGCCGCCACCGTGACCGGCACCATCAGCTCGACCCTGACCCTGACCGCCGCCTGTCAGGTCAACGGCAGCGGCGGCACCTCCGGGCTGAATTTCGGCAGCCTCAACTTTGGCACCCAGGATTCACTGTTCACCACCGCCAATGGCCAGGTGCTCGGCGGCGGAGGCGGGGCCATGAGTATTCTCTGCTCGGCAGGCACGGTGCCGACGATCAAGGTGCGTGCCGGCGCCCATGACTCGCAGTCCGCCGGCGGGACCCGGGCCTTGGCCGATGGCGCGGGCAATTTCGTGCCCTACGACTTCTACACCGACGCCGGGCACACCCAGCTGCTGGCGATCGACGGCACCATTACCCTGCCGACCAGTACCGGCGTGGCGCAGACCGTCAACCTGTATGGCCAGGCCCGGGGTAAAGCCGGCCTGCCGGCCGGGGTGTACACCGACACGGTGGCGGTCGAGCTGAGTTTCTGAGCCATGCCAGGCACTGCGCGGCTGCTGGCGGTCGGCGTGTGCCTGACGTTGACCCCGGGTGCCCACGCGGTCACCACCAGCACCTTCCAGGTGACGGCGCAGATCGTCGCGGGCTGCCTGGTTGTGGGCGGCGTGACCGCCTATGGCGTGCTCGACTACGGCACCAGCTCGGCACTGTCCACGGCCACCCTGAGCACCTCGCTCGGCGGCAGCACGGTGACGTTCCAGTGCACCCCCGGCGTGGCCCTGAGCATGAGCCTGGACGGTGGCCAGAACAGCGCCAGCGGCACGCGCAACCTCAAGCGTTCGGGCGGTACGCAATTGCTGGCCTACCAGCTTTACCGCGACGCCGGTTTCAGCCAGAGCCTGGGCATCGGCAGCAGCGTGGCGGTGAGCTACAGCGACCCGACCGCGATCAAGCTGCCGGTCTATGGCCGTACCACCCTGACCGGCACCTTGCCGGCGGGGACCTACACCGATGTCGTGCAAGTGACGGTGACCTGGTGAAAGGCCACCGCGGATAACAGAAAAGGAGAGGGGCATGGGGGCAGGCGCGAAATGGGCGCGAGGAATCATCGGGGTGCTGCTGTTGGCCAGCGCACCGGCCTTCGCGGCCACCTCGGTGCTGATCTGGCCGATCGACCCAGTGCTGGAGGCCGACCAGAAGGCCGGCGCGCTGTGGCTGGAAAACCGTGGCTCGGCGCCGACCAGCCTGCAGGTGCGGGTGTTCGCCTGGCGCCAGGGCGAGTACCAGGAGCAGTTCCAGGCCCAGCGCGAGATCATCGGCAGCCCGCCGGTGGCCAACATTGCGCCGGGGCAGAAACAACTGATCCGCCTGACCCGCACCGGCGGTTCGCCCGCAGGTCAGGAACAGGCGTACCGCATCATCATCGATGAGATCCCGTCGCCGCTGCCGACCGATGCCGCCAGTGAAGGGCCGAAGGCAGCGATCCGTTTGCAGATGCGCTACTCGGTGCCGCTGTTCGTCTACGGCGAGGGGCTGTGGGGCAAACCCGACCCAGCGGGCAAGCGCAGCGCCGAAGGCGTGGGCAAGCCGCAGTTGAGCTGGCGCGCGGTGACAGTGCAGGGCAAACCCTATGTCGAGCTGCGCAACACGGGGCCTGTGCATGCGCGGCTGACCGACGTGGTGCTGCAGCAAGCCGGTCAGGACAGGCCATTGGTCGAAGGGCTGCTCGGTTATGTGTTGCCCGGCGCCAGCATGCGCTGGCCGGCACCGGCCACGCCGGGCGCCGCCAGCGTGCTGAAAGGGCGAGTCAACGGCCAGGAGGTGGCACAGGCCATCAAACAGGGGCAATGAGCCGCGCTTGAACGGATCACAGGGGCCAGGGAGGACCCGGCAATGGTTGGAAATCGTGTGTGAGCTGGGTGCGGGTGACAACGCACCGGTTGTGGCTGGGCCTGGCGGTGCTGGGGCCCGGCCTGGGCGTGGCCGACGAGCTGCCGCCGCCGCCCTCGGAGCATGCCGCCATCGCCGACGCCACGCTGTACCTCGACCTGCTGGTGAACCAGGTGGCCAAGGCTGAGCTGGTGCCGGTGCAGCAGCGCGCCGGGCGCCTGTACCTGGCCAGCGAGGTGCTGCGCGAGGCGGGCGTCAGGCTGCCGGGCGAGCCTCAAGGCGAGGTGGCCCTGGACGACATCTCCGGCCTGCACAGCGACTACGACAGCCAGAACCAGCGCCTGCTGCTGCAGGTGCCGCCGGCCTGGCTACCCGACCAGCAGGTCGGTGAGCGCAACCTGTACCCGGCCAGCGACGCGCGCAGCAGCTTCGGCGCCTTGCTCAACTACGACGCCTACCTCAACGACACCGATGAGGGCGGCAGCTACCTGGCCGCCTGGAACGAGCTGCGCCTGTTCGACGACTGGGGCACCTTTTCCACCACCGGGCAATGGCGCCAGTCGTTCAATGGCGCCCTGGCCCAGGGCCGCCAGGGCTTCCTGCGCTACGACACCACCTTCCGCTACACCGACGAGCAGCGCCTGCTCACCTATGAGGCAGGCGACCTGGTGACAGGCGCGCTGCCGTGGACCACCTCGGTGCGCGTGGGCGGCCTGCAACTGTCCCGCGACTTCGGCGCCCGTCCCGACCTGGTCACCTATCCGCTGCCGGCCTTTGCCGGCGAAGCCGCTGTGCCGACCTCGCTGGACCTGTTCATCAACGGCTACAAGAGCAGCAGTACCGAGTTGCAGCCTGGCCCCTACACCCTGACCAACGTGCCGTTCATCAACGGCGCCGGCGAAGCGGTGGTGGTCACCACCGATGCCCTGGGCCGGCAGGTGTCGACTACCTTGCCGTTCTATGTCACCAGCAGCCTGTTGGCCAAGGGCCTGTCGGACTTCTCGGTGGCCGCCGGCAGCCTGCGCCGCGACTACGCCGTGCGCGATTTCGCCTATGGTCCGGGTGTGGCCTCGGCGACCCTGCGCCACGGTGTATCCGACTACTTCACCGTGGAAACCCATGCCGAGAGCGCCGAGTCGCTGATGCTCGGCGGCCTGGGCGGCAACCTGCGCCTGGGCACCTTCGGCGTGCTCAATGCGGCAGTGACCCAGAGCCGCTTTGAAGGCGATACAGGCCAGCAGCTGGCGCTGGGCTACCAGTACAACAGCCGGCGGATCGGCTTCAACTACCAGCGTGTGCAGCGTCATGGCGACTACGCCGACCTGTCGCGGGTCGACAGCCCCTACACGCGTCTGAGCCAGCGCAGTGAGCAGGCGACCCTGAGCCTCAACCTGGACAGCTACGGCAGCCTCGGTGCCGGTTACTTCGATGTGCGCGCCGGTGACGGCACGCGCACGCGGCTGATCAACCTTAGCTGGAGCAAGCCGCTGTGGCGCAACAGCAGCCTGTACCTGTCTGCCAACCGCGAGGTTGGTGACAGCCAGTGGGCGGTGCAGGCGCAACTGGTGATCCCCTTCGACCTGCGCGGCACCCTGGCCTTCAGCGCCGAGCGCAGCAAGGACGGCCAGGACCTGCAGCGGGTCAACTACAGCCAGGCGGTGCCGGTGGGCGGCGGGGTGGGCTACAACCTGGGCTACGCCACCGGCGGTAATCGTGACGACTACCGCCAGGCCGACCTGACCTGGCGCCTGCAATCGGTGCAGTTGCAGGTGGGCGCCTACGGCAGCAGCGGCGAGATGACCCGCTGGGCCGACGCCAGCGGTTCGCTGGTGCTGATGGATGCGGGGCTGTTCGCCGCCAACCGCATCGACGACGCCTTTGTGGTGGTCAGTACCAGCGGCTACGCCGACGTGCCGGTGCGCTACGAGAACCAGCAGATCGGCCGCACCGATCGCAACGGCCATTTGTTGGTGCCCTACAGCAGCGGCTATTACCGCGGCAAATACGAGATCGACCCCATGGACCTGCCCGCCGATGTGCTGGCGCCGCAGGTGGAGCAGCGCGTGGCCGTGCGCCGTGGCAGCGGCTACCTGTTGGAGTTCCCGCTCAAGCGTGTCCTGGCGGCAAGCCTGGTGCTGGTCGACGGCAATCAGCGGGAGCTCAAGCTGGGCAGCCGGGTACGCCACCGGGAAAGCGGCGGCGAGGCGGTGGTGGGCTGGGATGGGCTGGTCTACCTGGAGAACCTGGCGCCGCACAACCGCCTGCAGGTGGACAAGGCCGATGGCGGGCAGTGCCAGGTGGCGTTCGACCTGCCTGAAGGGGAGGGGCCGATCCCGTTGATTGGTCCGCTGGTGTGCCAGTGAATGTTCGACGACACGGCCTGCTGTTTGGCCTGTTGCTGGCGCCATGCCCGGCCTGGGCACTGTGTTCGTCGGTGGCCACCACGCCAGCGGCGTTCGGCACCGTCAACTCGACGCTGGTACGTACCACCGTGCAGACTGCCTCGACCACCAATTCCGGCTTGCAGTGCACCGGCTCGCTGCTCAGCCTGCTGTCCAGCAATGACCACTTCTACGCAACCATCACGCCCGCCTCCGGTGGCCTGGTGGGCCCGACCGGCGATGTCATCAACTACACCCTGTATGCCGACAACAGTGTCAACTACCCGATCACCCGGGGCGTTGCCTTCGACTTTGCCCGCAATGGCATCATCGACTTGCTGGGCCTGCTCAATGGTCCGACGCCCAAGGCGGTACCGATTTATCTGCGTACACAGATCGGCAGCAATGTCGCCGCGGGCCTGTACCAGGAGACGCTGACCGTTGCCTGGAGCTGGAACTACTGCTCGGGCATTGGCATCGGCAATATCTGCCTGGGGCGCGATATCGGCAGTGGCAGCAAGACCCTGAACGTCAGCCTGACGGTAAGCAACGACTGCCAGATCACCACGCCCAACATCAGCTTCGCCAGCGCACCGGTGGTGGCCGGGTTCGGCACGGTGAACCAGAGCCTGAGCGTGTCGTGCACCAAGGGCAGCAACTACACGGTCGGGTTGGACGACGGGCAGAACGTCTCGGGCGGACGGCGGCGGATGAAATCCAGTGCCAACAACTACCTGGCCTACGACATCTTCAAGAGCGCAGGCGTGGTGCGCTGGGGCTCGGTGGGCGCGGCGCGGCGTTCGAGCAGCGATGCCGAGGTGAACCCCGGGGCGGGGACCGGCACGGGCAGCCAGGTGTTCAACTACAACGCCAAGGTGTACACCGACCAGGCCACGCCGCCGGCGGCGACCTATACCGACAGCGTGATTCTGGATGTGCAGTTTTGAGTGCTGGCGTTGCTCAGCGCAGATCGCCAACCATCTTCAGCAACGTCTCAAGCACCGCTCCGGCCAGCGCCTTGGAGCGCTCACCCGACCAGCCGGTGCGCGGGTTCGGCGCATCGTCGTGGTCCTTGAACGGCATCTCCAGGGTCAGTGACAGGCAGTCGTGAGCCTGGCCCACGGCATTGCAGGCCAGGGTCATGTTGGCTTGGCCCGGCTCGTCGCGGGTATAGCCGTACTTCGTCTGGAAGTCCGGGGTCAGGCTGCACAGGGTACTGCGGAACTGCTCTTCCAGCTTGGCGATGCGTGGCGTATAGCCGGGGTTGCCCTCGCAGGCCGCGGTGAACACATGGGGGATCTCCTCGTCGCCATGGGCATCGATGAACGCGTCCACGCCATGCAGCTTCATCTGGCTCTGGGCGAAGAACACCTCGGGGCTCAACTCGACGCTGGCGTCCTGCCAGGCGCGGTTGAGGTCCTTGCCCTTGAAGTTGGTGCGCAGGTGGCCGAGGAAGGCGCCATCCGGGTTCATGTTGGGGATCAGGTACAGGTCGGCCTCGGCCAGCAGTTGCTGGATGACCGGGGCGTTGGCTTCGAGGGCGTCGATCACACCTTCCATGAACCACTCGGCCATGTGCTCGCCCGGGTGCTGCTGGGCGATGAGCCACAGCTTGCGCTTGCCGGCCGCGCCGTTGCCTGCGTGCAGCAGCGGGATATCCCGACCTTGCACGCTGCGCCCGCTGGCCAGCAGCTCGACGCCGGGGATCTGCTTGGCGCGCTCGATCAGCTGGTTGTGGCGGACGCGGGGGTAGGGCTCGAAGTAGGCGAACCAGGCTTGTGGCTGTTCGGCCTTGAAGTCGAAGCTCAGGGCCTTGCCGTCGAACTGGCTGGGCACGCGGAACCAGGTCTGCTGGTCGTAGGAGGCCACGGCGTGGTAGCCGGTCCAGGCGTTCTTGTAGGAGGACTGGTGGGCGTTGTCCAGGCTGAAGCGATGGACCTGGCCCGGAGTCAGGCCGCTGGCCTTGAAATGGAACCACTGGAAGTGGTCGCTGTGGCTGTCCTTGCGGATGTTCAGGTGGACGTGCGCAGGGTTGCTGGCGTCCAGGACCAGGATGTTGCCGGAGTCGAAATCGCAGTCGATGTGCAGCGGGGAGAGCGTCACGGTCATTGCCAGCCTCCTGTTGGCGTTGTTGTTGGCACCTACTGTACATCGGTTGGCAGCTCTCAGGGCACTGGTGGCCTAGGCTCTGTATGAAAAGCCTTGATACTCGGTGATGCTGCGTTGAAAACAGCCTCGGAATGCTCATTTACAACCCGTAAACTCCGCTTCCTCGGCTGTTTTCGCCTTGCCTGACCTTCGTCTCAAGACTTTTCATACAGACCCTAAGGCGTTACCACGCAGCTGTGTAGATTCGACCTGATGACGGCGAGGGTGCACCTGGCAGTTTTGCCAGTAGTAGCGTCTGGCTTGTCGCATTTAGGAATGTCTTTGGAATACCTGGTTTAGAAGGTCGAATTAATATGGATCAGATTCTTGTGTGCACGTTGGTCGGCACTGATAAGCTAACTGTTCTCGTCAATAAGTGTCCAAGTGAAGAGGTTCAGCGGTTTGCTTACCTGCCTTTCGGCCATCTGAATGTGGAGGATGGACGGCGAATGAAGTTGTTGTTTAATGGGCAGTATCTTGAGCCGTTGTTGAGTTGCTATTTTTTGGGTAACGGTTACCGTGTGTTCAACACTGTATTAATGCGTTTTATGTCCGCCGACAGCCTAAGCCCATTTTCTATGGGAGGTTTAAATGGGTACGCATATTGTAGGAACGATCCGGTCAATCGACATGATCCTTCTGGGCATATCGATTCGTTAAAGCTGATATATATAGCTGAAACTAACATATCAAGGCGCTGGCTAGAACGGTTTGACACGAAACTCGCCACGCAAGAGTTTTCAGGTTTTTGGCGCACAAAAGAGGCCACTGTCGACGACTTCGTCATGGCAGATAAATTAGGTCGGCGTTTGGGGCGTCTGAATTTTCTCGACCGGGTTTACAGGTCTGAAATAGAAGCAGACCGCAACTCGCTTTTAGGAGGACTGGAACGCGAATACACTAAAGTCAAAGGCAAGGTGGACAGCACGCGGAAAAGGCTAGCCTATTTACGAGATCTGAATGAACCGTATGAACCGAGAACCTTTACTGTACTAACCCCTCAGCTGCACAGGAGAGGATCCGGTACACGTCCCGCTGTCGGGAGAGTGTCGAGCCACGAGGATGCGGCTTTAGAGCAGACTTCAAGCGATAGGTTGGATCCATCCCTAGCTTACGTTCCTCCCCCAGCGTACAGCGATATATTTGCTCCCTTTGGCCAAAACAAAGGCATCAGGAGCCGGGAAGACCAGTAGATGTAAAGAGGTCACACGCAGTACGCAAATAGAACGAGTGTTGCTACACCAAGCCCGACAGCAATCGAACAGCCACCCAGCGACAGCGCCGCACGCCCTTGCCGGTACCAGCCGTCATGGCCTAATTGCCGCGCCGGGGCGAGCAGGCTGCGCCAGCGCAGTTCGGTTTCGTGGAAGGCGCGCAGGTGGTCGGGGTCGGCATCCAGCCAGCGGCGGAAATCGATGCGTTCGCTGGCGGTCACCTGCGGGCTTTGCAGGCGCACGTACCATTGGCCGGCGATGCTGGCCAGCGCGTCGCCGGGGGCGCGGGCGGTCTGCAGGGCCTGGTTCATGTGGCGCTCGATGCTGATCAGTGGCAGGTCCAGGCGCTCGGCGATGGCGGCGAAGCTCTGCTGGTCGAGGCGGTTGAGCAGGAAGACTTGCTGGACCCGGCGCGGCAAGCGCTTGAGTGCATGCAGCAGCGCGTCTTCAGCGTGCAGTTCGGCAGGGCGCGGATCGTGCTCGAGGGGCAGCAGCAGGCGGGTCATGGACAGCTCCTTGCTCATAAGGAAAGGGGTGGGGGCATCTTCCTTGATGCGGAGCCAGCTTAGGTTAAACGAGATTGATTCTCAAGTGCTGATTCCGCAAAGATTTGTAATGAGCATTCACGTGCTGACACACTTTTGCTATCATCGCGGCCATTAAACGATCTTCATTAGCCTGAAGAGCCAAAAAAAATGACCCGGCAAAAAGCCGGGTCAAAAACCGTGATTAGCCTGATGAGGAGATAATCTGAGCGTCCGACCTGAGGACGTTGCAGGTTATCCAGCGGGTCTCGCGACCTGCTGAGTGCAATAATAATCGTTATCATTTGCCAGTCAAATGATTTTTCAGCGATCGGCTAAAAAAATATTCCTGACGCACTCCTCGTCCCCGGCAATCGGGGCTTTTGCCGTTCGTCGGCTATCACGTTCTCCACTCAGATCGATGCCTTTTCCTTGGCGTGGCACTGCTCAAGCAGGGCGCGGGCCATGTTGATCATGTGCATCAGCGCAAACACCACTTCCCGTGTCGTGCCCTGCAGATGGTTGCCGGTTTCCTGTGCCGTGGCCGAGGCGCAGCGCAGCAGGGCCATGGCGTGCTCGCTGGCCTGGGCGTCGCTGACGCCTTCGCGCAGGGTCCACAGCGAACGCTCCAGGTCGCGGGGCGTGGGGGTGGGGTTGAGGTAGAAATCGAGGGCGCGGCGGGCTGCTTCTTCGTCGAGATCTGTTTCTTCTTTTGTCGAATTACTCATGACTGCTCCTGTGAAATCCCTTCGAGGACAATGAGCACTGATGTTAGGTCAAATTGTATTATTTTTGAGTTCTGAGATAATTCAGAATGTGTATTGATGCCGTTCATCCAGTCCGTATCGTTCACAGCCATGGAAAACTGGATCGAATTTCTGTCGCGCTACCAGCGCGAGCACAACCTCAAGCAGCACCAATTGGCCGAACGCCTGGGCATGACCCAAGGCGGTGTCGGCCATTGGCTGCGTGGCACGCGCAGGCCCACCCTGGTGACAGTCAACGAGAAGCTGGAGAAGCTCGGGCTGGTGTATCTCGAAGCGCGGGTGATGGTGGTCGAGCGTGACGCCACGGTCCGCGAGACCAGGGGTGTCTATGCCGTGGAACGACCGCTTTCGGTCAATGCCTTGCGCCATGCCAGTTTCCGCTTTCCAGTGCTGAGCTGGTCCGACCTGGACGGGCCTTTGCCGCAATCCTGTGAAATCCACGAGTTGACCGACTACATGCCTGCGGGCAATGCGTTCTGGTTGCCGGTCGAGAATGATTCGATGAATGCTGCCAGCGGCAGGAGCGTGCCGATGGGCATGCGGGTGCTGGTGGATGCAGGGATCGAGGTGACGCCGGGCAGGCTGGTTGTGGCTCGGCAGCCCGGTAAGCCGGCAGTGCTGCGTGAGTTGATCGAGGAGGGCGGGCAGCGGATGCTCAGGCCGCTCAATACCTTGTATCCGACGGTGCTGTGCGAGGAGGGGTGCGAGTTCCTTGGTGTTGTGGTGCGGATGCACGGGGTGCTCTAGGTTCGCGCACAGACCGTGTTGGGGCTGCGAGGTGCCAGGCGGGGGTCTTGCAGCGCTCTCTAGATCGAGCGCCGCCCGCGCGGCGCTCGATCTCAGAGGCGAAACAACCCTTTCGACGAACACATTGCCGCCGTTACGCCTCCTCCAGCTCGACCAACACTGTCCCCTCGCTGACCATATCCCCCTCCTGACAGAACAGCGCCTTCACCGTCCCATCATGGGGCGCCCGGATGCTGTGCTCCATCTTCATCGCCTCAAGCACCACCAGCGCAGTACCGGCCTCTACCACCTGCCCCGGCTCCACCAGCACCCGCACGATACTGCCGTTCATCGGCGCCCCCAGCCCGCCCTGGTGGCTGTGGCTGGCCTCGGCCGCAGCGATCGGATCATGGGCACTGACGGCATGCAACTCGCCCTGCCACTGCAGGTACAGCGTGCCACCCCGGCGAACCGCCAAGTAACGACGGCGCAGACCGTCGTGGTCATGGCACAGCTGCTCCCCCTCCAGGCAATAAGTCGAAGGCGCACTACGCTCCAGCGCCACCGCCTGCTCATGCCCGTCGCATTGCAGGTGCAGGCTGCTACGTGCCGGGAGCCCCAGGCGCAGACCGTCGCGCAAGGTCCAGGGCGAGGCGGGGTCGTCCTGGCGGTGTTGCGCCGGCTCACCTTGCAGCCAGGCTTCGGCGGCGGCCTCCCAGAACTGCGCCGGCAGTGCCTGGGGCGGGGGCAGCAGCACATCCTGATGGCGCGGGATGAACCCGGTGTCCAGCTCCGCCTCGGCAAACGCCGGGTGCGCCAGGATGCGGCGCAGGAAGGCAATGTTGGTTTTCAGCCCGCCAATGGCGAACTCATCGAGCATCGCCAGCAGTCGCAGGCGCGCCTGTTCGCGGTCCTGGCCCCAGGCGATCAGCTTGCCCAACATCGGGTCGTAGAACGGCGATACCACATCGCCCTCGCTGACGCCGCTGTCCACCCGGCGGCCTTCGCCCGGCGCCGACTCGCGGTACAGCGCCAGGGTGCCGGTGGCCGGGAGGAATTCGTTGGCCGGATCCTCTGCGTATAGCCGTACCTCGATGGCGTGGCCGATCAGCGGCACCTGCTCTTGAGTCAAAGGCAGCGGCTCGCCGCAGGCCACGCGGATCTGCCAGGCCACCAGGTCGAGCCCGGTGATGGCCTCGGTGACCGGATGCTCCACCTGCAGGCGGGTGTTCATTTCCATGAAGAAGAACTCGCCACGGGCATCGAGCAGGAACTCGACAGTGCCGGCCCCCACGTAGCCGATGGCCTGGGCAGCGCGCACCGCGGCCTCGCCCATGGCCTTGCGCAGCTCGGGGGAGAGGCCCGGTGCCGGGGCTTCCTCGACCACCTTCTGGTGGCGACGCTGGATCGAGCAGTCGCGCTCGTTGAGGTACAGGCAGTGGCCGTGCTGGTCGGCGAACACCTGGATCTCCACGTGGCGCGGCTTGAGCACGTACTTCTCGACCAACATGCGCGCATCGCCGAACGAAGACTGCGCTTCACGTTGCGCCGAGGCCAGGGCGTCGGCCAGCTGGCTTTCCTCCTCGACCACCTTCATGCCCTTGCCGCCGCCCCCGGCGCTGGCCTTGAGCAGCACCGGGTAGCCGATGCGCTCGGCGGCGGCGCGGAAGGTCTCCAGGTCTTGGGCCTCGCCGTGGTAGCCCGGCACCAGCGGCACGCCGGCGGCCTCCATCAGCGCCTTGGCCGCCGACTTGCTGCCCATCGCATCGATGGCGCTGGCCGGTGGGCCAAGGAAGATCAGCCCGGCCTGTTCGATGGCGCGGGCAAAACCGGCGTTCTCCGAGAGGAAGCCATAGCCTGGGTGGATGGCTTGGGCGCCGCTGGCCTTGGCGGCGGCGAGCAGCTTGTCGATCACCAGGTAGCTGTCGGCGGCCTTGCTGCCACCGAGGTCGACACGGATGTCGGCCTCGCGGCTGTGCCGCGCGTCGCGGTCGGTGGCGCTGTGCACGGCCACGGTGGTCAGGCCCATGGCCTTGGCGGTGCGCATCACCCGGCAAGCGATTTCGCCGCGGTTGGCGACCAGCAGGGTGGTCAGCGTGGGTCGGCTCATGGGCGCGGTTCCTTGTTGTCTTGCCAGGCAGGGCGGCGTTTTTCCAGGAAGGCGCGCAGGCCCTCCTGGCCTTCGGCGCTGACGCGGATGCGGGCGATGGTGTTCTCGCAGTAGCGGCGCAGGGCCGGGCTCAGCTCACCGTCATCCACTTCGCGCAGCAGGTCCTTGGTGGCGCGCAGCGCCTGCGGGCTGTTCTGCAGCAGGTTGTCGACCCAGGCCTCGACCTGGGCGTCCAGTTCGGCGGCCGGGTACACCTCGGCCAGCAGGCCCAGGTCGCGGGCGCGCACGCCGCTGAAGCGCTCGGCGGTGAGGGCGTAGCGGCGGGCGGCGCGCTCGCCGATGGCCTTGACCACGAACGGGCTGATCACCGCCGGAGCCAGGCCGATGCGCACCTCCGACAGGCACAGTTGGGCGTCCTCGGCGCCGATGGCCATGTCGCAGCAACTGATCAGCCCCAGCGCGCCGCCGAAGGCCGCGCCTTGTACCACGGCCAGGGTCGGCGCCTTGAGCCGGTGCAGGGCGTACATCAGCTCGCCCAGCTCATGGGCGTCGTCCAGGTTGGTGTTGAAGTCCAGTTGCGCCGACTGCTGCATCCATGCCAGGTCGGCGCCGGCGCTGAAGTGCCGGCCACGGCCGCGCAGCACCACGAAGCGCAGGCCGCTATCCTCGCCCAGCTGGTCGAGGGCGACGATCAGTTCGCGGATCATCTGCGCGTTGAAGGCGTTGTTCTTGTCTTCCCGGCTCAGCCACAGGGTGGCGAAACCGCGAGGGTCCTTGACCAGTTCAAGGGTGGCGAATTCGCTCATGGGTCACATCCGGAATATGCCGAAGCGGCTCTGTTCGATCGGGGCGTTCAGCGCGGCGGACAGCGCCAGGCCGAGCACGTCGCGGGTCTGCGCCGGGTCGATGACACCGTCGTCCCACAGTCGGGCGCTTGAGTAGTAGGGGTGGCCCTGGCGCTCATACTGGTCGAGGATCGGCTGCTTGAGCTTCTTCTCGTCATCGGCGCTGAACACCTCGCCGCTGCGCTCGCTCTGCTCGCGCTTGACCTGGGCCAGCACGCCGGCCGCCTGTTCGGCGCCCATCACGCCGATGCGTGCGTTGGGCCACATCCACAGGAAGCGCGGGTCGTAGGCGCGGCCGCACATGCCGTAGTTGCCGGCGCCGAAGCTGCCGCCGATGATCACCGTGAACTTCGGTACCTGGGCGCAGGCCACTGCCGTCACCAGCTTGGCGCCGTGCTTGGCGATGCCGCCTTCCTCGTATTTTTTCCCGACCATGAAACCGGTGATGTTCTGCAGGAACAGCAGCGGGATGCCGCGCTGGCAGGCCAGTTCGATGAAGTGCGCGCCTTTTTGCGCGGCCTCGGCGAAGAGGATGCCGTTGTTGGCCAGGATCGCCACCGGGTAGCCGTGCAGGTGGGCGAAGCCGCACACCAGGGTGGTGCCGAACAGCGCCTTGAATTCATCGAACACCGAACCATCGACCAGCCGCGCAATCACCTCGCGCACATCGAACGGCTGCTTGGCGTCGGCCGGAACCACGCCGTATAGCTCCTCTGCGCCATACAACGGTGCAATCGGCGCCTGGCATTGCAGCTTGCCCTGCTTGTGCCAGTTGAGGTTGGCGACGCTGCGCCGGGCGATGGCCAGGGCGTGCTCGTCGTTGTCGGCATAGTGGTCGGCCACGCCGCTGGTGCGGCAGTGCACGTCGGCGCCGCCGAGGTCCTCGGCACTGACTACCTCGCCGGTCGCGGCTTTTACCAAAGGGGGGCCGGCGAGGAAGATGGTCGCCTGCTGGCGCACCATGATCGCTTCGTCGGCCATGGCTGGCACGTAGGCGCCACCGGCGGTGCACGAGCCCATCACCACGGCGATCTGCGGTATCCCCAGGGCGCTCATGTTGGCCTGGTTGAAGAAGATCCGCCCGAAGTGCTCGCGGTCGGGGAACACCTCGTCCTGGCGTGGCAGGTTGGCGCCGCCGGAGTCCACCAGGTAGATGCATGGCAGACGGTTCTGCAGGGCGATGGTCTGGGCGCGCAGGTGCTTCTTCACCGTCAGCGGGTAGTAGGAGCCGCCTTTGACCGTGGCGTCGTTGGCCACGATCATGCATTCCACGCCTTCGACGCGGCCGATGCCGGCGATCACGCCTGCGGCGGGCACGTCTTCGCCGTACACCTCATGGGCGGCCAGCTGGCCGATCTCGAGGAACGCCGAGCCCGGGTCGAGCAGGCGGTCGATACGCTCGCGGGGCAGCAGCTTGCCCCGCGAGGTATGCCGCTCCTGGGCCTTCGGCCCGCCGCCCTGGCTGACCTGGGCGAGCAGGCCGCGCAGGGCCTGGACCTGTTCGAGCATGGCCGCGCTGTTGGCGGCGAACTCCGCCGAGCGCGGGTTGATCTGGGTATGCAGGGTAGCCATGTGCGCCCGTTCCTTGTGCTCAGCGGGTTTCGTTGAACAGTTCGCGGCCGATCAGCATCCGGCGAATTTCGCTGGTGCCGGCGCCAATCTCGTACAGCTTGGCGTCGCGCAACAGGCGGCCAGCCGGGAATTCATTGATGTAGCCGTTGCCGCCGAGGATCTGGATCGCTTCCAGGGCCATCTGCGTGGCGCGTTCGGCGGTGTAGAGGATGACCCCGGCGGCGTCCTTGCGGGTGGTCTCGGCGCGGTCGCAGGCCTGGGCCACGGCGTACAGGTAGGCGCGGCTGGCGTTGAGTTGGGTGTACATGTCGGCGATCTTGCCCTGGATCAGCTGGAACTCGCCGATGCTCTGGCCGAACTGCTTGCGGTCGTGGATGTACGGCACCACCAGGTCCATGCAGCTCTGCATGATGCCGGTCGGGCCGCCGGACAGCACCACGCGCTCGTAGTCCAGGCCGCTCATCAGCACGCGCACGCCGCCGTTGAGCTGGCCGAGGATGTTTTCTTCCGGCACTTCGACGCCGTCGAAGAATAGCTCGCAGGTGTTGGAGCCGCGCATGCCGAGCTTGTCGAACTTGTTGCTGCGGCTGAAGCCTTTCCAGTCGCGCTCGACGATGAACGCGGTGATGCCGTGGGGGCCCTTGTCCAGGTCGGTCTTGGCGTAGATCACGTAGGTGTTGGCGTCGGGGCCGTTGGTGATCCAGGTCTTGCTGCCGTTGAGCACGTAGTGATCGCCGCGCTTTTCGGCGCGCAGCTTCATCGACACCACGTCGGAGCCGGCGTTGGGCTCGCTCATGGCCAGGGCGCCGATGTGCTCGCCGCTGATCAGCTTGGGCAGGTACTTGAGCTTCTGCTCGTGGCTGCCGTTGCGGTTGATCTGGTTGACGCACAGGTTGGAGTGGGCGCCGTAGGACAGGGCCACTGACGCCGAGCCCCGGCTGATCTCTTCCATCGACACCACGTGGGCCAGGTAGCCCAGGCCGGCGCCGCCGTATTCTTCGGGCACGGTGATGCCCAGCAGGCCCATGTCGCCGAACTTGCGCCACATGTCGGCGGGGAACAGGTTGTCGTGGTCGATCTGCGCGGCGCGCGGCGCCAGCTCGGCGGCAACGAAGGTGCGCACCTGGTCGCGGAGCATGTCGATGGTCTCGCCCAGGGCGAAGTTCAGGCTGGGGTAATGCATGTGGGCACCTTCTTGTTCTTGAAATTTGGGTACCACGGCGACCTTTCGGAAACGGGGTTGTGGGAGCGGGCTTGCCCCGCGATGCCCGTCAGAACGGCCAGCTGTGTTGCCTGGTCCGGCCTCATCGCGGGGCAAGCCCGCTCCCACAACCGCGCTCCCGTCCGGTCGTCGTGATGCGTGGTTGACGTTAACGTAAACCTGCCTTCCGGGGCTGTCAATCGGATCATCACCTTTACGTAAACGTAAATCTGCGCCAGAGTATTCGCCGCCTGCTTCAGTCATGCCCAGAACAACCACAAGAAGGGATCACCATGCCTCAACCAAGCTATACCCGCGGCCGTCAAGACCACCCCTTGCTGACCCTGACCATCGGCCAGGCCTTCGATGCCACCGTCGCCCGCCATGGCGAGCGCGAGGCGCTGGTGGTGCGCCACCAGGGGCTGCGCTACAGCTGGCGCGCGCTCGCCGCCGAAGTCGATGTGCAGGCCCAGGCCTTGATGGCGCTGGGGGTGGAGGTGGGCGAGCGGATTGGCATCTGGGCGCCCAACTGCGCCCAGTGGTGCATCCTGCAACTGGCCACGGCCAAGGTCGGCGCGATCCTGGTCAACATCAACCCGGCCTACCGGGTGGGCGAGCTGGAGTACGTGCTGCGCCAGTCCGGCTGCCGCTGGCTGGTGTGCGCCGATGCCTTCAAGACTTCCAACTACCACGCGATGGTGCAGGAACTGGTGCCGGAGCTGGCGACCCACGCATTGGGCGAACTGGCCAGCGAACGCCTGCCCGACCTGCGTGGCGTGATCAGCCTGGCCGCCGAGCCGCCCTCGGGTTTCCTGCCCTGGGCCGCGCTGGCCGGGCGGGCAGGGGCGGTCGAGGTTGAGTCCTACCAGGCGCGGCAACAGGGCCTGCAGTTCGACCAGCCGGTGAACATCCAGTACACCTCCGGCACCACCGGCGCGCCCAAGGGCGCGACCCTGAGCCACTACAACATCCTCAACAACGGCTACATGGTCGGCCAGAGCCTGGGCCTGAGCGAGCGCGACCGCATGGTGATCCCGGTGCCGCTGTACCACTGCTTCGGCATGGTCATGGCCAACCTCGGCTGCATCACCCACGGCAGCACCATGATCTACCCCAACGATGCCTTCGACGCCGAGCTCACCCTGCGCGCCGTGGCCGAGGAGCGCGCCAGCATCCTGTATGGGGTGCCGACCATGTTCATCGCCATGCTCGACCACCCCGCACGCACGCAACTGGACCTGTCCACCCTGCGCAGCGGCATCATGGCCGGCGCCACCTGCCCGATCGAGGTGATGCGCAAGGTGATCGACCAGTTGCACATGGCCGAGGTGCAGATCGCCTACGGCATGACCGAGACCAGCCCGGTGTCGCTGCAGACCGGTCCCGACGATGGCCTGGAGCTGCGCGTGACCACCGTGGGCCGTACCCAGCCGCACCTGGAGACCAAGCTGGTGGACGCCGACGGGCGCATCGTCGCACAGGGTGAGATCGGCGAGCTGTGCACTCGCGGCTACAGCGTGATGCTTGGTTACTGGGACAACCTGCAGGCCACCCATGACGCCATCGACCCGGCCGGCTGGATGCACAGCGGCGACCTGGCGGTGATGGACGAAGCCGGTTACGTGCGCATCGTCGGGCGCAACAAGGACATGATCATTCGCGGCGGCGAGAACATCTATCCGCGCGAGCTGGAGGAGTTCTTCCATACCCATCCGGCCGTGGCCGAGGCGCAGGTGGTGGGGATTCCGTGCAGCAAGTACGGCGAGGAGGTGGTGGCGTGGATTCGCCTGCACCCTGGGCACCATGCCACGGCCGAGGAATTGCAGCAGTGGTGCAAGGCGCGATTGGCGCATTTCAAGACACCGCGGCATTTCCGCTTCGTCGAAGAGTTTCCGATGACGGTGACGGGGAAGGTGCAGAAGTTTCGCATGCGCGAGATCAGTGTGGAGGAGCTGGGGGGTTAGCCATGGTCGTGTAGACCAGCTCGACCAGTTCGGCGAAGGTGGTATAGGTACGCAGGGGCTCGGCGATGAAGATGCCGAAGGTTTCCTCCATGATCGCCTGCAGCTCCATCAGGTCGAAGCTGTCGGCGCCCAGCTCGTCCAGGGAGATGTCGGGGCGGATCTGGTGCAGGCTCTGCTCCAGGAAGCTTGCGAGGATCCATTGCAGGTGGAAGGCGATGTAGAGGCGTGAGCGCATGCCGGAGGATCGTCAGAGGGTGGTGCTTCTCTGTACGTGGCTTGGCGGGCAGGTGCTACTGGTAGAAATGCCAGGTGCGGTTTCGTCAGCTTTGTGCTGTCAGTGCCGGCCCCGCGACGAGGCCGGCCAAGGCGGTCAGATTTGCGCAGCCTTGTCTATCCTCAAGCTTTCACCGGCGGCTCCTGGTTCGGCGGGTCGCCCACGGTCGGCGGCACGGTCGGCTTGATCGGCAGTTCGTCCGGGTCCTCCTCGGGCACCGGCGGCGGCAAGGTCGGGTCGTCGATGTTCGGGTCGGGTGTCTCCGGTGGAATGGGAATGTTCATGGGCCTGGCCTCGCGGGATGAATGAAGAGGTGTCGCAGGCTTTGACCCGGGCCTGCGCCCTGCGCTCATTTTTTTTGAACCCTCGCGCTTGCGCACGGCTCTGAACCCTTACCGCCACCAGCCCAGGGGAGCAAGGTCGATGTCTGGTAACGAGCCGTTCGAAAGCGTGCCGATGGCAGGTGATCACCCGGACCAGGCCATCAGCCTGTCCCAGGCCCTGCTGGCGCCGCGCATCGTGATCGAGGACGCAAGCCCGGTGCTCGACGGCGGCACCTTCGCCGCCAAGGCCGTGCGCGGTCACAAGGTCGAAGTGGGCGCCAAGGTCTACACCGACGGTCATGACCGCCTGGCCGTGACCCTGCACTGGCGCCAGGCCCACAGCCGGCGCTGGCACTGCGTGGCCATGCATTCGCCGGGCAACGACCTATGGCTGGCCGATTTCACACCTGCCGAGCTGGGCCTCCATCTGTTCAGCATCGAGGCCTGGATCGACCCCTGGGCCACCTATTGCCACGACCTGGAGAAGAAGTACGCCGCCGGCGTGGAGGTGAAGCTGGAGCTGGAGGAGGGCCGCTTGCTGCTGGGCAAGGGCATCGAACGCAGCGACGGACTGCTGCGCGAGCAACTGGCGCAGCTGCAGCAGCGCTTGCCGGGATTGCCGGTGGAAGAACAGGTGAAGACGTTGCTGCACCCTGAGGCCGCCCGTTTGATGGGGGAGGCCGAGCACCGCAGCTACCTCACCCGCAGCCGCGAATTCCCGCTGGACGTGGACCGCGAGGCGGCCCAGTTTGCCAGCTGGTATGAGCTGTTCCCGCGCTCGGTCACCGACGACCCCGAACGCCACGGCACCTTCGATGACGTGCACCAGCGCCTGCCGATGATCCGCGACATGGGCTTCGACGTGCTGTACTTCCCGCCGATCCACCCCATCGGCATGAAGCACCGCAAAGGCCGCAACAACGCCTTGCAGGCCGAGCCCGGCGACCCCGGCAGCCCTTATGCCATCGGTAGCCCCGAAGGCGGGCACGACGCCATCCACCCGCAGCTGGGCAGCCGCGAGGACTTCCGCCGACTGGTCGCCGCCGCCGCCGAGCAGGGCCTGGAGATCGCCCTGGACTTCGCCATCCAGTGCTCCCAGGACCACCCCTGGCTGCAGGAGCACCCCGGCTGGTTCAGCTGGCGCCCCGACGGCAGTATCCGCTACGCGGAAAACCCGCCGAAGAAATACCAGGACATCGTCAACGTCGACTTCTACGCCCCCGAGGCGGTGCCGAGCCTGTGGCTGGCGCTGCGCGACGTGGTGGTCGGCTGGGTCGAGGAGGGGGTGAAGACCTTCCGCGTCGATAACCCGCACACCAAGCCGCTGCCGTTCTGGCAATGGCTGATCGGCAATGTGCGCAGCCAGCACCCCGAGGTGATCTTCCTCGCCGAAGCGTTCACCCGCCCGGCGATGATGGCGCGCCTGGGCAAGGTCGGCTACGCGCAGAGCTACACGTACTTCACCTGGCGCAATACCAAGCAGGAGCTGCGCGACTACTTCGAGGAGCTCAACCAGCCGCCGTGGAGTCAGTGCTACCGACCCAACTTCTTCGTCAACACGCCGGACATCAACCCCTTCTTCCTGCAGACCTCCGGAAGGGCGGGCTTTCTGATCCGTGCGGCGCTGGCGACCATGGGTTCGGGATTGTGGGGCATGTACTCGGGCTTCGAACTGTGCGAGGGCACGCCGCTGCCGGGCAAGGAGGAGTACCTGGACTCGGAGAAATACGAGATCCGCCCCCGGGACTTCACCCAGCCTGGCAACATCGTCGCCGAGATCGCCCAGCTCAACCGCATCCGCCGGCACAACCGAGCCCTGCAGACCCACCTGGGGGTGGTGTTCCTCAACTGCTGGAACGACAACATTCTCTACTTCGCCAAGCGCACCCCCGAGCGCGACAACTTCATCCTCGTGGCCATCAGCCTCGACCCGCACAACGCCCAGGAGGCCAGCTTCGAGTTGCCACTGTGGGAGCTGGGGCTGGACGACAGCGCCGACACCCAAGGGGAAGACCTGATGAATGGCCAGCGCTGGACCTGGCATGGCAAGACCCAGTGGATGCGCATCGAACCTTGGCATCAGCCGTTCGGTATCTGGCGCATCGAGAAATCGCGCTAGCCCGCGATGGGCTTCAAGCTGAACCCTCGGACACAAAGGAGTCCCCAATGGCCAAGCGTTCCCGCCCGGCAGCCTTCATCGACGATCCGCTGTGGTACAAGGACGCGGTGATCTACCAACTGCACGTGAAATCGTTCTTCGACGCGAACAACGACGGCATCGGCGATTTCGCAGGCCTGATCGGCAAGCTCGACTACATCGCCGAACTGGGCGTCAACACCCTCTGGTTACTGCCGTTCTACCCCTCGCCACGGCGCGATGACGGCTACGACATCGCCGAGTACAAGGCCGTGCACCCGGACTACGGCAGCATGGCCGACGCCAGGCGCTTCATCGCCGAGGCGCACAAGCGCGGCCTGCGGGTGATCACCGAGCTGGTCATCAACCACACCTCCGACCAGCACCCCTGGTTCCAGCGCGCCCGGCATGCCAAGCGCGGCAGCAAGGCCCGGGACTTCTACGTGTGGTCGGACGATGACCAGAAGTACGACGGCACGCGCATCATCTTCCTCGACACCGAGAAGTCCAACTGGACCTGGGACCCGGTGGCCGGCCAGTACTTCTGGCACCGCTTCTACTCGCACCAGCCGGACCTCAACTTCGACAACCCGCAGGTGCTCAAGGCCGTCATCGGGGTGATGCGCTTCTGGCTCGACATCGGCGTCGACGGCCTGCGCCTGGACGCCATTCCCTACCTCATCGAGCGCGACGGCACCAACAACGAGAACCTCCCCGAGACCCATGTGGTGCTCAAGGCGATCCGCGCCGAAATCGATGCCAACTACCCCGACCGCATGCTCCTGGCCGAGGCCAACCAGTGGCCCGAGGACACCCGCCCGTACTTCGGCGAGGGCGACGGCGACGAATGCCACATGGCCTTCCACTTCCCGCTGATGCCGCGCATGTACATGGCCCTGGCCATGGAAGACCGCTTCCCGATCACCGACATCCTGCGCCAGACCCCGGAGATCCCGGCCAACTGCCAATGGGCGATCTTCCTGCGCAACCACGATGAGCTGACCCTGGAGATGGTCACCGACCGCGAGCGCGACTATCTGTGGAACTACTACGCCGAGGACCGCCGCGCACGGATCAACCTGGGGATTCGCCGGCGCCTGGCGCCGCTGCTGCAGCGCGACCGGCGGCGTATCGAGCTGCTCACCAGCCTGCTGCTGTCGATGCCCGGCACGCCGACGCTGTACTACGGTGACGAACTGGGCATGGGCGACAACATCTACCTGGGCGACCGCGATGGCGTGCGCACCCCCATGCAATGGTCGCCGGATCGCAACGGCGGCTTCTCGCGGGCCGACCCGCAGCGTCTGGTGCTGCCGCCGATCATGGATCCGCTGTACGGCTACCAGACGATCAACGTCGAGGCCCAGGCCCACGACCCGCATTCGCTGCTCAACTGGAACCGCCGGCTGCTGGCGGTGCGCAAGCAGCAGAAGGCCTTCGGTCGCGGCAGCCTGAAGATGCTCACGCCGAGCAACCGGCGGGTGCTGGCCTATATCCGCGAATACACCGATGCCGAGGGCAACGTCGAGATCGTGCTGTGCGTGGCCAACGTCTCGCGGGCCGCCCAGGCCGCCGAGCTGGAGCTGTCGCAGTATGCCGACAAGGTGCCGGTGGAGATGCTTGGCGGTAGTGCCTTCCCGCCCATCGGCCAGTTGCCGTTCCTGCTGACGTTGCCGCCCTATGGCTTCTACTGGTTCCTGCTGGCCAGCCACGACCGCATGCCCAGCTGGCATATCCAGCCCAGCGAGGGCCTGCCCGAGTTGACCACCCTGGTGTTGCGCAAGCGCATGGAGGAATTGCTCGAATCACCGACGCGCGAGACGTTGCAGGCAGCGATCCTGCCGCAGTACCTGCCCAAGCGCCGCTGGTTCGCCGGCAAGGAAGGGCCGATCGACCAGGTCCGCCTGTGCTATGGCGTGCGCATGGCCACCCCGGCGTTGCCGGTGCTGCTTGGCGAGCTGGAGGTGCATAGCGAAGGCGTGGTCACCCACTACCAGCTGCCCTTCGGATTGTTGCCGGAGGAGCAGATCAATGCCGCGCTGCCCCAGCAGCTGGCGCTGTCGCGGGTGCGCCGTGGCCGTCAGGTGGGGTTGATCACCGATGCTTTCGTGCTCGAGCCCTTCATTCGCGCCGTGCTCCAGGGCTGCCGGGACGGCCTGCGGTTGGCCTGTGGCGATGGCCTGGGCGAGTTGCGCTTCCACAGCACCGAACAGTTGGCTGCGTTGCAGCTCGATGAGCACAGCGAGGTGCGCTACCTGAGCGCCGAGCAGTCCAACAGCTCGGTGGTGGTGGGCGGCAGCCTGGTGCTCAAATTGATTCGCCGGGTCAATCCGGGCATTCACCCGGAGTTGGAGATGAGCGCCTACCTGACCGCCGCCGGCTTTGCCAATATTTCCCCGTTGCTGGCCTGGGTCAGCCGCGTGGACGACAGCGAGCAGCCGCACTTGCTGATGATTGCCCAGGGCTACCTGAGCAATCAGGGCGATGCCTGGGACTGGACGCAGAACACCCTGGAGCGGGCGATCCGCGACCAGATGGAGCCCACCAGCGTCGAGCAGGAGGCGCACACCGATGCCCTGGCCGAGCTGACCGGCTTTGCCGCCTTGCTTGGCCAGCGCCTGGGCGAGATGCACCTGTTGCTGGCCGCGCCGAGTGACGATGAAGCGTTCCGTTCACGCCCGAGCGACGCCCGCGACAGCGAGCGTTGGAGCCGCCAGATCAGTGCCGAACTGAGCCATGCCCTCGACTTGCTCGCCCAGCACCGTGACACCCTGGACAGCGACAGCCAGGCCCTGGTCGACGACCTGCAGCAACAGCGCGAAGGCCTGCAGCAGCATGTCGACAATCTCGCACACCAGGCCCAGGGCGGGCTGCTGATGCGGGTCCACGGCGACCTGCACCTGGGCCAGGTGCTGGTGGTGCAGGGCGACGCCTACCTGATCGATTTCGAGGGCGAGCCGGCGCGACCGCTGGATGAACGCAGGGCCAGGCACAGCCCGTACAAGGATGTCAGCGGCGTGCTGCGATCCTTCGACTATGCTACTGCGATGATCCTGCGCAGCGCCTCGGCGGTAGACCTCTCCGAGGCGGCGCGGCAGGCCCGGCAGCGGGTCGCCCGGCAGTACCTGCACCAGTCGCGCCATGCCTTCGTCGAAGCCTATGGGTTGGCCACCGCCGCCATGCCCCACGCCTGGCAGCAGGCCGAGGGCGAGCGCGCCGCGCTGGAGCTGTTCTGCCTGGAGAAGGCCGCCTACGAAATTACCTATGAAGCCGAGAACCGGCCAAGTTGGCTGGCCGTGCCTTTGCATGGTTTGCATGGGCTGATCAGCACCTGGGGGGAGGGCTGAAGGTTTGCGAGGTTGTTGTAACGGCCTTCGTGAAATCAGGCTTCGTGGGAGCGGGCTTGCCCCGCGATAGGGCCATAGCCGCCATCGCGAGGCAAGCCCGCTCCCACAAGCCACAAGCCGATGAGGCGGTGAAACATTTCTTGAACACTTGGAAAGGGACAGAGAGATGAATGCAACCACGCGTGATAACGGCGGCCTTCGGCAAAGGGACCTCGATGCCCTGGCCCGCGCCGAGCACGCCGACCCGTTCGCCGTACTCGGCCCGCACCCCGATGGTGCGGGCGGCCAGTTCATCCGGACCTTCCTGCCCAGTGCCCTGAGCGTGCGCGTGCTGGCCCGCGACGACGGCAGGGTACTCGCCGAGATGCGCCAGGGCGGCGTGCCCGGTCTGTACACCGCGCACCTGAACCAGGCGGTCCCCTACCTGCTGCAGATCGGCTGGGCCGGTGGCGAGCAGGTCACCGAGGACCCCTACAGCTTCGGCCCGCAGTTGGGCGAGATGGACATGTACCTGTTTGCCGAGGGCAACCACCGCGACCTGCCCGGGCGTTTCGGCGCCCAGCCGACCGAGGTGGATGGGGTCGCCGGCGTGTGCTTTTCGGTATGGGCGCCGAATGCCCGGCGGGTGTCAGTGGTGGGCGAATTCAACAACTGGGATGGCCGCCGCCACCCCATGCGCCTGCGCCATGGCGCCGGGGTGTGGGAGCTGTTCGTGCCGCGCCTTGGCGTGGGCGAGACCTACAAGTTCGAAGTGCTCGGCCATGATGGCGTGCTGCCCCTCAAGGCCGACCCCCTGGCCCGCGCCACCGAACTGCCGCCGAGCACCGCCTCCAAGGTGGCCGGCGCCCTGGCCCATGAATGGCGCGATGGCCAGTGGCTGGAACACAGGGCCCAGCGCCACGCCTACAGCGCGCCGCTGTCGATCTACGAGCTGCACGTCGGCTCCTGGCGCTGCGAGCTGGACGATGCCGGCGAAGTTGCCCGTTACTACAACTGGCGCGAACTGGCCGAGCGCCTGGTGCCATATGTGCAGGAGCTGGGTTTCACCCATATCGAGCTGATGCCGATCATGGAGCACCCCTTCGGCGGCTCGTGGGGCTACCAGCCGCTGTCGCTGTTCGCGCCGACCTCACGCTATGGCAGCGCCGAGGACTTCGCCTTCTTCGTCGATGCCTGCCACCAGGGCGGCATCGGCGTGCTGCTGGACTGGGTGCCGGCGCACTTCCCCACCGACGAGCATGGCCTGGCGCGTTTCGACGGCACTGCCCTGTACGAATACGAAAACCCGCTGGAAGGCTTTCACCAGGACTGGAACACGCTGATCTACAACCTCGGGCGCAACGAGGTGCGCGGATTCATGCTGGCCTCGGCGCTGCACTGGCTCAAGCACTTCCACATCGATGGCCTGCGCGTGGACGCGGTGGCCTCGATGCTCTACCGCGACTATTCGCGCAAGGCCGGTGAATGGGTGCCCAACCGCCACGGCGGGCGCGAGAACCTCGAGGCCATCGACTTCATCCGCCATCTCAACAACGTCGCCGCACATGAAGCGCCGGGCGCGCTGATCATCGCCGAGGAGTCCACCGCTTGGCCCGGCGTCAGCCAGCCGGTACAGCAGGGCGGCCTGGGCTTTGCCTACAAGTGGAACATGGGCTGGATGCACGACACCCTGCACTACATCCAGAACGACCCGATCCACCGCACCTATCACCATAACGAGATGAGCTTCGGGCTGATCTACGCCTATTCCGAGCATTTCATCCTGCCCATTTCCCACGACGAAGTGGTGCACGGCAAGCATTCGCTTATCGACAAGATGCCCGGCGATCGCTGGCAGAAGTTCGCCAACCTGCGCGCCTACCTGGCGTTCATGTGGACCCATCCGGGCAAGAAGCTGCTGTTCATGGGCTGCGAGTTCGGCCAGTGGCGCGAGTGGAACCACGACCAGCAGCTGGACTGGTACCTGCTGCAGTACTCCGAGCACCAGGGCGTGCAGAAGCTGGTCGCCGACCTCAACCGCCTGTACCGCGAACTGCCCGCGCTGCACGAGCAGGACTGCCAGCCCCAGGGTTTCCAGTGGCTGATCGGCGACGATGCGCACAACAGCGTGTATGCCTGGTTGCGCTGGAGCAGCCAGGGCGAGCCGCTGCTGGTGGTGGCCAACTTCACCCCGGTGCCGCGGGAGGGCTACCGCATCGGCGTGCCGTTCGGCGAGCACTGGGTGGAACTGCTCAACAGCGACGCCGAGCTGTATGCCGGGTCGAACGTGGGCAATCTCGGGGCGGTGGTGGCCGATCAGGTGGCCAGCCATGGCCAGCCATTGTCGCTGGCGCTGAACCTGCCGCCGCTGGGGGTGCTGGTGATGAAGCCGGCCTGATGTGTCGACTGTCCTGGCCTCATCGCCGGCAAGCCGGCTCCCACAGGGATAGCACCTGTAGGAGCCGGCTTGCCGGCGATAAGGCCGAGCCTGCTTACCAGCGCATCCTGACCCCCAGGCTGCCGATCAGCCCATTGAGGTCATTGTCATCCACATCGGAGCTGTAGTCGGCGCTGACGAACAGCGCCACGTTCGGCGTCACCCGGGCCACCAGGCCCAACCCCAGTTCCACCGTGGCGGCACTGCGCGAGCTGGAGATCTTGTCCACCTGGTCCAGTTTCACCGGGTCGGCGTTGCTGAAGTCGTACCAGACGTTGGTGCGCACATAGGGTTCGATGGGCATGCCACGCACCTCGTAGCGCGCCGACAGCTTGGCGCCGACCCGGCCGCTCCAGCTGGGTTGGCTGTCAAAGGCCTGCAGGGTCTCTTCCTGCACCTGGCTGCCGGGGAAGAACTGCTGGTTGATCAACTGCGCCTGGGGCTCGATCACCCAGCCGGCGCCCAGGCCAATGGGGTAGCCGCCCTCCACCGAGAAGGTCATCGCGTGGCCACTGTCGTCAAGGCGCTGGCCCGCCTGGGAACGGCCGTTGACGTCGATGCGCGTGCCCATGGCCACGGCGTCCACGTGCCAGCCCTGCTCGTGGGTCATGCTCCAGTACACGCCGAGGCTTTCGCCACTGAGATTGACCGCGTTGCGCTGCTTGTCGCCAAGCAGCGGGCGCATGCCGTTGAAGGTGCTCTGCAGGTTGTTGTGGCCGACGAAGATGCCCGCGCGGTGCACATTGCCCGCGTTGGTTTCACGCACGAACAGGTCCGGGCCGATCACCATCTGCTGGCTGGGTGCCTCCACCTGTGCCGGTGGCTGGGCGCCCTGGCGAGGCGTGCCGGGGAAGAACTGCGCCCACTGGCTGGCGATGTGTTCGTTGTCGAGTTGGCCGTGGCGCTCGCCCATGCGTTCGGAAAAGGCGTTCAGCATGCCCTGGCTCAGGCCGCTGGCGCTGACCGGATCGAGCGATAGTCGCGGCACCTCGGGTTGCGCCAGGAAGGGGGCGAAGGGCTCGCCCTCCTGCAGTTCGAACGCGAAGGTTTCCACCGGGGTTGCCAGGAGCAGCGACGTGGAAACCGCACAGAAAAAAGCGTCGAAGCGCGAGGGATTCGAGGTGCTTTTCATGGCGGATCTCCTGTTGTGTGTGAAGTGAACAGCCCGATACCTGGCCTGATGTCACGAGCTGTACGGCAAGAACAGGGGCGACCCAAACCAGCGCGCCAGCCTCTTGGAACGCGCACGAGGGCGCGAGCTAGAGGCCCGGCACGAGATTTTCCATCTGGTGATTACTGTTCAGCTAAGGAGAGGACGGCGCTTGCGTCAAGAAAGCGTGAAATGATCGCGAAATGCCTGTTTGGCTACACAAGTTATTGAATCAATTGAAAATTGATTCACGCATATCGACAATGGTGATTTGCCGCCACGCCGCTATGCCGAATCGTTGCTACAAGCGTACCTCCACCGCCAGCGGCAAGTGATCGGACAGGTGGGTCCAGGGTTTGTTGCCGAGGATTCTCGGCGCGTGGCTGTCGGCATTGCGCAGGTACACGCGGTCCAGGCGCAACAGGGGCAGGCGGGCGGGGTAGGTGCGGGCGAGCAAGCCATGATGGCGCTCGAAGGCCTCGTGCAGGTCGCGGTGCAGGCGTAGGGTGCGGTTGCCGCGCAGCCGCCAGTCGTTGAAGTCGCCGGCGATGATCACCGGGGCGTCGGCGGGCAGGGCGTCGAGCAACTGACGCAGCAGGTGCAGCTGCTGCTGCCGGTGCCGCTCGAGCAATGACAGGTGCACGCAGATGGCATGCACCTGCTGCTGGCCGGGGACGTCCAGTACGCAGTGCAACAGGCCGCGGCGCTCGGGGCCGGTGATCGACACGTCGAGGTTGCGGTGCTCGATGATCGGGTATTTGGACAGCAGCGCGTTGCCGTGGTGGCCGTCGGGGTAGACCGCGTTGCGGCCGTAGGCGAAGTCGCTCCACATGCTGTCGGCGAGGAATTCGTACTGCGAAGTCTGGGGCCAGCCGGGGTAGCGCGCGGCGTGGCGGTCGTGGCTGCCGAGCACCTCCTGGAGGAACACGACATCGGCCCCGGTGCTGCGCACCGCCTCGCGCAGCTCCGGCAGGATGAAGCGTCGGTTGAAGGCGGTGAAGCCCTTGTGGGTGTTGACCGTCAGCACCTTGACCCGGTGCACGGCCGGGGCCTGGCTGACGCTGGCGAAACCTGGACTGCCGGCTTCGAGGTTCACGGGTGCTCCTCTGGGCAACGTGTGACGTCGTGGGAGCGGGCTTGCCCCGCGATGACGGCAGAGGCCCTATCGCGGGGCAAGCCCGCTCCCACGGTACAAATTAGGACCGGACGTCCGCTCCTGGGTTCAGTCCTCCTCCCGCTGCAACACCATCAGCAGCAACGACCGCCCCTTGACCTCGAACACCGTATCGAACGCCAGATGCTGCGCCTTGCGCAGCTCGGGCCGGTCGGTGTCGACCAGGCAGCTCCAGTAGTCGCCCTCCGGCACCGCCGGCAGGGTGAAGGGCACCACGTCGTGGTAGGCGTTGACGATCAGCAGCATGGTCGCCTCGGCGCCGGGCCGGGCGATGCCGCTGACCTGGGCGCGGCCATCCATCAGCATGCCCAGGCAACGCCCGTGCGGATCTTCCCACTGCTCGACGGTCATCTCGCTGGCGTCCGGGGCCAGCCAGGTGACGTCCTTGACCCCGATCGCCTCGTTGTAGTCGCCGACCAAAAAGCGCGAGCGCCGCAGGATCGGATAGGCCAGGCGCAGCCGGGTCAGGCGCTTGACGAAGGCCATCAGCGCCTGGCCGTCCTCGTCCAGATCCCAGTTCACCCAGCCGATCTCGCTGTCCTGGCAGTAGGCGTTGTTGTTGCCGTGCTGGGTGCGGCTGAACTCGTCGCCGGCGACGATCATCGGCGTGCCCTGGGCCAGCAGCAGGGTGGCGAAGAAGTTGCGCATCTGGCGCATGCGCAGCGCATTGATCGCCGGATCGTCGGTGGGGCCTTCGACGCCGCAGTTCCATGACAGGTTGTTGTCGGTGCCGTCCTGGTTGTTCTCGTCGTTGTCCTCGTTGTGCTTGTCGTTGTACGACACCAGATCGCGCAACGTGAAACCGTCGTGGGCGGTGATGAAGTTGACCGAGGCGTAGGGGCGCCGGCCGCGGTTGTTGAACAGATCGCCCGAGGCGGTGATGCGCGCGGCGAAGTCGGCGAGCATGCCTTCGTCGCCTTTCCAGAAGCTGCGCACGGTGTCGCGGAAGCGGTCGTTCCACTCCGCCCAGCCCGGGGCGAAGTTGCCCACCTGGTAGCCGCCGGGGCCGCAGTCCCAGGGTTCGGCGATCAGCTTGGTCTGGCTGAGCATCGGGTCCTGGCGACAGGCGACGAGGAAGCCGTGGCGCTCGCTGTAGCCATCGTGATAGCGGCCGAGGATGGTCGCCAGGTCGAAGCGAAAGCCATCCACGTGCATCTCGCCGGCCCAGTAGCGCAGCGAATCGGTGACCAGTTGCAGTACCCGTGGATGGCTCATGTCGAGGGTATTGCCAGTGCCGGAATCGTTGATGTAGAAGCGCCGGTCGTCGGGCATCAGGCGGTAGTACGAGGCATTGTCGATGCCGCGCATCGACAGGGTCGGGCCGCGTTCGTTGCCTTCGGCGGTGTGGTTGTAGACCACGTCGAGGATCACTTCGAGCCCTGCGTCGTGCAGGTGGGCGACCATCTCCTTGAACTCGGCGATCTTGCCGCTGGCCAGGTAGCGCGGGTGGGGGGCGAAGAAGGCGATGCTGTTGTAGCCCCAGTAATTGTTCAGGCCCTTGTCCAGCAGGTGCTGGTCGTTGACGAAGGCGTGGATCGGCAGCAACTCGATGCTCGACACGCCCAGCTCCTTGATGTGGCCCAGCAGCTCGTCGTTGGCCAGGCCCGCGAAGGTGCCGCGCAGGTGCTCGGGCACCGCCGGGTGGCGCATGCTGATGCCGCGGGTGTGGGCCTCGTAGAGGATGGTGCGCTCCCACGGGATCGACACGCGCTGGTCGCGGCCCCAGGTGAAGGCCGGGTCGATGACCTTGCACTTGGGCACGAACGCCGCGCTGTCACGCTCGTCGAACGACAGGTCGCCGTCGGGGTGGCCGATGGTGTAGCCGAACAGCGCCTCGGACCATTTCAGCGTGCCCACCAATTGCTTGGCATAGGGGTCGATCAGCAGCTTGTTGGGGTTGAAGCGGTGGCCGTTCTCCGGTTCGTAGGGGCCGTGCACCCGGTAGCCGTAGACCAGGCCCGGGTGGGCGTCGGGCAGGTAGCCGTGGTAGATCTCGTCGGTGTACTCGGGCAGCTCGATGCGCTCGATTTCGGTTTCGCCCGTGGCGTCGAACAGGCACAGCTCGACCTTGGTGGCGTTGGCCGAGAACAGGGCGAAGTTGACCCCAAGGCCGTCCCAGGTGGCGCCGAGGGGGAAGGGCAGGCCTTCGCGGATGCGCGACGGGGCGACGGAGCGGGTTTTCTTCGGGGTGCGGGGGCTCATGGCGGTCCTCATGGTCCGGGGGGAGGTGGCCATCGCGGGGCAAGCCCGCTCACACGCACGTGCACTCAGTGACTGAGGCGTGGGAGCGGCGGTGCGCCGATGCGACTTGCCCGGCGATGAGGCCGGTACAGGCTTGCAAAAGGCTCAACCAGCGGCAGGTTTCTTCGCCGCTCGCGGTTTTTTAGCCGCCGCAGCCGGCTTCACGCCCGGCAACGCCGCCACCTTGGGGTCTGCCGGTGGCTTGGGCTTGGCCGCTGTCTTCTTGCGTGGTGGCGCCTTGGGGGCCAGCGCTTCGGCCTCGGCCAGCTTGCGCGCCTTGTCCCAATGTTCCGCCTCGCGCCCCTCAGGCTTACCCTCCGACTCCCAGATCTGATACGCGAACTCGCGAATACGCTTTTCATCGACACTCATCACGACGCTCCTGAATACAGTTAGGCATGATCAATCAACACATTGACCGGAAACTCGGCCAGCACGGTGCTCAACATCAGCTCCCTTGAAGGGGTGACAGCACCGCCGCCGAAAAGTCCCGAACAGTTGGCAGGCGACAAGGCAAACGGCAGTACAAGCCGGGTATCGTCCCAGGTCTGTGCCGGGATCAACGGGGTGGCGGCCGGGCCCAGCAGGGCGCTGGCCAACCGTGGCACGACAATGATGGCGCGTTCGCCCTGGCCCAGGCGGGCAAAGGCCAGCACCTGGTCGGCGTGGCGGCCCTGTACGCTTAGCGGCAGGTAGGCGCCGCGCTGGAACAGCTCGGGATGGGCCTGGCGGGCGTCCAGCACGCGGGCCACCAGGGCCTGCTTGATGCGGCCATCGCGCCAGTGGGCGAGCAGCTCGGCCAGGGGCGTGCCGTCGTCGAGGCTGGCGCGCCTGGCCGGGTAGTCCACCGGGCGGCGGTTGTCCGGGTCGACCAGCGAGAGGTCCCAGTACTCGTTGCCCTGGTACAGGTCCGGCACGCCGGGGGTGGTCATGCGCAGCAGGCACTGCGCCAGGCCGTTCAAGGCGCCGGGGCAGGCCAGCCGCTGCGCGGTCTCATGCAGGGACTGGCGCAGCTGCTGGTTTTCCTCGTCCAGCAGCAGGCCGTCGACGTAGGCCGCGCAAGCACGCTCGTAGCGTTCGTTGGGGGCCGCCCAGCTACTGCGCAGCTTGGCTTCGCGCAGGGCCTTGCATTGCCATTGGCGAAGGCGTTCGGCGTAGCGTTTCAGGGCTTGCGGGTCATGTAGGTCGAGGTCCAGCGGCCAGCTGCCGAGCAGCGTCTGCAACAGCAGCAGCTCGTCGCCGGGGCTTGGCGCCTGCCCATCGTCCAGTTCCTCACGCAACGGCGCTGCCAGCTCGCGCCAGTGCTCGACACGGCTGGCCAGCCAGGGCGCGCGTTCGCTGAGCACGGCCAGCCGCGCGCGGCAGTCCTCGCCGCGTTTGTGGTCGTGGGTGGCGGTGGCCAGCAGGTTGTCGGGGAAGTCGCGCAGGCGGCGCTGGGCTTCGTTGTGGAACCAGGCCGTATCGGCGCCGAAACGCTCGGCGTCGAAGCCCACGTCGTTGCGCGACAGCAGCCGGGCGGATCGATAGAAGGCGGTGTCCTCCACGGCCTTGGCGGCGCTGGGAGCGGTCAGTTGCTGGAAGCGCACGCAGGCGTGGCGCAGGTGCTTGCGCGGCCGGCCCGGCGGCAGGTGCCGCCAGGATTGGCCACCGAGCCAGCGTTCGAGCTGATCGAGCAGTGGCCAGTCGGCCTCCCCCAGCGACTGCCGCGCCCCGGCCAGCGCCTGCTGGAAGAACGCCTCGTCCTCGGCGGGCCGGCCGCAGACATTGATGTAGGTGCGGTACACCGGGTAGTGCGCGACCAGCGCCTGCAGCGCCCGGCGAATGGCGCCGAGGGTGAGGTCGCGGGTCATCAGGTCGTCGCGGGCCACCTGCAGCAGGGCCTGGGCCACCGATTCGCAGTCGCCGGCCAGGCTGGCGTTGAGCACCAGGTGCCGGGCAATGCGCACCTCCTCGGGGAATTCGGGACGCTCGCTGGTGTTGCGCCATAGTTCGTCCAAGGCGGGCTGGCCCGCAGGGTCGTGCTGCAGCAGCGACACTTGGTTCATGAACTCGTAGCCGGTGGTGCCGTCGGTGAGCCAGTCGCGGTGCAGGTGTTCGCCCGCGCCGAGGATCTTTTCCACGTAGATCGGGAAGTGCGCCAGCGCGGCATCGACGGGGCGTCGAGCCAGCAGCGAATCGACCCGGCGGCGCAGGTTGCGGCAGTAGCGGCGCGGATCGGCGAGGCCGTCGATGTGGTCGATGCGCAGGCCATCGACCAGGCCGCGCTGGATCAGCTCGAACAGCTTGGCGTGGGTGGCCTCGAACACCACGGCACGCTCCACGCGCAGGCCGCCGAGTTCGTTGATGTCGAAGAAGCGCCGCCAGTTGATGTCGTCGGCGGCGGTGCGCCAGCTGGCCAGGCGGTAGGTCTGGCGCTCGAGCAGCAGGTGCAGGCGCTTGAAGCCTGCTTCGCCGCGGCTGTCGAAGGCAGAGAGGGCAGGTTGCGGATCCGCGCCGGCGGCGGCCAGGCGTACCAGTTCGTGGTGTAGCGGCTGGGCCTCGGCCAGAGGGTCGGCCGCCTCGCCGAGGGCGCTGAAATGCGCGGCCAGCGCCTGCAGGCGCGGGTCCTTGGCCTGGCCAAGGATGCGTGGATAGTCCAGTGGGCAGATCGGGAAACGGTGCTCATGGTGAGCGACTTCGAAGCGCCCGTGTTGTGCGTCGAAGGTCAGCGGGATCTCGCCGTTGTGCAGGGCGGCGCCATAGTCGCTACCGAGGAACGGCAGCAACAGCTGGCCGGCCAGCAACGGGTCGCTGGAATGCCACTGGATATCGAAGAATTCCGCGTAGGGGCTGCGCCGGCCCCAGGCCAGCAGGCTCTGCCACCAGGGGTTGTCGGCGCCGCCCACGGCCATGTGGTTGGACACAGTGTCGACGATCAGCCCCATGCCATGCTGGCGCAAGGCGGCCACCAGGCGTTCGAGCGCCGCCTCGCCGCCGAGTTCGGGACTGACCCGGGTCGGGTCGACCACGTCATAGCCGTGGCGCGAGCCTGCGCGGGCGGTGAGGATGGGCGAGGCGTAGAGGTGGCTGATACCCAGCCGGGCGAAATAAGGCACCAGCGGTACCGCGTGGTCGAGGGTGAAGTCGCTGTGCAGTTGCAGGCGCAGGGTCGCGGTCAAGGGTTTCATCGGTCACGCTCCCAGGCTTGTTCGCGGGCCTGGGCCAGCAGTTCCAGGCGCCGGGCGGCGTCCTCGTCGTCCAGCAGCTCGCGTACCGGCGCCTTGAAGCGGCGGCGCCAGTTGGGATGGCCGGTGGTGGTGCCGGGCAGGTTGGGTTGCTCGTCGCTGCCCAGCAGGTCCTCCAGCGGCACCAGCACCAACGGTGCGCGGGTATGGCCGACGTAGCGGATCGCCGCGTCGATCAGCGCCGAATCGTCGCGCAGTGGCCCGTAGTTCTGCTCCAGGGTACGGCGCAGGCCGTCGCGCTCCAGGGCCCGGGTATGGCGCCAGTGCAGCTCTGTGGCGGCGTCGATCAGTTGCAGGCGATGGCTCCAGTCGATGTCACGGCTGGCCAGCCAGCCGGCGAGTGGGGCCAGGTCATGGGTGCCGGTGGTGGCCAGGGCGTTGTCCGGCCAGTCGAGGATCGGCGTGAAGCGTCCGGGCGGCTGCTGCTCGAACGGCAGCACGCGCATGCCCAGCACGGCCTTGTCGGCCAGGCGCTCGCGCAGGCCCTCGGGCACGGTGCCCAGGTCCTCGCCAAGGATGATCGCCTGGTGTCGCGCTGACTCCAGCGCCAGCAGGCGCAGCAGGTCGTCCAGCGGGTAATTCAGGTAGGCGCCTTCACTGGGCCGGGCACCACGGGGGATCAGCCACAGGCGGCGCAGGCCCATCACATGATCGATGCGCAGGCCGCCGGCATGGGCCAGGTTGGCCCGCAGCATTTCGATGAAGGCGCGGTAGCCGTTGCGCCGCAGGCCTTCGGGAGAGAACGCGCAGATGCCCCAGTCTTGCCCGGCGCGGTTGAGGATATCGGGCGGGGCGCCGACGTTGAGTTCGGCCAGCAGTTCGTCCTGGCGGCTCCAGGCCTGGCTGCCGGCACCGTCGGCGCCCACTGCCAGGTCGGCGATCAGGCCCACGGCCATGCCGTTGCCGCGCGCCGCGTCCTGGGCCCGTTGCAGGCTGCGCTCGGCCAGCCACTGGCAGAAGGCATGGAACTCGACCCGGGCCGGGTAGGCGTTGGCGAAGGCCTCGACCTCGGGGTCGTAGGGGTTGTGCCAGGCCTTGGGCCAGTTGCGCCAGTCCGCGCCCAGGCCGCTGCTCACCGCTTCGGCCTGCAGTACTTCGAAGCGGCAGTGGTGTTCCAGTTGCTCGCCGGCACTGGCGCGGAAACTGTCGAAGTCCGCGCGCAAGGGGTGCTCGCCCTGGCTGAAGTGCCGGTAGAGCGCTTCGAGCAGACGCAGACGGGCATCGGCGGCTCTGGGCCAGTCCACCAGCGTATGCTGCTCCAGCGCTTCGAGGGTCGCCTCCAGGCCACAGGCCTCGATGGCCATGCGCACTTCGCGTTCGCCGAAGACCACGCCGGGGCTGGCATAGAGCACATTGAGCAGCAGGCGGCTGGACGGCGAATAGGGGCTGTAGTGGTGTTGGTCGAAGGCCGACAGGGTGTGGATCGGGCTGATGGCCAGGGCATCGGCGCCGCGCTCGGCGGCGTGGCGTGCCAGTTGTTCCAGTGCCAGGCAGTCGCCAAAGCCGCCATCGCCGGGGCGCCGCAGGCTGTACAGCTGCACGGCCAGGCCCCAGCAACGGGGCGGGGGTTGCTCCACGCAGTCTTGCAGGGCATGGCAACGCGCCGGTGCCACGGCCACGGTGCAGGTCCGGCCATCGATATCCAGGCGGTGGTAGCCCAGGGGCAACCCGGCCGGCAGCCGCGCCTGGGCGTCCAGGGTGAGGTTGCGCTGGCTGCCGTCTTCCAGGCTGCAGCGCACCTGGCTGGCGGCGCTGAAGTAACGCTGCAGGTCGAGGGGCTGGTCGATGTCAACGGTCAGCAGCGGTGGCAGGTGCTCGCTGTCTTCGGCCTGCTCCACGGCGCGCAGGCTGGCGTCGATGTCGGCGGCGTTGCCGGCCGGGTGGCCAAGGCCGGCGAGCACCTGGCGCAGCACGTCATCGCTGACCTGCTGCAGGCGGTTATTGGCGTCTATCCAGTCGCGGGCCAGGCCTGCCCGGGCGGCCAGGCGGTGAAGGGGCTCTGCGCTCATGGCGTCTCCTGGTCAGGGGGCAGCAGGCTCACCACGCAGCTGTGCGCGGCGAGGCTAGAGTCGGGGTGGGCGTTGTCGCTGCTGTCGAACAGGCGGCGGGGCAGTGCCGGCAAGGTGACCGGCTGGGGTTGGGCATCGAGATTCAGGTCGATGCGCAACTGCTGGCCGTCGCCCAGGCGCCAGCGGGCGGTCAGCGCCTTGGCGCCGAGTACCTCGCAGCCCTCGGCGCGAGTGCCGGGCAGATGTGGGGTGACGTGACGCCTGCGCAGTTCGAGAAGTTGCTGGTATAGGCCGTGCCAGCCGGCCAGCACCTCCTGTTGCCGCGGCCGGGAGGTCTCGAAGGTGGCCTCGGCATTGGGGTCGGGTATCTGCTCGCGCTTCTGCGGGTCGGCGAAGGCCTCGAAATGAGCGAACTCACCCCGGCGACCTTCGCGCACGGCGTCGGCCAGCGCGTCGTGGAAGTCGGTGAAGAACAGGAACGGCTTGCGGCTGCCGTCGTCGTCGCCCATGAACAGCAGCGGGATCATCGGTGCCAGCAGCAGCAGGGTAGTGGCGGCCTTCAGCGCCTGCGGCGGGCAGAGCCGGGACAGCCGCTCGCCCAGGGCGCGGTTGCCGACCTGGTCGTGGTTTTGCAGGAACAGCACGAAGGCGCTGGGCGGCAGATGGCCGCTGGGCTCGCCGCGGGGCCTGCCGTGGCGGTCGGGCTGGCCCTGGAACACGAAACCCTCGGCCAGGCAGCGCGCTAATTGTTCGATCGGCCGGTCCTTGTAGTCGGCGTAGTAGCCTTCGGTTTCGCCGGTCAGCAATACGTGCAGGGCGTTGTGGCCGTCGTCGTTCCATTGTGCGTCGAAGCCTTGCTCGAGCAGCATGGCCTGATTGTGCTCGTTCTCCAGCACCAGCCAGACCTGCCGCCCGGGCTCGACCGTGGCGCGTACCCGCTGGGCCAGTTCGACGAGAAAGTCCGGCTGGTCGATGGCGTGCACGGCGTCCAGGCGCAGGCCGTCGCAGCGGTAGTCGCACAGCCACATCAGGGCGTTCTGGATGAAGAACTCGCGCACCTCGGCGCGGCGGAAGTCGATGGCCGCGCCCCACGGGGTCTGGCGGTCTTCACGGAAGAACGGGCTGGCGTAGCGGTGCAGGTAGTTGCCGTCCGGGCCGAAGTGGTTGTAGACCACGTCCACCAGCACCATCAGCTGCTGGCCATGGGCGGTGTCGACCAGCGCGCATAGGTCCTGGGGGCGGCCATAGCTGTGCTGGGGGGCAAACGGCAGCACGCCGTCATAGCCCCAGTTGCGCTCACCGGGGAACTGCCCCAGCGGCATCAGCTCGATGGCGCTGATGCCCAGCCCGGCTAGGCGTGGCAGCACCTGGGCCACGCCGTGGTAGCCATCAAACAGGCCCACGTGCAGCTCCTGGATCACCGCTTCGTGCCACGGACGGCCTTGCCACGCGTGGCGCCACGGGTAGTGGCTGATGTCCACCAGCTCGCTGGGCCCATGCACGCCCTCGGGCTGGCAGCGCGAGGCCGGGTCGGCCACCCGCAGCTCATCGTCGATCACGAACTGATAGCGCTCGCCCGCCTGGCAGGGGGCGACGCCTGTGTACCAGCCATCGTCGTCGGGCAGCAGTGCCACGGGCGGCTGTTGGCCGATCGCCACGCTCACGCTGCGCGCATCCGGCGCCCACAGGGCGAAGCGCGCCGACGTGGCGTCCAGCAACTGTGCGCCATGCTTGTGCATCGTCGGCTCTCCGCTCAGTAATGGGCGTGCTGCGTCTGCTTCACCAGGTCTTCGTACAGGCGCGCATAGGGTTCCACCGCCTGGCACCAGTTGAATGGCTGGGTCATCGACAGGCAGCGCATGGCATTGAGCAGGTGCTTCTTGCCGTACACATAGAAGGCGCGGCCCAGGGCCTCGCGATAGCTGTCCTCGGTGGAGTCGTTGAACAGGAAACCGGTCACGCCGTTCTCGATGGTGTCGGCCAGCCCGCCGGTGTTGCGCGCCACCGGCAGCGAGCCGAAGCGTTGGGCGTACATCTGGCTCAGGCCGCAGGGCTCGTAGCGCGACGGCATCAGCAGGAAGTCGCTGCCTGCGAACATGCGCCGGGCGTCGGTCTCGTTGAAACCGATGCGCACGCCGATGCGGCCGGGGTGACGCAGGGCCAGTTCGCGCATGGCCTGCTCTTCCTCCGGTTCGCCACGGCCGATGATGGCGATCTGGCCGCCTTGTTCGACGATGTAGTCGGCCACCCCCAGGGTCAGGTCCAGGCCTTTCTGGTAGACCAGCCGCGAAACCACGGCGAACAGCGGCCCCTCGCTTGCTTGCAGGCCGAACAGCGCGCGTACCTGGTCGGCATTGCGCGCCTTGCCCTCCCAGTCGTTGATGCTGAAGTTGTGGTCCAGGTGCTGGTCGGTGGCCGAGTCCCAGCTTTCGTCGATACCGTTGGGGATGCCGCCGAGCAGTCCCTGCTGGGCCTTGCTGGCGAGGAAACCATCCAGGCCGCAGCCGAACTCAGGGGTGGTGATCTCCCGGGCGTAGGTGGCGCTGACCGTGGTGATATGGCTGGCGTACGCAAGCCCGGCCTTGAGGAACGAAAGCTTGCCGTAGAACTCCATGCCTTCCTGCTGCATGGCGTGGTCGGGGATCGCCAGTTCCGGGCTGCAGCCGCGGCTGTACACGCCCTGGTAGGCCAGGTTGTGGATGGTGAACAAGGTCGGGGTGCTCAGGCCGCGCCAGTGCATGTAGGCCGGGGCCAGCCCGGCCGGCCAGTCGTGGGCGTGCACCAGGTCGGGGCGCCAGTGGGCCATGCCTTCGCCGGCGGCGATTTCCGCGGCGGCCAGGCCCAGTCGGGCGAAGCGGATATGATTGTCGGGCCAGTCGCGACCGTTGTTGGCGCCGTAGGGCGTGCCGTCGCGCTGGTACAGCTCGGGGCAGATCAGCACATAGATCACCAGGCCGTCGGCCAGATCCATGCGGCCGATCTTGCACGGCGGCAGCGCGGCGTGGCCGCCCAGCTCGCCAACGATGTGAATGGGGTTGTCGCTCTCGACCACCTGGCGGTAGCCGGGGATCAACACGCGCACATCGTGCAGGTGCGCCAGGGCACGAGGCAGGGCGGCGGAGACGTCGCCCAGGCCGCCGGTCTTGACCAGGTCGGCGATCTCCGAGGTGACGAACAGGATCTTGCGCTTGTTCGGATTGTGCTGGCGCTGCGCGCCGGGTGCCTTGACTGTCGGGGCGAGTGCCGATGGCAGCGGCTCGCGGTTATCCGGGTTGAATGACTCTACGTGAGGTTCGACAGCGGCACTGATCATACTTCTCTCCGTCCCTTGTTCTGTTTGCTTGGCGTTGGCTCGTGGGTCTGCTCTCTGATCGTTGTTGCATCTTCGTAGTGCGTTCCTTGCCCCAGATTCGTGCGCGCAGGCACGGCACGCTCGGCATTCCCGCCGAAAGACGTATGGACTGGTTGGGGTGTGCGGGCCTGGCGTCAGGCAGTCCTTTGCGTCGGCCCTACTTAAGTCCTGACCTGCCCGTGTTTTGGAAAGTTCGACTTTTTTACGTCACTTTTTCCGAGCAAAACGCGGGCCGAAACTGGAGTGTAGGAGACGAAACGCAAGTAAAGTGACCCGTTGGTCATTTTTGTCGCGACGGTTTACCCGCGCAAACGTTGGCGAGTTGTTGCAAAATATGAGGCTAGCCAGCGTAGGCGTAGCGGATTCGCGACAGACGCGGCACAACGCAATCAGGAAGGGAAGCTGAGGCGAGGTGGGAGCCTGGCAGCTCCCACACAGAGGGGCGGTGTATCAGAGGCCGGCGGCCTTGCCTTGCACACGGGCCTGCTCGAGCAGCAGGTTCAGCTGGGCGACCTGCTGGCGCAGGTGATCGCGCTCATCCTTCAACTGGCGCAGCTCATCGCGGCGCACGGTGACATAGAGGGTCTGGGTGGGAGTGGCAGGCATCAGGGTTCCCATGGGCACACCTCGCATGGCTGGTGACATTTTGAAGCGTAGACGCTTCACGCGGCGCGCATTCTGAATTCTTTGCAGGTCCTTGGGAACTTTTTTGTTTATCGTTGTCGCCCCGTTCGTCGGTGAACCCTACGCCAGAACGCTGGACTAATCTGAAATCTTCAATTGTTGTAAAGCAAAACCAACGGGAGCGTCGGCACATGCAACTGGGAATCATCGGGCTTGGCCGCATGGGCGGCAATATCGCAAGGCGCCTGATGCGCGCAGGTCACAGCACTGTGGTCCACGATCGCAACCGCGAAGCCATCACCACCCTGGAAGGCGAGGGGGCCGTCGGCGCCCACGACCTCGGTGCGCTGGTGCAGAAACTCAAGGCGCCGCGCGCGGTGTGGGTCATGCTGCCCGCCGGCGAAATTACCGAGCAGACCATCGCGCAACTGGCCGACCTGCTCGAGCCGGGCGACGCCATCATCGATGGTGGCAATACCTTCTACAAGGACGACGTGCGCCGCGCCGCCGAGCTGGGCAAGCGTGGCCTGCACTACCTCGACGTCGGCACCTCCGGCGGCGTCTGGGGCCTGGACCGTGGCTACTGCATGATGATCGGCGGCGAGAAGGCGGTGTTCGAGCGCCTGGAACCGCTGTTCAAGGCCCTCGCCCCGGGCGTCGGCGACATTCCGCGCACCCAGGGCCGCAGCGGTGAGCACGAGCGCGCCGAGCATGGTTACATCCACGCTGGTCCGCCCGGCGCCGGTCACTACGTGAAGATGGTGCACAACGGCATCGAGTACGGCCTGATGCAGGCCTACGCCGAAGGTTTCGACCTGCTGCGCAGCAAGGGTGGTCCGGAGTTGCCGGAAGAGCAGCGCTTTGACCTCAATGTGGCCGAGATCGCCGAAGTGTGGCGCCGCGGCAGCGTGGTCACTTCCTGGCTGCTGGACCTGACCGCCGACGCACTGGTCGCCGACCCGCAACTGACCGAATTCAGCGGCTCGGTTTCCGACAGCGGCGAAGGGCGCTGGACCATCGATGCCGCGGTCGAACAGGCTGTGCCGGTGCCGGTGCTGTCCAGCGCGCTGTTCGCCCGCTTCCGCTCGCGCCAGCAGCAGGGCACCTACGGTGACAAGATCCTCTCCGCCATGCGCCTGGGCTTCGGCGGCCACGTCGAGAAAAAGAAGGACTAGATGACTAAACCGACCATCCCCGCGGCGCCGCCATGCACCTTGTTCCTGTTCGGCGCCAACGGCGACCTGGTCAAGCGCCTGCTGATGCCGGCGCTGTACAACCTCAGCCGTGACGGCCTGCTCGACCGCAACCTGCGTATCGTCGGGGTCGACCACAACCCGGCCACGGCCGAGGACTTTGCCGCGCGCCTGCATGCTTTCATGCAGGCGCGGGACAAGGGCGCGGAAGGGAGTGCCAAGTGCCTGGACGAAAAGCGCTGGGCGCGCCTGGCCAAGCGCCTGGACTATCAGACCGGCGACTTCCTCGACCCCGAGACTTACCAGGCCCTGGCTCGGCGCATCGCTAAAACCGGCCATGGCAATGCCATTTTCTACCTGGCCACCTCGCCACGCTTCTTCCCCGAGGTGGCCCAGCGCCTGGGCGACGCCGGCCTGCTCGACGAGTCGGGCGGCGGCTTTCGCCGGGTGGTGGTGGAGAAACCCTTCGGCACTGACCTTGCCAGCGCCGAAGCGCTCAACGCTTGCCTGCTCAAGGTGATGAACGAGCGGCAGATCTACCGCATCGACCATTACCTGGGCAAGGAAACCGTGCAGAACATCCTGGTCAGCCGTTTCTCCAACGGCCTGTTCGAATCGTTCTGGAACAATCATTACATCGACCACGTGCAGATCACCGCCGCCGAAACCGTCGGCGTCGAGACGCGCGGGGCGTTCTACGACAATACCGGCGCCCTGCGCGACATGGTGCCCAACCACCTGTTCCAGCTGCTGGCGATGGTCGCCATGGAGCCGCCGGCGGCCTTCGGCGCCGATGCGGTACGCGGTGAAAAGGCCAAGGTGATCGGCGCCATTCGCCCTTGGTCGCAGAAAATTGCCCTGCGCAATTCCGTGCGTGGCCAGTACGGCGCCGGCAAGCAGGGCCGCAAGAAACTCCCCGGCTACCGCGAGGAGGCCAATGTCGCCCCGCACAGCCAGACCGAGACCTATGTCGCCCTCAAGGTGATGATCGATAACTGGCGCTGGGCGGGGGTGCCGTTCTACCTGCGTACCGGCAAGCGCATGAGCGTGCGCGACACCGAGATCGCCATCTGCTTCAAGCCGGCGCCCTACGCGCAGTTCCGCGAAAGCGAACTGGAGCGGCCCAAGCCCAACTACCTGAAGATCCAGATCCAGCCCAACGAAGGCATGTGGTTCGACCTGCAGGCCAAGCGCCCGGGGCCGGAGCTGGTGATGGAGAATGTCGAGCTGGGTTTCGCCTACAAGGACTTCTTCAAGATGACCCCGGCGACCGGCTACGAGACATTGATCTACGACTGCCTTACCGGTGACCAGACCCTGTTCCAGCGCGCCGACAATATAGAGAACGGTTGGCGTGCCGTGCAGCCGTTCCTCGATGCCTGGGCGGCCGAGGGGGGCGAGGTGCATGAGTATGCGGCGGGAGAGGATGGCCCCGAGGCCGGCGACGAGCTGCTGGCGCGGGACAAGCGCGAGTGGCATAAGCTGGGGTGAGCCTGCAGCGACCTACCGCCGTTGGCGGTAGGTGCGCAGGTGTGCCCTACAAGGTGAACGACAGGGCCGAGAACACCATCCCGCCACTGCCCGCCCAGCCCATGCAGAACTGACCTTGCTCGGCTTCGCCCCGGCTCATCGCATCAAAGATGCCGAAGGGAATCGATGCGGTAATGATGTTGCCGGTCTTGTGCCCGACGTGATGCAACTTGTGATCGACGCCGATCATCTGGCCAATATGTTCCCACATCTTTGGCGAACCGGTATGGATGAACACTTTGTGCACGTCGTCCGCAGTAAGCTTCTGCAGGTTGAAGACTTTTATCGCTTCGTTGCGACCGTCTTCGTGCAAGGCGGCGGCATAGGAGTTGAACTGATACTGGCCGCCGGTAGGTTCGATCCTGGCAATATCCTCCTCGTTGCAGAACAGTTTCCAGTCCGGCAACGAGATCGTCGACAAGTCACTCAGGTCAGGTCGGTTGATGTACGAGAACTTGAAGTTATCCGCTGCCTCGTTACTGAGGATGGTGACAACGGCGGCTTCACCGATGGTAAAGCTCGGGAATTTGTAGGCCAGTTCGGCCGGCGACTGCAGCGAGAAGTTCTTGGGCATCACCGGCCCGCCCGCCGACATGCCGAACTCCATGTTGACGATGGCGGCGTAGCGGATTTCACCCGCTTGCATCTTGCTGTTGATGACGTCCATGGCCGTCACCCAGCCGTTGCAGGCGTCGACCACATCGAAGTTGCGGCAGTTCAGGCCCAGCGCCTTGGCGATGAAGGTACTGTTGGCCGGCTCGATGAAGCCACGGGTGACATTGGGATAGATCAGCAGGTCCAGGTCGGCCTTGCCGATATTGGCCTGGGCCAGCGCCGCATCGAACGCCGCCTCCATCAATTGCATCGGCGTCTCGTCAGCCGCCAGCCAATGGCGTGTGTCGCTGCCGCTTTTTTCCAGCAACTTGCCGATGGTCTTCAGTGTTTTCGGCAAGTCTTCCTGGAAGGTGTCCCGGGAGTGTTCTTCCACCAGGTTGATCACGTCCTGGTTGCTGACGCAGCGTGAGGGCAGTATTCCGGATAAACCGACAATCTTCATATAACGTCCTTGTTGAAAGTAGAGACTCAGCGCACTGGTTGCGCAGGGGTAGAAGCTTATTCATCCTGAAAAGCAACCACTGGCCCAGTATTTCTAACACAGCGCAACAGTGGGTCTGTGCCGTGGATCAATGTTCTTGCGCATCGATTCGACCGCCTCGGTAACCTGCACAGAGTGCAGCTCAACGGAACCTGCAATCCCGCTTCGGCATCCAAACTCACGCCCACCGCCTGAGGATCCGAGATGCCCGCCCTGATCGAAGACTACGCCCTCATCGGCAACTGTCGCAGTGCCGCCCTGATCAACCGCGACGGCGCCCTCGACTGGCTGTGCCTGCCACGCTTCGACGCTCCCGCGGTGTTCGCCGCATTGCTGGGCAACGAGGAAAACGGCCGTTGGCGCATCGCCCCCAGCGACCCGGTCGAACACAGCGCCCGCCGCTACCTCGACGACACCCTGGTACTGGAAACCACCTGGACCACCGCCAGCGGTCGCGCCCGTGTGCTCGACTGCATGCCCCTGGGCGAATCCAATGCTGTGTTGCGCATTGTCGAGGGCCTGGCCGGCGAGACGGCGTTCGAGATGGACCTGGTGCTGCGCTTCGACTATGGCCGCAGCGTGCCCTGGGTGGAGAAGCTCGACCCGCTGACCCTTAGCGCGGTTGCCGGCCCCGATCGCCTGATCCTGCGCAGCAGCACCGAGACCCATGGCCGGGACCACCACAGCGTCGCCCGGTTTCGCGTGCGCGCCGGTGAGCGCCAGGTGTTCAGCCTTTGCCACCAGCCCTCGCACCTGCCTGTGCAGCCCGGTTGCGATGTCGACCACGACCTCGAGCAGACCATCAACCAATGGCAGGCCTTCGCCGCCCGCTGCCCCGACGTTGGCCCGTACACCGAGCGGGTACGCCGTTCGCTGCTGACCCTCAAGGCCATGACCTACGCGCCCACCGGGGGCATGGTCGCCGCCGTCACCACCTCGCTGCCCGAGCGTGTCGGCGGCGAGCGCAACTGGGACTATCGCTACTGCTGGCTGCGCGACGCGACCATGACCTTGCTGGCGCTGATGAACCTCGGCTACTTCGACGAAGCCCAGGCCTGGCGCGAGTGGTTGCTGCGCTCGGTGGCGGGCAACCCCGAGCAGATGCAGATCATGTATGGGCTGGCGGGGGAGCGCGACCTGCCGGAGTTCAGCCTGCCCTGGCTCCCCGGTTACGAGCATTCGCAGCCGGTGCGGGTCGGCAATGCCGCTTCCGAGCAGTTGCAGCTGGATATCTACGGCGAACTGGCCGACGCCATGACCCAAGCCATCAAGGGCGGGCTGCCGCGGCATCCGCGCAGCGCCGCCATCGCCCGCTCGATCCTGCCGTACCTTGAAAGCATCTGGCGCGAGCCCGACGAGGGGCTGTGGGAGGTGCGCGGCGGTCGCCAGCACTTCGTGCACTCCAAGGTCATGGCCTGGGTTGCCTTCGACCGCTCGGCGAGCCTGGCCGACACCACCGAGGAAGGGCGTGAACGGGGGCGACATTACCGCCAGGTGGCGGACCAGATCCGTGACGAGGTCTGCCGCCGCGGGCTGGATGCCGACGGGCGCCACTTCGTCCAGGCCTACGGTTCGACCGAGCTGGACGCGAGCCTGCTGCAGATCGCCCTGACCGGCTTTCTGCCGGCCGACGATCCACGTTTCCTGCGCACCCTCGAACAGATCGAAACCCGCCTGCTGCGCAACGGCCTGCTGCTGCGCTATGACAGCGATAGTTGCAGCGACGGCCTGACGCCAGGGGAGGGGACGTTCCTGGTGTGTTCGTTCTGGTTGGCGGATGTCTACGTGCTGCTGGGGCGGCAGGAGGAGGCACAGGGGCTTTATGAGCGGCTCACGGCCTTGTGCAATGACGTGGGATTGCTGGCCGAACAGTACGACCCGGTGGGCAAACGAATGTTGGGGAATTTTCCGCAGGCGTTCAGCCATATCGGCATCATCAATACCGCGTTGAACCTGCACCGGGCGCAGTGTCCGGTGCGGGATCGGGCGAAATGCGGTGACTGAGCCTGCGATTTCTGACACTGGGCTATCAGCTTTTCCTTATTGCTTGTAGTCCATTTCCGAATCATTCTTTTGCCACCTTTAAGCCATTGCTACGGTCTTCCTTGCAACCTAGGCTCCCCTGGTCGTTGCCAATTCAGCGACCGGGTCTGCAAACCCGTGCCAAAGAAGGAGGACGCCGTTGCCAGGCTTCAGGTGCATCACCGCACTGTGAGGTTTGTTTCATGGTGGCTGCGTACGGGAGGTCTTCAGACCTGCCGGGTTACCTTCTTCTGCCCCGGTTTTTGCAGCCTGTACGTAGTCACCACCCCTCCACTGCAAAGGAAGGATGGCGACCTATCTTTAACTGCAGGAGAAGTCGAAATGTTGAAGATCGTCCCCGATCCACCCCCAACCAATCCTTCCCCTCATCACCTCGAAGACACCCTGATTCAGGCGGCGGAATACGTGCGCTGCGCCCTTATCGTGGCCCATCAGTCGGTATTGGTCTCGCATCCGCATTCGCTCGGAGCAACACTGGCGCTGACGGCGGTGCATGAGATGGAAACCGTACGCGCACTGCTGGACTCGGCGTTGGCGCAGGTACAGATACCAGGTGAGCCGCAGACACGGCATTGAGGTGGCGCATCCAGCGGGCAGGCAACGTTTGATGTGTGAACGACTGTCGAGGATCGGCCATGCCTGCGGGAATGTCGGCAGCGACACTATCACGGGGCAAGCACGTAGGCAGGGCACGACATCTTTATCGGCAGGGTGTGACGCATGGGGTCACGCTCCGGTTTCGTCGCATGGAACGGATGCGTGCCCCATGATCATCAGCTTTCGCCACAAAGGCCTGCGGCTCTTCCACGAAACGGGTAATACCCGCGGCATTCAGGCTGCCCATGTCCAGCGACTGCGGCGACAGTTGCAGTTCCTCGACAGTGCCGTGGTCGCCGAGGACATGAATGTGCCTGGCTGGCAGTTGCACCCGCTCAAAGGAGAGCGGCTCAGTTTCTGGTCGATAAGCGTGTCCGGCAATTGGCGCCTGGTATTCCGTATCACAGGCTTTGATGTCGAACTGGTCGACTAGCTCGACTACCACTGACAAGGGGCAAAAATCATAGCTATGCGCAACCCGCCTCACCCTGGCGAAACCCTGCGTGAAGATGTCCTGCCGACCTTGGGCCTGACGGTCAAGGCGTTCGCCGAGCATCTGGGTTTCTCGCGTGAGGCGCTGTCGCGGGTCCTTCATGGCCGAGCGGCGGTTTCTCCGGACCTGGCGGTACGCCTGGAAATGGCCGGCATCAGCACGGCGTGGCTGTGGCTGACGGTCCAGGTCGACTACGACATCTGGCAGGCGCGCCAGCGTCAGCAGCCTGTGATCAAGCGGCTTCACCAGGCGGCCTGAAGCTCCTGCAAAGAGCAGCAACGCATGCGTGCTAAAGGTCACGCAAGGTCAGGGAGCTGACTGATGAGATGCCTGTACTTCCTGTTGTCGCTGCTGTTGCTGATGCCCGCCACCATGGCCAATGACGGCGACGGCACAGAACCTGCCCCAGCGCAGCTGACGGTTGCCAACCGCACAATCTTCACCTTTCGCGCCAGCGTGCTTGGCGAACCTCCGGCAGTGCGTGTGCAGCGCTCCGGACGGTGGTCGACGAGGCCCTGCGTGGTGCCGAAGGGCTGACGCAGCATTACCTGGGTGACCCAGCACAGGAAAAATGGGTAGCGCCCGAGCGCTTGTACTGCGCGCCAGCGCAGGCGCCAGATGCTGCGAAGTTCGATGTGCCTCGTTAGTTAGCAAGGCAATCCTGAAGGCCAAGCAACGCAGAGTCCTGCTCAAGGGCGGCCAGGTGGCGAGGCCGGACATCACGCGGTTGGGCGTGCGCAGGGGATGCCTGCTGCTGGAAATGGACCGATGGCTTTTTGATTCTATTCTTGGATTGGTCTGTCAACCCGCATGAACAGGGAGGTATCAAAATGAGAGTGGAACTACTCGCTGTGATGCTCGTGCTGAGCTCGAACGCTGTTGCCCAGGACTGGGGGAAATTCTCCAGCCCCCTCAATGTCGAGCTATTACCGACTCAGCGCGATATTCGCTTGCTTCAGGACTTCACCTACACCGGGCCACGGCCGGGAAAAGTATTCTGGCTGGCGCCCAAGAACACGATATCCGATGGCGCATCCATACCCAGAGTCGCCTGGAGTGTTGTTGGGGGACCGTTGGATGGTCCGTATCGGCAGGCAGCCATCATTCATGATGTGGCGTGCGTGAAGCGAACACGGAGTTGGCAGGATACCCATAGAGCTTTTTATACGGGCATGAGGGCCGCTGGAATCGGGGAGACTCAAGCCAAGGTCATGTATGGCGCGGTCTATCACTTCGGGCCGCGTTGGGCGGAGCCGGAGTTCGTCAAGATACCCAGGACACGAACTGCAACCTTCGCCACTGAGTTCGCCCAATTCAAAGCGACGTTACCGCCTGGTAAAAAAGCTGAGTTGATAAGCGACGGTCGAGTGATATCCAGAACTGTCTCGGATGGATTATTCACACGTGAGTCGATAGACGAAGTTGTAGGTGCCGTGGTCGAAGTGCGCGAAGTGCAACCGCCTGTCACGCAAGCGGCCTTCGACAAGATGCGCGGTGAAATCGAGCGGAGCAACCCAAGCCTGGATGAGATCGAGAAGTTGCCCGTCTCGAACCTGTAGCGCGATCAATCATGGTTATCTGTCATTCAGTGACCTGAAAACGCAAAGCCCGGGCCATGAGCCCGGGCTTTTTTCAACGAGGTGTCCCGCTGTGGTCAGGCCACTGCCTCACGACCGGCACTGGCCACCTTGGTATGGCGCAAGGTCGGAATCAGGAACGCAATCGCCAGCACGCACGCGCTGACCAGCATCACGAAGCCACCGTCCCAGCCGAAGTGGTCGACGGTGTAGCCCATCGCCGCGCTGGCCGCGACCGAGCCGCCCAGGTAACCGAACAACCCGGTGAAGCCTGCCGCGGTACCGGCGGCTTTCTTCGGCGCCAGTTCCAGCGCCTGCAGGCCGATCAGCATCACCGGACCGTAGATCAGGAAGCCGATGGCGAACAAAGCGATCATGTCGATGGTCGGGTTGCCCGGCGGGTTGAGCCAGTACACCAGGGTGGCCACGGTGACCAAAGCCATGAACACGATGCCGGTCAGGCCACGGTTGCCGCGGAAGATCTTGTCGGACATCCAGCCGCACAGCAGGGTGCCGGGGATGCCGGCCCACTCGTAGAAGAAGTAGGCCCACGAGGTGGTGTCGACGCTGAAGTGCTTGGCTTCCTTCAGGTAGGTCGGCGCCCAGTCCAGCACGCCGTAGCGCAGCAGGTAGACGAACACGTTGGCCAGGGCGATGTACCACAGCAGTTTGTTGCACAGCACGTACTGGACGAAGATCTGCTTGGCGCTGAACTCCTGCTCGTGGCTCTCATCGTAGCCTTCGGGGTAGTCGTTCTTGTACTGCTCGACCGGCGGCAGGCCGACCGATTGGGGGGTGTCGCGCATGGTGGCGAAGGCGAACACGGCCACCAGCACGGCGACCGTGGCGGGCACATAGAAAGCCGCATGCCAGTCGTTGGTCCAGGCCAGGCCCAGCAGGAACAGCGGGCCGATCAGGCCGCCGCCGACGTTATGGGCGACGTTCCACACCGACACCACGCTGCCGCGCTCCTTCTGCGACCACCAGTGCACCATGGTCCGGCCGCTTGGCGGCCAGCCCATGCCCTGGGCCCAGCCGTTGATGAACAGCAGCACGAACATGATCGTCACGCTGGACGTGGCCCAATGCGCGAAACCGAAAATGAACATCACCCCGGCCGAGATCAGCAGGCCGAAGGGCAGGAAGTAGCGTGGGTTGGAGCGGTCCGAGACCAGGCCCATGAGGAACTTGGACAAACCGTAGGCGATGGCGATGGCGGAGATCGCCAGGCCAAGCTGGCCGCGGGTGTAGCCCTCTTCCTCGATGAGGTAGGGCATGGCCAGGGAGAAGTTCTTGCGCAGCAGGTAGTAGCCGGCATAGCCGAAGAAGATCCCGGCGAAGATTTGCCAGCGCAGGCGGCGATAGGTGCTGTCGACACGCTCGTCGGGCAGCGACGCCTGGTGCGCGGCAGGGCGGAAGAAGGCAAACATGTGAAGCTCCCAGCTTGTTATAGGTATGCGAAAGCGAATATTACATTTTCGTTACGGAAAAAATCTCGGTTTTAGGCCGGGTGGTTGTTCTTTTGTGAAAGCCTGCGCATGGGTGATTACGGCAGCGCAAGGCATCCTCTGACATTGATGATGGCGATTGGCTACGCACTGGTCAGTTGTGGACCACTTTTCCGGCTCTACTACGGACGGAAGAGCCAATCCCATGGATATTCACGCAACGCCAATCGACCGCGCCACGCTGCTGCCCCACCTGCACCTCGGTCAGGAAAATCATCCCGGCTGGCCCTCGGTGCTGTTCGGCACCACGGCCCGTGCCGGGACCTCGGTTGACGCCTCGCTCGCGGTCTTTCATTTCAAGCGGTTCCTGTTGTGTAGCGGTCGCCTGGACGCTGCCCGCTATGTGCGTGATCGAGCGCGTCTGGCCTGGTGTGACCTGGATCACTATGTGTTGTACCTGCCGCTGCAACGTGGGCTGGCCGGCGGCAATGGCCTACGCGTGCGCGTGCAGGATGTAGTGGTGCTGGACCTGGCCCAGCCGGCGGCATTCGGCATGGCCGCAGGCGAGGGGCTGAGCCTGGTCATCCCGCGCGTAGTGGTGCCCCATGCCAAGGGGCAACTCCATGGCCTGCGATTGTGCCGGCAAAGCACGATGGGCGGCCTTCTGGGGCGCCTGCTGGCGTCGCTGGCGGTGGCCGCACCGCGCCTGACCGAGGATGACTGCACACGGCTGACCGAGCCCTTGCTCCATGTGATCGCCGCGTGCCTGGCCAGCGCGGTGACCGACCCTGCGCTTGTCGTACCGGACGCCGAGACCTTGGGGCGGCGCGCCCGTCGTTACATCGAGGGCAACCTGCAGCGTGACGACCTTACCCCGGCCGTTGTGGCCAAGGCACTGGGTACCTCGCGCAGCCAGTTGTACCGGGCGTTCGAACCGTTCGGCGGGGTAGCGCGCTATCTGCTGCAACGGCGTCTGCGGCGTTGCCTGCTGGCGTTGGGCGAGCCCGCCAATGCCGGGCGGCGTATCGGCGACCTGGCTTATGTCTACGGGTTCACCGACGAAGGGCATTTCAGCAAGGCGTTTCGCAAGGCCTTCGGCCTGTCGCCCCGTGCCGCCCGGAGGGCGCTGCAGCGCGGTGAGCTGAGTGCCAGTTACGCCGCGGCGAGCGGCGCGCACGCCCCGCCTTCGCTGGCCCGTTGGCTGCATGAGCTGGCTGGCCAGTAACCCCCGCATCCTGGGACGGCTGACCAGGTTTTTGGGACGCCCAGCCCCGGACAGAGCGTGGCCCTGACCGTAATCTGGATTCAACGGGTAACCCAACCACCCTTCAATCCGGTGCCGTCGTCAGGGCCTGAACCTGCAACGCACGAACTGCGAAGCCACCCGGACGGCATCGGCACCGCAACAGACAAGGAGCGTCGGACGTGGCGAATCAATCCCTCCACCACCTCATCCAGAGCATCGCCGGCGCGGTCGCAGAGGCGCAGGACAAGATCCAGCGTTTTCAGGTATCGACCGTGCGCCAGTACTTCGACGAAGACAACCGACCGGTGAGCATCGATGTGCGCCTGCCGTCCCATTCGCCCGAAGCGCGCGAAGGCGAGGAGCGCGTGGTGCGTGTGCCGCTGCTGTCGCTGGTGGGGGCACGGCTGATGGCCGTCAAGGACATGGAAATCTCGTTCGAGGTAGGGCTGAACGCCGATGACGGCTCGGCGGCGAACGTCGGACCGGCCAATGCCGGCGCCGATGGCTCGGGCTGGCCGAGCGAGAACCACAAGGCTCTGAACGTCGACCTGGGCGTTCGCCGCAATGGTGAAGGCGGGCCACTGGCGCGCGTCACCCTCAAAGTCGAAACCCAGCCCCCGTCGGAGGGGATGGCTCGGCTGCTGCAAAACCTCGATAAATTGATCTAGGAGACACAGAAATGGCTAACTTCTCGATGGGTGACCAGTTCCGCGGCCTGCCCATGGGCGACCTGATCGGTGGTCCGCTGACCGCCGCCTGCGACGCCCAGGTCCGCCTGGCCAACGCTACCGCCGACTTCATCAAGGTGATCGGCTTCCTGCCACCGGCGCCTGACCCGAACAACACCGACCCCAACCGGGTGGGTGATGTGCGTACGGTCAGCTTCCGCTTCGACCGTCCCTCCACCAGCAAGCCCGACGACGGCACCATCCCCATGGAACGGGTCGAGTTGGAAGTACCGCTGCTGGCGGTGGTCAAGGTGCCGAACCTGTCGATCAACAAGGTCGACATCACCTTCGACATGGAGGTGAAGAACTCCGAGCAATCGCGCGAAGCCACCGACGCCCAGGCGGCGATGTCGGCCGAGGCCAGTGTGGGCTGGGGGCCGTTCAGCGCCAAAGTCAACATCTCAGGCTCGGTGTCCTCGCACAAGGAGAACACCCGTTCCACCGACCAGTCGGCCAAGTACCACGTCGAGGTGCACGCCGCCGACGACGGAATGCCGGAAGGGCTGGCCCGGGTGCTGGACATGATCTCGCAGTCGGTTGCGCCAAAAGCCATCACCCAGCAGTAAAGGGTGAGCGGCCCAGCGTCAGCCCTGGGTTCGCCTGAGCCTTGACCGGGGGTTGGCCGTCAGTCTTTTCCGGAAAGGAGTTCCGTGATGTTCGATCTAACGGACGTGGGATATGTGAAACGCATCGTCGTCGGCAGCACCGATCCGGAGAAGCTGACGTCGCAGGATGTGATCCAGGCGCAGACCGCGCTGCTCAACCGCTGTCTCTGCGAGCCGCCGAAGGGGCGCATCGTCGGCATCGAGAAGAGCTTCAACCTGCTCAACATCGGCGAGCACCAGGTGGTGCTGCAGTCGCTCATCTACCACGTGGGCTTCGCCCGTCGGCCGTTCTGGCTGCCTGACGAGCAGGAGGCCTCGTGATGAACCACCTCGAAGAATTCGTCCAGGCCCTCGGCGGTGCCATGGCCGGCGCCCAGCAGGTCACAGGGGCGCGTTGGCCGGGCATCCGCATCGCCCAGATGGAGGTGTCGCTGGCCGCGACCGTCGAGCCAGGCGATGTCTCGGGCTGCCTGGCGTTGCGGGTCGGCCGCCCGCCACGCGGTAAGCAGACCTTGCATGAACTGAGCATTGTCGTGCCCGGCGACGCCCATGCGGCGATCGTCGTGCGCCTCGATGGCGAGCTGTTCGGGCACTACCGGAGGCCCGCTGATGGCCAGGCGAACTGACCGCTCGATGCGGCTGCTGCTGTCAACCCAGGAGACTCGAACCATGCGCACGATCCTGAAGAAAAAAACCGCGCAACCGGCGCGTATGTCCACCACCAGGCGCGTGCTGTGCGCCATCGGCGCTGCGGTGCTGTCTGCGCTGGTGGCTCTGGGCGCGATCCAGCCTGACCTGGCCCTGAGCATCGCCAAGTGGGCGGGGCTGGTGCTGGCGTTCTGAACCCTGCATTCAACCAACAAGGAGAGTCACCATGAAACAGTTGGCAACTGCACTGGTGGGGGCGTTGGCCCTCACCAGCCTGGCATCGGCCTGGGCCGTCGAGTACCGCGGCACCTTCAAGGACGATGGCCGCGACATCCCCGTCGTCCTGGACATTGAACCCGCCGCCGGGTTGGGGGATCGCGCCGGCAAGGTGCGTTTCAACGGCAATTGGAGATGCGGCTTCGACCTGGAGTACAGCGGGGCCAACGGGCAGGTCAACAGCTATGGCCTGGATGGCGCAGGCGCTGGCCTGTGCGGGCAACTGGCGCAGGGCTACCTGCAGAGCAGCCAGGGTGGCGGTGGCTTGCAGGTGCAACTGTTTACCCAACGCAACAAGCTGGCTTACAGCCTGACGCTCTTGCCATCCGGTAAGTAGCGCCAACCCCCACGACACCTCTCGCTTCGACACCAAGGCACGGCCTGCCCGCTGCCCCACGGGGAGCGGCTTGCCCGAAAAAGGAGCAGACCATGTGCATCACCAACACCGTAGGAACCGGCGGTAGCAATGCGCCCGCCGATGTGCGCAGCCTGCAACTGCTGCTCAACCTCAACAGCGGGCAACGCGGCTTCAGTTGCGCGCTCGGCACCGATGGCCTCTGGGGCGCAGGCACGCGCAGCGCCCTTGAGAGCTTCCAGCAGATCATCGGCAGCCCGGCCGGCAAACCGGTAGTGCCGGGCGACACGACCCTGGCCGCCTTGCGGGTCGGGCTGCCCGGCGGGCTCGGCGTGGCCAAGCTGTGGTTGGCGCTGATAAACGCCAGCAGCGCACGCATCATGGCGTTCCATCAGCCGTTGCTGGAGGTGCTGACCCGCTACCGCATCGATACGCCACTGCGTATTGCTCACTTCCTCGCCCAGATCGCCCATGAGAGTGGCTGCCTTCGATACACCGAAGAGCTGGCCAGCGGCAGTGCCTACGAAGGGCGCAAGGACCTCGGCAACCTGCAGCCGGGCGACGGCCCGCGCTTCAAGGGTCGTGGCCTGATTCAGCTCACCGGCCGCGCCAACTATCGCCAGTACGGCCAGTACTGCACGCGCGACTTCGAGAACAAGGACGACCCCGCCCTGGTGAGCAGCGACCCGGCCCTGGCGGTGGATGTCGCCGGCTGGTTCTGGGCCAACCGCAAGCTCAACGACTGGGCCGACAAGGATGACCTGCGCGAAGTCACCCGGCGCGTGAACGGCGGCTTCAACGGCCTCGATGATCGTGCCGCTTATCTAGCCCGGGCCAAGTGGCTGCTGCTCGGCTGACCCCACTCCCGCTTTCCGCCGGCAGCGGCGGAGCCAGAGGACAACAACGTCCTGTCACTGCAAAAAGGAGCTTCAAGATGAAAAAGACTTTCGTAGCAACCCCTGCACGTGCCGTGCTGGCTGGTCTGGCGATTATCGGCAGCTTGGCCTTCACCCTGGTGCCGATGGCGCCTGCCCAGGCCGCCGTGCAATGCCCGCAACCCAACTCGGGCGGCGCGCCCGCGGTCAACCAGCAGCATGTGTTCTGTGGTGAGGTTCAGGTGCAGGCTGCCGGCAACCGGGCCAAGGGCTTTCACAGCAGGCCGAACGGCCAGTCGCCTGCCACCGTGACCTTTACCGCTGCCACCACCAATACCCCGCGTGGTCCGGCCGGGATCTACGTGCTGCGCAACTTCAACATCACCCAGAATGGCGCGACCGGCACCAAGACCGTCTCCACGATGTTTCCTGACACTTGCTCACAAGCCAACGTGGTGGCGGCCATCCAGAACGCGTACAACAACCGCACCGGGCTGGTAAACGGCGAGTTCCACGGGCCGTCGGGGGCGAGTTGCCAGGCGGGCAACCCGGCGGCGTCCTTCAACATCGTCGGCTATATGAACGCCAGTGGCACGGTGGTAACCACCGCCTATCCTGACTACTGATTCTGCGTCACTCTCTGCAGGGCCGGGCGTGATGCCCGGCTCTTTTCGTCAGCACGACAAAGGAGTTTGCTGATGTCCAACATCCCATCCAGCAGTCTGCAGCAGTTCCTGGACGATGAGGTGACGGCCGTGGCACGCGAGCATTTGCTGGAAAAGGCCCTTGCCGCGCGCCTCAACCGAGTGGTGGAGCCCTACAGTGGCAATGCCTACCATGTTGCGTTCGAAGAGGACACGGTGGTGATCGAGCACTATTACATCGAAGGCTGGCCGGCCGTACACCTGCCGTTGCAGGATTTCATCAAAGCCTTGGAGTCGTTTGCAGGCAAGGCCTGAACGCGCCTTGCAAAATGTGCATGGCGCTAGCCAGGTGCTCAACGCGAGCGCTGCACGCTCGTGTTGAGCACCTGAAAAGCCCTGGCGCCCCTACGGCTCGCGAGTCACCCGCCACAGGGTGTTGGCCAGGTCGTCGGCAATGATCAACGCCCCCTTCGGGTCGACGGTCACCCCCACGGGCCGGCCACGGGTCTTGCCGTCCCCGCCAAGAAAGCCCGTGGCGAAATCCACCGGCTCGCCGGCCGGCTTGCCGTCGCGAAACGGCACGAAGATCACCTTGTAGCCCACCGGGTTCGGCCGGTTCCAGCTGCCGTGTTCACCCACGAACACACCGTCGGCGAAGGTGTCGCCCATGGCCGGGTTGGAGAAGGCCACGCCCAGCGCCGCCACATGCGAGCCCAGGCTGTAGTCGGGCTTGATCGCGGCTTTCACCTTGTCCGGGTTCTGCGGCCGCACGCGGTCATCGACGTTCTGGCCCCAGTAGCTGTATGGCCAGCCATAGAACGCGCCTTCCTGCACCGAGGTCAGGTAGTCCGGCACCAGGTCCGGGCCCAGTTCGTCGCGCTCGTTGACCACTGCCCACAGTTTGCCGTCGCGTGGTTGGATGGCCAGCGCGGTCGGGTTGCGCAGGCCGGTGGCATAAGGCCGGTGGGCACCGGTCGCAGCGTCCACCTGCCAGACCATGGCGCGGTCGACCTCCGCCTCCATGCCGCGCTCGGTGATATTGCTGTTGGAACCGATGCCGACGTACAGGTAGCGGCCGTCGGGGCTGATGGCCAGCGACTTGGTCCAGTGGTGGTTGATCTCGGCGGGCAGGTCGGTGACCTTGGTCGGCGGGCCACCGGCCTGGGTCTGGCCGTCCTGGTAATCGAAGCGCACCAGCGCGTCCTGGTTGGCCACGTACAGCTTGCCGTTGGCATAGGCCAGGCCATAGGGGGCATTGAGGTGTTCGGCGAATACCGTCTGCAGTTCGTAGCGGCCATCGCCGTCGGCGTCGCGCAGCAGGGTAAGGCGGTTGCCGCCCTTGACCTGGGTGTTGCCCTTGGCCTTGATCTGGCTGGCGATCACGTCCTTGGGCTTGAGCTTGGCGGCGTTGCCACCACGCCCCTCGGCAACGACGATGTCGCCATTGGGCAACACCAGGGTCTGGCGCGGGATCTTCAGGTCGGTGGCGATGGCGCTGATGCGGTAGCCCTGGGGCACCTGGGGTTTTTGCTCACCCCAGGCGGCCGGCTGGGCGATCTTCATGCTTGGCAGCAGCCCGCGTTCGGGGGCCGGCAATTTCGGGTCCGGACCATGGGCCTGGGTCTTCTCGCCGTCGCCGCCACAGGCGCTGAGCAGCAGGGCCATGCTCAGGGCGCTCAATGCGTGCTTCATGCTTCGCCCTCCGTGCGCAGGCGGGTCAGGCCGGCCCAGGTGGCGATCATGGCCAGCACCGTGACCACTACTGACAGCACCAGGCCTGCGGGCATCACGGCCCAGGCGTCCTTGGCGTGCTCGAAGGCGTTGACCAGGCCCAGTACCCAGGTGACCAGCAGCAACAGCACGTACAGCAGCGGGCGACCGGCCTTGCGTGGCGCCCGGATCAGGTTGGCCAGGGCAAACAGCAGCGCCAGGCCACTGGATAGCAGGGCCCCGGCGATCAGCCAGGCGGCGAAGTTGCTCCACTGGATCTGGTAGCTCTGGTAGTAGGCAATGTCGCTGAGCAGGGCGCCGAGGAACAGCGGCACGCTGCCGGCGAGCAGGGTCGCGTGCAGCGGCCCTGGGGTGCAACGGGGGAGGGTGGTAGTGGTCACTGGCTAGGCTCCTTGTCGATCGACGATCCTGGGTCGAGGGTGCTTAGGTGAGGATCGTGATCGAGGTGCAATAGTTCAGTGGCGTTTGCCGTTGGCTTTACCGGCGCCTGCAGGAGCCTGGGTCTTGCCTGGGAAATTCAGTCGAGCACGGGCCGCAGGAAGCTGCGCTCATAGCTGAGGATGAAACGCTGCTCGGTGGCCAGGGCAAAGGCGGCGATGCACTCGGGGTCGGTTTCCGAAGCTTTGCGGTACTGCTCGTAGGCCGCCAGGCTGGGGAAGCTGAACAGGGCATAGGCGACATTGTTGGCGCCTTCGCTGGGCAGGAAGTAGCCGTGGTGGCTGCCGCCCATGCGGTTGACCAGGCCGATCCACAGCTTGCCGTAGGCTTCGAAGGCGGGGACCTGGTAGGGGTCGATGATGTACTTGAGGTGGCAGGTGATCATTGCACGCAATCCTTGGTGAGCCGGGGAGGCTCACCTTACCGTGCACGGGAGTGGGCGGCTAGGGCCTGGCCCGGCGCCAGATCAATTGCTCGGTGGGATACCCCTGCTTGCGCGCCAGCGCCAGTAGCTGGTCGCGAGTCTGGTCGCTGACGGTCGGGGTGCGCGACAGCAGCCACAGGTATTCGCGGTTCGGGTGGCCGACCAGTGCCACGCGGTAATCCGCATCGTGGTACAGCACCCAATACTCGCCTTTGGTCAGGTCCGGTGCCAGGCGGCTGAACCAGTTGTCGAAGCGCACCCAGAGCTTGTCGGTGCGGCCGGGCACCTGCGCCTCGGCGATGCCATTGGCCTGGTTCCATTGGCCGTCGTTTTCCAGGCAGCGGTTGGAGACGTCGATGCGCCCGTCCTCGCGCAGGCCATAACGGGCCTCGGACTGCACGCAATTGCGCTGGAAGAACATCGGCAGGCGCGCCAGTTCATACCAGGTGCCCTGGTAGCGCTGGAGCTCGACCTGTTGCGTGGTGGGCGGTGGCTGCTCGTCGCGGGCGCTGGTGCAGCCCGTGAGCGCGAGGGTAAGGCAGCAGCAAAACGGCACGGCCAGGCGCATCGCCATGGGAAACCTCCTGAAGGGGGGAAAGGCTTACATGGCTTTCGATGCGCGGGCCGGCCAAAGGTTTTACTGGGCTGGGCGGGAAGTTTCCACGCTCAGTACTTCGGTAAAGATGGCTTCGACGGTCTGGTCGACCTTGAGGTTTTTCATCCGTGCCTGCAGTTCGGGATTCTCGACCTTGACCACCTGCAGTTTGCCTTCGGGCGGCAGCAGGGTGACTTCATGAGTGTTCAGGTCGATCTTCTTGATCTGCGAGGTGACCTTGACCTGGCGGAAAGCCTCGCCACCAGGGTTGGGGTTGGCCGCGGTGGCGCGGATGGTGCCCGATTCCTCGGAGGCCTTGGGCGCGCCGCCGACATTGGTGTTCAGTACATAGGCGATGGCACGGGTGACTTTGATGTCGACCTGGTCGCCCTCCTTGAGGTGGGGCAGGGCCTTGGCCTGTTCGGTGAGCTGGAAGGTCACGTCCTTGTCGCGGGGACCCTTGACCGTGACCTGGCGGTTGGGCAGGTCGATCTTGGTCACTTCGGTGGTGATATGGCTTTCCAGCGCCTCGCTGGCGATGGGCAGTTCGGCGGCGTGGGCGGCGAGGCTGGCCGCACCGATGAGCGAGGTGAAAGCGATGGCGCGGGCGAGAGTCGAGTTCATTGGCCTGTCTTCCTTGTGGTCGATACCGAGGGGTGGTTCGCGTTGAGCAAGCATAGACAGTAGTTGGCTGGTGTGTGGCCCGCTTACAAGGCTGGCTGTTCCAGGGCCTTGGCGCCGGATACGCTCACCGCCCCGGGCAGTGTCACGGCATTCTTGGCGGCCAGCACTTCGGCCATCACGCTCACCGCGATCTCCGCCGGGGTCTTGCTGCCGATGTAGATGCCGATGGGGCCATGCAGTCGTTGCAACGAGGCCTCGCTCTCGCCGAAATGCTCAATCAAGCGCTCGCGGCGCAGCTGGCTGTTGCGCCGCGAGCCGATGGCGCCAATGTAGAACGCCGGGCTGTGCAGGGCCTCGAGCAGCGCCAGGTCGTCGAGCTTGGGGTCATGGCTGACGGCGATGATGCAGGTGCGCAGGTCTGCGTTGAAGGCGCGTACCGCATCGTCCGGCATGCCCTTGAGGTGCTCGACGCCGGCCACCGCCCAGGTGGCCATGTGTTCGGGGCGAGGGTCGCACACCGCCACCCGAAAACCGTTGAACAAGGCCATGGTCGCCAGGTATTCGGCCAGTGCCCCGGCGCCGATCAGCAGCATGCGGTAGCCGGGACCGAGGGTGTTGACCATGTGCTGGCCGTCGAAGCTGAACTGCTCGGGCGTGGCGGTGGCTGCCAGGCTCACCGCGCCGCTTTGCAGGGTCAGTCGGCGGCGCATCAGCCGGCCCTGGTCGAGGTGCTCCAGCAGTTGCAGCAGGGGCAACGCGGCCGGTTCGAATTCCAGGATCAGCTCCAGGGTGCCGCCACAGGGCAGGCCGAAGCGGTGGGCCTCGTCGGCGCTGACGCCATAGCGAATCACCTCGGGCCTGCCCTGGGGCAGGCCGGGGCCGCCATAGGCAGTGGTGTAGCGATGAATCAGGTCGTCTTCGATGCAGCCGCCGGACACGCTGCCAACCACCCGGCCATCGTTGCGCAGCGCCATCATCGAGCCGACCGGGCGAGGGGAGGAGCCCCAGGTGCGGGCGACAGTGGCGAGCAGCACGCGGTGCCCGGCCTGAAGCCAGTCGTGGGTGGTGCGCAGGACCAGCAGGTCGATGCTTTCCATGGTGTCCTCGGTTGTCTGTGCTCCACGCTTCACACGTGGGAGCGGGCTTGCCCCGCGATGGCGGTATCAGCGCATATGCAGGATGATCGGGCTGCTGCTGGCAGGGTCGGTATGCCCGCGCAGCTCGCCCACCGCCTTGGCCTGCACCGCGCCACCCTGATTGCCCCAGGCACTGCGGGCGAAACTCAGCACCTCGGCGATCTCCCGGTCCGACAGCTGCTCGCGGAACGCCGGCATGCGGTACGCGTCCGGCACCCCGGCGGCGACGATGCGCTGCGAGCCGTTGAGGGTGATGTTTATCGCCGAGGCGTTCTCTGCGGCCAGCATCGAGGTGGCCCCCGCCAGCGGCGGCATCCACTCGGCCTGGCCCTTGCCATCCGCGCCATGGCAGCTGGCGCAACGGGTCGCGTAGGTGTGCGCGCCGGGCGCATCAGGCGCGGCGGCCGTCGCCTGGTACTGCCAGGGCGCACCATCACGCCGAGGGTCACCGGGCAATGCCTTGAGGTAGCGGGCGATCGCGCCCAGGTCGTCGTCGCTCATGAACTGCGTAGAGTTGTTGAACGCCTCGGTCATCGAGCCGTACACCACTGCATGGCGATTGCGCCCGGTCTTGAGGAACTGCACGATCTCGGCCTCGCTCCAGCGCCCGAGCCCGGTGTTGTGGTCCTGGCGCAGGCTCGGCGCGTACCAGCCATCGAGCAGGGCCCCGGCGAGGAACGGCGCGCCGCTTTCGTCCAGGGCTTTCTCGTTGAAGGCCAGGCCCCGAGGCGTATGGCAGCTGCCGCAGTGGCCGGGGCCCTGGACGATGTAGGCGCCGCGATTCCACAGCGGATCCTGGTCGGGTTTCTGCGCATAGGCGGTGGTCGGTGCGAAGAGGCCGTTCCACAGGGCGATGGGCCAGCGCAGGTTCAATGGCCAGGGAATGCTGCTGGGTATATTGGCTTCGGCTGCCGGTTGCACGCCCTTCATGAAGAACGCGTAGAGCGCCCGCACATCGTCATCGCTGAGCTTGGCATAGGACGGGTAGGGCATGGCCGGGTACAGCCGTCGCCCTCCCGCCGCCACGCCCTGGCGCACGGCACGGTCGAAGTCGGCCAGGCTGTAGGCGCCGATGCCGTGGTCGCGATCCGGGGTGATGTTGGTGGCATGGATGGCCCCCAGCGGCGTGGCCATTTCCAGGCCTCCGGCAAAGGGCGCCTTGCCCGGCACGCTGTGGCAGGCCACGCAGTCGCTGAGGCGGGCGACGTATTCGCCGCGGCTGACCAGGGCTGCGTCGGCGCTGTCCGAGGCGCTGAAGGGCGAGGCAGGCTCGCGGGTGACGTACCAGGCCAGCAGGCCTGCCGCGACCAGGCACGGCAAGGCCAGCCAGCCTGCGGTTCTTGCGAATCGGCTGTTGTTCATGGGCTGTCCTTGTCGTGTCAGCTGAAGGTATGGCGGCTCAGGGGCATACTGCGCACGCGCTGGCCGGTGAGCTGCGCCACGGCGTTGGCCACCGCGGGCGCGACCGCCGGCAGCGGCGGTTCACCGATGCCGCCCATCTTCGCCCCGCTCTCGACGATGCGCACGTGCACCCGGGCCATGCGCGACGGCGGCAGCACCGGGTACAGGTCGTAGTTGCGCGCCCGTGGCATGCCGTTCAGCCACACCGATTCTTCCAGCAGTACCTGGGACAGGCCCAGGGATACCGCGCCGTTGACCTGGGCCTCGATGATCGCCGGGTTGACGATGCTGCCCGGGTCGATGGCCTGCCAGATGTCGTGCACCTTGACCTGGCCACCCTCCAGCGACACTTCGGCGATGACCGCCGCCTCCGAGCCGAACGGCGAGGCCATGGCCACGCCGCGGGCGCGCTTGCTGCCGTCCTCGGCGGTGAACGGGCCGCGCTTCCAGCCGCCGGACAGCTCGCCCACCGCCTGCAGCAGGGTGGTCAGACGCGGGTTGTCCCGCAGCAGTTGCAGGCGCAGCTCGAAGGGATCGTGGCCACCCTTGTCGGCCAGCTCGTCGAGGAACGACTCGTAGAAGAAGTCGTTCAGCGAATTGCCCACCGAGCGCCAGTAGCCGAGCATGGCCGGGCCTTTGACATAGATCTGCGCGGTGCGCTTGTTGGCGATGGCGTAGGCCTTGCCCGACAGCCCTTCGAGGGCGGTGGGGTCGACCGTGTCGCCCTGCTTGCCAGCAATGGCCTCGGTCGGGCCTTCGGTGGCGCTGATCGCCTCGATGGCCACCGGCAGGCCTTTCTCGTCCAGCGCGGCGCGGAACTTGACCACGGCCATGGGGCGCATGGCATCGCGCAGGAACTCCTCCTCGCGGCTCCAGATCAGTTTCACCGGCCTGCCGACCGCCTTGGCCAGGGCGATGGCCTGCGGGTAGGGGTTGGCCGAGTCATACAGGAAGTGCCGGCCGAAGAAACCACCGAGCAGGGGCGAATGCAGGGTGATCCGCGCCGGGTCCAGGCCGGTGCGCTTGGCGATGTCGGCGCGGAACATGTCCTGGGCCTGGTTGGGCAGCCACACTTCCAGCGAGCCGTCGGGGTTGAAACGGGCGGTGGCGGAGGGCGGCTCCAACTGCGCGTGGTTGAGGAACTGGTTGTGGTAGGTGGCCTCGACCTTGGTCTTGGCCGCGGCCAAGGCGCCGGCGACATCGCCCTGGTTTTCCTCGTCGCGGCTCGGCCCGGTCTGGGCGGCCAGGTGTTCGCGCCAGCCATCGCTGGAAAAGTCGGCAGGCATCGGCCGCACCTGGCTGTCGGCGGCCACTTCCTTCCAGTCCACCTGCAGCGCTTCCACCGCGCGCTTGGCGTGCCACCAACGTTCGGCGACCACGGCGACCGCACCGGGCAGTTGATGCACCGAGTGCACGCCCTTCATCGCCTTGACCTGTTCCTCGTTGCGCAGGTTGCCTACGGTCATGCCCAGGCGCGGGGCATGCTGCACGGCGGCGTGGAGCATGCCGTCGACCTTGACGTCGATGCTGTAGACGGCCTTGCCGGTGGACTTGTCGTAGGCGTCGAGGCGCTGCACCGGCTTGCCGATCCAGCGGAACTGGCTGGGGTCGCGCAGCTTGACGCTGGCAGGGTCGGGCACCGGCAGGTCCATGGCCTTGGCGGCCAGTTCGCCGTAGCCCAGCGCACGGCCCGAGGCCGCGTGCACCACCTTGCCAGGCTCGGTGCTCAATTCACCAACTGGCACGCCCAACTGCTCGGCGCCGGCCTGCAGCAGCATGGCGCGGGCCAGGGCGCCGAGGCGGCGCATGGTCGGGTAGCTCATGCGCACCGACATGCTGCCGCCGGTGATGCGCAGGCCGTTCTCCATCACCACGTAGGCCTCGCCCGCTGGCGCGCTTTCGACCACGAACGTGGCTGGGTCGGCGTCCAGTTCCTCGCCGATGATCTGCGCCATGGCCGTGTTGACCCCTTGCCCGCCCTCCATGAACGGGCTGAGCAGGTGCACGCTGCCGTCCGGGCGGATTTCCAGGAAGGCCGGCACCTGGGTGCCGCGCTCAGTGGTCGCGGCGGCGGCCTGTACCCGCGCCGAGCCCAGCGGCAGGCCGAAGCCCAGCACCAGTGCGCCGATGGCGCTGCCGGCGAGAAAACGCCGGCGCGACAGGTTGACCGTTTCGCCGCTGCGCAGTCGTGCCAGGTCGTCAGGGGTGTCGATACGCGCGTTCATCAGGCGTTCTCCCCTTGGGCCAGTTCGTGCACGGCGGCATGGATGGCGTTGTAGGTGCCGCAGCGGCACAGGTTGACCATGGCCGCGTCGATCTGTTCGGTGCTGGGTTTGGGGGTGTGCTTGAGCAGCGCGGTGGCCGCCATCACCTGGCCGGACTGGCAGTAGCCGCACTGGGCCACCTGGTGCTCGACCCAGGCGGCGACCACGCGCTTGCCCACGGCGTCGGCTTCGATGGCCTCGATGGTGGTGACTTCACGACCGACCACGCCGGCCACCGGGGTGACGCAGGCGCGCACCACATTGCCGTCCACCAGCACCGAGCAGGCGCCGCATTGGGCCAGGCCGCAACCGTATTTGGTGCCGGTCAGGCCGAGGTCGTCACGGATCACCCAGAGCAAGGGCGTGTCGGCGTCAGCCTCGACCTGGTAGGTCTGCTGGTTGATTCTTAGTTCCATGGGCTCACCTGCTGATCATCGGTTCTGGAAGCGGGGAATACGCTGTTCCCCAATCCAGAAACGCTAGCACATGGCCCCGTTGCGCAATCGATGCACCCCGCAGGTCCAGAGGATCAGGCAAGCAATCCGGTGGAATGCGCAAGCCCCCTCAATCGATGCGCGGGTGCTGCTGGGCCAGGGTCTTGCGCTTGGCCTCCAACTCGGCGATCTGCGCGTCGATGTCCTCGATCTTCTGTTCGATGTTGTCGTGGTGCTCCTGCAGCAGTTCGCGGGCTTCGTCGATATCCGAGGCCGCCGGGGCGGCGCCGCGCAACGGACGGTTGGCGGTCTCCTTCATGGTCAGGCCGGTGAGCAGGCCGATCACGGCGATCACCATCAGGTAATAAGCCGGCATGTACAGGTTGTCGGTGGTTTCCACCAGCCAGGCGGCGAGGGTCGGGGTCAGGCCGGCGATCAGCACAGAGATGTTGAAGGCGCTGGCCAGGGCGCTGTAGCGGATATGCGTGGGAAACATCGCCGGCAGGGTCGAGGCCATCACGCCGATGAAGAAGTTCAGCAGCACGGCGAGGATCAACAGGCCGGCGAAGATCACCGCCAGCTTGCCGCTGGTGATCAGCATGAACGCCGGGATCGCCAGGGCGAACAGGCCGACGCTGCCGATGATGATGAACGGCTTGCGCCCCCACTTGTCGCTGAGCAGGCCGATGATCGGCTGCACGAACAGCATGCCGACCATGATCGCGATGATGATCAGCACGCCGTGGTCTTCGCTGTAGTGCAGGTTGTGCGAGAGGTAGCTGGGCATGTAGGTGAGCAGCATGTAGTAGGTGACGTTGGTGGCGATCACCACGCCGATGCAGGTCAGCAGGCTGCGCCAGTGCTGGGTCGCCACCTCCTTGAACGACACTTTCGGGCCGCTGGCCAGGCCTTCGCGGTCACCTTGCTCGAGTTTTTCGACGTGTTGCTGGAAGGCCGGGGTTTCTTCCAGCGCGTGGCGCAGGTACAGGCCGATCAGGCCCAGCGGCAGGGCCAGGAAGAACGGCAGGCGCCAGCCCCATTCGAGGAACTGTTCCTCGCCGAGGAGCGTCGAGATCAGCACCACCACGCCGGCGCCGAGGACGAAGCCGGCGATCGAGCCGAAGTCCAGCCAGCTGCCGAGGAAGCCGCGCTTGCGGTCCGGGGCGTACTCGGCGACGAAGATCGAGGCGCCGGTGTATTCACCGCCCACCGAGAAGCCCTGGGCCATCTTCGCCAGCAACAGCAGGATCGGCGCCCAGATGCCGATGCTGGCGTAGGACGGGATCAGGCCGATGGCGAAGGTGCTCAGGGACATGATCACGATGGTCGCGGCCAGCACTTTCTGGCGCCCGTAGCGGTCGCCCAGGGCGCCGAAGAACAGCCCGCCCAGCGGGCGGATCAGGAAGGGCACGGAGAAGGTGGCCAGCGCCGCGATCATCTGCACGCCGGGGCTGGCGTTGGGGAAGAACACCTTGCCCAGGGCATAGGCGACGAAGCCGTAGACGCCGAAGTCGAACCATTCCATCGCGTTGCCCAGGGCGGCTGCGGTGATGGCCTTGCGCATCTTGGCGTCGTCGACGATGGTGATGTCCTTCAAGCCGATGGGCTTGACGGGTTTCCTGCGTGATTTCATGGGCCGTTGTCCTTGGAGGCTGTGGGGCATGGCCATGGTTTGGCCAGCCTTGTACCTAGGGTCAGATACAACGGCGCGCTAAATAATTCCCTGCTGGATCATTTGTGTGCGGCACGGATGGCCCTGGCGCGAGGCAAGCCCGCTTCTACAGAGGCCATCAGGCAACCGATCAGAGCGCGCGTGACATTAGCCAGTGCTGCTGCCCCCAAGCCTCGAAGGGTTCCAGCGGTGCCCAGCCACGCTTGGCGTAGTAGGCGCTCTGGTCGTGGGTGTGCAGGTAGAGCGTGGAGACTCCGCTGCTGCGTGCATGGTCGCAGATGCCTTCGATCAGTTGTTCCGCCAGGCCTTGCCCTCGTGCTTGCGGGGTGACGAACACGCAGGCCAGCCATGGGCCAAGATCGCTGCGCCCGGGCAGGTCGTCGCTGGCCAGGGCGGCGCTGCCCAGCAGGCGGTCGCCGTCGAGGGCGACCAGGCATCGCCATTGGCCGTTGCGCTGGCCTTCGGCGAATTCGCGTTGCCAGTCGCTAAGCGGCACGTCCGCGTACTCGTAGTGGAACTGTTGGTGCAGCCACTGGGCGAGGGTATCGCTGTGGGCCATGCGGTGTTCAAGCCAGTCCAGGCGGGGCATGCTGTTGTCCTTGTCGAGGGGCATTTCAGTGCGGTGGGCTGTGATGTCGCGAGCATACACCAGGCCTCTAACGCGTACTCGAGTTGCAAGTAAATTCGAGGACAGTCGCTTCAATAGAGTCGAAAGTTCAGCACGAATCGTCGCCGCACGGGCCAATTATTCGGCTTAGTTTCGGCGCGTTTCACCGAAGTAGAGTCCTCTTGTGTGTTTTCAAGTTGCTGTGCGTAGGCGGCATGCGACTAAAGTCCGGTGTCTGCTGCTCGTGTCTACAAGTACCGTGGGGCTAGACAGTCATCAAGTTCGATTGTTGGACAATTCGATCCCTCCACCCCGTACCCGCTTTACCACGGGCTATCAAGTGACCATGCGGTCATGCCCGGCGCCATGTGGTAATTAGCAGTCGTTAACTTTTCCGTGAGCGTTTCAACAAACAACGCTCAACTTTCTAAAGTTATTGCGCGTGTGCCGATAACCCTCGGTGACCGTGCTGGGAAGTTCCAAGTACTGCGATTCTCGCTGTGCCTTTGCCTGCGAATGGGTGTTGTATGCCGTACCTGTCTGCTGTTGATCGTCGCCAATTAATGCTGTCTGTCGCACTGGCTTGCCTGTGCGCCGGAAACCTGCATGCCGAGACATTTACGCCCGGCCAGGAAGTGTTGCGCCAACAGCAACAGCAACAACAGGACCTGCAGCAACTGCAACTGGAGCAACGACGCCGCCAACTGCAGCGCGGTGCGTTCACCGGGCCCGATACTTCCGCGCAGGTCCCCCAGGCCGCGGCCCCGGATACGCACTGCTGGCCGCTGGCCGGAGTGCGGGTGGGTGGCGTCACCCTGATCGACCGTGCCACCCTCGATGCGCGCATCGACCCGCTGGTGGCGGCGTGCATGGGCGTGGGGCAGATCAACCAGCTGCTGGCGAGTATCACCGCGCTGTACCTGGAAAAGGGCTATATCGCCAGCCGGCCCTACCTGAGCAGCGCCCCGGCAGCCGGGCAGTCGCTGGACATCCTGGTGGACGAAGGCTACCTGGAGGCCATCGAACTGGCCGACCAGCGCCTGCCGGTGTCGCTGGCCGGGGCCTTCCCCGGCATGCTCGGCGAGCCGCTGAACCTGCGTGACCTGGAGCAGGGCCTGGACCAGCTCAACCGCCTGCGCTCGGTCGACCTGACCGCCGACATCGCCCCCGGCAGCCAGCCGGGCGCCTCGCGGATCATCCTGCGCCCGCGCAGCGCCGGCCAGCCACGGGTGGCCGTGGGCCTGGGCCTGGACAACCTCGGCAGCGCCAGCACCGGGCGCGACCGTCGCGTGCTCAGCCTGGGCCTGGACAACCCGCTGGCACTCAACGACCTGCTCAGCCTGTCGGCCAGCGATACCCTCAACCAGGGCGACCGTTACAGCCGCAACGCCAGCCTGTACTACGCGATCCCCTATGGCTACTGGACCTTCAGCCTGTTCGCCAGCCATGCCGAGTACCGCTCGCCGGTCAAGCTCAGCACGCTGACCCTGCATAGCCGCGGCATCACCGACCAGCTCAGCCTGCGCGGCGAGCGTGTGCTGTGGCGCGACCAGCGCCATCAACTGAGCGCCAGCCTGCAACTGGCGCACAAGGATGTCGACAGCGAGTTCGCCAAGGTGCGCCTGGACGTGCAGAGCCCGACGCTGACCGTGGCCGAGGCCGGGCTCAACCTGTTCTGGCTCGACCACGCGGTGTGGAACCTGGACCTCAACTATGCCCAGGGGCTGCATTGGTTCGGTGCCGATGATGACGCCGATCGCCCGGTGCCCGACCTGCCCAGGGCGCAGTTCCACAAGTACCGCGCCGGGCTCAGTCAGTGGCGCAATGGCCAGCTGCTGGGCCAGGCCTGGCAGTGGCAGAGCCAGCTCAACCTGCAGTACAGCCCCGACCCGCTGCCGGCCATCGAGCAGTTGCTCGGTACCGACGATTCGGCCGTGCGCGGCTACCGCATCAGCAGCCTGTCCGGCGCCAGTGGGGCGGTGTGGCGCAACACCCTGCGCCTGCCGCTGCGGGCACAGGGACCGCTGACCATCACCCCGCGCCTGGGGCTGGACCATGGCTGGATCAAGGCCGACCACGGCGCCGCCAGCCAGCGCCTGAGCGGCGCGAGCCTGGGCTTGAACCTGGGCTGGAAGGCGCTGCAGCTGGACCTCGACTACCAGCGCAGCCTCAACACGCCCCGCGGTTACCAGCGCGAGCCTGAAGTCTGGCTGTTCAGGGCCGCCGTGCAGATCTGAGCGCACCGATTTAGCAGTACCTACATGGAGAGTGACCTATGCCCAAGACCCCCTTTACCTTCAATTTGTCCCCGCAAGGCAAGCTGCGCTGGGCGATCGCCAGCCTGCTGCTGGCCACCAGCCTGCCCCAGGCGCTGGCCGGCGGCGTGGTGGTCGCCCCCGGGCCCGGGGGCACGGCGCAACTGCAGACCCAGGGCGGCGTGCCCATCGTCAATATCGTTGCCCCCAACGGCGCGGGCCTGTCGCATAACCAGTTCCTCGACTACAACGTCGACCGCCAGGGCCTGGTACTGAACAACGCCCTGCAGGCCGGGCATTCGCAGCTGGCCGGCGAGCTTGCGGCCAACCCGCAGTTCCAGGGCCAGGCGGCGAGCGTGATCCTCAACGAAGTGGTCAGCCGCAATGCCTCCGCCATCAATGGCGCCCAGGAAATCTTCGGCCGTGCCGCCGACTACGTGCTGGCCAACCCCAACGGCATCTCGGTCAATGGTGCCAGTTTCATCAATGCGCCCAACGCGAGCCTGGTGGTGGGCCGCCCCGAGCTGGAAGCGGGCCGGCTCAAGGCCCTGGGCACCCAGGACGCCAGCGGCCAGTTGCAGGTGCAGGGCGCCGGCCTGCGCAACGACGGCGGTTCGGTCAACCTGATCGCCCCGCGCATCGACAGCCAGGGCCGCCTGGATGCCCGGGACCAGCTCAACCTCACCGTGGGCCGCAACCAGGTGGATTACGCCAGCGGCCAGGTCAAGGTGCTCGACGGCGGCGCGGCCAGCGGCGAGCAGCGTATCGACGCCAGCCTGTTCGGCGCGATGCAGGCCGGGCGCATCAATATCGTCAGCACCGCGCAGGGTGCCGGGGTGCGGGTCGGGCCAGGGCAGATCGAAGGCCGCGACGGCGTGCGCATCGACTCGGCGGGTAACCTGAACATCAGCGGCGCCGCCGTGGCCGACTCGCTGCAAGCGACCCGTGCGGGCGTGCGCAGCAGCCAGGGCGATGTGCAACTGCATGGTGCCCAGGACCTGACCCTGGCCGCCGCCGACGTGGCCGGGCGCGACGTCAAGCTCGACGCCGGGCGCAACCTCACCCTGAGCACCGTGCAAAGCCGCAAGCTCCAGGAAAAACGCGAAAACTGGCGCAGCGGCGCATTGGGCATCGATTGGGAAACCTACCAGCGCACCCAGATCGACAGCGATACCCGCGAGCATGGGGTGCAGGTCGTGGCCCAGCGTAATGCTCGGGCGAATGCCGGCCAGGATCTCACCGCCAATGCCGCCAGCATCGAGGCTCCGGGTCAACTGAGCCTGAACAGCGGTGGCGACCTGCGCCTGACCGCTGCCACCGAACGCCAGGTCAACAGCGACCAGGGCAAGCACACCAAGGGCTTCTGGAAGGCCGACTGGGACAACCGCAGCGAAACCCAGCGCAGCGTCACCAGCCAGCTCAAGGGCGGCGATATCGAACTGCGGGCCAAGGCTTCGGTGCTGGCCGAAGGTGCCCAGCTGACCAGCGGCCAGGACATCCGCATCGCCGGCAAGCAGGTGCAGATCAGCAACGCCTCGCGCACCGACCAGCGCGACAGCCAGAACCAGCAGAGCAAGTTCTTCGGCGTCAGCCACAACGAAGCCAAGCAGAACAGCCGGGAAAGCACCGCCGTGCGCAGCGAGCTGGTGGCCGGTGGCAGCGTTGGCCTGAACAGCGCCGAAGGCATCGAGGTGGTCGGCTCCACGGTCAAGGCTACCGGCGCGTTGAGCGCCGACGCGGCGGGCGACCTGAAGGTCGCCTCGGCCCAGGACACCCGTGAGCACGGCAGCGCCAGCAGCAGCCGTGGTTTCGTGGCCTCGGCCAAGGAGACCGCGCCGGGCTCGGGGCAGTATCGCGCCGGCGTCGGCTATGCGAGCGATCGCCAGAGCGCCACTGGCAGCCAGGTCAGCCAGCAGGGTTCCAGCCTCAGCGGCAGCGAGGTTCAGCTGACCGCCGGCGCTGACCTGACCGTCAAGGGCGCAGCGGTGAAGTCCACGGCAGGCGACACCACCCTGGCCGGCAAGCAGGTGTCGTTGCTGGCCGAGCAGGACAGCCGCAGCGAGTCCCGCGACAGCAGCCACACCGGGGGTGGCGTCTACCTCACCGCCGGCCTCGACCGTGCCGGCGCCGGGGTCGACTTCGCCCATGGCACCCAGCAGGACACCTCGAACAGCAGCACTGCCAAGACCACCGGCATCGACAGCGCCGGCAACTTGACCATCAAGGCCGACACCCTGGCCAGTGAAGGCGCGCAGGTCAACAGCGCCGGCACCCTGAGCGTCAGCGCCAACCAGGTGGACAACCGCGCGGCTCGCGACACCACCAGCAGCAGCCACCAGCAGAGCAACTGGACGGCGGATGTCGGTGTCAATGTCGAGTACAAGGACATCGCCCGGCCGATCGCCGGGGTGGTCAAGGATGTGGTGGACGGCAAGGTGTCGGTGAAGGACGCGCTCGACGGCAAGTTGCCGCTGGGCGATGTCAAGGACGTGCTTGCCGGCAAGACCTCGCTGAGCGATGCCCTGGGCAAGCTCGGCACGCCGAACCTGGGCGTCGACCTGGCCGTGGGCCATGCCAGCCAGCAGCAGGGCGAGCAGACCGGCACCGCGGTGGTCAGCCAGTTCAACGGCCAGGGCGTCCAGCTGGACGTGGCCGGTGCGCTGAAGGATCAGGGCACCCAGTACAACGCCAACGGCGGCGCGCTGAACGTCAAGGCCGGCACGTTGCAGGCCGATGCGGCCAGCAACACCCACAGCCGCAGCGAACATCAGGTGAATGCCGATGTATCCGCCCGGGTCTACACCAAGACCGGCGAGGACCTGAATGTGACCGCCAGTGGTTCGGGGGGGAGCAAGAGCCTGGCCGAAGACCGTTCCACTGCCGTGGTCGGCACCTTCAGTGGCAATCAGGGCCTGAACATCCAGGTCGGCGGCGATGCCCGCTTCGAAGGCAGCCGCCTCGACGGTGGCCAGGGCGCGGTGGCCGTCAACACTGGCGGCAAGCTGGCCCTGGAGCAGGCCAGCAACCATGAGCGTCGCGACACCAGCAGCCTCGGTGGCAGCGGCTCGCTGACCGTGGGCACCTTGCCGGTGGGTGACAAGGTCGACCTGGGCGCAGGGTTGCAACTCGATCATGCCGGCGAACACAGTGCCGACAGCAAGGCCCAGGTGGCGAGCATCAGCGGCAGCGGCCCGGTGCGGCTGGGCAGCGGTGGCGACCAGACCTTGCAAGGGACGCGCATCGACGCGGCGGGCCCGGTCGAACTCAAGGCCGGTGGCGCTCTTGAACTGCAGGCCGCCAGCGACACCCGGACCGTCAGCGGCAGCCACCTGGGCGGCGGTCTCAACCTCGGCGGCAAGGCAGCCACCGGCGAGCAGGGCCGCGACCTGAGCGGCAAGCTGGGCGGCAACTTCAATGTGGGCCAGACCAACGAACGCTCGCAGACCCTGAGCGGCGGCCAGCTGAACAGCCGCGCCAATGTGGATCTGGCCGGCCAGTCGGTGCATCTGCAGGGCACGCAGGTCGCTGCTGCGGGCGTCAACGTCGGCGCAGGCGAGGGTGGCCTGGCGCTGGAGTCGGCGCAGTCCACCCAGAGCCGCAACAACTGGGGCGTCGAGCTGAAGGCCGGCGGCAACCTGAGCCGCAATACCCCGGCCGACGCCGACAAGCAGGCCACTGCGTCCCATGATTTCGACCTCGGCGGCAAGGTGCACGTGGACCATCTGCAGGGCACCACCCAGCAGAACAGCCGGATCGCCGCCGACACGGTGGCGTTGAACAGCACGGGCGCGGCGCAACTGAGCGGCGCGCGTGTCGAAGGCCAGCACATCGGCGGCAAGTTCGACGGCGGACTCAGCATCCAGGAGCGTCAGGACACCACCACCTCGGTGCGTCTTGACCTGGGCGCCGGCCTTGTCGGCAAACCGGGTGAGGCCAAGGAGGGCGAAGCCAAGCCCGCCTTCGGCTACACGCCGTCGTTCAACGCGCAGGGCGAGTTCCTGCGCAAGGCCGGGGTCCAGGAAACGTCGCAGATCGCGGCGCAGCGCGAGCTGGGGCTGCAGGTCAAGGGCGTGGAGCAGGGCGGGAACACGGTCGGGGCCGAGGTGAAACCGCTCGGTTACCAGGTCAAGGCCACCCTCGACCTGCCCAAGCTGCCTGAAGCCGGCCTGCCCAGCGTGTCGCTGGATGACGGCAAGCTGAAGGTCGGGCCGGTGACGGTCGAAGGCCATGTCGATGGCTGAGCATCTGCCCTCACACCAATGAGGTCCGGGGCGCTTTGCGCCCCTTTTTTTTGACCGGCATTTGGGTGCGGTGTCCGTGGTTCGATCAATAACGCAGAGATGGCTTTAGGCCACTGTTAAGCGTTATCTTCCCTCCAATATTACTTTTGCGGCCCACGCCGGCTGGATGCGGCACGGCGTGGTGTCGAATGGAAGGACGCCCGGAATGAATCGCAAGGAAAAAGACATCCTGTGGCTGGGTGAGGAGTACGCCTCGCTTGGGCCGGCAGTACGCGCGGCGCTGGGTATCCTGCTGGAGCGCGGTGAGTGGGGGTGGTGGGATGCTCGAGCCCTGATTCCGGTCCAACTGGAGAAGGCTATCCGGCGCAACGGGCCAGTCTGTTGGGGGGGCGATGCAAGCGTGCTCAATGCAGAGCAGTGGGTCGATCCTCTGCGGGCCATCACGCTTGGCCGGGCCTTTGAGAACTTGCCGGGGCGAGAGATGCCAGCGATCAAGCTTTCAAGATCGGTATGGGATTGGGAGGGGGGAGCCGACACCATCGCCGCGGTTTTAAGCGAGCTTTCCCAGCTGGTGGGGCAGGGCTATGTCTTTCCAGAATGGCAGCGTAATGCCAAACCTCGCTTTCCGCGGATCCTCAAGGAGCGACCACGACCCTACATGGCCGCTGGTCCTGATTTACCCTTTGAGAATCTATTGGAGGGGGAGTCGGAGCAACTGTCCTTGGAGCTGGCCACGCGTCGTGACGATGCGGTCGACATTCTGTTAGTCAGCAATCTCGAGTCCTTGCGTGCGGTTACTGCTGCAAGGCTGGTCATCGTTCAGGGCAATCCACTGGGTGGCGTGCTCGCACAGGTCAGCCGTTTGCGTGATGACCTGAGTGCACAGTGTGTGTTGCAGATTAACGCTGATAACCACGGCGTCATTCATTGGCTACATAGTGTGCTGTGGTTATGGTCCTATGCAGGCATGACCTTCGTCCAGGCAGTCAGGCAGGCAACGGATGAGCGAGGTCTGCAGTTCCACGTTCTTTCTTCTACGCAGTCCTTCTTGAATGTTCGTGGTGGTTTTCCCGAAAACTCAATGATCAAGGCACGGAGGGTTCCTGACCCTGTACGCCGCGATCCAGGTCCGGATCAACTTACGCCTGGGGTTATCGATTCCGTATCGAAAGAGCTCGTCAAGGAGACGCCGCCCATCGTGCCGCCCAAGGAGCCCCCGCCAAAGGTGTTGCCGCCGGAGATTACAGAGCGGCCAGTCGAGGAATACCGCGTTCCTATTTTGCGCCCAATGCCTGATACTCGGCCGCCTTCTCCCTCCAGTGAGGCCGTTTCTCGGCCTCGGCGTCCAGTGAAACCGAGGCCGTCCCCGCCGATCGAAAGGGTGCTGACTGCATCGGCCCGACAGGGCCAAAACCCAGTCGATTACTGGCCGACAACAGGCCAGGTCGAGTTGGATCTTGCGATTGTGGTAAAGACGCCGTTGCAATCCGGCACCCCGACATTCCCTGAGGACAGAATCGAGTGGGTAGATGATTACAAGGGGCTGCAGATCCACTTGTTCGAGTTTGGGCAAGCCCCCGTGACTCGTCTGCTGTACTTGCCAAAGACTGATGGGTCAGGAGTCGTTACCTTTATCCGCGAGGGGAGATGTGGCGAGGTCGACCTGCGCTTTGTGGTAAGCGACGGCGCGCAAATCCTTCAAACCGCCCGGTTGCAGGCCAAGCCGAATGAAACCATCAGTTTCTTTATCGAGAATGTGGTCACACCGCTGCATCGTGAAAGGAAGACGTTCGACCTGGCCTTGTTGGTCAATGACAGTTTGGGTAACCAGCCCAGCATTTCTATCATTACCCAGGCAGGGAAACCGCTATTCGTGCCGTTGGGCGATGATGAAATCGCAGGGGCCCGTAAAGAACTGCTATTCACGTTGCAGAGTGCAGTGGATAACGCCGATGCAGATCTGGCCCCGCTGATGATGGACCTGGCAAACGACGGCAAGCTGCTTCAGCAATTTTTGATAGAGCGCGAGCCGCAGTGGCCGGGCAGTGAAGGGCGTTTGCAGCTGGTTTCGCAAGATCACGCGTTCTTCCCGATCGAGTATCTATACGATGGGCCGATCCCATCGTCCAGAAAGGCTCCGCTGTGTAGTCAACGCGTGACGTGCCTCAAACGAGGAAGTGCCGAGCCGGGCTGTGGAATCCGAAAGGCCCGTGAGCAACTATGCCCAATGGGGTTCCTGGGTATATCGGGCATCATTGAGCGGCATACCTGGACGCCGGGACAAGCGCCGAACCTATGGAACAGACCGCCCGTTGAACAGCCCGGAAGGCATCGGATCGATGACCTGTCGAAGGTGGTCTTTACCGCCAGTGACCGTGCCGATGAGTTCTGGGACGGTGATGTCGAGCAGGAGGTTGTGCGGCTCCAGACAATTGAAAAAGCGCTTGCGGTCAAGCGGGTTGCAACGTGGGAGGATTGGATTTCCAGGCTGGAACTGGAATCACCTTCCATGCTGCTCATGATCCTGCACAAGGACAGAAACTGGCTGTACACAGGGGCGGAAGATTCTCTCTCTCTTGGCGGCATAAGCGAGCAGCATGTAGGCGGTGCTCCCCTGGTGATAGCAGTAGGGTGTTCGACTGGCTTGGGCGAACTGCCCGGGAGCAGCTTGCCGGCAATTTTGCGCAACTGTGGTGCGAGTGTAGTGATCGCGGCCATGACCAGCGTACTCGGCCGCCATGCCAACCGAGTGGCCCGTGATCTCGCCAAGCACTTGCGTCAGGCGGCCAGCGCATGGGGCACCGTTCATATCGGTGAGATCATCAGTGCGTTGCGCCGGCAGTTGTTGATCGAAGGCGTGGCGATGGGGCTTGCCGTGGTCGCCTTCGGTGATGCCGATATCGCCCTGGGCAAGGAGGGCAGGTGAGCATGTTCAGAGTCAGGTCTATTCAGGTTGACCACGGTGATTCGCTGCTGGTCAGCTACACGAGCGATGGCCATGTTCGTCATCTTCTCGTGGACGGTGGTCCGGAAAATCCCTCTAAGACCTTGTTGAAGGTACTGGAAAAGGTACACAAGGAGGAAGGTGTGAATGGCCGGCTTCGCCTTGAGGTACTGGTTGTCACGCATTATGACCTTGACCACATCGAAGGTGTGATCGACCTGTTGCAGCAGAAGCCATCCTGGCTTGAGATCGGTGATATCTGGTTCAACGGTTACGAGCACCTCCAGCCCGCGGACAAACTTGGCCCTGCGCAGGGCGATAAGTTGAGCAAGTTGATTCGAACCCTTGGATTACCATGGAATGCTTGTTTCCCAAATGTCAGGGCGGGTGGCGAAGGAGGAGCGATCCACCAGGGCGTCTTGCCAGTCACCCTGCCAGGAGGGCTTGAAGTGCGCGTGCTTTCTCCCGATGAGCCAGGTTTAAAAGCGCTCGCCAAAGTATGGACGAACCCTCAATCGCCGCCGCCCGATGAAGGCGTAGGGCACCGTGATAGGTTAGGCCCGAATGATCGCTGGCCGCTGAAAGACTATCTTGATTATCGCATCGGGGGGTTCACCGCTGATGGGTCGAAGCCCAATCGTAGTAGCATTGCTTTACTTCTGACCTTCGACAACAAGCGGGTATTGCTGGCGGCCGATGCATTAGCTTCAGTGGTCACCAGCGGTCTTAAGATGCATCTGCCCGATTTAAGACCTATTGACCTTTTGAAGGTTTCCCACCATGGCAGCAAGCGCAACACAGATCGGGATTTGCTGAACAGGATCAACTGTCGACGATTCTTGATCAGCACGAGTGGCGCGAAGCATCAACACCCTGATTTTGATCTGATTGCTTTGTTGCTGAGCAGAAATAACGGTCCAGACATCATTTTCAATTATGGTGAAGGCTGGCCTGGGAAGTGGAAAAATAAGCCGTCCAGCTGGAAGTTCAACGCTGTCTTTCCTCGGCCTAACGATCTGTTTGTGGACATTGAACTCTAGGCTTTTTAGGAAAGAGCGCTGGGCGGGGCCATCGCAGGTTGTGTGCGCGACCAAGCGCCTGCCTGCAACGACTTCGCTCAGACCGCCGAAAACACCGACCCGGTAATCCGTTCGCTCAACAGCTCCAGAACCCGCAACCCCGCCAGCGAGTTGCCCGAGGCATTCAGCGCCGGCGACCACACGCAGATGCTGTAGCGCCCCGGCACCACCGCGACGATGCCGCCGCCCACGCCGCTCTTGCCCGGCAGCCCGACGCGGTAGGCGAAATTGCCGGCCTCGTCATACAGCCCGCTGGTGGCCATGATCGCGTTCACCTGCTGCGCTTGGCGTGGGCTGAGCACTTGTTCGCCGCTGTGCGGGCAGTAGCCGCTGTTGGCCAGGAAGGCGAAGCCACGGGCGACGTCGGCGCAGCTCATCGACAGCGCGCAGTGGTGGAAATAGCTGCGCAGCACCGCGTCGACATCGTTGTGGAAGTTGCCGAAGGCCTGCATCAGGTAGGCCATGGCCGCATTGCGTGCTCGGTGCTGGTACTCCGACTCGGCCACCACTGTGTCGCTGACGATACGCGGGTTGGCCGCCAGGCGGCGGACGAAGTCGCGCATCGACAGGGTGGGGGTGGCATAGCGCGATTGGTTGATGTCGCAGATCACCAGCGCCCCGGCATTGATGAACGGGTTGCGCGGCCGGCCCTTTTCCACCTCCAGCTGCACCAGCGAGTTGAACGCCTGCCCCGAAGGCTCGTAGCCCAGCCGCGACCAGATGTCTTCGCCGCTGTGGTTGATCGCCTGCACCAGGCTGAACACCTTGGAGATGCTCTGGATCGAGAACGGCGTGCGCGCATCCCCGGCGCAGTGCAACTGGCCGTCCAGGCTCTGCACGGCGATGCCCAGCTGGTTGGGGTCGACCTGGGCGAGGGCGGGAATGTACTGCGCCACCTGGCCCTGGACGAGCAGGGGGCGGACGTGGTCGAGGATCTCTTGCAGGAGTGCTTGCATCGGAAAACCTGGTGCGGAGGAAAGACGCGGTCGAAAACGTTCAGGTAGACGATGGTCGCTGGCTGCGGAGCACATCTGCCCGCGTTGATTCCTGTGATGATGCGTGACCTGCAGGCGCAGGCTTGCCCCGCGCCTGCAGTGACCGCGTTTTACGCGTTGGAGGTTGCCTCGAACGCGGCGTGGTATTGCACGTCGCCTTGCGGTACGCCCCCAGCGAAGGCCAGGGCCTGGAAGTACTCGGCAGGCACGCCCGGCAAGGTCAGGCCCGGCTGGGCCTTGAAGCCGAAGCGGGCGTAGTAGCGCGGGTCGCCCAGCACCACGCAGCCCTGGCCGCCCAACCCATGCAGCCGGGCCAGCGCGGCATTGATCAGCGCCGAGCCGATGCCTTGCCCCTGGCGCGCCGGCGACACCGACACCGGCCCGAGGCCGAACCAGCCGCTGGCGCCCGACGCCAGGGTGACCGGGGAAATCGCCACATGGCCGACGACGGTGCTGGCTTCCACGGCCACCAGCGACACAGTGAGCTGTCCCGCCCGACGCAGCGCCGTGACGATGAACTGCTCGGTGTGGCTGCTGTGCTCGGCGTCGGCGAAGGCGGCTTCGGTCAATTGGCCGATGGCGTCGATGTCTTCAGGGCGTTCGTCGCGCAGGGCGATGCCATTGTCCAGGTGTCTGCGCGTATCGGCGTCGATCAGGCCGCGCAGGGCCTCGAACAGCGGTGTGGCGGCGGTGTAGCGCTTGCCGTAATCCAGGTTGAAGGCATAGTCGAAGCCCGGCGGATTGCGACCCTGGTTGTGCTGCAGCAGGGTCTCCAGCTTGTCCAGGGCCTTGACCGCCTGGGCCTCTGCGGACGTCGCGGCTTCGTAGTCTTCCCACAGCCCCATGATCTCCTCGCGCAGGGGCGTATCCAGGCTCGCCATCAGTTGCAGCAGGTCATCACGCTCCTGCTGGCTCTTGTCGGGGAAGCCATGCTTGCTGACGGCGGGCACGTCGCCGCTGATGGCCTCGCCGAGGTCGTGGACCAGGCACATTTTCAGGACCTTGAGCAGGTCGAGGTCGCCCAGTTCGTCGGCGAAGGTGATGGCCATCAGGCACAGCCGCCAGGTGTGCTCGGCGGTGCTTTCGGCACGGCCGGTGGAGGTATGGGCGCTGCGCAGCACACTCTTGAGTTGTTCGGCCTGGCGCAGGAAGTCCAGGCGGTTCTGCAGTTTTTCGATGTTCATGGCGACTCCATGTCCTGGGGCGGGTTCAGCGTGTCGGCATGATAACCCCAGACGACTGCCGGCCTTCATGGTTCTGACGTTTGCATGCCTGGGATACTCAATTCCACGCCTGCTGCCGTGAACGCGCTCCACGCTGACGTGGGCGTGCAGGACGATGACGCAGCGACAACCCACGCTCTGCGCGGCGGCGGCCAGGGCGCGGCCATTGTTGCCGTCGGTGGCGCTGACACACGCCTGACAGGACCCACTCCCATGACCCTTGACCCCTTCGACCGCGTACTGCTCGACGCCATGCAGCGCACCTTCATGGCCTGCCCGCAGGTTCAGCAGTGCTATTACGTGGCGGGGGCATGCGACTTCGTGCTGGTCCTGCTGGTGCGGGACATGGCGCAGTACACCCAGTTGACGCGGGAGCTGTTCTTCCAGAGCAACAATGTGAAGCACTTCAAGACGCTGGTGGCGATGAGCAATGTGAAGACCGGGTTGCAGGTGCCGGCGACCTGAGCTCAGGCCACGCCGATCTCATCCATGAAGTCGTCCAGGAACGACGCCAGCCGTTCATGCCGGAGCGTCGCCAGGCGAGCCCCCTCGGTGGTCTGGAACCCCGAGGCGAGCTTTAGCAGCTTGGTGTGGAAATGCTCGATGGCGTACCGGTTGTCCTGGTGGTCCCGCCCTTCGGCAGTGGGGTTCTCGAAGTCGTACAGTGACGAGCCCATGCGCCCTGCGACATAGAAACAACGGGCGACGCCCACCGCGCCTAGGGCATCGAGGCGGTCGCTGTCCTGGAGGATCCTCGCCTCCAGGCTTAGCGGCGCGATGCCCGCCGAGTAACTGTGGGTCTGAACCGCATGGGCCGCTTGCTCGACGCGTGCCGATGGCCAGCCCATGTCGGTGAGGATCACGGCGGCCCGCTTGGCCGAGAGCGTCGAGGCCTGGCTACGCAGAGGCGAGTTCTTCTCCACCGCCACGCAATCGTGCAGCACAGTGGCGGCCAGCAGCACTTCAAGGTCGCCGCCTTCCTTGGCCTGGATACGCCGGACGTTGCTCCACACCCGCTGCACATGGGCGAGGTCGTGGGAGCCGTCGGTACAGGCGCCGGGCAGGCAGGGCAGCAGTTCGTCCGCCAGGGGCTGCAGGGGAAAGAACGGCGCGTTGGCCATCGAGCGTGCTCCATCGATCAGGGGAGGGGCTGAACATCGGTTCGGCGCGGCAACGGTACACCAATTGTCGCGGGCTCGGTCAGCGGCAACACAGGCAACCGCTGATCAGCGGTTGATCGGGGTCGTTTTCCACGAAGGTGACCATGACTTCCATGCCCGTGTGCGGTGGCGTGCTCGCACAGCTCCAACTGGAGCACGCGCTCAGCCAGCAACTGCTCTTGTCGTCGAACCAGTCTTCGCGGTCCCAGGGGAACTTGACCTGTATCTTTGCCAGGCGCCGGTCACGCTGGGACATCTCGTCTTCCACCGCGATGACGACAGCGGTCTGGTTGCCGGGTAGCTCAGGTTTGCGGTGAGTCAGAGGCAGGCGGTAGGGCGCTTCCCAGGGAATAGCCATGAAGTGGTTGCGGTATCCCCGAGCAATGTCATCCACGTGGTCAGTGGCGCCGCGCTCACCGGCTATCCGGGGTTGCCTGCCCTGGTGAATGACCCGTGTCAGGAGCCACGGGGCGTTCCACGCCTGGCGCGGATGCCCGCAAACGTCCAGCACATGGCCACTGGCCAAATGGGTCTGGTCACTGTGCCCTTCAGCTTGATGATCTGCCAGGCCACGAAAATCGAGCGGATTGTCGCCGTCCTGGTTGCAGGCGGCAGGTTGCCCCAACCTGGGGAACACCGCCTGGTCATCACCGAACACCAGCACATGGCCCTGGGCACTGTGCTGGAAATGGAAGTGGATGCCTTCTTCCTCGCACAGGCGCTGAATGAAGTGCAAATCCGTTTCGTCGTACTGGGTGCAGTAGTCGCGCTCGGGGTAGCTCGAGCCTAGATGAAACCGATAAGCGTCGCCGACGATCCCGTGCTCTTCCAGGATCAAGGCAACAATGTTCGGTACCGAGAACTGTTCATAGATTCTCTGGTTGATGCGATGGCGCAAGTAGGACAGGTGCGGTACCAGGGTCATGCTGTAGTGCTTCGAGCCTTGTGCATTACCGCTTTGAGCGATGTGGTAGACCCGGCCATGAATGCCGTTGCCATTGTTGTCGAAGGACAGGAAAGCCTCACGGTCGAAAAGGCATTCGAGATCCAGGTCAGCCCGCTCGGCGACCAGATCCACATTGAAGTAGTACGGCCTGCCGAGCGCTTCCTCCCCCTTGAATGCGAGCACGTGGAAAACGTGATCGGTACCGTCGATCGTCAAACTGAATCGAGTTTGTTGGGCTGGGCTGGACATCCACTGTTCTCTTTTCAAGGTCGGACTCAATTGAGCAACAGGCATTGGCGTGCAGCGCGCTGCACGCCAATGGACACGATCAAGGGCTGGCATGGGGTAGCAGACACCCCATTACCTCAGGTCAAACACCGCTTTTCACTTTGGTCCAGACCCGGGTGCGGATCCGCTCCAGTTTCAACGGCAGTGGCTCAAGTGGGATCAGCGTGGATATCGTCGTGGCGTCCGGGTAGATCCAGGGATTGTCGCGCAGTTTCTGCTCGACAAACGCGGTGGCATCTTTGTTGGCGTTGGGATACAGCGTGTGGTTCGAGGTCTTGGCAATGACTTCTGGCCGCAGCATGTAGTTGATGAACGCCATGCCTTCCTTGGGGTGAGGGGCGTCTTTGAGCAGTACCAGGTTCTCCGACCAGACCAGCGCGCCCTCGCGCGGCAGGCTGTAGGAAATCCGGCGCCCGGTGTTGGTCTTTTCGTTCAGGGCCTGTGCCGCAAGGGCGCCATTGGCCCAACCGACAACCGCGCAGATATTACCGTCAGCCAGGTCGGTGTCGATTCGCGAGGAGTCGAAGTAGAGGACGTAGGGGCGTATCTTCAACAGCAGCGCCTGGGCCTTCTGGTAGTCGTCCGGGTTCTTGCTGTTGCTGGGCAGCCCCAGGTAATGCAAGGCAATCGAGATGATCTCGCTCGGGGAATCCAGCATCGCCACCCCGCAGGATTGCAGCTTGCTGATGTTCTCTTCCTTGAAGATCAGGTCCCAGCTGTCCACCGGCGCCTGTTCACCCAATGCCGCTTTGACTTTGTCGACGTCATAGCCGATGCCGGTGGTGCCCCACAGGTAGGGCACCGCGTAACGATTGCCAGGGTCATTGACCGCGACCTGGGCCAGCAGCGCCGGGTCGATATGCGCCAGGTTGCTCAGTTGCTCACGGTCCAGGGGCTGCAGCACGCCCGCCTGGATCAGGCTTGGCAATACGTTGGAGGTGGCCACGACCACGTCGTACCCCGTGCGCCCGGCCATTACCTTGCTTTGCATGATGTCGGCGCTGTCGAATGCGTCCATGCGCATCCGCGTGCCGGTTGCCTGCTCGAAGGCCTTGGGAGTCTCTGGCGCGAGCAGCCCGAACCAGTTGTACAGGTGCATGCCGGGCTGGGCGGCGGCCACCGAGGTGCTGATTGCCGCACCGAGCAGCGAGGCGGCAAAAAGGGTTCGCAAACGTGACGTTCTCATGCAACATCCTTATCGAAACGATGTATCTTCTGGCCCGTCCTGGGCCCAGACAGCGACTATACCGGGCAGGCCCGGATAGTAAATACCTCCGATTACGTAGCGCTGACCTGCTGATTCCTAACCCAAAAGGGGTAGAAAATGCCGTTCGACCTTCATGGCCTGGCGTGGCACCGTTCGATCGGCAAGCTGATCATGCAGCTGGACCGCCCCGCGTTCTGGAGTTCGTTGGTGCGGGTATTGAATGAGTACGTGCAGATCGACAACTGGGTGGTGTTGATCTTCAGCCAGCAGCAGGTGGACGTGGTGGCTCTTCCGGAGGTGGCGGATGCGCAGGAGGTCGATGCGTTCATTCATCGCTATGTGAAGGGGCTTTACCTGCTGGACCCGTTTTATATCGCCAATCGGGAAAACCCGCAGAGTGGCTTCTTTCATCTGCTGGACATAGCGCCGGAATACTTCGTCGAAACTGAATACTATCAGCAGTATTTCGCTCATTATATTTCGGCGGATGAAGTCCAATACAATGTCCAGCTCGACCCCGATAGAACATTGTGCATGTCCATCGGGAGCAAGGTACGTTTCAGCCAGGAGCAAATTACCCTGCTCGATATCATCAAGCCCTGGGTAACTGCGCTCATGCACCAGCGCATGGCCTTTGAAGTCGACGCGAATGAACACCTCGCCGAGCCACTGTCATGGCCTGAAACGGTTGCGCAGCTGGCCACGCAGATCACCTCGCGCGAAAGCGATGTGCTCAGGTTGTTGCTCAGTGGCTATTCCAACAAGGAAGTGGCCGGCAAGCTGGCGCTCTCGGTGGAGACCATCAAGGTTCATCGGCGTAACCTCTATGCCAAGTTGAATGTCCGTTCACAATCGGAATTGTTCGCTCGGTTTCTAATGCCAAAGCAGGACGCTCTTGTTGCGCGGTGAGGTGAGTTGTCGGTATTTACCGGGCGTGAGCTTGCGGTCAATACCGCACGTTCAAAGACTGCCTGTTGTTTCGCCGGCTGGCTGGGCGAGAAATGCTGTTATCAGTGAAGTGACCTGCTGCTGGATCACCTCGCGGGCGCGGCCGTTATCGCCGTCCAGGCAAATGATGCCATCGCCGGGCACTTCTGCTTCGAGCAATGACTGTGCGCCAGGCTTGCACGCAGCCATGAAGGTGAAATGGCTTGCGTCGCCGATTTCGACGTAACGGCTTGACGCCGCGGGCAGGCGTTTGGCCAGGTTGGCGGACTCAAGCTCGGCGGGTAGTTCCCGCGAGGGGGCGCCGGCGGCGATCACCAGCGCAGGTACGGGCAACGCGGCCAGGCTTTCATCGGTGAGGCCCCGTGAAAGACCCAGGTCCAGGCTCACCACAGCGCTGACGCGTTCATCGCGCAGATTGGCGCCGAGCGCGGCCTTCGCGTCTGACGTGCCTGCCGGCTTCATCTGGTCATAAACGGAGCAGCTGGACAGCTGCGGGTGGGCGTTGCAGTCGTGGGCAAAGCGATCTGGATCGAAACGCGCACCGGCGATTTCCAGGGCGGTCCAGCCACCGAGTGAATGGCCCACCACGGCAATGCGGCCAGCGGCGACCCTGCCGAACTTATTCGGTTGAGCCGTGACCCGATCGATGGCGCGGCGCAGGTCAACCGGCCGCTGCCATAACTGCGCAGCAGCTTCTGGGCTGCGGTCATGGGTCGTGCTGCCAGGATGATTGACGGCGGCGACGATGTAGCCCTTGTGGGCCAGGGCACTGGCGAGCCATGCCTGGTTGCTCCAGTTGCCCCGATAGCCGTGAGAGAGCACCACTAAGGGGTGTTCGCCGCTGGATGGTGGTGCGTCAGGAACGGCAGCGACACCGGCAAACAGCGCATTGTCGGCGATCAGTTGCGCGGTGGTGGTCGCTGCGGTCGGGTACCAGACAACCATCTGCAGTGGGCGGCCAGTGTGCGAATCCTGCAGTGTGGAGGATTGGAAGCCGATGGCGTTCTCATCGGCAAAGGCAAGCGTCGTCAGGCAAGCCGACAACAGTGCGCCGAAAACTGTTTTCAATCTCTTTTCTTCCTTGAATGAGTGCGTGTCATGCCGGGGTGGACGCAGGTCCTCTGCGGTAGGTGGTCGTTTTTACCTCAGAGCGCGTACTGGGCGATACCGTTGCCGAACGACCAGTTCTCCTTGCGCACTTCGACCAGGTTGATGAACACGTCCTGCGGGCGGACCCCGGCCTCGCGTTCGAAGCCTTCGGCGATCGCCTGGTACAGCGCCTTCTTCTGCTCCAGGGTGCGGCCCTCGCTGAGGGTGATCTGGATGAACACCTGGCCGTCGGAGCGCTGGATGCCCAGGTACTGCGGGTCGAACACCAGGCGATCACCGTCGTGCTCGGTCAGGACCTGGAAGTTGTCGTGCTCGGGGACATTGATCGTGCGCCGCAGGCAGGCGTAGACGATCTGGCCAAGCGTGCGCAGGTGAGTCGGGTCGGGGTGGCGCTTGATGTCGATGCGTACCAGGGGCATGTGGACTCCTTGGGCTGTGCCAGGCGAGACGCAGAAGCTGGTAGGACAGGATCGGGGCAGGGGCAGAGCCCGGCATGGCGCCGGGCTCTTGAAGGTATTACCGAGGCAACAGCTTGTGGGCGCGTTCGCTGGCGTTATTGAAGACCTCGATCAGTCTTTTCGCCAGTGCGTCTTCGATTGCCGTGGCGGTGAGCAGGCCGTGGGCGAAGCCGATGCCCTGGTCCTTGGCGACCGCCAGTTGCTGGCTGTTCTCCGCTTCGGCCATGTCGCCGAGGTAGTGGGCTGCGCGAGAGGCGTAGCTGTCGAGGAGTGTCAGCTGTTTAAGCTCCTCCAGCGAGAGACCAAACTGCTTGGCGGCGGCGGGCTTCATGCTGAGCTTCTCGTACTCGAGCAGGCTCAGGCGATCGGTAGTCAAGGCGAATCTCCGTTTCTTTGCGGGAATACCCGGTTACTTTCGTGCCTTTTGCCGGTCAGCGCAAGGGTGGCCAGGGCGGTGGCGCGAAAAGAATTGTCCGGGCGCGGTTGCAGGAGAAGCGCGTGCTATGCGCCGCGCAGGCAGGCCTGGACGCATCCTCTGCTTGGCGTGCATGCTAAAACGTTCTAGCCTTCGCGTTTTGCTCATTGCCGTAAGGAATACCCGCATGACTCCCACCCTCAGCCGCCGTCGCGTGCTCCAGGGCGCGCTCGGCTGCTCGGCCCTGCTGGCCCTGCCAACCTGGGCGGATGACCCGCTGCGCAAAGCATTGCAGCAACTGGAGGCCACCACCGGCAGCACGATCGGCCTGTGGGCCCTGGACACCGGCAGCGGCCAGCAACTGGCCTGGCGCGCCGAGGAGCGCTTCGCGTTCTGCAGCACCTTCAAGGCCGTCCTCGCCGGCGCCATCCTGCACCGCAGCCAGGCCGAGCCCGGCTTGCTGGAGCGGCGTATCGCCTACGGCGCCGAACAGCTGGTGGTGTATTCCCCGGTCACAGAAAAGCACGTGGGCGCCGGCATGACCGTCGCCGGGCTCTGCGCCGCCGCGGTGCAGTACAGCGACAACACCGCCGGCAACCTGTTGCTCGAGCTGGTCGGTGGCCCGCCGGGGCTTACGGCGTTTGCCCGCAGCCTGGGTGACCCGACGTTCCGCCTCGACCGCAACGAACCGACGCTCAATACCGCCTTGCCAGGCGATCCGCGTGACACCACCACGCCCCTGGCCATGGGCGTGACCCTGCAGCGTCTGTTGCTGGGCGACGGCTTGGCCGCTGCCGAGCGACAACAGCTGCAGGCCTGGCTCAAGGGCAACACCACGGGCGATGCCCGCATCCGCGCCGGCGTGCCGAAGGATTGGGTGGTGGGCGACAAGACCGGGTCGGGTGACTATGGCGTGGCCAACGATGTCGCGGTGATCTGGCCCAAAGGCCGGGCGCCATGGATCCTGGTGGTGTTCAGCCGGGGCGCCAAGGCGGATGCACCCTGGAACAGCGAGACGATCGCGGCAGCCACGCGGGTGGTGGTGGACGCCTGGCAAGGCTGAGCAATCGCTCGGACCATTATCCGAACGCGTGGGAGCGGGCTTGCCCCGCGATGAGGTCGGCTCACCCCACGCGTACGCGCCGCCGTTTCTTGAGGTACATCTGGCCATCGGCATGGCTGAGCAAGGTGTCGGCATCCTCGCCATCGCTGGGGTAGCAGGCCACGCCAATGCTGCAGGAGGGCATCCTGACCTCACCGAATTCGGCGCCGAGCGGTTGCTCCATGACCCTGGCGATCTGCTCGACCATCTCGTACACGTCATCCTCCGAGGGCACGTCAGTCAGCAGCACGATGAACTCGTCGCCGCCGATCCGCGCCACGGTGTCCGCCGCCTGCACGCTGTCCTGCAGCCGGCGGGCGATGGTGCACAGCACGCGGTCGCCAGCAGCATGGCCATGCACATCGTTGATACCCTTGAAATCATTGACGTCGAGAAACAGCAAGGCGAGCCGCCGCTGCTGCTGGCGAGCCATGCGCAGGGCCGTGGCGAGGCGGTCGTTGAACAGCGAGCGGTTGGTCAGCTTGGTCAGCGGGTCGTGATGGGCCAGGAAACGCAGTTCCTGCTCGGCCTGGGTGAGGGCGGTGATGTTGCGGGCCACGCCGATCCGCGCGCCGACTTCATCGGACCAGGAGGCCGCCCAGAGAATGTGCACGATCTCGCCATCCTTGCGCACATAGCGGTTGCGAAAGTCACAGTGGGCGTTGCCGTTCATCACCCGCACGATCGAGGCGCGGGTGGCCTCCAGATCATCCGGGTGCATGTAGCGGGTGATCGGGGTGCCGGTCAGCTCGTCGGCGCGGTAGCCGAGCAAGGCCTCGCAGGCATCGCTCACGAACACGATGGTGTCGTCTTGGTCGACCACGAACACGGTGTCCAGCATCAGGTGGATCAGCCTGGGGTACAGCGCTTGCAGGTCGACGGGCATAGGGCGGGGGTATCCGATACGGGTAGCCCGGTCATGGTCCGATCACGCAGGGCGGCCGCGCGATGTCCTGCAAGCCGCCGTGGGCCGCTTGCCGCGCCCGTGCAGCATACACAGGGTCGGGGGCGGGGCACACTACCTGTGAGCAAGCAAAGCCTGCATGGTGCAGCCTGGCGGCGCGTACCCTGCCCCCCAAGGCGAGAGTGACCGGGCGCAGGGCGTGGCCTTTGCGCAGGCAGGTGCCGGGCTGCGCCTAGGCTGATGGAGCCGGCGGGTTGGTGGCTGGCCTCAGGGAGCTGAGGCCGAGGTTCAAGGGGGCGGCGATCACTAGTGTGGTGTTTTGCAAATACGACCAATAACTCGCGAGTGATTTTTGCGCTCAGGCAAGGCGTCGCGACGAGTCGTAGCCCAGCTACGGCGAGGAGCGACAACGCCGCATGAGCGCAAAAAGCACCGCGAGTTATGGTCGTTATTTGTGAAACACCACACTAGCATGGGACAGACTTGCGCTCGGGTGACTGCCTACAGCCTCCAGCATCCGGCGAAGCGCTTGCAAACCCCTTCGCGTTGATCCAGTTCAGCCATGCTGCGCAAGTGTTCGAGGCTGATCTGCGCGACCGTCTCCTGCAGGACATAGTTGTAGTAGTACGCCATGTCGCGCATGCGCTGGGCCTTGCTGCGCAGGCCTACGTCGTTGTTGCCACCGGCCCAGACCTGCAACTGCTCGTCGCGCACGCTACGCAGGTAGGCGCGGCTGTCGGCGTCGTAGCGCTCCAGCGTACGTGCCTTGAGGTTGGCGAGCGCCTCGGCGAGCCTCTGCAGATTCTGCTGGTACTGCTGCCAGTAGGCTTCTGGCAGATCGAGGCCCAGTTCCCGCTTGCGTGCCGCTACCTGGGCTTCGGGAGAGGTTTGACGAGTGATGGCGACGGCAGTGCGCAACGTGGTCAGTTGCTCCATCTCCGGGGTGACGCTGTCGTGGATGATGCTATCGATCAACGCGGTGCGCCGAGGGGTATCGGGCAGCGGCGTGGGTTGTTTCGGGAACAACGCTGAGGTACCCCGGCAGGCGCTTGGGATGGTGTCGATCATCGGATAGGGCTGGCGCTGGTCCTTGCCCTCGACGCGTTGCAGACGCACCAGTGCCGCCTGGCAGTAGCCAGGTGACTGGTCGAAGCGCAGTTCATATTCGGAGCCTGCCTGCGGTGTCAGGGTGAACGAGGCCGAGCAGACCGTGGTGGCGCCCTGGGTGTTGGCGCGAACATGTACCGGCTGGCCGGGTTCGAGGCGGATCTCGTAGTAGCTGTTGCTGTTTGCCGGTGGCGGCACGCTCATGTCGGCCCGCCGACGCGAGTCGGGCACGAACAGGTTGTTGAGCATGCCGGTGGTTCGGGCTTCACAGCGCGCGCTATCGAACAGGTCGAGGGTGGCGCTGCCATTGCCCGAGATGTAACGCAGCTTGGCGGCATCCGGGCGGGTGCTGTCGATGTAGGTGCCATTGATACTGCAGGCGCTGACCAGGGCGGACAGTGCGAACAGGGCAAGCAGGTGAGCGATGGGGAGCATGATCGTCCGTGAGTGAAGCCGTGGGGGCGCCGATGCTAGGGCGATTCCGGCTATTCGTCCAGGGGACCGATGGTGATCAGCCCACGGTAGTGGAGCGCTTGCTCTTCCGTTTAGAACATCCGCCACCGTCCACGTAGAGCAAGGCCTTGACCAGCTCACACGAACCCATGAGGGTCAGGTGCTTTTCAGCATTTACAGGCTTTCCCTACCGTTGGGGAGGTGCCATCAGTGCGTTGAGTTCTGCATTGCTGTGGGCCTTCAACCCGCTGGTCTCGAGCTGCCCGCTCTGCAGGAAGCGCTGGATCAGGCTGCGCATGGCGCCGTGGAGGAAACCGTGGATATCGAAGGCGGCTACTCGAACGCTCCCGACCAGGCGTGCACCGCCGGCGTCCGCCACATTGGCCAGCAGCAACAGCTCTTGCTGGTGAAGGTCATGAAAAATGCGATCCATTGCAGGCATGAGTGCATGACTCCCTTGATATCCTGAAGAGGGTTTGCTGCGCGCCCTAGATTGCCACCCAACCGGTCGGGCCTGCAGGATTTTTCAAGATGTTCTAGCGAAGCGTCGCGGTGGCCTCCAGCCCCAGTGGAGCTTTAGCGAGGGGCTGAATACACGGGGCTGCTGCTCAACGGCGATAGTAGCGGCGGTCGTCGTCGTAGCGATGGTGCAGGGCGCGATCATGATGGCGGTCCCAGTAGCGTTGCCGCTCCATTGCCCGGCGGTGCTGCTCCCGGCGCCATTGTTCGCGGCGCCACTGCTCCCGGCGCCAGTCGTCACGGTGATCATGCCAGCGCTCGTCGTGGCGGTAGCGGTCGTCATGGGCCAGCAGCGGTGCCGTTGGTGCGGTTGCCAGGCTTGGCCAGGGGGTTGCAGGCGAGTGGTGGCTCGCCGTGTCGAGGACCTGGGCGGGAGGTGTCGACGTCTTCATCGGTGCGGCGGATGCCGAGCCGGCTGCCGCGAGCGCGAACAGGCCAGCGAGCAGCATGCATGGGGCAGGGATTTTCATCAGTGAAGACAACCTCTGTGGGCAATTGAGCGTGTGGCCAGCGATTGCCAGGACAACTGCGTGGCGCACTCACCCAATAGACCGGCAAAACGGAAAAAGTTCTGCCGGGCCCATGCCGGAATCATCAACGACTTCAGTGCGTTGCGGCTGGCGCGAGCCGGGCCACCTGACCGCCCTTGATCACTTCACCTGGCCGTTGTACACCACGGTCGCGGCGCCGTCCTTCTTGATGGTCAGCTTGTTGCCCTCGGCCATGCTTTCGACCATTTCCGAACAACCGTCCACCTCGGTCTTGCCGTCCACGTACTCGCCGCTGGTGTCGAAGCTGAAGACATAGGTGGACGCTGGGCAGGCATTGCCGCCTTCGCCCGTGGACACCACCAGCACATAGCGGCTCGGGCCGAAGGCATAGGCCTTCTCTATGGCGACGTAGCCGGTGCCTTCGGCGTCGGCGACGATGGACTCCATGACGTTCATCACCCCTGCCCGGGACTGGTAGTTGAGCGCGGTGCCCAGCTCCATGCTCTGGACGGTGAACGGACCGGCGCCTTCGTCGCTGATCGGCAGCGGCTCATAGGCGATGCTCGGCGCCAGCGGCGCAGCTGGTTTTGTCAGCAGTGCCGGTTGCGGCTGAGGGTTGACGCATTGGCCGCTTTCACAGATGCGCTCACCTTTGCAGTCGGTGTCCTTGGCGCATTGGCCCGACGCGGCGGCAGTCTGTTCGGCCTTGTCGCAGCCGGCCATGGCCAGGGTGAGAAGGGTGAGGGCAACCAGTCGCTTCATCAGCGAAGTCCTTTTCATGGATGAGGGCTGCGTAGTATCGCCAAGACGAGACTGAATGTCGTGGCTTTCGCTTTGGCAATCAATACAAATGGAGCATTTGATTGGGCGAGGCCGTGACCCTGAGTGCGCTCAGGTGGTTCCAACCTCTTCCACATAGGCGTCGAAGAACCCGCCGGGTATTTCTTCGTTGCGGTCTTCCAACTGCACACCGCCGTTGATTTTCGCCAGCCACACCGCGCTCTGCCTGGAGAGCGCAGTAAGAGTCCACTGGCACTGCACGGTAGTCGATCCGATTGTCGAGCAGTTGCAGTTGCAGGGCCTGCATGGCCAGTTGCCGGGATGCAATCAGATGATGGTCGAGATGGAACGTCAGCCCTTGATGGTACTTTTGCCCGAGCCGTTGGGGCCCGCAAAAACACGCAGCCTACGCACGCCCGCCGGCCGTTTGGTCATCAGTTCGCCGTCATCGACACACAGCACGCTGCGCTGGCGTGCAGGGGGATCTGTTGTCCAAGGAAATCGAGGTACCGTTGGCAGACCTCTCCGGCAGCGTCATCGGGCTGTTCTGAAGTGGATTCGCCGCAACGTCTGGCATAGCGCTTCCCGCTCCACGTAGCCCGTTTCCCAAACCTGAAACGGGGCCGTGGAGCGGCCCCGCTGATCCGGTGTCGGTCTTCAGAAGCCGAAGTCGCTCAGGCCCGGGTGATCGTCCGGACGGCGCCCCAGTGGCCAGCGGAACTTGCGCTCGGCTTCGCTGATGGGTTGTTCGTTGATGCTGGCGTGGCGATTGCGCATCAGGCCGTCCTCGGCGAACTCCCAGTTCTCATTGCCATAGGCGCGGTACCACTGGCCGCTGTCGTCGCGGTACTCATAGGCGTAGCGCACGGCAATGCGGTTGTCGGTGAAGGCCCAGAGCTCCTTGATCAGGCGGTATTCAAGCTCGCGGTTCCACTTGCGGGTGAGGAAGGCCTGGGCCTCCTCGCGGCTGCTGCAGAATTCGGCGCGATTGCGCCAATGGGTGTCGGTGGTGTAGGCCAGGGCCACCTTGGCGGCGTCGCGGCTGTTCCAGCCGTCTTCGGCAAGGCGGACTTTCTCGATGGCGGTTTCACGGGTGAACGGGGGCAGTGGTGGGCGGGACATCGTGGTCAATCCTCAAGGTCGGTGAGCTTGGTTTGCAGAACCGAGAGTAGTCCGGTCGGCTGGCGGGGAGAATCGGTACCCTGGGCACTTCATAATTGCTCTTGGAGGAACAATCCTCGCCTGGCACGCCTGTCTATAGTTACCCCAGACATTCGCTGGAGCCCGCCATGACCCTGATCAGCCGCGAACCCTGGTGGCTCGTCCCGCCCAAGCCCGGGCAGACCGAGCAGGACCTGCACTGGGGCTACCTGGAAATCTACGCCGACGGCCGTACTGTATTTGTCGACCAGCGACCCAGTGAGCGGGAGCTGGCCGAACGCAAGAGTTGCCGTAACTTCCCCGACGCCGAAAAGCCCTGAGTCAGCCTTCGAGCTGGGCCAGGCGCGCCTCCAGCGCCGCCACCCGTGCTTCCAGCGCCTCGATGCGCTCGTCTGCCGCGCTGGCGCGCGTGCCGCCTTCCTGCTGACGGGCAGCGAGGATCGCCTCGATCTCGGCCGGGTCGCCCAGGGCGTGGGTGTAGCGGTCTTCGCGCTGGCCGGCCTGGCGTGGCAGGTGCAAGGCCAGGCCCCGCGAGACCAGGCGCTCGAGCTGGTGCTGGACCTGATCGACATCCTCGAATTCATGCAGGCGGTTGCTGCGGGTCAGCAGTTCGCTGAGGGTCTGTGGGCCACGCAGGAACATCAAGCCCATCAACACCAGCTGCGCCGGCACCAGCTCCAGGCCCTTGTCCACCCGCTGTTCCCAACGGTCGGCGCGGCTGCCCATCTGCAGACGGGCCATTTCCTGGTTCTCCAGGGCGCGCAGGGCCTGGCCGACCTGGCCGGGGGAGAGGTTCATCACCGGTTCACGGCTGGTCTTCTGGTTGCAGGCCAGGACCAGGGCATTGAGGGTCAGGGGGTAGGTTTCCGGGCTGGTGGCCTGTTTCTCGATCAGTGAGCCGAGCACGCGAATCTCGATGCTGTTGAAACGGCCTTCGCCGGTGGTTTCGTGTTCTGACATGGCCCTGTCTCATTGCGAGGAAAAGGCCACTAGCCTAGGTAAAGCGCCAGGCTTAAGCAATCACCGCTGGCGTCGCGGGCAAGCCAGCTCCCCGGCGTGGGAGCTGGCACGGCTGGGGCTTCAGGTGCTGGGCCGTTCCATGGCCTGGCAGGCCGCGGCGGTGAACAGCACGTCGGTCGAGGAGTTCAGCGCGGTCTCGGCCGAATCCTGCAGCACGCCGATGATGAAGCCGACCGCCACCACCTGCATGGCGATCTCGCTGGGGATGCCGAACAGGCTGCAGGCCAGCGGGATCAGCAGCAACGAGCCACCGGCCACGCCCGAGGCACCGCAGGCGCAGACCGCGGCCACCACGCTGAGCAGCACTGCGGTCGGCAGGTCGACGGGGATGCCCAGGGTGTGCACGGCGGCCAGGGTGAGCACGGTGATGGTGGTTGCCGCACCGGCCATGTTGATGGTCGCGCCCAGCGGGATCGACACCGAATAGGTGTCCTCGTGCAGGCCGAGTTTCTCCGACAGTGCCAGGTTGACCGGGATGTTTGCCGCTGAACTGCGGGTGAAGAACGCGGTAATACCGCTCTCGCGCAGGCACAGCAGGGTCAGCGGGTAGGGGTTGCGGCGGATCTTCCAGAATACGATCAGTGGGTTCATCACCAGCGCCACGAACAGCATGCAGCCGATCAGCACGGCCAGCAGGTGCAGGTAGCCAAGCAGTGCGTCCAGCCCCGACTGCGCCAGGGTGGCGCTGACCAGGCCGAAGATGCCCAGCGGGGCGAAGCGGATCACCACGCGCACGATCAGGGTCACGCCGTTGGACAGGTCCTCGACCACGGTGCGGGTGGTGTCACCGGCATGGCGTAGGGCCACGCCCAGGCCGATGGCCCAGGTCAGCACGCCGATGAAGTTGGCATTGAGCAGTGCGTTTATCGGGTTGTCGACGGCGCTGAGCAACAGGTTCTGCAGCACCTCGGTGATGCCGCCGGGCGCGCTCAGCGTGGCCTCTCCGGTGCTCAGCACCAGGTTCGACGGGAACAGCATGCTGGCCACCACGGCCACTGCGGCGGCGGCGAAGGTGCCCAGCAGGTACAGCCAGAGGATCGGGCGGATATGGGTTTCCTGGCCATGGCGATGGTTGGCGATCGAGGCCATCACCAGGATGAACACCAGGATCGGCGCCACGGCCTTCAGGGCGCTGACGAAGACCTTGCCGAGGAACCCCAGCTCGCGGGCCACGGCGGGGGCGAGCAGGGCCAGGGCAATGCCGGCCACCAGGCCGATGCAGATCTGCGTCACCAGGCCGGTGCGGTTGATGAGGCGGAGGATGGGGGTCATGTGCAGCGCAATCCAGTTACGTGAAAGCGCGCGACTTTACCACAGACCGCGCTGGCTCCTGTAGGCGCGGACCTACCAGTGAAACAACTCCCGCCGCGCGCCTTCGGTGATCGCCAGGATCCCCGGGTGCTTGACCTTGCGCTCCACCGATATGGCGTAGAACGACTCGTTCACCGCCTCGGTCTGGCCGATCAGGCGCACGCCGTACTGGCGGCAGACCTCCTCGGCGATCACGCTGGGGGCCACGAAGATGCCGCTGCCAGATTGGCCGAAGGCCTGCATCAGCGCGCTGTCGTCGAATTCGCCGACGATCCGCGGCTGTACCTGCTGCTCGGCCAGCCAGCGCAACAGGCGGCTGCGCAGCACGGTTTCCTGGCCTGGGATCAACAGCGGCGCGTCGTCCAGGCAGGCGGGGAAGGGGCGATCAAGGCGCTCGGCCAATGCCTGTGTGGCAAAAAAGCTCAGGCCGCACTCACCGAGCTTCTGGCTGTAGCCCTTGATGCCCAGGTGGCTGGGCATGGGGCTGTCGGAAATCACCAGGTCCAGGCGCTGGATCGCCAGGTCCGCGAGCAGGCGCTCGAGCTTGTCCTCGCGGCAATTGATGCGCAATACCTCCTCCAGCTCCATGGTAGGTGCCAGCAGGCGATAGACGATGGACTTGGGCACCACATCGGCCACCCCCACGCGAAACAGGATCTGCTCCTGCGGCCCGGCGCGCAGCATGGCCTCCAGCTCGCCGCCGATCTGGAACATCTGCTCGGCGTAGGCCAGGGCCTGGCGCCCGGTCTCGGTCAGTTCCAGCTGGCGCCCGACGCGCTGGAACAGCTCCAGATTCCAGGTCTGCTCGAACAGGCTGATCTGGCCACTGATGGTCTGCGGCGTCAGGTTGAGCTGTTCGCTGGCGCGGGCGATACTGCCGGTCTTGGCCACCGCCCAGAAATAATGGAGCTGGCGATAGTTGAGCATGCCTGCCTCGATTCGGAAAAACCGAAGTATACACGCTGAAAATACGAATTTTCCGGATGTTTCAGCCCCTCTAGAATGCCACCCCATCAGGCGCATGACGCGCCGCCCGGCATTCGACAAGCGAGGACCTCATGCTACAACTCAAATCCATTGGCACACCGCTGGTACTGGCACTGGCCCTGTTTGCCATGTCCGGCTGCGACCAGGCCGAGAAATCCGCCCAGCAGATGCTTGACCAGGCGGCTGAAACGGCCAAGCAGGCCATCGACAAGACCAATGACGCCGCCCAGCAGGCCTTGAGCGACGCCATCGGTGGCGATGGCGAGAAAGCCAAGGCCGAAGACGACAAGAAAGACACCCAGGACATCTGAGAGCAGGACTGACCAATGGAATATTTGCTGGAACTCGCCGCAAGCCCCACCGCCTGGGTAGCCCTCGCCACCCTGGTGGCCATGGAGGTTGTGCTGGGCATCGACAACCTGATCTTCATCTCCATCCTCACCAACAAGCTGCCCGAGGCCTATCGTTCCAAGGCGCGGCGCATCGGTATCAGCATGGCCCTGGTCATGCGCCTGGCGCTGCTCAGCACCGTGGCCTGGATCGTCCAGCTGACCGAGCCGGTGGTCGAGGTGTTCGGCCACACGTTCTCGTGGAAGGACATGATCCTCATTGCCGGTGGCCTGTTCCTGCTGTGGAAGGCGACCAAGGAGATCCATGAAAGTGTCGACCCACATGGCGCCAAGGAAGAGTCCAAGGCCGGCCACGTCGTGACCATCGGTTTCACTGCGGCGATCTTCCAGATCCTGCTACTGGACATCGTCTTCTCGATCGACAGCATCATCACCGCCGTGGGCATGACCGAGCACCTGCCGATCATGATAATCGCCGTGATCAGCGCCGTGATCGTGATGCTGGTGGCCGCTGATCCGCTGGCCAAGTTCATCAACGACAACCCGACCGTGGTCATGCTGGCCCTGGGCTTCCTGATCATGATCGGCATGACCCTGATCGCCGAAGGCTTCGGCGCCCATGTGCCGAAGGGCTACGTGTACGCTGCCATGGCGTTCTCGACCGCGATCGAGATCCTCAACATCATGGCCCGCCGGGCGCGCTTGAAGCGTGAGGCTGCCGAGGGCTGACCTGGTGTGAACCATCGCGGGGCCAGCCCGCCGCCACAAGACATGTTGCTTGTGGCGGCGGGCTGGCCCCTCGATGCGTTTCAGGAAAGCTTCAGCTCAATGGGCCCCGGCATGCCGACGCGCACGGCGCACAGGTTGTGGTTTGACCAGGGCCTGAGGGGGCAGGTGATGTGGGTGTGCATGCCGGCGCACGATGCGCAGTACGCCCCAGAGCATGGCGGCTGCGACGCTCAGCCACATGCCGACCAGCATTAGAATCGCCATTGTCAGGCTCATGCGTGCCTCCTTCTCTCTGGCAAGCCAAGCTCGCCATCCAGACACTGCTTTAGTCTAGCCTGTCGGCTGTGACGTTCCATTGACCGAAGGCCTAGTCCTTGGGCCGTTTCGTTCCAAGCCCGCATCGGGCTATACCCGCAGGCGCCGGCGTCCTATGATCGGCTTCTTGGCCGGGCGCTGCCTGCCTGGCCGCGGAACAAGCGAGTGTCCACGTTGCAAAAGCTCTCCAAGTTTCGGGCCCAGGGCCCACGTCGCCTGCTGGCCGCCTGCCTGGTGGCGGCGACCCTCTCCGGCTGCGCCGGCACGCCACCGGCCGCGCTCAAGGGCCTGCCGCAGCGGGTCGAGATCAGCAGCGTTCCCTTCTACGGCGGCAACGCCAACCACAGTGGCGCGATGGCCCTGGCCGCCGTGCTGTCGCAGCAAAGCGCACCGATCACGCCGGGCCTGCTCGACAAGTCGTTGGGCCTGCCTGCTGCCTCCGAGTCCCTGGAAAGCGGCATTCCTCGGGTTGCCCGTGAATACGGCAGGGTCGTCTACCCGCTGGACAAACACCTGGATGCCTTGCTCGCCCAGGTGGCGGCCGGTTACCCGGTGCTGCTGCGTTATCAGGAAGGTTCGGCGTGGTGGAGCGAGCCGCGTTATGCCGTGCTGATCGGCTATGACCGCTACAAGCAGCGGGTATTGCTGCGCTCGGGCATGCACCGGCGCCAGTTGATGGCTTTCGACGATTTCGAGTCGGCGTGGGGCAAGGAGGGTCGTTGGGCGGTGCTGGTGCAATCGCCGCGACAGTTGCCGGCCCAGGTGGATCGCCAGCGCTGGCTGCAGGCAGCGGATGAACTGGCCCGTTCGGGACAGGAGATCGCGGCGAAGCAGGCTGTCATCAGCCTCGGACGGTGAGGCTGAAATGATCGCGGGGCAAGCCCGCTCCCACAAGATGGCCTCGTGGGAGCGGGCTTGCCCCGCGATGGCTTTACATCAGAAGCCCAGGCGATCGCGCAGGCTGTAGTACCAGGCACCGATGGCGCTGAACGGCACACGCAGCATCTGGCCACCCGGGAACGGGTAGTGCGGCAGGCCGGCGAACGCGTCGAAGCGCTCGGCCTGGCCGCGCAGGGCCTCGGCCAAGACCTTGCCGGCCAGGTGGGTATAGGTGACGCCGTGGCCCGAGCAACCCTGCGAGTAGTAGATGTTGTCGCCGATGCGGCCGACCTGCGGCAGGCGCGACAGGGTCAGCAGGAAGTTGCCGGTCCAGGCGTAGTCGATCTTGACGTCCTTGAGCTGCGGGAAGGCCTTGAGCATCTTCGGGCGGATGATCGCCTCGATATTTGCCGGGTCACGGGCACCGTACACCACGCCACCGCCGAAGATCAGGCGCTTGTCGCTGGTCAGGCGGTAGTAATCGAGCAGGTAGTTGCAGTCTTCGACGCAGTAGTCCTGCGGCAGCAGGGTGCGGGCCAGTTCCTCGCCCAGCGGCTCGGTGGTGATCACCTGTGTGCCGCAGGGCATCGACTTGGCAGCCAGCTCCGGTACCAGGTTGCCCAGGTAGGCGTTGCCAGCGACGATGATGAATTTGGCGCGCACCTTGCCCTGCGGGGTGTGCACCACCGGGTTGGCGCCACGCTCGATGCGCACGGCCGGGGTTTGCTCATAGATGATGCCACCCAGCGACTCGACCGCGGCGGCTTCGCCCAGGGCCAGGTTCAGCGGGTGGATGTGGCCGCCGCTCATGTCGAGCATGCCGCCTATATAGCTGTCGCAGGCCACCACTTCGCGGATGCGCTTCTGGTCCATCAGCTCCAGCTGATTGTGGCCGAAGCGTTCCCACAGGCGTTTTTGCGATTCCAGGTGGCCCATCTGCTTGCTGGTCAGCGCGGCGAACACGCCGCCGTCCTTCAGGTCGCACTGGATGTCGTACTTGGCCACGCGCTCACGGATGATGCGCCCGCCCTCGAAGGCCATCTGACCGAGCAGTTGCGCCTGCTTGGGGCCGACGGTGCGCTCGATGACATCGATGTCGCGGCTATAGCTGTTGACGATCTGGCCACCGTTGCGGCCCGACGCGCCGAAACCGACCTTGGCGGCCTCGACGATGCTCACCTTGAAGCCGTTCTCCAGCAGGAACAGGGCGCTGGACAGGCCGGTGTAGCCGGCACCGATGATGCATACATCGGTTTCCACCTCACCCTGCAGCGCCGGACGTGGCGGCACCGGGTTGGCCGAGGCGGCGTAGTAGGACTGGGGGTAGGGGGTGTTAGCCATGCTCGAGGGACCTCGTGTTTTATATTTTTAACGAATGTACCGATGCTATCAATAATAATAAACACCCGCTAGTCGTCCGGTGAAAATCCTTTACGCCCCCCTGAGGCTCGACCTTTCTATAAATAGTTTAAGATTCAGTAGCTTAGCGTGAAAAAAACAGTTGACAGGGTATCTGGATCGGGTAGAATGCGCCCCACACGACAGGCACATAGCTCAGTTGGTTAGAGCACCACCTTGACATGGTGGGGGTCGTTGGTTCGAGTCCAATTGTGCCTACCAAATCAGAAGAGGGCGATCCGCAAGGATCGCCCTTTTTGCTTTTGGTCGCTTCCAGCGGGCGAGCCGCATGCGAGATCGGCCGGTGAAAGCCTTACCCGCAGGTCGCTGGGGCGGTTCGGATAAATTCCGCAAAGTTTTTGATTTTTTTGAAAAAAACGCTTTACAGGTGCGCAGTCGATCACTAATATGCGCACCACACGACAGGCACATAGCTCAGTTGGTTAGAGCACCACCTTGACATGGTGGGGGTCGTTGGTTCGAGTCCAATTGTGCCTACCAAATCAGAAGAGGGCGATCCGAAAGGATCGCCCTTTTTGCTTTCCGCCGTTCCATGGGCGCTGACACACGCTGCAACTTTCCACCTTCGCCTCATCCCTGCGGCCGAGCGGTTCGCTCATGCTAGAATCCGCCCCTTCGAATCTGGAGGTACAGGCGTGCGCAAACTGGCGGTGGTAGTGGCGGTGTTGGCCCTGGCGGGCTGTAACAACGAGGTCGAAGGCGTGCACAAGCAGGTGGCCGAACACCTGAACAACCCCAAGACGGCCAAGTTCGCCAACGTGCGCTTCGACACCCAGGGTTCCATCTGTGGCCAGGTGCGCGGCAAGGATGACGCCGGTCAGTACGAGCCTTATCGCAGCTACGTGGCGATCAAGCACGACGGTCAGTACGAGATCCTCATCGACGAGACCGGCAACAACCTGCGTATCCGTGAAGTCTGCGGTGGCGCCGACCTGCAGCGCCGCGCCGAGGCGCTGGCCGACCAGCCGGCACCGGAAGGCTGGGACGTGGAGGTAATCCAGGGGCCGAACATGGGCGCCCTGACTGACATGACCGCACGCCTGATCGAAAAGGGCATCCCGTCCTGGGTCGAATACCGCGACGGCAAGCCGGTGGTGCTGATGGGGCCGTTCCCGGCCAAGGTCGAGGCCGATGCGCGCAAGGCCGAAGTGATGGCCAAGCTGGGCACCGACTCGATCGTCATCCAGCACGGCGTCCAGCGCTGACGTTCACCCGTACCTGCCAGGCTTGGACGCTGGGCAGGTATCAGATTGAACGCGGGCTTGCCTCGCGTTCGGTGCCGATGTCCTCGAACACGCTGATCAGATGCTCCGGCTGCCCGTCGGCGCGGCGCTCCAGCGAGGTGCGTGCCCGCACCCAGAGGTAGTGCCCGTCCTTGTGGCGCACACGCTTCTGCACTTCGTAGCGCTCGATCTCGCCGGCCAGCATGCGCCTCAGCAGTGCCAGGTTGTCCGGCAGATCGTCGGGATGGGTGAGCTGCTGGAACGTCGTGCCGTACAGCTCGTCCTCACGGTAACCCAGCAGTTCGCAGAGGCTGCCGTTGACCCGCTGCCAGCTGCCATCCGGGTCGATGTAGGCCAGCGCGCCCCAGGCCAGTTCGAAGATGGTGCGAAAGCGCGCCTCGCTCTGGCGCAATTCCTCTTCGGCCACCTTGCGCTCGGTGTTGTCCATGCTGATGCCGACCATCTTTACCGGGCGCCTGGCACTGTCGCTCAGCACCGTGGCGCGCGAGGCGATCCAGCGTTGGTCGCCGTCGGGGCGGGTGATGCGAAAGTCGCACTCGCAACCGGTGCCGTCAGCCACGGCCTGGGCATACATGCCCTGCATGTGGCTGGCGTCCTCGGGATGGATGTGCTCCCAGAAGTCCTCATTGCGCCGTAGTGGCCAGCCATATACCGCCTCGACGTTGGGCGAGTAGGTCACTTCGTCGGTGACCAGGTTCCATTCCCAGGTGACGATGCGCGCACCTTCCTGGGCCAGCTTCATGCGCGTCTCGCTCTCCATTATCTCGGCGGTGTAGCGACGACGCACGTCGGTCATCGGCAGCTCGACCACCTCGGCCTGCTGCACGCTGTGCAGGGCCTCTTCGCCATAGCGCAGCCAGATCCAGTTGACCTTGAGCAGGTCGGCCAGCTTGCGCAGATTGGCGTAGTCGATCTCGCCGCCGCGGGTCCACTTGTGCACCGCCGTGCGCGAGATCCCCAAGGCCGTGCCCACCGCCTGCAGGGTCAGCTTGTGGTGTTCGAGCAGTTCCTTGAGGCGAAAGGCGAAGCTGTTTTCCATCATGGGTGCTGGATCCTTGGGCGTGGGCGAGGCAGCCAGTATACCTGAGCTGTCAACTTGAGGTTGACAGCTCGGTTGCCGCGCCCGGCGGCGCCGGTTAACGTGGCGCCTGACTTATAAAGGACAGGGATGCACCGCATGAGCCGATCATTGGAACTCAACCGCGCCAGTTGGAATGAACGGGCGCCGCTGCACGCCGCTTCGAAGGACTACGAGGTCGAACGCTTTGTCGCCGAAGCCGGCCACCTGTCCGAAGTGGTGCGTTTCGACCTGCCACGCCTGGGCGATATCCATGGCCTGCGCACGGTGCACCTGCAATGCCATATCGGTACCGACACCTTGTCGCTGGCGCGCCTGGGTGCGGATATCTGTGGCCTGGACTTCTCCGCCGCCTCGCTGGCCCAGGCGCGTGACCTGGCCGAACGTTGCGGCGCTGGCATTGCCTATGTCGAGGCGGACGTCTACCAGGCTGCTCAGGTACTGCCGGCCGCTGGTTTCGATCTGGTCTACACCGGTATCGGTGCGTTGTGCTGGCTGCCGAGCATCGAGCGCTGGGCGCAGGCGGTGGCGGCATTGCTCAAGCCGGGCGGACGCCTGTTCCTGCGCGATGGCCACCCGATGCTGATGGCGGTCAACGAAGACCATGAGGACCGTTTGCAGCTGGAGTATCCGTACTTCGAGTGCGAGGCACCGACCGTGTGGATCAGCGACCAGACCTACGTCGATACCGAGCAGGCCCTGACGCAGACCGAAACCCATGAATGGAACCATGGCCTCGGCGAGGTGATCACCGCGCTGTTGCGCAATGGCCTGCGCATTACCGCCCTGGAGGAGCACCAGAGCATCCCCTGGGAGGCGTTGCCTGGGCAGATGACGTTGGGCGATGACGGCGAGTGGCGCCTGATCGAGGCACCCTGGCGGCTGCCGCTGAGCTATACGTTGCAGGCGATAAAGGTCTAGGCAGCGGGCTTGGGGGAGCTGACCCGCTCCCACAAGCCAGTCAGGCCAGGGGCACCGTCAGGACAGGAATCCGCCATCCACATTGAGCGCGGTGCCGGTGGTATAGCTGGAGGCGTCGCTGGCCAGGTACAGCACCGCCCCGGCCATTTCGCTCGGGTCGGCCACGCGCTTGAGCGGGATCTGCTGCAACGCGGCATTGCGGATGCTGTCGTTCTTCACCAGCGCCGAGGCGAACTTGGTGTCGGTCAGGCCGGGCAGCAGGGCGTTGCAGCGGATACCGAACTGCGCGCACTCCTTGGCAAACACCTTGGTCATGTTGATCACGGCCGCCTTGGTCACCGAATAGATGCCCTGGAACAGCCCCGGTGAAACTCCGTTGATCGAGGCCACATTGATGATGCTGCCACCGCCGTGCTCGCGCATCAGCTTGCCGGCTTCCACCGACATGAAGAAGTAACCGCGGATATTGACGTCGACGGTCTTCTGGAATGCGCCCAGGTCAGTGTCCAGCACGTTGCAGAACTGCGGGTTGGTGGCGGCGTTATTGACCAGGATGTCGAGGCGCCCGAACTGCTCGCGGATGCCGGCGAACACCTGCTGGATCTGCTCCATCTCGCCGATATGGCAGGCCACCGCGGTGGCCTTGCCGCCGGCGGCGACGATCGCCTCGGCGACCTGCTGGCAGCCGTCGAGTTTGCGGCTGGAGACGATCACATGGGCGCCCTGCTGGGCCAGCAGGTGGGCAATGGCTTCACCGATGCCACGGCTGGCACCGGAAACGAAGGCGATCTTGCCGTCGAGGTCGAACAGGTGGGTCTTGGACATTCGGGTATTCCTTGTTGTATGCCGGGTTACAGGCTGGATTTGCCGATCAGTTGCAGGCTCATGTGCTCCAGCAGCTTGTTCATGTGGATGAACTGGGCGAAGCGTTTGTCCTGGGTCTGGCCGTGGAAGAAGCGGTAGTAGATCTGCTGGACGATACCTGCCAGGCGGAACAGGCCATAGCAGTAATAGAAGTCGAAGTTGTCGATGCGAATGCCGGCGCGCTCGGCGTAGTAGTCGACAAACTGCTTGCGGGTCAGCATCCCCGGTGCGTTGCTCGGTTGGCGGCGCATCAGTTGCACCGGCGCCGGGTCGCCGGCCTCGATCCAGTAGGCCAGGCTGTTGCCCAGGTCCATCAGCGGGTCGCCGATGGTGGCCATTTCCCAGTCCAGTACGCCGATGATGCGCATCGGGTTGGCGCTGTCGAGGATGACATTGTCGAAACGGTAGTCGTTATGCACGATGCCCGGGCGCGGGTGGTCGGCGGGCATCTTCTCGCGCAGCCATGCGATCACCTGCTCCCAGCGAGGTGCGTCGGGGGTCAGGGCTTTTTCATAGCGGCTGGCCCAGCCTTCGATCTGGCGCTGCACGTAACCTTCCGGTTTGCCCAGGTCGGCCAGGCCGCACGCCTGGTAGTCCACCTGGTGCAGCTCGACCAGGCGATCGATGAAGCTTTTGCACAGCGCCTCGGTTCGGTCGGCGTCCAGGTCGAGTCCGGCGGGGATGTCGGAGCGCAGGATGATGCCGTTGACTCGCTCCATCACATAGAACTCGCCGCCGATGAGTGCTTCATCGGTGCAGTGCACGTAGGCCTTGGGGCAATAGGGGAAACCGGCATTGAGCTGGTTGAGGATGCGGAACTCGCGGCCCATGTCGTGGGCCGACTTGGCCTTGTGGCCGAATGGCGGGCGTCGCAGGACGAATTCCTTGCCCGGGTAGGCCACCAGGTAGGTCAGGTTCGAGGCGCCCCCCGGAAACTGGCTGATGGTCGGGCTACCCTGCAGCCCGGCGATATGACCCTTGAGGTACGGATCGATGACGGCCGCGTCGAGTTCTTCGCCGGGGCGTACCTGGGTGGACTGGTCGGTGAGCGTCATGCGATTTCCTTATGATCGATAGCAAGGACTATTGGCTAATCTAATTTCCTGTCGAAGCTGGTACAAGCGTGCCAGACGCTTATTGGCCTGGGTGTTGCCGGCCGATCAATGGCCCTGATGGGCAGGCTTTGCGCGGGCGAAAAAAAACCGAAGCGCATCAGGCTTCGGTCTTTTTCATTGGCGATCTACCGCGCCGATCAGGCCGGGAACAGCTCGCTGAGCTTCATCGACAGCATCATGTCGCCTTCGACGCGCAGCTTGCCGCTCATGAAGGCCTGCATGCCGTCGGTCTCACCGCTGACGATACCCTTGAGGGTTTCGCTGTCCAGTACCAGGGTGCAGTTGGCGTCGGCGTTCTCGCCTTCCTGGATCTCGCAGGTGCCGTCCTTGACCAGCAGGGCGTAGTGCTTGTCTTCGTCGGTGATGTTGAAGCCGAACACCAGGTCCAGGCCGGCGGCAGCTGCAGGGTTGAATTTTGCCTTCATCGCCTCGACGGCTTTAGCTACATCGCTCATGGTGTATTCCTTGTTAAGTGATATTCGCGTCCGCAAGGACACAACAGACCGGGCTCATCGGTAGGTGACGAGCTCCGGCAACCGCAACAGCCGCACATGGGCTTGGCTGTTGAAGGAAGCCAGGGTGACGTCGCGGCCCCGGAATTTCAGGTGGCTTAGCGACGTGTTGATGATCTGCCAGTTCAGGGTAAATGCCTGAGCCGGCGTGATTCCGCTCACCAGGTGGAGCAGGGCGGCAATGGTGCCGCCGGAAGTGAACAGGGCAATGTTGTCTCCGCTGGCAGCGCTGTCTAGCAGGCGCCCCAGGCCATCGCCGACCCGGCCGCTGAAAGACTGCCAGGTTTCCAGGCGATCGTCGTGGTCGTGGTCGCCGTCGTGCCAGCGCTGCACCATCAGGGCGAACAGACGCTGGAACTCGCTGCGGTGCTGGGCACCGTTGCGCAGTACATGCAGGGCTTCAGGCTCTTCAGGCAGCAGGCGCGGGAGCAGGGCGCGAATCACGCCATCGGCGTCGAACTCGTTGAAGGCCGGGTCGGTCTCAATGGCCGGGATCGGGTTGCCATGGGCATGCAATGCGTCCAGGGCCAGGCGGGCGGTGTCCTGCTGGCGGCGCAAGGTGCCGGCCACGCAGCGGTCCAGGCGCAGGCCCAGTTGGGCGAGGTGTTCACCCAGTGCCTGGCTCTGACGCTCGCCCACAGGCGACAGGACGTCGTAGTCGGCGGCACCAAAGGAGGCTTGGCCATGTCGGATCAGGTAGAGATTGCCCACGTTGAAGTCCGGCCCGGTTGGAGGTTGCTGCGAGGTTAGGTTGCCCCAGGCGGGCTGTCAACGAAAAAACATACAAGCGTTTGAAAAGGTCGTTTGAACTGTGTTGCCAGCATTTTCACCCGCTGGCAGCGGCTCTGGCGCCCCGGTATGCTTGCATCCAGTTCGCGTCCTTGCGGCGCTGGTTTATCAAGGAGTCAATGTGGAGTTTCTTGCCGAATACGCAAGCTTTCTCGCCAAAACCGCCACCCTGGTGATCGCCATCCTGGTGGTGCTGTCGGCCATCGCCGGCCTGCGTGGCAAAGGGCGGCGCAAGCCGGGCGGGCAACTGCAGGTCACCCGCCTCAACGAGTTCTACAAGGAACTGCGCGAGCGCCTGGAGTCGGGCCTGCTCGACAAGGCCCAGCTCAAGGCCGTGCGCAAGCAGCAGGCCAAGGCGGAAAAACAGCAGAAGAAAAAGCCTGAGGACAAGCGCCGGGTGTTCGTCCTTGATTTCGACGGCGACATCAAGGCCTCGGCCACCGAGAGCCTGCGCAACGAGATCACCGCGCTGCTGACCCTGGCCACCCCGCGTGACGAGGTGGTGCTGCGCCTGGAGAGCGGCGGTGGCCTGGTGCACAGCTATGGCCTGGCGGCCTCGCAGCTGGCGCGCATCCGCGAGGCCGGCATCCCGCTGACCATCTGCATCGACAAGGTCGCCGCCAGCGGCGGCTACATGATGGCGTGCATTGGCGAGAAGATCGTCAGCGCGCCGTTCGCCGTGCTGGGCTCGATCGGCGTGGTGGCGCAAATGCCCAACGTCAACCGCTTGCTGAAGAAGCACAATATCGATTTCGAAGTGCTCACCGCCGGCGAGTACAAGCGCACCCTGACCGTTTTCGGCGAGAACACCGACAAGGGCCGGGAGAAATTCCAGGAAGACCTGGACATCACCCACCAGCTGTTCAAGGACTTCGTTGCCCGCTACCGCCCGCAGTTGCACATCGATGAAGTCGCGACCGGCGAAGTCTGGCTCGGCATCGCTGCGCTCAATCGCCAACTGGTCGACGAGCTGGGCACCAGCGACGAGTACCTGAGCCGCAGCGCCCGCGAGGCCAACGTGTTCCACCTGCGTTTCGCCGAGCGCAAGAGCCTGCCGGAGCGCATCGGCATGGCCGCCAGTGGGGCGGTGGAGAATACCCTGGTAGGCTTGTGGAGCAAACTCGGGCGTCTGCGCTAACACCTTGAACCCCTTGAAGATTTTTTTCTTCAAGGGGGTTGCAAGGTACATCGAATGCCGACATAATGGCGTCCATCGAAACGCAGCTGACTTGAAAAAGCCCAGCGGTTTCAAGGGGATAGCGAAAGCTGACTCCGACTTTGAGGCCGAGTAGCAAAGTGGTTATGCTCCGGATTGCAAATCCGTCTACGCCGGTTCGATTCCGACCTCGGCCTCCACCATTCGAAACCCCGCAGATCTAGGTCTGCGGGGTTTTTCTTTGCGTGCAGAAAATGCCCAGAGTTCCGAAACAAAGGCTTGGAGTTCCGGAACTTCAGACTTTTGAAGGCTTGGCGATCGCTCCGACTCGACGGTAAACGCGCTCGGTGATTCTTTCTTTCGAGTGGCCCAACAGCACGCTTGCATCGCTCAGATCGTTGATTTTCGACGCCGCCTTCGGTCGGATGTCCCTGAACTGGAAGTGCGCTATCCGGTTGGCCAGGTCGGTTTTTTTCTCCAGTTCAGCCTTCTTTCTGGCAGCCTCTCTGGCTTCGGCCTATCGGTTGCAAAGCATCCCCAGCTCATGCGCTTGCCGTGCTCCTCGGCTGATTGGAATCTGGAGGCTACTACTGCCCCGCCATCATTGGTTACTGGCTTTCCGTCCAGGGTGGATAGCTGTGAGTAATTGATGTTTTCGCTTGCAACCATCGGTCTGATATAAAACTTCTCTTGTCGTTGTCGGAGCACACTCGATGTAGCTCAGAAACTTCTGAGCATTGAGAGGTGCGTATGACCAGAGATAGGGATAACGGACAGGGTGGCAAGTCAGCCGGTAATGGTAGCTGGCCAGCCGGTCGAGACGAGGATGCCAAGAGGGCCCGCCCAGAGGATCGCGACGATTACATCGAAAACCGGCCCTTTCGAGGCGGGCAGAGACAAGGTCCGCCGGACCCATCGCGGGCATCCAACGCCGAGCGCTATAGCCATCACGAGCGCCCACTGGAATAATTGCCAAGTCTAAAGGCTCACTGATTCAAGGCGAGCACTACTGGCTAGGCTCTGTACGAAGAGCCTTGATACTTGTTCATGCTGCGTTGAAAACAGCCTCGGAATGCTCATGTACTCCAGTACACTGCGCTTCCTCGGCTGTTTTCCCCTTGCCTGACCTGCGTCTCAGGACTTTTCGTACAGAGCCTAGAAGCCCAGCCCCCGAGCTGGGCTTTTTGCATCTGGGCTCACCCCAGGCCCCGGCGCTTCCACGCATAGTACTCCCATAGCGCGCTGGTGTGGAAAGCCCGCATAAGGCGCATGCTCCGTAGCTCTTCGACCTGGGCAATGGCCTCGGCCCGATCCCTGGCGCGGATCGCATCCACAGCCTCCGCCCAGTGCTCCAGCGCCTCGGCAAATCTCCGCTTCTCATCGTCGGGCATCTTCGCACCCTTCATGTGAGTGGTTGGGGAGGGTAAGGGTAGAACAAATGGACGTGGGCGGGTGGCGCTTGTCGGCGGACCTATGACTGGCTGTGATAGATTCCGACTTCCAACAGGGAGGTGCCAATGAGCAGCAGAGGAACAGATCGTCAGATCGACAACATCGAGTTCAATGTCAGCGATATCAGCCGCAGCAAGGCTTTCTACGGCGCTGTGTTCGGTTGGACCTTCGTCGATTACGGCCCCACATACACCGAGTTCAGCGACAGTCGGCTTGCTGGCGGCTTCACCACGGGTGAGCCTGTCAGGCCCGGTGGCCCGCTGGTCATCTTGTATTCGGACGACCTCGTCGACGCCCAGGTCAGAGTGTTGGCTGCGGGAGGGAAAATCAGCCGAGAGGTATTTTCGTTCCCAGGCGGGAAGCGATTCCACTTCACTGATCCTGATGGGTATGAGTTGGCTGTCTGGGCCGAAGCGGACTGAACCAGTTAAGCCCAACGACTTGCTGGGCATACTCCGGCTTGCATCGGCGGCTGCCTGGCTGTGGTAGATTGTGGTCCTACACGCACGATGTCGTGCCTATCAGCCTGGCGACAGATCTTGGCTGGGATGGTCGCTGAAAACCCTTCTGCACGAGTCTCATCACCATATGCAGATGGCATGTAGAACATCAGGTTGATGCCTATCAGCGCTTTGGCTGGTAGCGGTGAGAGCCAGTCTTCAAACGTGTTCCTGGTGCTGATCAGGGCCGGCTCGAAATTCTTCTTGAGAAGGTCGGTGGAGGCTTCGAGGAGCGCGCCTCCGACTGCAGCGGATAAGGCCAGAAGGCTGCTGACCAGATGCTTCTTGAGTGAGGGCATTGTTCGCGTCGTTGCGAGTTGAGATTGACGAGCCCGCGAAAAATCGTGGGTTAAAGAATGAGCGGCGCTTAGCCCGGCTTGGGGTTAATCACGACTTAGCGAATGGCCGCTTGCATCGCTGTGCGGAGCAGAGCTAGGTCCTTTGTCGGTATGACATAGGTTCTCGACAGCATGTCACCGACCCGCTGGCACCTCGCGGATTGCGAGTAGATGAAGATCGTTATGATCCCCAGAGGTACCTCAATGTGTCTCGTGAACCCTCGGATCAGAGCTTGAACAATCGTTGGCGGCCCGCCTGCTCCGTTGATAACGGTCAGTCCAAAAACGTACTTTCCTGGCGTTCTACCGTTGAAAAGCCACTCGCACAGGGGGTATAGGAATAGGTGGACGAAGACCAGTTCAAACCCTGCGAACAACAGGGTCTCTTGATTAGCAAGCCACAGGCCGAGCAGGACGATTGCTCCGTAATCGATGATATATGCCCCTATGCGTTTCATCAGAAGTGATGTTCTAGAGACTTCCATCGGGTGCTCCGTGCTGTGGCTATGGCGAGTGAGTGGAGCCCAGCGCTTGACCGGGCTTGGCTATTATTTTGCCATTGGTGCTGAAGGCCCGCAATTTCGGGGCTATGGTGCTTCCTGCCGCTGGCGGTAGATTGCCCTCATCAACACGGAGGGCGCGCACGAAGCGTTTGGCACTGGGGCCTTGGCCGGAATCGTCCTGGCGGGATGCGGGGCTAGCGATATCGATCGGGCGCGTAAGGCTGCCGCCTATCACTTGAAGGATCCGGAGTCCGCACAGTTTTCACCGACCAAGAACCACCGGACCTTCTGCGTGTTCCGGTAGTGCCTGTCCAGCGGTGTAGTGCGGGTGATCGGTCCAGCATGCCAGTCGAAGCTCATCTTCATTCCCTTGGTTGGCTGTGATCCCAGGAGCGTAGCATTGTCGGCGGCTGCGCAGGCGCGCCTGATCTGATGGTCTGCGCCGTCTCATTAAGCCAGGCGGCTTGCCAGAAGCTCGACAAACGCCCGCACCTTGACCGGTCGAAAGCGAGCCGGTGGAAAGACCGCATGGATCTCGCCTCGGGGCAGCGACCACTGCGGCAGCACTTCGATCAGCCGGCCTCCCTGCAGGTCAGGTTCAGCCACATAGTCCGGAAGGACCGATAGCCCGGCTCCGAGTAGCGTGGCTTCGCGCACTGCCAAGGTGGCGTTGAGCGACAGGCTGGCTTTCATCTCCACTGTTTCGCGCTGCGAGGCACCCTTGGCAAATAGCCAACGGGTCGGTTCTCGCAGCGCCAGGTTCGCCACGATCGGCAACTCGGCCAGATCCGCCGGGGCCTGCAGTTTGTCCACTCGAGCTTGCCACTGAGGGCCGGCCACCAACCTTTGCGCAAACTCGCCGATTCGCCGGGCCTGCAGATGTTGCTCGGTAATCCAGCCAACGCGAATGGAAAGGTCCAGATCGTTGGCGCCCACATCCAGGGTCTGGTCGCTGAAGTGTGCCTCGACCTTGCACTGCGGATATCGCTGCGAGAATGCGGTGATGGCCGGCACCACGACACCGATGCCGTAATCGAAAGGGGCGGTCAGGCGTAGGGTGCCCGTCGGCTCGCTGGCGGCTTCGGACAATTCCTCGAAAGCCTCTTCGGCCTCTTTGAGGATCAATGCACAGCGGTGATAGAACTGTTGGCCCGCCTCGGTGGTGCGGACTTTCCGCGTGCTGCGAACCAGCAGTGTGGTGCGACAGTCGCTTTCCAGTCGCGCTACCTGCTGGCTGACCACGGCCTTGGTGATGCCGAGGCGCTCGCCAGCAGCGGTGAAGGATCCGGTTTCGACCACCGCGGTGAAGTAAGCAAGCCTGTTCAGGCTGGAAGCGCCGGTCATTGATATGTCCTTAATGTATGCAAATAACATACAGAGTGTTTATTTTGTATGCGTTTAAATGTCAATTCGCGGTCTATAAGATTCGAGGCATTCCATTCAAGGCGTTTCACTATGAACAAGACCCTGGTTTACCTCTTCGATCCACTCTGTGGCTGGTGCTACGGTGCAGGTGGACCGCTGCCCCGCGTTCTCCAAACCACGGGCCTTGCGTTGCGCCTGATACCGACGGGGCTGTTTTCCGGCAGCGGTGCTCGCGCCATGGATGATGACTTTGCGGCCTACGCCTGGAGCAACGACCAGCGTATCGAGCGCCTGACCGGGCAGGTCTTCAGTGAACGCTATCGTGACCAGGTACTCGCCGACCGTCTCCAGGCGTTCGACAGTGGTCCGTCTACCCTGGCGCTCAGCGCAGTGAACCTGACTTCGCCAGAGCACGAGTTCGAAGCGCTCAAGGCGATTCAGGCGGCGCGCTATGTCGATGGCCTGGACGTGACTCGACTGGAGACGTTGACAGCAGTGCTGGTGGACCTGGGTCTGGATGCCGCCGCGCAGCGGTTGGCGCGTCCGGATTCGGCCTTGCTGCAGGCCAACGATGATCGTGTGGGGCAGGGGCGTGCCTTGTTGCGTCGCGTGGGCGGTCAAGGCGTGCCGACATTCGTTCTGCAACAAGCGGACGACGCCATGCAGTTGTTACCTGCCAGCGCTATCTTTTCAGATCCTCAGGTCTTCATTCGCGAGCTGAACGTGGGGGTAAAACCATGAGCAGGAGCAACCTGGACATCATCCGAGCCTCGTACGAAGGCTCAGCCGAACAGAATGGCCGGAATCTGCTGGCGGCGCTGGCTGCGGACGTGACCTGGACCGAGGCGGCTGGCTTCCCTTATGCCGGTACCTATGTCGGCCCGCAGGCGATCATGGAGGGTGTGTTCCATCGCCTGGCCACCGAATGGGATGGCTACCAGGCCAAGGTGCATACCTATGTGGCTGAGGACGACCGGGTTGCCGCCTTTGGCGTCTACTCGGGCACCTATCGCAAGACCGGGAAAGCGATGACTGCTACCTTTGCCCATCTGTACCGGCTGAACAACGGCAAGATCGTCAACATGGAGCAATACGTCGACAGTGCGCAGGTCAACGCGGCGCTTACCTGAGCTGTTTCACGGTCGCCGTCGGTTCCAGGCGCAGGCCGCTGCAGGGCGGCCTGCGCCGACTGGCAATTACTTGCCCGAAGCGTCCTGCTCGACCACCAGGTCCAGCACATAGACCTGCGACGAGGCGTCGGCCGGCGGGTTCTTCCATTCGTATTGCTTCACGCGCAGCACGGTGCGCACGCCGTCACGGTGCTCGTAGCCCTCGATGGACTGGTACAGCGGGTGCCAGTTGTCCTGGGTCGGCAGTTGCAGACCAGCGTCGTCATAACGGCGCTCGCGCACTTGCAGGCACTGGTAGTTGGGGATCAGCGGATGGCTGCACTTGACTGTGTTGGCGGCGACTTCCAGGAACTTGGTCTCACCCTTGCTGCCGTAGCGGGTTTCTGGAGTGGCTTCGCCCTGGAATTTCAGCACCGAGCCGTCCTGGGTGGTCAATTGCAGCACGGGTGCGTGGGTTTCGCCGCTGAAGGCCGCGCGCAGATCACCTTTCAACAGGCGTCCGATCTCGGCATCCAGGTCCATCAGGCGCTTGTCGCACGCCATCATGGTCGACGCCAGTGGCTGCACCTTCAGGACACCGTCCTGATAGCTGTAGCCACCGAACTGGTTGTTGCAGCCACCGCTGATGTTCAGGCGCTGGTCACCGAAATTCAGGCGCAACTTGCGCTCGCTGCCTGTGGCCAGGGCTGCGTTGGGCTTGCCGGCTGCATCGCTGGCCGATGCCAGGTTCCAGTAGTAGGCCGAGAGCTCAGGCTGGGCTGCGGCAGGCGCGGTGGTGGCCGGCATGGAGGGCGATCCTTCATGGGAGGTGGACGCCGGGGTGCAGGCCTGGAGCAGGGCGGCACAGACGGCGACGAGGAGAATATTCTGTTTCATGGTTCGCTCTTTCAGCCTTGAAAAATAAGGGCGGCATCCTCGCAGGGGGGGCGCGCGCCGGTAAGCCGGTTTTGTCGAGGATGTATCGGGTTGTCCGGCGACAACTCGAGGTGACCTCTGCAGCTACCGATGGCAATAGGACAGCATTGATCCCGTTCGGTTTCATGGAATGGGTGATGGGTAAGTGTTACGAAATTTTGCACACTACGCTGGCGGTTTTCGAGCGGATGTCTTGCTCCCTGAGCCCGCGGGTAAGTCGTTCATGGTAGCGGCTGGATGAGCTCGGCGCCCTGGTTGCGTGCATTACCCACTGCCATGCCGACCCGATACCACTCGAAGCGCTCGGCCGGCTCGCCCAGGCCTAGGGCCATCTGCTCGGCAGCTTCGCTGGGCAGGTCGGGCGCCATCCACGCCACGGCCAGCTGCGCTGACAGCACCACTGGCCTGCGGTCGTGGACATCGACCATGCCGCCTTGAGCGTCGGCAGTGATGATGACGAAGCCGTCGCGTTCATTGTCGGAAAATTGGCCTATGGCCGCGCAGAGGGCAGGGTGGCCATCGCGGCGGCGGATGAAATAGGGCTGTTTCTTCGCCGCGCCCTCATCGACCCATTCGAACCAGCCATCCACGGGCACGACGGCGCGGTGGGGCCAGATCGAGCGAAAGTAGGGCCCATGGGCGACCTTCTCGGCCCTGGCATTGATCGGCGTGACAGGGTCTGTGGCCCAATGTGGGCGCCAGCCCCATTTCACCAGGTCGGCCCTGCTGCCGGCAGCCTCCCGGCGCAGTACCGCCACGGGCGTGCCGGGGGCGACGTTGTAGCGCAGCAATGCCCGGTCGCCCACGGCGTTACGCCAGGCATCCGGCATGCTGAGCGTTTCGACGAATTCATGGATTCCACGGTACTGGCTGAGCCTTCCGCACATCGTAAGCGTCTCCTGCGTACGCAGGTGAAGCATAGATCGTGCGAGGGCTTGTGCTGCACGCAAAGAAAGGCCCGCTGGGGAGGGCGGGCCAAGTGTTTCACGGATGAGTCGTCAACTTGCCACAGCAGACGTGAAAATGTTGTCAACGACCGAGGCTTGCGCAGGAAGGAAAGCCCAGAAAAAAGAAAACCCGCCAGATCGGCGGGTTGAACAGAACGTATCGAAGCCAGGCCAGTCTGCCTTGTAGAATGTCAGAATTTCGTGAATGTCATTCTGGCAGGCGCTCAGTAACCGTTACTGAATTTTTCATTGACCATGCGGCGTTTGACCGCGTAGTGCTTTTGGTCGATGGCATTCAACAGTAACTGGCTGTCGAGTTCCTCCATCTCGTTTCTTTTCAGGCGTGCGACGTGCGCCCGGGTAACCTGATAATTGATCGACTCTGCTGCGTTGTAGCCACTGAATGGGTCCCATAGAACAGACACTGGCCAGAGCAACAGGTTGACCGTACCAGGAACATACGCTCGTCCGTAGAACGATCCGCCACCCGGTAACAGCCCTAATAGCATTGCGGCTGTGGGGCTCTTTTCTTCGGCTGCCAGGTTGTTGGCACGGTAATGGTCGAGTTCGGCCTGCTGAATGGAGTTCAGGCCGGCGGCGCAGCCGCTGGTCAGCATGAGGAGTGCGGCAATGAGTAGGGGGCGGTAATGCATTGTGTATCCTTTCTTGCGAGGCGGTTACTCGCGCAAGGTAGGACGCGAGGTGATCACATGCTGCGCTGATGCTGGCCATATTGCTGTCATCCTATTTGCTCAAAGATGTCCGAAATGGCGATTTCAATGCAGCCGTGCCCCTCAGCCATGCAGGAGTTCCAGTTGGCTGATCACGCATGTCGAGCCATCCGAGGCCGGGGTGGTCGAGCTGAAATCCAACTGGTTGTAAACCCCGCCGTGGAAGTTGAACGTATGGCCATTCCAGCTTGACGTCATGTTCAGCATTGCGCTGCTGCCGGTGCGGCCGGCGCAAACGGCCGACACCGTGGCGGCGCCCGCCGCAGTGACCTCGATGGTAATGTCGAAAGGCACGCCCAGCGGCACCTCGGCCAGGATGGTGCTACTGGTCGGTATCCCCTGGTTGAAGTCCTGGCGAAAACCAAGGGTGACCTTCCCTTTGTTCCAGAACACCTTGATTACCGGGCTGTCGTCATCTTTCACATGCATCTGCGCGATCACCACCTTCTGTGCCGAGTTGACCCGCTCCAGCACCATGCGTTGGTGATTGACATGCTGGCCGGCGCTGGCCAGCGTCCAGTAGACCGCTTCCTTCCATTCACAGCGGGTGCGGTGGGTGCTCTTGCTCGCCGCCCCTTGGGTTGGGGCGCTCATGCGCACGGCACCATCGTCCAGGCGGCTGACAACCTGGGGCAGGGTGGCGAGGGCCTGGGCGCCGGTCAGTTCCAGCGCCACTGGGTTGCTGGACGACTTTGCCACTGGGGTGGTGATGATCAGGTTGTCGATGTTCACGGTCATGGTGGATACCTCCTTGATGATAAAGATCCTGCACCGCATGCGAGCCTTGAAAGGGCGCTCGGTTCATCGGGCAAGGGAGGTCCAGGCAAAAAAAGCCCGCCAGGGCGGCGGGCAAGGAGCGTTTTTGAAGGGAGAGCCTGCACTGTGCGCCTGGTCGGTTAAGCCGGGGTTAAGCGCCATGAGGATTGACCCTGTGCGTCGATGCGCCTATATAGGCCTGCCGTTGTTACCGGAGCCTGTGATGCACGACGAAGACGATCTGCACGAACCTGAGCACGACCATCTGCTCGACCCTGAATTCCACGAGGGCTACGACCCCGAGGCGGATGCATACGGGGCCCTTGACGAAGTCGAGGAGGACGAAGAGTCGCTCGACGACTTCGATGACGAAGAGGACCACCCGGCCTGGCACGACGACTGCGACGACTGATGTCGACGCGGGTGCTCAACGGCGGTCGAGGGAGAACCGCCCGGCACCGCTGACGGCCAGCAGCAGCAAGCCGCCAATGATGCTGAGGTTCTTCAGGAACTGGGTCATGTTGGCGCTGCGCTCGGGTTCGACCATGTTCCAGAACGGATGCCCGATCAGCGCGGTACCCAGCACAAACAGGGCGAACAGCAAGGCCAGGGGGCGGGTGTAGAACCCCAGGATCAACAGGATGCCGACCAGCAGTTCCATGATCACGGCGATGGCCGCAGCCAGCATCGGGGCGGGGGCGCCCAGGGAGGTCATGTAGCCGACCGTGCCTTCGAACCCGGTCAGCTTGCTCCAGCCGGAGAGCACGAACAGGATCATCAACAGGATGCGGGCGAGCAGCAGAATGAAGTCGCGTTGACCATCGAGCAGGCTATAGCGCATGGCGGCGCTCCAGTGAACAGGGACAGGTTCCACTCTAGCAGCTGCGCGGCGGATTTCCGGCGGGTACGAAAAAGGCGCCGCAAGGGCGCCTTCATCGACAGAAGATGGTGCGAGTGGCGGGACTCGAACCCGCAAGGCTCACGCCGACAGATTTTAAGTCTGCTGTGTATACCAATTCCACCACACTCGCACGATTGGCTGGCGCGCCGCAGGGCAGCCTGGACCAGACAATCAGGCGCGCTTTATAACCCATTGTTATAGAAGCGTCAACCAGCCTAATGTTCAGGATTCGATAGCACGCGCGATATCGCGCATCTCGCAGGCGCTATGGCGCAGGTCATCGACGTGCCCGCCCATGGTGTGCGCATCTGCCTGATGAATCGAATGACGCAGGTAACGGACATGGCCGTCCAGCGCCTGGCTCAGTTCATCGAGTTCGCTGGCGCTGCGCATCAGGTCGTCCTGCAGCCCTTGCATGCGAAGGTTGGAGGTCATGATGGTTCCTGTGGGATCCGGGGCGCGGGCACTATAGTTCAATTGACAGGATGCCGCCATTGCGCCACTGTCGCGCATTGGATCCAACCAGGCCTGTCGCCATGTCATCGCTTCTCCCTGGCCCGGACGCAACGCGGCGTGTTCGCCCAAAGTTGTTCTGGCGCCTGTTGTTCCTTCTGGTCTGCCTGCTGGCAGCGTTTCTTTACGCAGGCTTCATCAGCCTGGGTGGTTACCTGCTGATGCTCGGTTTCGACCAGGAGGCTGCGCAGCCCAGGCGCTTGCTCGCCTTCGCAGGCGCAGCGCTGATCCTGCTGGTGGGGGTATGGCTGCTCAAGGTGGCGATGCCGCGCAGGCTGGTGCCGACCGTGGTGGAGCGCGAGCGCTGACGATCGTCGCATAAGGTGCAGTGCATGCTGGACTTTTGACTACGCTCAATATGTCCTTTCGCGGTGCTTGTGGAGCTCACATGGTTTCGACAGACCGCCCCACCCATTCGGTGATGCCCGAGGCACGCTACGAGCAGTTGGTCCAGGCGGTGGTGGACTACGCCATCTATATGCTCGACCCAACCGGCCATGTGGTGTCCTGGAACGCTGGCGCGCAGCGGATCAAGGGCTACGTTGCCGATGAGGTGATCGGCCGGCATTTCTCGCTGTTCTTCAACGCCCAGGATTGTGCCGACGGCCGCCCGCAACGCTTGCTGCGCCAGGCACTGGAAGAAGGCAAGGCGCAGGACGAAGGCTGGCGCGTGCGCAAGGACGGCACACAGTTCTGGGCGCTCGCCGCGCTGGATGTGATTCGCGACGCGCAAGGCGAGGTCATCGGCCTGGCCAAGGTCACCCGCGACATCACCGATCGCCGCGAGTCGGCCCAGCAGCTCGATGCCATGCGTGCGCAATTGTTCCAAGCGCAAAAGCTCGAGGCCCTGGGACAACTCACCGGAGGCCTGGCCCATGACTTCAACAACCTGCTGACCATCATCCTCAGCTCAGCCCGGCTGGCCAGCAGCAGCCAGGATCCGGCACGTGTGAGGCGCTTGCTCGAGCATATCCTCGATGCTGGCCAGCGCGGCACCCAGCTGACCCAGCAACTTTTGAGCTTTGCCCGGCACCGGCAACTGAGCATCACGCGCATCGTGCCTGCCGAGGCGATCAATATCATTTGCGGGCTGGCGGAACACGCATTGCCCCGGGAAATCGAATTGCTACCCCAGGTACAGCCTGACTTGCCGCTGATCGAGGTGGACGCCGGGCAGTTGCAGATGGTCTTGCTGAACCTGGTGTTCAATGCCCGCGACGCCATTGTCGCCACCGGGCAGATCCGTCTGGTGGTCGAATGCGTGCAGTTGTCCGGCGAAGTGGATGGGCTGTGCGGGCGCTTCGTGCGCTTTGATGTACGTGATGACGGCCAGGGCATTGACCCGCAGGTGCTGCCACGGATCTTCGAGCCGTTCTTCACCACCAAGGCCTTCGGCAAGGGCACTGGCCTTGGCCTGAGTCAGGCCTATGGTTTCGCCCGGCAGAGCAATGGTGCGATCGAGGTGTCCAGCCGGCTTGGCGAGGGCACCTGCATGAGCCTGTACCTACCAGCCCGGACGGGCCCCGATTCGCTTTCGACCGACGGATAGACAGCCATGGTAGAGCAACTAAAGCGACTGGCCACGGGCATCGCGGGGCTCGATGCGCTGCTCAAAGGGGGGTTGGTGGTTGGCGCCTCCTATATCGTTCAAGGGCATCCCGGTTCGGGCAAGACCATCCTGGCCAACCAGCTGGCGTGCAACCATGTGCGTGAAGGTGGTCGGGTACTGGTGGCGACGTTGCTCAGCGAGTCCCATGAACGGCTGTTCCAGTACCTGTCGACCCTGAGCTTCTTCGACCCGGCGCTGGTGGGCGACACCATTCAGTTCGTCAGCGCATTCGACACCCTGGAGCAGGAGGGCCTGGACGCGGTGGTCAGGCTGTTGCGCCAGGAAATTGCCCGGCAGCAGGCCACCTTGCTGATCGTCGACGGGCTGCTCAACGCCCGCTCCAGGGCGGAAACCAGCCTCGATACCAAGAAATTCGTCTCTGAACTGCAGGGGCATGCGGCGTTCGCCGGCTGCACGCTGCTGCTGCTGACCAGTGCGCGATTGGATGAAGGCAGCCCCGAGCACACCATGGTTGATGGCGTGATCGAGCTCGGCGAACACCTGGTCGGCAGCACGGCGGTGCGCCATGTCCAGTTGCGCAAGACGCGTGGCAGTGGCGCGTTGTCCGGGCGCCACGAATGCCTGATCACGGAGGCCGGGTTGCAGGTCTACCCGCGCCTGGAGTCGCTGTACAGTCGCCCCAGCCAGGCAGGAGCGCAAACCCTGAGCTGGGTCGCCACGGGTGTCGCCGACCTCGATGCCATGCTCGGTGGCGGGTTGGCCGAGGCGTCGGTGACCCTGCTGATGGGGCCATCGGGCGTAGGCAAGACAGCGCTGGGCATCGCGTTCCTGGCCGCTTCGACCCAGGCTGCTCCGGGTCTGCATTTCGGTTTCTACGAGACGCCTGCGCGGTTGCGGTTGAAGGCCTGTGCGCTGGGCTTCGACCTGCAGGCACTTGAGCGTGAAGGTAGCGTGCAACTGAGCTGGCAATCGACCAGCGAAGGCTTGCTGGATCAACTTGGCGCCCAGCTGTTGGCACAGGTCGAGGCGCTCGCTGCCAGGCGCGTGGTAATCGACAGCCTTGGAGCCTTCGGCCGCCTGGCGCTGGAGCCTGCCCGCCTGAATGCCTTTTTCCGCGCACTGACCGGTGAGCTGCGCGCCCGTGGCGTGACGGTGCTGCTGACCTGGGAGATGCGTGACATCTTCGGCGCGGAGATCACCGCGCCGGCCCCCGACCTGTCGAGCATCGTCGACAACCTGATACTGATGCGCTTCGCCGAGCTCGACGCGCAACTGCACCGCGCACTGTCGGTGATCAAGGTGCGTGACAGCGACCACGACCCTGCTTTGCAGGCGCTGAATCTGGGGCCTCATGGCATCAGCCTGGCGCGGGCGTTCGACGGTGCCAGTGGCGTGCTCAGTGGCTCGGCGACACCGCCTGGAGATCGTTGATGGGATGAACAGCATCCTGATCGTCGACGACGAGTACCTGATTGCCGATATCCTCGGTTTTGCCCTGGAGGACGAAGGCTACCTGGTTGAAAAGGCGAGCAACGGGCGCAAGGCCCTGGAGGCTTTGAAGGAAAAGCGCGTGGACCTGGTGATCACCGACTACATGATGCCGGTGCTCAATGGCGAAGAACTGCTGCAAGCCATACGTGAAGAGCTGCAACTGGCGGACCTGCCGGTCATTCTCATGAGCGGCGCCCAGGCCAGCCAGGGTCGGGCCTGCCCCGGGAGGTTCGCGGCGGTGTTCGACAAGCCATTCGACATGGACCGGATGATCGCCACGGTGCGCGAATTGCTGGGCACCTGAGGTTCAGGAGAGGCTCCCCGCATGGGCGGGCAATCGATCAGGCGCATCCGTGCGGCATGATGCAGTTGGCGTGCAGGTTACTCGTCGTTGCTTTTTTCGGGCGCCGGGCTGCCCGCCTGGATCCGCTTGTAGATCTCTTCACGGTGCACCTGGACATCTTTCGGTGCATCGATACCGATCCTCACTTGCATCCCCTTGACGCCCAGAATGGTGACTTTGATGTCATCGTCGATGACGATGCTTTCGCCAACCTTGCGGGTGAGTATCAGCATGTAGTTCTCCTTGGTGATGTAGAAAACCGCCGAGCCAGGTGCTCTGCGGTGGGAGCCTGTCCCTCTTCCTTCTCATTAAAGACGCTTTCGGCGGATAGTAATTCCCCGACAGACAAATTCTGTTGTCGATCTTTAGTTGCAGGTGCCGGTAGGGCTGCGAGGCCACTCCACGGCAAGGTGCTCGGTGGCAAGGATAGGGTGCTTGGCGCCATATGGGAAATTTCTCTGCTCGATGAAGTAAATAGTGTCCGTCAATGATCGTCTTGGCGCTCCAGCATCTGCAGGAAACGTAGCAGTGCCACTTCCTCGGTTTCCAATCCCTTGCGCGGACGGACACGGGGCAATGCCGAAAGACGGCCGAGGTGGAAGTGCTCAAGGACGGCGGGATGGATGTAGCAGCGTCGGCACACAGCCGGAGTGTTGCCCAGGCGCGTCGCCACCTGGCGGACGATGGCGGCGACCTGCCGGCGCGCCTCGCTGTCGGGCTCCCAGGCCTGTGGCCTGAGCAGGCTCAGTGCCAGGCTGCTGCCGGCCCAGGTGCGGTAGTCCTTGGCGGTGAAGTCGGCGCCGGTCAGCTGCTGGAGGAACTGGTTGACCTCGGTCGAGCCGATGCCATGGCGCTGTCCTTGTTCGTCCAGGTACTGGAACAAAGCCTGGCCGGGCAGTTCCATGCAGCGCTTGACCAGGCCGGCCAGGCGTCGGTCGGTCAGGGTGACGTTGTGTTCGACACCGCGTTTGCCGCGGAACTGGAAGCGGATACGGCTGCCCTTGACCTGCACATGGCGGGTGTCGAGGGTGGTCAGCCCGTAGGAGCGGTTGTCGCGCAGGTACTGGCGGTTGCCGATGCGGATCAGCGTGGTGTCGAGCAGGCTGATCACCAGCGCCATGACCTTCTCCCGGCCCAGCCCGGGGGAGGCCAGGTGCGTGTCCAGTTGCTTGCGCAGCTTTGGCAGCACCTCGGCGAAGGCCAGCATGCGTGCGTACTTGTGCTGGTCGCGCAGCTCGCGCCATTGCGTATGGTAGCGGTACTGCTTGCGCCCCCGGGCGTCGCGCCCGGTGGCCTGCAAGTGCCCTTGCGGGTCGGCGCAGATCCACACGTCGGTGTAGGCCGGCGGGATCACCAGGGCGGCGATGCGTGCCAGGGTCTCTTTATCGCGTACCCGCTGGTTGCCGGCGTCGAAATAGTGGAAGTGGTCGCGCCAGCGCCGGCGGGTCAGGCCGGGCTGGCTGTCATCGACATAATGCAGGGCAGCAGGCAACGGGCAGTCGGGCATCGGCGCAGTCCATCGAGGGCACTCATGCTGCAATGGACAGCATCCGCCGCGTCATTGCTCAGCCCAACAGTGCCACCGACTTGATCTGCGCCCACAGCAACTGGCCCGCGCGCACGTCGAGCTGGTCCGCCGAATAGCGCGTGATGCGTGCCAGCAGCGCACTGCCGGCGGCATCCAGGCTGACCAGCACATGGGCCGGGTTGTCCGCCGGGCGGCATTCGCGGACCCGCACCGGCAGGCGGTTGAGAATGCTCGACGCGCCGTCGGCGGCCAATGTCAGGCTGACGTCCCGGGCCTGGACCTTCAGGCGCAGGCTGCTGCCCACCTGCAAGGCGGGGTGGGCGATACGCAGCAATTGCCCCTCCGTGCCGGGCAGGCGCAGGTCGAACAGCTCATAATGCGGGTCGTGGCCCACCACCACGCCTTCGAGCACCACCCCGGCATCCTCGCCCTGGGCCAATGGCAGGTCGAGGCGGGCCAGGGTCTGGCCGATCGGCCCGCTGGCCACCGCCTTGCCTTGCTCGAGCAGAACCAGGTGGTCGGCCAGGCGCGCCACTTCGTCCTGGGCATGGCTGACGTAGATCAGCGGGATATCCAGCTCGTCGTGCAGGCGCTCCAGGTACGGGAGGATTTCACGCTTGCGCGCGCTGTCGAGGGCAGCCAGTGGCTCGTCCATCAGCAACAGTCGCGGGCTGCTGAGCAAGGCTCGGGCGATGCCGACGCGTTGTGCCTCGCCGCCGGACAGTGTCGCCGGCTTGCGCGCCAGCAGGTGGCCGATGCCCAGCAGCTGGCAGGCCTGTTCCTGGCTGATCTTGCGGGCCTGCGGTGCGATACGGCGCCAGCCGAACTCGAGGTTGCCTTGCACCGACAGGTGCGGGAACAGGCTGGCCTCCTGGAACACGTAGCCGACCGGGCGCCGGTGAGGTGGGATGAAGTGCCCGCGGGCGCTGTCTTCCCACACCTCGCCATTGATTTCGATGTAGGCGCTGGCGGCCCGTTCCAGGCCGGCCAGGCAGCGCAGGCACGAGGTCTTGCCTGAGCCGGAGTGACCGAACAGGGCGCTGATGCCGCGACCGGGCAGGTCAAGGTCGACGTCCAGGGTGAAATCGTCACGCGCCAGTTTCAGGCGCGCCTGTATCGATGCGCTCATTTCAGCTCCAGCCTGCCTTGCCACGGCGGCCGGCATAGAGCATCAGCAGCACCAGGAACGAGAACACCAGCATGGCCCCGGCCAGCCAGTGGGCCTGGCTATATTCCATGGCCTCGACGTGATCGAAGATCTGCACCGAGACCACACGGGTCTTGTCGGGAATGTTGCCACCGATCATCAGCACCACGCCGAACTCGCCGACGGTATGGGCGAAGCCGAGGATGCTGGCGGTAATGAAACCGGGGCGAGCCAGGGGCAGCACCACGTGGACGAAGGTGTCCCAGGGGCTGGCGCGCAGTGTCGCTGCCACCTCCAGCGGGCGCTGGCCGATAGCGCCGAAGGCGTTCTGCAATGGCTGCACCACGAAGGGCATCGAGTACACCACCGAGCCGATCACCAGCCCGGTGAAGCTGAACACCACGCTGCCCAGGCCCAGAGCCTGTGTGGCCTGGCCGATCCAGCCATGGGGGCCGAGGGCCAGCAGCAGGTAGAAGCCGATTACCGTTGGCGGCAGCACCAGGGGCAGGGCCACTACCGCGCCGATCGGCCCGCGCAGCCAGGAACGGGTGCGCGCCAGCCACCAGGCGATGGGCGTGCCCAGCACCAGGAGGATGGCGGTGGTCAGGCTGGCCAGCTTGATGGTCAGCCAGATGGCGCCCAGGTCACTGGCGTCGAGAGGCATCAGAGCTCATAGCCGTAGGACTTGATCACCGCGGCGGCTTTCGGGCCCTTGAGGTAATCGACCAGGGCCTTGGCGGCCGGGTTGTCCTTGCCTTTGTTGAGGATCACCGCATCCTGGCGGATCGGGTCATGCAGCTCGGCGGGCACGATCCAGGCGGAGCCTTCGCTGACCTTGCCATCCTTGTAGATCTGCGACAGCGCGACGAAGCCCAGCTCGGCGTTGCCGGTGGAAACGAACTGGAAGGCTTGGGTGATGTTCTGGCCCTCGACGATCTTCGCCTTGGTGGCTTCGGTCAGCTTCAGCTTGTCCAGCACCTGGGTGGCGGCCAGGCCATAGGGCGCGGCCTTGGGATTGGCGATGGACAGGTGCTTGTACTCGTTCTTCTTCAGCACATCACCCTTGGCGTCGACATAGCCTGGCTTGGCCGACCACAGCGCCAGGGTGCCGATGGCATAGGTGAAGCGCGAGCCTGCAACGATTTCCTTTTCCTGTTCCAGCTTGGCCGGAGTGCTGTCGTCGGCGGCGAGGAACACTTCGAATGGCGCGCCGTTCTTGATCTGTGCGTAGAACTGGCCGGTGGCGCCGTAGGCAGCGACCAGCTTGTGGCCGGTGTCCTTCTCGAAATCCTTGGCGATGGCCTGGATGGGCGCTGTGAAGTTGGCCGCGACAGCGACCTGGACTTCATCGGCCCAGGCACTGTTGAGGCAGATCAGGCTGGCGAGGGTGCTGGCGGCCAGATAAGGCAAGCGAATACGCATGAAGACGGCTCCTGAGGATTATCGTTATGGTGCGGAATATATAGCGATAAGCCGTCTGTCGGGAAGGGGTTGGTGTGATTTGCCGTCGGTGGTGGCCTTGTTGTGGAGCTGCGTGGCAGCGGCGCCCGGCCGCTCCCACGCAGGTGATGCTTGCCCAGCCCAAGGGCTGGGCGGTTTCCCGCAGATCATCGCTACGCCGCCAACCGCCCGCTGGCAATCGCCTCCGACGCCGCCAGCATCGCCCGCAGCAGCACCGCGCAGCCGGCCGCGAGGTCCTCGGGGGCGGCGTTCTCGATTTCGTTGTGACTGATCCCGCCCTCGCACGGCACGAAGATCATCCCCGCCGGGCCCAGCTCGGCGAGGAAGATTGCGTCGTGCCCGGCGCCGCTGACGATGTCCATGTGCGCCAGGCCCAGGTTGCGTGCCGAATCACGTACCGCCTCGACGCAGCCTTTGTCGAAGTACAAGGCCGGGAAGTCGGCGGTGGGCACCAGGTCGTATTCCAGCCCATGCTTGGCCGTGGTGGCCTCGATCACCTGGCGCACCTCGGCGATCATCGACTCCAGTCGCTGGCCTTCCAGGTGACGGAAGTCCAGGGTCATGCGCACTTCGCCGGGGATCACGTTGCGCGAGCCGGGGTAGGCCTGCAGGCAACCGACGGTGCCGCAGGCATGTGGCTGGTGGGCGAGGGCGGTGCGGTTGACCGCCTCGACCACGGCGGCGGCACCGACCAGGGCGTCCTTGCGCAGGTGCATCGGGGTGGGGCCGGCGTGGGCCTCGACGCCGCGCAGGGTCAGGTCGAACCACTTCTGGCCGAGGGCACCGAGCACCACGCCGATGGTCTTGTGCTGGTCCTCGAGGATCGGGCCCTGCTCGATATGCGCCTCGAAGTAGGCGCCGACCGGGTGGCCGGACACGGCGCGGCTGCCGGCGTAGCCGATGGCGTTCAATGCCTCGCCGACGCTCACGCCCTGGGCATCGCGCTTGGCCAGGGTGTGCTCGAGGGTGAACTTGTTGGCGAACACCCCCGAACCCATCATGCACGGGGCGAAGCGTGAGCCTTCCTCGTTGGTCCACACCACCACCTCCAGCGGCGCTTCGGTTTCCACGCCGAGATCATTGAGGGTGCGGATCACCTCCAGCCCGGCCATCACGCCGAAGCAGCCATCGAACTTGCCGCCGGTGGGCTGGGTGTCGATATGGCTGCCGGTCATCACTGGTGGCAGCTTGGCGTTGCGCCCTGGGCGGCGTGCGAAGATGTTGCCTACGGCGTCAATGCTCACCGTGCAACCGGCTGCTTCGCACCACTGCACGAACAGATCGCGAGCCTGGCGATCGAGATCGGTCAGCGCCAGGCGGCATACGCCGCCCTTTGGCGTGGCGCCGAGGCGGGCCAGGTCCATCAGCGATTGCCACAGGCGGTTACTGTCGATGTGGCGTTGGCTGGATTGCAGGATTTCCTTGGCGGGGGTGGTCATGGGGTGTCTCCTCAGGCTGTTAATTTTTACCATCACGTGGGAGCGGGCTTGCCCCGCGATGCGGCGCATCAGGGCATCGGTTTGGCCAGCCGCGCCGGGCCGCGCACCGCGATGCCGCCGAGGGCGTAGTAGAGCCCGCCGCCGAGCAGCGAACCGGTGAACCAGCCGTAGTCGTAGAACCAGCTGAAACTGCTGTTGCCGATGGCTATCACAGTCAGCGCCACCGGCACGCCGAAGGCGATGAACCCGGCCCAGTTCCATGCCGGGTACACGTCGTCGCGGTACAGTCCGACGAGGTCCAGTTGCTGGCGGCGGACCAGGAAGTAGTCCACCACCATGATCCCGGCGATTGGCCCTAGCAGGCTGGAATAGCCCAGCAGCCAGTTGGAGTACACGCTCTCCAGGCTCAGGTCGGAGACGATCCAGCCGAGCTTCTTGAGCAGCTCGTGGCCCATCAGCGCCAGGCCGATGAAGCCGGTCAGCCAGACGGCACGGCTGCGCCCGATCAGGCGCGGGGCGATGTTCTGGAAGTCGTTGGTGGGCGAGACGATGTTGGCCGCGGTGTTGGTCGACAGCGTTGCGACGATGATCAGCGCCATGGCCAGGGCCACCCAGCCGGGGCTCTGGATATGGCCGATCAGGCTCACCGGGTCGGACACCGTCTGACCCACCAGCGAGGCGGAGGCAGCGGTCATGATCACGCCCAGCGAAGCGAACAGGAACATGGTCAGCGGCAGGCCGAAGATCTGCCCGAGAATCTGGTCCTTCTGGCTTTTCGCGTAACGGCTGAAATCGGGGATGTTCAGCGACAGCGTGGCCCAGAAACCGACCATGGCGGTGAGCCCGGCGCAAAAGTAGCCGACCACGCTGGCGCCCTCGGGGCGTTTGGGCGGCTGCGCCAGCAACTCGCTCATCGACATGTGCGGCAGCGCCCAGAACAACAGGCCGACACCGACCGCCACCAGCAACGGCGCCGACAGCGTCTCCAGCCATTTGATCGACTCGGCGCCGCGCAGCACCACCCACAGGTTCAGCGACCAGAACAGCATGAAGCCGATCACCTCGCCGGATCCACCCAGTGCCTTCCACTCGGGGAACAACGAACCCAGGAACAGGTGGATGGCCAGACCGCCGAACATCGTCTGGATACCGAACCAGCCGCAGGCCACCACGGCGCGGATCAGGCACGGCACGTTGGAGCCGAAGATACCGAACGAGGCGCGCAGCAGCACCGGGAACGGGATGCCGTATTTGGTCCCGGGGAAGGCGTTGAGGGTCAGCGGGATAAGCACGATGAGGTTGGCCAGCAGGATCGCCAGCAGCGCCTCGCCCACGCTCAGGCCGAAGTAGGCGGTGAGCACGCCGCCAAGGGTGTAGGTGGGCACGCAGATGGACATGCCCACCCATAACGCAGTGATGTGCCACTTGTTCCAGGTGCGCTGGTGCACCTTGGTCGGTGCGATGTCGTGGTTGTAGCGGGGGCTGTCGAGGACGTCGCTGCCGGCGTCGAGCTCGTACAGGCCATGCTGCTCGACCACTTGCGATCTGCTCTGTTGCATGGGGTTCTCCAGGTCTTTTTTCTTGTAGTTGTCGCTCATCGGGCTGACGCGATGGCCGGAGTACACACACCACCAGTACTGCACCTCCGGCCCGGCCAGGCGGTTGTGGCCTGCGTTTTCAACAAACGTGCCGGGAAAGCCCGCGCCTTCCCGGCAGGCCGCCGCCGACCGGAGGTAACTCACTGACCTGCAAAGGCATTCATCAAGGCGGCAGGCAGAGCGGGAGCTCCTGGGCATGCCGTCTGTCTGGCCGGTCCAGCACCCGCGTGGTTCAAACGGGTGCAACCTGGAAAAACACCGGCGCGGCCTGCGCCATCCAGCCAGTAAACAAACACCTGATTTTGCGTAGAAAATCTTGACCAATTTGGCTTCCTGTCAAGTGCGTCAAAATGGTGAAGGGGTGTCACTTTTTGGTGAGCTGGTGAATAAATATTTAAAAATCAATTAGTTATTGTTTTTGATGGTTGCATATATTTTTTCTTGATGAATATCCGATCAGATACTAGCCTCGATTCTTGTCAGGCCTGACAGGATTGATGAAATCACCTCCAGCGCCCGGCCAACACAATTCCAAGAACCGGCCAGAAGACCGGTCAGCCTGCGAGGAAAACGGCATGTCCCTGTTGATCCGTGGCGCCACCGTGGTTACCCATGAAGAGAGCTACCCCGCCGATGTCCTGTGTGCCGATGGCCTGATCCGCGCCATCGGCAAAGACCTCGAAGCCCCCACCGACTGTGAGATCCTCGACGGCAGTGGCCAGTACCTGATGCCCGGCGGCATCGACCCGCACACCCACATGCAGCTGCCGTTCATGGGCACGGTGGCCAGCGAGGACTTCTTCAGCGGCACTGCCGCGGGTCTGGCCGGGGGCACCACCTCGATCATCGACTTCGTCATCCCCAACCCGCAGCAGTCGCTGCTCGAGGCCTTCCATACCTGGCGCGGCTGGGCGCAGAAGAGTGCCAGCGACTATGGCTTCCACGTCGCCATCACCTGGTGGAGCGAGCAGGTCGCCGAGGAGATGGGTGAACTGGTCGCCCAGCATGGAGTGAACAGCTTCAAGCACTTCATGGCCTACAAGAATGCGATCATGGCCGCCGACGACACCCTGGTGGCCAGCTTCGAACGCTGCCTGCAACTGGGCGCGGTACCCACGGTGCACGCCGAAAACGGCGAGCTGGTCTATCACCTGCAGCAAAAATTGCTCGCCCAGGGCCTGACCGGCCCCGAGGCACACCCGCTGTCGCGTCCGTCCCAGGTCGAAGGGGAGGCCGCAAGCCGCGCCATCCGCATCGCCGAAACCCTGGGCACGCCGCTGTATCTGGTGCATGTCTCCAGCCGCGAGGCGCTGGATGAGATCACCTATGCCCGGGCCAAGGGCCAGCCGGTTTACGGTGAGGTGCTGCCTGGGCATCTGCTGCTCGACGACAGCGTTTACCGTGATCCGGACTGGGCCACCGCCGCCGGCTACGTGATGAGCCCGCCGTTCCGCCCGCGCGAGCACCAGGAGGCGCTGTGGGGTGGCCTGCAGTCGGGCAACCTGCACACCACGGCCACTGATCATTGCTGCTTCTGCGCCGAGCAGAAGGCCATGGGCCGCAACGACTTCAGCCGGATCCCCAACGGCACCGCCGGCATCGAAGACCGCATGGCGGTGCTGTGGGACGCCGGGGTGAACAGCGGGCGCCTGTCGATGCACGAGTTCGTCGCGCTGACCTCCACCAACACCGCGAAGATCTTCAACCTGTTCCCGCGCAAGGGCGCGATCCGCGTCGGCGCCGATGCCGACCTGGTGCTGTGGGACCCGCAGGGCACCCGTACCATCAGCGCCCAGACCCACCACCAGCGGGTCGATTTCAACATCTTCGAAGGCCGCACCGTGCGCGGCGTCCCCAGCCACACCGTCAGCCAGGGCAAGGTGCTCTGGGCCGATGGCGACCTGCGTGCCGAGCCGGGCGCGGGGCGTTATGTGGAGCGCCCGGCCTATCCCTCGGTGTACGAGGTGCTGGAACGGCGTGCCGAACGGCAGAAACCGACGCCGGTTCAGCGCTGAAGCAGCTGGGGCTGCTGCGCAGCCCTATCGCCGGCAAGCCGGCGATAGGGGCGCAAAGCGCACCCTGATTACAACACACATGCTCCTGTTGACTGCCATCCCCCAGAACGGACAGGCGAGTGACCGCCGCCTGAACCCATAAAAAAGCGAGAGGCTACAACCGTGATCGATGCCCTGAACCACTTGCCGCCCCCCCGCGCCGGCGCCGACCAACTGGCCGAGGCCTTCAGCGACCTCGCGCCCCCGCTCACCGCCCGGCAGGCCGCTGTCGAGAGCGCGCGCTGCCTGTACTGCTACGACGCGCCGTGCGTCAATGCGTGCCCCAGTGAAATCGACATCCCCTCGTTCATCCACCGCATCAGCGACGAGAACCTGCAGGGCGCCGCCGAACGCATTCTCTCGGCCAACATCCTTGGCGGCAGCTGCGCCCGGGTTTGCCCCACGGAGATCCTTTGCCAGCAAGCCTGCGTGCGCAACAACGCCCAGGAGTGCGCCCCGGTACTGATCGGCCAATTGCAGCGCTACGCCCTGGACCACGCCGACTTCACCGAGCATCCGTTCCAGCGCTCACCGGCCAGTGGCAAACGCATCGCCGTGGTCGGCGCCGGCCCCGCCGGATTGTCGTGCGCGCACCGGCTGGCCATGCACGGCCACGACGTGGTGATCTTCGAGGCGCGGGAGAAGGCCGGTGGTCTCAACGAATACGGCATCGCCCGCTACAAGCTGGTGGACGACTACGCCCAGCGCGAAGTGGAATTCCTGCTGGGCATCGGCGGAATCGAGATCCGCCATGGCCAGCGCCTGGGCGGCAACCTGTCGTTGGCCGAGCTGCATGGCCAGTACGACGCGGTGTTCCTCGGCCTGGGCCTGGGGGCCGTGCGCCAGCTGGGCCTGGCGGACGAAGACGCGCCGGGCCTGCTTGCCGCCACCGACTATATCCGTGAGCTGCGCCAGGCTGACGACCTCACCCAGCTGCCGTTGGCTGACCGCTGCCTGGTGCTCGGCGCCGGCAACACCGCCATCGACATGGCCGTGCAGATGAGCCGGCTGGGCGCCCGCGACGTCAACCTGGTGTACCGCCGCGGCGAAGCCGACATGGGCGCCACCGGCCATGAGCAGGAAATTGCCAAGCACAATCAGGTGCGCCTGCACATCTGGGCCCGGCCCGATGCCGTGCTGCTGGATGATGCCGGGCGCGTGCGTGGCATGCGCTTCGCGCGCACGCAATTGATCGACGGACGCCTGGGCGATACCGGTGAAACCTTCGAGCTGGCCGCCGACGCGATCTTCAAGGCCATCGGCCAGCGCTTCGATGAGCAAAGCCTCGGCGATCCGCTGGCGGCGCAACTGGCCCGCGACGGCGAGCGCATACAGGTGGACGCGCACATGCGTACCTCCATCCCCGGCATCTACGCCGGCGGCGACTGTACCGCGCTGGGCCAGGACCTCACCGTCCAGGCCGTGCAACATGGCAAGCTGGCCGCCGAAGCCATCCATGCCCAACTCATGCTCAACGTGGAGGCTGCGTAAATGGCCGACCTGTCCATCGTATTCGCCGGCATCAAGGCACCCAATCCATTCTGGTTGGCTTCCGCGCCCCCCACCGACAAGGCCTACAACGTAATCCGCGCCTTCGAGGCCGGCTGGGGCGGGGTGGTGTGGAAGACCCTGGGCGAGGACCCGGCGGCGGTCAACGTGTCGTCGCGCTACTCGGCGCATTACGGCGCCAACCGCCAGGTGCAGGGCATCAACAACATCGAGCTGATCACCGACCGCTCGCTGGAGATCAACCTGCGCGAGATCACCCAGGTGAAGAAGGACTGGCCTGATCGTGCGCTGATCGTGTCGCTGATGGTGCCGTGCGTCGAAGAATCCTGGAAGTTCATCCTGCCGCTGGTGGAAGCCACCGGTGCCGACGGCATCGAACTCAACTTCGGCTGCCCCCACGGCATGCCCGAGCGCGGCATGGGCGCCGCCGTCGGCCAGGTGCCCGAGTATGTGGAAATGGTCACCCGCTGGTGCAAGACCCATTGCACGCTGCCGGTGATCGTCAAGCTCACCCCCAATATCACCGACATCCGCCAGTCGGCGCGCGCTGCCCACCGGGGCGGGGCGGACGCGGTGTCGTTGATCAACACCATCAACTCGATCACCAGTGTCGACCTGGACCGCATGGTCGCCCACCCCATCGTCGGCGACCAGAGCACCCATGGCGGCTACTGCGGGTCGGCGGTCAAGCCGATCGCCCTGAACATGGTCGCCGAGATCGCCCGCGACCCCGAGACCCGTGGCCTGCCGATCTGTGGCATTGGCGGTATCGGCACCTGGCGCGACGCCGCCGAGTTCATCGCCCTGGGCAGTGGCGCGGTGCAGGTGTGCACCGCAGCGATGCTGCATGGCTTTCGCATCGTCGAAGACATGCAGGACGGCCTGGCGCGCTGGATGGACCAGCACGGCCACCGCAGCCTCGAGGCGTTTCGTGGCCAGGCCGTGGGGCATACCACTGACTGGAAGTACCTGGATATCAACTACAAGTCGGTGGCGCAGATCGACCAGGACGCCTGCATCGGCTGCGGGCGCTGCCACATCGCCTGCGAGGACACCTCGCACCAGGCCATCGCCAGCACCCTGAAGGCCGACGGCACCCACGCCTACAGTGTGATCGAGGCCGAGTGCGTGGGTTGCAACCTGTGCCAGATCACCTGCCCGGTGGAAGGTTGCATCGACATGCAGGCGCAGGACACCGGCAAGCCGTACATGAACTGGACGCAGGATCCGCGCAATCCCTATCGTGAGGCGGGTTGAGGAGGCGGTCGATAAACACGCCTCGGCAGCGGTGATGCCTGCTCGAGCTCCGCGCTAGCTGATTGCGGTCTCGTGCAGGCAGCGCCACACCACGCCGCGGTTGCTGCACTCCAGCAGTGCCAGTGACCAGCGTGCCTGCACCACACCCTGCAACCGATGGGTTTCCTTGTAGCGCACTGCTACGTTCACCCCGGCCTGCCATACCACCTGGACGTCGCTGACGACGATCTCCAGCCCTGGCCGTGCGCCGGCCGCCCGGCTGAACTGTTGCTCCACCTGTGCGCGGGTCACCACCGTGCCCGCCGTGCCAACCATGCTGAAATCATCGGCGAACACCGCCATCAGTCCGCCGAGCACTGCCTGGGTCTCGGCCGCTGGGCGGGTGAAGATGCTGTGGATCAGCTCATGAACGTGATGAATGCTGCGCTCGGCGCGGGCAATCGCGTGGTCAGGCATGGCGAGGGGTCTCCGGGGGTAGTGTGTGCAGTGTCATCAGTGGCGCCAGCCCGAGCAGCGCGGCCAGAGTGAAGGTCAGGTGATAGGCGTCCGGCGTGCTCAGGCCCACCAGCAACAGGTTGAAGATCATCAGCAGCAAGGCGGCGCCGACGCTGAAGGCCATCTGTCGATTGAGGTTCCACAGCACGCTGGCCTGCTGCATCCGCTCGCCGCTGAAGTCGAGCAGCGCGGTGGTCTGGGCGGTATTGGCACCGATGCCGCCGCCGATGCCCATGAGGCCGTAGGCCGCCATCAGTAAGGCGTTGTCCGTCGGGGTATCGACCATGACCAGCAGGCAGATACCCAGGCTGTGCAGGAGCATGCCGAGCAGCAACAGGCGGGCGGCACCGACGCGGTTGTACAGGCGGCCGGCCAGCAACATGGCGGCGAAGGCCCCGGCGGCGTAGAGCAGCATGAACAGGCCGGTGGCCTGGGCGCTCAGTTGCAGCACATCCTGCAGATAGAAGATGTTCAACAGGTTGACCCCGGTGAACACCCCGGGGATCGCATGGTAGACATGCATCGAGACTCGCAGGCGGGGGCTGGCGAGCAGCTTCAGCTCGACGATGCCTGCCGCAGCGCGTTGGTAATGGGCGCGGTACAGCAAGGCGCAGGACACACCCGCCAGCAGGCAGGCGATGGCCAGTAGGGCGCCATGGCCGGCACCATACAGCGACAGGCCCAGCAGCAGGCAGGCGAGGGCGGCGCTGACCAGCAGCAATCCCTTGAAGTCCGGGCGTGGCGCTGTCGGAGCCGGTGCCTGGTCAAGCCAGGCCCAGGCCAGCGCCGCCGTCAGCAGGGCCAGCGGAATGTTGCTGTGGAAGACCCACGGCCAGCGGCCATGGTCGACGATCAACCCGCCAAGGGTGGGTGACAGCGCCGGCGCCAGCAGCGCCACCGCCATCACCAGGGTGGACACGCGGGCGCGCTCCGGGCCCTTGAAGCGTTCGAAGGTCAGCGCCTGCCCGACGGGGATCAGCAAGCCACCGGCCATGCCCTGAACCAGGCGCCAGGCAATCAACGCGGCAAAGCTCTGCGCCTCGCCGCAGCCCCAAACCGCCACGCTGAACGCCAGCATGGCGGTGCTCAACAGCCGCCGCGCGCCCCAGCGATTGGCCAGCCAGGTGCTCACCGGCACGGCCAGGGTCAGCCCGAGCATGTAGGCATTGCCGACCCAGGCGCTGCTGGCGTTGCCAATGGCGAACTCGGCGGCGATCCGTGGCAACGCCACGGTCGGCATGAACAGGTTGATGCAGTCGATGAAGAACCCCATCAGGAAGATCGTTGCCACGCGATACCGGTACGTCATTGCCACTCCTTTTCGACGCGCAGAGTAGGTGTCGTGGACTGGCCCTGTCGATGTCGCTACCCTTGAAACTCTGTTTGATGGAAGTGAACAATGCCGCGCACGGCCCTCCACACCCAGCTCAACCGGGTGCAGACGTTTCTGGCGGTGGTCGATTTCGGCTCTTTCACCAAGGCGGCGGACTTTCTCGGCATCAGCAAAGCCATGGCCAGCCAGCACGTCAAGGCGCTGGAGCAGGCCCTGGGGGTGACGCTGCTGGCGCGCAGCACCCGTGCTATCGCCCCAACCGAAACCGGCCAAAGTTTCTATGAAGATTTCAAGGTGATCGTCAGCGATGTCGAAGGCGCCTTCGCCAATGTACTGCGCCGGCACAACGGCCTATCGGGCAAGCTGCGCATCAGCACCACCGGGGAGTACGGCGAGCGCTTCATCCTGCCGCTGATCCCGCTGTTCGCCGAGCGCTACCCGGCGTTGTCGCTCAGCTACGATACCGACTCGTCGCTGAGGGACCTGATTGCCGAGCGGCTCGACCTGGTGGTGCGCCTTGGCGCGTTGCCGGACTCGAACCTGCGCAGTCGTCAGCTGGCCGAGTACGACATTGTGCTGGTGGCTGCTCCGGCCTTTCTTGCTCGCCATGCCATTGAACGGCCCGAGGAACTGGCGGATACACCCTGGATTGCCAACAGCAACCTGCAGAGCCCGACCGCCTGGACCTTGCACAGCGCGCAGGCGGGGAGTGCAAGCGTTGTCGGCCGGGCGGCCTACCAGTCCAATGCGTCCCACGCCATTCGGGCAATGGCCTGCGCCGCCCTGGGCGTAGCGGTGCTGCCGGCCTGGCTGGTCGAACAGGACCTGGCCGACGGCACCCTGCGGCGGGTATTGCCGGACTACAGCCTGCCGAGGCAGCCGATCAGCGTGGTGTACCCGAACAGCAGCCATGTGCCGCACAAGACCCGGGTGTTCATCGATTTTCTGTGCGAGCACCTGGGGCGCTAAGGGCGCTGCTCACGGCTCCAGGCCGATGCCGCGCAGGATGACGCCGGTCACGGTCTGCACCGCTTGCTCGAACGCCATGTCCGACAGCGGCTCACCGTCATTGAGCAGGGTGACCTGGAAACCGAAGTCGGCGTAGTGCTGGGTCGCCGCCCAGATCATGTACAGCAGCGCCGACGGCTCGACCGGCAGGATGCGCCCGTCGTCGACCCAACTGCGGATCTTCGCCTGCTTGAGCTGCGCCCACGGCACCAGGATTTCGTCCAGGCTGGGGCCCAGCAGCGGGGCGCCGTGGAGGATCTCCTCGGCCCAGATCTTCGAGCCCAGCGGCCGCGAGCGCGAATGGCCCATTTTGGCGCGGATGTAGCTGGTCAGCACCACCCGCGGGTCGTCGAAGTGCTCGAAGCACAGGGCATCCTGTTTCCAGACGTCCAGCAGGTCCTGCAACACGGCGCGGTACAGGTCGTCCTTGGTGCTGAAGTAGTAGTGCAGGTTGGAGCGCGGCAGTTGCGCCCGTTCGGCGATATCGCCCATGGAGGTGGCGGCGTAGCCCTTGTCGGCGAACACCTGCTCGGCGGCTTGCAGGATCTTTTCGACGTTGCGCCGGCGGATCTCGATCTTGTGGTTGGCCATGGGCTGTCCGTGGTGACCTGAACAGGGCAAGGCTAACAGCTTTGCCGGGGCGGCGATAAGGTCAAGGTTGCCGGCTTGGCAACAGCGTCAGTGCCTGGCGGCTGGCGCTGCGCAGGTCCTCTCCGGGCACGCCGTCGCGGGCCTGCACGGAGATACCGTGGAGGAAGGTGGCATAGAAGTGGCCGAGGGCCTCGGCCTGCGTGTCGGCCGGCAACTGCCCCTGGTCACGGGCTTGGCGCAGGCGCTCGATGATCGACTCGGTACGCTGCCGGCGGTGCCCGGACAACCACTGCTGGACGGCCAGGTTGTCCGGTGCCACGCCGCTGGCGGCGCTGACCACCAGGCAGCCCCTGGGCTCGTTGGCGCGGGTGTAGGTGCTGATGGCGTCCTCAAGCATCCGTGCCAGGGCCTGGTGGATATCCGGCAGGGCCAGGGCGCGGTCGGCGAAGCCGCCTTCGGTCGACTCGTACAGGGCCACGGCTTCCTCGAACAGTTGCTGCTTGCTGCCGAAGGCCGCGTAGATGCGCGCGGAGGCGATGCCCAGGGCGGACACCAGGGCCGACATCGAGGTGCCCTCGTAGCCATGTTCCCAGAACAGCCGCATCGCCTTGCGCAGCGCTTGTTGCTTGTCGAATTCCCGAGGTCGCCCTGCCATCGCTCGCCTGCCTGATTACGTGAAACGTGCATTCTAGCCAATTTGCGATTGACGGGCAGCGCCATTCGATCCTATTGTTTGTCGATCAACAAACAATAGGATGACATCATGCGAACACTCAAAGGCCCCAGTCTGCACCTCGCGCAGTTCAGCGCCGACAAGCCACCGTTCGACAGCCTCGACAGGATCGCCGAGTGGGCGGGAGAGTTGGGCTTCAAGGGGTTGCAGGTCCCGGCCTGGGACGCCCGGTTGTTCGACCTGGAACTGGCCGCGCAGAGCACCGGCTACTGCGATGAGGTCAAGGGGCGGCTGGCCGAGCACGGCTTGCAGGTCAGCGAGCTGACCACCCACATGATCGGCCAATTGGTCGCGGTCCATCCGGCCTACGACTCGATGTGCGACGCCTTCGCCCCGCCCGCGCTGGCCGGGCGGCCGGCAGAACGCACCGCCTGGGCGACCGAGCAGATGACACTGGCGGCTCGGGCCAGCCGCAACCTGGGCCTGGAGGACATGGGGACCTTTTCCGGCTCGCTGGCCTGGCCCTACCTGTTCCCGTTCCCGCAGCGTCCCCAGGGCCTGGTCGAGGCTGCCTTCGAAGAGCTGGCGCGGCGCTGGCGGCCGATACTCGACTGCTGTGACGAACAGGGCGTCAACCTGTGCTTCGAGATCCACCCGGCCGAGGACCTGCATGACGGCACCAGCTTCGAACGTTTCCATGCCCTGGTGGGTGAGCACGTGCGTTGCCGCATTCTCTTCGACCCCAGCCATTTCGTGTTGCAGCAACTCGACTACCTGGCCTATCTGGACCTCTATCACCCACTGATCCGCATGTTTCACGTCAAGGACGCCGAGTTCAACCCGAGCGGTCGGCAGGGCGTGTATGGCGGCTACAGCGATTGGACCGAACGTGCCGGGCGCTTCCGATCGCTGGGTGACGGGCAAGTGGACTTCAAGGCCATCTTCTCGCGGCTGGCGCAGTACGACTTCGCGGGGTGGGCAACCCTGGAGTGGGAATGCTGCCTGAAGCATCAGGAGGACGGTGCCCGTGAAGGCGTCGAGTTCATCAACCGCCATATCATCCGGGTCACGGACCAGGTGTTCGACGATTTCGCCGGCGCACCGATCGACGCCCATCAGATCCAGCGCATGCTGGGCATCGACACAGGAGCACGGGTATGAGCCTGATCGTCGAGTCTTTGGCTGACGCTTTCGAGCATGTCTATGTGCAAGTGCAGGGACAGCGCATCCACTGTGTCGTGGCCGGTGCCGGCGAGCCGGTGCTGCTGGTGCCGGGCTGGCCACAGACTTGGTACGCCTGGCGCCATGTGCTGCCGATCCTCGCCGCGCGCGGGTTCCGTGCCATTGCCATCGATCCGCCGGGCCTGGGGGATTCGGACCGCCCCGAGCAGGGCTACGACACCGGCAACGTCGCCGCTGTGCTGCATGCCGCGATGACCCAGCTGGGGCATGAGCGCTATCACCTGGTCGGTCACGATGTGGGGATGTGGGTGGCCTATGCCCTGGCCAGTGATTGGCCACAGGCGGTGCGCTCGCTGACGGTGGCCGAGGCGGTGATCCCGGGGCTTGCCGAGGCGCCGTCGATCTTCGTGGCGCCGCAGGACAACATCTTCCTTTGGCACTTCCTGTTCAACCAGGTACGCGATCTGCCGGAGTTCCTGATCGCCGGACGTGAGGAGGGCTACCTCAACTTCATGTTCGACCGATGGGCGATCCATCGGCATGCGGTGGCGGCGGATGTCTATATCCGTGCCTACGCCTCGCCGGGCGGGATGCGGGCGGGCTTCGCCTATTACCGGGCGATTCCCGAGACCATCAGGCAGAACCGCGAACGGGCCAGGCATCCGCTGACCATGCCGGTGCTGGCGATCGGTGCCGAGCACGCCACGGGCGATGCGCCGCTGCGTACGCTGCAGGGGCATGCCGACTCGGTGCGCGGGGTGATCCTGCCGGGTTGCGGGCACTTCGTCATGGAGGAAGCGCCGGTGTCGTTCAATGAGCACCTGCTGGCGTTCCTGGAGGAAATCGAGGTCAACCGCTGATCGCGGTCTTGGCCCTGGCGGCGTCGGTCACGGCTTGCTGTTGATCGGCGCGCACCACGGCCAGTTTGCGCCGTTCGTACTCTTCCTGGCTCAGGCCCTGGCGTTGCAGTGCCTCGAGTTGCAGCTGACGGGTTTCCTCGGCGCTGTAGGGGCGTAGCTCAGGATGGCTGGCGCAACCGCTCAGCACGGCGATGGCCAGGGCGGCGAGGAGGAGGCGGGCGGTGGTGTTCATCGGGATGATTCCGTGGGGCTGTCGGATCGATGAACCCAGGTTATTGGCCACGGTGGCACGATGGAAATCGCTGTGCTCGATAGTGACTATCGACGCCTGCGCGCCTGCCGTTCAAGGAATGCTCGTGGCCCTCAACGCGGCATGTAGCCCAGTTGCCAGGCACGCGGGATGAACACCGTCACCAGCGCCAGCAAGCAGGCCAGGGCGCAACTGGCCGCCAGCGCCTGCAAGCCCAGCCGTTGCTGCAGCCAGGCCCCGAGCGCGGCACCCAGCAGCATGCCGCTCCAGGGCACCAGCTGTACCCGCCAGCCATGGCGCCGCTCACCCAGCAACCAACGCCCCAGGCCACGGCCGAAACGCGACAGCGCGCCGGTGACGTAGGTCAGGCCGATCGGCAGGCCGTTCACCTGTTCGACCACGGCATTGAGCATGCCCATGGCCAGGGTGGCCGCGATCAACGCGGGCAATGTGGTGGGCGCAGGCCACGCTGCGGCAAACGCCAGCAGGCTGGCGGTGATCAGCAGCAAGGGCGCGGCGCGGCGGCGCAAGCGGCGGGCCAGCAATACACCCAGGGTGTTGCCCAGCACGAAACTGAGGATCGCCAGGGCCAGGCGCAGCATCAGCGCCAGGTCCGCCTGGCTGATGGCCACCGCCAGGCGCGTGGTGTTGCCGCTCATGAATGATACGAAGTCGCCCAACGCCAGCAGGCCGATGGCGTCGGTCATGCCGGCCAGCACCGACAATCCGGCCACCAGCCCCAGGCCGACCCGGCCGCGCAGGGCCTGCAAGCGGACCCGACGGGCACTGTGCTGGGAGGTGGCGGTGGGTAGCATGGGGCGAGTCTCCGGGGCGCAGGGGGCTTTGATCTTATACCCCGGCCAGCACCTTGCGCATGGGGATGCAGGACAGTTCGAGGCCGAATGGTGACTGGTAGACCGACAGCGCATCGCCGATGTAGCCGCAGCGGCGGTAGAACGCCGCTGCGTTCAAGGTCGAGTCCAGGTTGACCGCCTCCAGACCTTCGGCCCTGGCGATGCCTTCGAGGTGTTCGACCATCGCCCGGGCGATGCCACGGCCCATGAATGCCGGCAGCACGAACAGGGCACCCAGTTCACCGCTGTGCAGGTCGAGCATGCCGGTGGCGACGATCGTGTCGTCGATGCAGACGAGGTGGTAATGCTCGGCGACCAGGGCCGCGTAGCCTTCGGTGAACGGTACGTCGGCCCAGGCCTGGGCCAGGGTGGCATCGTAGGCTTCGGTGCACTGCCACAGGATCGCCTGGCGGCGGATGGCGTACGTGTCCAGCGCGTCGTGACGGCTGGCGCGGCGTATGGCGAGCATGGGTTCCCTCCCGGTTGGGCCTGGATGATAACAAGGCGCCGGGGAAAACGGACGCAGGCCTCGCCAGCGCCTTCAAGCGCCTGCTCGACTGACTGGTCAGAACGATCCCGTTTGCACCTCGCCGCTGCGCACGTAGTGGGCGAGCAATACGCCCTTGGGCGAGCAATACGCCCTTGGGCGTGCTGCTTGACTCCACCAATGTGAAGGCCGCGGCCTGGGCATCGTCACCGAACAGGCGCTTGCCACGACCAAGCAGCAAGGGGTGGATCAGCAACCGCAGCTCATCCACCAGGCCGGCCGCCAGTAGTTGGCGTACCAGTTCGCCGCTGCCTTGGGTCAGCAGCGTCGGGCCATCCTTTTGTTTGAGGGCGCGGACAGCGCCCGGCACGTCAGCGCCCAACGGGTGACTGTTTTGCCAGTCGATGGATTCGGGATGGTGCGTGGCGACATGCTTGGCCACGCCATTGAACAGGTCGGCCAAGGGCCGGTCCGGCGCCTCGGGCCCGACCTTTGGCCAGAACCCGGCGAAGATATCGTAGGTGCGTCGCCCCAGCAGCAGTTCGAACGGTTGGCTGAACAAGGTCTGCATGGCCTGGCCGAAGGCCTCGTCGGCCAGGGGCGGGATCCAGCCACCAAAGGTGAAGCCGCCGCTGGTGTCTTCTTCCGGCCCGCCAGGGGCCTGCATGACGCCGTCGAGGGTGACGAAGGCGGCGACGATGAGCTTGCGCATGGGGTGAACCTCCTCGGGTGTGTGCTGGATAGTCGAACGGGGTTGGCGAGAATCGACAGCAGTGCTGAACGATAGTCAGGTTCGACGGATGGGGGCACAGGAGGAGAGAAAGCAGGTGCGGGATACGCGGTCATCTGTAGGAGCGGCTTCAGCCGCGATGCAGGCACCGCTGTATCTGGCACCCGCTTTGCGGGTGATCGCGGCTAAAGCCGCTCCTATAGATGGTCCGATTACAGCCAGTAGGTCACCGCCCACCAGCCCAGGCCGCCCATGACCACGGTATAGGGCAGCGCCATCCACACCATGCGCCCATACGACAGGCGAATCAGCGGTGCGATTGCCGAGGTCAGCAGGAACAGGAACGCCGCCTGGCCATTGGGCGTGGCCACGCTGGGCAGGTTGGTGCCGGTGTTGATCGCCACCGCCAGGGTCTCGAAATGCTCGCGGCTCATCGCGCCATTGACGAACGCCTGCTTGACCTCGGTGATGTAGATGGTGGCGACGAACACGTTGTCGCTGATTGCCGAGAGCAGGCCGTTGGCCAGGTACAGCATGCCCGGCTGCTGCTCGCTGGGCAGCGCCAGCACCCAGGCGATCAGCGGGCTGAACAGTTGCTGCTGGTGGATCACCGCGACCACGGCGAAGAACACCACCAGCAGCGAGGTGAACGGCATGGCATCCTGGAACGCACGGCCCAGACGATGCTCGTCGGTGATGCCGGTGAAGGCGGTGATCAACACGATGACCAGCAGGCCGATCAGGCCCACCTCGGCGATGTGCAGGCCAAGGCAGACGATCAGGATCAGCGCGGCCAGACCCTGTACCACCAGCGCCACCCGTTGCGCCTGGGTGCGGGCGGCATCGTCCTCGGCGGCGTAGCTGGCCAGCACCTGGCGCACGCGCTCGGGCATCAGCGTGCCGTAGCCGAACAGCCGCAGCTTCTCCAGCAGCACGCAGGTCACCAGGCCCGCCGCCAGCACCGGCATCGATACCGGCGCGACCTTGAGGAAGAAGTCGGCGAAATGCCAGCCCATTTCATGGCCGATCAGCAGGTTCTGCGGTTCGCCCACCAAGGTGCACACGCCACCCAGCGCCGTGCCCACCGCGCCATGCATCAGCAGGCTGCGCAGGAAGGCGCGGAACTGCTCGAGGTCTTCGCGGTGCAACTGCTCGACCTGATGGTCGCTGTCCAGCGCCGATTCCTCCCGAGGATTGGCGCCCGAGGCGACCCGGTGGTAGACGGCATAGAAGCCCACCGCGGCGCTGATGATCACCGCGGTCACGGTCAGGGCATCGAGGAACGCCGAGAGGAACGCCGACAACACGCAGAACAGCAGGCTCAGCATGGCCTTGGAGCGCACGCCGAGCAGGATCCGCGAAAACAGGTACAGCAGCAGTTCCTTCATGAAATGGATGCCGGCGACCATGAACATCAGCAGCAGGATCACCGGGAAGTTGTGCTGCAACTCCTCGTACAGGGCTTCGGGCGTGGTCAAGCGCAGCAGCAGCGCCTCGACCAGCAGCAGGCCACCGGGCATCAACGGGTAGCATTTGAGTGCCATCCCTAAGGTGAAGATGAACTGGATCACCAGCACCCAGCCGGTGACCACCGGACCGAGGGTTGCCAGCAGCAAGGGATTGAGCAGCAGGAACAGGCAGATGACGGCCTTGTACCAACGCGGCGACTGGCCCAGGAAGCTGTGGGCGAGGGCGCCGGTCAGGGAACGGGACATGAATTTGTATCCTTTTGATTCAGCAGTGGCGCACGGTGCCGCATCGTGCGTCAGGGTGCAAGTTGTCCAGTCCGGCTTTTGGCACATGCACCGCCTTGCGGGTGCGCTAAGATCCGCCGTTGTGAATCCTTTCCCCACAGGAGTGCCGTCCGTGACCGAATACACCGCGTTCAAGGTCGAACTGACCGACCACATCGCCCACGTGCAGATCAACCGCCCGGAAAAGATCAACGCGATGAACGCCGCCTTCTGGGAGGAGCTGGTCCAGATCTTCCAGTGGATCGACGACACCGACGCGGTGCGGGTGGTGGTACTCAGCGGCGCCGGCAAGCATTTCTCCTCCGGTATCGACCTGATGATGCTGGCCGCGCTGGCCCAGCAACTGGGCAAGGACGTCGGCCGCAATGCTCGGATGATGCGTCGCACCATCCTGCGCCTGCAGGGCTCGTTCAACGCCGTGGACAACTGCCGCAAGCCGGTGCTGGCGGCGATCCAGGGCTACTGCATCGGTGGCGCCATCGACCTGGTCTCGGCCTGCGACATGCGCTACTGCGCCGGTGATGCGCAGTTCTCGATCAAGGAGATCGACATGGGCATGGCCGCCGATGTCGGCACCCTGCAACGTTTGCCGCGGATCATCGGTGACGGCATCATGCGTGAGCTGGCCTACACCGGCCGTATGGTCGACGCCCAGGAAGCGTTGCGCATCGGCCTGGTCAACCGCGTCTATGATGACCAGGCGGCGCTGCTCGACGGGGTCTTTGCCATCGCCCGCGAGATCGCCGCAAAATCACCGATCGCCGTGGCCGGCACCAAGGAGATGATCAGCTACATGCGCGACCATCGCATCGACGATGGCCTGGAGTACATCGCCACCTGGAACGCCGCCATGCTGCAGTCCGAAGACCTGCGCGTGGCCATGGCCGCCCACATGAGCAAACAGCAACCGACGTTCGCCGACTGACTGACAGTGGCGGGCGCCATCTAGGGACCCGAAACCATGTCAGCACGCTGGACAACCGCAGTACTCGACCCGCAGATTTCCGGCGGACTGGCCGTCGCCCGCAGCCCGGACGGGTTCCTGATGGACGCCAACGGCGCGTTGTTCCCTCGCGACTGGCTCAAGCGCCAGGACCTGGACGTGTTGTGCGAGCATGGCATCGGACACCTGGACGGCGAGCCGGTGTTCCTGCTGGAGCTACGCAGCGCCAGCGAAGTGCCGGGGTGTGGCTGGCAGGGGCTGCGCCGCTTCATGCTCGAAGGCGATTTCGATACGTACAAGGTACTTGGTTATGCCGCGCAGATCGGCACCTGGGCCCGCGAGCACCGTTTTTGCGGCAGCTGTGGCCAGCCGATGGCGCAGATCCGCTGGGAGCGGGCGATGTATTGCCAGCCGTGCGACCTGCGCAGCTATCCGCGGATTTCACCGAGCATGATCGTGCTGATCACTCGGGGGGACGAGGTGCTGCTGGCCCGTTCGCCGCGTTTCGTCAGTGGGGTCTACAGTACCCTGGCGGGCTTCGCTGAGCCGGGGGAGTCGGCCGAGGACTGCCTGGTGCGCGAGGTGCGTGAGGAGGTGGCGGTCGAGGTGAAGAACATCCAGTACGTCGGCAGCCAGTGCTGGCCGTTTCCGCATTCGATCATGCTGGGGTTTCATGCTGAGTATGCTGGGGGGGAGATTGTCATGCAGGCGGATGAGATCGAGGATGCGCGGTGGTTCAATGTGCATGCGTTGCCGCCTTTGCCGGCGGGGCGGTCGATTGCTCGGTATCTGATTGATCTGTATGTTGCTCGGCGGTTGGGCTTGCCTGAGCCTGTGCTGCAGAGGTGAGTGCTGCTCATTCTACGGGGCTTGATCTATCAGTTTAAAGTCTGCATCCCATATCAATAGATATGCACTAGTGTCCGGCCTCGGAAATACGTTCTCTTTTGGCGAGTGGCTTGGGTGTTCGGCCAAGGCGCCGCCAAAAGAGAACAGCTTATTTCCGAGACAGGACACTAGACAGAGCTTCGTCTGGTCTCGTAAGCGGGAGGGGCGTCGGTTAATATAAGCTTCTGGAAGCGCAGCATATTGTTTGCCTCGGGGGCAGCAACTCCATAGGCGGGCGAATCTTCCAATGCTCGTCCATAAGTGGGTGGTCTGGTCGACATTGAAAAAATCATACTTGAAATCGCAGTCGCTTGTTCGGGTAAAGAATTTTTTAGATGTTGTAGCCTCACGTTGGTCGTGTTGATTTTTCTTTCGGTCTTCCGTAGTTTGTATTTGGCGTACCATCCGGGAATATTTGACTGGTTTACGTGAGACATCTGAAGTTCCCGTTGATAGTTTTTTGCGTCGATCAGGCGCTTCGGTAGTTTGATTGCCATCTTCGCGTCCCAGCCAGTCGCCTCCTTATTCAAGTGCCAGCCGGCGTATTGGCTAGTTTCCGGCGCGTTGTCGGTGGCTTTGATGGCACTCAACTTGAGTTGCGGCTCTATACCAAAGAATGCCCTCAAGCCAGGGGCATGACCGGATGGGTCACTGCTGTTGACTGGGTCACCTGCGCAATAGCCGTAGCTATTGATTCCCCCTTGTGCAAAGGGGGTCAGATTGTCCGGTGAGTAAAACCGCATCAGCACGGGATCATAGACCCTGTAACCATTACCCAACAGGTAATAGCCGGTGTCTGCCTCGCGGTGTTGGCCAGTGAAACCCCGCATGATCTGAACACGCATGGCCTTGGTACTGAAGCCGAAGGGCATGTAGACAAGGGCATCGAGTGTTGTGGAATGTCGAGCTCCTACAGTCGAGCCCAGGGTGTCGGCTATCAGCATCCATGCACCGATCTTGGTCTTTTGCTCGCTGCTACGCATGGCCACCTCCAGAACACTGAAAGAACAGCAGTAGACTCACTCATTCTGCGGGAACAGCCTACTGGCAAATTTACTAGGTACGGTTCATGGTCGGCTTCGGGTTCCCTCACTCCGGCCTTGCTCCCGGGAGGGCCGCGCTGCAGGGCCCATCCTGGGCCCCAGCGCTTGACGGGCATCCATGCCCGTCACCTCCCTCCGCAAGGCCTGCGTTCGGCCTCCTGAAGTCGCGAAGTTACGGGCGGCGCCTGCACTGACGCAGCTGTCGCTAGTTTAAACTTAATTAATCTCTAGATCGCATCGCGGGGCAAGCCCGCTCCCACGCAATAGTCGCCTTTATATACAACCCTGTAGGAGCGGGCTTGCCCCGAGAAAGGGTCGGAACAGCCAATACACAAATAATGTTAAAACAACTAACTTCGCACTTCTTGCTCTTGCTCTTGCTCTTGCTCTTGCTCTTGCTCTTGCTTCTAAGCGCGCAATAGTCCAGGCGCCGCCAATTGCGACTTCAGGAGGCCGAGTGGAGTTCTTGCGTAGTGGGGCGACGGCCATGGATGGCCGTCGAGCGCTGCGCCCCAGGATGGGGCGTACAGCGCGGTACCCACGGGAGCAGGAACGGAGCGAGGGAACCCCGGAGCGCAGCGCAGGGGCCGTATGAATGGAGCCAGCGGTTTTTGCCTACTTTTGCCCAAGAGCAAAAGTAGGTCGCCGTAAAGGCGAAAAGGTGACTAGATGTCGACATATTTCAAGAATATGTATGCAGAATCAAAACAATCGAGCCAGAGCCAGAGCCAGAGCCAAATCCCTACCCAAACCAATGCTGCCAAGCCAACCGCACAGTCAACGCCAGCACCACAGTAATAAACACCGGCCGAATGAACTTGCTGCCCCCACTGATCGCCGTCCGCGCCCCAAAAAACGCCCCGACCATCACCGACACCCCCATGCACAGCCCAACGATGTAATCCACCTGCCCGGAAATGACAAACACCGTCAGCGCCGCAATGTTGCTGACAAAGTTCATGCTGCGCGCCACGCCACTGGCTCGAACCAGGTCGATGGGATAGAGCAGCAACGTGCTCACTGTCCAGAAGGCACCGGTACCCGGCCCGGCAACGCCGTCGTAGAAGCCCAGGGTGAAGCCCTGCGGAAACTGCCACTTCCTTTTGATCGGAGCATCGGCGTCCACCGGCGCCTTCGGTGTACCGCCGAACAGCAGGTAGACGCCACAAGCGAACACGATCACCGGCAGCATCTTGTTCAGCCACTCGGCCGGCATGTAGTGAGCCACAACCGCACCGATCAGTGCGCCCACCAGGGTGCCGACAATCGCCAGGCGCCATTGCGCCGGATGGAACAGCTTGCGCCGGTAGTAGGTGATGCTGGCCGTGGCGGCGCCGAAGGTCGAGCTGAGCTTGTTGGTGCCCAGCACCAGGTGCGGTGGCATGCCGGCGGTGAGCAGCGCCGGGGTGGTCAGCAGGCCGCCGCCGCCGGCGATGGCATCGATGAAGCCTGCGACGAAGGCGACCAGGGCGAGAATCAGCAGCGTGAGCGGTTCTACGGTGAGTTCGAAAGGCATGAGGGCACGGGCAGGCTGGACGGGAGGGTGCGGCAAAAGGCCGCGCTAGAGGTGGTGCATGGTAATGCCCTGTGGTCGGTGTTACCAGTTTTGGCCTCATCGCCGGCAAGCCGGCTCCCACAGGGATCGCGGTCCATCTGTGGGGCTTGGCAATGATGAGTCCGGTGAGGCTTACAGGAACCAGCGATACTCCCGCGCACTGACCTCCTGGAAAAACGCCAGATGGTCCTGGCGCTTGTTCTCGCAATAGACCATCACGAACTCCGCGCCCAACCCCTCGTTGACCGCCGGATGCCCACGCATCGCCGCCACCGCGCCGAGCATGTCCTTGGGAAAATCGATCCCGCTGCCACGGTCCTCGTTCAGCGGCGCGATGGGCTCCTGCGCGGCATCCAGCCCGTGCTCCATGCCGCACAGGATCGCCGCCAGTACCAGGTACGGATTGGCATCCGCCCCGGCCAGCCGGTGCTCGATCCGCAGGTTGCGCGCATCCGACTCGGGGATGCGGATACAGGCGTCGCGATCCTCGAAGCCCCAGCTGGCACGGCTGGCGGCGTTGACCATGGCCCCGTAGCGGCGAAACGCATTGTGGTTGGCGGCGAAAATCGGCATGCAATGCGGCAGCAGCGCCAGGCAACCGGCCACGGCGTGGCGCAGCGGCCGCTGGTTATCGGGGGACAACAGGTTGTTGCCCGCCGGGTCGTACAAGCTGACATGCACATGCATGCCGCTACCCGGCGCGTGCAGGTAGGGTTTGCTCATGAACGAGGCGCGCAGCCCGTGCTTGCGCGCCACGCCCCGGGTGCTGCGGCAGAACAGTGCCGCCCAGTCGGCGGCGCGCAGGCCATCGTCGCAATGGCCGAAGTTGATCTCGAACTGGCCGGGACCCAGTTCGGCGGTAATGACGTTGGCGTCCACCCCCTGGATGTTGGCAGTCTCGACCATTTCGCGCAGCACATCGGCAAAGCGCGACAGGCGCTCGATATGCATGTTCGGCTGGTCGTCGGCATCGCCACTGACCGGGTCGCGGGGGAACTGCGGCAAGCCCTCTTTCAACGCTTGGTCGAACAGGTAGAACTCCAGTTCGAACGCCACCACCGGGCGGATGCCGCGGCATTCGAGGCGTTGCAGGACGCGGGCCAGCACCTCGCGGGGTTCGAACTCGATGGGCGCCGCAGTGCCGTCCGAGGTGATCAGCATCTGCCCCAGCGGCTCTCGCTCCCAGGTCACCGGCTTGAGCGTACCGGGGACCAGGCGGCGCGGAGCGTCCGGGTCGCCGTCGTTGAAGCAGTAGTCGCCGATCGGGAACAGCCCGCCCTGCACGCCGAGCAGGACGCAGTTCTGCGGCAGCTTGAGCGGGCTGCCGGCGGCGACTTTTTCCAGCATGTCGATGGGATAGCGCTTGCCGTAGAAATGCCCGGGGATGTCCAGGCTGATCAGGTCGACGTAGCGCACGTCGGGGTGTCGGGTGCGCAAGGCACGTACTTCGCTGAGCAGATCGGGGAAGCCTGTAGTACTTGTCATTGGCATGCTCTCAACGGAAGACCCAGAGAACCCGGGTCGTTCGGGCGGTCAGGTTGGCGTAGCGGAACTGGCTGTGGGGTGGCAGCTGGAAGCTGTCGTTGGGGATCAGGGTGACGGCGCCGTCCTGGCCTTCGAGCCACAAGGTCAGCTCGCCCTCAAGGACGAAACCGCCTTGTTCCGAGCTGTCGTCCAGATGCCCCTCGCCACTGCTGGCGCCGGGCGCCAGGTGGCTTTCGAGCATGGCGAAGCGGCCACTTAGCGTCGGCGAGACCAGCACGTCAGTGATCCCGGCGGCGTAGTACAGGGTGCGCCGCTCGTCGGGGCGGGTCACCCAGTCGATCTCTCGGGGCGGCACGGCCTGGTAGAAATAGGTGGTAGGCACGTGCAGCGCTTCGCTGATGGCAGTCAGGTCAGCCACCGTGGGCCGCGACAGCCCGCGTTCGACCTGGGAGAGGAAGCCCAGCGAGCGGTTGACCCGAGTTGCCAGCTCGTCAAGGGTCAGGCCGCGGTGCTTGCGCAGTTCGCGCACCTGACGGGCGAGGGCGTGGGTATCGTCAGACATGATCGCGCATCCTGTACCAGGCCTTCGCAGCCGCTTCCAGTGGCGCGGCCAGCAGGTCGCCGCCTGGGAAACGGCCATTGTCGATGGCCTGGTACAGTTTCAGCAGCTCGTCGTCACCGAGGATTGCGTCGCTGACCGCGCGTGCACCAGCCAGGGTCGGCAGTACGCCGTGGCCGGAAAAACCCTGCAGCCAGTAACGTTGGCCCTGGCGACCGATATCCGGCGTGCGCTGGATGCTGCAATCAATGTGGCCGCCCCAGGCATGCTCGATGGCTACCCCTCGCAACTGTGGGAACACCCGCTCCAGGTATGGCCGGGTGGCGCCGGCGACGTCCTTGGGGATACCACCGAGGTACGTGCAGCCACCGCCGAACAGCAGGCGGTGGTCGGGGGTGAGGCGGAAATAGTCGGGGACGAACTGGTTGTCGATCACGCAGCTGTTGCGCGGCAGCAGCGAGGCGGCGAAGTCGGCGTCCAGCGGCGCCGTGGCCACCTGGTAGGAGCCCACCGGCAGCAGGCGACGCGAGAGCGCGCGGTCGAGGCGGTCGATGTAGGCGTTGCAGGCGAGCACCATTACGCGGCTGCGCACCTCGCCCTGATCGGTGCGGGCGGCGAAGCCGTCGGCGTGTTCCTGGTAATCGGTCACCTGGCTCTGCTCGTAGATCCGCCCGCCGTTCGCTTCGATCACGCCGGCCAGGCCCTGGGCCAGCTTCAGCGGGTTGAGGTGGGCGCCATTGGGATCGTACAGCGCGGCCTGGTAGCGGGGGCTGTCGATCCACTCGGGCAGTTCCTCGCGGCCGATCAGGCGCAGGCAGTCGTAGTCGAACTTCTCCTGTGCTTCACGCCGGGCCTCCTCCAGCAGTTTTACGCGGCGCGGCAACACGGCGGTCCACAGGCTTCCCTGGCGATAATCGACGTCGAAGCCATGGCGCTGGGGCAGTTCGTGCAGCTCGCGGGCGGCCCAGCACATGCTGTCCCACAGGCGCCGGCTGCGCTCCAGGCCCAGGGCTCGCTCCAACGGGGGCATGTCGCACGACCAGCCCAGCAGTGCCTGGCCACCGTTGCGGCCCGAGGCGGCCCAGGCCACCCGGCTGGCTTCCAGCAGGGTCACGCGCTGGCCGGCCAATGCCAGGCGCAAGGCCGTATGCAGGCCGCTGAAGCCGGCACCGACGATCAGGACGTCGGTGTCGTGGGCGCCCTGTAGGGTGGGGCGCAAGGGGATAGTGGCGGGGTAGGTGCGGGCGTAGTAGCTGGCGACGTGCTGGGCGGATTGCTTGAACATGTCGGGGCCTCGTGAAATTTTTTCTGATTATTTTCATGAAAAAATAGCAGAGGATTTTCATGGCGCCAGTCGGGGATGCCCTCGCGAGGCGTTAGGTCGCCGCCTTGCGGCGCGTCTGCCTGGGTTTGCTGGCTGCGGCTTTGCCCTTCGCCGCGCTTTTACGCTTCTTTTTCCATGGCGTCGCAGCCTTGCCCGCCGCCGGCCCGCTGATGGTCAGGCGCATGCCGCTGCAACGTTGCACCAGCTTGCCCATCCACGCCGATTGCCGGGCGACGAACTCCTCCAGGCTCATTTCCCCGCTCTGCACCATGTCCAGCGCCTGTTCCCAGATCGCCGTGGTGCCGGGGTCGGCGATGGCCCGGGGCACGGCGTCGATCAGGCTGAAGGCGGCGGGTGTGGCCGCGAGGGCCTTGCCGTTCTTGACCAGGTAGCCACGGTCGAGCAAGCCCTGGATGATGCTGGCGCGAGTCGCCTCGGTGCCGATGCCGGTGGTTTCCTTGAGCTTCTGCTTGAGCCTGGGGTCGTCCACCAGCTTGGCGACGTTTTTCATCGCCTTGATCAGGTCGCCTTCGGTGAAAGGCTTGGGTGGCTGGGTCCACAGGTCTTTCAGTTGCAGGTCCCGTACGGTGCAGTCCTGGCCTTCGCGCAACGCCGGCAGCACCTGAGCCGGTGGCGCCTCGCGACCCTTGGCCGGAGTCAATGCCTCGGGCAGCGCACGGCGCCAGCCGGGCTCAACAATCTGCTTGCCCACCGCGCGTAGCGCATGGCCGGCACAATCGAACTCGGCCTGGGTGCGGTCGTACTCGTGGTTGGGCAGGAACTGCGCCAGGTAGCGGGCGCGGATCAGGGTATACACCGCCTTGTACTTGGGTGGCAGGCGCGCCGGGTCACTGGCGGCGGCGGTGGGGATGATGCCGTGGTGGGCGCTGACCTTCTGGTCGTTCCACGCCCGCGAACGGCGCTGTGGGTCCAGGTAGTCCCGCAGTGGCGCGAGGCTGCTGTCGGCGCGATGCAAGGCGGCGAGGATGGCAGGGGCCTCGCCATGCTGGCTGAGGGGCAGGTAACCGCTGTCGCTGCGCGGGTAGGTGATGAGCTTGTGGGTCTCGTACAGGGCTTGGGCGATATCCAGGGTTTCCTGGGCGCCGAGGCCGAGCTTCTTCGAGCACACCTCCTGCAGGGTGCCGAGGTCGAAGGGCAGCGGCGCGGCCTCGCGCACCCGTTCGGTGGCGATCTTCAGCACCCGGGCGCTACCCGCGGCCTGCATGTCGGCCGCGGCTTGTTGCGCCATGTCCTGCTTCAGGCAGCGGCCCTGATCGTCGCAGGCGTCCTCGGGGGCGCGCCACTGGGCGTTGAACACGGCGCCCGCGCTTTCCAGTTGCACGTCGATGGCCCAGAACGGCACGGGCACGAAGTCGGCGATGCTGCGGTCGCGGTCCACCACCAGGCGCAGTGTCGGGGTCTGCACCCGGCCCACTGGCAGTACGCCCTGGTAGCCGGACTGGCGGCCGAGCAGGGTGAACAGGCGGCTCATGTTCATGCCGATCAGCCAGTCGGCCCGCGAGCGGCCCAGGGCCGAATGGTAGAGGCTGAAGGTCTCCTGGCCGGGCAGCAGGCGCCCGAGCGCCTTGCGGATCGAGGCATCGTCCAGCGCCGACAGCCACAGGCGCTGGATCGGCCCGCGGTAGCGGCAGTGCTCGACCAGTTCGCGGGCAATCATCTCGCCCTCGCGGTCGGCATCGGTGGCGATCACCAGTTCTCGGGCTTCGCCCAGCAGGCGCTTGACCGCCTTGTACTGGCTGGCGGTCTTGGGCTTGACGGTCATCTTCCACTTTTGCGGGATGATCGGCAGGTCTTCGAGGGTCCAGCGTTTGTAGCGCTCGTCGTAGCTGTCCGGCGGGGCGGTCTCCAGCAGGTGGCCGATGCACCAGGTCACGCAGACATCGGTGCCCTGCCAGCAGCCATCGCCGCGGCGCTGGGCGCCGAGGACCTTGGCGATGTCTTTTGCCTGGGAGGGCTTTTCGCAGAGAAAGAGGCGCATGGCCGAAAACGCTTCATCGTGAAAGTTGGCCCCTAGGATGCGCAAGCCAGGGCGCGCAGGCAAGTTTTATCTGTATGCATGTACAGGTTTTTTGCCCGCATCTTTGGCAGGGACGTCATCCCTTCGGGTTGGACGAGGTGGCAAATGCGTGCCAGCTTTGCCTTTCGCCCGTCAGTCGTGTCACCGGACGATGTCGCTGGGGTGTCCTTCCTACAAGAACAACAGGGATGTAAACCAATGCCCGTATTCGATTACCGACAGCTCGACAGCACTGCCTCTTATGCGCTTTACAAGGACGCCATGGCGCTGGCCACCTACGCCTACCATGGCATCGACGATGGCTTCGGCGCCGGCTACCAGAAGTACGGCTTCGGTCTAGGTCTGCCGGCCACGCTGGTCAAGGCACTGATCGGCGGTACCGACAGCCAGGGCGTGATCCCCGGCATCCCCTGGAACCCGGACGCCGAAGCCAGGGCCCTGGCCCAGGTGAAGGCCGCCGGCTGGTCGCCGATCAGCGCGGCGCAATTGGGCTACCAGGGCAAGACCGACGCCCGCGGCACCTTCCACGGCGAAGCGCAGGGCTACACCTCGGCGCAGGTGGAGATCCTCGGCCGCTACGATGCCGCCGGCCAGCTCAGCGGCATCGGCATCGCTTTTCGCGGCACCAGCGGTCCGCGTGAGAACCTGCTGGGCGACACCATCGGTGACGCCATCAACGACCTGCTGGCGGCGATCGGCCCGGCAGGCTATGCCCGTGATTACGCCGGTAACGCATTCGGGCAGCTGCTCGCCGATGTCGCGGCCTTTGCCAAGGCCAACGGCCTGAGCGGCGCGGATATCACCGTCAGCGGCCACAGCCTTGGTGGCCTGGCGGTCAACAGCCTGGCCGACCTGAGCGGTTCGCGCTGGGGCGGCTTCTACCAGGATGCGCGCTACGTCGCCTTCGCCTCACCGACCCAGGCTGCCGACGCCAACAAGGTGCTCAATATCGGCTACGAGAACGACCCGGTGTTCCGCGCGCTCGATGGCACCTCGGCGACCTGGGGCACCCTGGGCGTGCACGACGGCGCCAAGGCCTCGGCCACCAACAATATCGTCAACTTCAATGACCACTACGCGTCCGACGCCTGGAACCTGCTGCCGTTCTCCATCGGCAACATCGCCACCTGGCTGTCGCACCTGCCGACGGCCTACACCGATGGCCTTGGGCGTGTGCTGGATTCGTCCTTCTATCAGTGGACCAGCCGCGACTCGACCATCCTGGTCAGCAACCTGTCGGACGTGACCCGTGGCTCGACCTGGGTCGAGGACCTCAACCGCAATGCGGAGCCGCACAAGGGCAGCACGTTCATTATCGGCTCGGACAAGGACGACCTGATCCATGGCGGGCGCGGCAACGACTACCTCGAAGGCCGGGCCGGCAACGATACCTTCCGCGATGACGGCGGTTTCAACCTGATCGACGGTGGCGCCGGCCATGACACCCTGAAGCTGCAGGATGCCTTGGCCAACCTGAGCATCGCCCGGGATGGCGAAGGCACGCTGTACGTGCGCGACGCCGAGGGTGGCATCAGCCTGGTGCGCAATGTCGAAAACCTGGTGAGCAAGGAGTCGAGCCTGCTGATCTTCAGCAAGGAGGTCAGTCACGCGGTGGCGGCGCAGGGGCTGTTCGAGAGCGGCAAGATTACCCCCTATGCGTCTTCGCTCAACGGCACTCAGGCAGGCGACCAGCTGGTGGCGGGCAACCAGGGGCAGTGGCTGTTCGGTCTGGGCGGTGACGACCGGCTGCAGGGCGGCGCCGGCAATGACGTGCTGGTCGGTGGCACGGGCAACGATGTGCTGTTAGGTGGCGGGGGACGCGACACCTTCCTGTTCAGCGGCCATTTCGGCCAGGACCGGGTGCTGGACTTCACCGGCCAGGACCGGCTGGTGTTCATTGGCGTGGGAGGCGGCACCGCCGCGCCGGACTGGCGTGCCCATGCCAGCCAGGTGGGGGATGACCTGGTGCTGAAGTTCGGCGGGGACAGCGTGACGCTGGTGGGGATTGCGGGGCAGGGCGTTGGGGATGGGCAGATCGTGATCGCCTGATCAGGCGCGAGACCCGCTCCCACGTTGTGGAAGCGGGTTTGCCCGTGAAGGTGATCAGGCGATCTCGCGCGAATCCCGAACCATGTCCACATGCGGGATGCCGGCCTCGAGGAACTCCTCGCTGACCACGCGGAACCCCAGGCGCTCGTAGAACGGCGTTGCGTGCACCTGGGCGCTGAGCATCTGCTGGCTGAGGTCGCGGTTCTGCGCCTCGATGATCACCGCGCGCATCAGCGCGTCGCCCACGTTCAGGCCGCGCCAGTCCTTGAGCACCGAAACCCGGCCGATGGTGCCGTCAGGCAGCAGGCGGGCAGTACCGATCGGGTAGTCGCCCTCCAGGGCCAGGAAGTGCACGGCGGTCGGGTCTTCTGCGTCGAATTCCAGCTCCGGCGGTACGTGCTGCTCGGCGACGAACACGGCGCTGCGGATGCGGTGGATGTCGGCATTGTCCTTGTGCCAGTCGGCCAGTCGAACACTGATCTTATTCATCGGCGAATCCCAGGCTGCCTTGCATGACCAGCTGTTGTACCAGCATCAAGCCGTCTTCATCCTCCATCCACTGCCCAAGGTTTTCGCTGTGCAGGGCATCGGCGGAGCAGATCAGCTTCAGCAGTTCGCGCAGTTTGCCTGGCAGCGGGCAGCTGCGACCGCTGGCGAACAGCAGCAGGTCGTCGCCGAACTCGGACCAGGCCAAACGTGCGCTTGGGTTGCGAATCAGGATGGCGCCTTGGCCGAGGTAGTCCAGCAGCTCTTGTTCGGAGAGCTCTTCGCCCACCACCTGCTCAGGGTAGCGCGGCTCGGTCATGAACTGGCCGAACCAGGTCAGCAGCAGGTCCTTGTCGGACATATGCTTGTCGATCAGCGCCTTGAGGCGGTCGAGGGCATCGTGCTGGATCTGGTGCGGGTCGCTGACCGGCTGGGCGTCGGCATCGCTGTAGCGCTCTTCATCCGGCAGGAACTGGCCGAGGAAATCGGTGAAGTGGGTCAGCACTTCGGCGGCGCTCGGGGCGCGGAAACCGACCGAGTAAGTCAGGCACTCACTCTCGGCGACGCCGTAGTGGGCCAGGCGCGGCGGCAGGTAGAGCATGTCGCCGGGTTCCAGGGTCCACTCGTCGCTCTGTTCGAAATCAGCGAGGATGCGCAGGTCGGCGTGGTCGATCAGCGCGCTATCGCTGTTGCACATCTGGCCGACTTTCCAGCTGCGCGTGCCGTCGCCTTGCAGCAGGAACACATCGTAGTTGTCGAAGTGCGGGCCGACGCTACCGCCGGGCGCGGCGTAGCTGATCATCACGTCGTCGATGCGCCAGCTCGGCAGGAAGCGGAACTCTTCCAGCAGCTCGGCCACTTCCGGCACGAACTGGTCCACGGCCTGCACCAGCAGGGTCCAGTCACGCTCGGGCAGGTCGCTGAAAGCGTCCTCGGCGAACGGGCCGCGGCGCAGCTCCCACGGGCGCTCGCCGTGCTCGAGCACCAGGCGCGACTCGACTTCTTCTTCCAGGGCCAGGCCAGCCAGCTCGTCGGCGTCGATGGGGCTGACGAAGTCAGGGAAGGCCTGACGTACCAGCAGTGGCTTCTTCTGCCAGTAGTCGCGCAGGAATTCACGGGCCGTGAGGCCGCCCAACAGTTGCAGTGGAGTATCAGAATTCATGTTCAACCTATTGAAAAAACGTAATTTTCGTACGGGAATAAAAACGCCCGGCCAGGCCGGGCGTTGCACGCGACGGTCAGCTTAGATGCGTTTGGCCTGGGCCACCGCGTTGCCGATGTAGGTCGCCGGGGTCAGCTGCTTGAGCTCGGCCTTGGCTTCGGCCGGCATGTCCAGGCCGTCGATGAAGGTCAGCAGCGCGTCAGGGGTGATGCCCTTGCCACGGGTCAGCTCCTTGAGCTTCTCGTAGGGGTTCTCGATGTTGAAGCGGCGCATCACGGTCTGGATCGGCTCGGCCAGGACTTCCCAGCAGGCGTCCAGGTCCGCGGCGATACGGGCTTCGTTGACTTCCAGCTTGCCGATGCCCTTGAGGCTGGCCTCGTAGGCGATGACGCTGTGGGCGAAGCCCACGCCCAGGTTGCGCAGCACGGTGGAGTCGGTCAGGTCACGCTGCCAGCGCGAGATCGGCAGCTTGCTGGCCAGGTGCTGGAACAGTGCGTTGGCGATACCCAGGTTGCCTTCGGAGTTCTCGAAGTCGATCGGGTTGACCTTGTGCGGCATGGTCGAGGAGCCGATTTCGCCGGCAACGGTCTTCTGCTTGAAGTAGCCCAGCGAGATGTAGCCCCAGACGTCGCGGTCGAAGTCGATGAGGATAGTGTTGAAGCGGGCGATGGCGTCGAACAGCTCGGCAATGTAGTCGTGCGGCTCGATCTGGGTGGTGTAGGGGTTGAACACCAGGCCCAGCTCGTCTTCGATGAAGGCGCGGGCGTTGGCTTCCCAGTCGATCTGCGAGTAGGCCGACAGGTGGGCGTTGTAGTTGCCCACGGCGCCGTTGATCTTGCCCAGCAGCGGCACGGCGGCCACTTGCGCGATCTGGCGCTCCAGGCGGTAGACGACGTTGGCCAGTTCCTTGCCCAGGGTGGTCGGCGAGGCCGGCTGGCCATGGGTGCGCGACAGCATCGGCACGGCAGCGTGGGTGTGGGCCAGGGTGCGGATCGCTTCGGCGATCTGACGCATCAGTGGCAGCAGCACTTCGTCACGGCCGGCGCGCAGCATCAGGGCGTGGGACAGGTTGTTGATGTCCTCGCTGGTGCAGGCGAAGTGGATGAACTCGCTGACCTTGGCCAACTCAGGCAACTGCGCGGCCTGCTCCTTGAGCAGGTACTCGATGGCCTTGACGTCGTGGTTGGTGGTGCGCTCGATTTCCTTGACGCGTTCGGCGTGCTCGAGCTTGAAGTCGGTGGCCAGGCTGTCCAGCACGGCGTTGGCTTCGGCGGAGAACGCCGGCACTTCGCCGATCTGCGGGTGGGCGGCCAGGCGCTGCAGCCAGCGCACTTCGACCAGGGCGCGGAAACGGATCAGGCCGAATTCGCTGAAAATGGGGCGCAGGGCCTGGGTTTTGCCGGCATAACGGCCGTCTACAGGGGAAACCGCAGTGAGCGAGGAGAGCTGCATGGGGTGTTCTCGGACAGTCAGGCTTTTGGAAGGGCGCATATCATACATGAAAAACGCGCCCGGGTCGGGTGGCTGACCAAAGGTCGGGCCATTTCGAAGCGTGTGGTGTCTGGCGCGGGAGCGGCGGCGCACCGCCGCTCCCACGGTTCATTTCAATCGGCGGTACGCATCATGCCGTACAGCTCGTTGAGCAGCTTGCGCCGGCTGAACACCAGCTGCCAGCGGTGCCCGCCCAGCTGGCGCCACAGTCGCGCGGCGCGGATGCCGGCCAGCAGCAGGGCGCGGATCTTCGAGGCGTTGCTGGCCTGCTGCAGGAAGCGCATGTCGCCATGCACCTGGATACGCTGGCGCAGGGTGCTCAGGGTGTCCTGGTACAAGGCTCCGCTGGAGGCGATGACGTTTTCATGAACCAGGCCGAAATGCTCGGCCTGGGACTGGATCTGCGGCAGGCGGTTGCCGATGGTATCGAGCATGTCGCCACGCTTGTTCAACTGGCGCTCAAGGCCCAGCATCGACAGGGCGTAGCGCAGCGGCTCGCGTTGCAGGCTGCTGGGATCGCGCTCCAGGGCGCCGACCAGCGCCCGGTAGCCGTCGCGCAGGTTGATGTCGTCGCCACCGAACACTTCCAGAGTGTCCTTGGGGTCGACCACCAGCAGGCTGCCGAGCATGCAGCCTATATTGGCTTCGCTGGCCTGGCCGGTGCGGGCGATGCGGTCCACCAGCACGGCGGCCTGGAACACGCCGCCCAGGGCAATCAGTTGCTCCTGGAGGTTGTTCATGGGCGCGGGCTCCAGGGCTCGGCGACTTCGATCACGCCGCCGCCCAGGCAAACCTCGCCGTCATAGAACACCACCGACTGGCCCGGGGTGACAGCGCGCTGCGGCTCGTCGAACACTGCGCGGTAGCCGCTGGCGGTCTGCTCCAGCGTGCACTGCTGGTCGCCCTGGCGGTAGCGCACCTTGGCGGTGAGCTTGCGCGGGCTGGACAGGTCGATCGGGTTTACCCAGAAAATTTCCGAGGCCAGCAGGGCGCGGGAGAACAGCCACGGATGCTCGTTGCCCTGGCCGACCACCAGCACATTGCGCGAGAGGTCTTTTTCCAGCACGTACCACGGCTCGTCGCTGGCGTCCTTCAGGCCGCCGATGCCCAGGCCCTGGCGCTGGCCGATGGTGTGGTACATCAGGCCGTGGTGCTGGCCGATCACTTCACCCTCGGTGGTCTGGATCTCGCCCGGCTGGGCCGGCAGGTACTGCTTGAGGAAGTCGCTGAAACGGCGCTCGCCGATGAAGCAGATACCGGTGGAGTCCTTCTTCTTGGCCGTGGCCAGGCCGTGTTTCTCGGCGATGGCGCGTACCTCGGGTTTCTCCAGTTCGCCTACCGGGAACAGGGTGCGGGCGATTTCCTTGCCGCCGACGGCGTGCAGGAAGTAGCTCTGGTCCTTGTTCGGGTCCAGGCCCTTGAGCAGCTCGGTCAGCTCGCCAGTGTCGCGGCGTCGCACATAGTGGCCGGTGGCGATCAGGTCGGCGCCCAGGGACAGGGCGTAGTCGAGGAAGGCCTTGAACTTGATTTCGCGGTTGCAGAGGATATCCGGGTTCGGCGTGCGGCCGGCCTTGTACTCCTCGAGGAAGTGCTCGAACACGTTGTCCCAGTATTCGGCGGCGAAGTTGGCGGTGTGCAGCTTGATGCCGATGCGGTCGCACACGGCCTGGGCGTCGGCCAGGTCTTCGCGGGCGGTGCAGTATTCGGTGCCGTCGTCCTCTTCCCAGTTCTTCATGAACAGACCTTCCACCTGGTAGCCCTGCTCCATGAGCAGAAGGGCGGAGACGGAAGAGTCCACGCCGCCGGACATGCCGACGATGACGCGGGTCTTGGCGGGGTCTTTGAGTGCTGGGCTGGTCATGGCTACCGATGTGTATCAGAGGGGAAAAACCCCGATTCTATCAAACCGGCGTCAGTCGCGCAGCAGGTCAAGGCTGTGCAGCGGGCCTTTGAGGTAGTCGTCGAGGCAGCGCGGCACCAGCTCGCTGCGCCAGCGCGACGGCTCGGCCAGCAGTTCGTCGCGGGTCAGCCATGCGGCGCGGACGATGTCGCTGTCCAGTGCGCGGCCTTGGTGGTGGCGCACGGGGCGGGCGGCGAAGCAGATGCGCTGGTAGGTGACGCCGTTGCTGGGGGCGGTATATAGGTAGATGCCGACCACGCCGGTGAGCTCGACTTCCCAGGCGGTTTCCTCGAGGGTTTCGCGCAGGGCGGCCTGGGTGATGGTTTCATTGGCTTCGAGGTGGCCGGCGGGCTGGTTGAAGACATGCCGGCCGGCCTTGAACTCCTCGACGAAGAGGAACTTGCCCTCGTGTTCGACGACGGTGGCGACAGTGATGTGGGGTTGCCAGGTCATTGGGGTTGTCCTTTTGCATGCAGGGGGATGCGCAGCAGTCCCAGTCCCAGAAAGCACAAACCCCGGTGCGTGGCCGGGGTTTGTGCTGTTACTTCAAGCGAACCTTACAGTGCGGCAATGGCGCTGTTCAGGGTCTGGCTTGGGCGCATCACCTTGGCGGTCAGCTCGGCATCCGGGGCGTAGTAGCCACCGATGTCGGCCGGCTTGCCCTGGACAGCGTTGAGCTCGGCGACGATGGTCGCTTCGTTCTCGCTCAGGGTCTTGGCCAGCGGGGCGAAGCGCGCCTGCAGGGCGGCGTCATCGGACTGGGCGGCCAGTGCTTCTGCCCAGTACAGGGTCAGGTAGAAGTGGCTGCCACGGTTGTCGATACCGCCAACCTTGCGCGAAGGCGACTTGTTGGTGTCGAGGAACTTGCCGGTGGCCTGGTCCAGGGTGTTGGCCAGGACCTTGGCGCGCGGGTTGTCGTAGGTGTTGCCCAGGTGCTCCAGGGAAGCGGCCAGGGCCAGGAATTCACCCAGCGAGTCCCAACGCAGGAAGTTCTCTTCAACCAGCTGCTGTACGTGCTTCGGTGCCGAACCACCGGCGCCGGTCTCGAACAGGCCACCGCCGTTCATCAGTGGCACGATCGACAGCATCTTGGCGCTGGTGCCCAGCTCCATGATCGGGAACAGGTCGGTCAGGTAGTCGCGCAGCACGTTGCCGGTCACCGAGATGGTGTCCTTGCCTTCGCGGATGCGGGCCAGGGAGAACTTGATGGCGTCGACCGGGGCCAGGATGCGGATATCCAGGCCGGCGGTGTCGTGATCCTTCAGGTACTGCTGCACCTTCTCGATCATCACGCCGTCGTGGGCGCGGGCCGGGTCCAGCCAGAACACCGCCGGGGTGTTGCTCAGGCGGGCACGGTTGACGGCCAGCTTGACCCAGTCCTGGATCGGCGCGTCCTTGGTCTGGCACATGCGGAAGATGTCACCGGCTTCGACGTTCTGCTCCAGGACGACCTTGCCCTTGCCGTCGACTACGCGCACGACGCCGTCGGCCTTGATCTGGAAGGTCTTGTCGTGGGAGCCGTACTCTTCGGCTTTCTGCGCCATCAGGCCAACGTTCGGCACGCTGCCCATGGTGGTCGGGTCGAAGGCGCCGTTGGCCTTGCAGTCTTCGATGGTAGCCTGGTAGATGCCGGCGTAGCAGCGGTCCGGGATCACGGCCTTGGCGTCCTGCAGCTCACCTGCGGTGTTCCACATCTTGCCCGAGTCGCGGATCATCGCCGGCATCGAGGCGTCGACGATGACGTCGCTCGGTACGTGCAGGTTGGTGATGCCCTTGTCTGAGTTGACCATGGCCAGGGCCGGGCGAACGGCGTACAGGGCCTGGATATCGGCTTCGATCTCGGCTTGCTTTTCAGCAGGCAGGTCCTTGATGCGGGCGTACAGGTCGCCGATGCCGTTGTTGGCGTTGAAGCCCACTTCGGCCAGCGCGGCGGCGTGCTTGGCGAGCACGTCGTTGTAGAACTCTTCGACGATCACGCCGAACATGATCGGGTCGGAAACCTTCATCATGGTGGCTTTCAGGTGCACCGACAGCAGCACGCCGGAGGCCTTGGCATCGGCGATCTGCTCGGCGATGAAGGCTTTGAGGGCCTTGCGGCTCATGGTCGCGCAGTCGATCACTTCGGCGGCTTTGACGGCGGTCTTTTCTTTCAGCACGGTGGTGCTGCCGTCCTTGCCGACCAGCTCGATGCGCAGGCTGTCGTCAGCCTCGATCAGCGCGGCCTTCTCGCTGCCGTAGAAGTCGCCCTGGGTCATGTGGGCAACGTGCGACTTGGAGTCGGCGGCCCAGGCGCCCATCTTGTGTGGGTGCTTGCGGGCGTAGTTCTTGACCGACAGCGGCGCGCGGCGGTCGGAGTTGCCTTCGCGCAGGACCGGGTTCACGGCGCTGCCCTTGATGCGGTCGTAGCGGGCGCGCGATTCTTTCTCTTCGGCGCTGGCCGGCTCGTCGGCGTAGTCGGGGATGTTGAAGCCCTTGGCTTGCAGCTCCTTGATCGCGGCCTTCAGCTGTGGAACCGAAGCGGAAATGTTCGGCAGCTTGATGATGTTGGCTTCAGGGGTGGTGGCCAGCTGGCCCAGTTCCGCCAGGTGATCGCCTACCTGCTTCTCGGCGCCCAGTTGCTCCGGGAAGGCGGCGAGAATACGGCCGGCCAGGGAGATGTCGCGGGTTTCGACGGCGATGTCGGCGGAGGCAGTGAAGGCCTCGACGATCGGCAGCAGCGAGTAGGTGGCGAGGGCGGGGGCTTCGTCGGTGAAGGTGTAGATGATCTTGGAACGGGTGGGCATGCGGGTTAACTCTCTATGTGCTGAGCGTACTCGAGTCTCGAGGTGCGCAGGGTAGGCGCTTCGCCCTGGCGACGCCATGAGCGGAAAGTCGAGAGGCTGCGAGCGGTGATGGTGGATGCATCAGTCGAGCGTCAAGTGCTGGGCCGCGGTAACGACCCAGGCTTTGTGGCCATTCATGACCAAGGGCGAGCCGCATTTTCCTAGGGTTCGCCCCGATGACCCTATGGTCGCGCCGGAGTATATCAAACCCTTTGGGCTAATCAGCAAGGCGAAGTGGTATCAGCGCATTTATAAGACCAAAGACGTAGGGGCAATGTGGCGTGTTGCCGCAGGCATTTGCCAGCTGTTTGCCGGTGTTGGCGGGCTCCTCCCTTGCAGGTCGGCGGATGTGGTTTAGGCTCAGTGGATCGCACGATTTCCAATCACCCAGGAAAAGCGGAGTAGTGCAGCATGGGATACCAGAAAATCAAGGTTCCGACCGATGGTGCCAAGATCACCGTCAATGCAGACCATTCGCTCAATGTTCCCGACAACCCCATCATTCCCTACATCGAAGGCGACGGCATCGGCGTGGACGTCTCGCCGGTGATGATCAAGGTGGTCGATGCCGCCGTGGAGAAGGCCTATGGCGGCAAGCGCAAGATCGCCTGGATGGAGGTGTACGCTGGCGAGAAGGCCACCCAGGTCTATGACCAGGACACCTGGCTGCCCCAGGAAACCCTGGATGCGGTGAAAGACTATGTGGTGTCGATCAAGGGGCCGCTGACCACGCCGGTCGGTGGTGGCATCCGTTCGCTCAACGTGGCGTTGCGCCAGCAACTCGACCTGTATGTGTGCCTGCGTCCGGTGGTGTGGTTCCAGGGCGTGCCGAGCCCGGTGAAAAAGCCAGGCGACGTCGACATGGTGATCTTCCGCGAGAACTCCGAGGACATCTATGCCGGCATCGAGTGGAAGGCTGGCTCGCCCGAGGCGAACAAGGTGATCAAGTTTCTCAAGGAGGAGATGGGCGTCACCAAGATCCGCTTCGACCAGGACTGCGGCATCGGCGTCAAGCCGGTATCGAAGGAAGGCACCAAGCGCCTGGTGCGCAAGGCCCTGCAATATGTCGTGGATAACGACCGCAAGTCGCTGACCCTGGTGCACAAGGGCAACATCATGAAGTTCACCGAAGGTGCCTTCAAGGACTGGGGGTATGAGGTGGCCCGCGACGAGTTCGGCGCCGAACTGCTCGATGGCGGTCCGTGGATGAAGTTCAAGAACCCGCGCACCGGCCGCGAGGTGATCGTCAAGGATGCCATCGCCGACGCCATGCTCCAGCAGATCCTGCTGCGCCCGGCCGAGTACGATGTAATCGCCACGCTCAACCTCAATGGTGACTACCTGTCCGACGCCCTGGCGGCGGAAGTGGGCGGTATCGGCATCGCGCCGGGGGCCAACCTGTCGGACACCGTGGCCATGTTCGAGGCCACTCACGGTACCGCGCCGAAGTACGCAGGCAAGGATCAGGTCAACCCAGGGTCGGTGATCCTGTCGGCCGAGATGATGCTGCGGCACATGGGATGGACCGAGGCGGCGGACCTGATCATCAAGGGCACCAATGGCGCCATTGCGGCCAAGACCGTGACCTACGACTTCGAGCGCCTGATGGATGGTGCGACCCTGGTCGGCAGCTCGGGCTTTGGCGAGGCGTTGATCAAGCACATGTAAGCGTGGCAAAAAAACCGGTCGCCTCTTTAATTAAAGGAGCGACCGGTTTTTTCGTTTACCGGCAGACAGGCCAGAGGTCAGGCTTCGACGGTGCTGCTTGGGCTCGTGGCGCTGGCCTGGACGTTGCTGGTGGCGCTTCTGATGTCGATCGCATGCAGCCCTTTGGGGCCCTGGATGATCTCGAAGTTCACGGTTTGGCCGGCTTTCAGCGTCTTGTAGCCTTCCATCTGGATGGCAGAGTAATGGGCGAACAGGTCTTCGCTCTTACCCTCCTCATTGATGAATCCGTAGCCCTTGGCATTGTTGAACCACTTGACTTTACCGCTTGCCATCCCTATGTCCCTCTGCAAAGGACTCCATCACTGGAGTATCATCCACTTCATCCGCATACGAACCTTGCGAGAAAATCTGGTTGACTGCGCGGATCTTTATCGACCACGGTGGGTTCTTATTGGTTGTAACACCGTTTTGCCGATAGTCAAGGTCAGCCGGCGCCCGCGCCGGGAGGGGCCTGCGCAGTCAACCCACAACCTTAACCTGTCGATCATGATGAAATTCTTTCCATGCATGTACTCAGTGAGATTCGACTAACATTCAATCAGGATCGCCCGCAGTCGCATGAGGACGGGCATGAGGACGATGGCGCGGGCCTTGCCGTCCAGGAGGCCAAGCCGATCCTGCAGGCGCCACCGATGTACAAGGTGGTTTTGTTCAACGATGACTACACGCCAATGGATTTCGTCGTCGAAGTGCTCGAGACGTTCTTCAATCTGAACCGCGAGCTGGCGACCAAGATCATGCTGACCGTCCATACCGAAGGGCGGGCAGTGTGCGGATTGTTTACCCGTGACATCGCCGAGACAAAGGCCATGCAGGTCAACCAATACGCCAGGGAAAGCCAGCATCCGCTACTCTGTGAAATCGAGAAGGACGGTTAATCGCCGACCACTTGGGTATGAGGTGAAGCTATGTTAAACCGCGAGCTCGAAGTCACCCTCAATCTGGCCTTCAAGGAGGCCCGTTCGAAACGTCATGAGTTCATGACCGTCGAACACCTGCTGCTGGCACTCCTTGACAATGAGGCTGCCGCGACCGTTCTGCGCGCCTGTGGCGCCAATCTCGACAAGCTCAAGCACGACCTGCAGGAGTTCATCGATTCCACCACCCCGCTGATCCCCGTGCATGACGAGGACCGCGAGACGCAACCGACGCTGGGCTTCCAGCGCGTGCTGCAGCGTGCCGTGTTCCACGTGCAGAGCTCCGGCAAGCGCGAAGTGACCGGCGCCAACGTGCTGGTGGCGATCTTCAGCGAACAGGAAAGCCAGGCGGTGTTCCTGCTCAAGCAGCAGAGCGTGGCGCGTATCGACGTCGTCAACTACATCGCCCATGGCATCAGCAAGGTGCCGGGCCATGGGCCGAACACCGACAGCGACCAGGACATGCAGGATGAGGAGGGCGGCGAGGCTTCCTCTTCCAGCAACCCGCTGGACGCTTACGCCAGCAACCTCAACGAACTGGCCCGTGCCGGTCGTATCGATCCGCTGGTTGGTCGTGAGCAGGAGGTCGAGCGCGTCGCGCAGATCCTTGCCCGTCGGCGCAAGAACAACCCGTTGCTGGTCGGCGAGGCCGGCGTGGGCAAGACTGCCATCGCCGAAGGCCTGGCCAAGCGCATCGTCGATGGTCAGGTGCCCGACCTGCTGGCACAGAGCGTCGTCTATTCCCTGGACCTCGGCGCGCTGCTGGCCGGCACCAAGTACCGTGGCGACTTCGAGAAGCGCTTCAAGGCGCTGCTCGGCGAGCTGCGCAAGCGCCCGCAGGCGATCCTGTTCATCGACGAGATTCACACCATCATCGGCGCCGGTGCGGCTTCGGGTGGCGTGATGGATGCGTCCAACCTGCTCAAGCCCCTGTTGTCGTCTGGTGAGATCCGCTGCATCGGCTCAACCACGTTCCAGGAGTTCCGCGGCATCTTCGAGAAGGATCGCGCGCTGGCGCGTCGCTTCCAGAAGGTCGATGTCACCGAGCCGTCGGTGGAAGACACCGTGGGCATCCTGCGTGGCCTGAAAGGGCGCTTTGAAAGCCACCACAACATCGAGTACAGCGACGAGGCCCTGCGCGCCGCCGCCGAACTGGCGTCGCGCTACATCAATGACCGGCACATGCCGGACAAGGCCATCGACGTGATCGACGAGGCCGGCGCCTACCAGCGCCTGCAGCCTGAAGCCAATCGCGTCAAGCGTATCGACGTGCCGCAGGTCGAGGACATCGTCGCCAAGATCGCGCGGATTCCGCCGAAGCACGTCACCAGCTCCGACAAGGAGCTGCTGCGCAACCTCGAACGCGACCTGAAACTGACCGTGTTCGGCCAGGATGCGGCGATCGACTCGCTGGCCACCGCCATCAAGCTGTCCCGTGCCGGTCTCAAGGCGCCGGACAAGCCGGTGGGCTCGTTCCTGTTCGCCGGCCCCACCGGCGTGGGCAAGACCGAGGCGGCTCGCCAGCTGGCCAAGGCCTTGGGTGTCGAGTTGGTGCGCTTCGACATGTCCGAGTACATGGAGCGGCACACCGTGTCGCGGTTGATCGGTGCGCCGCCCGGCTACGTTGGGTTCGACCAGGGTGGCCTGCTGACCGAGGCCATCACCAAGCAGCCGCACTGCGTGTTGCTGCTCGATGAAATCGAGAAGGCTCATCCGGAAGTCTTCAACCTGCTGTTGCAGGTGATGGACCACGGTACCCTGACCGACAACAACGGGCGCAAGGCGGATTTTCGCAACGTGATCCTGATCATGACCACCAACGCTGGTGCCGAAACCGCCGCGCGCGCCTCGATCGGCTTCACCCACCAGGACCACTCCTCCGACGCCATGGAGGTCATCCGCAAGAGCTTCACGCCGGAGTTCCGCAACCGCCTGGACACCATCATCCAGTTCGGCCGCCTGTCCCACGAGACGATCAAGAGCATCGTCGACAAGTTCCTTATCGAACTGCAGGCGCAGCTGGAAGACAAGCGTGTGCTGCTGGAGGTCACCGACGCCGCGCGCGGCTGGCTGGCGGCCTCGGGTTACGACGTGCAGATGGGTGCGCGGCCAATGGCGCGGCTGATCCAGGACAAGATCAAGCGGCCGTTGGCCGAAGAGATCCTGTTCGGTGAGCTGGCCGAGCATGGCGGTGTGGTGCACATCGACCTGCGCGATGATGAGCTGGTGTTCGATTACGAGACCACGGCAGAGGTCGCGTAACGACCATCGCGGGGCCAGCCCGCTCCCACGCCAGCAGAATCTGGCGTGGGAGCGGGCTGGCCCCGCGATGCTTTTCAGCGTCCACAAAAAAGCCCGGCACAATGGCCGGGCTTTTTCATGGCTTGAGCTTAGCGCGCACGGTAGGTGATGCGGCCCTTGCTCAGGTCGTACGGCGTCAGTTCGACGCGGACCTTGTCGCCAGTGAGAATACGGATGTAGTTCTTGCGCATCTTGCCAGAGATGTGCGCGGTAACGACGTGCCCGTTTTCCAACTCCACGCGGAACATGGTGTTGGGCAGGGTGTCGACGACAGTGCCTTCCATTTCGAAGCTGTCTTCTTTCGACATGCAGTAAAGCCCTCGGTATCCAGTGATGGCCCGACGCGCAACTGCACCGGGCAAAAAAGTGGCGTGGATTATGCCCGAAAATTGTGTTTCAAGCCAATGCCTTTCAGTTGAGGGTGACCCAGCGCTGGTTGATCAGCAATTCGATGGGGCGGTACTGGGTCTTGTAGTTCATCTTCTTGCAGTTCTTGATCCAGTAGCCGAGGTAAACGGCCTCGAGGTTCTGGCGCAAGGCTTCGGTGATCTGCCAGAGGATCGCGTAGCGGCCAAGGCTGCGGCGCTCTTCCTCGGGCTCGTAGAAGGTATAGACCGCTGACAGGCCGTTGGGTAGCAGGTCACACACCGCCACGGCCAGCAGCCGGCCTTCCAGGCGGAACTCGTAGAACCAGCAGAACGGCAGGTCGCGCACCAGGAAGGTGGAGAACTGGTCGCGGCTTGGCGGGTACATGTCGCCGTCGGCGTGACGCTGTTCGATATAGCGCCGGTACAGGTCGAAGTACTCTTCCTTGTACGCCGGGCGGGCGGCGCTGACGGTCAAGTCGGCGTTGCGCTTGAGGATGCGTCGCTGCTGGCGGTTGGGAATGAACCGCGCGGCGGGGATGCGCGCCGGCACGCAGGCGTTGCACTGCTGGCAATGCGGGCGATAGAGGTGGTCACCGCTGCGACGAAAGCCCATTTCCGACAGGTCGGCGTAGACGTGCACATCCATCGGTTGGCTGGGGTCGAGAAACAGTGTGGTCGCCTGCTCATCCGGCAGGTAGCTGCAGGAGTGGGGTTGAGTGGCATAGAACTTCAACCGCGCCAGCTCTGTCATGATCAACCCCTTAGGTGAGACGTTGTATCTAAGTGTAAGCCAGCTCCGGGAACTCGCCTAGGCAACCCAGCTGGCCGCACTGGGCTGGTCCAGATGGCGCGCCAGGTAATCGGCGAAGCTGGCCCGGCTGATGGCGCGGGCACCCAGGCTGTGCAGATGGTCGGTGGGCATCTGGCAGTCGATCAGCACGAAGCCTGCCTGCTTCAGGTGCTCGACCAGTGTCACGAATCCCACCTTGGAGGCATTGTCGGCGCGGCTGAACATCGATTCGCCGAAGAACAGCTGGCCCATGGCCAGGCCATACAGTCCGCCGACCAGTTCACCCTCCCGGCGTACTTCGACCGAGTGGGCGATGCCGCGGCGGTGCAGCTCGCAGTAGGCGGCGCGCATGGTGTCGGTGATCCAGGTGCCATCGGCGTAATCCCGGGGCGCGGCGCAGGCGGCAATCACCGCCGGGAAGTCGCTGTCGAAGCTCACCTGGTAGCGGCCTTGGCGGATCAGCTTGGCCAGCGAGCGCGAGACATGCAGTTCGTCCGGAAGCAGAACGGTGCGCGGGTCGGGCGACCACCAGAGGATGGGCTGGCCGTCCTGGTACCAGGGGAAGCAGCCGTGGCGGTAGGCTGCGACCAGACGATCCGGGGTCAGGTCGCCGCCGGCGGCAAGCAGGCCGTTGGGGTCGTGCAGGGCCTTTTCAAGAGGCGGGAAGGTCAGTGAGTCGCGGGTCAGCCAGGTGAGCATGGTGTTCTTGGGCGGCGGGGGAGGGGAGAGCGCCCAGCATGGCGTGGCGAGTGGATGAGGTCAACGACCGTCATCCCGGGGCATGCCCAGCGACGGGGCTGCCCAGGCAAAATCGACTGCCGATAGTTCACGCATTCACACCGCCATCGGCACCATCTGGCACATTTGCTGTCACACCTGTGCAAAAACACAGCATAAGCCTTTGTCACAAAAGAAAATGCATGCTCAAATTGCATCCATATGAAAGTCGCCCCGTTCACGCGCCATACAGCGTGCCGCCATGGCGGCGGGTGGGCAGTAATGTTAAAAGTAGTGGTTCATTGGCCGGTGATCGGCCAATCACTATTGGACGCGCAGCACGCGCAGGAATAGACGCGTTTTGAAGAAATCCACCGCAACCCCAGCCCCCTTGCCAGTGCCCCTGTGGCGGCAGCAGCTGCACTACCGCCTGAAGGAAGGTGCGCTGATTGCCGTCGGCGCACTGTGCCTGTACCTGTGGATGGCACTGGTCACCTACGACACCGCCGACCCGGGCTTCAGCCACACCAGCAACGCCGAGCAGGTGCAGAACGCCGCCGGCCGCGCCGGGGCCTATTTCGCTGACATCCTGTTCATGGTGCTCGGCTACTTCGCCTACATCTTCCCGCTGCTGCTGGCAATCAAGACCTGGCAGATCTTCCGCGAGCGCCATCAGCCCTGGCAGTGGAGCGGCTGGCTGTTCTCCTGGCGTCTGATCGGCCTGGTGTTCCTGGTGCTGTCGGGCGCGGCGCTGGCGCATATCCACTTCCATCCAGCGGCGAACATCCCGTTCTCCGCTGGCGGCGCCCTGGGCGAAAGCCTGGGCGATCTGGCGCGCAACCTGTTGAACGTGCAGGGCAGCACGCTGATGTTCATCGCCCTGTTCCTGTTCGGCCTGACGGTGTTCACCGACCTGTCCTGGTTCAAGGTGATGGACCTGACGGGCAAGATTACCCTTGACCTGTTCGAACTGGTGCAAGGCGCAGCCAGCCGCTGGTGGGAAGCACGCAACGAGCGCAAGCGCCTGGAAGCCCAGTTGCGTGAAGTCGACGACCCGGTCTTTGACCTGGGCGGCAAAGGCGACAGGCGCGAGCCGGCCAAGGCGCAGCTGCGCGAGCGCGCCGAGCCTGTGATGACGCGCGACGAGCCGCCGGCCCGCCCGGTGGTGCCGCGCGAAGTGGCCGTGGCCCGCGAATCGGTCGTGCCGCGCGAAACCGTGGTAGCTCGCACCCAGCCCGCCGCCCCGGTGATCATCCCGCCGACCGCGGACAAGGCGCCGGAACCGAGCAAGCGGGTCATGAAGGAAAAACAGGCACCGCTGTTCATCGACAGCGCGGTGGAAGGTACCTTGCCGTCCATTTCCATCCTCGACCCGGCCGAGCAGAAGAAGATCGAGTACTCGCCTGAGTCCCTGGCCGGTGTCGGTCAGTTGCTGGAGATCAAACTCAAGGAATTCGGCGTGGAAGTCGCGGTGGACTCGATCCACCCGGGGCCGGTGATCACCCGTTACGAAATCCAGCCGGCCGCAGGCGTGAAGGTCAGCCGCATCGCCAACCTGGCCAAGGACCTGGCGCGTTCGCTGGCGGTGACCAGCGTGCGCGTGGTCGAGGTGATACCCGGCAAGACCACCGTGGGCATCGAGATCCCCAACGAGAACCGCCAGATGGTGCGCTTCTCCGAGGTGTTGTCGTCGCCGCAGTTCGACGAGAACAAGTCGCCGGTTACCCTGGCCCTGGGCCATGACATCGGCGGCAAGCCGGTGATCACCGACCTGGCCAAGATGCCCCACCTGCTGGTGGCCGGTACCACCGGCTCCGGTAAGTCGGTGGGTGTGAACGCGATGATCCTGTCGATCCTGTTCAAGTCCGGCCCGGAAGACGCGCGGCTGATCATGATCGACCCGAAGATGCTCGAACTGTCGATCTACGAAGGCATCCCGCACCTGTTGTGCCCGGTAGTCACCGACATGAAGGATGCCGCCAACGCCCTGCGCTGGAGCGTCGCCGAAATGGAGCGCCGCTACAAGCTGATGGCGGCCATGGGCGTGCGCAACCTGGCGGGCTTCAACCGCAAGATCAAGGACGCCCAGGAAGCCGGCGAAGTCATCCATGACCCGCTGTACCGTCGCGAGAGCATGGACGACGAGCCGCCGACGCTGAAGACCCTGCCGACCATCGTGGTGGTGGTCGACGAATTCGCCGACATGATGATGATCGTCGGCAAGAAGGTCGAAGAGCTGATCGCCCGTATCGCCCAAAAGGCCCGTGCCGCCGGCATCCACCTGATCCTCGCCACCCAGCGCCCATCGGTGGACGTGATCACCGGCCTGATCAAGGCCAACATCCCCACGCGCATGGCGTTCCAGGTGTCGAGCAAGATCGACTCGCGGACCATCATCGACCAGGGCGGCGCCGAACAGCTGCTGGGCCACGGTGACATGCTCTACATGCCGCCGGGCACCAGCCTGCCGATCCGCGTGCATGGCGCCTTCGTCTCCGACGACGAGGTGCACCGCACGGTCGAGGCCTGGAAGCTGCGCGGCGCGCCGGACTACAACGACGACATCCTCAATGGTGTCGAAGAGGCCGGTAGCGGCTTCGACGGCGGTGGTGGTGGCGGCGATGGCGAAGACTCGGAAAGCGATGCCCTGTACGACGAAGCGGTGCAGTTCGTGCTGGAAAGCCGCCGGGCATCGATCTCGGCGGTGCAGCGCAAGCTCAAGATCGGCTACAACCGCGCCGCGCGCATGATCGAGGCGATGGAGATGGCCGGTGTGGTTACCCCCATGAACAGCAACGGCTCGCGCGAAGTGATTGCTCCGGGCGGCCCACGCGATTGATGAACAACCTGTCGGGCGCCATAGACGGCGCCCGGCCCCTTCACTGTGCAATGAGGATTTCCATGCGCGCGATTCGCATGCTGTTGGTTTCTGCCCTGGCCACGGCCAGCCTGTCGGCCCAGGCCGGCGAACAGGACGTCCAGCGCCTGACGCAATTGCTGGAGAAGTCGCAGACCATCGAAGCCAATTTCTCCCAGTTGACCCTGGATGCTGGTGGCACCAGTCTGCAGGAGACCAGCGGCAAGATGACCGTCAAGCGTCCGGGCCTGTTCTACTGGCATACCGACGCGCCCCAGGAGCAAGTGGTGGTGTCCGACGGCAAGAACGTCACCCTGTGGGACCCGGACCTGGAGCAGGCCACCGTCAAGAAGCTCGATGTGCGCCTGAACCAGACGCCGGCGCTGCTGCTGTCCGGTGACGTCTCGAAGATCAGTCAGAGCTTCGACATCACCTCCAAGGAGCAGGGCGAGGTCATGGACTTCACCTTGAAACCCAAGACCAAGGACACCCTGTTCGACTCGCTGCGCGTGTCGTTCCGCCGGGGGTTGATCAATGACATGCAGCTGATCGACAGCGTCGGCCAGCGCACCAACATCCTGTTCAATGGCGTCAAGGCCAACCAGGCGGTGCCGGACAGCAAGTTCAAGTTCGACATCCCCAAAGGCGCGGACGTCATCAAGGAGTAAGCGGAGCCTGTGATGGACCTGTTTCGAAGCGAACCCGTCGCCCAGCCCCTGGCCGCTCGCCTGCGCCCGTCGAACCTGGACGAGTATGTCGGCCAGGAGCACCTGCTGGCGCGCGGCAAGCCGCTGCGCGAGGCGCTGGAGCAGGGTGCGCTGCACTCGATGATCTTCTGGGGCCCGCCCGGGGTGGGCAAGACCACCCTGGCGCGGCTGCTGGCGCAGTTTTGCGACGCCCACTTCGAAACGGTCTCGGCGGTGCTGGCCGGGGTCAAGGAGATCCGCCAAGCCGTCGAGGTGGCCAAGCAGCAGGCCGGCCAGTATGGTCGGCGCACCATCCTGTTCGTCGATGAAGTGCATCGTTTCAACAAGTCGCAACAGGACGCTTTCCTGCCCTACGTGGAAGACGGCACGCTGATCTTCATCGGCGCGACTACCGAAAACCCGTCCTTCGAACTGAACAACGCGCTGCTGTCGCGGGCGCGGGTCTATGTACTCAAGAGCCTGGACGAGGCCGCGCTGCGCAAACTGGTCGATCGCGCCCTGAGCGAGGAGCGCGGCCTGGGCAAGCGCAACCTGCGGGTGGGTGACGAAGCCTTCAAGATGCTCATGGCCGCCGCCGACGGCGATGGCCGGCGCATGCTCAACTTCCTCGAGAACGCCTCGGACCTGGCTGAAGATGGCGGCGAGATCGGCGTCGAGCTGCTGCAGAGCCTGCTCGGTGACAGCCGCCGCCGCTTCGACAAGGGTGGCGAGGCGTTCTATGACCAGATATCGGCGCTGCATAAGTCGGTGCGTGGTTCCAACCCTGACGGTGCGCTGTACTGGTATGCACGTATGCTCGATGGTGGTTGCGACCCGTTGTACATCGCCCGGCGTGTGGTGCGCATGGCCAGCGAGGACATCGGCAACGCCGACCCCCGCGCCCTGAGCCTGTGCCTGGCAGCCTGGGACGTGCAGGAGCGGCTGGGCAGCCCAGAAGGCGAGCTGGCGGTGGCTCAGGCCATCACCTACATCGCCTGCGCGCCAAAAAGCAACGCGGTGTACATGGGCTTCAAGGCGGCGATGCGCGAGGCGGCCGAGCACGGCTCGCTGGAAGTGCCGCTGCACCTGCGCAACGCGCCGACCAAACTGATGAAGCAACTGGGCTATGGCGATGAGTACCGCTATGCCCACGACGAGCCGGACGCCTATGCCGCCGGCGAGGACTATTTCCCCGAGCAGCTCGAACCGCGCCAGTACTATCAGCCAGTACCCCGCGGCCTGGAACTGAAGATCGGCGAGAAGCTCAAGCACCTGGCCGAACTCGATCGCGCCAGCCCGCGCCAGCGGAGAAAACCGTGATTGCACTGATTGCCGCAGTCAGCGCCGGCGGCATCGCCGGCACGTTGTTGCGCTTCGCCACCGCCAACTGGGTCGCGGCCCACTGGCCACGGCACTTCTATGCCGGTACGCTGGCGGTCAACCTGGTCGGCTGCCTGCTGATCGGCCTGCTGTACGGGCTGTTCCTGCACAAGCCGCTGGTGCCGGTCGAGCTGCGCGCCGGGCTGATCGTCGGCTTTCTCGGCGGCCTGACCACTTTTTCCTCCTTCTCGCTCGATACCGTGCGCCTGATGGAAAGCGGGCAGGTCCCGCTGGCCTTGGGCTATACCATTATCAGCGTGGTGGGCGGCCTGCTCGCGACCTGGGCCGGCCTGTCCCTGACCCGATTCTGAACCAACACCTACTTATAACGAGAGAACGATATGCTCGATTCCAAACTGTTACGCGGCCAACTTCAGGAAGTGGCTGACCGCCTGGCCTCCCGTGGCTTCAGCCTGGATGTCGCGCGCATCGAATCGCTGGAAGAGCGCCGCAAGGCGGTGCAGACCCGCACCGAGCAACTGCAGGCCGAGCGTAACGCCCGCTCCAAGTCCATCGGCCAGGCCAAGGCCAAGGGTGAGGACATCGCCCCGCTGATGGCCGACGTCGAGCGCATGGCCAACGAGCTGGCCGCCGGCAAGACCGAGCTGGACGGTATCCAGGCGGAACTGGACGGTATCCTGCTGACCATCCCCAACCTGCCCGACGCCAGCGTGCCGGTCGGCGCCAGCGAAGACGACAACGTCGAAGTGCGCCGCTGGGGCACGCCGAAGGCCTTCGATTTCGAGATCAAGGACCACGTCGCCCTGGGCGAGGTCAGCGGTGGCCTGGACTTCGAGGCCGCGGCCAAGCTGTCCGGCGCCCGCTTTGCCGTGCTGCGTGGCCCGGTGGCCCGCCTGCACCGCGCCCTGGCGCAGTTCATGATCAACCTGCACACCGGCGAGCACGGCTACGAGGAGCACTACACCCCGTACCTGGTGCAGGCCCCGGCCCTTCAGGGCACCGGCCAGCTGCCGAAGTTCGAGGAAGACCTGTTCAAGATCACCCGCGAAGGCGAGGCCGATTTCTACCTGATCCCGACCGCCGAAGTGTCGCTGACCAACCTGGTGGCGGGTGAAATCCTCGACGCCAAGCAGCTGCCGCTGAAGCTGGTCGCCCACACCCCGTGCTTCCGCAGCGAGGCCGGTGCCTCGGGCCGTGATACCCGCGGCATGATCCGCCAGCACCAGTTCGACAAGGTCGAGATGGTCCAGGTGGTCGAACCCGCGAAATCCATGGAAGCCCTGGAAGGCCTGACCGCCAACGCCGAACGTGTGCTCCAGCTGCTGGAACTGCCGTACCGCGTACTCGCGCTGTGCACCGGCGACATGGGCTTCGGCGCGGTGAAGACCTACGACCTGGAAGTCTGGGTGCCAAGCCAGGACAAGTACCGCGAGATCAGCTCCTGCTCCAACTGCGGCGACTTCCAGGCGCGCCGCATGCAGGCCCGCTGGCGCAACCCGGAAACCGGCAAGCCGGAGCTGGTGCACACCCTAAACGGTTCGGGCCTGGCTGTCGGCCGTACCTTGGTCGCCGTGCTGGAGAACTACCAGCAGGCCGACGGTTCGATCCGCGTGCCTGAAGTGCTCAAACCATACATGGGTGGCGTCGAGGTCATTCGCTGAATGGACTACCTGCCGCTGTTCCACAAGCTGCAGGGTGGCCGTGTGCTGGTCGTCGGCGGCGGCGAGATCGCCTTGCGCAAGGCGCGCCTGCTGGCCGATGCCGGCGCCGCACTGCGGGTGGTGGCGCCTGAGGTCGACGGTCAGCTCGCCACGCTGGCCCGTGAGGGCGGGGGCGAGGTCCTGGTGCGTGGCTACCAGGCCTCGGACCTGGACGGCTGCCGGCTGGTGATCGCGGCGACCGACGACTCGGCGCTCAACGCCCAGGTCTCGGCCGAGGCCCAGGCACGCAGCCTGCCGGTCAACGTGGTGGACGCCCCGGCCCTGTGCACGGTGATCTTCCCGGCCATCGTCGACCGTTCACCACTGGTGGTGGCGGTTTCCAGCGGTGGCGACGCCCCGGTGCTGGCGCGGTTGATCCGCGCCAAGCTGGAAGCCTGGATTCCATCCGCCTATGGCGAACTCGCCGGCCTGGCCGCGCGTTTCCGTGAGCGGGTCAAGGCCTTATATCCGGACGTCAACCAGCGTCGCGGCTTCTGGGAAACCGTGTTCCAGGGTCCGATCGCCGAGCGTCAGCTGGCCGGGCAGGGCGCCGAGGCCGAGCGTCTGTTGCAGGCGATGGTCGACGGCGCGCCGGTGCAGCAGGGCGGCGAGGTGTACCTGGTGGGCGCGGGGCCGGGCGATCCGGACCTGCTGACCTTCCGCGCCCTGCGCCTGATGCAGCAAGCCGATGTGGTGCTGTACGACCGCCTGGTGGCCCCGGCCATCATCGAGATGTGCCGGCGTGACGCCGAGCGCATCTATGTCGGCAAGCGCCGCGCCGATCATGCCGTGCCGCAGGATAAGATCAACCGCCTGCTGGTCGACCTGGCTCGCCAGGGCAAGCGCGTGCTGCGCCTCAAAGGTGGCGATCCGTTCATCTTTGGCCGGGGAGGCGAGGAGATCGAAGAGCTGGCCGACGAGGGTATTCCGTTCCAGGTGGTACCGGGCATCACGGCAGCCAGTGGTTGTTCGGCCTATGGCGGGATTCCGCTGACCCACCGGGACTATGCCCAGTCGGTGCGCTTCGTTACTGGCCACCTGAAGGATGGCACCAGCAACCTGCCCTGGAATGACCTGGTGGCTCCGGCCCAGACCCTGGTGTTCTATATGGGCCTGGTCGGCTTGCCGACCATCTGCGCCGAGTTGATCCGCCATGGCCGTGCGGCGAGTACGCCGGCCGCGCTGGTGCAGCAGGGGACCACTCGCAACCAGCGGGTGTTCACCGGCACCCTGGCCGACCTGCCGGCGTTGGTGGCACGCCACGAAGTGCATGCGCCGACCCTGGTGATCGTCGGGGAAGTGGTGCAGTTGCGCGAGAAACTGGCGTGGTTCGAAGGCTCGCAAGACGTCTGAAATGACTGGGGCCGCCTTGCGGCCCATCGCCACGATAGGCCGGCTCGCATAGGATCATACAAGCCCCTGTGGGAGCCGGCTTGTCGTGGCGACGAACCGCGGCGATGGGCTGCAAAGCAGCCCCAGCTTTATCAAGCCTTCCAGATCCCTTTGCCCATTAACCGCTCCCGATCATGCGGCAAGCCGAAATCCTGCAGCGGCCCCTTGGGCACAATCCCGTTCGGGTTGATGGTCTTGTGGCTCATGTAATAGTGCTTCTGGATATGCTCCATGTTCACCGTGTCCGCCACGCCCGGCCATTGATACAGCTCACGCAGCCAGTTGGACAGGTTCGGGTAGTCGCTCAAGCGGCGCAGGTTGCACTTGAAGTGCCCGTGGTACACCGCATCGAAACGCACCAGCGTGGTGAACAGACGCACATCGGCTTCGGTCAGGTACTCACCGGCCAGGTAACGCTGGCGGCCCAGTAGCGCCTCCAGGTGGTCCAGCTCGTTGAAGACATCGTCGAAGGCGGCCTCGTAAGCTTCCTGCGAGGTGGCGAAGCCTGCGCGGTACACGCCGTTGTTCACGGCCGGGTAGATACGTTCGTTGAGCGCATCGATGGTCGCGCGTAGCGGCTCAGGGTACAGGTCCAGGGTGTTGCCAGTCAGTTCGTTGAACGCGCTGTTGAAGATGCGGATGATCTCGGCCGACTCATTGTTGACGATGCGCTTCTCCTGCTTGTCCCACAGCACCGGCACGGTCACGCGCCCGGTGTAATGCGGGTCGTCCTGGGTGTAGCGCTGGTGCAGGTACTGCAATGCGTCCAGATGATCGCCGCTGGAGCCCTGCTGCTGGTCGAAGGTCCAGCCGTGCTCGCCCATCAGCCAACTGACCACAGAGACACCGATCAGCGGTTCCAGGCCCTTGATGGCGCGGAAAATCAGGGTGCGATGCGCCCAGGGGCAGGCCAGCGACACGTACAGATGATAGCGGCCGGCCTCGGCGGCGGGCAGTTGATTGCGGCGCTGGGCGTTCTCGCGCTTGAATGCGCCATCCTGGCTGGTCTGGTACCACTGGTCATGCCAATGGCCATCGATCAAAAGGCCCATTGCAAAGCTCCTCGGAACAAAGTCGTTTGTCGTTGGAGCTCAGTCTAGTGAAAAGCGTTCGAATAAATAGCGCAAAGACTGCGCCCAATCTATCGCCTTATTCGATGCTTCTACGATTGGCCCAGTAGTCGCGAGCGCATTTGAATGCCTGCTCGCGGCCTTGGCCCAGCCCGCGCAGGGCGAGGGCCATGGTGGCGACCACGGCAAGCTCGCCATAGCTGTCCTGTGCCTCGCCGCGCCATACCGCCAGCAAGTGCTCGGGCTGTAGGCAGGCTGGCTTCACATGGCGCTGAGGGCTGAGGGCCGGCCACTCCTCGTCCCAGGCCTCGCCGGACGAAGTGCCATACAGGTGGCTGATGACATCCGGGTTGACCTCGATCTCGCCACCGTCGCCTTTGATCACCACGGCGTGGTCGCCGAGCAGGCGGCTGGCCTCGCGGTGCACCGCCTGGTAGCCAGGGTGGAAGATGCTCTGCAGGCCGCAGCGGGCGCGGAGAGGGTTGAGTACCCGGGCGAGGGAGTGGATGGGCGAGCGCAGGCCCAGGGTGTTGCGCAGGTCGATCATGCGTTGAAGCTGCGGCGCCCAGTCCTGCAGCGGGAAGAAGGCCAGCCGATGGCTGGACAGGGCTTGCTCCACGGCCGTCCAGTTGCGACACAGCGGAATGCCCAGCAGGTCGAGCAGTTGCTCGCTGTACAGCCTGCCCGCCGTATGGGCACCGCCGCCATGCATCAAGATACGCACGCCGTTGCCCGCCAGGCACTTGGCCGCCAGCAGGTACCACGGCAGGTGGCGCTTCTTGCCGGCGTAGCTGGGCCAGTCGAGGTCGACGGCGATGCGGGGGGCATGTAGGTGGCTGCGCAGGGCCTCGGTGAAGCCGGCCAGCTCCTCGGCGCTTTCTTCCTTGTGCCGCAGCAGCATCAGGAAGGCGCCCAGCTGGGTGTCCTCGACCTTGCCCTCGAGCAGCAGGGTCATCGCGGCGCGGGCTTCCTCGCGGGTCAGGCCGCGGGCGCCACGCTTGCCCTTGCCGAGGATGCGCACGAACTCGGCGAAAGGGTGTTCGGCCGGGGTTTGCAGGGTTAGTGGGCGTGCTTCGTTCAGCAGGGACTCGGTCATATGCAATTGGTCGGCTTGGGCAGGCCCGCCAGTTTGGCGGCGAGTTTGGCGGGGGTGCCGTTGAACAGGCGATTGAGGTGCGGGCTGTTGCCTTTCTCGGCGCCGAGCTTGAGCGCGGTGTACTTGATCAGCGGGCGCGTGGCCGGCGACAGCTGGTACTCCTGGTAGAACTGACGCAGCAGCTCGAGGATTTCCCAGTGGTCCGCACTCAGGGTGATGCTCTCGCGGGCGGCGAGGGCTTCGGCAACTTCGCGGGACCAGTCCTGCAGCTCGACCAGAAAGCCGTCCTTGTCCAGGGCGATGCTGCGCTCGCCGACAGTCAGGGTACTCATAGCCAGCTGTTGACCTTGTCGTGGTGCAGGGTGAGCTCGACGAACGCAGGGTAGTCCACTGCCTTGGCCAATTGGCTGTCGAGGGCGCGGGCCTGCAGGTCTTCGGCGAGGGCGAACAGGCGCTCGCCGAGATTGGCAGCCTGCAGGGCAGCGAAGGGCTCGGTGCCGGCCTTGAGCGCATAGATGGCGTCACCGCACAGCAGCAGCGCGTCCTGCGGGCCAAGTAGACGCAGGCAACTGGCCAGGCGCTCGTCCCCGAAAGGCGAATGGGCGATTACATGCAGGGTCGTCATCAGAGCGTCACCACCTGGTCGAAACGGGCAATCAGTGCGGTCAGAGCAGCGTCGTCGAGCACTTCCACCGGCAGTGACAGGGCGTCGTTGTCCAGCCCTCGGCGGGCGAGGCTGTGGCCACAGGCGAACAATTCCTCCACACCGAACATCGGCAGGGCCTGGAGGTTGGCGGCCAGGTTCTTCTGTTGCACGGCGTCTGGCTGCTGTGCGGCGGCGAGCTGGAACACGCCGTCATCGAGGAACAGCATGCCCAGCGGCAAATCGAAGGCGCCACCGGCCAAGGCGATATCCAGGGCTTCGCGAGCGGACGGGCCGCTCCACGGCGCCTGGCGGCTGATGATCAGCAAGGACTTGGCCATTTCAATCACCTCCGAAGCAGACCAGGCGGTCGGCCAGTTGCGCGGCTTCGTGCAGCTGGCCCAGGCCGGACAGCTCCCACGGCATCGGCAGGTTCACCGCCGGGCGCTGGTAACGGTTGGCCTCGGTGTCGTCGAGCACACCCCGGCGCAGGGCGGCGGCAATGCACACCACGGCGTCGAGCCGGTGATCGCTGACGAAAGCGCGCCACTGCGCGGCCACGTCCAGCTCATCCTGGGGCGCGACGATATTGGCCGAGGCACTGTGCACCCCGTCCTGGTAGAAGAACAGCCGGGCAATTTCATGCCCGCCGGCCAGCACCGCCTCGGCAAAGCGCAAGGCGCGGCGGGAGGAGGGCGCATGGGCCGGGGAAAAGACCGCAATGGCGAATTTCATGTAAGGCTCGAGCAAATGAATGCGGCCATGATAAAGCAAAAAGCCCGTGCGGGTGGGCACGGGCTTCTGCTCTGGCTGGCCGGGCTCAGGCCTGGTCTTTGCTTTCCGGCAGGAACCAGTTGAGCACCAGGGCACAGATGCCGCCGGTGGCAACCCCCGACTCCAGCACGTTGCGCAGCGCCGACGGCATATGCGCGAGGAATTCCGGCACCTGGGCCACGCCCAGGCCCAGCGACAGCGACACGGCGATGATCAGCAGGGCGCGGCGGTCGAGGCGGGTGCTGGCGAGGATATTGATACCCGAGGCCGCGACGGCGCCGAACATCACCATGGCCGCCCCACCGAGCACTGGCTCCGGCACCGCCTGGATCACTCCGGCGACGCTGGGGAACAGGCCCAGCAGGATCAGCATGGCGGCGATCCAGATACCGATATGGCGGCTGGCAATGCCGGTCAGCTGAATCACGCCGTTGTTCTGGGCGAAAATCGAGCTGGGGAAGGTGTTGAACAGCCCGGCCAATAGCGAGTTGGCGCCGTTGACCAGCACCCCACCCTTGATCCGCTGCATCCACACCGGGCCTTCGACCGGCTGGCGTGAAACCTTGCTGGTCGCAGTCACGTCACCGATGGCCTCCAGCGAGGTGACCAGGTAGATCACCAGCATCGGGATGAACAGCGACCACGAGAAGCCCAAGCCAAAGTGCAACGGCGTCGGCACCTGGAACAGCGCGGCCTGATGCATGCCAGTGAAGTCCAGGCGGCCCAGGTAGCCGGCCAGGGCGTAGCCCACAGCCAGGGCGATGACGATGGCGCAGCTGCGCATCCATACCACCGGGACACGGTTGAGGATGACGATGATCGCCAGCACCACGCCCGACAGCAGCAGGTTCTCGCCATCGGCGAAGGTGCCGTTGGCCATGGCGCCGAAGCCGCCGCCCATGCTGATCAGGCCGACCTTGATCAAGGTCAGGCCGATCATCAGCACGACGATGCCGGTCACCAGCGGGGTGATCAGGCGCTTGACGAAGGGCAGGATGCGCGACACGCCCATTTCCACGAACGAACCGGCGATGACCACGCCGAAGATCGCCGCCATCACGCCTTCAACTGGCGTGCCCTGCTTGACCATCAGCGCGCCGCCGGCGATCAGCGGGCCGACGAAGTTGAAGCTGGTGCCCTGCACAATCAACAGCCCGGCACCAAACGGGCCAAAGCGCTTGCACTGGACAAAGGTGGCGATGCCCGAGATCACCAGCGACATCGACACGATCAGGTTGGTGTCACGCGCCGACACGCCCAGCGCCTGGCAGATCAGCAAGCCCGGCGTGACGATCGGCACGATGATCGCCAGCAAGTGCTGCAGTGCCGCCAGCAGGCCGATCAGCAGGCGAGGCTTGTCCTCGAGGCCAAGGACCAGTTCATTGGCAGGCGCCGCCGCGCCTGGGCCGTGTTCGTGTGAACTCATGGGAAAATGCCGCCCCGGAAGAAAAAAGGAGCGCATTCTACGGGCAGAACGGCCATTGCGGTAGAGGCAAGCACGATGGGTGCACAATCGCGGAGGAAGGTGCTAATAAGCTGACTTTTAAGTCAATGTTTGTGAGGTTCCCGGCGCTGTTCAACGGGCATGAAAAAGCCCGCCGAAGCGGGCTTTTCCTGAAGCGCTGGCAACCGATTCGATCAGTCGTCGCGGCCCATGATGCCGAACAGCTGCAGCAGGCTGACGAACAGGTTGTAGATCGACACGTACAGGCTGATGGTAGCCATGATGTAGTTGCGCTCGCCGCCATGGATGATGGCGCTGGTCTGGAACAGGATGCAGACCGACGAGAACAGCACGAAGCCAGCGCTGATCGCCAGTTGCAGGCCGCTGATCTGGAAGAAGAAGCTGGCCACCACGGCACCCAGCAGGACGAAGAAGCCGGCGGTGATGAAGCCGCTGAGGAAGCTCATGTCCTTGCGGGTGATCAGCACGTAGGCCGACAGGCCGCCGAACACCAGGGCGGTCATGGCGAAGGCCGAGCTGACCACTTCAGCGCCACCGGCCATGCCCAGGTAGCGGTTGAGGATCGGGCCGAGGATGAAGCCCATGAAGCCGGTGAGGGCGAAGGTAGAAACCAGGCCCCAGGCCGAGTCACGCAGCTTGTTGGTGAGGAAGAACAGGCCATAGAAGCCGATCAGCACCACGAAGATGTTCGGGTAGCCGACACGCATCTGCTGGGCGACGAAGGCCATGATGCCGCTGAAGGCGAGGGTGAGGGCCAGCAGGCTGTACGTGTTGCGCAGGACCTTGCTGACCTCCTGCTGCTCGACCTGCTGGCCGTGTTGGACGGCGTAATCCTGTTCGCGCATGGCGCACTCCTTTGGGGTGAGACCGCGGTCCGGGACCTGCGGTAGTGGAACGTATGGTGCAGAGCATATCAGAGCTGTCGCAAGCCGCGACACAGAGAGTTTGACAGCTTGTTACATTAAGGTATTATTGCCGCCGCAAAACAGCTGGAAGCGTGGCCGAGTGGTTTAAGGCAACGGTCTTGAAAACCGTCGATGGGCAACTATCCTAGAGTTCGAATCTCTACGCTTCCGCCACATTCAAAGCCCTGACCTAGTCAGGGCTTTTTGCGTTTTTGGGCGGGGGAAGACCGAGCAGCGATCCTTGTGGTAGCCGCGGCGATCCCCAGGTTGGCGGCCAAGTGCCTGGAGATAGCCCAGTAGCGCCTATGGAATCAAAAGGTGCTTGATCTCATAGGCACTGCAAACGTGTTGTCGAGCACCTCGAGCAGTCTTCCGCAATAGTCCCTGGGTGGTGCGCCGCTGGATCAGTAGGCTTGCTGGGTGGGTGGGCGTGGTTGCCTACTGAAATTCAACCCTCTCTGGATCGTCAGCAAGGTGCGGTAGCCAGCATACGCGACCAGGACGCATGACATGATGACCAGCAGCCGAGCGTTGAAGATGCCCCCCCTGGCCACCAACATGAAGCCAAGGCCACAAAACAACATGGTAAAGCCGACAATGCCCGGTGCACGGGTCCGCCTGGCGACACCCAGTATCATAAGGATCTGGACGACCGCCACCACGATCCAGTCCGCATAGAACGCCCATTCCCCCAAATGCATGAGTATGTTTGCTTTGAGGGGGAAGGTGATGTTTGTCCCGCGCTTTGCCACATGGGGATAGATTTCCCGAGTCTCGGCTGTGGAGACAGGCTTGCCTGGCATCAGCTGGCGAGGGACGAAAAGGGTCATTGCATCTTCCAGGGCATACGCCTTGGGTTCTACTTTATGGCTCTCGATGACTCTCAGGACGTCCTCCGAAATGAAGGCGGCATTGTAGTTCAGGTCTTCGAAGCTTTCCGTGGGAGCAACTTCCGCAAGGACAGGAGGAGCTTGCGCGGCTTTGGCTTTGGCTTTGGGCGAATGGCCCGTGGGCTTGGCCACAGGAGTCACCACCTCGGGGGGGGCGTCTGGTGCGCGCAGCCCGGTCACGATGATGAAGGATGCGCCCATGGCGGCGATAGCGAGTAGGCTCGCCATCAAGAACTTCCAGAATGCCACGCGCTGGAACATCAGCAGAACAATGAACATGAGTGCGAACAATACCAGAATCCCACGACCACCACTGAATGACACAATCAGCAGGCCCAGTAGAAGAAAGGTGCCATTTTTCTTCGTCACACCACCAAAGTACATATCCATCAACTGCAGAAACAAGGCCGAATACATGGCAAGTACCATCCAGGCCGCCCCGTCGGTTGCTTTGTAACTGTACAGTGGGTAGTTCTCGACTACGTAGCGCAGGGAGAGTGTCCCTAGTGAACTGTAAATGTTCAGTGCCAACAGGCCGAGGGTGCCAGTTGCAATGAGCGTGAGGGCCAATGTTGACAGGCCTTCGCGTGAGGGGCGGAAGTCATCGAGTAGCCCCGCCCGTCGGCAGACCTGGTACCCCAGAAAGGCGACGACCAGTGCGCAGGCAATATCGATGATCGCTGCGCCATTCAAATAGGTGGACGTCAGGAGGGGGTACTTTTCGATATCAAGATAGCGGCCAATGAACAAGATCTGGTAGGCGGCGTAGCATCCTAGCGGCCCAACCAAAATCAAGGCTGCTTTCTTGGTAGTATTGTTGAAAATATTCATCCGTTAAATTTTCTCATACTCAAACACTCCAATGAGTCGGCCCGTTCAATTGTAGTTGAAGGTTGGGCGGTAGCTAGGGCTGATCCGAGGACTGCAATGGCAGTGGTAGCGCAGTCACGGCAGATAGTGCGTTGGCAACAGAGCTTACGAGATCCATCTCTAGCGTGAAATGATGTCACATTGGCTGGCAATGCATGCTGCCGTTCGTCATGCAGGAAGAAGCCCCCTCGTACGGGTTTGTGTTGGAGGGAGGATCATTCAGACGGTCAGACTTTCCTGAACCACGCATCACCAGCTCCAGGTGTTCGCCTCAGAGTGAGCAGGGCGCCGCAGGCCAGGCCCACGACCCCATGGTTCGAATGCTCAGAACTGATAGCCAACTCCCGCGTAGTACCCCCAGCCATCAGACCGGGCGCGGAAATCGCCGTCGCCGAAATTCAGCTCGCTGCCATTCTGCCAGTTGCCGCCATTGTGGAAGTATCGGCCGACCAAGGTGAAGCGCAAATGGGTGAAGGCATACAGCAACACGTTGGTGGCCACCGTGGCGTTGGCCGTGCGGGCTGGGTTGTCCTTGTCCAGGTCAGAGCCGAAATCGAAGTTGGTGAAACCGATATAGGTCAGCGAGGCGCCGTTGTCGAACTTGCCGATGGGCACGATGTACTTGAGCTGGGCCCGGTAGCCATCCCAGGAGTACTCGTTGCTGGCGCCATAGTTTTCCCACTGGTAGCGGCCGTAGAAGTTGGCCGACAGGTTGACCCGCGAATGGGTGTCGATATCGGTGCCCAGGCCGCTGTAGAGGGTATTGGCACGGTTGGCGCTGTTGCTGCCGTGGTCGTAGATCCAGTCGAAGGCTACGTACCATTCCTTGAATGGGCCGACGGCCAGGCTGCGACCGGCCAGGTAATCAATGGAGATCCGTGGTTCATGCTCCATGAATACCGGCGATCCGCGATCCCACACGCCTTTGTCATGGCTGTTGCCGATGGTGAGGATTTTCGGGATGTCGATGTAGCCGTACAGCTCGAACGGCCCCTTGCGGCCAAAGTACTCGTACTCCAGGTAGATATCGTCGGCCGGTCGCGGGCCGAAGCTTATGTCCTTGCTGCCGATCAGGGTGAAGTTCTGGTTGTACCAGTCCGACAGATAGGGGCCCGATTTGGCCGGCGCGGCGGCCGGGCTCAAGGTCTCGCCCTGAGCCGACTCGCTGGGGGGAATGTCCCGGGCCTGCGTGGTGACGCTGAGTAGTCCCGTAACAGCGCCCAGTAGCAGTTTGGTAGGCAGGCAGAAGCGGGCCGTTGCGGGTAAAGACGGTCGGTGCATTGAAAATCCTTGTTCATGCAGTGGTAAGCCCCCTGGGGCTGCGATGTGTCGAGAGCTGCAGCGATTGTTCGCTCAATGGCTCGGAGCAAACGTTTGCATACTCTGTACCAAATCACCCGAGGTCTTTGAAATAAAAGCCGATCCGGCCTTTGAGCTGATCATTGGGTTAGAAACACGCCCTGAAATCGGGCATGGCGCATGAGCGCATGGAGGGGCCTGATCTTTCTGCGTCGCAAAACCCATTCGATTGAAATAATCCAGCAAAAAATGGATTCTAGTCGCCGACCATGGAAGGCATTTGTGCCCAAGGAGGAAGCGAGTAGGCCGAGGCGGCGCTGGGCCGCGCCCTCCGCTGCCCCGTGGCGAATTTGCGCTCATGCGGCGTTGTCGCTCCTCGCCGTAGCTGGGCTACGACTCGTCGCGACGCCTTGCCTGAGCGCAAAAAACGCTCGCGATTTATGGGGCGTATTTGCAAAACACCACACTAGATGAGCACCGCATATCCATCGCCATTTGCCGGGCATCACTTCATTGCAACGTCTCGGGCTTCCTCCCCTGGGAAGCCTCCTTCAATCCCTGTTCCATCCGCCCGATCACCTGCGCCAGTATCGCCGCTCTTTCCAGTTCTCCTGACGCCTTCATCCGGGCATGATCTCTTCGCAGGTTCAACAGGCATTTTTGCAGTCCAAGTGCCGAGCTGTCGTAGTTGTCCATGCTGTACTCGTTGGTCGTGGGCATCCGTGCCGTTGTAAGAAAGGCTCGACGGTATCAGGTCAATTCTCCCGCCAATACTGATTATTCATACACTGGCTCACAATCCCGTAGAAACGTCCTACATCGACAAAAGAGGCGTCTTACAGGATGGCTTGGGCGAGTGTTTCGGGATGCTTCCGCTCATTTTGCGGCAGGCCCCGAAGTACAAGGCCTGCCGCGTAAAAGACGGGTCGTAGCGATAATCCGTGTTGCCCGGCACCCAACACGCGCCACTGAAACGATATGTTGCAATTGCCCCTAGAGATGGTCCGCATCCACCACCGCCTTGACGAACGCCTCGGGCGCTTCCTGCGGCAGGTTGTGGCCGCTCCCACGCAGATTACTAAAGCCCGCTAAATCAAAGAGTCATGATTTGAAAGTGCTTGAGCATCAGCGTTCACCTGGGCCAGCAGCCAGTTCACCACCTGCTCGGCGGCCGAGCCTGCCAGCGGCGCATGGCTGGCCAGCAAGTGGAAGCCGGCGTCGCTGCGCAATTCATGGCCTTCCAGCGCCAGCACCAAGGCCCCGGCTTTCAGGGCATTCTCCACCAGCAGGCGCGGCACCAAGGCGATGCCCATGCCTTGCTCGGCGGCCTCGATGGCGAGGATGGTTTGCGAGAACACCGGGCCGTTGAACCGTGTGCCGGGCAACGCGTAGTGGTCGAACCAGCGCTTCCAGTTGTTGTGGCTGTCGGAGATCAGCGGGTGTTGCGCAAGCTCCGCGGCTTGCCGCCAAGGGTGCTCGCCGCGCAACCCCGGCGCGCACACCGGCACCGCCATGCCGGGCAGCAGGGGCAGGGCGTAGGCCTCGGCGAAGGGCGGTGCGCCCCAGCGCACGGCCAGGTCCACCGCACCCTTGCCGCTCAGGGGGCGGGTACTGTCGGAGGCGTCGATCATCAAGGCCACCTGCGGATGCGCCTCGGCCAGGCGCCCCAGGCGCGGGATCAGCCAGCGGCTGGCGAAGGCGGGGGTGGTGCTGAGCAGGACCTGCTGCGGATCGCGCTGGTTGTCGCGCTCCAGCAGTTCGCCGGTGGCGTCCTCGATGATCTCCAGGGCCAGGCGCACGCGGGCCAGGTAGTCGGCGCCGTCCCGGTTGGGCCGCAGGCCGCGGGGCAGGCGCTCGAACAAGGGGCGGCCAAGTTTGTCTTCCAGGGTGCGCACCTGCTGGGCGACCGCGCCCGGCGTGACATGCAGCTCGTCGGCGGCAGCGCGAAAGCTGCCCAGGCGGGCGGCGGCCTCGAAGGCCACCAGGTGATTGACGATGGCGGGGGCGTTGCGTCGCTTGGGCGCGCTCATCCAGTAGATTTCCTGCAGGCTGCTGCCAGTATTCGTGATTGGTGCGTTGAGCCGGATTCTGGCTTCATGGGCCCACTTGATCAACTTCCGGAAGGAGCGGCATATGTCTTCTCAGAAAGTGGCAATCATCACCGCAGGTGGCAGTGGCATGGGCGCGGAGGCTGCGCGGCGGCTGGCTGCCGACGGTTTCAGGGTGGCGATCCTGTCGTCCTCGGGCAAGGGCGAGGCCCTGGCGGCCGAGCTGGGTGGCATCGGTGTGACCGGCTCCAACCAGTCGGTAGAGGACCTGCAGCGTCTGGTCGATACCGTGATGCTGCAATGGGGGCGTATCGATGTGCTGGTCAACAGCGCCGGGCATGGCCCACGCGCACCGGTACTCGAGCTCAGCGACGAGGACTGGCACCGGGGCATGGAGGTGTACTTCCTCAACGTGGTGCGCCCGACCCGCCTGGTGACACCGATCATGCAGCGGCAGCAGGGCGGGACCATCATCAATATCTCGACCTTCGCCACCTTCGAGCCGGATCCGGCGTTCCCGACCTCCGGCGTGTTCCGTGCTGGGCTCGCGGCCTTCACCAAACTGTTCGCCGACCGTTACGCGGCCGAGAACATCCGCATGAACAACGTGCTGCCAGGCTTCATCGACAGCCTGCCGGAGAAGGAGGAATTCCGTAGCCGGATTCCCATGGAGCGGTACGGCAAGGCCGAGGAAATCGCGGCCACTGTCGGCTTCCTTGCCTCCGAGGGTGCGGGTTACATCACTGGGCAGAACCTGCGGGTCGATGGGGGGATTACCCGTTCGGTCTAGGTGACATGGCGAGCCTGTGGCAGGGCGGCGACTTCCGTTAGGATGTCGCCCCTGTTTCCCGCTATCCGGATTCCGCCCATGAGCACACCGACATTCCGCCAGGCCACCTCCAGCGATGTGGACCGCTGCTACCAGATCGAGACCAGCGCCTATGAAGGCGACGAAGCCGCCACCCGGGAAAAGATCGCCACGCGCATCGCCCAGTACCCGGAGGGCTTTCTCGTGCTGGAAGCCGAGGGCCAGGTGATCGGCTTCATCAACAGCGGTTGCGCCGACCAGGTGGTGATGTCGGATGAGGCTTTCAAGGAACTGGTCGGGCATGACCCGCAGGCGCCCAATGTGGTGATCATGTCGGTGGTGCTCGACCCCGCGTACCAGGGCCAGGGCCATGCCAGCCGGTTGATGGCGCGCTTCGTCGCGCAGATGCGCGAGCGCGGCAAGGCCACCATCCACCTGATGTGCAAGGAGCGCCATGTCGGGTTGTACGAGAAGATGGGCTACGCCTATGTACGCCCGTCGGCTTCCGATCATGGCGGCATGGCCTGGCATGAAATGGTCATGGTGCTGTAGAGGCCCTTCGACTAGGATCGACGCTTTTCGCAGCCAGGGAGAGGCCTGTGAAGTACGTCGTGATCGAGACACACCGCAGTGAGTATCCTGCGCCCATCACCTTCGCCCGTGGCACGCTGCTGGAGATCGGCCAGCGCTACGAGGGCGACGAGCAGTGGGAGGACTGGTACCTGTGCAGTTGCCAGGGCCAGGCAGCAGGGTGGGTGCCTGCCCAGTTCATCGAACGGCTGGGCGTGGGCCGGGGCAGGGCGCTGGAAGCCTATTCGGCCCATGAACTGGACGTCGACCCCGGCCAGCAGCTCGATAGCCTGCGCCCCTTGAATGGCTGGGCCTGGTGTCGCCGGGTGAGCAATGGCGAGCTCGGCTGGGTGCCGCTGGCCAAGCTGCGCGCGCTGGCGTGATCAGCGTGCGGCCAGCACCGCCGCACTGTGCAGAACGCTCGCATAGTCCATGGCCAGGTTGCTCAGGGCCAGGGCATGGACATCCTCCGCCGGCCACAGCCGGCCTTGCAGATCATGCTGGTCGAAGGTGTAGCAGGCGTCGCCCACCACCACCGTTGCGAACCCCAGGTTGCCCGCCGAGCGTGCGCTCGACTCCACCGAGTTGTTGGTGATCACGCCGGTGATGACCAGTTGCTGGATGCCGCGCTGGTGCAGCCAGTGTTCCAGGCCGCTGTTGCAGAAAGCGTCGGGCAGGTGTTTTTCAAACACGGCCTCGTTCGCCTGCGGGGTGAAGGCGGGCTGGAACTCGCAGCCGGGCTGACCTGGCCGGAACACCGAATCCGGATCGCGGGAGATATGGCGCACGTGCACCACCGGGCGCGTGCTCGCGCGCCAAAAGGCGAGCAGTTCGCTGATGCGCTGTTCGGCTTCGGGGTTGTTGCGACGGCCCAGGCGAGGGTGGTTGATGCCGTTCTGCATGTCGATGATCAGCAGCGCGGCGTTGCTGGCGAGCGCGGTCATTTGCGGTGGTTCTCCTTGTCTGGACTTCGGACCGTAGCATAGGTGTGTTGCCTGCGCGGATGTATCGCGGTGCAAGCCCGCTCCCACGCCGACCGCGTTGACCTCACGTTGGGCACTCGTGGGAGCGAGCTTGCACCGCGATGGTCGATTACCATCTGATCTGCTTTTTTTCCACGAACCTGAATCTGTAACCGTATCAGCCGCTGCCGGACAATACGCCCACGCCCAGCGTTCCAATCCGGTGTGCGCTGGGCAGGCTGTCTCGCTGCACTTTCGCAGCGGCCAGCCCCGCCGTTACGACAACACACTGTAGAGGTTCCGATGGGCAAGCTCGCGCTGTTTCTGGGTGGTTTTCTGCTGCTGACTATCATGATTGGCCTGCTGGGCACCATTCCGCCAAGCTGAGCCGCCTCTTTTTGCTGTTCCGGCCCGTCTGGCGCAATGGCGGGCCAGACCCTTTCCCCAGGCCTCCCCGGCCTTAGGCCGCAGTCGTCTAGACAAGCGGTAGCTGCAAGTCGTTCTCAAGTGCAAGTCGCTCGTGTAATCTCCCGCCCCCAATCAAAGGGCCCGGGCACACGGGCCATTCACTTGCCTTGGAGACAATACACACTATGGAATGCAAGAAAGGCACTGCAGCGATGCTGGAGTGGCGCGGTCGTTTTCTCGGCGAGGGCATCCTCCACGAAGAGGACTACGATCAGGCACTGCGCCGTGCCGAAGAGTTGGAGCGTTCCGGTGTGATCAGCGCAAGCGAATGGATCGAGTTGGTCAAGCTGGCCAACGTGGCCTTGCTGCGTTTGTAATTTTTCCTTCAAGCCTTGCGGAAACTGTCCACAAAAATCGTGGGTAGGTCTGTGGATAAAACGCTACAGGCCAGTATTGGCAAGCACTCTGTTAGATTGAGCAGAAATTGAGCAGCCCTGTTCAGGGCTATTCCCACAGGCGCGGACGGGCATCGCGCAGGGCCTGCAGCAGCTCGCGAGCCCGTGCCGGCAGGTCGCCGGCGGGGTACACGGCATGCATCTGCGGGTCGTGCCCGGTGCTGGATGTCAGGTGAAAATCGGGGCAGACCCGCACCAACCGTCCGGCTCGCACCTCCGGTTCCCCCAGCCAATCGGCCAGCCGCGCGATGCCGGCGCCCGCCAGGGTGGTTTGCAGCACTGCCACCCCTGAGCCCAGGCGCAGCCGCGGCCGTGGGCGCAGGCTGGAGATGCGCCCATCCTTGCTGAAATGCCAGGCCTTGAGGATGCGCGGCGCGGTGTGCAGGATCAGCGCATGCCGTTCCAGGTCTTCCAGCCCTTGGGGCGTGCCGGCCTGGGCCAGGTACTCAGGACTGGCGTACAGGTGGCGGCGGTAACGCCATAGCGGGTAGCCGATCAGTTCGCTGGATTGCGGGAAGGCTCCGCGGATCACGAAGTCCAGCTTGCCTTGCAGCGGATCCAGAGCCTGATCGCTGTACTGCACGTCGAGGGTGACATGAGGGTGGCGACGAGAGAACTCGGCCAGCACTCCCGGCAATATCTGCTGGGCCAGTACCTCGGGCGCGGCCAGGCGGATCCAGCCCTTGGCGTTGCCGGTCAGCGCGGCCAACTCGTCGGCGGCATCTCGTTGCACATCCAGCAAGCGTTCGGCGTGAGGCAGCAGACGCTCGCCGGCCTCGGTCAATGACACGGCGCTGGCGCTGCGGTTGAACAGCTTGGCGCCGCTGTTGTCCTCCAGCGCCTGCACCGCACGAGTTACTGCGCTGGGCGAACGGCCCAGGGCACGGGCGGCGCTGACAAAGCTGCGCTTGTGCGCAACGCTGACGAACGCTTGTATTTCACGCAGCATGTCCAGCGCCATGCAAGGGCTCCTTGTTGCAGTTTTCGCAATATGGCATTTCAACACAAGCACGGCGCTTTGATTAGTCTGGCAGCCTGTTTTGTGCCGCCTGGACCTTCGAGATGATGGATATTGCCCTGCTTTCGCTGTTTGCCTTCGCCGCTGGCCTGATCGACGCTGCCGTCGGTGGCGGCGGGCTGATCCAGATCCCCGCGCTGTTCAACGTGCTGCCCAACGCCCAGCCGGCGGCACTGCTGGGCAGCAACAAGCTGGCCTCGGTGTGCGGTACCACGTTCGCGGCGCGTTCGTTCATCCGCAAGGTCAAGCTGGACTGGGGGTTGATCGTGCCAGCGGCGCTGAGCGCCTTCGTGATGTCGTTCCTCGGCGCGGCCACCGTATCCTTGGTGCCGGCGAGCGTGATGCGCCCGATGGTGCTGGCGCTGATCGTGCTGATGGCCATCTACACCTTCTGCAAGAAGGATTTCGGCACCCTGCACAAACCCATGGCCATCGGCCGCAAGGAACAGTGCCTGGCGGTGCTGATCGGTGGCGCCATCGGCTTCTATGACGGGCTGTTCGGGCCGGGCACCGGCAGTTTCCTGATCTTCCTGTTCATCCGTTTCTTCGCCCTGGATTTCCTGCATGCCTCGGCCTCGGCGAAGCTGGTCAACATCGCAACCAACCTGGCCGCGCTGGTGTTCTTCATCCCGTCGGGCAATGTGCTGTGGGCCATTGCGCTGCCGATGGCGTTGTTCAATGTCCTTGGCGCGCTGACCGGCACCTGGCTGGCGGTGCGCAAGGGCGCGGGGTTCGTGCGGGGGCTGTTCCTGGTGCTGCTGTGCGTGCTGATCGCCAAGCTGAGCTGGGACCTGCTGGCCGGTTGACTCACACCACCTGGCGCTGCCCGTCGGCCTGTTCTACGCGGTTGCGGCCCTGGGCCTTGGCCCGGTAGAGCGCCTGGTCGGCGCTGGCCAGCAGCTCGTCGAGGTTGGGTGCCGGGGTGTCGGCAGCGCAGCCGCTCACACCGATGCTCACGGTGATCCGCAGCGGCTGCCCGGGCTGCGCGATGTGCTGGTCCTGCACCGCCCGGCGCAGGCGCTCTGCGGTGAACCTGGCCAACTCCGGCGCCAGCCCCGGCACGACGATGACGAACTCCTCGCCGCCCAGGCGGGCGAACAGCTCACCGTCGTGCAACTGGTCTTGCAGGGTCGTGGCGAACTGGCGCAGCACCTGGTCGCCGACAGCGTGGCCATGCTGGTCGTTGATGGTCTTGAAGTGATCGATGTCGAGCATCATCAAGGTCAGCGGCGCTTGCTGGCGGTTGTCGAGCAGGGCGTGGGCGCGGCGGATGAAGGCGCTGCGGCTGAGGGCGCCGGTCAGGTGGTCGATGGTCGCCTGGTGCGCGAGGCGCGCCATCAGGCTGCGGTTGGCGCTGCTGACGCAGGCCAGCACCAGCGGGCCGAGCACCAGCATGGCGATGCCCAGGCGCGCCGACATCAAGGTGGTGACCCCCGACTCGCTCTGCGGGATGTTGAAGTGCATGAGGTTCTGCGCCACGGCGACGATCAACGTGCTGCCCGCGGTAAGGGCCAGCAGCGAGACGAGGAAGGGCGAATAGCTGAGCGCGCACCACAGCAGCGCGGCAATCGGGAAGGCGATGGCGCCGGGCCCGCCGAAGACGATACTGACGCTCAGCGAGGCCAGCAGCACCAGCAACGGCGCCAGGCGCACCGTTTGCCCGGTACTGCCGGGGCGGGTCAGGGCCCTGGGCGATGGCGCGGTGAGCAGCACTGGAAGGACCAGCACGCTGGTGGAGAACTGTTCGCTGAACCAAGCCAGCCAGGTGGCGCGCAGCGATTGCTCGAACCACGGCGCGGCCATCACGCAAGCCAGGCTTGCGGCGACCACCGCACCGACGGCGCAGGCACCGAACAGGCACAGGGTGCCGTGCGGGGTGCGCAGGCGACGATGCACGCGCGGCAGCCGAGCCATCAGGTACCAGATGGTGGCGATGGCGCCGAGGTTGCACAGGTTGAACCACAGGGCCGGGCGCCAGGCGCTGCCGCAGGCCAGGTCGGCAGCGACCATGGCCAGGTAGATCAGGACGAAGCCAGCGGGGGTGGCCTGGCGCGGGTTGCGCAGCAGCACGCCGGCGAGCACCGCGTTCACAGGCCAGAACAGCGACAGTGATTCGATCGGGCGGGCGAGGATGCCGCCCAGGGTCAGCGCCAGGGTCAAGCCGAACAGGATCAGCGGGGGCAGCAGGCGCGACGGGACTGGAGACACCATGAGCTCGACCGGCAAGCGAAGACAGAATCCAGGAAAACGGCTGTAGGCACCTGGGACGATGTCGTGTCAGTGTCTTTCAACTGGTCAATTGATGTCAATTCGCCGCGATCGGCCCGGATCGTGCCGACGACTACAGCCCGAACACCCACGGCACCATCAGCACGGTCACCAGCATCACCAGCAGGGTGAACGGCACGCCAACCTTGACGAAGTCGGCGAAGCGGTACTGGCCGGGCCCCAGCACCAGGGTGTTGACCGGCGACGACACCGGCGTCATGAACGCCGCCGACGCCGCCAGGGCCACGGTCATGGCGAACGGGTAGGGCGACATGCCCAGCTGCTGCGCGGTGCTCACCGCCACCGGGGCCATCAGCACCGCGGTGGCGGTATTGGAGATGAACAGCCCGATCAGCGCCGTCACCGCGAACAGGCAGGCGAGGATCACGCTGGGCCCGGCGCCGCCGAGCGCACCGACCAGCGCACCGACGGCCAGGTCGATGCCACCGGTCTTCTGCAGGGCCAGGGCAAAGGGCAGCATGCCGACGATCAGCACCAGGCTCTGCCAGTGGATGGCGCGGTAGGCGCTGTTCATGTCGATGCAGCGCCCGGCGCCCATCAGCAGGCAGCCGATCAGCGCCGCGATGACGTTGGGCACCAGGCCGCTGACCATCAGCCCGACCATCACCGCCAGGCTGATCAGCGCATAGGGCGCCCGGGCGCGCGCCGGCGCGACCTGGTCGATTTCCGCCGGCAGGCTCAGCACCAGGAAGTCGCGCGGCTTGCCCTGCAACTGGCGCACTGCCTTCCACGGGCCGACCACCAGCAGGGTGTCGCCCAGGCGCAGCTTTTCTTCCACCAGTTGCCCTTCGATGGCTTGCTGGTCACGGCGCAGGCCGACCACGTTGAGGTCGTAGCGGGTACGGAAGGTCAGTTCGAGGATGCTCTTGCCGATCAGTTGCGAGCCGGGCGGCAGCGAGACCTCCGCCATGCCCAGCTCCTGGGATTGGTCGATGAAGTAGGCGGCCTTGAAGTGCAGGGGCTCGAGCAGCATGGTCTGGCACAGGCTGCGCAGGTCGTCGCGGTTGGCGAACAGGTCCAGCAACAGCACGTCGCCCTGCTGCAGCAAGGTGCCGGAGTCGGCGCTGATCACCCGGGTGGTGAACTTGTGCTGGCGCTCGATGCCGATCACGTTGGCGCCGTGGCGGGTGCGCAGCTCCAGCTCGCCGAGAGTGTGGCCGATCAGCGGCGAATGCGGGCGGATGCGCAGGCGTCGTTCGCGACCGTTGAGCTTGTAGTCCAGCACCAGGTCGAGCAGGGTGCGGCGGCTTTCGACCCGGCCGTCCTTGCGCACCTCGCCGTTGAGCCAGTGGCGGGTCAGCAGCATGTAGCCGATCCCGAGCACCAGCACCACCAGGCCGAAAGGGGTGAAGCTGAAAAAGCCGAAGCCGCTCTCGCCGTGGCGCACCAGCTCGCTGTGCACCACCACGTTCGGCGGTGTCGCCACCAGGCTCAGCATGCCACTGATCAGGCCGGCGAAGCTCAGCGGCATCATCAGCCGGCTGGGCGAAAGCTGCTGGCGCGCGGCAATGCTCAGCACCACCGGGATGAAGATCGCCACCACGCCGGTGGAACTCATCACCGAACCCAGGCCGGCCACGGCCACCATCAGCAGCACCAGCAGGCGCGCCTCGCTGTTGCCTGCGCGCTCGCTCATCCACTCGCCGATGCGGTAGGCGATGCCGGTGCGCACCAGCCCTTCGCCGATCACGAACAGGGCTGCGATCAGCACCACGTTGGGGTCGCTGAAGCCGGCCATGGCCTGCTCCACGGTGAGGATGCCCGACAGCGGCAGGGCGACGATCACCAGCAGGGCGACCACGTCCATGCGCGGGCGGTTGAGGATGAACAGGGTGACGACGACGGCCAGCAGGCCAAGGACCCAGAGCAGCTCATGGTTCATGGGGAGGGGGTGTTCCTTCACACAGGCACGAAAGGCAATGGTCCTAGTGTGGCAGCTTGACGCGACCGCGTCGTTGACGTGCTGCAGTGTTTTGCCGGGTGATGACGCGGCCAGGGGTTGGGGCGGGCCGCTCGGCGACCCGTTGGAGCAGCCGCTAGCGACCGCGTCGCCGCGACACCCGCGCCTCGATGTTCTTGCGCCCGATCAACAGCGGCGGTTTCTCCACAACCGGCTCGTCGGCCAGCCACTTGTACATCACCAGGCAGTCGACCAGGCCGAGTTCAGCATGGCGGTAGGCCTTGGACAGGCGGCCGACGGTCTCGAAGCCGAGCTTGTGCCACAGCGCCACGGCCACTTCGTTGGTCGCCACCACCGAATTGAACTGCAGGGCCAGGAAGCCTTCCTGGCGGGCGAGCTTCTGCGAATGCTCGCACATCAGCCTGGCCACGCCACGGCCACGGGCGTTTTCGCACACCATGTAGCCGCAGTTGCCCACGTGCGCTCCGGGCCCGGCGGCATTGGCCTTGAGGAAGTAGGAACCGAGCAGTTCGCCGTCTGCCTCGGCCACCAGGGTGCGCAACGGGTTCTCCAGCCACAGCGTACGGGCCTGGTCGATATTCAGGGCGGGGTCGAAGGCGTAGGTCTGGCGAGCCTGGACAATGGCGTGGAAGGTCGGCCAGAAGCGCTCGAAGTCTTCCGGGGTCATGGGGCGAATCTGGATCATGGCGGCTCCTGCACGGGCTGAGCCGCCAAGTCTGGGTGTCAGGGCGTCGTCGCGCAAGGGCGGCGACGCCTTGGTGTGTCAGGCGCCGGCCTTGCCCACCGCGTCCAGGGCCCGGGCCGAGTAGACCAGTGCCGCACCGGCGTTCATCGCCACCGCCACGCCCAGGGCCTCGGCGATCTCCTCGCGGGTGGCGCCATGCTTGACCGCCTGCTGCGAATGCACGGCGATGCAGCCGTCGCAGCGGGTGGTGACGGCCACGGCCAGGGAGATCAGCTCGCGGGTCTTGGCGTCCAGGTGGTTGGTCTTGGCCCCGGCGCCACTGGCGGTCATGTAGCCGGCCACGGTATCGGGGGAGAGTTGCTTGAGATCGCCGATGCCGGCCATCAACTGCTTACGGTAGGCGTCCCAGTCCATCATGCTCATCGTCTTCACCTTGTCAGGTTGGCAACAGGAGCTTTCAGGCTAGTCGAGGACGGGATGTGCAGCGGGGAAAACACTCGCGGGGCAAGCCCGCTCCCACTGTTGGCAGGAGCGGGTTTGCCCCGCGAGGTTGACCACCGGATCAGATGTAGATGAACACCAGCACCAGCGCCGCGACCACTGCCCACTTCTCCAGGTAGTAGCGGGTGCGGTTGCGCTTTTTCATGGCCTTGCCGCGTTCACGGATCTTGTAGATGCGCGTGAACAGGCGGTTGATGCCGCCGGTCTTGTCATTGGCATCGTTAGGCGCGGCAGCGGCGGCCATCACGTTGCGGCTGAACCAGCGGTTGAACGCAGCCGCCCAGCGGTACTTCAGTGGACGCTCGACGTCGCAGAACAGGATGATGCGATTGTGCTCGGTGGTGTTGGCGGCGTAGTGGATGTAGGTTTCGTCGAACACCACGCCCTCACCGTCGCGCCAGGAGTACTTCTCGCCGTCCACGTCGATGTAGCAGCCATCGTCGTTGGGCGTGTCCAGGCCCAGGTGGTAGCGGTAGGAGCCGGCGTACGGGTCACGGTGGCGTACCAGCTTGGCGCCCGGTGGCAGGGTGGCGAACATCGCCGCCTTGACTGTGCCGATGCCGGCCAGCAGTTCGGTGGTACGCGGGCACAGGGTCATCGCCGAGGGGTGGCTCTCGCCGTACCACTTCAGGTAGAAGCGCTTCCAGCCGGTCTTGAAGAACGAGTTGAAGCCGACATCGTCATAGTTGTCGGACTTCTTGATCTCGCCGGCCTGCAGCAGTTGCTGGCCTTCCTTGCGGATCTCCTGCCAGTGGTCCTGCAGCACCTGCAGCTCAGGGAAGGCGCTGACCGGCAGGTAAGGCTTGGCCGGGTGCTTGGAGAACAGGTACAGGAAGGCGTTGACCGGGGCCAGGAAGCTGGAGTGGTCACCCAGCTGGCGGGTCAGCTTGTGACGAACCCGACCGCGCAGGTGAACATAGGCGATCGAGAGGACGAAGATCAGTACGAATGCAATTTTCATGGACGTTTACTTGTCGAAAAAATGGCCATGCGCCATGGCGTAAGCCCGCCAGCATAAACAATCGTGGCCAGGGTTTGTACTTATTGTTACGACAAAACGGCCCGACTTAGGTGGCATGGCCTACAGCTTGCGCAAACGATTCATCCGCATGAGTGGGTATTTCTGACGACCCGGCGTTTACAATCCGGTGGCCGTCCATCCAGCAAGGAACTCCCGATGATTCAGGACGCACGCCCCAATGGGGCCCCCTTCAAGCGGCTGTTCTTCGCCCTGTCGCTGGGCGACGAACAGCGCCGTGGCATCAGCCAGTGGCGGCGTGCTCTGGGCCTGCGCAGCGGCAAGCCGGTGCCGAGCGAGAACTTCCATGTCACCTTGCTGTTCCTGGGCGATGTCGATGCCGCCCAGGTGCCGGCGGTGTGCGCTGCGGTGGATACGCTGCGGCTTCCTGAGGCCAACCTGCGCCTGGTCCTCGACCAGTTGCAGGTGTGGCCGCGGGCTTCGGCGTTGGTGCTTGCGCCCGAGCAGGCGCCGCTGGCCCTGCGCCAGCTGGTGTACGGCTTGCAGCAGGCGCTGCTGCCCCTGGGTATCGAGCCGCAGGTGCGCGATTACCGGCCGCACTTGACCCTGTCCCGGGATTTTCCTGGCCCCTTGCCGGAGGCGGCCGAGGCGCCGGCGTTCCACCTCATCGCCCGCCTCTTCACCTTGTACGAGTCACGCAAGGGCCGCTACTGGCCCTTGGCCGAGTGGTCCCTGGCGCAGTGAAAGTGACGGTCGATGCCCAGGCCGTCGAGGAAGTCCTGGTCGTGGGAAATCACCAGCAGCGCGTTGGGGTAGTCCACCAGCACTTCCAGCAGGTGGGTGCGCATGCGCAGGTCGAGGTTGTTGGTCGGTTCGTCGAGGATCAGTAGCTGCGGCGGCCGGGCGGCGATGCAGGCCAGGGACAGGCGCGCCTTCTCGCCGCCGGACAGCCCCGCCACCGGAGTCTGCACCGCATCGGCCTGGCGGAACAGGAAGTCCGCCAGGTGCGCGCGTAACTGTTCCAGCGGCCAATCCGGCACTAGTCGCGCCAGGGCTTCCTGCACATTGGCATCGGCGGGCAGGGTGTCGTAGTGCTGGTCGATGTAGCCGATCTGCTCGGGCGCCGGCAGCAGCCAGTCGCCACGGCGCCAGACCCGCGGGTCGCCGAGGATCGCCCGCGCCAGGGTGGACTTGCCGCTGCCGTTGTTGCCGGTCAGGGCCAGGCGTTCGCCGCCGTCCAGCTGCAGGTCGATGCCGCTGAGCACCGGCGCGTCGGCGTAGCCGACGCTGCCGCCACGCACCTGGATCAGCACCCGCGACGACTGGCCCATCGCCGGCAGGTGGAAGCGCGGCACGATCACCGGCTCCGGGCGCAGCTCGGCCAACTGCTCGCCGAGCTCGCGCTGCTGCTGCAGGATCTGCGCCTGCTTGCGCCCGGCGGTGGTGTTGCCGCGGCCCAGCTTGGTTGGCGAACGCACGGTCGCCCACTTGCTGTTCTGGATCGCCTTGACCCCGCGCTTGCGGGCGCCGGCGGCGCGGGCCTGTTCCTGCATCAGCGAGTCGTGGGCGTCGTCGCGGGCGCGGCGCACCTCGGCGATGCGCTTGTCGAGCACGCCGCGCTGCAGGTCGCGCTCGGCCATGTAGTCGGCATGGCTGCCGTTGAACACATCCAGGCGCCCGTGGTGCACGTGCCAGAGCGTGTCACAGGTCTGGTTCATCAGCGCCACGTCGTGGGTCACCAGCACCAGGGTGCCGTGGAAATGCTCGAGCATGCGCGACAGCGAGCGGCGGTTGGCGGCGTCCAGGTGATTGGTCGGCTCGTCCAGCAGCAGCAAGTCGGGGCTCAGGGCCAGGGCTTGGCTCAATGCCTGGTTGACACGCTGGCCGCCACTGAGCGACGACTCGCCGTCCAGTACCTGGGCCACATGGCCGACACGCAAACCACCGTGGCGCTCGATGTGCCCCTCGCTGGGCGCCAGGCTGCCCTGCAGCAGGCGCAGCAGTGACGACTTGCCGCTGCCGTTGTCGCCGATGATGGCGATGCGTTGCCCCCATTCGATGCGCGCGTCGAGTTCGCTGAAGAGGTGTTTGCGGCCATGGTGCAAGCCCACGCCGTGTAGTTCGATCATTGCCATGGGATGGTGGCCCTCCTGGCCACTGTCGCGCTTGATCGGCAGCGCACATGGGCACAGCCTGCCTTGGCAAGCGCCCAATAAAAAACCCGCCACGAGGGCGGGTTTTTTTGCAGCTATCCGAAAATTACTCCGGACGAACCTGCGCAGCCTGCATGCCCTTCTGGCCTTTTTCGGCTACGAAGGAAACAGTTTGGCCTTCTTTCAGGCTTTTGAAACCGTCGGTTTCGATGGCCTTGAAGTGTACGAACAGGTCGTCGCCGCCGCCTTGAGGAGTGATGAAGCCGAAGCCTTTTTCATCGTTGAACCACTTGACGGTGCCGGTTTGGCGATTGGACATGGGGTGAATCTCCAGAAACATGATTTTTTATCGGGGTGCAGTGTCGCCTAAGCTTCAGTGGCACCGACGACACTATAGTCTAATTCTTCGCATCTAGCGCCTATTACCTTCGCAGGATGTTGATCCAAGGCAAAAGATGCGACGGAACGCCGGAAAATCCGGCCTATTTTGGCTTGCAGCTGGCCTCGACCACCCGCTGAGCCTTCTGCATCAGCTTGGCGTCTACGCCGTCCTTGCTGTCGAGGTCCTCGATCTCCTTGTCGTTGAAATTCTTCTTGATGGCTTGGGCACCACACTCGCAGTGCTTCTTGGCTGTCGCCGCATCCACGCCTTGGCCGCTCGCCACTTGTTGGCACTGCGCCATATAGGACGCTTCCTTGCCGGCTGGGAAATTGCCTGCGTTGGCAGCCAGGGGCAGCAGCAGGGCGCTCGCGGCGCAGGCAGCCAGAAGGGACTGAAGTCGCATAACCGGACACTCCTTGGTTAATGGTCTCATCAAGAGTAGGTTGCTTCAGAAAGTCTGATAGGAAATTTTCCGCAAGAGTTCACCGCCACGGCGTAAATTCCAAATATTTCTGCCGGCCGCGCTAGCCCCGTGCTAGCATGCCTCCCTTGCGCCACGCCCTGTGCGGGCGCATTTCTTTTTATACCTTCCAGTCACTCTGGTTCGTCCCTGGCAGGCCGAAAGGTCTCTGCCACTGTGAGGCAGGCTTTCCCGCGGGAAAGGCAGGGCGGATCTTGTACTGGCTCATCCCAACCCACGTGACCTTTGGTAGGGGTCACCACTAGGAGAGGAGGCGCCATGCCCGTTATTACTCTTCCCGATGGCAGTCAACGCACGTTCGACCAGCCGGTATCCGTAGCCGAAGTCGCCGCCTCGATCGGCGCAGGCCTGGCCAAGGCCACCCTGGCCGGCAAGGTCGACGGCAAGCTCGTCGATGCCTGCGACAAGATCGACCACGACGCCACCCTGCAGATCATCACCCCTAAAGATGAAGAGGGACTGGAGATCATCCGTCACTCGTGCGCCCACCTGATCGGCCACGCAGTGAAGCAGCTGTACCCGACCGCCCGCATGGTGATCGGCCCGGTGATCGACGAAGGCTTCTATTACGACATCGCCTACGAGCGTCCCTTCACCCCGGACGACCTCGCCGCCATCGAAAAGCGCATGCAGCAGCTGATTGACACGGACTACGACGTCGTCAAGAAGATGACCCCGCGCGCCGAAGTCATCGACGTGTTCACCCAGCGTGGCGAAGACTACAAGCTGCGCCTGGTCGAGGACATGCCGGATGAACAGGCCATGGGCCTGTATTACCACGAAGAATACGTCGACATGTGCCGTGGCCCGCACGTGCCGAACACCCGCTTCCTGAAAGCGTTCAAGCTGACCAAGCTGAGCGGCGCCTACTGGCGCGGCGATGCCAAGAACGAGCAGCTGCAACGCGTGTACGGCACCGCCTGGGCCGACAAGAAGCAGCTGGCCGCCTACATCCAGCGCATCGAAGAAGCCGAAAAACGCGACCACCGCAAGATCGGCAAGCAGCTCGACCTGTTCCACCTGCAGGAAGAAGCCCCGGGCATGGTGTTCTGGCACGCCAACGGCTGGACCGTGTACCAGGTGCTCGAGCAGTACATGCGTCAGGTTCAACGCGCCAACGGCTACCTGGAAATCAAGACCCCGCAGGTTGTCGACCGCATTCTCTGGGAGCGTTCCGGCCACTGGTCCAACTACGCCGAGAACATGTTCACCACTTCGTCGGAAAGCCGTGACTACGCGGTAAAACCGATGAACTGCCCGTGCCACGTGCAGGTGTTCAACCAGGGCCTGAAAAGCTACCGCGACCTGCCGCTGCGCCTGGCCGAGTTCGGTGCCTGCCACCGTAACGAGCCGTCTGGCGCCCTGCACGGCATCATGCGCGTGCGTGGCTTTGTGCAGGACGACGCGCACATCTTCTGCACCGAAGAGCAGGTGAAGAAAGAAGCCGCCGACTTCATCAAGCTGACCCTGGACGTGTACAAGGACTTCGGCTTCAGCGACATCGCCATGAAGTTGTCCACGCGCCCGGCCAAGCGTGTCGGTTCTGAAGAGCTGTGGGACCGTGCCGAAAGCGCACTGGCCGACGCCCTGAACGAATCGGGCCTGGAGTGGGAATACCAGCCAGGCGAGGGCGCCTTCTACGGCCCGAAAATCGAGTTTACCCTGCGCGACTGCCTCGGCCGTAACTGGCAGTGTGGTACCCTGCAGTACGACCCGAACCTGCCAGAGCGTCTGGACGCCAGCTACATCGCCGAAGACAACAGCCGTATTCGCCCGGTCATGCTGCACCGCGCCATCCTCGGTTCGTTCGAGCGCTTCATCGGCATGCTGATCGAGCACTACGCTGGCGTGTTCCCGGCGTGGCTGGCGCCGACCCAGGCGGTGATCATGAATATCACCGACAAACAGGCCGATTTCGCCCTCGAGGTTGAGAAATCTCTGAACGGTAGCGGTTTCCGTGCCAAGTCGGACTTGAGAAATGAGAAGATCGGCTTTAAAATCCGCGAGCATACTTTGCTCAAGGTCCCGTACCTTTTGGTTATAGGGGATCGCGAAGTCGAAACGCAGACCGTTGCAGTGCGTACTCGCGAAGGCGCAGACCTGGGCTCCATGCCCGTCGCCCAATTCGCTGAGCTTCTGACACAAGCGGTTTCCCGGCGTGGTCGCCAAGAATCGGAGTAATGACTATTAAGCGTGAAATGAGAAACGATAAGCGTGCTGTACCGAAGGCCCCGATCAACGAGAATATCTCGGCCCGCGAGGTTCGGTTAATTGGCGCAGACGGCGAGCAGGTTGGCATCGTCTCGATTGATGAAGCGCTGCGTATCGCTGATGAAGCGAAGCTGGATCTGGTAGAAATCTCTGCAGACGCGGTACCACCGGTCTGCAAGGTCATGGACTACGGCAAGCACCTCTTCGAGAAGAAGAAGCAGGCCAACGAAGCCAAGAAAAACCAGAAGCAGATCCAGATCAAAGAAATCAAGTTTCGTCCAGGGACGGAGGATGGGGATTACCAGGTAAAACTACGCAACCTGGTACGTTTCCTTACCGATGGGGACAAGGCCAAGATCTCTCTGAGATTCCGTGGTCGTGAGATGGCCCACCAGGAGCTGGGCATGGAGCTGTTGAAGCGGGTTGAAGCTGACCTGCTTGAATACGGCACCGTTGAGCAGCATCCGAAGATGGAAGGACGCCAGCTTATGATGGTCATCGCCCCCAAGAAAAAGAAGTAATCTCCCGGGCACGGCAGGCCTGATGATTATGTGTAATTTTATCGAATGCGGAGTTCCAACATGCCAAAAATGAAAACCAAAAGCGGTGCTGCGAAGCGCTTCCTGAAGACAGCTTCGGGCTTCAAGCACAAGCACGCTTTCAAGAGCCACATCCTGACCAAAATGTCGACCAAGCGTAAGCGTCAACTGCGCGGTGCCAGCTTGCTGCACCCGTCTGACGTGGCAAAAGTCGAGCGCATGCTGCGCGTTCGTTAATTCTGGTTAAGATAGAGGAAGTTACTCATGGCTCGTGTTAAGCGTGGCGTCATCGCTCGTAAGCGTCACAAGAAAATTCTGAAACTGGCTAAAGGTTACTACGGTGCACGCTCGCGCGTATTCCGCGTAGCCAAGCAAGCGGTCATCAAGGCAGGCCAATACGCCTACCGCGACCGTCGCCAGAAGAAGCGTCAGTTCCGCGCACTGTGGATCGCTCGTATCAACGCCGGTGCCCGCAACAACGGTCTGTCCTACAGCCGTCTGATTGCTGGCCTGAAAAAGGCTTCGATCGAAATCGACCGTAAGGTTCTGGCCGATCTGGCAGTGAACGAAAAAGCGGCGTTTGCTGCGATTGTCGAGAAAGCTAAAGCCGTTCTGGCTTAAGTACCCGCGACAATCACCCGGCGGCGCTAGCGCCGTCGGGCATTGAACGTCATCGATAGGGGAAGAGCCTTCAAAGCTCTTCCCCTATTTTCGTATCTGGAGTCTGTACATGGAAAACCTGGATGCGCTGGTCTCCCAAGCCCTAGAGGCCGTGGAGCGCGCTGAAGACATCAATGCCCTGGAACAGATCCGGGTTAATTATCTCGGCAAGAAGGGCGAGCTGACCCAGGTGATGAAGACCCTGGGCAACCTGCCAGCCGAAGAGCGGCCGAAAGTCGGCGCGCTGATCAACGACGCCAAAGAGCGCGTCACCGTTGTGCTCAATGCCCGCAAGGCCGCCTTTGAAGAAGCCGAGCTCAGCGCTCGCCTGGCTGCCGAATGCATTGACGTCACCCTGCCAGGCCGCGGCCAGGCCACCGGTGGCTTGCACCCGATCACCCGTACACTCGAGCGCATCGAGCAGTTCTTCACCCACATCGGCTACGGCATTGCCGAAGGCCCAGAGGTCGAAGACGACTACCACAACTTCGAAGCGCTCAACATCCCCGGCCACCACCCGGCCCGGGCGATGCACGACACCTTCTACTTCAATGCCAACATGCTGCTGCGTACCCACACCTCGCCGGTGCAGGTGCGGACCATGGAGTCCACCCAGCCGCCCATCCGCATTGTGTGCCCGGGCCGCGTATACCGCTGCGACTCGGATATCACCCACTCGCCGATGTTCCACCAGGTCGAAGGCCTGCTGATCGATCGCGATATCAACTTCGCCGACCTCAAGGGCACCATCGAAGAATTCCTGCGCGTATTCTTCGAGAAAGAACTGGCGGTGCGTTTCCGCCCATCGTTCTTCCCCTTCACCGAGCCGTCCGCCGAAGTCGACATCCAGTGCGTGATGTGTTCCGGCAACGGCTGCCGCGTGTGCAAGCAAACCGGCTGGCTGGAAGTGATGGGCTGCGGCATGGTGCACCCAAGCGTGCTGCGCATGTCCGGCATCGACCCTGAAGAGTTCCAGGGCTTCGCCTTCGGCATGGGCGCCGAGCGCCTGGCCATGCTGCGCTATGGCGTCAACGATTTGCGTCTGTTCTTCGACAACGACCTGCGCTTCCTCGCGCAATTCCGCTAGGTCAATGCCCGACGCAACTTTCAGGAGAACAGCATGAAATTCAGTGAACAGTGGCTGCGCGGTTGGGTAAACCCGCAAGTCTCCCGTGACGAACTGGTCGCCCGCCTGTCCATGGCCGGCCTCGAAGTCGACAGCGTGACCCCCGCTGCCGGCCAGTTCAGCGGCATCGTGGTGGGCGAGATCCTCACCACCGAACAACACCCGGACGCCGACAAGCTGCGCGTGTGTCAGGTAAGCAACGGCGCAGAGACCTTCCAGGTGGTCTGCGGCGCCCCGAATGCCCGCCCAGGCATCAAGATCCCGTTCGCCATGATCGGTGCCGAACTGCCGGGCGACTTCAAGATCAAGAAGGCCAAGCTGCGCGGCGTCGAATCCTTCGGCATGCTCTGCTCGGCTTCCGAACTGCAGATCAGCGACGAGAACGACGGCCTGCTGGAACTGGCCGCCGACGCCCCGGTTGGCCAGGACATCCGTCAGTACCTGAACCTGGACGACGCCAGCATCGAGATCGGCCTGACCCCGAACCGCGGCGACTGCCTGTCCATCGCTGGCCTTGCCCGTGACGTCAGCGCCCTGTACGACGTGCCGGTCACCCGCCCCGTGGTGCCAGCCGTACCGGCTGCCCACGACGAAGTGCGCCCGGTCGAAGTCAGCGCCCCGGCCGCCTGCCCGCGCTACCTGGGCCGCGTGATCCGCAACGTCGACCTGAGCAAGCCGACCCCGCTGTGGATGGTCGAGCGCCTGCGCCGCAGCGACGTGCGCAACATCGACGCCGCCGTCGACATCACCAACTACGTGATGCTCGAACTCGGCCAGCCGATGCACGCCTTCGACCTCGCCGAAATCAACGGCGGCATCCGTGTGCGCATGGCCGAGGAGGGTGAGAAGCTCGTCCTGCTGGACGGCCAGGAAGTTGCCCTGCGCGCCGACACCCTGGTGATCGCCGACCACACCCGCGCCTTGGCCATTGCCGGCGTGATGGGTGGCGAGCACAGTGGCGTCAACACCGAGAAGACCCGCGACCTGTTCCTCGAGAGCGCCTTCTTCGAGCCGATCTCCGTCGCCGGCAAGGCCCGTTCCTACGGCCTGCACACCGACGCCTCGCACCGCTACGAGCGCGGCGTGGATTCGCAACTGGCCCGTGAAGCCATGGAGCGCGCCACCGCCTTGGTGCTGGAGATCGTCGGCGGCGAAGCAGGTCCGATCGTCGAAGCCGTGAGCGAGCAGCACCTGCCGAACATCGCGCCGATCACCCTGCGCGACGAACGCATCACCCAGATGCTCGGCATGCAAATGCAAGCCGCCCAGGTCGAGCAGTTGCTCAACGCCCTGGAGCTGAAAACCAGTGCAAGTGGGGCAGGGGAGTGGACTGTCACCGTCCCAAGCCACCGCTTCGACGTCAGCCTGGAAGTCGACCTGATCGAAGAGCTGGCCCGCCTGTACGGCTACAACAACCTGCCGGTCCGTTACCCGCAGGCCCGCCTGGCCCCGCAAGCCCGCCCGGAAACCCGTGGCGAGCTGCCGAACCTGCGTCGCCTGCTGGTTGCCCGCGGCTACCAGGAAGCCATCACCTACAGCTTCATCGACCCGAAACTGTTCGAGCTGTTCACCCCAGGCGTCGAGCCACTGCTGCTGGCCAACCCGATCTCCAACGACATGGCCGCCATGCGCGCCTCGTTGTGGCCGGGCCTGGTCAAGGCCATGCAGCACAACCTCAACCGCCAGCAAGACCGCGTGCGCCTGTTCGAAAGCGGCCTGCGCTTCGTCGGCCAGCTCGGTGACCTCCAGCAGCAACCGATGATCGCCGGCGTCGTCACCGGCAGCCGCCTGCCGGAAGGCTGGGCCAACGGCCGCGACAGCATCGACTTCTTCGACGTGAAAGCCGACGTGGAAGCCCTGCTGGGTTACTCCGGTGCCCTGAGCGACTTCACCTTTGCCGCCGGCAAGCACCCGGCCCTGCACCCCGGCCAGACCGCCCGCATCGAGCGCGACGGCAAGGAAGTCGGCTACCTCGGCGCCATCCACCCCGAGCTGGCCAAGACCCTCGGCCTCGACCGCCCGGTGTTTGTCTTCGAGCTGGTGCTCGGCGATGTAGTCGAAGGCCGCCTGCCGAAGTTCAGCGAACTGTCCAAGTTCCCGGAAACCCGTCGTGACCTGGCCTTGATCGCAGGACGTGATGTAGCTTCTAGCTCGGTGCTTGAAGTAATTCGTGACAATGCGGGCGAATGGCTCACAGACCTCAGGCTGTTTGACGTCTACCAGGGTAAAGGCATTGATCCTGATAGAAAAAGCCTGGCGGTCGGCTTGACCTGGCAACATCCATCGCGCACTCTTAACGACGATGAGGTGAATGAAACCCTGCAAACCATCCTCACCTCGCTTGAACAAAGGTTGAACACCACGTTAAGGAAATAACGGCATGGGTGCTCTGACGAAAGCTGAGATGGCCGAAAGGCTGTACGAGGAGCTGGGGCTTAACAAGCGTGAGGCCAAGGAGCTGGTCGAGCTGTTTTTCGAAGAAATTCGGCACGCGCTTGAAGACAACGAGCAGGTCAAGTTGTCCGGTTTCGGCAACTTCGACCTTCGCGACAAACGCCAGCGGCCGGGCCGCAACCCTAAAACAGGGGAAGAGATCCCGATCACCGCGCGCCGCGTCGTCACCTTTCGTCCAGGGCAGAAGCTGAAAGCCCGGGTAGAGGCCTATGCTGGAACCAAGCCATAACGACGAGCTGCCCCCCATCCCGGGCAAACGCTACTTCACCATCGGTGAAGTCAGCGAGCTCTGTGCGGTAAAACCGCACGTGCTGCGCTACTGGGAGCAGGAATTCACGCAGCTCAACCCGGTGAAGCGCCGTGGCAACCGGCGGTATTATCAGCGCCAGGACGTGCTGATGATCCGCCAGATCCGCGCTTTGCTGTATGACCAGGGCTTTACCATTGGCGGGGCGCGGTTACGGCTCTCCAGTGATGAGGTCAAGGATGAGTCCAGCCAGTACAAGCAGCTGATTCGGCAGATGATTGCTGAGTTGGAGGATGTGTTGGTGGTGCTCAAGAAGTGACCTAAGCCGACGAGTGGAAAGTTTTTTGAAAAAAAGCTTCCATTAATCAAAAGGTTAGGGTACATTTCTTCTCGTTCTCGGCAACATTGAGAACCGCCTTGTCGGGGCGTAGCGCAGCCCGGTAGCGCACTTGCATGGGGTGCAAGGGGTCGAGTGTTCGAATCACTCCGTCCCGACCATTATTGAAACGAAAAAGCCCAGTCGGAAACGACTGGGTTTTTTTGTGCTTCATAATTTTGCTAATTCAATCATCAATGACTGATTTGGATCCACTTTGTGGTGGCTTTGTGCTACTTTCAGAAAGCGGATTGTTTTTCAATGGTCATGAGTTACCTGCCCTGACCATAATTGATGATATGAGCTCATTGTGGAGAGGCTATGGGGCTATCAATTGATCCAGGAATACCTGATATGGACTGGGGTTGCTCATATCACGAGATTGCCAGTGCGCTTGGTGTACCAGAAATTAAGATCTGTCATGTTAAAGTAAGTAACCTCACAGAGTTCTCAAAGCAGCTTACTCATTCTGTTTTAGATGATTCATGGATGACTAAGCTAGATAGAGGTAGCCGGCGCCAATATGATTACACTGCGAAGGAAACCGCTGCTGTTCTAGTTAGTATATTCAACAAGATATCAGGCGGAGGAACTATTGGCTCTGAGTTCGGAGAGCTAATGGTATCAATCGGATCTGCGCGAGCTTTAGAGAAACTTTTCTCCCACTCAAGATTGCCAATTGCAGAGTTGTGGAAGCCACAAGTCAAACAAAATGAAGGTTTCGACTTTCATACGGTTTGCACCAATGAGTTTATCAATTTTGGTGAGGCAAAGTTTTCAGCAAAAAGCAACCCCCATGGAAATGCGATTACACAAATTGGCGAATTTATTGCGGTTGACAAGCATTTCCGCGATCGCGGGCATTTAGAAAAACTAGTTGAATCTACATCAATCGAACATCTTGATGATGAGAGGTTTGGTGTGGTGGCCGCCTTTTCCATAAATTCAGCTGATCCGCTGGAAATATTCTCTAATGCTTTGAAATCTGCCGTTTCCTTTGTTGGAGCCAATAATGTGGCTGGATTTTATTTAGTTGGAGTGAGTGAAAGTGCTAAGTAAAGTAAAACATATTATAAGCTCTAGTGATCCTTACTCCGATATATCTGGGCTGCTCAAAACAATTCATTTGGAGGGGCCTACTAGTTCTGATATTTTAGAGTCATTAGCCCTGTACAAGGTGTTTCATTCTAGTAGTTTTGCTGAGCTTGAAGAGCGGATAATAATGGCCATTGGTCTGTTCTATAAGGTTGCAGAACCTACTAATTTGTATTCTTTGCTAATGGCTTCTGTAGGGATTCAGCATAAGCTTGAGTATGGCGCACTTTTAACTCCTGTTCAGGCAAGCGTTCGTCGCGCGATAAATGATAATCAGTACGTTTCCATCTCCGCTCCAACCAGTGCTGGGAAGTCGTATTCAATAAGAGACTTCATAGCGGAAGAAGAGGGGGATGCGGTAATTGTCGTCCCCTCTCGAGCGTTAATTGCAGAGTATGTTGCAAGTATTCGTGAAAGGTTTGCAGGCGATAAAGCAGTCATGATATCTACGTTTGTAGATGCTGTTTTTACAAGCCGAAATTTGCGAAGAATATTTATCTTGACACCAGAGCGGGCAAGAGAACTTTTCGTTATTGGGCCGAAGCTAAATGTTAGGGTCTTTTTCTTTGATGAGGCACAGGTTTCGGAAGATCTAAGTCGAGGGGTGATTTTTGATGTTTTAGTGCGGCGAGTAAATAAAATTTTTCCACGCGCGAAGCTTATTTTTGCCCACCCTTTTGTTGAGAATCCAGAGGCGCAGTTCAAAAAACACAATCTATCCAGCGAAGATGGATACGCCAGATCTTATACTCATGGTTCTGTCGGTAAAATTAGCGTTTTTCGGCACGGTAATGGCAATGATTATTACTTTTCTCCGTTTGAGGCTAAGGGTCACTTGTTAAGCAAATGCTCGGAGTTTCCCGGAGGATTTGAGAATTTTGCGTTTAGCGGTAATCATTCGATATTGGTGTATGTGTCAAAGGCATCAATTTATAATGGGAAGTTTACTGAGGGGTTTGACGGCTACATTTCAACGCTGAAAGATGTTTCGGATGAGGAAGCTGTTGAGATAATTGGTTTAGTTGAGCACATGTTAGGTGCTGATATTGATGGGCATAACTCTAAGCTGGTTTCACTTCTACGAAAAGGGGTCGTAATTCATCATGGTTCGGTTCCTTTGGAAGTGCGATTTTTGGTTGAGAGCTTTATTCGTGGTCGATACGCAAGAATATGTTTTGCAACTAGTACGTTGGCTCAGGGTGTGAATATGCCGTTCGATATTGTCTGGCTCCAGACAATGCGAATAAATGGAGAGGATAGCGAAGATAGATCGTTGGCATTCAAGAACCTCATTGGTCGGGCTGGTCGCTTAACTGGTGAACAAAAGTTTGATTTTGGTTATGTGTTCACAGGGAATGCTCCTCTGTATTCGGAACGTCTGAATGATACTTATAGATTAAGTGAGGTGTCGATAATTGATTCAGATGATGTGGAGAGGGAGGATGATGCGCAGGAGGTTTTAGATGCATTTCGGACAGATGCGTTTGATGAAGTATACAATTTGCCAAAGAAAAAGGTGGATAGGCTAGCTGGGAATGCTGCTTTGGCTGCATGCAAAGCAGTATTAGATGTAATGTACTCTGGCTCTGGCGACGCTAAAGATGTTTCCGGAAAGTTGAACAAGGGTCTAAGGATTGCAGTTCGAGAAAATTTGAAGATTGTTTTCGAAATTTCGATTAATCGAAGTCTCCTAGATGGAGAGGCAGCAATTTTTAGAACGGCAATATTTATTTTCCTATTGGCTGCAGGTGGCAGGACTTTTCGAGAAATTGCAGGTATTAGGTATAGTGATATTTCGAAGCGAGATAAGAAAAAAATTGGTACGGCCGAATTTGCGCAAGCTGCTAGTAAGTTGCCAGATTCAAGCCTGAAAAAGGCATATCCGCTTGTCAAGGATATTATGGCAAGAGATGTAAGTTATGATGCCGTAGTGTTTGATACATATGATTATGTGGATCAGGTAATTTCATTTTCGCTCACGGATGTGTTTATCGGTGCGTTCAAAATTTATGGGGAACAATCTGGTGATTCTCGAGCAAACAAAATGATGGAGTTACTTCGCTATGGCACTAATAATGTAATGCATATGCTGCTAATGCGTTATGGGTTTCCGCCCGAGGCTGTTGGAGAAATTGAAGGTTATATAAAATTTATTAATGAAAAAGAAATTATCTTTACGGATGATGTTTGTTCAGCGCCACAACACATTAAGGAGCTTGTTGGCTGGTACCTTCCTTAAGGTTTAATTGGAGAATTGGCTGGATAAAAACTGCATTACAGAGGTCGTGAGTTTTACGCGAGGAGGTTATGGTGTCGGGCTGCCTATAGCTGTGTTCTTCTGGTTGCCAGTGCTTCAGTCGAGAAGTCCTAGCGTATGGTGGTTAAAAGTGTCGATTTTCACAAAGTTTATCTTAAGTACCTATAGGGATTTATCGATTGTGGTTAGTGTATTTGCTCATGTGTCGTCATATGTCCTTGGTTATTTGTTTGGGTGTCGAAAGTTAAATGGATGTGCATTATATTTGCTCGATCTATTTGGAGGCGTTTGGTCGTCTCTTAAGTCGTAATTGTTGTTGTGCTGCCTTTTTCTGTAATGTCCTTATGTCTTTTTGGCAGTTTATAATGTGCATTCGGCGGTGGCAGTTTGGGCATAGTGCTACAGTATTTTCGATTGAATCTTCTCCGCCATTGGCGAGCCAGCTAATATGATGGGTTTCCAAGTACGGCTCGCCATTTTTCCGTTCGAAGGGAGCAGGCTCTGTGCAGAGTTCGCAGATTCCCTTGGCACGCCGCTTGGCGAATTCCGCTACCCAGATTGATCGCAGATAGTATGGAGTTTCTGTATGTCGTCGGCTGACGAGTAGCTTTTGAGTTCGACGGGCATTTTCCTCAATCTCTGCAACGCTGAATTTTTTTACCTTTTTCTCTTTTTCTTTTAATACGTTTAGTAGCGACGAAGTCGGTATTATTGGGGCGCTGCCAGCACGTAGCCTAAGTGGGAATACCCATACGTCTCTGAGCTTCATGGTAGCGTCATGTTGCTGCTCTTGATAGGCGTCACCAGCCAAGACTACTTCGCCGATATAGGTGTACTGTTTGGCTATGAATTTTTCGAAAAGATGTATTTTTATTTTGTTGGTTTGGGATTCATCCAATGTCTTATTTTGGGCGGATCTCAGGCTTTGATGGCCATGCTGTCCCATGCCGGTGTAATGGAAAACATCACCTACCCACCTGTCTTCATAGACGGACTCCACATGGTTAGAGACGATTACCAACGTGTTCGTAGTATGAGATCGTCGCATTCCGCCTTGAGTGCTGCATTGAAAGATGGTTGTCAAGAATTCATTGCTGATAATAGTCCCTGGAACTGGGACGACGACTGTAGACACGGAATGGATCTCACGCTTTGTAATGGCACATTGCTCGCCACATTAACGCGAAGGCCTACAAAATTAAAGGAAATTTCCTACATAGGCAGTCTGATTGAGAGCCGTCCCCGATGTGGTGCGGGTAGCGTTCGGAGTGAGCATCGGTATGTCGTAGATGACCCTACAGCTTCTCGGAATACCAGCCTACAAGGAGCGTGAATCGTGCAGGCGGTGCAGCGCGGGGCGTCAGTTTGGCCAAATCGTTTGCCCCAAAGGACATTCTGTGGTGATGAGAGATTAAAAGAAGCCAAGCCAAAATCCGATTTTCCCTCTTTTCTGTAGTCCGTTTCCGAAACATACTTCTACCCCCTTACAGCCCGTTGCAGCCGCTGCATCACCCATCTAGTCTCGCCAAGTCGCTGCCAATTCAGCGACCGGTTTTGACAGACCGGGAAGATAGTAACGCGCGTGCATAGCCGTCTATGGTGGCTGTACGTGGGGCACTTCGGTGCGCCGGTTTCCTATTTTCCCGGTCTGTCAACCCGCGTACAGCTGCCACCTTTCTGTTTGACAGCAGAGATCGGTAGCTCCATTTGAAAATAGGAGCTCTACCATGCTGAAAATAGTCCCCGATCCACCCCAGCACGACAAATACACCACCCACACTCTCGAAGACCTCCTGGTCCAAATCTCCGAATATCTCGTCTGCGCCCTGACCGTCAGCCAGCAAACTGTCCTGCTCCACGCCAAACCCCCAGGCCAGGTCCTGACCCTCGCCGCCATGCACGAAATCGACAGCGCCCGCACCCTGGTGGAAGTGGCGCTGAGCCGCGTGCAATCCCGGCACTGATCTGGCGAGCCTGGGCTCGCACTTGATGTTCACCGATCAGGCCCCGCGCTGTTTGCGGGGCCGCAGGAGGAATGGTATGGATAAGGAATTGCAGATCCCGCGCATCAAGAAACTCGCCACTACCGGCGTCGGGCATTTCGGTGAAGGCGCGGAGGTGGGTGTGCAAGACCCGCTGTTCCGTGTGGTGGCGGGGCATCCGCTGGACCATGCGGTGGAGCAGGCGACTGTGCTGATGTGTGCGGTGCACAAGATCAGTGATCTGGCGATGGTGGAGACTGATCATCTGCCTACGCTGCTGACGGCGGTGCATTACCTCAGTGGCATGGCCAAGGCGTTGGCCCAGGATGTGAATCATGGGTTGATGGTTGGGCGGGGGGCTGAGTAGGGGGAAGGTATCTGGCTGGGGGCTTGGTTGCTTGGGCGGGCGCTATCGCGGGGCAAGCCCGCTCCCACGATCCCGCTCCAACAAGTTCACTGCCGCGTTTCGGCTAGTCGCTATGGCGCCAGATCCACGCCATTACAGCGCCCCTTGGTGGCGAAATCGTTGATCTGCCGCGCCTTGTTCACCGACATCAGGATCGTGCAGCCGCCAGGATGAGCCACGTCGTCCCAGTAGTTGGTATGGACCATCACGTTGCCTTGCATCTCGGCGGTGCTGCCGACCACTTCCTTTTGCACGTAGGTGGTATCGCGGTACCAGCCCAACTGCACCCCAGCGCCGTCGGGCAACGGCTCCATGCGCATGGGCGGGCCGAAGAAGTCGATGGCCTGCTTGGCGTCGCGCCCTTGCCATTGGTTGCCCGCCATCAGCTCCGGCAGGGTCGGGATGCAGCCGGCCAGCGCAGGCAGCAACAGGCCAAGGATCAGCAGATGGCGCGTGCTCATCGTGGGGTGTTCGCCAGCATGTCGTCCAGCTCCTGCACCGCCTGGCTGTTGGCCTGGACGCCAATCAACTGGATGAACATGGCCTGGATGGTGGCGACCATCTTCGCCGCCGGCATCTTGCCGAGCGACAGCATCTGGTTGCGCGCGCGGTTATCGGGGGCGCAGACGAAGGCGAAGGTGCGCTGCAACCAGTAGTCCTTTGGTGCGACCCAGTCTTTGGCGTTGGTTTTCACATCGCGCACGGCGCCGTCGAAGCGACGTATCACCCGGGCGCTGTCCAGGCGGATCTGGCGCTGTTTGCATTTGACCTGCACCTCGTAGGCGGCGAGGGTCGGGAAGGCCGGGTCTTCGAACAGCTGCATGACCTGGGCCGATTGCACGCCACCGGGCTTTTGCAGGATGCCGGCGGCATCGGCGACGTAGACCTCGTTGTGCAGGCGTTCGCCTTTGCCGTAGATGATCCAGTAGTCGCCCGCGGCTTGTTCGGCCAGGGCCGAAGTGCTGCAGGCCATGGCCAGAATGGCCAGCCAACGGCAGGGGGGTGGAAGTCTGTGACGCATGGAGTCCTTTCCCGATTTAAGTAATCCAGGAGGGACTATACGAGCGCTTGGGGAGCAGGGTCGATTAGCACGGTTGTGCTAATGGCCAAGGGCTGGTAGCGCTCAGGTTTCCGAAAGCTCGAAACGCATTTAGCCCATTCCATCGTTGCTGAATCGCATGGCTCATTTTCGGGGTCGGGCGCAAGCGAATCGCGTGCGTACCGAGTAGCTCGCTGATTGAGATATGCCAATTAACGCAGACGCTCCACCGCCGTCGTCAAGGCTGCCTTTACGGAGGGTATGGTCTCCACCACCCGTTCCTTCGCCTCCGTACCCTGCAATCGAACCCCGATAACCACGCTCTTGTCATCCTGTACGCGTGCGAACGCGATGTAGCCATTTTCCAATGGGTGCACGTACTCACCGGGCTGTACGTCTGGATAATGGCGCGCCTTGTGGAAATCGCTGCGTATGGCGATGACTTGCGTCACGGTCTTGAATGCTGGGCTGAAATTCTCGGTGAGGTAGCCGTAACTATATGCCAGCAGCACGCTGCCCATCAGCGCACCGGTGCTATGGAACAGGTACAGGTTGAGGGCCTTCCTCACGCTGGGTCGATAGCCGTAGCCGCCAATCAGCGTGGAGAGCTGCAGCCAGGCAGTATCCAGCAGCAGGCCAATCGTGGTGACGGTGAAGGTTGCCAGCGCCAGTGGGGCAACGATCATGGCCAATACCCCGAGCCATGACGGGATGTAGAACAACAGGGCGAGTATCGCCACCGTCAGGTCGAAGCTTTGCGGCGGCAACCCCAGGGTCTCGGCAACGGCATAGCGGGCGCAGGCTGTGGAAGTTAGCAGTACCAGCAGATGCACAATGACGATGGGAAGCTTGGCGGAGGGCCTGTTCCAGGCGGCGCGCAGCCAGCGTGCGAAGGGAAGGCACCAAATGATGAAGCCAAATATCACCAGCGCGCAGGCTACGGTGCTCGCGATTGTGAGCCCGGGAAAGCCTGTCGCCCAATAGGCTACGAAACTGACGCCGTACGTGGCCAGTGCGGCAGCATAGAAGCGCTGTGGGATGGAAGACTGCCTGTAGCGGGCAATGAACTTTGCTTTGAACGATTTCATGAGGTCGGTGAGTTCCATTTCAGTGGCGATTTTCGGTGTGCGCGCCAAGCCCCGGCTAAAAGCAGAATTGTGCATGATGGCAATAAAATGGCAGCCTTGCGGGCAATAGCTAAAGTAAATGTGTGCCCCCTAACAAGGAAGTTCCCAGCATGTACAGAACTGCCATTACTGTTGCTGTTGTCGCGTTGCTCAGTGGTTGTGCCAATTTCCAAGCCCCAAAGTTTGTAGATACCGGGACGGGGTGCACACCGAATAGCGCTACATCGCTGTGTTTGTTGAACACGCTGAGCGAGAATTACAAAACCTATTCCAACAGCGCGCAGAAGTCGCGGATGATCAGCGACACGACGGCCCTTGGTGCAGCGGGTGGAGCAATCATAGGGGCAGCTACAAACGCGCATTCGGACTTGTACAAGGCGGCGGGGGGCATAGCGCTGACGGCCATGGGGTTGTCCAAGTACGCCAACTTCAAAACGCAAGCGCTGGCGAGCAGGGTGGCTGCCTCAAAACTGACTTGCGCGAAAGCACCGCTCACAGATTTACTCAACAGAGCAGGCTTCGTGGCAGACGCTGATCTCACTAAGCGCGTGGCGGTCCTACGTTCTGAGTTTTCACTCCCAGGGCTGGATATGCGGCCCCTCTCTGGTAAAAGCGTGATCGAGGTTTTCAAAACCCCTACCACTATTCAGCAGACCGATTTCCTTGCGCTCTCGAACGTGGTGACCACCTACGAGGCTGCCCAGAGCAACGTGGATCGCGCGGCCAGGATACTTGAGCATATCGACGAAGAAGCCACCATGAATCTTGTGGGATTGCAGCTCACGACCATCAACGAGATTGAGAATGACGCCTTCAAGTTGGACGAGGCCATGAAGGTGTTGAGACCTGACCCACCGGTAAAAGTCACCCCGTCGACGGACACCCGGGCTGCCTTCGATGCGTCAGCCCCTGAGGTATTGAGCAAGAACGAAGAAGCGGTGAAGGTGATCGAAAGCTACGATCGCTATGCTCGCTGCATGCGCGGTGATTTCACACCAACCACCTTCTGACCAGGCGGGCACCGCTAGGTTTTGGGTACAAGCTTGGCGGTGATGTACGCGTCTATCCAGCCGCGCCACTGATCATACAGAGGACCACTCTGCAGGCTATAGCTTAGTTCCAGCGCGCCACCATCTTTAGCTACGCTGACTTTTGCACCTTTGCTCGGGGAATGGTTCAGGCTCACATAGTCGATCTTTACAACCTCCTTGAAGACAAACCCCTCTGGCGCCGGAATGGTGTCCCGGAAGGTTTTGCTGGTGACTTCTAAGTTGTGCGTATCAAGAGTCTTCGAGTAGGGGAAGGTTTGCACTCGATAGGTGAGCGCAGCAGCGTCAAGTGGGGCTTGCTCCAGAATTACCCGAATCTTTGCGGTCGCCGAATCGGGTAGTGTCTTTCCTTGACCGGTTCCTTCTACGAGGATGGTGCGCCCATCATCGGGCACATGGACCTCGGTTTTGACATCAGGGCTATCCACATCAATGGTCTTGTAAGCGACGACCTTGAACCCTTCGGGCGGCAAAATCTCCTTCACCGACTCGGACGCATCGATCTGCGGGTGCTTCATGTTTTCCCAAGCCACCGTCCTCGGTATCCGGCCAACTTTGATCGCCGACTGGATGCTGACTGTGAACTGGTGGTTCAGCTTTTTGGTGCAATCAGGTTCGTAACTGACACCCACAAGAGGCTTTGCGGCATCGCCGAGTGTCTGCATGACTTTTGCCATGGGCACGGCCAGTGAGGTGGATTGCATCCGCTCGGAACCGACGGTCTTCTCGCCAATGGCGATGCCGAACACCATGCCTAGTTCATTGAACAGCGGGCCTCCGCTATTTCCCTTGTTGAGTGGCATTTGCACCAGGATGTTCGACGTTGCTCCCGCGCCCGCCATTACCGGGCCGTAGTTGCTGGTCAACAAGCTGTCGCCGCCTTGATAGCCCAATACCTCAAAGTCGGTCTTCACTCCTTTTTTGTAGGCATCACACAACCGCAGGAAGGGCTTCACCGTTTTCAGACCCTTGATACGCAACAAGGACACATCGTAAGGCGACTGGGTGGCCGTGATGACTTCCAGTTGCACAGGCGGGTCGACCGCGCTCAAGGCATCCTCATCCTTGGCGGGAAAATACCCCTCGACATGGAAACCATCCTCGTCGAACAAGTCACTATCGGGAATATTGTGCCCGGCCGACAACACCAATCCATCAGGCGAGACCAGAAACCCGGTACCTCGCTCGTGAAAGTCCACTGTTAGTTGGCCGGGCAGGGGCTCTTTCAGTGTGCCGTAAACATGGATCTGGATCACCGCTGGCCCGGCGTCGTTGTAGGGCTCGCCCTGTGCCGTCAAGGTTGGCAGGGCGAGGGCGGTCCACAGCAACTGCTTACGCATGAAGCTGTGCTTCCGTACGGAAGGAGTGCAGCTTCAATATCGGCCCATTCTTGAGCAGCGACTTTCGGTTGATGGTGTGCCGTTTAGGTGTTCCTTCAAATTGGTTGCCGCCAAGCACCAGCACTTTGTCGCCCTGGTCGGCCAGGAAGAAACCTACATGGCCATGGCCTGGTGAATTCACGTTCTTGAACACCACGATATCGCCGGGTGCCGGGGTTTTCGTTTCGGTGCCCCAGTTCCTGAACGAAAGCGCGGCGGCGCTCTTGGTTGGTAAGCTGGCCCCAGCCGGCATGGTTTTCCCGGTCGATGCCATCATCAGGCAGTAGTTCATGAAGGCGGCGCACCACGCAGTGGTGTCGCCGCTGGGTTGCAAACTGGTGGCTTTGAAGAATTCGACGATCACAGGGTTCCAACGCACCGGCCACGCTGTGATGTATGGTTTGCGCTCCTCGCCGTACTTGCCTTGCCCGACATCGAGGAAGTAAAGCGCGATCTCGATGGGCATGCAGTTCTTCGGTACCCCCTTCAGCACTTCCCCGGCCAGCGCTTGCTCCGCGCTTGTCGCGGCTTGCGTGCCCATGGGGGTGTAGCCGGTAAGGACGCCCTTGTTGAGTGAGGGCTGATCCTTGAATGCGTTCAGGCTGGCGGGTATGACGGGCGCCTCGCTGTCCTCCTGGGCAAGTGCGCTCCAGTCGGGGCCAGAAGCGAAGCTCAAGCGAGGAATGATCAACGCGAGGCTGCTAGCGACAAGAATTTCACGACGAGTAAGCGCCATGGCGGCTCCCTCCGATAGGTGGCGGTGCGTATGGTCCCTATACGGCTCAGGTCGGGCGTCTTGTACTGGTATAGCAGATGGCTATCGTGATGCCAGACGCACCCGCTGAACAACTCAGCGGGATCACGCTATTGATACGGCTTTGAACCACTTGCCTCAATGTGACTGGCTGTCGGGCACCGATCCCAATTCATCCTCCAGCAATGCCAACAACTGCGGCGCAACCTGATCGAGGTCACTCATATCCAACTCCCCCACGCGGATGACGATGGAGGTGTCCTCTACCTCAAAGCGCCTGCGTTCGCCCACTGTATTGCCGCTCGCCGGGTCCCAAGGGTACAACAGCAAGACGGAGTTGCATCGATAGCGCGACGCGTAGGCGTGCATCTGGTACAAGTCCGTCGACTTCACACCAACCTTGCGTTGTTCGGGTTTGAGCCGTTTCCATTTGGTATCGACAATAGCTATGGCCTGGCCGCCGTGCTCCAGGACGATATCTGGCCTCAGCTGGAACAGTCGGTGGTTGTTCTGGCTGTTGCGCACCAGATGGAAGCGCGTGTCTTGTAGCTGCACGTGCTGGGGATGTCGGCGAAGGGTATGACGCAGGATTTTGCCGATATAGCTTTCAAACAGCAGATTCATGTCGAACAGCAGGGCGAAGGAATTTTGTGTGCCGCCAAACAGATCCGTGGTGTCGCCTTTGAGAAAGGCCTTCGCCAATTGCCAGCAAAAGCCGAAGCGTTCGCTGGCCCGATCGAGGCTGTACGCATCGACCGCCGCTGGGCTGGGCCTCACATCATCGACATCGGCGAACACGCCAAGCAGCTCCCGGGCGGCCTGCAGGGTGCGCTCAGACAATGCCAAGCGCAGCATGCGCTGCAGCACCCACTTGAACAGCTGGTTGAGCAGGTGGTTCTCATCCAGCTCATCATACTCGCAGGCCAGCCGCTCCTGATGTACAAGGTTGCGCGTGATTTGTTCTTCGATCAGCAGGCGGCCGCGCACCACGGCGAGGTCGTCCTCCTCGGTGCGGTAGCGTTTCACCAAACCGTGGCGTACCTGCCTGCTCAATGCCTGGCAGAAATAACGCATCAACATGTCCAGCCAGCTACCGCTGGTGTGCTCCAGATCTGCCTGTGTGGAATGGCTCAGGTCCAGGTCATGGGCTACCAGCAACATTCGAAGCAGGTTCTGCCGTACCGCTGGCGGATGATCTTTGTTGGGCGATTCGATCTTCGGCAGGAACTCTACCAACCGGTCGCCTAGCTGGATGCTGCCAACGAACTGCTTCGGGCTGACTCGGTGGCGTGAGAGATGCTGGAGGACCGTGATGCCGAGCGAACGCCCGAGGCGCTCGAGTGCTTCGACTTCGGCCACGCTCAGGGCCAGCTCCTGCGGGTAACCGAGCTTGTCGACAACGGGTATCGGTTGGTACTCGCGAAAGCTGACCACGGTCATGCGTAGATGGCCCTGAGCATGTCGGCGTCGAGTCGGTTAGTAACCGTATAGCTTTCGCGGCTGGCCAGATGCTGGTGCTCGTCGCCGAACAGTGTGTGTGCAAGGTCTTCGCGGGTGCTGACGATGTGCAGGTGTTTGGCCTTGCTCTCGCCGTCCTTGAAGATCAGGCGCAGTTTGGCCCAGTCATCGAAGAAGTATTCTTGCAACAAGGGGATGATGCGGTTGAGGAAGCGGTCCTGCAGTTGTGTGAGGTCGCTGATGCCGTGCAGGTATGCGTGACCGATCATGTGGTTGCGCCCGATAAGAAATTCGATGCGGGCGTTGAGGGTGCTCAGCAAGGCGCGCAGGTCTACCCCCTCCACCGGGGTGGCAGGCAGGGTGGTGGCATCTGGCATCATCTCGCGGAAGTGGAAGCGCCGGCGCAGGGCTGTATCGAGCAGGGCGATGGAGCGGTCGGCCGTGTTCATCGTGCCGAGCAGGTACAGGTTGGGCGGCAATCCGAACTCCGGCTCCTCTGAGTCCTCTGGGCTATAGGGCAGGCGGACTGTGAGCTGGTTGGGTTGGCCCAGACGTTTGTCATCTTCGATCAGGGTAATCAGCTCACCAAAGATCTTGGCGATGTTGCCGCGGTTGATTTCGTCGATCACCAACACGAAGCGCTTCAGTGGTGGTGGTTCTACAGAGACCTTGTGACCGAGTTCTTTGTCGGTGTCGCACAGCAATTGCAGGACTGCGTAGAAGTATGGGTTGCCATATAGGCCGATATCGGCGGGCTTGCTGATCGTGCTGCGATTCTTCCATAGCTTCAGCAGTTGCGCTTTAGATAGATATAGCGGCGATGCCTGGTTGCCTATGACGATGGTCAGGCTCTTGCCTCGCACACCCGCGCTAACGTTGACCTTGTTGCCGCCCCAAAGCGTCGCCTGGGGCGCAGGTGAGCCGGTGAGGCTTTTTTGGCAGTCGTCGACAATGGTGTTGAATGCAAGCTCGAAGCGTTGCTCCTCGGTCAGAGGAGCACCATTGAACTGCTGGCTGGCCTCCCAGTTGGCTTTGGCCAGTTTCGCGATACGCTTCAACGCGCCAGGCTGCAGGTCGTATCGCAGTTGCTCGTTGGTGATCTCGGGACGAATACCCTCGATGAAGTCCTGGTAGGCATAGGAGGGATGGAAGGTCACAAATTCGATCTGACCATCTTGCCGGTACTGGTCGAAGCGCGCCTTGGTGCTGGTATAGGAGTTAGGGCTGCCAGCTTGGCGTGGGTCCAGCCCTTCGACTATCGAAACGGCTTCAGAGACGGCATGGTAGGTCTTGCCGGTGCCGGGGGGGCCGAACAGGATGCGGTTCAATGGGCCATCAGCCGCGTTCGCTGTAGTAGAGGCCGGAAGGTTGGTGTCGGCTGAGGCCATGTTATTCAATTCTCCCAACGAAAGGTCAAAGTAGGGTTTGAGCAAGGTTTCTTCAAACTCGTCCAGTGCGCCAGGGGGTATCAGGAAAAACGTGCTGTTGCCCTGTGGCGTCCACTTTTTTTTGCTGAGCAGGTAGGGCTGGGCGTGTTTAGACTGCTTGAGCAATTTGTATGGGCGGCTGAGCCACCCTTTCTCGATTTCTGTAGCCGGACCGGTGAGTTTGCAAAGCGCCTGCACGGCATTGCCATAAGTCAGATAGAACAGGGCTCCGTTTGGCGCTGCATTGAAGTTATGGACTTGGTTTGCGCCGGTTTCACCATGGAGCGAGACGAGGCGTTTTTCGGCGAGTGTGGTTCGCTGGGCAGGGGTGAAGGTGCCGTGGGATAGCTTCCAGATTCTCATGCAGCGTGCATCCTTGAGCGCAGGTCATCGAGAGAGTGAGAGGGCAAGCATGCATGGGATATTGGCGTTTGGCCATTAGTGTCTGTATGGCTGGCGGGGTGTACTGCGGCTTGGCCGATGAGGGTGGTTGAACATGCAATGCGAAGTGTCCTCAGGGCCAGGCGCGCTCAGGTCTTGTTGTGGTAATCGTCAGGACACTGCGCTTAGCTCATGTTCAAACGGCAGATCTGGTCCTGTCCGAGAACAGGTGATTGCTGCTGCACGAATTGCATAGCCCAGCATCGCATCAATGCTATCCCGACCCAGCCCGGTCACCCCCGCTGGGCTGTCTGCCCCAAGGCGCGCCAGGCAAGCCAACACCGCCGCTTGGAATGTATCCCCTGCGCCGATAGTATCGCGCACCGACAACGACGCATTCGCCGGTCGCTGCCACGACCCGAGCGCGCAATGCACGCTGGCCCCATCCGCCCCATGGGTGATGAACACCAGCCGGCAACGTTCGTTCAACCAGCCCCGGGCCACGTCACGCGTCTCTCGACCTGGATAGAGGGTGCCGATGTCTTCCTCACTGGCCTTGATCACATGCGCATGCCCGGCAAACGCTTCCACCTGCCGCCGCCACAGCGCCACATCCGGCTGCGGATTAAGCCGCACATTCGGATCCAGGCTGATCAACCGCCGGTCCCGCTCGCGCTCCACCAGCGCCAACAGCGTATCCGCCACGGGCTGTACCACCAGGGTGTACGAGCCTACATGCAGCCCCCGCACACGCTCATCCAACTCCGGCAGATGCGCCAGCGTCACCTGCCGATCCGCACAGCCTTCACCGCGAAACTGATACTGCGCCGAGCCATTGGCATCCAGCCCGACCATCGCCAGGGTGGTCGGTGCATCGCTGGTCACCACATAGCGGCAGTCCACCCGTTCCTCTTCCAGCACCCGGCGTAGCCGCGCACCGAGGTAGTCGCTGGACAACCCGCCAAACAACGCCGATTCCACGCCCAGCCGGCGCAGGCCGACGGCGACGTTGAACGGCGACCCGCCGGCAATCGCGGTAAACCCCAGCTCGCTGCTGCGGGTGCTGTTTTCCAGGCTGAAGACATCGAACAGGGCCTCGCCACACACCAGGTACATGCAGTTCTCCAGAACGATAATTAAGGGCAGGATACCTGTGCTCAGTGCGCAGGCAGTTGATCCCGGTAGCGTTGATAGGCGACCTCGTACTCGGCCTGTTGCGCCGGGCGGGGCAGGGTTCGGGTGCTTTCGTCGAGGGCGACGCAGCGTTCGCACAGAGTTTCGAGGCTGTCGCCCTGGCCCAGCTGGCGGCCGAGGCTCCAGGCGGCCTGGATCGCGGCGCCCAGGGCGGCGGCTTCGGTCTGTTGGGGGCATACCACCGGCAGGCCGAGCAGGTCGGCCAGCACCTGTCGCCACAACGGGCTTTTCGCCGCGCCGCCGACCAAGCGGATTTCGCTGCCTGGCAGGCCGCTGGCGCGCAGCAGGTCGAGGCCGTAACGCAGGCTGAAGCAGGTGCCTTCGAGCACGGCGCGGCAGAGGTTGGCGCGGGTCAGGTTGGCGCTGGTCATGCCGTGCAGGTTGGCCGTGGCTTCGGGCAACGCGGGCACGCGTTCGCCGTCGAAGAAGGGCAGCATCAGCAGGCCGTCGGCGCCGATCGGGGCTTGGGTGGCGAGCTCAGTGAAGCGGTCGAGGTCGAGTTCCAGCAGGTCGCGCACCAGGGCGCAGGCGCTGGTGAGGTTCATGGTGCAGATCAACGGCAGCCAGCCGCCGCTGGAGGCGCAGAAGGTCGCCACTTCGCCCAAGGCGCTGACGTGGGGCTGGTCGGCATGGGCGGCCAGGGTGCCGGAGGTGCCGAGGCTCAGGGTGATCATGCCGGCGGCGATATTGCCGGTGCCGATGGCGCCGAGCATGTTGTCGCCACCGCCAGTGGCTACCCAGGTCTGTGGGCTCAGGCCGAGGGCAGTGGAGGCCTGTTCGCGCAGGGTGCCGATGCAATCGCCGGATTCGACCAGCTCAGGCAGCGCAGCCAAAAGACGTTCGCCCGGCTCGATGTGCTGAAGGACATCAGGCGCCCAGGCGCGGCGGCGCACATCGTAGTAGCCGGTGCCGGAGGCGTCGCCGGGCTCAGTGCAGACGCGACCGGTCAGCCAGTAATTCAGGTAGTCGTGGGGCAGCAGGATATGGGCGAGGCGGGCGAACAGTTCGGGATGTTGGCGCTGGGTCCACAGCAATTTGGACAGGGTATAGCCCGGCGCGATCACCAGCCCGAGGCGTTCAAGCGAGCCTTGGGCGCCGCCGAGGGCATCGAGCAACTCCGCGTTCTCGGGCGCGCTTTCGGTGTCGCACCAGAGCTTGGCCGGGCGCAGCACCTGGCCTTGGGCGTCGAGCAGCACCAGGCCGTGTTGCTGGCCGGACACCGCCAATGCGCGAATGGCCTGGCCATCCACACCGGCATCGTGCAAGGCAGCGGACACCGCCGTGCGCAGGGCTTGCCGCCAGTCGGCCGGATCCTGCTCGCGCCGGCCATCGCGACCTTGGGGCGGTGCATGGGCAGCGCTGCCCAGGCCCAGCACCTGGCCGCTGCCGGCGTCCAGCACCAGGGCCTTGGTGCCCTGGGTGCCGCAGTCGATGCCGAGGAACAGTCCGTCCATTTCGAAAGCCTCCGTGTCAGTCGCCGAGCACCTGGCGCAGGGTTTCACTCACGCCGACTTCGCGCAAGCTGTCGTACAGGCGCTCGAAGGCGCTGACGAAGGCTTTGGACGCGGGGATCGCCGTGCCGAAGATCGCCTCGTCGCCGAGCACCCGGGCAGCCAGGCCGTCGCGCTGTGCTACTCGGGCCTGGCAGTCGGCGGCGCGGGGGTCGGGGATGCTGTAGCGGCTGCCCTGTTCATCCTCGCCGCGCAGGTACAGGGTCCAGGCGGCTACCACCAGGGCCACGCGCTCCAGGGGCTTGCCGTCGGCGATCAGGCGGTTGGCGGTGGGCACGATGAACTTGGGGAACTTCGACGAGCCGTCGGAGCACACACGCTCCAGCTGGTCGGCGATGGCGCGGTTGGCGAAGCGTTCGGTGAGGCTGTGCTTGTAGCGCGTCAGGTCGATGCCCGGTACCGGGGCCAGTTGCGGGGTTACGTCCTGGTCCATGAAGGTGCGCATGTAGCGCTGCAGCAGCGGGTCGGCGAGGGTTTCGTGGACGAAGCGGTAGCCTTGCAGAAAGCCCAGGTAGGTGAGGGCCAGGTGGCTGCCGTTGAGCAGCTTGATCTTCATTTCTTCATAGGGCGTGACGTCGTCGGTGAACTGCACGCCGACCTGCTCCCAGGCCGGGCGACCGGCGACGAACTTGTCTTCCACCACCCATTGCAAAAACGGCTCGCACACCACCGGCCAGGCATCGTCGACGCCGTGGCGCTCGAGCAGCTGCTGACGGTGGGCGGGGCTGGTCATCGGGGTGATGCGGTCGACCATGGCATTGGGGAAGCTGACGTGGCCGTCGATCCAGCGGGCCAGGTCGTGGTTCTGCAGGTGGGCGAAGGCCAGCAGGGCCTTGCGGGCGACGTCGCCGTTGTGCGGGAGGTTGTCGCAGGACATCACCGTGAACGGCCCACTGCCGGCCTCGCGGCGGCGGCGCAGGGCTTCGCAGAGGAAGCCGAACACGCTCTGCGGGGCTTGCGGGTTGACCAGGTCGTGCTGGATCTGCGGCAGGTCGGCGCGGAATTCGCCGGTGCTGTCGTCGATGCAGTAGCCGCCTTCGGTGATGGTCAGCGAGACGATGCGGATGTCGGGTTCGGCCAGTTTGGCCAGCAGCGCTTCGGCGCCGTCCTCGGCCAGCAACATGCCGTTGATCGCGGCGATCACGCGGACCTGGGTGTCGGGTTGGTCGCCCAGCTCGAACAGGGTGTAGAGGTGGTCTTGCGCGGCCAGGGCATCGCGCATGGCGCGGTCTTCGCGGCGCAGGCCGGCGCCGCAGATGGCCCAGTCGAGGCCTTCGCCCAGGTTCATCAGGGCGTCGGTGTAGGCGGCCTGGTGGGCGCGGTGGAAGCCGCCGACGCCGATGTGCACGATGCCCTGGCGCAATTGGCTTGGGTCGTAGGTGGGGCGGGCTACGGTGGGGGGGAGGTGGTTGAGGTTGGGGTGGTTGAGTTTCATGCTGGAGCATTCCTTATCGAGGTCAGGTTGGATCGCGTGATGGCGGCGAAATGCTTGGCGGGAGCCTTGTGGCGTTATTGAGATCGAGCGCCGCCCACGCGGCGCATCGCGGGACAAGCCCGCTCCCACATTTGTTTCGGGCCAATCACTCCTGGGCCATTACCTGGTCCGCTTTGTTCGTACGACGCGGTTTCAGTGTGGGCACCACTGCCGCTCCGCCTGTCTCAAGGCATGCGCCAAGGCGGGCAGAGGTACCCTCACAGGACTCACTGGCCCGAAACAGATGTGGGAGCGGGCTTGTCCCGCGATGCGCCGCGCGGGCGGCGCTCGATCTTATAGGCGCCACAACCCTCGCGCCGAACACCTCAGGCCACCTGCTGCAGACGCTTGTCGATCGCCTGCCCATTGCTATCAAACAAATGGCAATGGCCCGGATCAAAGCCCAACTCCAGCCCCTCACCAAACCCCGGCGCAAAGTCCCCGCGCACGCGCACGGTGAGCATCTCGCCGGACGCGGCGCGCACATGGCAGTAGCTGTCGCTGCCCAGCCGCTCGCTGACATCGGCGGTCACCTGCAGCGAGCCCGGCGTGCCCTGGCACACCGGGCTGATGGTCAGGTGCTCGGGCCTGATCCCCAGGGTTACCTGGCTGCCGGTATGCAACTCGCCCGCGCACAGCGGCAGGGCGATGCGCGCACCGCATTCGAGTGCCACCTCGCACTGGTTGCCCTGGTTACGGCTCAGGTGCCCGCGCAGGAAGCCCATCTTCGGCGTGCCGAGAAACCCTGCGACGAACAGGTTGGCCGGATGGTGGTACAGCTCCAGCGGCGAGCCCACTTGCTCGACGCGCCCGCCGTTGAGCACCACCACCTTGTCGGCCAGGGTCATGGCCTCGACCTGGTCGTGGGTCACGTAGATCATCGTCGCCGCCAGCTCCTGGTGCAGGCGCGCCAGCTCCAGACGCATCTGCACGCGCAGGGCCGCGTCGAGGTTGGACAGCGGCTCGTCGAACAGGAAGATCTTCGGGTTGCGCACGATGGCGCGGCCGATCGCCACCCGCTGGCGCTGGCCGCCGGAGAGCTGGCGCGGCTTGCGTTCGAGCAGCGGTTGCAGCTCGAGGATGCGCGCGGCGTTGTCGACCTTGGCGGTGACTTCTTGCTTGGCGACGCCGGCCAGGTCCAGGGCGAATGACAGGTTCTTGCGCACGGTCATGTGCGGGTACAGCGCATAGGTCTGGAACACCATGGCCAGGTCGCGCTTGGCCGGGGCGGTGTCGGTGATGTCGGCGCCGTCGAGGGTGATGCTGCCGCTGCTGACCTCCTCGAGGCCGGCGATCAGGCGCAGCAGGGTGGACTTGCCGCAGCCGGAGGGGCCGACGAACACCACGAACTCGCGGTCGCGCACGTCCAGGTCGATGCCCTTGATGATGGCGTGGCCATCGAAGCCTTTGTGCAGGTTGCGGATTTTCAGGTCAGCCATGGCTAGTCACCTCTGTGGTGGCCGGTTGATTGAATGTGGGTCTGTGGGGATCACTGGCTTGCAAAGGGGCCGCTTTGCGGCCCATCGCTGGCAAGCCAGCTCCCACAAGGGAATTGCAAAGCCAGGTCATTTCACGGCACCGAAGGAGAGCCCGCGCACCAGCTGCTTCTGGCTGATCCAGCCAAAGATCAGGATCGGTGCGCAGGCCAGGGTCGAGACGGCCGAGAGCTTGGCCCAGAACAGCCCTTCGGGGCTGGAGTAGGAGGCCACCAGCGCGGTCAGCGGGGCGGCGGCGGACGAGGTCAAGTTGAGCGACCAGAACGCCTCGTTCCAGCACAGGATCAACGACAGCAGCAGGGTCGAGGCCAGCCCGCCGCGGGCGATCGGCAGCAGCACGCGGACGATCTCCTGCCAGGTGCCGGCGCCGTCCAGGCGCGCGGCTTCGAGGATGTCCACGGGGATGTCCTTGAAGTAGGTGTACACCATCCACACCACGATCGGCAGGTTGATCAGGGTGTAGACGATGACCAGCGCCAGGCGCGAGTCGAGCAGGCCGAACTGCTTGGCCAGCAGGTAGATCGGCATCAGCACACCCACCGGTGGCAGCATCTTGGTCGACAGCATCCACAGCAGCGTGCGCTTGGTGTGGCGGGTTTCGAAGAAGGCCATCGAATACGCCGCCGGCACGGCGATCAGCATGCACAGCAGGGTCGCCGAGAACGAGATCAGTACCGAGTTCCAGGCGTAGGCGAAGTAGTCGCTGCGCTCGTTGATGTGCAGGTAGTTCTCCAGCGTCGGCGCGAAGATGAACTGCGGCGGCGTGGCGAAGGCGTCCAGCTCGGTCTTGAAGCTGGTCAGCAGCATCCAGAAAATCGGGAAGAAGATCACCAGGGCGATGGCCCAGCACAGCAGGCCGAGCAGGGCGTTCTTCAGGGTGCGGGTTTGCTTGAGTGTCAGCATGGCGGGCTCCTCAGCTGCGCGCGGTGAGGTTCTTGCCGATCATGCGAACCAGCACGATGGCGGCGATATTGGCGATCAGCACGGCGATCAGGCCACCGGCCGAGGCCATGCCGACGTCGAACTGCAGCAGCGCCTGGTTGTAGATCAGGTAGGCAAGGTTGGTGGACTCGTATCCGGGGCCGCCGCTGGTGGTGGTGAAAATCTCGGCGAATACCGACAGCAGGAAGATGGTCTCGATCATCACTACCACGGCGATGGGCCGCGCCAGGTGCGGCAGGGTCAGGTGCCAGAAGATCGCCAAGGGGCCTGCGCCATCCAGGCGCGCGGCTTCCTTCTGCTCCTGGTCCAGCGACTGCATGGCGGTCATCAGGATCAGGATGGCGAACGGCAGCCACTGCCAGGAGACGATCAGGATGATCGACAGCAGCGGGTAGTGCGCCAGCCAGTCCACCGGTTGCGCGCCGAACAGGCGCCACACGGCGGCGAGAATGCCCGACACCGGGTGGAAGATCAGGTTCTTCCACAGCAGCGCGCTGACCGTGGGCATGATGAAAAACGGCGAGATCAGCAGCACCCGCACCACGCCTCGGCCCCAGAACTCGCCGGCCTCCAGCAGCGCGGCGATCAGCACGCCGAGCATCACGCTGATCGCCAGCACGCTGCCGACCAGGGTCAGGGTATTCAGGGCGCCAGGCACGAAGCCCGCGTCGGTGACGAAGAAGGCGAAGTTCTCCAGGCCCACGAACTGGTTTTCGCCGGGATACAGCAGGTTGTAGCGGATCAGCGAGAAATACAGGGTCATGCCCAGGGGCACGATCATCCACAACAGCAGCAGCGCCACCGAAGGGCTGACCAGGAACCAGCCGGGGCCGACGCGGCGTTTGCCGGGGCGCGCGGTGGCGAGGCTCGGGGTGTCCAGGGCCGATGTGTTCATGGCGACTCCGTGTGCAGCAAAAAGGGGCGGTCACCGCGCCGGGGTTCGGCGCGGTTGGTGGCGGTAGGGGTTACTTGGGGTAACCGGCGCGCTTCATCTCGCGTTCGGTGGACTGCTGGGCCGACGCCAGCACCTGGTCCACTTTCATCTGCCCGGTGAGGGCGGCGGCGAACAGCTTGCCGACCTGGGTGCCGATGGCCTGGAACTCGGGGATGGTCACCAGCTGGATGCCCACGTAGGGCACGGGCTTGAGGGTGGGGTGGTTGGGGTCGACACGCTTGAGTGATTCGAGGGTGACCTTGGCGAATGGCGCGGCGGCCAGGTACGCGTCGTTGTAGGTCGAGGCGCGGGTGCCGGGCGGCACGTTGGCCACGCCTTCTTTTTCGGCCACCAGTTTGCCGTAGGCCTCGGAGGTGGCCCAGGTGGCGAACGTTCTGGCGGCGTCCTTGGATTTGGAACTGGTGGGGATCGCCAGTGCCCAGGAATACAGCCAGGTGGCGCCCTTGTCGGTGACTTCCTTGGGCGCAAAGGTGAAGCCGACCTGGTCGGCGACCTTGCTCTGGGTCTTGTCGGTGACGAACGAGCCGGCGACGCTGGCGTCGACCCACATCGCGCACTTGCCGCTGTTGAACAGCGCGAGGTTTTCGTTGAAACCGTTGCTGGAGGCGCCGGGCGGGCCGTATTGCTTGAGGGTGTTCACATAGAAGTTCAGCGCGTTCTTCCATTCGCTGCCGCTGAACTCGGGTTTCCATTGCTCATCGAACCAGCGTGCGCCGAAGGCATTGGCCACGGTGCCGATCAGCGCCATGTTCTCGCCCCAACCGGCCTTGCCGCGCAGGCAGATGCCGTACTGGCCCTGATCGGGGTGGTTGAGCTTGGCGGCGAACTCGCCGAGCTGGGTCCAGGTGGGTTGCTCGGGCATGCTCAGCCCGGCTTGCTGGAACAGGTCCTTGCGGTAGTAGGTGATCGAGGCTTCGGCGTAGAAGGGCAGGGCGTACAGCGTGCCGTTGGCCGACAGGCCGTTGCGTACCGAGGGGAACACGTCGTCGAGGTTGTAGTCGGCGGGCAGGTCGGTCATCGGCGCCAGCCAGCCCTTGGCGCCCCACAGCGCGGCTTCGTACATACCGATGGTCAGCACGTCGAACTGGCCGCCCTGGGTGGCTATATCGGTGGTCAGTCGCTGGCGCAGCACGTTCTCTTCGAGCACCACCCACTTGAGCTGGATGTCCGGGTGCTGCTGCTCGAACACCTTGGCCAGGCGCTGCATGCGGATCATGTCGTTGTTGTTGACCGTGGCGATGGTCAGGGTGTCGGCGGCCTGGGCATGCAGCGGCAGGCTGAGGCAGGCGGCGGCCAGGCAGGCCTTGATCGAGTCGTTCATCAGTGAACTCCCTTATTGTTTTTGTATCGCTCGGCGCTGATTACACCCGTGCACGGCGATGCCGACAAAGCCTTGCCTGCACCTTGGCTGATACTTTTTTGCAGTGGATGAGCTGGGACTGCTACGCGCCCCAAGGCTCAGGCGCGGTTCTGCTCGGTCAGCCGCTGGGTCACCAGGCTGCGGTAGTCGGAAGGGGTCATGCCCTTGAGTTGCAGGAAGCGCCGGTTGAAGTTCGACAGGTTGCTGAAGCCCGATTCGAAGCACACCTCGGTCACCGGCAGCTCGCCCTTGGCCAGCAGCTCGCACGACTTGCTCACCCGCAGCCGGTTGACGAACTCGACGAAGCCGCGCCCGGCGGCCTGCTTGAAAAACCGCGAGAAGTAGGTCGGCGTCATGCCCAGGTGTTCGGCCACCTCGTTCTGGCTCAGGTCCTGGGCGTAGTGCTGGAAGATGTAGTCCACCGCCCGGTTGATACGCTCGACGTTGTGTTCGTCGGCCAGCTGCGAGGAGGTGACGGTGGACAGCAGTTGGTAGTCATCGCAGGCGGCGAGCTGTTCCATGAGGATAAAAAAGTATCCCAGGCGGGTCATGCCGCGGCTGTCGGCGATACATTGCAGTAGCTGGCGGCTCTCCTGGATCAGTGCCGGGTCGCGGAACTCGATGCCATAGCGTGCCCGCGCCAGCAGCGGTGCCAGCTGGGTGAGCTCGGCGAACACCTGGCTGCCGTCTTCAAGTACCTGGTCGGTGAAGTTGACCAGCATGTCGCGCTTGCCCACCACTTCGTCGGGGCCGACCTGGCTGATCCAGTTGTGCGGCAGGTTGGGGCCGGTGAGGAACAGCGTGTCGGGGGCGAAGTTGCCGATGTAGTCGCCGATGAACACCTTGCCGGCGCTGGCGACGATCAGGTGCAGCTCGTACTCCTTGTGGAAGTGCCAACGCACCAGCGGGCTGGGGAAACCGTGCTGGCGGTAGATCAGCGAGGCGCCTTCGTGGTCGTCCATCAGCTCGTAGGACGGGTCGGTGACTTTGCTCGTTCTGGGCATGGCGGTGGCTGGGCCTGGAGGGGCGAGCTGTCATCGTAGCCTGAAGTGCTCGAGCAGGGCAGAGGGGTCTAAGCCGGCATCATGACTGGCACGGGGTGGGGAGGCCCAGGGTTCTGCTGATGGCATTTAGCCTGTAATCTGGCGCCTCTGTAATATTCGGGCAAGGATTGCGTAGGAATGTTTTCGTTTACCCAGGATAAAAGTCTCGTCGTCGACCTGGAGGTCAAGCCCGCCAGGTCGGGCAAGCCGGAGGAGATCTTCAAGGTCGGTGCGCTGCGCAAGCATCCGGACAGCGAGGTCGAATGCGATGTGAACAAGGACCTGGCCCAGGTGCTGGCCAAGGTCGATGACCTTGCCGAAGGCGCCGACTACCTGCTGGGCCACAACCTGATTGCCCACGATCTGCGCATCCTGCGTCAGCAGGCGTCGAACATGCTGTTGCACGACCTGCCGAGCATCGACACCTTGCGCCTGTCGCCACTGGCCTTTCCGCGCAACCCCTACCACCGGCTGGTGAAGGACTACAAGCTGGTGCGCGACACGCTCAACTCGCCGTTGGCCGACTGCCGCCTCACTCTCACCTTGTTCAACGATCAGCGTCAGGCGTTTGCCCAGTTGCAGCAGACCGAGCCCGGCGAATTGCTCTGCTACCAGGCGCTGCTCGCGCCCACGCCGGCGGAGGACGCCGCAGGCCTGTTCAAGGCGCTGACCGGCCGGGATTCGGTGGCGGTAGAAGAAATCGGGCCGCTGATCGAGCAGCAGATGAAGGAGAGCGATGCCCAGGCCAATCGCGACCTGAAGGTGTGCCGTACGCGCTTGGGCAAGCTGCTCGCCGAAGACCTGCACGACCCCGACATGCACCTGCCGCTGGCCTATGTGCTGGCCTGGTTGCGGGTGTCTGGGGGCAATTCGGTGCTGGCGCCCTGGGTGCGACATCAGTTCCCCAAGGTCGGCGCGCTGATCCGCGAACTGCGCGATGTGCCTTGTGGCCGCGATGATTGCCAGTACTGCCTCACCACCCATGACCCGCGTCATGAACTCAGGCGATATTTCAACTATCCGGATTTTCGCCTGGAGGCGTCGGGCAAGCCCCTGCAGCATGACATCACCCTGGCCGGCATGCGTGGCCAGCATGTGCTGGCGGTGCTGGCCACCGGTGGCGGCAAGTCACTGACCTACCAGATTCCGGCGCTCAATCGCTACCACCGCACTGGCAGCCTCACGGTGATCGTCTCGCCGTTGCAGTCGCTGATGAAGGACCAGGTCGACGGCCTGTTGAAAAAGGGCGTGCACTGCGCGGCGGCGTTCAATGGCCTGCTCAACATGCCCGAGCGCGCGGATGTGCTGGAGAAGATCCGCCTGGGGGACATCGGCATACTGCTGGTGTCGCCGGAGCAGTTTCGCAACAAGGCGTTCTGCAGCGCCATCGAGCAACGCGAGGTGGGCGGCTGGGTCTTCGACGAAGCCCACTGCCTGTCCAAGTGGGGCAACGACTTCCGCCCCGACTACCACTATGCCGTGCGCTATATCGCCCAGTACCACGGTGCGCGCAAACCGGCGCCCATCGGCTGCTTCACGGCCACGGCCAAGCCTGAGGTGCTGGCGGATATTCGCAGTCACTTCAAGCGCGTGCTGCGGGTCAGGTTCGATGAGTTCCTCGGCAGCCACGAGCGCACCAACCTGACCTTCGAAGTGATGCGCTGCGATCGCGGCGAAAAGGCGCAGCGGGTCCATCGCCTGCTGGAGGAGTACCTTGGGCAGCAGGCTGGCGCGGCGGTGGTGTTCGTGGCCAGCCGCAAGGCGGCGGAGCAACTGGCCGAGTTTCTCGCGCATCAGGGACTCAGTTGCCGACACTTCCATGCCGGGATGGATGCGGCGGACAAGGTCGAGGTTCAGGGGCTCTACAAGAACGGCGAGATCCAGACCATCGTCGCCACCAACGCCTTCGGCATGGGGGTGGACAAGGAGGATATTCGCCTGGTGGTGCATGCCGACATTCCCGGCTCGCTGGAGAATTACCTGCAAGAGGCCGGGCGGGCGGGGCGTGACCAGTTGCCGGCGCATTGTGTGTTGCTGTACGACCCGCAGGACATCGAGACGCAGTTCGGCCTGTGCGAGCGTGCCTGCCTGAGCCAGCGGGATATCCAGCAGATTCAGAAGAAACTCAACGGTGAGTCGAAGCGGCGAGGTGGGGGCAAGCTGGTGATCACGGCGGGTGAGATCCTCATGGACGACAGCGTGCAGACCTCGTTCGACGCCGATGCCCTGGATGCCGAAACCAAGGTGGTCACGGCGGTTGCCTGGCTCGAGCGTGGCGGCTATCTGACACGAGAAGAAAACCACACGCAGATCTTCGCCTCCAGGGTGGACGTGCCGCTTGAGGAGGCCGAGCGCACGCTGCGCGCATCAGCGTTGACGGAGCGTCGTCAGGCGGAGTACCTGGCCATCCTGAGCTACCTGCACAAGGCCAGCCCCGCAGAGCGTATCGATACCCAGAAGCTGGTGGCCCTCACCAGCCTGGAGCCTCAGGAGGTCGCCCAGGTGCTCAAGGACCTGGAAAAGCGCGAGTTGCTGGTGAGCGACACCCAGTTCACGGCGGTGCTCAGCTATGGCCAGGCGGATGCTTCGCCGCAGTTGCTGCAGCAGTTGCTGGAGCTCGAGCGGGCGCTGCTGGATACCCTGGCCGAGCAAGCGCCCGACGCGCCGGGCGCGGGATGGCAGGACATCAACGTGACGGCGCTGACCTCGATGCTCAAGCTCCGCCTCGGACGCAAGAACCTGCTGCCCCTGCATGTGTTGCGCTTGCTGCGCGGGCTGTCGCCGGATCGCGATGCGATTTCCGAGCGGCGCAACAACAGTTTCGAGATGCGCCAGCTCAGCCACGAGTACATCAAGGTGCGTTTCCGTCATGCCGAAGGCTGGGCAGGCCTGAAGGCCGTCAGTGAGACCCGCGGCATCATCGCCACGAAGCTGCTGAACCACCTGATTCGCAAACTCTCCAAGCGGGGCAAGAACCAGTTGGTCGAAGCCACTTTCGGTGAGCTGGTCGGGCTGATCGAGCAGGACCTGGAGCTGCGCGACCGGGTTGCGGACAAGCGTGACAGGTATGTCGAACGGGTGCTGCTGTTCCTGCATCGCCAGGAGGTATTCAGCCTCAACCACGGCATGACCGTGATGCGCCGGGCCATGACCATCAAGGTCGATCCCCAGCGCGGTCGCTTTCTCAAGGACGACTACCAGGGCCTCGATGAGCATTACCGCGAAAAGCGTATCCAGGTGCATGTGATGCGCGAGTACGCCGAGTGCTGGCTGCAGGACCCGAAGGTGGCGCACCAGTTGGTCGACGACTACTTCACGGCGGACAAGGCGGATTTCCTCAAGGACTATTTCGCCGGTCGCGAGTCGGTGCTCAAGTACTCTACCAGCGAGGCGTCGTGGCGGATGATCGTCGAGGACCTGAGCGATACCCAGCGCGGTATCGTCACCGACGATCTGGACAGCAACAGACTCGTGCTCGCCGGGCCCGGCTCGGGCAAGACACGGGTCATCGTGCACCGTATCGCCTACCTGTTGCGGGTACGCCGGGTGCCTGCCAGCGCCATCGTCGCGCTGACCTTCAACCGTCATGCCGCCAACGAGATCCGCAAACGCCTGCTGACACTGGTGGGCGCCGATGCCTACGGGGTCAGCGTGATGACCTATCACAGCCTGGCCATGCGCCTGACGGGTACGCGTTTCCAGCGCGGCGACGAGGTGGATGAGACCACGCTGGGCAATCTGATGCAGGACGCGGTGAAACTGCTCGAAGGCTCGCTGGTGATGAACGCCGACGATGAAGACGGCGTGACCGAGGACGAGCTCGACGAAGCGCGTGCCAACCTGCGCGCGATGTTGCTGCGCGGCTACCGGCATATCCTGGTGGACGAGTATCAGGACATCGACGAGCTGCAGTACCGGCTGGTCAGCGCCCTGGCCGATCGTGGTTCGTCCGATGAAGCCAGGCCATGCATCATGGCCGTGGGCGACGACGATCAGAACATCTACGCGTTTCGTGATACCAACAACCGCTACATTGAGGCTTTCCGCAGGGATTACGAGGCGCAGGAAGCCTTCCTTGTGGAGAACTACCGCTCCAGCGCCTGCATCATCGCGGCGGCCAACCACCTGATCGGTCTCAACGGCCAGCGAATGAAGCTCGGCAATCCCATTGCAATCGACGTACGACGCCGGGACGATCCGCAGGGCGGCGAGTGGCAGGCGCTGGATCCTCAACGCTGCGGCCAAGTGTTGCGCCTGACTGTCGACCCGGCCGATCGGCCGTTCGGCAACCGCCAGGCCCAAGCCGCGCTGCAGGAGTTGCAACGCCTGCTGGTGCTCGAGAACGGTGTTTGGCAGGGCTGCGCGATACTCGCCCGCAATCACCGATACCTGCTGGCGGTCCAGGCCTGGTGCGAACACAATGGGGTGCCGTATCACCTGGCGTCGGACAAGGACAGTGGTCTGCCGCCGACCCGTCAGCGAGACTTCGTGGCGGTGGTCGACTGCCTCGCGCAACTGGCCGAGCCCCTGGCCATCGATCAGGCGTGGCAGCGGGTGCGGGCGCTGCTCGATGAGTACTCGACGGCCTTTTTCGAGGCGGCCTTCGACGAGCTCCGGGTCGAGTTCGGCGACCTCCAGGTGAAGCCTGCGACGATCAGCCAGAGCTTGTACGACTATGTGCGCGAGGTGCGCCGGCAAGCGGGCAACGGCCTGTATCTGGGAACCGTGCATTCGGCCAAGGGCCTGGAGTTCCGCCATGTGGTGCTCCTGGACGGGGGCTGGGTCGACAAGCGGGAGACACTCGAAGAGGAGCGTCGCCTGTACTACGTCGGCATGACCCGTGCCGAGCAGACCCTGACCTTGTGCGAGTTCACCGTGAACAACCTCTTCAGCGGTTGCCTGCCCGCCAGCATCCCGCGTCAGGTCTTCGCCGGATGCCACGACCCGGCCCTTGACCGGCGCTATCAGCAATTGACCCTCAAGGATGTCAACCTTGGCCATGTGGGGCGCCATGCAGAAGATGACGACATCCATTCGCGGGTGCGTGACTTGCGCCCTGGCGCACCACTGACACTGAGGCCTCAGGGCGAGAGCTACCTGATCCTCAACCAGCGGGGGCAGGTGGTCGGGCGAACTGCCAAGGCCTTCGAGCCGGGATTCTCGGTCGAGCGATGTGAGGTGGCTGATATCGTCGTGCGCTACCGGGAGGAAGGCAGTGAGGAACACTGGGACAAGTACCCCTGCCAGCGTTGGGAGGTCGTGGTGCCGCGCATCTGTGGCATGCCCGGTTAGGGCGGGGGAAGCCACAGGCTGAGTGATCGAGGCAAACCGGGGCTGTTGGCAGGCCAGTCCGGTTTGTCCATGCCTGGTCGGTGGAACGAGCCTGCTGATGTGTGGGGCGTTTGCTGACAATGATCTTGGCGATTTATGTGGGTCCTACAGTCATTCTTCCGTTGTTTATGTAGGCCTTTTCCTAAAGGCACCTTTTCCCCCCGGTAGCCCGTTGTGGCGGATTGGCGCTCGCTTTAGTCTCGGCCTGCTCGTCGCGCTTCACCCGCTGGAACAGGCCGGACCACTGGGCAGCTTACTGCGCAGGGATCGCGCGGTTTGGTCTGGCGGTTCTGGAGGATGAACCGCGACGGGCTCTTTCTTTTTCCAGGGGGCAAGGTCATGGACAAGGACGAACACGCAAAGGGCATTGGCGATTTGAAGATCGTCAGCCTGGTCGGCCGCACCAAGCGGTACGCGGTGCGTGACTGGGTGCAGGCGATCCCGGGCATGCCGACCGAGGACGTGCTGCAGGAAACAACGATCATCCTGGGTTGCATCACCGGGCTCACCTACCAGGCGTTGAGCCAACCGAAGGAGGCACAGACGCTGATGCGGGCGACGTACTACCTCAGCGGCATGGCCAAGGCGATGATCGATGGGCAGTTGCCGGTGAAGCGGGAACAAAGCGACAGTTGAACGTCGGTGTAACGACACGGGCCGCTTTCGAGCAATCGAAAGCGGCTGTTTTCGTCTAGGTGTCACACGTGGCGTGGCACCGGCTTGTCCCGCGATCAGCAGCGCAGCTGGTACCTCTCAACTCACCCCGGCCAGCCGCTTGATCTGCTCGGCGAAGTCCTTCTCGGCAATCTTCACCTCCACCAGTACCGGCCGCTGCACCACCATCAGCAACTGCGGCAGCAAGCGTTCCAGTTCGTCCACCGTTTCCACCCGATACCCCAGCGCGCCATAGCCGCTGGCCAGCGCCGTATAGTCCAGCGCGGGCAGGGTATCGAACGGCGCGAACTCACCCTCGGGCGTGAACGCGTCGGGGTCGACGAAGGCCTGCTCGATCGCATACACCTGGTTGCTCATCACGAACACCACGGCATTGATCTTGTTGCGCGCCAGCGCTGCCAGCGACTGGCTGACCATCATGAATCCGCCATCGCCGGCCACCACCACCGGGCGCCGGCCGCTGCCCAGCGCCACGCCCAGGGCGCAGCCGGTCTCGTGGCCGAGCGAGCCCCAGATGGCGTCGGAGATGAAGCTGCCGCGGGGCATGCCGTTGATGTTGCTGGCCACGTACAGCGACGAGCTTTCGCCGAGGATCAACGTGCTGGTCTGCCACAGGCGATGCTCCTGGGCGAAGTTCACCAGGCTGTCGAAGAAGCTCGCATAGCTCAGCGCGCTGGGCACCGCGCCGCTGCCCAGCAGCGGGCGCGAGGCGGCCAGGGCGGTGCCCGGGCGGGGGAACTGGGTGTCCACCTTCAGGGCCTTGAGCAGGGCCTCGACATAGTCGGGCAGGCGCACGTTGGGGTAGTAGTCGGCGCCGGCGCGGGCCAGCTCGCAGTTCACCTGGACGATTTCGCCATAGCGGGCCTTGAGCAGGTCGAGGTAGTCATCGGTGAAGATCACGCCGATGGCCAGGATGCAGTCGCAGGCATCCACCCGGGCCGAGGTTTCCGGGCGCGAGGCGGGGCCGGCGTAGGTGCCGATGAACGGCGCCTGGCTTTCGTCGAGCACGGTCTTGGCGTCGAGGGTGGTGGAGAAGGGCAGGCCGCAACTGTCGATCAGGCGTTGCACGGCGTCCTGCAAACCGTAGCGGATGATCTCCACGCCCAGCAGTACCAGCGGCTGGCGCGCCGTGGCCAGGCGTTGCACGCTGGCCTCGACCAGGCTTTGCAGGGCTTGGGGGTTGGACGGGCGCGGGGCTGGGGTCAGTTGGCCGTGGGGGCGGCTGACCTCGGCGCCCCAGATGTCCTGGTAGGCCTCCAGGTAGATGGGCTGGCGGTGGGTGAGGGCGGCGATCAGCGCGTTGTCGATCTGCCACGGCGCGCGGTGCGGGTCGGCGAGGATCTCGCAGGCCACGGTCACCTGCTCCAGCACGTTGCGGTCGGCCTCGAAGTTGCCGGTGGAGTGATGGAACAGCACGTTCTGGGCATTGGCCTTGAGCCGGTCGCTGGTCGAGGGGCTGGCGGAGATCACCACCACCGGGTTGCGCTCCACGTAGGCGCCGGCGATGGCGTTCACCGCGCTGAAGGTGCCCACCCCGTACTGCAGCGACACCGCGCCCAGGCCGTGCACACGGGCGTAGCCGTCGGCGCTGTAGGCGGCGCCCATCTCATAGACTTCGCCCACGGCGTCGATGCCGTCGAAGGCGTCCAGCGCGCTCATGAACCTGGAGCAATAATCCCCCGGCACCTGGAACACCTTGTCCAGGCCCAACTCCTTGAGCCGGGTCAGCAGGTAGTCGGCCACGGTAAAGGTGCTCATGGCTTGACCCCCGCGCAGATGGCCTGGGTGATGGCCTCGAGCACCTGCGGCGCGTGGCCGGGCATGGGCGGCGTGGCGTAGTCGATTTCTTCCGGTGCCGGGGTCGGCAGCAGTTGGTAGGAGGCCGGTAGCCAGTTGGGGCGCGGCAGTTCGAAGAACTCCTGCAAGGCGGACTCGGCGGTGGTCAGCGCGCCTTCGACCCAACCCTGGCCATAGGAATAGGCTTCGCCGACGATGAACACCTGCTGGTCCTTCACCGGGTGGCGCATCTTCTGGATGATCAGGTCCAGGCGGTAGTTGGCCTTCCACTCATGCCAGCCGCCACCGTAGGGGTCGGCATCCCAGGCGTGGTACACGGCGCTGTAGGGGGCCGGCAGCTCGACCTGGGCGTGCAGCTGAGTGACCTGGCGCTGGGCGATGCGCACCATCTCGTCGCTGATCTGGAACTGCGTGCGCGGCACCACCGCGTCACTGGCGATGCGCCCTTCGAGGCTGCGCGGGGTGTAGCCGATGAATTCGGGGCCGTCTTCCAGGCCTTTCCAGAACGGTACGGTGCCGATGTCGTTGTAGGAGGCCATCAGCAGCGAGTTGAAGGTGTTCTCGCCACCGGCCTGATCGCACTCCGTGCCCATGTAGTAGCACTGGCGGATCGGCAGGTCGGTGACCGAGCGCCCGGCCACCAGGCCCAGGTTGCGCCACCAGGGTTGCTCGTAGGCCAGGAACAGCTTGAACGCTGACTGCACCAGCACCGAGCCGAGGTTGTCCTTGAGCCACGGGTCGTCGAACAGCGGTGAGTCGATCAGCTCCAGCGCGCGGCGCGGCAGGGCGAGGATCACCTGACGGGCGTGGACGATGTCCTCGCCTTCGAGGTCGTGGGTCTTGCCGTTGACGGTCTCGGTGTGGCGCAGGTGCAGACGGTAGGGGTACTCGGTGTCGTCGCTGTAGCTCAGGGCGGCCAGGCGGCGGTTCATCTGGATGCGCTGGTCGGCGGGCACCCGGCCGCCGGCCTGTTCGCTGAAACGCTGGGCCAGGGTCAGCGGCAGGCTCTGGAAGCCATCCTTGAGCGTGCGGAACACGGTGGCGTCGCTGTATTCGGTGGCGGGCAGCTGGGTTACCGCGCTGGCGTTGGCGACGTTGGCCTCGTAGCCGCCGGCGTCCTTCATGAACTGGTAGCCCTCGTTGCTCAGCACGCGGTAGAGCAGATCCCAGAAGCCATAGCGCCAGATCGGCTTGCCGAACACCTGCACCTGCATCTGCTCGGCCAGGCTCAGCTTGTCGAAGCCGGGGTAGATGCTGTTCATCACGTTGACCTGGAGGTCTTCGGGGTTGTAGCCGCGCTCGGTCCAGCCCAGGTCGTAGGGAATCTTGTGCGGCGCCTCGACGAAATCGCGGAATCGGAAGCGCTGGCCGCGCAGGTAGAACAGGTTGTCCTGGGCGCCGATGGGCGCGTCCTTGGGCAGTTCGTTGCCCATGGGGAAGTCCTTGCTCGGCAGGCCCAGGTGCTGCACCAGGGTGTCGACCATCACATGGCCGTCGGCGCCGGGCATGTAGCGCATGCCGCCCACCTCGGCGACCACGTTGGGCAGGCCGGGCAGCTTGACGCTGAACAGCCGCCCGCCGATGCGGTCGCCATATTCGAACAACTGGATACGCATGCTGTCGCCGTGGGCCTGTTGCAGGCGCCAGGCGCTGTAGGTACCGGAGACACCGCCGCCGATGATGGCGACGTCCAAGGGTTGGGGCTGGCTCATCGCAAAATCCCTTTTGTTGTTGTGGGCAAGGAATCCATGTGACGAGCCAGTATTGTCGAGGTTTGGCGGAATGCCAGTTTGCCATCATCGATTTTTCGAAGGGGCCCAGGCCCTGGCGCAAGACGCGGTACGGGGTATCAATGTCCGTGATACCGATGTGCCGTCGATTGCGGCAGCTAGGTACGCCCTTTCAATAGTGCTGCCAGGGCGATGGTCAGGCCAACGGCGGTCGCCATCGCAACCAGCATGGTAATGGCGACGCCCGTATGTTCGAGCAACCCCGCCATCGCCAGGTAGAACGCAATCACCCCTACCGCGCCGATGGCATTACCTCGCACCATCGCCGCCATCCCGGCGCGGCCGCCCTGTACATGGGCGAACACCACCAACGGCCAGGCGATCACCGGGATCGGCGCCAACATTCCGCTGGTCGCCGGCCCCAGCCAGCTGGCCAGGCTGGTGGTGAGCATCAGCAGCGCGGTGGCGGACACCATGCGCAGGGGGATCTCCCAATAGCGGTGCCGGGGCTGGGCAAGCGTATCGGGGCTTGGCTCGCGGCCACTGGCGCGGATCAGCACGCCGATCAGCAGCAGCGCCACGCCGATCGACAGGTATAGAGCACCCCAGTGGGTGAAGGCATAGGCCGCCAGGCCATAGAACAGGATCGCCAGCGATACCGCCGCAGCGATGCCGAGCTTGCGCGTGGCGAACAGGTAGAAGGTGTAGGTGGCCTGCACGGCCGCCAGCCCACCCAGCGCACCCGGCACCGCGCCCAGGGCGAAGGCCGTGCCTTGCTCCAGGCACAGGAAGGTCATCACCAGCGCCGAGGTGATCGGCAGGCCGGACAGCAAACCGCCGAGCAGGCCGCCCCAGCGCCGTGAAGCGAGTGAGATGGTCCACATCAGCAGCGGGGTGACGAGGAGTTTCAGGTAGAAGAGGGTCATTGCGCGCGGTTCCGGTTCTGCAAGTGGGCGCCCGCCGTCGGCATTGGGTGGGGCGCGGGTGGATCAGCCGCGGCTGGCCTCCAGGGCCTGGGCGAGGTCGGCGATGATGTCGTCGCTGTGCTCGATACCGATCGACAGGCGCACCATGTCTCGCGGCACACCGGCCTTTTCCAGCTCGTCGTCGTTGAGCTGGCGGTGGGTGGTGGAGGCGGGGTGGCAAGCCAGCGACTTGGCGTCGCCGATGTTCACCAGGCGCACCACCAGTTGCAGCGCATCGATGAAGCGCGCCCCGGCGGCCTGGCCGCCCTTGATGCCGAACGACAGGATCGAGGCCGGCTTGCCGCCGGTGTAGCGCTGGGCCAGTTGGTGCTCGGGATGATCGGGCAGGCCTGCGTACTTCACCCAGGCTACCTGGTCGTGTTCCTGCAGGTAGCGGGCAACCTTGAACGCGTTTTCGGTATGCCGCTCCATGCGCAGGGCCAGGGTCTCCAGGCCTTGCAGGATCAGGAAGGCGTTGAACGGCGACAGTGCGGCGCCGGTGTTGCGCAGCGGCACCACGCGGCAGCGGCCGATGAAGGCGGCGGGGCCGAAGGCTTCGGTGTAGGTGACGCCGTGGTAGGACGGGTCGGGGGTATTGAGCAGGGCGAAACGTTGCGTGTGATCGGCCCAGGGGAATTTGCCCGAGTCGATGACGATGCCGCCGATGCTGGTGCCGTGGCCGCCGATGTACTTGGTCAGCGAGTGCACGACAATATCAGCGCCGTGCTCGAACGGGCGGCAGAGGATTGGCGTGGCCACGGTATTGTCGACGATCAGCGGCACGCCGTGGCGGTGGGCGGCCTCGGCCAGCGCGGCGATATCGACGATATTGCCGGCAGGGTTGCCGATGGACTCGCAGAACACCGCCTTGGTGCGTTCGTCGATCAGCGCCTCGAGGGCGGCGATGTCGTTGTGGGCGGCGAAGCGGGTGGTGATGCCCTGGCGCGGCAGGGTATGGGCCAGCAGGTTGTAGGTGCCGCCGTACAGCTTGGCTACCGAGACGATGTTGTCGCCGGCCTCGGCCACGGTCTGGATGGCATAGGTGATGGCGGCCATGCCCGAAGCCACTGCCAGCGCGCCAACCCCGCCTTCGAGGGCGGCCATGCGCTGTTCGAGCACATCGTTGGTGGGGTTCATGATGCGCGAGTAGATGTTGCCGGCGACCTTGAGGTCGAACAGGTCGGCGCCGTGCTGGGTGTCGTCGAAGGCGAACGAGGTGGTCTGGTAGATCGGCACGGCCACCGCCTTGGTGGTCGGGTCGGGGCTGAAGCCCGCGTGGATGGCGAGTGTTTCCAGCTTCATGCGGTCATTCCTTGAGCGTGGGGTGGAAGCGGTCGAGCATGGAGTGGGCTGGACGCGCTGGTCAAGGGGCCAAGGTGGGGGGACCTGGCAGTTTTGCCAGTAGTTGCCGGAGGAAAGCCTGCGCCATCATCGGCGCACGCACCTGGCCATGTGGGCGGTGCACGCTCAGGAGCCATGCCATGTCGACCCTGATGGTCGCTTCATCGTCTTTCTACGGCGCCGCCTTGCTGCTCGTCCTGTTTGTAGGTGTGGTCTACTGCACGCGCAAACAGTTCATGTCCTATCACAGCGTGGCGCTTTCGCGCAGCTGGCGCGATCTGGATGACGCTCAGCGGCTACTACTGCTGGCATTGATCCACTTGGTTGGCTGGGGCTGGATGGTCATTGCCTTCGCCGGTTTTGCCTTGTTGTTGGGCGCCTGGTACTACCAGCCTGCGCAGCCTGGCCTGCTTATGGCATTGCAAGCGTTGATCACGCTGGGCACTGCGCCGGTCATCAGGGTGTCCAGTGGGGTTAGGCAGCGTACGGGCGCCGCGCCGCCCATTTATATCGGTTGGATCATTCTGTGCCTGAGCCTGGCCGGTTTTCTGCTCGCCTGGCCGCTCTGGTCGCAATCTTGACGGTGTGCAGTGCCATCAAGCGCGCATCCCTCTGGATGTCGGACACAACGTTTGGCAAGCGCTGCAGGGTGGCCGCCAGCAGGCATCTACTGCCCATTCAGCCGAGTGGTTTCTTCGTCCAGATACCCCAGTAAGGCGGCCACCTCGGTTTCCCCCAATCGCATGTTGGGCATCGCCAACTGGTTGTACTGCGTGAACAGCAGCATCGCCAACGGGTCTTTCTCCGCGAGCATCCGATCAGGCTCCATCAGCCAGCGCTTCAACCACAGTTCGTCCCGTTGCCGGGTCACCCCCAGCAGATCCGGGCCGATGCCATGGGTGGCGCCAGGCTCGGCGTCGCCCAAGGTGTGGCACGACGAGCAGCGGGTCCTGAACAGTTGTTCGCCTTTGCTCGGCGGGCGGATGTCGGGGGCCAGGGTGTAGTCGCGGTGCTGGGCGCTGGCGGTTTTCCAGTTGTGCAGGCTGTTGGCCAGGCGGTCGGCGAGGATGTACGGGCTTTCGAAGGGCGAGGCCTTCATCCAGCGGCCGGTGGCCTGGTTGCCTATTATCAGGCTGAGGTTGTGGTCCTTGCTGCGGCCATTCTCCAGGCCTTCGATGTACAGGCCCAGGCTGCGGCGCAGCTGTTCGATGTCGGCGGCCTCGCCGGTGAGCAGGGACCAGCCGGGGCCGATGGCGAATTTTTCCGCGTAGCGCTTGAGGGTGGCGGGCGTGTCGTTGTAGGGATCGATGCTGATCGAGTAGATGAAGATGTCCTGGCCGACGCGTTCGCCCAGCAGCTTCTGTACCTGGCGCAGGCGGGCGGTCTCCACCGGGCAGGAGTCGCCGCAGCCGGTGAAGATGAAATTGATGGCCACCACCTTGTCCTTGATCAGGTCGTCGAAGAAATGCACCTGGCGGCCGTCCTGGGTGAGCAAGAGAATGTTGGGGAAGTAGTTGGCACCCCAGGGGCTGGAGGGCGTTGCGCGGGTGCTGGGGGGCAGCGACCAGGCGAGGCTGAGGGTAAGCAGCAACAGGAGCAGCAGGCGGAAGAGGCGGGGCATGGTTTTACCCTCTGGTCAGGGGCAGGCCAGGGCAGCGTGGGAGCGGGCTTGCCCCGCGAACACCGGCAGAGCCGGTGCCATGCGGTGCGTTCATCGCGGGGCAAGCCCGCTCCCACGCCAATTCCCTGTCGGGTCTTGGCGATATCAACGTATGCTCAACGGTACCGTCACGCTCTGCCCCAGCGCCGACTTGACCGTTACCGCCGGTGGCGAGGCCGGGCCGCTGCCGGTGGTGGTTACCGACAGTTTCCAGCGCGCGCCGGAACCGCTGGCGCTCAGCGTTGCCAGGCCCAGGTCGAGCGGCCCGCTGGTGGTGTTGCTGGTCACCCGGATGCTGTTGCCGGCGGCCACCGAGGTGGTACCGGAAACCTCCCAGGTCCAGCGGCTGTTGCTGCGCAACTGCACCGAAGCGCTGGTGACCTGGATCTCGTCCATCGGCACGGCGGGCGAAACCGCGATGCTCACCGTGGCCGGGGCCAGGGATTCGAGGCCCTTGGCGTCGCGTGCGGCGTAGGTGAAGCTGGCGGTGAACGCCGTGGCGACGGTGCCCGGTGGGGTGTAGGTGACCTGGGTACCGTTGCTGCTGACCGTGCCCTGGCCGGAGTCGGGCTGGGCCAGGCTGCTGACGCTCAGCGGCAGGTTGCCGTCGGGGTCGGTGTCGTTGGCCAGCACGTTGAGCACGATCGGCCTGCCGGCCATGGTCGCGGCGCTATCGTTGACCGCCACCGGCGGCTTGTTGCTGTCGTTGCCCGAGCCGCTGCTCGAGGTGCGGAAGGTCGGCAGGGCCGCGGAGTTGACATACTCCACGCCATCCCAGCCAGGCAATGGCGTCGGCATCATCTGGAACTGGCCGGGGTGCTCGAGGTCCCAGCGCAGCAGCATCGAGGTGTCTTCGTGCTGGGTGTTGTGGCAGTGTTCCATGTAGGTACCGGCGAACTCACGGAAGCGGATGGCCATTTCCACTTCTTCCGAAGAGTCGCTGTCCGGGCCGATGCGGTAGACGTCCTTGCGTGCCCATTTTTCCCATTCCGGCGGGGCCTTGCCGTCGCGGCTGAGGATCACCCCTTCCTCGAAGTGCACGTGCACCGGGTGGCTCCAGCCGTTGCCGCCGTTCTTGATCTTCCACACTTCCAGGGTGCCGTCGCCGCTGAAGCCGCCGTCGGTGGCCTCATTGGCCAGTTGCGGGGCGGCGCTGATGCGCCGTGGGTCCATGGTGTAGCCGAAGCCGCCGTCGGTCTTGATGGTCCAGGGGGTGCTGTCGGTGCCGTCGGAGCGGCCGAAAATGAACTCGCGGTGGCGGGCGGCCTTGATCTTGGTCTGGTCACTGGCGCTGTTGCGGTCGATCGACAGGGGGATCATCACCAATCCGGCGGTTTTGCCGGGCTTGGCCGGTTCATACAAGCTCGGGTCCATGCTGAGGTCCTGGCCGGTATAGGGTTGCACGATCAACTGCATGAACTTGCCGACAACCGGGTCGCCGCCATCCCATTCCGGGCCTTTGCTGGTCTGCTTTATCACCGCCTTGTACTTCTCCGACAACACGTCGGCCAGGGGTATGGACTGTTTCGGGCCCTTTCCGGTGTCGTGCTCCATGAGGTTGACGAAGTACAGCTTGTCGCCGACCTTGATCCCGTTTTTGGCGAAATTGATGATGATGTCGTAGCGCTCGGCGATGCCCTGCAGCGGCAGGATGGCGTTGTTGTCCTGCAGGTTGCCGTCACCGTTGAGGTCGAGGGTGCCGTCGAACGGCACGGCATGTTCCATGATATTGCCGTCGTTGGCGATCATGTGGAACGGCACGCGGGCATAGGAGACGTTGGAGCCGCTCGGGCCCTTGAACTCGCCGCCGTTGCCGGCGATTTCACGCACCACGGCAAACTTGAAGTAGCGCGACACCGAGCCGTTGAGGAGGCGAAAACGATAGCTGCGCGCGCGCACCTTGAGCTTGGGCTGATACTGCCAGTTGACCAGGATCTGGTCGCCGAGGAAACCGTCGGTGTTGAACGGGTTGAACCACAACTGGCCGTTGGCGTCCCACGCCTTGTCGGCGATCACCAGGTTGACGTCGTAGTCGCGGTTACCCCACGGCATCGCCGCGCCGCTGGGGAAGCGCAGGTTGACGCCGTCCTGCAGGGCTTCGTTGCCACGGTCGATGGCCGAGTAGTAGTTCATCATCACCGCGTTGCCCTTGTAGACGTTCTGCGCCGTGAAATCGAGCATGTGGTCGTGGAACCAGTGGGTGCTCATGGTCTCGCGCCAATCGCCGCGGATCTTGATGCTGCCGTTCTCGCAGGTCTTGAGGCCCGGGGAGGCATCGTTGACGTACAGGGTTTCGCCCGGCGCGCAGGGGAAGGCGGCGCGCGGGTCCTGGGCGCGGGTGTTGATGGTGTCGTAGCCGGCCAGCTGGATCGGCCAACGGTAGTCGTAGTACTGGCCGGGGAAGAAGTAGGCGTTGGCGAAGCCGTCGCTCTCGGCCGGCGAGTGGCCGTTGTGCTCGTGGGTGGAGATGGTGTGCAGGCCGAAGCCGTTGTTGGCCGAGGGGTCGATCGGCAGGGCGTTGTAGTGGCGCATCAGCACCGGCTGGCCATAGCGCACCATCAGCAGCTTGACCGGGAAGGTGCCGTCGAAGGTCCACAGCGCCTTGTGGCCCTGCAGGGGCATTTTCGGGTGGAAGCGGGTATCAATACCCTTGGTGGTACCCAGGGTGGTGGGGATGTCGGAGGTCTGGTAGTACAGTCCGCCCGGGGCGAATTCGCCCTTGGCGTAGTTGTGCAGTTGCTTGCGGTCGCGCAGGCCCTGGTTGATGCGTGCTCCGGCCTGCGCAGTCTTGAATGCGGCCTGGGGGTAGAACTCGTTCCAGCGCTGGTGCGACCAGCCCTTTCCTGGTGGGCGGCCCTCGGCGGGAGAGCCGACCCCGCTGCGGTTGAGGAACATCTCGATCTGCGCCTTCCACGGGTTGCGGTCGAGCACGTTGGCGTACTGCGACGGGAACGGTGTCAGCCCCGGTTGGGTGAGGAACGCCTCCAGGGCATTGCCGTTGGGGCTGCTGCGCGCGGCGTAGTCTGGGTCCTGCGCGGGCGCGGCACCGAGCACCGGGGGCGGGAAGGTCAGGCTGTAGGGCGGGGTGGCCGGGTCGAGTTTCTCGGGGCCGAATTCTTCGAACAGCAGCAGCTGCTGGGTAAAGGGTTCGGCGCCGAACAATGGGCTGGGCTTGCCATTGGTGGGGTATTTACGTGAGGTCTGCTGCGCCGGGGGCAGGGCATTGTCGCTGGTCACCGTGGCACGGGTGCCGTAGACCCCGTTGCTCAGTTCGAGCGAGCCTTCGTTGGCCTCGGGCATGTTCTTCAAGGCCTCCAGCGCAGCCGCCTGGGCTACCGGATCGGCGGCCGGGTCGCTGAAGGCGGAAGGGTCGGTGGGCGGTGGTTGGCTCACGTCGTCAAGCGACCCAGCGAACACGTTGGCCATCCCCAGGCTGAGCAGCAGCGCCGTGAGGGAGGACAACCTGAACACCTGGGTCGATGTTGCCACTGGTTTCTTCATTGCCGTATGCCCCGTGTTGTGCAGGTTGGCATCTGTTGCCACTGCGATAAGTGGCGATGTGCCTTGAACAGGGGTCAGCAACCGCTGTGCCAATCGGCAAGTGGCTAAACGCCACGTGTTTCAAGATGTTGCAGGAGTGCGAATGAGACACGCTCGGGCAACTGCCACAAACCTGGGGATAGACACCCGAGGCTGGGTGGGGAATGCTCCCCACCTCACGAACACGAGGTGGGCTAGGCTCCTGTCGCGGGCTTGCCCCGCGATAGTGTCGTCACAGGCAGCCAGGCCTTGCCCGCAACCGGTGTTCTTGGCACCCTTGCCTGCCTTGCGTCTCGTCACGCCCATCAAACAAGGAACCTTCAAGGTGAGTTGGGAGAAAGTCGGTAAATCCCTGGTGGGCCTGCTGGCCCTGGTTGCCGTCGGCGCCACGCTTTATATGGCGTTGCGCGACGACGACCGTTTGCAGGCGCGCCTGACCTACGCCCATCTCACCTACCCGGGCCAGTTCAACGAGCGCATCAGCCAGGCCAACGACCTGCTCAAGTACGAGCGGCTGCATTCCCAGATCAGCGAGATCGGCGCAGGCGCCCTCAGCCACCCGCAGATCGACAAGCTGGTCGACTTGGCCCAGGCGCCGTACCTGCACCTGTTCGCCAGACCCTTCGAGGCCGGCTTGGTGGACCACCGCACCGGTCTGCTCATCGAGCTGTCCAACCCCGCCCGTGTACCGCTCAAGGCCGTGCACATTCGCCTGCCGGCCAAGGGGCTGGTGCAGGTGCGCGATGCGGCCGGCAACGACACGCTGGTGCCGACGCCGACCAGCAGCATCGACCTGCCGGCCATTGACGGGGTGAGCGAGAGCAAGGTCTGGGTGTACTTCGACGCTGACTATTCGCAGATCCGCCAGGGTGGGATCAGCATTCGTGATGCCGATGGCAGTGCCGATATCCAGGTGGTTCGTGAAGTGACGGGGTTCCCGGCGCTGTTGGCGCGTTACAGCCAGGTGGTGGTGGCGGTGTTCGCCGCGCTGGGGCTTGGGTTGCTGGCGCTGGCGTATATCTGGTTGGGGCGGGCGCGGGTCACCGGGGTATCGCATAGCCTGTAAGCGATAAGCCTATGGCGCGCCGGCTTGAAAAAGACCTGAATTCAGACCAATCTATGGCTCTTGAATGAGGGCGATCGATATGCAGAACATCTTTGCCGACGTGACCGTCAGCGTCTCGGAACTAAAGAAGAATCCTACGGCGGTGATGGCCGATGCGCAGGGGAAACCGGTGGCCGTTCTCAACCATAATCGCGTCATGGGTTACATGGTGCCCGCTGAACTCTACGAGGCGATTATGGAGCGACTGGAAGACATGGAGCTTGCGGCATTGGTAAAGGCGCGTGCGGGAGAGAAAGGCATCCCGGTCGAACTGGATGACTTATGAGCTCGAGTTTCTGCCTTCGGCGCTGAAAGAATGGAAGAAGCTTGGGCACACCGTGCGCGAGCAAGCCAGGAGAAAACTCAAGGAGCGTCTGCTCTCCCCCAGGGTTGGGGCGGATGCAATGCGTGATTTGCCTGACCATTTCAAGATTAAGCTCAAGGCCAGCGGCTATCGGGTGGTCTACCGCGTCGAGGATGATCGGGTGGTTGTCGTGGTCGTGGCGATAGGTAAGCGCGAACGTGGGCAAGCCTACCGCTCGGCCGCTGATCGCCTATAGGATTGCCGCTAGATCACAGATGCGGCGGCCGACAGCAAGGCCTCGACGAACAGGCTTTCAGCACGGCTCATGCGCTGGTCCTTGTTCCACAACAGGTGGATGTCGACGTCGGCAATGCCTTCCTGCGGCGGCAGTTTCCACAACAACCCTGCATCCACATCCGGCGCCACCACATGCTCGGGCAGGCAGCCGATGCCGAAGCCGGCGATCACCAGGCGGCGCACCTCTTCCAGGCTCGGCGACGAGGCGACGATGCGCCCGGCGAAGCCCTGCTGGTCGCGGAAGATGGTCAGCGGCGAGAGCATGCCGCCGATCTGGTCGCTGGTGAAACTGACAAAATTCTCCCGCTGCAGGTCGCCTTCGGCCTGGCCGAACAGCGCGTGGTGCTTGCCGCAAAAGAACGCGTAGCGCTGGCGCAAGAACAACCGCTGCTCCAGCCGTGGCTGGGGCCGGCGGTTGAGGCTGAGGCCGGCGGTGGCGGTTTTTTCCTGCAGGGCGGCGACGATGTCGGAGCTGCGCATCACGTCGATCTCCAGCTCCACCCGCGGGTGCTGGCGGTGGAAGTCGGCGAGGAAGTCGTCGAAGCGTTCGCTGACGATACGGCTGATCATCAACAGGCGCACCTTGCCCACCAGTTCGTCCGCCGGCTGCTCCAGCAGGCCGCCGATCTGCGACATCTGCCCGTACACCTCGCCGGCCAGCTGGAACAGCTGCTCGCCCACCTCGGTCAGCACGAAGCGCGGCCCACGGCGGGCGATGAGCTGGCGCCCGAGTTGCTCTTCAAGGCGCTTGAGCGCCTGGCTCACGGCGGGCTGGGTAAGGTGCAGGCGGGCGGCGGCGCGGCTGATCGACAGTTCCTGGCCGATGACGCGGAAGGTGCGCAGCAGGTTCCAGTCGAGGCGGTCGTTGAGCAGGCGGTCGGGCATGGTCGGGCTCGATGATAAGCGTGGTTAATAATTCGAATAATAAATAGAAAATTGAATTATAGGCGCCCGCGATGAATGATCTCCAGCAGTGCGGGCCTCTTCGCGGAGCCCGACCCAGGCGCCGCCAGAGCGCCACCGTGACCCGAACCACTCCTGCCAGAAAAACAACCAAAGGAGCCACCCCATGAAGCCCGCCGCTTCGCCACAACCGCGCCGTGCCGCCGCCGCCGCGTTCATCGGCACCATGATCGAGTGGTACGACTTCTACATCTATGCCACCGCCGCCGCGCTGGTGTTCGGTGCCTTGTTCTTCCCCTCCGACAACAGCCTGTTCAGCACCATGGCTGCCTTCGGCACCTTTGCCGTGGGTTTCTTCGCTCGGCCCTTGGGCGGCATCATCTTCGGCCATATCGGCGACCGAATCGGGCGCAAGAAATCGCTGATCATTACCTTGCTGATGATGGGCGTGGTCACGGTCGCCATCGGCCTGCTGCCGACCTACGCGCAGATCGGCGCCAGCGCGCCGGTGCTGCTGATCCTGTTGCGCGTGGTCCAGGGCATCGCCGTGGGTGGCGAGTGGGGTGGGGCGGTGCTGATGGCCGGGGAGCATGCGCCCAAGGGCCGGCGCAACTTCTTCGCCTCGTTCGCCCAGTTGGGTAGCCCGGCAGGCCTGATCCTGTCGCTGCTGGCGTTCAGCGCGGTCACCCGTCTGCCGGAAGAAGACCTGATGAGCTGGGGCTGGCGCGTGCCGTTCCTGGCCAGCGCGCTGTTGCTGCTGGTGGGCCTGGCAATCCGCCTGGGGGTCAACGAGTCGCCCGAGTTCCTCGCCAGCCGCGAGCACGCCGAACAGGCCCGGCGCAAGGAGCAGGCACCAGTGCTGGAAGTGCTGCGCAGCGCCTGGCGGCCTCTGCTGCTGTGCATCGGCGCCAACACCCTGGGCATCGCCGGGGTCTATTTCACCAATACCTTCATGATCAGCTACACCACCCAGCAGTTGCATCTGGAGCGTTCGCTGATCCTCGAATGCCTGTTCTTCGTGGCGATCATCCAGTTCTGCGTGCAGCCGTTGGCGGCGTGGCTGTCGGAGCGACTCGGCGCCACGCGCTTCCTGGCCCTGATGGCGCTGCTGGCGATGGCCTCGCCGTACCCGATGTTCGTGTTGGTGAGCAGCGGCGAAGGCCCGCTGATCGTGCTCGGCATCGCCCTGGCGGCGGCGTGCATGGCTTCGTTCTACGCAGTGATCGCCGGCTATGTCAGCGGCATGTTCGCCACCCGCGTGCGCTACACCGCCATCTCCCTGGCCTATCAGGTGTGTGGCGCCATCGCGGGTGGCCTGACCCCGCTGATCGGCACCTGGCTGGCCCACAGCTTCAGCGGCCAATGGTGGCCGATGGCGGTCTTCTACAGCCTGATCGCCTGCACTTCCCTGGTCTGCGTGCTGGCGCTGGCGCGCCGCTACGCCCTTGGCCGGCAGCTCGAGCTGGCCTGAATCTGGAGTATCCGCAATGTTGAAAAGCAATGGCGATCGCCTGTGGGCGAGCCTGATGGCCATGGCCGAAATCGGCGCCACCGCCCGCGGCGGCAGCTGCCGCCTGGCCCTGAGCGACGAGGACAAGGCCGGGCGTGAACTGTTCGGCCGCTGGTGCCGCGAGGCCGGGCTGAGCCTGAGCGTGGACGCTATCGGCAACCTGTTCGCCCGCCGCGAAGGCAGCGACCCGCACGCCGCGCCGGTGATGATGGGCAGCCACCTGGACACCCAGCCCGAGGGCGGGCGTTTCGACGGCGTCTACGGCGTGCTGGCCGGGCTGGAGGTGGTGCGCTGCCTGAACGACCTGGGTATCCGTACCCGCAAACCGCTGGAAATCGCGGTGTGGACCAACGAGGAGGGCGCCCGCTTCACCCCGGCCATGTTCGGTTCGGCGGTGTTCACCGGCACCTTGCCGCTGGCCCAGGCCCTGGCGATCCGCGATGCCGACGGCATCAGCGTCGCCGATGAACTGGCGCGCACCGGCTATGCCGGCCAACGCCCGCTGGGCGGCAAGGTTGACGCCTATTTCGAGGCGCATATCGAGCAGGGCCCGATCCTTGAGGACAACGCCAGGAGCATCGGTGTGGTCAGCGGCGGGCAGGCAATCCGCTGGCTCGACGTCACCGTCGAGGGCATGGCCGCGCATGCTGGCACCACGCCGATGAAGCTGCGCAAGGACGCCTTGTACGGCGTGGCACGGATGATCCAGGCCATCGAACAACTGGCCAGCGATTTCGCCCCCGAGGGCCTGACCACGGTGGGTGAGCTGAGCATCGCCAAGTCGTCGCGCAACACCATCCCCGGCCTGGTGCGCTTCACCCTTGACCTGCGCCATCACCGCGACGAGGCCATCGACGCCATGGAGCGCGATATCAGTCTGCAGTTGCAGGCCATCGCTAGCCAGCGTGGCCTGGCGGTACGCATCGAACGCCACTGGGTCAGCCCGGCCACCCCGTTCGACGCCGACTGCGTGGCCGCCGTGCAGCAGGCGGTGGATGGCCTGGGCTACAGCCAGCAGTCCATCGTCAGCGGTGCCGGCCATGATGCGATCCTGCTGGCTCGCTACTGCCCCACGGCGATGGTGTTCATCCCCTGCGTCGGTGGGCTGAGCCACAACGAGGCCGAGGATGTGCTGCCCGAGGATGCCCGCCAGGGCGCCGATGTATTGCTCAACGCCGTGCTGGCCCGTGCCGGCCAGGTTGTCGAAGGAGAAGCCTGATGCGCTGCTATTTCCACCCTGAACAATTGCTCCACCATCCGCGCAGCTACTATTCGCGCGGCGCCATGCGCACCCCGCAGGAAGTCCCCGAGCGCGCCCAGCGCCTGCTGCAGGCCGCCAAGGACCTTGGCTTCGATATCCGCAAACCCGAAGATGCCGGCCTTGCTCCGCTCAAGGCGGTGCATGGCGAAGCCTACCTGGCGTTCCTCGAAGAAGCTCATGCGCGCTGGAAGGAGGTGCCCGAGGACTGGGGCGACGAGGTGATGTCCAACATCTTCGTCCGCGAACCCAACGCCCTGCGCGGCATCCTTGCCCAGGCCGGGCGCTACCTGGCCGATGGCAGTTGTCCGGTGGGCGAGCATACCTGGCGCTCCGCCTACTGGTCGGCACAGAGCGCCGTCGCCGCGGCCCAGGTCATCGTTGACGGTGAACCCGCCGCCTATGCCCTGTGTCGTCCGCCGGGGCACCATGCCCGGTACGATGCCGCCGGTGGCTTCTGCTACCTCAACAACGCCGCTGTCGCGGCCCAGGTGTTGCGCGGCCGCTATCAGCGCGTGGCGATCCTGGATACCGACATGCACCACGGGCAGGGCATCCAGGAGATTTTCTACGAGCGGGACGACGTGCTGTACGTCTCGGTGCATGGTGACCCGACCAATTTCTATCCAGGAGTGGCGGGCTTTGCCGACGAGCGCGGTAGCGGAGCAGGAGAGGGCTGCAATCTCAACCTGCCGATGGCCCACGGGGCGAGTGAAACGGACTTCATGGCGCAGCTGGAGGTTGCGTTGCAAGCGGTGAAGGACTTCGGCGCCGAGGTGCTGGTACTTTCGCTGGGCTTCGATATCTACGAGCTGGACCCGCAGAGCAAAGTGGCGGTGACTACCGAAGGGTTCGCCCGCCTTGGTGAAGAGATTCGTGGGTTGCGTTTGCCGTGCCTGATCGTGCAGGAAGGCGGGTACCACCTGGAGAGCCTGGAGGCGAATGCGCGGGCATTCTTCGGCGAAGAGCGCGATTGGCGTTAAGCCTGTCGAGGGGCAAGCCCGCTCCCTCGATTGTGGGGGCGGAGCTAGTGATTGGTGTCCGAGCGTACAGCACGCGTTCCAATGTTGGGGCAGTTCGGCGTCGGTCAGCAGGTAGTCGAGCTGATCAAGGTCGTAGCCGGCAGATACACCCACCAGCACGGCGTCATGTATGCGGATGAGGTTTGGGTAACCGAGCATCACATCACCAGAACCTGAAAGGGCTTGGCTGTGCTCACCATGAGCCGCGTGCGGCCCATGGTCTGCTTACTAATTAAGGTGCGAATTTGTATTTTTTTTCGGTCAGGAACTGCGGTTCTCGCCAGTGGGGGCCTTTTACGAAACCCTGCTTGCTTCGACTGAGCAGGCCTCGGTCACACATGCCATCGATAACTCTCATAAGGCCTTGAATGTCACCGATATATGGCCAGTCGGTAGAGGCGTAGAGCCTGTCGATCCGAGGGTATGAGATGCTGCGATTGGTGGCGGTCAGGAACAGCATTACGTCCTGAGGATCTTCATTTCTGATCACCGCGCTGAGTGTGTCGAAAATGTTGTTCATGGATACTCCTTCAGAATCTGCAGGGTGTCAGCCTCAACGGCCTCAGGTGTGTACAAAAGCTCGATATCTTGTCCGAGTTTATAGTCTTCTAAAGTGGCAGTGTGAGCGTTGTTCCAAGTGCCATCCAAGGGGTTGGCGTCATCGGGTACTTTGAGTGCGCGATAGCGTTCCAGCTCCCTCAATTCGTGCGTGTAAAAGCGTTTATCTGTATCGGTTACCAATAACTCGCCTCGCAGGATTTTTACCAAACGATTTATCATAACCTCATTAGCGTCAGACTTTTCGAAGCGGCCTGTGTGAATTTTTACGAGTTCAATGCCGATTTCAGTTATTAAGGCGGTTCGCCAATCCAAATCCAATATTGGTCCTCCTGCAAGTGTGGTGTCATAGGGGCGACCGCTATGGATACCCAGTGTGTTGCCTTGGTAGGGACTGCTAAGTACCACATACAGTGGGGGTAAGCCGCTCTGTGCAGGGAAACAATAGATGCAATCCTTGAGGTTTTGGAGTTCAGCAGCAGGCAATGAATATGCCTCTGTCTTGATGGGTCGCAACGTGAGTCCATGGTATATGGGAACTTGAGGAGGTGTTGCTGGCGTACTGGTCGAGTAATCTGCTGGCCGCACTATCGGGAAGCTGAGGGTTACAGGTGGACTGTCTGTCGATGTGAAGCGGTAGCTGGCACTCGCTTCATCAAAAGAAAGAGCGCGTACAGGGACATCTCTTGAAGTGCCGGGCGACGAAGTGGATACCAGTGCATAGCCACTGCGTTGGCCATGGATCCTGTATGGAAGAGCGATACTGCCATTCGCCGCTGCGATCTGCTGCAAGTTGTCGGGTAGTTCCGGCAACAAGGTGCTGGCTGCAAGGCCCAGCGCTACTTCCGAGGGCAATTCACCGTTACCGAGTGCGGGGGAGTACACCAGTGCCCCAATACCGACCGCAAACACTCGGCTGGCTACGACCTCCAGTCCTCCCTTGAGAAGCTGAATGGCTTGGCGAATTGCCGACTCTAGCGTGAATTCAATATTGGAAAGGGTGGCGGTGGTCGTCAACTGAGGGCCACCGGAAATGGCAAGGGTAAGGGTATTCGCTTTGGCTTCTACGTTTTTGCCAAACGTGCGTTCGGCTTCGGCGGCGATACGCTCGGCTTCTGCGTGTGCGGCGGCTTCGGCGGCGATACGCTCGGCTTCTGCGTGTGCGGCGGCTTCGGCGGCGATACGCT